>PVML01016887.1_pt1:175000-826937 | contig 826937 bp, 608 predicted proteins | sample 1853371 | NCBI WGS metagenome assembly PVML01 (sample SAMN08533508, study PRJNA380276) | Human gut metagenome, whole genome shotgun sequencing project. | isolation source: participant 1, chromium library | host: Homo sapiens | collected 2017 | reverse complement strand
TGTATCCAAAAATTCGATTCGTTTATTGGCTTGCCGACAAATTACACTTTCATGCTTTTTGTGGATGTCCCCAAATTTGATATTGAAGAGATGTTCAAAGGCTCGTCCGATTTCTGTTAATGGTGCTTCTTTCCCGGCATGGTTTATAATTCTCTTAGATAGGAATAATCCGCTAACTAGTTCCATGATTTCAACAAGGTTAGTTTCATCTGTCAGATAGAGTGGCGATTGTGGATTACCATTTTTCCGGTTTTGAAATGGGGTTGGATATTGAATTTTTAGGTTCAATAGCTCCAGTTCTGAATTGATAATAGCCAATGTCTTTTGTAGAAACTGTTTTTTAAGCACATTTTCCCCCCTGCCCATAAAGAGGTACAGTTTCAAGTGAAGCTATCTCAATACGGGTAGCTACAAGAATCCGGAAAGTAGTGGAGTAATCATTTCCATTACTCATGGCTCTAATTTGTTCGACAAATTCACCATAGGCATTTTGCATTTCTTCGGTTGTTACTTCTTGTGAGGTTTCAAATAATAAATCACTCAACCTCGTTTTCAATAAATCATTCATATATCTAATATTTATAAAGTGAAAAATATCATTTATGCACAATATTTTTTAGGCGTGATTTATTGCTTTTTGAATCTATTCCTTTTGATAATACTTTTCTCTTCTAATTTCATAAAATAAAGAAGGTGTTTTACCATTATAAATTAAATCATCAATATATTTGAGTCCTAACCTATTCATCATTTTGATAGAACGGTTATTGGCAGAGTGTGTGTATGCTACAATCCGATTGAAATCAGCTATACTAAAGGCATGTGCAATTATTACTTGTGCAGCTTCAGTTGCATATCCGTTTCCCCATGCGGAATATTTCAACCGCCAGCCAATTTCAGTAGCCTGTCTATCATCTTTTACTGGTAATAGATGTATCCAACCAAGGAAATTTATTGGGTTTTCTTTCGAAAAAATAGACCAATATCCTAAGCCAGAGGGGTAGGATTTCAAAATTCTCTCTTTTAGAAAGGTAAGATGTTCGTATGAACCGTTCCATTCCCCCGGTATATATTCTGTAACCTGTGGAGCTATGTCCATCTCTATACAACTTTCGAGATCGTCTATAGTTCGGGGCTTGAGAATCAGACGAACTGTTTCAAATGTTGGAAGCATAACACTTATAACCTTTTTATCATTTCAAATTGTTTTCCTGCCGGTTCTATATTTTTCGATTGAAGAAAAGTTGTAATTGAATGACATTCTATGTCGGTATTAATGATCTTAATAGAACTATGTTTATTGCTTTCGAGCATCTTCTGAAAAAGCAATGAACCAACTCCCCTGCGGCGGAATTGTTTATCAACAGCTATTTGAGTAACATCCCCAGAGATAGGTTCAAAAACTCCATAGCCGATAAGATTGCCTTCAGAAAAAACGCCTAAACAAATAAAGTCTTTTAAGCATCTCTCTATCGCTTCTATACTATTCTGCCACGAGGGTTTGAAATCCCAAAAGTTGGGTATTGAATTATATTCATCAATTTTAATTGGCTTCAATGTATAAGGGAAATCAAGCGTTCTAATAGTCTTGCTAATCTGATTATTTTTTAACTTGAAGTAATAAAACTCTCGTGTCACCTCGAAGCCTAATTTCCTATAAACGGAGAGTGCACCTATATTATGCTGTAATACTTCTAATAGATATTCCTTTACTCCTAATGCTTTTAAATGGGGAATTGAATATTTAAAAACCTGCGTAGCCAACCCTTTTCCCTGGTAGTCTTTCAGTGTTCCTGTCCCAGTATCGTAAGCAGTTGGTGTTCCATAGAAATTCCCTATCCCATTACACGTAAACGAAACTATTTTATTTCCATCAAATGCTCCAAAAGAGGCTTTGGGTTCAAAGCCACGCCGTTTTAGCATAGTTAAAAGCTCTACTTTGTTTAACTGCACTTCATAATCGGCAAAAGCCTGTTCAAATGCCTCAAATAATTCATTAAGACATATATTATTTAAAGATCTTATTTCCATATTCATACTACTTTATTTACTTTTTTGCAAAAGTAGTGAAATGGTATATAATAGTTCATTGACCTATGTTAAGAGATTTAAGTCGGCTCAATGATTCTGGTTTAATTCCGAGATAAGCGGCAATATAATACTGAGATAGGTGTTGTTCTATTTGCGGATAGGTTTTTAGCAATAATTTATATCTTTCAAATGCACTATCCATTAGGAAAGAAGTTTCCTTCCTGCATTTCTTAATCAACAAGCTATCAGAAATATATTTTCCAAATTTAAACCATTCGTTCGATTCTTCGAGTAATTGATTGTAGGCTGAACTGGAAAGTGTGACAAGATGGGTGTCTTCCAAAGCCTGTATGCTTCCGATACTAGGCTCACCAGTAAGGAAACTTTTGTAAGAAACGACAATTGAACCGGAAAAGTAAAAGTCTTTAATGAACTCAATAGCATCTTTCTCAATATAGGAACGTAACACACCACTTTCGATTATACCAAGATTATAACAAACTTTGCCCTGTTGGACAAACATCTCTTTCTTCTTCAAATATTTAGTTTCTGCCAATTCAAGAAACCTATCGCACATATCGTTCGATAGATTTAGTTCTTTTTTCAGTATTTGTTCAACAACGTTCATTTGTTTATCAAATAATATTATACTATAACTCAATGATATCAAAGGTAATAATAATCTTTGATATCATTAATAGTCTTTCCTATAAAACAAGACTATTTTAGATAAATCTAAATATTTCAACTAACAAGATCGCTTTTGATTTGAGTAATAGTGATTCTGTATTTCATGATATGAGTTATCTGAACAGACTATGGAAATTGATTTATTTCTATATCGGTTATTTATACTTAGCTTATTGTCAATAACAGTCACTTTATACCACTTCCAGACAGTTTTTAAAACGTCTCTTGATTCTTCTTTCATTTGCCGATGAAAATAGAATCAACACGTTTTATAAACCATTTAAAAGAGAAAGTATGGAAGTAGTAACCATTGAAAAGAGAACCTTTTCGTATGTCTGCGAACGGTTCACCGAGTTTGCCAAACGAATAGAAAGTTTGTGCAGCACTCATACCCAGAAAGTAGAAAACTGGCTGGATAGTCAAGAAGTGTGCCTGTTGTTGGGTTTTAGCAAACGAACACTGCAATATTACCGAAGTAGTGGACGGCTGGCTTATTCTCAAATCGGAAGCAAGATTTATTATAAGTCTTCCGATATTGAAAGAATTATTGCGGACAGTGAAACACAAAATTAATCACTCAAACAAACCACATTTTATGAAAAGAGCTAAAGAAGATTACCCGTCCTTCAATCTGTTTTCCATTGTTGGCACATGGGAAAGCGTTAATCTGAATCCTACGATAATCCTTTATCGGAGCGATAAAGAGTACCTTCTTTCTATTATATATGTATCGGAAACCACTAAACAAGCTTCACCCGCTACTTATGAGATACAGCAAGATGGTAGCCAGTATTTTATTGCCACTGCATCCAAACGACTCTATGTAGATTATGATTCGGCAAAAGATGTACTTAGCATTTCATCGCTGGGTGACTATCTGGGTGACTATCTGCGTAACTAGCCAGCTATCTAGCCATCTTGAAATCAATATTTCAATAAAACAATCTTTCAATCATGGAACTAATAAATAAAGATACCCCACAAGTCAAAGAATTTATTTCTTCGCTTGATTCGATGCTGAACGGTATTGAATCTATAGTCAAGCATTACAAGCCACACCTGAACGGGGAGCGTTTTCTTTCTAACAATGAAGTTTCCAAGAAACTGAATGTCAGTTTGCGAACCCTGCAAGAATGGCGAGATACAGGGCTAATCCCCTTTATCCAGATAAAAGGTAAAATCATCTACCGTCAGAGTGATATTGATAAACTGCTCCAAAAACACTACTTTGAAAGTTGGAAAGAGTAACCTGCCAAGCCCAAAACATTGTTTTTCGGAATTTAATTTGAATCATTGACTTTTCCAGTGAAGTATTTAGTCTGTGCAAGTCTTTAGATGAAAATACGCTCGAACATAGTGAGAGGAAGATTTTCATCTAAACCGAAGGCTCGGACTTGAACAGGCTAAATACGGAACTTACCTTTGTCAATGCTTCATATTGAGTTCTGGAAAACTTACTATGAAAGAAAAGGATTGAGAAAATGAAATTCATTCTTCCCAATCCTTTTTCAATATTAGCTACTATCTTTATTATATAGCCAATTCCGACAGGCAGCTATTTACTTTTTGCATATCCTTGAAAATATTCTGATCCAATACCCTTGCATAGTGTTTTGTTACGCTTGTATCTGCATGACCTAACATCTTAGCAACATTCTCCATACTCACGCCATTTGCAAGGCAAATGCTTGTGGCATAGCTATGACGGGCGGTATGAGTGCTAAGATTTTTATGAATTCCGCACACATCGGCAATCTCCTTCAAATAACTGTTCATGCGTTGATTACACAATACAGGTAAAAGTTTTCCGGTACACTCTACTACATCCTTATATTTATCAAGTATAGAAGCTGCCACAGGCAGCACAGGAATGTTACACATGATTTTTGTCTTTTGCCGGTTCTTCCTTATCCAAAGTTCCCCTTTATTGTCTTTTACCAAGTGTTCAGGCGATAAATCTTTCACATCGCTGAACGCCAAGCCTGTAAAAATGCAGAATACAAAAACATCCCGTACCTGTTCTACTCGTTTAATGGTGAACTCTTTGGCAAGAATGATTTTAATCTCGTCCATCGTCAGAAATTCAGGATCGGTTTCTTCCAGTTTGAAGCGATAGTAGGCAAACGGATCTTTTTTTATCCAGTCGTTTTCTAAAGCAATACGAATAATCTTCTTCAAGTTCTTTAGTCGGGTGATAGCTGAGTTCTGCGCACAACCCTTTTCAATCTTCAAGAAAGCATCGAACTTAGAAATGAAGTTCGCTTCCAAGTTATTCAGAGCAATATCCGATAGCTGATATTCTTTCTTAATGAATTCCTCCAAATATCGGGTAGTGGTTTCATACCGTTGAACAGTCTTGCTTACAAAGTCTTTGCCGATCAGCTTACGACTTTGTTCATTATGTTCCCTGAATACCTGTAATAGTGTTTTGTTATCTTCGTCCACACCATAAAACAGTTTTCTAACAAGATCAACAGTGATAACCTTGCCGGAAGTTTCCAGTTCTCTATAAATTTGGTGTACGTGCGAACGTGTGATTTCTAAGTAGTGGTTCAGTTCCACCGACATACGGTCTTTACCTTTTGAATTCTCTTTTGCCTGATTCCATAGGTTTAAGGGACAGCTTCTTTTGATAGAAATATCTACCATACAGCCGTTTACGGTGATTCTCATGCACACGGGTGCTTCTCCGTTCTTTAATAATTTGCCTTTCTTGATGAAGAACAATACAGAAAATGATTTTCGAGCCATTTTTACATCGTTTTTAAAGTTACAAAACTATGTATTCTCTTCCAAAGTAAGTCTATGCAAAATACTATGAATCAGTGAGAAAGGTGCAAATTCGTGGGACTTTTTTGAACTAAATTTTAGTCCCACGATTTATCCACCGATAATATGCTTGAAACGGCTATTTTTTGCTACCTGCTAGAAAAAAGAAATCCCTGATAATATCTGATTATCAGGGATTTGCTTGATTTTTATTTTGTTTTCAGTGATCCGCCTGGGGCTCGAACCCAGGACCCCAACATTAAAAGTGTTGTGCTCTACCAGCTGAGCTAGCGAATCATCCTATGCGTTACTTCTGTAATGCGGGTGCAAAGGTAGGGATATTTTTTTAATACGCAATAGATATGGCTATTTTTTTGCGATTAAATCTGAATTTATTTCCTCTTGTTTAGGTTGATGAGCAAGGCTTCTGGAATCTAACTCATTATATTCATGCAAGATAAATCGTTTATAATAAGATAAGCATAAGGTTGTTAATGGGAGGGCTATTATTAAGCCGATAAAGCCTAAGATCGTTCCCCAGATGGATAATGAGAGTAAAATGATGGCGGGATTCAATCCCATAGCCTTACCCATTATGCGGGGGGTAAGATATAAATCCTGTATACATTGTACGATACCCAAGACTAAAATAGCCAAACCAAAGATCAACCAGAAGTTCTCGCCTGTCTCGGCCGAACGCAATAAGCTCAATAGAATCATCGGGATGATACCGATCGCCTGCATATAGGGAATTAAGTTCAGCACGCCGATAAACAAGCCCAGCGTGACCGCCAACGGGAAATTAATGATCTTAAAACCGATCGCGAGGAGAATCCCGACGGAGAGAGCGATCAGCGATTGTCCTCGGAAATAACGGTTCATGCTGTATTCCACATCCTCAGCCAAACCTTGCAGGAACGGACGGTAACGCTCCGGTATCAAATCGATCCAACCATTCGCGATCTTCTCATAGTCCAAAAGGATGAAGATAAAATAAAGCAAGATCACGAACACGATCGTGATACTGAAAAGGATCGAGAAGGTGTTCGATAAGATAGACCATAACTGGGGTGCTATCTGCTTCACCGCTTTCAACAAATTCTCCTTACTCAATAACTCCATAATCTGAGCGAAGTTCACATTACTTTCCAGATATTCCATCCATGAATGCGGAATCAAAGGGACATGACCTTCACCGGGATCATGTGTGCGGATCAGTTCTAGCGTTTTATCCGCCTCAGCCGCGATGGAAGGAACGACCATGACTATCAGCAACGTTATCAACAGCCCTAAAGTCACCAATACCGCCATAATCGATAAGATACGGCTCTTAAAGCATAATTTATATTGGAAGAACTTTACGAACGGTTGCATCATGTAAGCCAGCAACCAAGCGATCAGGAAAGGTAACAATGCGTTCCGTAATAAGGCTATCAAATAGATAATCCCTGAGATGACCAGTATACCGAACACTATGCGTATTACACGGTCAAACGTAAAAGGCTTGTCAAACAGTGGATTCATATTATTTTCATATCTTTGCTTGCGACAAAGATAGAATAAAGTAGAATATATAAACATCATGATACGTAAAATATCCTTTTTCTTCCTCATTTCTTGCTTATACCTTTCAGTAGGGGCACAGGTTCCACAACCTATCAAGCAATTCCTGCGTAAGCCTTATATGGAAGGAGCCTCATTTTCCTTGATCGTGAAAGACGTTCACAATGGCGAGACGGTATTCGCTTACGATACCCTCCGGCAGCTGACCCCAGCCTCGGTCATGAAGACGGTTACGACCGCTACCGCCTTGGAGATACTGGGCGAGGATTATCGCTTTCCCACGACATTGGCATACGATGGCTCCATCGAGAAGGGCTTGCTAAAAGGGAATCTATACATCAAGGGAAGCGGAGATCCCAGCCTTGGCTCAGCGCATTTCGCCCCGTATCATAAGCGGTTCCTACAGGAATGGATCTCCGCCTTGAAAAAGGTGGGTATCCATAAAATACAAGGTGCCGTAATCGCTGATGAAAGTATATTCGACACGGAAGGCACTTCCTTTAAATGGGTTGGCGAAGATATGGGCAGCTATTATGGCGCCGGAAGCTATGGACTTTGCGTATTCGACAATCTCTATAAATTAGGACTGCAAACCGGGGCTCCCGGAAGCCGCCCGAAGTTGAAAGGAACCGAACCGGAATTATCCGGCATCCATTTCCATAATTACTTAACGGCTCAGCAAGTATCTTCGGATAGTTCTTTTATCGTAGGGGCGCCATTCGCCACGGACCGTTATTTATACGGAATTGTCCCCGCTAACCGGGAATGGTATCCGCTCAAAGGGGATATCCCGGACCCGGCTCTTTTCCTAGCGGATTATCTCACTAGGCAATTGGAACATGAAGGGATCACGGTCGGCGAATCACCGTCTTGTTTCCGTATCTTGCGGGAGGCCGGTAGGTGGCAACCCGGGAAACGGACCGAGATTGTTACCACTTACTCCCCTACGCTTCGGGAAATCGTGGAAGTGACCAACCATGTCAGCCATAATTTATTCGCCGATGCCTTGATCAAGACAATCGGCCTACGCTATACGCCCCGTAAGGGAGAGGTCATATCTTCTTTTAACCGGGGCATCCAGGTGCTTCGGGACTATTGGCAAGGGAAAGGACTCGACCTCTCGTGCGTCTGGATGTACGACGGTAGTGGCCTTGCGGTTACCAACAAGTTATCAACAGCTTTTGTGGCTGATTTATTGATTTATATGAGAACCCGTTCACAACAACACACAGCCTTCTACGAATCATTGCCCGTAGCGGGGGTAGAAGGCTCGGTGAGGAACTTCTTAAAAGGCTCATCCCTCCAAGGAAAAGCTCATCTTAAAAGCGGAAGCATGAGCCGGGTAAAAGGATATGCGGGATATATAAACAAAGGCGATAAGCAATACGCCATCGCCCTATTCGTAAACAACTATTCCTGCGACGGACGTCCTATGACCGTAGCGATAGAGAAATTATTGCTCCAGTTGTTCAACTAACCAGCGGTTATTTCGGCAGGATCGATCTACGCTCTATCATCTCTAGGAAATGCTGTTTATAATTGTCGGAGATCGGGATATACTCCTTTCCAAAGACAATCCGATTCCGCTCGATCACCTTGATCTTCTCCGGCTGGACGATAAAAGAGCGATGAACACGCACAAAGCGATCCGAAGGTAACATATCCTCCAAACTCTTCATGCTCATCAACGAAAGGACCGGACGGGGCTCATCCTCCACGAATATCTTCACGTAATCCTTTAATCCTTCAATATATAATATCTTGCGCAGCTCTATTTGCAACAGCTTATACTCACTCTTGACGAAAATACTCTCCATCCCGCCCCTCTCCGCGATTGACGCGGATTCCTCCTTCTCTTCCGAAGACACCGGCTTACGGAGCAACTCATACCATCGCAACGCCTTATTCGCCGAGGCAAGGAAGTCCGGATAGCTGATCGGCTTCAACAAATAATCCAGCGCGTTTACCCGGTAACTATCCACGGCATATTGATCGAAAGCCGTCGTAAAGATGACACGGGTATCGGCGTTCAAGATACGGGAGAACTCCAATCCGCTCAACTCCGGCATCTGGATATCCAGAAAAAGCAGATCCACCGGCCGATCCCGTAAGTCGGAAAGAGCGTCCAAGGCACTATTATAAGTCCCCTGCAAATCCAGAAACGGAGTTTTCAAGACGTAGCTTTCCAGCAAGCTAACCGCTAAAGGTTCATCGTCAATAATAGCGCAAGTCAATCTCATATCTCAGTCTCGTTTATAGTAATTGATAGATAAGAAGAATAGTTATCCCCCTCCCGACCGCATTGGAACGAGAAATGCCCCGGATAGAGCAGCCCCAAGCGTTTCTCCAGATTCACCAGCCCGATACCGGAACCACTTTTATCTTGATCCGGGCTTTTCGGGAAATAGCTATTCACGATAGTACAAACCACCTCCGCCCCCTCCTGATGGATATCCAAATGGATGAAAGACGGCTTATTATTGCTCACCCCATGCTTAAACGCGTTCTCAACCAAGGAGATAAACAACAGGGGAGCGATCAAGGTTCCCGGAGAGGAAGCGACGATATTCGTTTTCAGCTCCACATGTTTGGGCAGGCGTATACGCATCAACTCCACATAATTACGAAGGAAGTCGAAATCCTTCTCCAAAGGGACAAAAGGCTGGCTACTCTCATACAAGACATAGCGAAGCAAGCGGCTCAAATCGTGCACCGCCTCCTGCGCCTTCTCCGGGCTGAACGCTATCAAGCTATAGATATTATTCAACGTATTAAACAGGAAATGCGGGTTAAGCTGGCTTTTCAAGTTCTGCAATTCCGCCTCGGCACGCTCCTTCTCCAGTTCCCGCTGGATAGCCGCCACCCGGTACCATCCGTCCGTCATCTTGATCGCCACGCTAAGGCCGGCTACCAAGGAGTAGATAACGGCGTTGACGAGAAAGAACCCCACCGTCTCGTTCAACGGGCGGGGCGGACGAGCCGGATGATGCATCTCCGGCGGATAGAAATAGCGCATGCAGAGATGCACGAACAGCATCATACCCCCGATAAGCAATAGGTTGATCAGCAGGAAACGCCCTGTCCGGCGGTTAAACAAATACCGCCTCACCAGCCACCCGTAATTCAAGTAGAAGACGAGCATGAAGGAAAGCGGCACGATGATGCTCCGGAAATAGCCCTCGAACGTGACTTGCGACTCCCTCCCCGTGAAGAAGAAGGGGGAACAGAATAGGATACCCCATCCCGCAATGTGTATCAACTTTCCCAAACCTTTGATAGGGGGGGATTGTGGTGTGTCATTCATCTTATTATCCTCTTTAGTGCTACGCAAATATAGTCATTCCTACCGTTATATGAGCCATGTAGCCTTATCTAGTGAGCATTCGTCTACTCATAGCGTATGGCCTCGATCGGGTCGAGCTGCGCCGCCTTCTTGGCCGGGTACCATCCGAAGAACACGCCCGTCACCGTACATACCACGAAAGAGAGCAGTACGCTCCATGGCTGGATATAGATCGGGAAATGCGCCACGACATTCACGATCAAGGCGGCTCCCACGCCGAAAAGCACGCCGATCAATCCCCCGGTCACGCTGATAAGGATAGACTCGATCAAGAACTGAGCCAAGATATCCATGCCTTTCGCACCGATACTCATACGGAGGCCGATCTCCCGCGTACGCTCCGTCACGCTCACGTACATGATATTCATGATACCGATACCACCAACGAGAAGAGAGATACCAGCCACCGCGGCCAGCAACGTCGTCATTATATCCGTCGTACTTGTCAACATCGTACTCAACTCCTGCATACTCCGGATCGTGAAATCATCATCATCGGTTTCCCGCAGCCTATGGTTACGCCTCAGTATCTCCGATATCTCGTCTATGGCTTGATCGGTGTACTCCTCCTTGAGCGCCGAGCAGGTTATGCCTTGCAAATGGGTAATGGCCAAGATCTTCTTTTGAATAGTTGTGTATGGAGCTAAGATCAGGTCGTCTTGGTCCATTCCCATGCTGTTATATCCTTTGCTTTTCAGTACGCCCACGACCCGGAACGGTAGCTTCTGGAAACGGATCACCCGTCCGACGGGATTCTCTCCGCCGGGGAAAAGGTTATCCACCACCGTCTTCCCGATCACGCATACCTTGGCGGCGGTCTGTACGTCTTGATCGCTGAACATATCGCCATCCTCCACCTCGTATCGGCGTATCTCCATATAATCCGGGCTGATACCGTAGACGGTGGTCGGGGCATTGTTGGCGCCATAGATGGCCTGCCCGCTACTGTTCACGGAGGGAGAGGTGGCGGAGACGTAGCGAGTCTCGTTCACGATATCCTCGTAGTCCTGTAGCTTCAGCGTCTCCATGGCAGAGGCGTCTTGGCGGACACCACCACGCATGTCGGCTCCCGGCTGGATCATGATCATGTTCGAGCCCATCTCGCTGATCTGCGCCTGTATACTCCGCTTCGAACCTTGACCGATGGCCAGCATCGTGATCACGGAAGCCACGCCGATGATGATACCCAGCATCGTGAGGAATCCCCGCAGCTTGTTGTTGGCCAAGGCCCGGAGGGCTATCTTTAGTAAATTCGTCGTATTCATTGTTACTTCTGTTTATCGCTTAATCATCATTCTTGGGCAGGCGGGCCAAAGCCTCGGCGGCGCTCAAGATATTCGTATTCACCGTATCGGCGGTTACATGACCGTCGCGCAACGTGATATTCCGGCTGCTGTATTGGGCGATCTCCGGGTTGTGGGTGACAAAAATAATCGTACGTCCCTCGGCGTGCAGACGCTGGAAGAGCACCAAGATCTCAAAAGAGGTACGGGTATCCAAGTTGCCGGTAGCCTCGTCCGCCAGGATCACCGCCGGATCGTTCACCAAGGCACGGGCGATCGCCACACGCTGCATCTGGCCACCGGACATCTGGTTACTTTTATGCATCAGTCGGTCTCCCAAGCCCACGGCGATCAAGGCGTTGACCGCCTTCTCCCTACGTTGGGCCGCTTTATAAGTAGGATTGTACATGAGAGGAAGCTCTACGTTCTCTACCGCTGTCGTCTTCGGCAACAGATTGTAATTTTGAAAAACGAATCCGATCTTGCGATTCCGGAGGGTCGCTCGCTGCCGCTTGTTCATGGTGCGCACGGATACTCCGTCTAAGTAATACTCCCCGCTCGTAGGAGTATCAAGGCAACCCAGCGTGTTCAACAACGTACTCTTTCCGGAGCCGGAGGTTCCCATGATCGTAACGAACTCCCCCTCGCGAATCGTGAACGACACGCCTCGCAGGGCATGGACGGTCTCGTCGCCAACGTGGAAGTCTCGTTTTATATTGTCTAATCTGATAATTTCTTTCATGACGCAAGCTATCTCTTATTTTTGTTGCTTCCCGGAGGGCCCGGCATGAAAGGGCTACGCTCCGCTCCTGCACCTACTTCCGGCATGTTAGCGGCGCTCGCTAAATCTACGGCTACCTCATCGCCCTCGCTCAAGCCCTCGGTTACTTCGGTCACGCTGTTGTTGCTGGTTCCGACCGTAATCTGCCTCGGGCTCAAGGTATTTCCTTGGCGGGACCAAACCAAGCGTTTTCCGGGTTGTACCTCCGCATTCGGATCCGTCACGGTCATACCCAACGATTCCATGATGGCGGGCTCGGGGATAAAACGAAGCGCCTTGTTCGGCAAGGTCAAGATATTCGCACGTTCCAACGTATAAATTGTGACATTTGCCGTCAAGCGAGGTTTCAGTTTCAAGTCCGGATTATCCGCCGTAATTACTACCTCATACGTAACAACCGTGGAAGAAGAAGTACTGGAAGAAGCACTGGAAGTGCTTTCGCTGTCCCCTAAACGAATCTGACGAACCACGCCCTCGAATTGATCGTTCGGATAGGCATCCACCGTAAAACTAACCCGTTGGCCTTCCTCCACATTACCTATATCCGCCTCATCCACATCCGCTATTACCTGCATCTTCGTCAAGTCGGCGGCAATGGTAAACAGCGTCGGGGTCTCGAAGCCGGCGGCAACGGTCTGCCCTTCCTCAACGGCCCGGTTGATAACCACTCCGTCTATAGGGCTCGTGATCGTGGCATATTCCAGATTACGGTTTACTTTTACCATGGAGGCCTGACTCTGGTCGTAAGCGGCCTTCGCCTTCTCATAATTATAGGTAGCCGTCTCATAATCCGTATCGCTAATCAATTGTTTCTCGTGAAGCACCTTGCTACGTGCGTAGTTCTTCTGTTGATACTCGAACTCCGTCTTGCTGCTCGCCAATTGCGCCTCGGCGGAACGAAGCTCGGCTTGGAGGTTGATCTTATCCATCTCGGCGATCAGTTGGCCGGCTTTCACCACGTCGTTATAATCAGCGTACAATTTATCGATGATACCGGAGACCTGCGTACCTACCTCAACCTCGGTAACGGGCTCTACCGTACCGGTGGCCGTAACCGTATTCGTGATCGTGCTGCGCCCTACTTTAGCGGTCTCCAGCTTGATTCCGCCTTTCGAGGATTTGCCCGTGAAAAGGAACACGCCCCCCGCAATGAGGATAACGGCAACACCGCCCATGATTAGTTTCTTCTTGTCCATATTCTGATTCGTTTTATTTCTGTTTTACGTTGTATTCTTGTTCAAAAGGCCCCCGCGACCTCCGTCGCAGGGTAACCTTGAAAAAAGAGAGTGGAGTAAATATATATATCCATTAGTGGGTTAATAATTCTCCGCAACCGGCTTCTTCTGATAAACATTCAGCAATTGAACGCTCATCAAGGCCATGTATTTCGCTTGTAGCTGCTCTTGCTGGGCGGTCAGATAATTGTTCTTCTCCGTCAATAGCTCAAGCGTATTTTTCATACCGAGGCTGAATTGCTCATCGATCAAGTTATAGCTTTCTTTCACGTAACTCAAGCGTTCGGTAGCCGAGGTATATTGGGTCTGCGACGAGGTAGCGTCCAGATAGATCCCCTCCACGGTTTGCAGCAATTGCTTTTGGGCATTCAGCAACTCCAACTGGCTGGTGGTAATCGCGTATTTCGCCTTGTTATAGGCCGTCTTATACTGGCGGTTACTGAAGATAGGGATGCTGATCGTCAATCCGACACTCTCGTTGAAGCTATTCCAGATCTGGCTACCGAAAGCGTAATCCGTTCCGGAAAGATGGCCGGTACCCAGCCCGGCGTTCATGGAGAGCGAAGGAAGGAAAGCACCTTTCGCCTTTTTCTTCTCCAGCTCGGCGATGTCCACGGCCAGCTCACTGCTCTTTATTTGCGGCATCACGGCCAGAGAGGTATTGTAAATCGTTTGCTTGCTCGGAAGCGGGGTTAAGATATCTTTCTCCGTAAGCTCCGGCATCACCAATTCGATCTCTTCGGTTATATCCAGTTCTAGTAATTGCTTCAATTGCAACTTATAATTGTCTAGATTCGTCTGGGCTACGACCAATTGATATTTATCGGTGCTTAACTGGCTTTCCAACTGAGCCAAATCCACTTTCGAGATCGAACCGGCACGTAGCAACTCCACCGCACGATCCCGTTGCGCCGTAGATACCTCGACCGTATTTTGGTTGATACGAACGGACTCCATCGCATATAGTACCTGCATATAGGTCTGTATCAAGGAGATTTGGATATCATCCTCGTTTTGCTCGATACCCAGCTCATCGACGGTATTTTGTATTTCCTGTTGCTTGATCGCCTGTACACGTTGCCCTCCATCAAAAAGCGTCCATTTAGCGTTCAGCGCATAATTACCGCTATAGCTATTATTCGTAGCGGCGTCGCTCGAAGGATAATTCACGAATCCTTGGGTAACCGAAGCCGAAAGGGAAGGGAAAAGCTGTGCTTTCGCCTGCTTCGTATCCTCTATACCGGAAAGATGCGACACCTTGCTTTTCTTTACTTGGATATTATGCTCCAAAGCGTAATCCAAGCAAGCGCGCAAAGTCCATCGGGTAGGTTGCTCTTGTGCCTTACTCCCCACACAGAGGAAGAACAGACATGCGAATAATAAAGCGTATTGTTTCATATTGCCTTCGTTTTCTATCTTTTTACGAAAGCAAAACTATATTACCTTAAAAACATGGGCAACCAGACTAGAAAAAGGGGCTGTTTTCACCGATTAAACGGGCAATTGCATCGACAGGAAAGCGTGCGGATATATATTTATAAGGCCATCGATTTGACAATTTGACAAAATGATAACCGAAGTCCCGGAGAATCGATTATTCCGGGCAAAGGTACGGCTCACTCCCAAATACGAAAGAAAAAAACGGCAATCATCTCGCTAATAGACGAATACCCAAAAACAGTCTTTTATTCCAGTGAAATGAATTCATCCTAATTCATCTATTTAGACAAGAAAAAGGGTGAAACAGTGTTACGATAGGGTTGTAACAGGCTACGAATGCCTATTCACAGGTACTCACAACCCAATGCACAGCCGCTCACAACGCCTAACGCAAGTATACGCATCAAGGAATGCGTCCTCTCGCAAGCTGTCTCGTCACCTATTATGTCCCAAATCGGCCTCTTTTTAACGAAAAAGCACGCTTATCACCACTTCTTTCCCACAATCTCGCTACCTCCGCACAAAAGGTGTGTCAGCGGATTTGCGTTATATCGAGCAAGAAGTAAGAATAAACGCCATTCCACCTATCTTTTATCGGCTCAAAAGTAGTCATTCTTCTTAAAGAATCAGCTCAAATTGAGCCGATTTGATCCTCAATAATACAAAATAACCCCGGCGATACCTGCCAAAATAATCATCAAGATAGGATGTATCTTGAATTTCCAAGTCAAGATAAAGGCGGCGCCAAAGATCAAGAAGCTCTTGTAGTCGATGAAGTTCTCTTTATTCATTAATAGCAAGGCGGCGGCGGCGATCAAACCGACCGTAGCCGGGCGCAATCCAAGGAAAGCCGCCTCTACATATTTATTATTCCGGAACTTAGCGAAGAAATAAGAGATCAAGAGAACCAATATGAAAGAGGGCAGACATACCGCGAATGTCGTCAGGCAAGACCCTAGGATACTCATCGTCTCTGAATACCCCGCATTATGCACCGCCGTATACCCTATATAGGTGGCGCTATTGATACCGATCGGCCCGGGTGTCATTTGAGAGATAGCGACAATATCGGTAAACTCCTGCAAGGAAATCCAACCATAGCGGTCCACCACGTCGGCTTGTATCAAGGATAACATCGCATACCCGCCACCAAAGCCCAATATACCGATCTTCAGATATACATATAATAATTGTAACCAAATCATATCAGCCCTTCTTATTTAAACCATACACCAAACCTCCGGCTATAGCCGCCAAGATAATCCAAGCGGGAGACACCCCACCCATCCAGATCAGCAATGCCGCCCCGACAGGTATGATCATTTGCACGTAACTCAACTTGATAGAACGTGCGGTTGTCAGACAAGGCACGGCGATCAAGGCGACCACCGCCGGACGCAATCCCATAAACGCCTTCTCCACCCATACATTATCCTTTACCTGCGTAAAGAATAACGCGATCAAGAGCATGATTACAAAAGAAGGGAGAATCGTGCCCAAGGCACAAACAAAACCGCCCCATGTCTTCTTCAGTTTATAACCCACGAAGATCGCTATATTCACGGCGAAAATACCCGGCAACGATTGGGCCACGGAGAAAACATCGATAAAGTCCTCTTTCGTCATCCACCCCCGGTCCACCACATCCCGCTGGATAAGCGGCAACATGGCGTATCCACCTCCGATGGTAAACATACCGATTTTCACGAATGTCAGAAAAAGCGTCCAATACATACCCTTATCAGTTTACGTTGGCTAACGTCCTAAAAGCCTATTGTAAGTTTCTTTATTATTAATAATCTGAAGCGCTTTCTGGTAACTCGGATTATCATCATTGATAATCTGGAAGTACTGCGCCATATCATAGAGATCCCGTGCGATAAGCGCCTTGATCTGAAGCATAATCAACGGCTTCGAACGATTATATTGCTCTTCCTCAAACTCAATCTTCTCATCGCCGGCCATCTTAAGAAGCTCCTCCATGATATCCTCTCCAACCACGAAATATTGCTTATATTGCTGGAACTTCGGATATTTAGCCATCATCTGGTTCCGATTACGATCCAGATAATTCATGGACACCCGATTGACTAAACCGGAAGCTACCAGTTTCCGGTGATAATCCGTATAGCGAGTCGTATCTACCGGGATGAACACGTCCGGCATAATACCTCCACCTCCATATACGGTACGCTCGGTAACCAAGGTGTTATACTTCATTGAATCCGGGAAATGAATGCTATCGGCACTCATCAACTCCCCCCGGTTATAACGGTCGATCAGATCATGGTGGTACTCCTCGATCTTCCCGTTCTCGTAAGGCTTTTGTATACAACGTCCGGTGGGTGTATAGTAACGGGAAACCGTCAAACGAATCATGGAACCATCCGGCAGGGGAATCGGTTTCTGTACCAAACCTTTACCAAAGGTACGGCGACCTACGATCACTCCACGGTCCCAATCTTGAATAGCGCCGGAGACGATCTCGCTGGCCGAAGCCGAGGACTCGTCCACCAGCACGACCAAACGTCCCTCTTGGAATTGTCCGCGAGCGGTAGAGTTCGCCTCCTCACGAGGTTGCTTACTCCCTTTCGTATAAACGATCAACCGGTTTTTATCCAAGAACTCATCCGCCAGCTCTATGGCGATATTCAAATATCCCCCGCCATTTCCCTGCAAATCCAGAATCAAGTTCTTCATACCCTGTTTCCGGAGCTTCTCCAACGCCTCCCTGAATTCATCGGCGGAAGAAGCGGCGAAACGGTTCAACTTAATATAACCGGTATTCTTATCCGCCATATAAGCGGCATCCAGACTATACACGGGAATCTTACCGCGAACGATCTTGAAATCCATCAATTCCGGCGACTTGCCTCGCTTTACCTTCACACGCACCTCGGTACCTTTCGGTCCGCGTAGTTTCTTCATGATATCGGTAGTCTTCATCTTCACGCCGGCGATCAAGGTATCGTCTACTTGGATAATACGGTCGCCCGCCATCAACCCCACCTTCTCAGAGGGACCTCCGGGGATTACCTGAATCACGTAAAGCGTATCCGTCAACATATTGAACTGTATGCCGATACCATCGAAATTGCCTTGTAAAGGCTCGGTCATCTCTTTCGTCTCCTCCGGGTCCATATAATTGGAATGAGGGTCTAGCTTATCCAACATGCCGACTATAGCGTCTTCCACCAACTTCGTCTCGCTAGTAGAGTCGACATATAGATTAGAGATGGCGAATAAAGCCAATTGGAGCTTCCGGGCATCCATATTCGCTTTTTGCGCTGTCGCTCCGGTAAACACACCTAGGACGATCAGCAGGGATAAGACGATTCTTTTCATCAGATATATTCGTTTCATAATTTTCAATACAATCTCGTCTCTTTAGGGACGAATTGAGAAATGTCTTTGCCGTAGCGTAACAACTCACGGACAATGCTTGAGCTAATATGCGTATGTTCCGGTTCCGTAAACAAGATAAAAGTCTCGATACCCGTCAACTTACGATTCACGTCCGCGATCGTCTTCTCATATTCGAAATCATTGACCGTACGGATTCCTCTTAAGATAAAGCCGGCTCCGACCTCTTTAGCGAAATCCACCGTCAATTGATTATATGACATGACTTTCACCCTTGGATTATCCTTGTATAGATTCCAGATCGCTTCCATCCGCTTCTCCAAGGAGAAATAGGTAAGCTTCTTATCGTTGATACCGATCGAGATCACGATCTCGTCCACCAGTTCCAACCCACGCCTTACCAAGGATTGATGCCCGATCGTAAAAGGATCGAAGGTACCGGGAAAAAGCGCGATACGTTTATTTTCAATTGATGACATCTTCTTCAACCACTAAGTTATCGATAATAAAGTTCTGTCGCTCCATGGTATTCTTCCCCATATAGAACTCAAGCATATCTTTCACGAGGTCCTCTTTCTTCATTGTCACCGGATCAAGGCGTATATCCTTGCCGATAAAATGCTTGAACTCATCGGGAGAGATCTCTCCCAGACCTTTGAATCGGGTGATCTCCGGATTCTTCCCGGCAGCGGCTATGGCAGCCAAGCGTTCCTCCTCTGAATAACAATACCACGTCTTCTGCCGGTTACGTACCCGGAATAACGGGGTTTGCAAGATATAAACATGATTACGCTTAATCAAATCGGGGAAGAATTGCAAGAAGAAGGTAATCAACAATAAACGGATATGCATCCCGTCCACGTCGGCATCTGTCGCGATAATCACCTTATTATACCGCAAACCTTCCAAGCCATCCTCAATATTCAAGGCCGCTTGAAGCAAGTTAAACTCCTCGTTCTCGTAAACGATCTTCTTTGTCAAGCCATAACTATTCAAGGGCTTACCCCTCAAACTAAATACAGCTTGGTAATTCGGGTTACGGCTCTTCGTGATAGAACCGCTAGCTGAGTCGCCCTCCGTGATAAAGATACTGCTTTCCTCTAGCAAATCCCCTTTCGAGTCGGTCAGGTGAATCCGGCAATCCCTTAGTTTCTTATTATGTAAATTCGCTTTCTTCGCACGCTCGCGGGCCAGCTTCGTAACACCGGCGATCGCCTTGCGCTCTTTCTCGGACTCCAAGATCTTCTTCAGTAAAAGCTCCGAAGTCTCCATATTCTTATGCAAATAGTTATCCAGGTCATTCTTGATGAAATCACCGATAAACTTCGCTACCGTAGGGCCGTCCGGTCCTATATCTTTCGAGCCGAGCTTGGTCTTTGTCTGACTCTCGAATACAGGCTCCTCCACTTTTATGCTGATAGCGGCCACGATACCCGCACGAATATCCGAATACTCGAAATTCTTATTGTAATATTCCTTGATGACACGGCCTACAGACTCCTTGAAAGCGGAAAGGTGCGTACCGCCTTGGGTGGTATGCTGGCCGTTCACGAACGAATAATATTCCTCTCCATATTGATTGCTATGCGTGATAACCACCTCTATATCCTCCCCTTTCAGGTGGATGATCGGGTAAAGAGGCTCGGTGGTCATATTCTCGTTCAACAAATCCACCAGACCGTTGCGGGAATAGAAACGCTTGCCGTTGTAAATAATGGAAAGTCCCGAGTTCAAGAAGACATAGTTCTTTAATAGCCCCTCGATAAACTCGTCCTTATAATGATAATCCTTAAAGATCTCCCGGTCCGGGACAAAGAATACCTGCGTACCGTTCGCCTCCCCGGTCGGTTGGATATCCGATTCCTCCGTGACGATCGCCTTACTATATTCCACCCGCTTACACTCTCCGTCACGGTAGCTGGTTATCAAGAAATAACTACTCAAGGCATTCACCGCCTTGATACCCACACCATTCAAACCCACAGATTTCTTAAACGCCTTGCTATCGTATTTAGCACCGGTATTCATCTTGCTAGACACATCCACGACTTTACCCAAAGGGACACCACGGCCATAATCCCGTACGGCTACCGTACCTTCCTCGATAGTCACCTCGATACTTTTGCCATACCCCATCATGTACTCGTCGATAGAGTTATCCAGCACCTCCTTCAACAACACATAGATACCATCATCGGCATAGCTACCGTCCCCTAGTTTTCCGATATACATACCGGGACGCCGGCGGATATGCTCCATCCAGTCCAGTGTCTTGATGTCATCATCGTTATATTCCGTAGGTTGTTGTATCGTTGAATTCAGCTCATCCATATCTCTTATAACTTTTTAATATACGCTCTTCTTGATTTATGATGCTCTCGCTTAAAATAATCCCATTGCGCTTGTACGGCACTATTCGTCTCCAGCTCCGGGTTACTCTCGGCGTAAACGGCACCGATACGCTTATAGACCGGAATCAAGTCATTAAATAATAAAGCGTTCACGCCTTTACTTTGATATTCCGGCAAGACTCCTGTCAAATACAGGTCGATTACTTTCGGCTTACTCTTCAACGCTTTCAGCAAATGAATCCACCCGAAGGGTAACAGATGCCCACGAGCCTTTTGCAAGGCTCTCGAAAGGTTGGGCAGGGAGATACCAAAGCCAACCACCGCATTATCCTCTTCCCTTACGATCAGCGTTACCAAATCATAACGCAGCATAGGGATATACATATTGATATAATAATCGATCTGCTTCTCGGTCAATCGTGCGAAACCATACAAGGGAGCGAAAGCCGCGTTCAATGTATGGAATACCGGACGGGCGTAAGGCATAATCTCCTTAGCGTTCTTGAACTTCAGCACCTTCAATCCGTATTTCTTCTTCACGATCTCACCGATACGCAAATGCTTCTCCGGAACGCCATCCGGTATATAGATCTTAAATTCATGCCAATCTTGATCCTTTCCGTATCCGATACGCTCCACTTGCTTGGGGTAATAGGGATAATTATAAATCGTAGCCATCGTACCGATCTGATCGAAACCCTCGATCAACATACCCTCGTGATCCATATCGGTAAAGCCCATCGGACCGTGGATCTCCTCCATGCCTTGTTCGCGGGCCCATTTCTCAACAGCGCCAAAAAGGGCATCAACCACCTCGTCATCATCAATAAAATCAACGAAACCAAAGCGGGCACGTTTCTGTCCCCAAGCCTCGTTACTCGGGTGATTCACCATACCGGCGATACGGCCTACCACCTTCCCGTCCTTATAGGCAAGGAAGTAAATAGCGTCGCACACCTCGAACGCCGGATTTTTCTTCTTATCCAGCGTCATCATCTCTTCCTCTATTAAACCCGGTACGTGATAGGGATTACCCTTGTATAATTCGATATTGAACTTGACAAACTTCTTAAGCTCCTTCTTACTGGTAACTTCTCTTATCTCTACGCTCATCGGTAATTTTATTTAAGCGGCAAAGTTACATAAATAATCTTTTATCATGGCATTATAAAACAAATTTATACCTTTGTAAACTCAGATTCATAGCATACCATGAAAAAAATAGTTATTAAATTAATATTGGCATTTATCATGTTTGAAGGAACCTCTTGTATAAACGATCCTATTATAATCAGCCCCGATCTGGCGTTTCGGGCGGAAGCTACTACAGGGGAGGGATCGATTTGGCATCCCGATCGCAATACACTTTTCTGGGTAGATATTGAAGGAAAGACGTTATATGAGTATATACCGGACTTGCAAAACTGCCGTTCATGGCAGTTCGACCGCATGGTCTCTACCGTCGTACCGGAAACGGACAGTACGGTAGTCGTCGCTTTACAAAACGAGATCATACGTGTAAACCTAACGGATGGGAACACGACATCTATCGCCCCAATCCCGGACAATAACGGGAAGATTCGTTGCAACGATGGGAAATGCGACCCGTCCGGACGCTTATGGATCGGCACCATGGGATTTGGCGCGCCTAAAGGGGCTGCCAGCCTTTATTGTGTATGGGCAGACGGAACCGTCGAAACAAAGTTGACAAAAGTCACGATCTCCAATGGGATCGTATGGTCCGCCAACAAGAAATACATGTATTACAACGACACACCTACCCGTAAGATCATACGTTTCCGGTATGACGATAGCTCCGGTGACATATTGTACGATGGCGTAGCCGTAAATATACCCGAGGGCACCGGCTCCCCGGATGGAATGACGATAGATTGCAACGACAACCTTTGGGTGGCTCAATGGGGAGGTGGCGGTGTTTATTGTTACAATCCCTATACCGGCGATCTGTTGACAAAAATTGTCGTGCCGGCCCCCCACGTAGCGTCATGCGCTTTTGGAGGGGATAAGCTCGACACGCTTTATATAACGACCGCCCGTGCCGGATTAAGCAAGGAACAGCTTGAAGAATATCCACTAAGCGGTAGCGTATTCTGTTGCAAGCCCGGAGCGAAAGGGGTGCCGGCGAATTGTTTCCATTAAGAATCCGCAAGCTTAATAAATCTAATTAACACAATTGTCAACCAAATATCAATTTAAATTGTTTCCTTTGTAGACATGGCGTGCAAAAGACGAGGTGTGCCCCGTCTCCACAAAAACAAATGCAAATAATTATACAGAATGGCAAAGAATAGACCAGTAAAAAAAGATAACAATAAGGAGAAAAAAGGAAAAAAGGAAAAGGGTGTTGGTAAACGTATGAAAAAAGAAGCGATGATCCAAGCCATCATTTCCGTTTTCCAATCCGCTCCCAAGGAACCTTTCAACTATAAACAAATCAGCAAGATCATCGGAGTCGAGAACCAAGTGCAGAAATTGCAGGTGGTAGACATCCTGTATGACTTGTCCGCCGAGGATATCATCACCGAGATCGACCGTGGCCGTTACCGTCTCAACGGATTGGGAACCCTAGCCGTAGGAACTTTCGCACGCCGCAGCAATGGAAAGAATTCTTTCATCCCTGAAGACGGAGGTACGCCGGTATTTATCGCTGAACGTAATTCCGGGCATGCCATGGATGGAGACAAAGTAAAAGTACAGCTTTTCGCCAAACGTAAAGGTGCCGAGCCGGAAGGTGAGGTCGTGGAAATCCTTGAGAGCAAGGAGCGTACTTTCGTAGGTAAACTTCAAGTAGCTAAAGGCTTTGCCTTCTTGATTACGGAAAACAAGACGTTGGCTAACGATATTTTCATCCCTAAGGATAAACTGAAAGGGGGCAAGAACGGCGACAAAGCGATCGTACGTATCGTGGAATGGCCGGATGAAGCCAAGAATCCACTGGGTGAGGTCATCGATATATTAGGTATCGCCGGACAGAATACCGCCGAGATGCACGCGATCCTTGCCGAATTCGGATTGCCTTACAAATATCCTTCCTCGGTAGAGAAAGCGGCGGATAAGATCCCGGAAGCGATCTCTCCGGAGGAAATTGAGAACCGGGAGGATTTCCGGGGGATAACAACCTTCACGATCGACCCGAAGGACGCGAAAGACTTCGACGACGCCCTTTCCGCACGCCGTTTGGATAACGGGAACTGGGAGGTTGGCGTACATATCGCCGACGTAACACATTATGTGAAAACGGACGGTGTCATCGATAAAGAGGCACAAAGCCGTGCGACTTCCGTTTATCTGGTAGACCGTACGATACCGATGCTTCCCGAGCGACTTTGCAACCAAATATGCTCTTTACGTCCCGACGAGGAAAAATTATGCTTCTCCGCTGTCTTCGAACTAAATAGCGATGCCGTGGTACAAAACTCCCGGATCTGCCGCACGATTATCAAGAGCGACCGCCGCTTTACCTATGAGGAGGCACAAGAGGTGATCGAAACCGGCGAGGGAGATTATAAAGAGGAGATTCTAGCCTTGAACGACCTTGCCAAGAAATTGCGGGAACGCCGTTTCAAGAGTGGCGCTATCAACTTCGACCGCTATGAGGTCAAATTCGAGATCGACGAACAAGGGAAACCGGTCCGTGTTTATTTCAAGGTTTCAAAAGACGCTAACAAGTTAATCGAGGAGTTCATGCTATTGGCAAACCGTACCGTAGCCGAGTTCGTGGGTCGTCCTCCTAAAGGAAAGACTAAGAAGACATTTGTTTATCGTATCCATGAGCTTCCGGACCCAGATAAAATGGAGAATTTCGCCTCTTTTATCCGTCGCTTCGGCTATAAGTTGAAAACAGACGGCACGAAGACGGATGTCTCCAAAGGTATCAACTCCTTATTAGACAATGTACAAGGGAAGCCGGAAGAGAACTTGATCGAGACAGTGGCGATCCGTGCCATGCAAAAGGCCCGTTACTCCACGGAGAATATCGGCCACTATGGCTTGGCTTTCGAATACTATACGCACTTCACCTCTCCGATCCGCCGTTACCCGGACATGATGGTACACCGGTTGCTGGAACGTTACTTAGCCGGAGGCCGTAGCGTGATACAAAAGAAGTATGAGGAGCTGTGCGATCATTGTTCCAGCATGGAGCAAGTCGCCGCCAACGCAGAGCGTGCATCCATCAAATATAAGCAAGTAGAATTCATGCAGGATAAGCTCGGCATGGTATTCGACGGCGTTATCTCCGGTGTCACCGAATGGGGACTTTACGTAGAACTGAACGAGAATAAATGCGAGGGGCTTGTACCAATCCGTGATCTGGATGACGATTACTATGAGTTTGATGAGAAGAATTATTGTTTATTGGGCCGTCGCAAGAAACGTCAATATCGTTTGGGAGACCCTATCACTATCAAAGTAGCGCAAGCGAATCTGGAACGTAAGCAACTTGATTTCCAATTAGCGGAATAAGGCCTTTTTCAAAGTAAGTATAACTTCATCAGACAACGAAGTTATACTTACTTAGGCATTTTGATTATACTTACTAGGACAAGTAAGTATAATTTACTTTTTATCACCAATACATAAGTCCCAGCGCCCCACAAGCGATCAGCCCGATTCCCAACAACGCATAGAAGATACGTGCGCCGCCACGACCGAACCAGTTCACGAAAGTCATCGCCCCGCTGGTTTTAAAGTACCAATCAAAATTACAGATCGCCGCTACGATTGAGAACAATCCCAAAGCGATAAACAAGGATAAGATAAAGTATTCGGAAGGATCCATAGACTTACTTAACCTCTACAGTACGTGAACCGTCCGGATTCTCCGAGATCGTTACATCTACCACATCTCCGGGTAACAACTCATCTATTTTCTCCGGCCATTCAATAAAACATAAAGCTCCGCTATAGAAATAGTCTTCTGTTCCGATATCCTCCGCCTCACTCAATTTATTGATCCGGTAAAAATCAAAATGATAAATCAATTCTCCCGTCGTATCGCTACGGTACTCATTGATAATAGCGAATGTGGGACTGTTGATCACATCCTCCACACCCAATTCCTCACAGATCGCCTTGATAAAGGTAGTCTTACCGGCCCCCATCGGACCATAGAAGGCAAAGACCGTACGATCATCCATCCCGGCGATAAACTCCTTAGCCGCCTCATGGATCTTATCCAAACTTTCTATTTTCAGTGTGCTCATAGCATTCGTGTTTACAGTTTATATGGACTGCAAAGTTCGTGATATTTATGATATACGCAACTTTTCGGCATATTATCATTTCGGTTCCATCGTAATAAACGGCACCAACATCTCCTCCATCGAGATTCCTCCGTGCTGGAATGTATTTTTATAATAGGATACGTAGTAGTTATAATTATTCGGATAAGCGAAGAAATTCTCTCCGTAGGCGAAAATATACTTACTGCTTAGATTCGGGGAGGGAAGCCCTACTTTTTCCGGGTCCCGGATCTCAAATACCTCTTTTGGATTGTAGTTCAAGTTCTTGCCTACCTTATAGCGTAGATTGGTATTCGTATTCTTATCACCTATCACCTTGATCGGATTCGTTACCCGAATCGTTCCATGATCGGTCGTAACGATTACTTTTCCTCCCCGCTCGGCGATTCGTTTGAACAACTCAAGCGTAGAAGAGTGCTGGAACCATGATTTAGTCAAACTGCGATAGGCCGCCTCGCTTTGCGCCAACTCGCGGATCATCTTACTCTCCGTACGAGCATGCGAAAGCATATCCACGAAGTTCAGCACAATCACATTCAGTTGATTACGAGTAAGAGAAGGGATCGTAGCCAACAATTTCTCTCCATATTGGGAATCGTGTACTTTATTATATGAGAAGGTATATTTCTTACGGAACCGATCGATCTGGGTTTGAATCAATGGAGCCTCATTCAAATTCTTACCTTCCTCGCTCTCCTCATCTACCCACAAATCCGGAAACATCTGCTCTATTTGCGAAGGCATCAAGCCCGAGAATATAGAGTTGCGGGCATATTGCGTGGCGGTTGGCAGTATGCTATAATACAAGCTCTCGTCAAACGTAAAATACTCAGTAAGCAATTCTTTTACCACCCGCCATTGATCCAGCCGGAAATTATCGATCAATATAAAGAAAACCTTCTCGTCATTATCCAACATTGGGAAGACTTTCTTCTTAAACAGGTCGGGGCTCATCAACGGGCGATCGACCGGATTCTGTATCCAGTCCACATAATTCTTCTTCACGAATTTGGCAAAAGCGTTATTGGCCTCTTCCTTCTGCATACGGAGCATATCTGTCATTGCCACTTGGCTGCTTTCCAGTTCCAGTTCCCAGTACACCAATTTCTTATAGACCTCCATCCAGTCGTCTGTGGTCAAGGAATCATTGATTTGCATACCGATACGACCGAATTCCTGCTGATAACCCACCGTGGTCGTCTCGGAGATAATCACGTTCTTATGGACATTCTTCTTGATAGAGAGAAGCAATTGGTTGGGATTTACCGGTTTGATCAAATAATCCGCGATCTTATTTCCGATCGCCTGATTCATGATACTTTCCTCCTCACTTTTAGTCACCATCACGACCGGCACATTCGGAGCGATCTCCTTGATATGCGACAGCGTCTCCAATCCTGTCAAGCCGGGCATATTCTCATCGAGAAAAATAATGTCAAACGATTGTTCCTTACAGCAGTCAATAGCGTCTTGCCCGCTCACCACCGGAACCACCTCATATCCCTTGTCCTGCAAGAACAAGATATGTGGTTTCAACAAATCAATCTCGTCATCCGCCCAAAGTACTCTATCTTTCTTCGCTGCCATAAGCTTACCTAGTTTATTTACAAATATATGGATAATCCTCCATATAACAACGAAAGAAACGGGATGTTTCGTATTTGATCTCGTAATTTTCCCAAATCCAGATAAGCGAATAGCCAATGAGGAGATCTCCTTCATCAACTCACGAACAGTACTCTCTCTTACTGACTAAGGTTCAAAAATATCCAATTTATCTACAACATCTACAACTATCCTTGTAATCATCTATCTTTAGACGGTTTAGCCTATGGTGGTAGATAAAAAACATCTACAATTATCAGGCCCTATCTACCATCATTTACTACTTTTCTATCTCTAAACAGAACGATCTCTCCACACTTGCCGCAATCATCATACGGTCTCTTCCTTATACAGACAAAACATTAACATATAAGCTTATACAGTTTTTATCCATGAAAAACTAAAGTTTTATACCGCTAAAACCTTTGTTTTCCGCTTAGGAAACTTTTGTTTCTATATAGGGAAACTAAGGTTTCTTCGGCACGAAACTTTTGTCTTCTGTAGGAATGAAGAAAATAGTTCCCTAGGAACTATGTTCATGACTATTTAGTGCCAAATGCCTTTTATGTTAAAACTCCAAAAGATAAGGCAAATATATTGATTTCTTTTAGCAAAACACAATCTTTTCTATTCTAAATCAATATTGTCTTATATTTTATTGACATAACTATATGATTTCAGGGCATAAAAGTCCCACCGGTTAGTCTATTTACGCTCTGTAGATACAATATGTGAATTAGGAAGAAGCGTAGTTTGTAAATACCGAATATAGTTCCTAGGGAACTTTGAAGAACTTAGTTTTACTCCAGAAGTCATGTAATCTTATTTTTATTACTCAGCTTATAATGGCAAAAGACAATTTTAACATTATTTACGAACGAAACTATCAACGATCGTTCATGTTCGCTAAATCATACGTACATGATGATATGATAGCAGAAGATATCGTATCCGATTCTCTTGTGAAGTATTGGAGACTGATCTCCACCCAAAAAGGAGAAGCAACAGAAGCTCTTTTACTTTCGATCTTGAGAAATAAAGCTCTCGACTACTTACGCCATAAAGCTGTACATGATGCTGCGATCGAAAATCTAGAAGAAATAAAAAAGCGAGAACTAAGCATCCGCATATCCACTTTAGAGGCTTGCGATCCAGAAGAAATTTTCCGGGAAGAGATACGCACAATCCTTCAGCGCACCCTACAATCATTGCCCGAACAAACTCGCAGGATATTCGAGATGAGTCGTTTCGAAAACAAAACAGTGAAAGAAATCGCTATAGAAACCAACCTCACCGTAAAAGGAGTAGAATACCACATTACCAAGACTTTAAAAGTATTACGTATCAATCTAAAAGATTATCTTCCCTTATTCTATTTTCTTTTTTCTTGACTTTTCTCGTTTTTCCACTAGGGATCTATCTTGCAGCATCGTTTATTATTTATAAAGCGAAATTAATAGATACCATGAAGGAATTACTACAACGATACATAAAAGGAGAGGTTTCAGAGAAAGAAAGACTGAAAATAGCATCATGGTTAGACGAAAGCCCTGAAAACATGCGTGAATTTCTGGTTTTACGCAAATTATATGACATTTCACTTTGGCAAGCCAATACAGATAAGACAAATTCCGTAAAGAAAGTACATTATTCCATACGGAAGATAATGGCCGAGATCTTAAAAATCGCAGCCATCTTTCTAATCGGCTTTTGGGGAAGCAAACAACTGCAGATACAACAATCGAACAAGAAACAAATGCAAACCATTCATGTCCCTGCCGGACAACGGGCAGAGGTCACCTTAGCCGATGGTACGCATGTATGGCTAAACTCTCGCTCAACCCTAAAATTTCCTGAACAATTCAGCGCAAACACCCGAAACGTGGAATTAGACGGCGAAGGTTACTTCTCTGTCCAGCACAATGAAAATAGTCCATTTACCGTACATACCCAAAATCATGATGTTCAAGTATTAGGTACAGAGTTCAATGTAAAAGCTTACCATAACACATCCTTGTTCGAAACCGCCCTTTTAAAGGGTAGTGTAAAAATCAGTTCCCCTAATTTAAGAAATGGATTACAACTCAAGCCTAATGAAATCGTTAGTATAGAGAATAGGATGCTCAAGAAATCTACAATTAATAATAGCGACTATTTTAAATGGAAAGAAGGCCTGTTCTGTTTTGAGAATGAATCAATCCAAGATCTAATAAAGAAACTAGAACTTTATTATGATACTACGATTGAGATCCAACGTCCCTCATTGTTGAAACATCACTATTCCGGCAAATTTCGTATTCAAGATGGAATAGAGCATGTATTAAAAGTACTTCAGTTAAAACATAAATTCACATACATCAAAGATGACGATAAGAATCTAATAATCATAAAGTAAGAACAGAATGTTAACCTTATAAATCATGTATGCCTATGAGATAAAAAATATCAAAAAAGAAACGGTATATAAAAACCGGGAAATGCGGCAACACTCCCCGGAAAGAATCAATACCACATGCACTTAAATCATCAGTATCAAATTCAAGAGTTACAAATGTATGAAAAATCAAACAAAAAGAGTTATGAAGTTAACTTTTATAACACTATTTCTATCAACCACAGGAATGTTTGCATCTGTTAATTCGCAAAATACACGGGTCAATATCCATGTGAACAATGCAAACACTCAAATTGTCTTAAACGAAATCGAAAAACAAACAGACTATCTCTTTGTGTACGACACCAAAGAAATAGATCTAAATCGTAAGGTTTCCGTAGAGGCGCAAAATAAAACCGTAGCAGATGTGTTATCATCTGTCTTTACCCAAACAGACATCTCATATGCGATGGAGGGTAATAACATCATGTTAATGCGAAAAAACACTTCTGTTACACAACAGAGTAACCGGAGAATTACCGGTGTTGTGAAAGACGCAATTGGTGAACCTATCATTGGAGCAAATATCGTGGTGAAGGGAACCACAAACGGTATAATCACCGACATTAACGGAAATTTCAGCCTTATGGTCTCCGAGAACGCCATCTTGCAAATTTCCTATATCGGATATCAGACACAAGAAATCCCTACCAAAGGGCAGACGAACATCCAAATTACCATGAAGGATGACGCACAAGCATTGGATGATGTCGTTGTTATCGGTTATGGTACGCAACGCAAGAAAGACGTAGCCGGATCTATCTCTTCCATATCTACGAAGGATTTATCTATTCAATCATCCGGGAATATACAGAACCTTCTTCAAGGTAGGTTATCCGGTGTGTCCGTAACAACTTCCGGCGTAGCTGGCGATGCTCCTGCTATCCGTATTCGAGGTGTCGGAACACTGAATAATAACAGCCCGTTGTATGTCATTGATGGTTTTCCTACAAAAAGCGAGATCGCATCCCAAATAAATCCTTCAAGTATAGAGTCTGTACAAGTATTGAAGGATGCTTCCTCCGCCTCTATCTATGGTTCCCAAGCAGCTAACGGGGTTATCTTAATCACGACAAAGCAAGGTAAAGAAGGAAAACCTACCGTTGACGTAAAAGTAAACGTAGGCGTGCAACTTCCCACCAACTTGCCGGAAATGCTAAACTCCCAACAATATGGAGAAGTCTTGTGGAACGCAATGAGAAACGCCGGGTTAACACCACAGCATGACCAATATGGCAACGGAGCTACACCTGTCATTCCTGATTATATTCTACCGGCAGGAGCCATGGAAGGCCAGGTAGATCTCAGCACTTATAATACTGCGGAAAATCAATTTATGCGCGCTAATAAGATCGGAACTAATTGGGCTGATGAAGTTTATCGCCCCGCACCGACTACAAACATTGATATCAGCGCACAAGGAGGTGGCAATGGGTCTAAATATTTCTTGAGCGCAAACTATTATAAACAAGAAGCTCTTGTAAAATGGGCGGGCTATGATCGCTTCTCTTTACGAGCCAATTCTCAATTTAAGATTTTGAGCTTCGCCACATTAGGATCAAACCTAAGCGCAACTTACTCTAAATACAAAGGAAGCAAATCAGACCATGAGGCCGTACGTATGGCTCCGCTTATTCCGGTTTACGACGTAGAAGGTAATTGGGCCGGAACAAAAGCTAATGGTTTAGGTGATTCCAAGAATCCGGTAGCCCAACTTTATAATCAAAGAGAGAATTACAATGACAACCTCAACTTGTTAGGTAATTTGTATTTGGATATCAATTTCTTGAAATACTTCCAATTCAAGACAAATGTCGGCGTAAACGTTGAGGATAGCGGCTCCAAAGAGTTCAATCCAAAAACTTATTGGAACAAAGGAGACGCAAATACGCTAGTGAATTCTTTAAAGGAAGCAAGAGGCCGTAAATCAGAATTGGTTTGGAACAATACTTTGACCTTCACGAAAAAATTTCGTGAAACACATAATCTGAATGTTTTGCTAGGTACAGAAGCCATTAGTTCTAAAATAGAGAATCTCTCTGCTTATAGAAGTAATTTTATTATCGAGGATCCCGATTATAGATACCTTGACGCTGGCGAATCCAACAAGGACAATACAGGCAACGCAAATGAATACGCTTTGTTCTCTCTGTTCGCACGTGTCAATTATCAATATAAAGACAAATATTATTTAGGGGCTATTATTCGTCGAGATGGGTCCTCACGTTTTGGTGCGAATCATAGATATGGCTACTTCCCAGGGGTAAACGCCGCATGGAGACTTACGGAAGAAAACTTCATGAAAGGGCAAGATATTCTTAGTGATTTGAAAATCAGAGCCAGTTACGGTTTGACAGGAAATCAGGATATCGATAACTACGCATTTGCGTCCATGTATTATACGAATATCTCAACTAGCAGCTATCCTATAGCGGGAGATCCAAACTCTGTCACTCAAGGTATCAGTAAGGAGAGCATTGGTAATCCGGATCTTAAATGGGAGACGACTACACAAACAAACATTGGTATCGACGCAGGTCTTTTTAATAATAAACTGAATTTGTCATTCGATTTCTACCATAAATATACTACCGACATCTTGCAAAGAATTACTTATCCTTCTACCGGAGGAGTGGCAAGTGCCCCATTTATGAATATCGGTGAAATGCAAAATAATGGATATGAATTGAATATCAATTTCCAGAATACGACAGACTATGGTTTCCGGTACGAATTAGGGCTCATTTTGTCCGGATATCGTAATGAGGTAAAGAAATTAGCTTCAAATCAATTCATATCGAACACATATACAAGAACAGAAGTAGGTCATCCGATTTCCTCTTTCTATGGCTATGTGATCGATGGTATTTTCCAAACACAAGGCGAGGTCGACTCGCATGTAGAACAGTCAGACAAAGCAATCGGCCGTTGGAAATATAGAGATGTGAATAATGACGGAAAAATAGACAGCCAAGATAGGGCCTATATCGGTAATCCTCACCCTGATTTCGAGTACTCTTTGAGTTCACGCTTCTATTACAAGAACTTCGATTTGTCTCTTTATATCCAAGGCAGTCAAGGAAATGATATTTGTTTCGCATCGAAAGGCGGTAGGGATGGCCTTGATTTCTGGGGAGATTATTTCAATAAAAGTACCCGTATATTGAATACTTGGACTCCTGAAAACAGAAATGCGGAACTGCCGGAGATCAATATCTTGAATCCAAATGATGAGGCAGGTAAGGTTTCTTCATACTTAATTGAAGATGGTTCTTATATTCGTTTGAAACAATTAGAATTAGGATATACCCTTCCAAAACAAACGCTTTCGAAAATTGGACTCCAGCAATGTCGTGTTTATTTGAATGCGGAAAACTTATTGACATTGACAAAGTATAACAACATTGATCCCGAGGTTAAGAACGGCGATGACAAGAATATGGGTGTCGATTATATGAATAATATGCCACTAGCACGCGTATTCTCCATTGGTTTCAATTTATCATTCTAATACTTAAAATTAAACAAACATGAAAAATCTATTTCATATAGCGAAAAAAACGTTCACATGGGTAACCGTCACGATGGCTGTTAGCCTGTTTAATGGTTGTTCTGATTTTTTGGATAAACAACCATTAGGCAAATTGAATGAGTCTGTATTAACAGATGAAAGTACCGTGAATAAACTCCTTATTGCCTGCTATAGTCCATTAAACGGATTTATCAACGGAGTTTGGGGAATAACAAGTGGGCCGGATAATGTCTTCTATGGAGATATGTGCGCTGGAAATATCCATAAAGGAAGTACTACCGGCGATCAAGGCGAACTGCTACAGATGGAGCGTTATGTCGCTACTGCTGAAAATGGTCGTATCCGGGATAAATGGATACTGGTATATGGAGCTATTGAGCGTTGCAACGACGTACTTCGTATGCTGAATGATAATAAAATTGATGGCTTATCAGAAGAAAGTGAAATGGAAATTAGAGCAGAAGCCCGTTTCCTAAGAGGATATTATCATTTTGAAGCGAAAAAAATCTGGAACATGGTCCCTTATATTGATGAATACGTAGAAGATCCGCAAAGAAGGGTTCCCAATGACAAAGATATTTGGCCTAATATTGAAGAAGACTTCTCTTTTGCTACCGGAATTTTACCGGATAATCAGAGTGAGCCTGGAAGACCTACGAAAAACGCCGCTAAAGCGTTCTTGGCCAAGGCTTATTTATTCCAGCAAAAATATAGCGAAGCAAAAGTTTTATTAGACGAAGTCATCACTAGCGGAAAATATAAGTTACTTGACAATTATTTTGATAACTTCAATGCGGAGCAAAACAATAACGCAGAAGTGGTATGGTCTAACCAGGTAGCGGTAAATGTAGCGGGAGCTGGTTACGATCGTAGCCAACGTGGTTTCGACTTATCTTATCCCAATGCTCCAGATCAACCAAACTTAAGTGGAGCCGGATTCCAACAACCTACTTTCGACTTAGTGAATGCCTATCAAGTAGACGAAAATGGCCTACCCATGATTGACACTTACGCTGACCATGAATTCAAAAACGACCAAGATATCGAATCAAGCGAGGCATGGGAACCAGATATGGAAACCCCTGTAGATCCGAGATTAGACTGGGTCGTTGGTCGTAGAGGCATTCCATATCATGATTGGGGATTGCACCCGGGAAAAGCTTGGATCAGGGATCAAGTCAGCGCAGGTCCTTATAACCAAAAGAAATGGATTATATTAGAAAGCCAACTTGCTACATACGCTTATGACAATACAGCAAAATTTAACGCAATGAATTTCAATATTATTCGATACGCTCAAGTATTATTGTGGGCAGCGGAATGTGAGGTGGAGATTGGTAACCCTGAGAAAGCAAAAGAATATGTCAATATGATTCGTCAAAGGGCAAAAGACGGATCTTACGTGAGATTAGGAGATGAAGCACCTTTTGGCAATGGTCCAGCTGCCGCCAATTATAAAGTGGATATCTATAAGGATTCATGGGCAGGACTAAGTAAAGATGTATTACGAAAACGTGTACGATTTGAAGAACGCTTGGAACTTGCGTTAGAAGGTCATTTCTTCTTCGATTTGGTACGTTGGGATATCGCTGAGGATTTTTTAAATAAATATGTCGAAAGAGAAAAAAGACATATCCAATATTTAAATGGAGCCGTTTTTGATAAGAACCATCGCTATTACGCTATTCCTCTAACTGAAATAGATAGAAGCTATGTCGATGGTAAACCAACATTGACACAGAATCCGGGATATTAATTATAGTAAGTGTGAGGGGGTATCATAATATCCCCTCCACTTTTATCTACAAAAGATTTGAATATGACGCAATATCTAAAGTCACTTTATCTATGCATTTGTTTACTGGGGGGATTTATATCTTGTCAAACAAATGAAAGTATCACTCAAGATGAGGAGATACAAACAATCATGGAAGGAATCTCGAATCAAGCGGGTCAAGAAAAAAATCCTTATCTGACAGCAGGAGATAAAACCTACATAATAGGTACGCAAGATGGAAACTTCCCTGATCTTGGTGGACATACTCCCGGAGAGATGGGAGGAGTTTGGAATCATTTGATCAAGCTATTAGATGGCTTTTGGGTAAAAATGACAGATAATAAAGGTAATTCTTGTTGGTTGGAAAACGCAATACAATATACGAATTATCCTTTTGGAAGTAAATTTGAGTACGCTCCTTTATTTAATAATAGTATCCGTGTCAATCGTTTCCAATTTTGCCCACAAGGAAAAAATGGTGTTGTTATTACCTATACCATCGAAAATGTATCGGATTCAGAGCAAACGGTCCTTTTTGATTTTGTCGCAAAAACAGATTTGTTGCCTGTATGGTCATCCGGGACAATCGGGTTAAAAGACGCAAATGATGTCGTGAACTGGGATGCCCAAGATGCCATTTTTAAAGCGAAAGATTTAGGTAATAACTGGAACGTGATTTGGGGAGCGGATCAACATACGAGTATTTATCAACTAGATACTCCTACTTATATAAATACGCAAGGAACGGGTAAAAGTGCCTCTTCTACTTATACGATTACACTTCCTAAGAATCAGGAGAAAAAACTTTCTTTCGTCATCGCAGGATCAAAAGACAGTGAGGAGGATGCCCTAAAAAGTTACAAAGACATCTTAGCGAACCATTCCGAAATGTTGGAAGATAAAAAAATGTATTACACCCAACTATTAGAGAGAGGACGGATTAACATTCCAGATAAAAAGTTACAAGAGGTTTATAACTGGTGCAAAATCAATACGGAATGGCTTGCGGCAGATATGGAAAGTGCAGGACGCTTTCTGGGAGCGGGCGCAATTGAATATCCATGGTTATTCGGTTGTGATAATTCTTATTCATTACAAGGCCTTGTCGCTACAGGTGACCAAAAATTAGCAAAAGAGACATTGAGAGTTATCAAAGAGATGTCAGAGAAAGCCAATAGGAATGGCCGTATTTTGCATGAAATGGCATTCAACGCATTCGTCAGCCACAAAGGAAATACTCAAGAGACTGCTCATTTTGTCATCGCTGTATGGAATGTTTATAAATGGACTGGTGATAACAAATTCCTTGCAGATATGTATCCTTATATGCAAAAAGGTCTGAACTTCCTTTTGAAAGATATGGATACAAATAAGAATATGTTCCCCGAAGGGTATGGAATCATGGAAGTTAGAGGATTAAATGCGGAATTGATTGATGTCTCTGTTTATACCCAGCAAGCACTGGAAGTTATGTCGCAGATTGCCTTAATAATGGGAGAAGAAGCATTTGCCAGTGAGTGCGCCTCGCAAGCAATCGATTTGAAAGAAAGGATAAACGACCTATTTTGGGATAAGGATTTAGAAATTTATTGTGATTTTTATGGAACGAGAGAGCAAGCCTTAGAAACGACTAAAGGTGCTATCGAACAGGTTCGTAATACAGAATACAGGTGGGATGTTGCCGAGGTTTCCTTACAGGAATATGAGGATAGCAAGAAAAAGCATATCGCAATGTATGAGGATATGTATAAACAATTTGAAGCGTATCCAACTGGTATTATGAAAGGATGGTTAACTAACAAGAATTGGGTAATAAGCACTCCAATAGAAACTCATATTGCCTCAGAAGACAGAGCTATTCGGCAATTGGATAAAGTACGAAAAGAGCATTGCGGCGAATATGGTCCTTATTTATCCGCAGTCGAAAGAGATCGCATGATGACTATCGCAACAGGCGTACAAGCGATGGCCGAATGCGCTTACGGACGTGTAGATGAGGCTTTATGGTATATCAATCGCATCGTCGATACATTTGGCCGTACACTTCCGGGATCAATTAATGAGATGATGCCTGATTATGGCTGCCCTGTTCAAGCATGGACCATCTATGGTATAGCAACACCTTTGATTCGTTATATATATGGCATACAACCAGAAGCCTATAAAAAGACCTTGACCCTAAGTCCTAATTTACCATCAGATTGGGACTTTATTGAAATGAAAGATCTTCCTGTTGGAAATAATAAGATTAATTATAAAGTAAAACAACTGGAAGATGGATTGGAAATCACGTTAGATACAACTGAAAAGGATTGGAGTTACCTATTAAGACCGGTAAAACAACCTATCAAGCGATTTATCGTGAATGGTAAGGAACAACGGATTTAGAGAGAGACGGGGCATGCCCCGTCTCCACATATAGACACCGCCTCATAATGATCTAAAATTAAAACAGATAACCCCAACTATTTTGAGTAAATAGAACTTAGTCTGAATTCCGTATTCAAGACCTCTTTCCACTCTAACCTTTTACTATCAATGCGATAAATGGATAACAATCAATTTCTTTCATCCCATATTATACTTGAGATAACCGGAAAGCGGGGAAAATGAAAGTATGATTACTTTAACTATTTTTCTATCAAAAATTCCTACTTTTACCGCTAAATCTGTATTGAAGATGAAAGGAGACGATTTTAATATCATTTATGAACGGAATTACCGACGGTCATTCCTGTTCACCAAATCATATGTACATGATGACATGGTGGCTGAGGATATCGTAGCTGAATCGCTTGTAAAATATTGGCGACTGGTCTCTGCTGGAGAAAACGAGATAACAGAAGCCTTATTGCTCACGATTTTGAAAAATAAAGCCCTTAACTATTTACGCCATAAAGCCATACATGATGCCGCTATTGAAAATTTAGAGGAAATAAAAAATAGAGAACTAAGCATTAGAATTTCCACACTCGAGGCTTGCGATCCGAAAGAGATCTTCTCTGATGAGGTCAATAGGATCATCCACAAAACTTTAAAAAACTTACCAGAACAAACTCATCGAATATTCGAGATGAGCCGCTTCGAGAATAAAACCGTAAAAGAAATAGCGGATGAGACAAACCTCACCATAAAAGGTGTAGAATACCACATAACCAAGGCTTTAAAAGCTTTGCGTATCAACTTGAAAGACTATCTACCCTTATTTTATTTTCTTTTTTCTTAATTTTTTTCATTTTTCCACTAGGGATTTAGCGCACAGCGTTGTTTTTATAATAGAAAATAAATTAACAGACATTCATGGAGCAATTACTACAACGGTACATAAGAGGTAAGGTTTCCGAAGAAGAGAGACTGAAAGTAGTGTCATGGCTGGACGAAAGTCCTGATAACATGCGTGAATTTCTGGCTTTACGTAAATTATATGATATTTCACTTTGGCATACGGATACAGAGCAAAAAACACTTCATAAAAAATTCATTCCAACAATTCGACGTATCGCAATCGAAACACTAAAAATAGCAGCGATCTTTTTAATTGGAATCTTTGTTACTAAACAATTCGTAGAACAAAAGGTAGAGGATATACAAATACAAACCATCCATGTACCCACAGGTCAGCGAGCTGAGTTAACTTTAGCGGACGGGACACATGTTTGGCTCAACTCTCGCTCGACATTGAAATTTCCTAATAAATTCGGCACAAATAAACGGAACGTAGAACTTAACGGAGAAGGGTATTTTTCTGTACATCATGACAAAAAACGTCCTTTTACCGTACAAACCGAAAAATACGCAATTCATGTATTGGGTACCGAATTCAATGTTAAGGCATATCACAACAGTCCTTTATTTGAGACAGCATTATTAAAGGGCAGCGTAGAAATCTCTTCCTCAACCATGCCGAAGAGATTACGCCTAAAGCCGAACGAGATGGCGATCGCAAGTCAGGAAGGATTAAATACATCCTACATCCCCGACCACAATTACTTTAAATGGAAAGAGGGATTATTCTGTTTCGAAGACGAGTCGATCCAAAGTTTAATAGAAAAGCTACAACTTTATTATGATATTAAAATTGATGTTCAACGACCATCCTTACTTCAATACCGTTATTCCGGCAAATTCCGTATCAAAGACGGGATTGACCATGTATTGAAAGTATTACAGTTAAAACACAAATTCACTTATACAAAAAATGAAGAGACGAATCTAATCGTGATAGAATAAATATTTAGTCGTTAACCTTTTAAATACAACAGAATATAGAGAATGAAGACATGACAAACAATTAACAGCACAAATTTCACAAAAAGGGAGATGCTGCAACATCCCCCTTCCGTAAGTCAGTACCAGACTTGCGAAAATAAATTCATTTAGTACTAACAAATAAGACATTACAAATGTATGAAAAAAATTTGTAACGGGCATTTTATGTCCCCTTTTAACACAGAAGATAAAACATTTCGAATAATGAGATTAACATTCATTGCATTATTTGTATTCAGTTTCAGCTTACTCGCATCCGTACATTCACAAACGATGCGCGTCAATATCAATGCTAATAATGAATCTACGCATTCTATTTTAGAACAGATAGAACAGCAAACTGATTATCTATTTATTTATAACACAAAAGAAATCGACTTAAGCCGTAAAGCATCCGTACACGCTCAAGACCAAACGGTAATGGACGTTTTGTCACAAATTTTCAGAAACACGGATATTGGATATGCGATTGAGGGCAGTAATATCATGTTGATGAAGAAAGATGAAAAAGCAGAAAAACAACAGGACAACAATAAGGTCTCAGGAACGATTACAGACAAATCAGGAGAACCTATTATCGGCGCTAACGTCGTTATAAAAGGAACAACCAACGGAACCATTACAGATATAGATGGTAATTATGCGTTAGATGTTCCTGTTTCTGCCATCTTGCAGATTTCCTATATCGGATATTTGACACAAGATGTTCCTGTAAATGGAAAACAACAAATCAATGTCCGTTTAGTAGAAGATACGCAACAATTAGACGAGGTGGTAGTGGTTGGCTATGGTACACAGAAAAAAGGGGAATTAACCTCATCTATTTCCAGCATAAAAAGCGAAACATTCATTCAAGGTTCAGTACAAGACGCAGCCCAGTTGCTTCAAGGAAAGGTTGCGGGACTTGGTATTGTCATGCCTAACGGTGATCCGACGTCTTCATCCCAAATTGTATTGCGTGGTATCGGCTCACTAAAAGGAGACCGGGTTCCATTAGTTATTGTCGATGGAGTTCCGGGTGATATGAGCACTGTTGCACCAGAAGATATCGAAAGCATAGATGTTATAAAAGACGGCTCAGCCGCCGCTATTTATGGAACCAGAGGAAATAATGGCGTTATTTTCATCACCACAAAAAAAGTGAAAGGAGAAATACCTGTGACTATTGATATTCAAGCCTATGTCACTACCCAGCAAATCAAAAAAAGATTAGATATGATGGATGCCAATCAATACCGTCAATTAGTAAAACAAGGGAAACCCGGCGCTATTGATTATGGTTACGACACAGATTGGCTAGACCAGATATTAAGGACTCCTATTTCTTACGTAACTAATGCCAGTCTACGCGGAGGTAATCGCAACTCTAATTATATCGCAAACATAAACTATAAGTCTGGCCAAGGCATTATCAAACGCTCAGACAATAGAGTATTAACCACACGATTGGAAATCAACCATTCTATGTGGGATAACTTATTGAAGTTTAATTTAAACATCATGGGTAAAGAACAAAAATATACAGCCTTAGGAGATGGCAAAAGCTTCAATGGGGAGATTTACCGAAATGCGTTAATCAATATTCCAACAGAACGTTCGAAAGACGATAACGGAAACTGGATTGAGCATCCGACAATGAACGGATATATGAATCCGGTAGCTGCGCTATATGAAAGTAATGGCGAGAATAAAAGTACTCAATTACGTACATTCGGAACCGTTACATTGACTCCCATGGATGAATTTTTCGTAAAAGCATTAGTGTCGAGAACCTCTTATAATCAAACCCGCGGGTATGCTGAAACTAAAAAACACATATCAACTGTCCGCAATGGCAAAAACGGGTTTGCTTCTCGCGGAACAACAGCTTCTATCGATAATCTGTTAGAGATCACAGCCCAATACAAAAATAATTTTGGTGCTCATAACCTTACTGGTTTAGCGGGTTATTCTTATCAAGACAATACCTATGAAAATTATTGGATGCAAAACTGGGATTTTCCATCCGATCAATATAGCTATAATAATATGGGGGCTGGAGCTGCCTTAAAAAGAGGAGAAGTTGAGGAAAAGTCTGAAAAAAACAAGTCTAAGTTAATCGGTGTATTTGCTCGTATCAACTATAGTTTCAATGATCGTTATTTAGCATCTGTCAGTATCCGTCATGAAGGAGCTACACAATTCGGAGCTAATTATAAATGGGGAAATTTTCCTGCCGTATCCGTAGGTTGGAATATACATAATGAGGACTTCATGAGCTCCTTACGTTTTATCAGTAGCTTGAAAGCTCGTTTAGGTTTTGGTGTAACGGGTTCCATTCCTGAAGATCCATATATGTCATTAAGCCGCTTGACCAGCGATAAGAATCTCTATACTGGTTCTGGCTGGCTCCCTTCATTAAAACCTTCAAGTAACGCAAATCCAAACCTGCGTTGGGAGAAAAAGGAAGAGTGGAACTTAGGAATAGACTTTGGTGTCCTTGAGAACCGTATCAGTGGATCTATAGACTTTTATAAACGTACGACAAAAGATATGCTATGGAACTATCAAGTCGCCACACCTCCTTATTTATATAAGGAAATCCTCGCGAATGCAGGAACTATGCAAAATAAAGGACTAGAGATACACCTCAGTGCAATCCCAGTACAAACAAAAGAATTCTCATGGACAACTAGCTTTAATTATTCAACCAACAAAAATAAGTTGGTTGCCTTATCCAACGAGGAATTCCAATTAAAATCCGGTTATATAGAAGATGGCTGGACTGGCGAACCTATCCAACAATATACCCATCGAATCTTTGAAGGGGGTGAGGTTGGTAATTTCTACGGTTTTAAAACTATTGATATAGATAGCGAAGGACGTTGGATTATTGAAGATAAAAACGGTAATCCAAAACCGATCTCAGAGCAACAAGCAGAAGATAAAAAAATTATTGGAAATGGCCTGCCCAAACACCTATTAAGCTGGGATAACAGTTTTACCTTCAAAAATTTCGACTTAGGTATAACTATGCGAGGTGCATTCGACTATGACATCCTCAACTACCCCCGCATGTTTTATGAATGTCCTGTAAACTTGACCCGGGGAAATTTGCTTGCCACAGCTTATGAACCGAAGTACGGAAAGACTGTACTAAACGACCAACAGGAACTTCAATATGTTAGCTATTTCATCGAAAGAGGAAACTTTTGGAAAATTGATAATATCACCATTGGTTATACTTTAAAACTTAAGAATGATTATTTAAAAAGGATACGTATATACGCAACCGGTAATAACCTATTCACATTTACAGGATACAGTGGATTAGACCCTGAGGTTAATACGCAAGGACTTAATCCCGGATGTGATGAATTAGGCCGTTACCCTTCTACACGTTCCTTTACTTTAGGCGCAATGTTTACTTTTTAAAATAAATAAACTCATGAATACAATTAAAAAACATATAAATATCTTATTATTAGGTTGCTGTTCATTGAACTTTATTTCCTGCACAGACCTAACCGAAGAAATCTTCTCTGACATTACTGAAGATAGTTATAAATATGAAGCTGGAGACGCGACTAAAGTGGTTGGTGCCGCTTATACCAATCTTCAAGATTGGGGATATTGCGGTTCCGGACAAGCTCCAATGCTGAGTCAAGAAATATGTACCGATGCCGCAGTGTTCCCCGCTAATGGTTCCGGTTGGGATGATGGAGGTGTATTTCGTAGAATGCATCAACATTCATGGAACTCCGAACAATTACAAGTGAATCGTTTATGGGAAGTTTGCTATTCCGGAATTATCTTGGCAAACCGGGCTATCAGCATTATCAACCAAGATGATTTTCCTTTTGCCGCAAATGAAAACAAGGCTGCCATGATCGCTGAATCTCGAGCATTACGTGCTTTCTATTACTGGTACATCATGGATAATTTTGGAGATGCTCCTTTAGTAACGGAACCCACCTCAGAATTACCTGTAAAAACATCCCGGAAGGATCTTTATGATTTTATAGTCAAAGAACTGAAAGAGTCTTTCAGCGATCTCCCAACAGAGAAAAATGAATCTAATTATGGAAGATTCACATTATGGGGAGCTAAAGCCCTCCTCGCTAACGTATATTTGAACGCAGAAGTATATACAGGTGATCCCCAATGGAATGCTTGTATTCAAGAGTGTGATGATATTATTAATTCAGGAAAATACAGTTTAGACATTAATTATAGCGATCCATTTAAGGCACACAATGAAAACTCATTAGAAAATATATTAGTCATTCCCTATGATGAAATATTTGCCACTGGATTTAACTATCATTTAGCCGCCTTACACGGAGCAAACCAAAAAACGTATGATCTAGTTGGAAGCCCTTGGGGAGCTGGGGCTTATAAAGGAATACCTCAATTCATCGACACCTATGATCCAGATGACGAACGTTTAAATGCCACTTGGCTAGGAGGTCCCCAATACGCATCTGATGGGACACCTCTTACAGGCTCTTATGACTTAATGGGACAACCGCTTATCTTCGTCAACAAAATGCCCAACGGTATTTTCACCGGTGAGGCAGAAGGATATCGCTGGTTAAAATATGAGGTTGAGCTGGAAGCCAGAAGTGAACTAAATAATGATTTGGTCTTATTCAGGCTTACGCAAGTCCATATGATGAAAGCAGAATGCCTTTTACGTACTGGGAAAGCAGATCAAGCAGCGTCTATTGTAAGTATGGTCAGAAAAAGAGCTTTTAAAGAACATCCTGAAAAAGCAATTGTCTCAGGAGCGCAATTACAAGAAAAATCCTGTTACAAATACGGTACGGTAGAAAACTATGTATTAACTTCGCAAAATCAAGTTTATCCAGAAAAATTCGGACGTTTCTATGATGAACTAGGTTGGGAATTCGCTGGAGAATCTTATCGCCGGAGAGATATGATACGTTTCGGTCATTTCACAAAAGCTAAATGGTTATCTCATGAGCCGAATGGAGATTATAAAACGGTATTTCCCTTACCTCAAAAAGTAGTAGATACCAATCCGAATCTGGAACAAAATCCGAATTATCAATAATAACATAGAGGGTATGTCTCTATATTGACATACCCTCCTTTAATCTCAATTTCTAAAGCTATATGAAGCAATACCTTTTACTCGCTGCGTCTGCCTTTCTTTTGCAAGGGTGCCAGACCTCTAAAGAAGATATAAAGGAACAGCCTTTGAAGATGATCGAGCAGATCGATTTCTCTCATGTGAAAATCAATGACAACTTTTGGTCACCCAGACTCAGCAAACATGTCTCGGCGACCTTGCCTGTCTGTATCGATCAAATAGAGAATCAAACCGGACGTATCCGTAATTTCGAGAATGCAGCGAAAGGGGAAGGAGAGCATTCCGGCATTTTCTTTGATGATTCCGACGTATATAAAGCGTTAGAAGGTATGGCTTATAGCCTGATCAACAATCCGGATCCCGAGCTGGAAAAGAAAGCGGACGAATGGATTGATAAATTCGCTGCCGCCCAACAACCGGATGGCTACATCAATACCTTCTATACACTCACCGGATTGGATAAACGGTGGACCAATATGGACAAGCATGAGATGTACTGCGCCGGACATATGATTGAGGCAGGAGTAGCGTATTATCAAGCTACAGGAAAGCGCAAGTTATTAGACGTATGTATACGCATGACAGATCATATGATGAGCCAATTCGGTCCGGGAAAAAGACATTGGGTACCGGGACACGAGGAAATAGAACTGGCGCTTGTCAAGCTTTATCAAACCACCCAAGAGCAGAAATATCTGGATTTCGCTTATTGGCTGCTGGAGGAACGTGGACACGGTCACGGCACTATGGGTGATGAAGGTAAATGGAACCCGGTTTACTATCAAGATATCGTTCCCGTCCGGCAACTTACCGATATCTCCGGGCATGCGGTACGATGTATGTATTTGTATTGCGGTATGGCCGATGTGGCTGCCTTGAAGAATGATACGGGATATATAGCCGCCATGGATCGTCTATGGGATGATGTGGTACACCGCAATATGTATATCACCGGGGGAATCGGTTCATCCCGGGATAACGAAGGGTTTACGGAGGATTACGATTTACCGAACCTAGATGCTTATTGCGAGACTTGCGCTTCTGTCGGAATGGTGCTTTGGAACCAACGTATGAACCAACTTACCGGAGACTCTAAATACATCGACGTACTGGAACGTTCTTTATATAACGGTGCGCTTGCCGGTATCTCCTTGGGTGGAGACCGTTTCTTCTATGTCAATCCGCTGGAATCTAAGGGTGATCACCATAGACAAGAATGGTATGGTTGCGCTTGTTGCCCAAGTCAGCTTTCACGCTTCTTGCCTTCTATCGGAAATTATATCTACGCCTCCTCCGATGATGCGTTATGGGTAAATCTATATATCGGAAATACGGGGCAAATACGGATAGGAGAGACGGATATCCTATTAACACAAGAAACGGACTATCCGTGGGATGGATCGGTAAAACTAACAATTTCTACTTCTCAGCCTTTGGAGAAAGAGATACGCCTCCGCATTCCTGATTGGTGCAAAACCTATGATTTAAGTATCAATGGCAAGAGAATAAACGTGCCTAAGGAAAAAGGCTATGCGGTAATCAAGGATTGGAAATCGCAAGATGTAATCGCTCTAGATATGGATATGCCCGTGGAAATTGTCGCGGCAGATCCGCATGTCAAGGAAAATTTCGACAAACGGGCGATTCAACGAGGGCCACTTGTATACTGCATGGAAGAAATAGACAACCCGGTATATTTCGATCAAATACAGTTGAGCCCAAGTACAACATTCCAAACAGCCTTCGCTTCCGATATATTGAATGGGATAAAAACAATTAAAACAAACGGTAGGGCACAATCTGCTACCTTTATTCCCTATTACGCGTGGGATAACCGTAAAGCAGGAAAAATGAGGGTATGGATCCCCTATAACGAATAACTAAAAAAGCATCAAAATGAAGTATTTATTAACGATAACATTATCAAGCCTAATCTCAATTACCTCCTTTTCTGCCACTTTGCTGGGAAATGAAGGTTCTATCAACATTAATTACCCGAACAATCGTTATCCATTAGCCTCTAAGCCTTATATAGAGTTGCCTATTGGGGATGTTAAACCTGCAGGTTGGCTAAAAATCCAAATGGAACGAATGTGTACGGGAATGACCGGCCATCTGGATTCTATCTATACGAAAGTAATGGGACCGCGTAACGGTTGGTTAGGCGGAGATGGAGACGTATGGGAGCGAGGCCCATACTGGATAGATGGCTTACTACCTTTGGCTTACATCATGAATGATGAGGCCCTGATCCAAAAAGTAAAGCCTTGGGTTGAATGGACATTGGCCTCTCAAAAGCCTAACGGATATTTCGGGCCAGATACAGACAGAGACTATGAACCCGGCTTACAACGGGATAACGCACAAGATTGGTGGCCCAAAATGGTTATGCTCAAAGTTCTGCAACAATATTATTCCGCTACCAACGATCAAAGAGTTATCTCGTTCCTCACTAATTATTTCAAATACCAGCTTTCTGAACTACCTAAAAGTCCTCTGGGAAAATGGACTTTCTGGGCTGAACAACGAGGAGGGGATAATCTGATGGTCGTATATTGGCTTTATAATATCACGGGCGATCCTTTCCTTCTGGAGTTAGGAGAGTTAATCCATAAGCAAACCTTCAATTGGACCGACGTGTTCTTGAACCAAGATCATTTAGCCCGGCAAAACAGCCTGCATTGTGTAAATCTCGCCCAAGGATTCAAGGAACCTGTCATTTATTACCAACAGAGCCATAATCCTCAAAATCTGGAAGCGGTTAAGGAAGCTGTACGGAAAATGCGCCATACGATTGGTTTTCCTACAGGATTATGGGCGGGAGATGAACTTTTACGTTTCGGTAACCCGACACAAGGATCAGAACTCTGTACCGCTGTCGAGATGATGTTCTCTCTCGAGAAAATGTTAGAGATAACCGGAGATGTCCAGTGGGCTGATCATTTAGAGAAAGTCGCATACAATGTACTGCCAACGCAGATCAAGGATGACTTTTCCGCACGACAATATTATCAGCAAGTCAATCAAATAGCGATCACTTGCGAAGGACGTAACTTTGTCTCACCACACGAGGACACAGACATTGTTTTCGGAGAATTGAGCGGTTATCCTTGTTGTACCTCCAATCTACATCAAGGTTGGCCTAAATTCACACGACATCTATGGTTTGCCACCGCCGATAATGGCATCGCTTCACTTATCTACGCACCATCGGAAGTGACTGCCCAAGTGGGAAACGACATCACGGTTAAAATCGCAGAGAAAACCGATTATCCCTTTGAAGAAAAGATCGATTTCAATTTATCGTTCCCTAGCAAGAAAGACAAGAAAGCCTTTTTTCCTTTTCACTTACGTATTCCCGCTTGGTGCAATAATCCCGTGATTACGATAAATGGCGAGGCTGTCTCTATCGCAGCTCACTCTGGCGAAATCGTACGAATCAACCGAGAATGGAAAGATGGCGATCATATCCAGCTAGAGCTACCCATGCGTATATCCACAAGCAATTGGTATGACGATGCGGTTGTTATCGAACGAGGCCCATTATTGTATTCCCTAAAGATGGATGAGAAATGGGAACGCAAGGTTGATCAACGCCCGGAGTCTTCACATAAAGGAGAATGGTATTATGAGGTCACCTCTACTTCAGCATGGAATTATTCCCTGATTCGCAAATATCTGAAAGAAGAAGAACTAGAGAAAAATTTCGTCGTTAGAAAGGCAGAGAACATAGCCCCTTACCCATGGAACCTAGAGAATGCCCCTATCACGATCAAAACAAAGGGACGGATCTTACCTTCATGGAAAATGTTCAAAGGTTCCGCCGGCCCCGTAAATTTCTTCATGCAAGCCAACGAACCGATGGGTGATGAAGAGACGATCGAGTTAATTCCTTATGGCTGTACTACTCTACGTATAACCGAGTTCCCTGTCCGATAGAATAATGTTAATAATGTGCCAATTGTTCAATGTGCCAATATGCCAATTCCGATTCAATACGGAAAGAGTATCCACATTGGCACATTGACACATTGGCACATTATTAACATTATTCAATTTTTTTTCATTGTATAGTCTTTCACCCCCAAGGAATCATACGCCTGCAAAAGCGCCTCGTCATTATCGGAGATCATTAACAACTTGTCGTTCTCCTTTAATTCCGTATTTCCTTTCGGGATGAAATAGCGGCCTTCCCGTTTCACCATTACCGCCAAGGTATGATCGGGTAAAGTCAGCTGCATCAATTTATTTCCATGGGATAATACCGCCGGGGTAATATCGATCTCGCTCATAGCGCTCTTGATCTCCTCGGGAAGCTCGATGCCAAACTCATCCTTTCGTTCCGGCTCATCCACCATATCCAGCCATTTAGCGGCTTGGGTAACCGTGGTTCCTTGAATCAGCAAAGAAAGAATCGTGATAAAAAATACGATATTAAAGAACATACCGGCATGCTCGATCCCGGCGATCATCGGGTAAGTAGCGAAAATAATAGGAACCGCCCCGCGTAATCCCACCCATGAGATATACAGTTTACCTTTGAAGGAGAAATTCTTATAAGGTATCAAGCAAAGGAACACGCTAATCGGACGGGCGATCAAGATCATAAAGACTCCCACCATAACACCTACACCCGTCACCGGTAATAACTCATGCGGGTTCACTAGCAAGCCTAACGTAAGGAACATCACGATCTGCCACAACCAAGCGAAACCGTCAAAGAACGTCCCCATACTTTTCTTGTGAACAATCTTAGCGTTACCAACCACCAAACCAGCGATATAAACCGCTAAATAGCCATTACCCTTACATAAGGTCGTAGCGGCGAAGGTGAAGAAAGCCGTAGCCAATAAAAGGATCGGATACAAAGACTCGTTATCTATATCGATCTTATTGATAATCAACACAGCCAGTCTCCCCAATAAGAAACCGGCGATAGCTCCCACCGATAATTGAATGACCAAGGATAGCCCGGCCTCCCAAATATTCATACCTCCGCTTTGTATGTAAGCGATCAGAAGCAAGGTAAGCATATAAGCCATCGGGTCATTACTACCACTCTCCAGCTCCAAGGTAGGACGCAGACGCTCTTTCAAATAAACCCCTTTACTGCGCAAGATGGAGAAAACCGAGGCTGAGTCCGTAGAGGACATGACCGCCGCCAGCAATAAAGATTCCGGGAAAGTCAACGTAACATATTTGCCAAATAAACCAAATAACCAATAGATAAACCCGCCCGTGATAAAGGTCGTAGCCAACACCCCGAGCGTAGCCAATACCACACCTTGCGAGGCGAGAGGTTTGACCTCCGCAACTTTCGTGTCCATACCACCCGAGAACAAGATGATACTCAACGCCAACATGCCGATAAACTGGGCTACATTCGGATCGCTGAACTGGATGCCCAGACCATCGCTGCCAAACAACATTCCCACACCAAGGAACAACAACAAAGCGGGTAAGCCGAAACGATAACCGGCCTTACCTGCGAATATACTAAAAAACAGGATCACCGAGGCTATTAATAGCACTTGCTCAGGATTTTGAAACATACGCAAAACGGGTTTTATGATTAGTGATTTGATACTTTGTCACAAAGTTCGTAAACTTTTTGCAATTATAATCACACAAAAAGAAGAAATCCGGTCCCAAATTTACAGGAAGACCAGATTTATTCTTTCTATAGAAAAACAAATCTTTCTTACAAATTGTTCGAGAATTTTTCTATCTCGCATAGAATCATTACTTTTGGCAAACATACATATCCGCTTTATGAACAAAAAACATCTATTTGCGCTGTTGTTCACATTACTCGTATGGACGAGCTGTAACAACCAACAACATTTTATTACCGACGCCGCTTACCGAGCTGAGGTTGAGAACGATTTCCAAGCGAAACAGGCCGCTCTGCCTAACGGAAACCTTTTCGCAGTATTTAACGATCAAATGACTCCCGAAGAGAGGGAGGCGTTAACCTTCATGTACGCCTATATGCCGATTGGAGACATCACGGACTATAGTGGCGATTTCTATTTGAAAAACATCCGTTCCTCTTTCCAAGCACGGAATGAGATGCCTTGGGGCGATAGCATCCCAGAGGATATCTTCCGCCATTTCGTATTGCCGGTACGAATCAACAATGAGAATCTGGATGAAAGCCGCATGGTTTTCTTTGATGAGTTGAAAGACCGGGTGAAGGGTCTCTCGTTGTACGACGCCGTACTGGAAGTGAATCACTGGTGTCATGAGAAGGTTATCTATACTCCTTCCGATGGGCGCACAAGTTCCCCTTTGGCATCCGTGAAGACCGCCTACGGTCGTTGCGGCGAGGAGTCTACCTTCACGGTAGCCGCTTTACGTTCCGTGGGTATCCCCGCACGTCAGGTATATACACCTCGCTGGGCGCATACGGATGATAACCACGCATGGGTAGAAGCTTGGGTGAATGGTAAATGGTATTTCTTCGGCGCTTGCGAGCCCGAACCGGTATTGAATCTGGGTTGGTTCAACGGCCCTGCTTACCGGGGTATGTTGATGCATACGAAAGTATTCGGTAAATACAATGGCCCGGAGGATGTCATGGAACGTACCGATGGGTATACCGAGATCAACGTGATCGATAATTACGCACCTTCGGCTAAAGCTGTTATCACGGTTATGGATGCCAATGGCAAGCCGGTAAAGGACGCTTTGGTAGAATTCAAGATTTATAACTATGCCGAGTTTAACAGTGTAGCCCGCAAGAAGACGGACGCAGATGGCAAATGCTCATTATCCGCCGGAAAAGGGGATATGCTGGTATGGGCCAGCAAAGATGGCAAGTTCGGCTACAGCAAGGTCTCTTTCGGCAAGGACGGAGAGGTTACGATCGCCTTGAATAAGAAACCGGGAGATGTGGAGACGATCGCCCTAGATATCGTACCACCGGTAGACGGCTCTATCCCCGCAGAAGTTACACCGGAGCAAAAGGAGGCGAACGCCAAACGTTTATTGGAAGAAGACGCTATCCGTAATAAATATGTAGCTACTTTCTATACGGAAGAGAAAGCAGAGGCTTTAGCGAAAGAATTGGGTATCGACCCGATGAAGACAGAGGATTTCATGATCGGTAGCCGTGGTAACTGGATGGAGATCGAGAAGTTCTTACGGGAGACTCCCGCCGAGAAGCGTGTGCAAGCAATGGCTTTATTGGATGTCGTATCCGCTAAGGATCTACGTGATACACCTGCGTCTGTCTTTGCGGACCATTTAAACAATACGCCGGCCGTTCAAAGCGAATGGTTCAATGAATATATCATGAATCCTCGTGTGGCCAATGAGTTCCTGACTCCATATAAGAGTTTCTTCGCTGCAAACATTGAGCCTTCCCTTGCGAAACAAGCCGTAGAGAATCCACAGGCATTGGTGGATTGGGTGAAGAATAACGTCTCCATTAACGATGCGCTAAACGCACAACGTATTCCGATCATGCCGATGGGTGTATGGAAATCCCGTATCGCTGATAAGGGCTCCCGTAATATCTTCTTCGTGGCCGTGGCTCGTAGCTTAGGTATTCCGGCACGTATCGAGCCGGTAGCCCGCAAGATCCAGTACTTCAAGGACAACGCTTGGGTAGACGTCGATTTCGAGGCTGCCGTACAGACGACCGCTAAACAAGGCAAGGTAATCGCTTCTTACCAACCAATCAAGGCGCTGCAAGACCCGAAATATTACAGTCACTTCACGATCGCCAAGGTTTTGCCGAACGGTACTTTACAGACCTTGAATTTCGAGAGAGGCGGTAATGTGGATATGGGCTTGGGAGATACTTGGAGCGGATTACTGAAGAAACCGTTATCCATGGATGAAGGTAATTATATGTTAGTGACCGGTACTCGTATGGCAAACGGTAGCGTATTGGCCGAGATCGAGTTTTTCAATGTGGAGGCGGACAAGACCACCCCGATCCAATTGGAAATGCGTGAAAGCAAGGACGAGATACAGGTGATCGGTAATTTCAACTCCGAGAATAAGTTCAAACGTGCGGACAACGGTGAGGAGACCAGCCTGCTAGCTACTACCGGACGTGGCTACTATATCGTAGCGCTTCTAGGCTCCCGCCAAGAACCGACAAACCATGCGATGCGTGATATCGCCGCCGTGAAGAAGGAACTAGAAGATTGGGGACGAGGCATCGTGCTTCTCTTCCCTGACGAGAAGGGCTATAAGAACTTCGATCCGAAAGAGTTCGGCGATTTACCGGGCACGATCACATACGGTCTGGATATCGACGGGGCGATCCAAAAGGAGATGGCTACAGCGATGAAATTGCAAAACGCCAATACCTTGCCGATCTTCTTGATCGCCGATACGTTCAACCGTGTCGTATTTGTCTCTCAAGGCTATACGATTGGCTTGGGCGAGCAGTTAATGAAAGTTATACATAAGCTATAACAGATCGTTTCACAAGTGTGATCTGATCTTTTCACCCATGTGAAACGATCGGATCACGGCTGTGAAACGTTCTTTTCACCTATGTGAAAAGATCTATACGACAGGAGACACTCATTTCTTCTACCACAAACCGATCAGACTTCCTCCCTAGATTCGTTTTAATTCCCTTATTTTTCCCGTTCTTCCCAATCAAGGATTCATCTCTCAAAAAAATAATATCTTTGATTAAACCTTTTTACGAAAGGGCAGTCTAAACTTGCGTTTAGTTATATATTTTGGAGTAACGAGTGTAAATTATCAGTAAATACCATACGAGAACATGATGACAAAGAGAGCGAAATGGGGAGTTACGGCGGCTATCTTATTAATGATAGCGGGAATGATCGCTTACCCTCAATTGAAAAACAAGTTCAAGGCATCCCAAGATGCCGCTTCCGTCGTACCCACATCGGGCACGAGCCTGCGAAACCAGACACTTAACATCAACGCCGAGGTATTAAAATACCAATCATTAACCGATAAGATCATGAGTACCGGGAGTACCCTTCCGGACGAAGAGGTGGATTTGGCTTTCGAGTCCTCCGGTAAGGTGGTAGCAATCTATTTCACGGAAGGTACCCACGTAAAGGCGGGCGATCTGTTGGCCAAAATCAATGACAAGCCGCTGCAAGCCCAGCTAAAGAAGCTGGAAGCCCAAGTTCCTTTAGCCAAGGATCGTGTCTATCGCCAACGTACCTTGTTGGAGAAAGACGCCGTCAGCCAAGAAGCCTACGAGCAAGTAGCCACCGAATACGAGAAGCTAATGGCAGATATCGAGCTAGTCAAAGCGAATATCGCCCAGACAGAGCTTCGGGCTCCTTTCGACGGGATCATCGGACTTCGCTCCGTGAGTGAGGGCGCGTACGTTACCTCCTCCTCTTCCGTAATCGCTAAGTTGACCAAGATATCCCCGTTAAAAATCGAGTTCTCCATCCCCGAGAGCTACGCAGCCGAGGTACAAGACGGAACCCCGATCCTATTCCGCATGGAGAAAGACGGTATGATGCAGAACTATAAGGCGACCGTTTACGCCGTGGAAAGCAAGGTAGATATGGCGACCCGTACCTTGAAAGTACGTGCCACTTACCCGAATCCGGGCGAGAATATCTTACCCGGCCGTTATACCTCCGTCGAGATCAGCAAGCGGGAGATCAAGGACGCTTTAGCCATCCCCAGCGAGGCCGTTATCCCCGAGATGGGAAAAGACATCGTTTACTTATATAAGAACGGCGTGGCCGAGCCTCAAGAGATCACGATCGGTATACGAACCGAGAGCCGTGTACAGGTATTGCAAGGGTTGAATGTGGGCGATACGCTGATCACGTCCGGCGTGATGCAGTTACGTACCGGCATGAAAGTTTCTATTGATAACTTGACTGAATAAGGAGAAGAACGATGGCAAATATTTCAGAAACCAGTATAAACCGGCCCGTACTCTCGACAGTGATGATGCTGGTCATCCTCCTGTTCGGCTTTATCGGTTACCGGTTCCTTGGCGTCCGGGAGTTCCCGAGCGTAGACCAGCCGATTATCTCGGTCAACGTATCTTATCCCGGAGCGAACGCCGACGTGATCATGAATCAGATCACCGAGCCGTTGGAGCAGAATATCAACGGTATCCCGGGTATCCGTTCATTGAGTAGCGTGAGTAGCCAAGGCAGCAGCCGCATCACGGTAGAGTTCGAGTTGTCCGTGGATATGGAGACGGCGGCGAACGATGTACGTGATAAGGTATCTCGTGCCCAACGCTACCTTCCCCGTGACTGCGACCCGCCTACGGTATCGAAAGCGGATGCCGATGCCTCCCCGATCATGCAGATCGCCATCCGAAGCAACAAACGCTCGTTGATGGAGTTGAGCGAGATCGCCGAGCTAACGGTAAAAGAGCGTTTGCAGACCATCGAGAACGTGAGTGGCGTGGATATCTGGGGACAAAAACGGTATTCCATGCGTCTATGGCTGGACCCAATCAAGATGGCGGGTTACGGAGTGACCCCGATGGACGTGAAAAACGCCGTCGATAACGAGAACGTGGAGCTTCCTTCCGGTAGTATCGAGGGAAATACGATCTCCTTATCCATACGTACCTTAGGATTGATGCATACCGCCAAGGAGTTCAACGATTTAATCATCAAGGAAGACAACAACAATATCGTACGCTTCAGCGATGTCGGACGTGCGGAGGTAGCTCCCGAGGACTTGCGGAGCTTACTGAAGAAGAACGGCGAGCCAATGGTTATGACCGTTATCATCCCCCAACCGGGAGCCAACCATATCGAGATCGCCGACGAAGCCTACAAGCGTATCGAGCAATTACAAAAAGACCTGCCGGAAGATGTCACGATCGAGATGATGTATGACAACACCCGCTTTATCCGGGCCTCTATCGGCGAGGTACAACAGACGATCTACGAGGCTTTCCTCTTGGTCGTATTGATTATCTTCTTGTTCCTCCGCGACTGGCGGGTCACGCTGGTTCCTGTCGTCGTTATCCCCGTATCGTTGGTAGGAGCTTTCTTCGTGATGTATATCTCCGGATTCTCCGTCAACGTATTGACGATGTTGGCGGTCGTGCTCTCGGTCGGTCTGGTGGTAGACGACGCGATCGTGGTGGCGGAGAATATATATGTACGTATCGAGCAAGGCATGTCACCGAAAGAGGCGGGTATCGAAGGATCGAAAGAGATCTTCTTCGCCGTGGTATCTACCACGATCACCCTGATCTCCGTATTCTTGCCGATCGTGTTTATGGAAGGTATGACGGGGCGCTTATTCAAGGAGTTCAGTATCGTGATCGCCGGTTCGGTCGCTATCTCCTCGTTCGTGGCCCTTACGTTTACACCGATGTTGGCTACCAAGCTATTGAAGAGGAGAGAGAAGAAAAACTGGTTCTATCGGAAGACCGAGCCGTTCTTCGAGGGATTGAACACGATCTACGCCAAGTCGTTGAACGCATTCTTGAACCATAAGATATGGTCGATCCCTATCGTTATCCTTCTTTTCGGATCGATCGGGTACTTCTGGAAGAACATTCGTTCCGAGTTATCGCCTTTGGAGGACCGTTCCATGATCTCCGTGAATATGCGCGGGCCGGAAGGGGCTACCTTCGAGTTTATCCGCGACTACGCGGACCGTATCGAGCAAATAGCCGACTCCATCGCTCCCGAGAAGCAATCCATCATGACCCGCTCGTGGGAAGGAGGAGGTTCGCTAAACCTCATATTAAGCGATATCAAGGAACGGGAACGCTCGCAAATGGAGATCGCCGAGACCTTGTCGAAAGAAGTCCGCAAAGAGACCTTGGCCCGCGCCTTCGTACAACAGCAATCCACCTTCGGCGGACGCCGGGGCGGTATGCCTATCCAATACGTACTGCAGGCCCCGACCTTGGATAAACTGCAAGAGTTCCTGCCCACGTTTATGCAAAAGGTGAACGAGAGCCCGGTCTTCCAGATGGCGGACGTGAACTTGCGCTTCACCAAGCCGGAGGCACGTATCGAGATCGACCGGGATAAGGCTTCCTTATTGGGCGTCAGCACCCGCAACATCGCCCAGACCTTGCAATATGCGTTGAGCGGACAGCGTATGGGCTACTTCTATATGAATGGTAAGCAATACCAGATATTGGGCGAGATCAACCGCCAGCAACGAAATACCCCTGTCGATTTAAAATCGATCTATGTACGTAGTAACAATGGGGAAATGATCCAGTTGGATAACTTGGTTAAGGTTACGGAAAACGTGGCGCCGCCCCAATTGTATCGCTATAACCGTTTCGTATCAGCGACGGTTTCCAGTGGATTGAATAAAGGATACACGATCGGCGATGGTCTGGACGAGATGGACCGTATCGCCTCGGAGGTGCTGGATGGTAGCTTCCGCACCGCTCTTTCCGGCGAGTCGAAAGAGTTCCGTGAGAGTTCTTCCAGTTTGATGTTCGCCATGATCTTGGCCTTGCTGATGATTTATTTGGTGTTGGCCGCCCAGTTCGAGAGTTTCAAGGACCCGTTGGTAGTGATGTTCACCGTACCTTTGGCTATCGCCGGTGCGCTGATGTTCATGAGTTATTCGGGTATCACGATGAATATATTCAGCCAGATCGGTATCATTATGTTGATTGGTTTGGTGGCGAAGAACGGTATCTTGATCGTAGAGTTCGCCAATCAGCGGCAAGAGTCGGGACTTAGTTTGCCGGAAGCGATCCGCTCGTCCGCAACCCAGCGTCTGCGCCCGATCTTGATGACTAGCGTATCCACCATCCTCGGTTTGGTGCCATTGGTATACGCTACGGGCGAGGGTGCCCAAGGGCGTATCGCCATGGGTGTAGCGGTAGTAGGCGGAATGTTGGTATCGACCTTCTTGACCCTGTTTATCGTACCGGCCATGTATTCATTTATATCCACCAACCGAAAAAAACAAAACACCTAGTTGTAGATTTATGAAGAAATATGTATATACCTTATTATTTGCCTTCTCTTCCCTCTTTATAGCGGAAGCGCAGCAACTATTCGATCTGAAACGGTGTATCGAAACCGGATTAGAGCAGAACTACTCCATCCGTATCATTCGTAACGAGCAACAGATCAGCGACAATAACGCCACCCCGGGAAACGCCGGTTATCTGCCTACCGTAGATATGAGCGGTGGATTCAGCGGAAATATCAATAACAACCGTAACAGCCTGCAAGACGGATCGATCGAGAAGGCGAATGGTATAAACAGCGAGACGGGCAACGTCGGACTAAACGTTAACTGGACGGTTTTCGACGGTTTCGGTATCCAAGCCGAATACTCTCGCTTGAAAGAATTACAGCGAATGGGGGAATTGAACACCCGCATGACCATCGAGGATTTCGTAGCCAACCTTTCCAGCGAGTACTACAACCTGATCCGGCAGAAAATCCGTTTGCGTAACCTCCGTTCCACCTTGGATCTTTCCAAGGAGCGTTTACGGATCGTGGAAGAACGGTATTATATCGGCTCCATGTCCCGTCTGGACTTGCAACAGGCTCAAGTGGACTTCAACTCGGATAGCTCCAAGGTATTAAACCAATTGGAGGTCGTGCATACCTCCCGTATCCGCCTGAACGAGTTAATGGCATTAAATAATGTGGAGGAGGAAATCCAGATCAAGGACTCCTTGATCTACCCGAACCCGTTCCTCGACGAGGTAGATCTATGGAAGAATACCCTCGAAGCCAACGCCTCGCTCCTGATCGCCCAAAAGAACCAGACGTTGTCTCAGCTTGATTATAAAAAGGTAAAAAGCCGCTATTATCCCTATGTCAAGCTAAACGCAGGCTACGGCTACACGGCAAACTGGACGGAAGTGGGCAATTACGACCTCCAACAACGGCTGGGGCTTAATTACGGCGTGACCATCGGTATGAGCCTCTTCGACGGTTTCAACCGGAAACGTGAGCAACGCAACGCCCGCATCCAAATCGAGAACCAGCAATTGCGCATCCAAGAACTGGAACTTGCCCTGCGTGCGGACATGAGCAACTTCTGGATGGCCTATAAAAACAACCTCGACCTATGGAGCCTAGAGAAAGAGAACCTCGTAGCCGCCCAAGAGAACTACCGGATCGCCATCGACCGCTATAAACTCGGCGAGTTGTCTGGTATCGAATTGCGTGAGGCGCAAAACAGTCTACTGGAAGCGGAGGAGCGTCTTTCCGTGGCGGAATATTCCACCAAGATCTGTGAGATCTCGCTGCTTCAGTTAAGCGGACAGATATTAACCTATATCCGTCCCGAGCCGGAGAAAGCCAGTTTCTAGGATAAAGGCCAGTGCCACGCCTATGGCACGACTGTGCCACTGCGATGGCACGGGTGTGCCATCCGCATGGCACAAGTTATTATAACTCCGTTTAAAGACTAGAGGCTTATGCTAATTGCGTTTTTTTATGTAAGTTCGCGGCAAATGGCAAGGTCATCATTGCCTAACGACAAAAGGAAATGCAAATACTACCAAAGGTTAATACATTACGAAAAGGATCGCTCTTGTACCGCGGCATCCGCTACCGTAAAGGATTCGGAGTACATTCGCCTTTCGTTTTTAACCTCATCACGAAGGTCATCGAGGAAAAATGCTCCTATTATAGTTTCTATGATATAGAGCTTTTACGTAAGCAGTTATTATTCCGGGAAGGAGAGATCACCTATCCGGACCGGCAGAACAAGGGGAAACGAAAGACCCGTTCCATCGGCGAGATCGTAAAACGGGAATCCATCCGGCCCAAGCATGGCGCCTTATTATTCCGTTTGACAAACTATTTCAAGTCCAAGAATATCCTCCAGATAGGAACCACGATGGGGTTGTCTACCTTATATCTAACCTCCTATGCCACGGGATTGAGATGTATCGCCTTGGAAAATGTACCGGAATTCGCCACGATCGCCCGTCAAGCATTCGCTAAAGAGGGACGTAATCCCATCGATTTGCGTATCGGTAATTATAAGGACTTGCTTCCCCAAGCCTTAAATGACATAAATAGCTTAGATTTTGTTTTTTTCAACACTTTATATGAACAACATAACAACCTCTGGCTGTTTAATGAATGTATGAAATACGCGCACAACGACACGGTATTCGTTTTTGAGGGAATCAAGGCGAGCCGTAAGATGCGTGAACTTTGGGAAGAGATCTGCGCATGTCCGGAAGTGACGGTCACCTTAGATCTTTACTCGCTAGGGATTGTCTTGTTCAACAAGAAATTGCACAAACGAGATTATATTGTTTATTTTTAGGATTCAAAACAAGTCAGATATGAAGAAGAGTATTATCTATACCAGAACAGGCGATAAAGGAACCACTTCACTGGTAGGTGGACAACGCGTGTCGAAAGCGCACGATCGGATCGAGAGCTATGGCACCGTAGATGAGCTGAACTCCTTTATCGGATTATTAATCACGGCCTTGAATGATGAGAAAGATACTGATTTCTTATCATTCATCCAGCATAAGCTATTCACGATCGGTTCTTACCTAGCCACGGATCAAGCGACCACGGAATTGAAAATCGAGAGCAAGGTAACGCCCGAGAGCATCGAGCGTATCGAGCGGGAGATAGACCGTCTGGATAACGAGCTGCCGAAAATGCACGCGTTCATCCTACCGGGAGGATGCCGCTCGGCCGCCCTCGCGCACGTTTGCCGCACCGTTTGCCGTCGTGCCGAGCGACAAATCTATCGCTTGGCAGAGAATTGCCCCGTTGAGGAGCCTGTATTGATATTTATGAACCGTTTATCGGATTATTTCTTCGTTCTGGCACGAAAAGAATGCATAAATAATAACGGTAAAGAAATTATTTGGGATTATACTTGCGTATAATAAATAAAGTCATATTTTCGCGGAAAAATAGAGAACCAAATCGCTTCGGCGGTTATTAATACTTGACAGCTATGTATTGGACATTAGAGTTAGCTTCAAAATTGGAAGACGCACCCTGGCCTGCGACTAAGGATGAACTTATTGACTATGCACAACGTTCTGGTGCGCCATTAGAAGTGATTGAGAATTTGCAGGAAATGGAAGATGAAGGCGAGATTTACGAATGCATGGAAGACATCTGGCCGGATTATCCAAGTAAAGAAGACTTCTTCTTCAACGAGGAAGAATACTAGTTCAATTGAGAATTGGAAATTGAAAATTAAGAAATAGAAGAACGAGGTGGCGGACGATCGAGCTCCCCTGCCTCGTTGTTTTTTTGTGAAAATACAATTTATCCGGATTTGCTGCGTTTGTAGTTACAACGTGAAGTGAATGTTTAAATGAGAAGACGTCTTCTTTCGATCCTGATCCTTTTGTGTACTTGTGCGGGAATCGTACGGGCGCAATATGACGCACGCTTAAGTCAATACTTCATGGCGAAACCGTATTATAACCCGGCCGTGGCCGGAGCTACGGAGGACTTGAATATATTGGCTCTCGCCCGCTTGGAAATGATCGGCGTACATGGGGCACCCAAGTCGTTCTTCATTACCGCAGATATGCCACTCGCTTTAGGCAAGACGAATCACGGTGTCGGATTGGTTGTATTTACCGAGGCGATCGGGCTTTTCCAGAATACGCATGTAGGGGCGCAATACGCCTATAAGTATAAATTATTCGGGGGAGTCTTGAGCGGAGGTCTGCAAATCGGCTTAGTCAACCAGTCGTTCGACGGAACCAAGGTGATAAAGGTTGAGTCCGAATACCATCAAGAGACCGACGCCGCCATTCCTGTAGAGCAGGTCAGCGGCATGGGGTTGGATATGAACTTCGGTATTTACTATACCCATAAACGGTTTTACGCCGGGTTTGGCATGACGCATATCACCCAACCGGAGCTTCAACTGGACGAGAACGCCTATACCTATATAGGTCGTTCACTTAATTTAATGGGTGGATACAATATTCAATTAAAGAATCCGTTGATAGAATTACAGCCCTCGGTGTTCTTGCTGACAGACATGCAAAGTTTTCATGCGGATATTACCGCTAGGCTGGAATATAATAAGATGTTTAATGGTGGTTTTTCCTATCGGGTGAATGAATCGGTGGGCATCATGTTCGGCGTAAAGCTAGGTCGTTTCCATGCGGGTTACGCCTTTGATTTCCCGACCACGGCCCTAGGCCGGGCAAGTAGCGGTAGCCACGAGCTATGTGTCAAGTATGCCTTAAAGCTGAACAAGACGAAGACAGGGAAAAATAGACATAAAAGTGTACGTATATTATAGTATATGAAAAAAGTATTATTAGTACTTGTAACGGTAGCCTTGCTTACCTCCTGCGGTAAATCTCTCCGGAGTGCCGGCGGTGAGGTGACAGGTGTCAGATCGGTAGCGTTCAATGAACCTGCGCCGTATGGAATGGTCTTGGTTAAAAGAGGTTCGTTCGAGATGGGTCCCGCCGACAAGGATTCCTTGTGGGGAATCATGCCGGAGACGAAAGGGGTCTCTTTCGACGCGTTCTGGATGGATCAGACAGAGGTAACGAACGCCAAATATCGCCAGTTCGTTTATTATGTGAGAGACTCTATTATCCGTGAACGCTTGGCGGACCCGGCTTATGGAGGCAACGATCTGTTCAAGATCACGGAAGACCGTTACGGGGAGCCTGTCACTCCGCATTTGGACTGGAACCGTCCGATTCCTTGGAGACGGGCGAACGAGGATGAGCAACGTGCGATAGAAAGTGTCTATTACACGAATCCCGTTACCGGAGAGAAAGGTTTGGACCCTAAACAAATGATCTATAAATACGAGTGGTACGACTATACCGCCGCCGCCCTCCGCAAGAATCAATTGAACCCGGCGGACCGGGTTCGTAATACGGATATTCAGGTAGATCCGAACGAGGTAGTCATGATCTCCAAGGACACCGCTTACATCGATGATGAAGGACGTGTAATCAACGAGACGATCACCCGCCCGTTAAGCAGCGAATGGGATTTCTTGAATACCCGTATCGTCAATATCTACCCGGACGAGAATTGCTGGGTGAACGATTTCAAGAATGCGTACAACGAGCCATATACCCGTATGTATTTCTCTCATCCGGGTTACGATGATTATCCTGTAGTCGGTGTTTCTTGGGAACAAGCGACTGCCTTCTGCGTATGGCGTACGAATTTATACAAAGAATCCTTGAGCTTGCCACCGGGACAATTGGTAGAGCCATTCCGTCTTCCGTCCGAAGGAGAATGGGAATATGCCGCCCGTACAGGTAAGAACGAGAATAAGTTCCCTTGGTCTACCGACGAGCTTCAAGACAGCAAAGGTTGTTTCTTGGGTAACTTCAAGCCGGGTAAAGGTAATTATACGGAGGATGGCCATTTGATTACGTCTCGTGTAGGCTCTTTCGCCCCGAATGAGTTCGGGTTATACGATATGGCAGGAAACGTGGCGGAATGGACCTCAACGTCTTACTCCGAGTCTGGCCCGAGCCAAATGAGCGACATGAACCCGGATCTGCGTTACAACGCCGCCAAGAACGATCCCTACGCCATGAAAAAGAAAGTAGTGCGAGGAGGTTCTTGGAAAGATGTCTCACAATTTATCCGTTCGGACATGCGTACTTTCGAGTTCCAGAACGAGAGCCGTTCTTACATCGGTTTCCGTTGCGCACGTACCCAAATAGGATTCTCTCGCTCCAAGGGAAAGAAATAAGCGGGAATTATAAATTTAAAGTTTTGAATCATTTAAGACAATAATACGACGATGGGAAAATATAGAAGATATAAAAACAGACTGGAGATGTTCCTCTCCAGCGAAAGAGGAAAACGAGTATTGAACTTCCTGTATAGTTGGGGTGCGTCCATCGTAATCCTCGGTGCGTTATTTAAGTTATTACATATACCATACGCTAACCAAATCCTGTTCGTGGCGATGATCACCGAGTCTATCGTATTCTTTATCTCGGCGTTCGAGCATCCGAACAAGGAGTATCATTGGGAAGATGTTTTCCCCGTATTGAAATCAAAGAACCCGATGGATCGTCCGGATTTCACCGGTACGCCGATCTCAACCATGATCAATTCTACGGATAATGTAGAAGACGATGAGATAGCCGGGGGAATAAATATCGGTTCGGCAGCGTCTAAGGCGAACGCGCAAAGAGGTGGTTCCTTGAATATCGCAGGTAATCTGGACGTGACGGAAGAAGATACCAAGAACTTATCCGAGAGCATCAAGAAATTAAGCGGAGCGGCCGAGCAAATTTCCAAGATGGCGGAATTGACGGAAGCTACCCAAAAATATCTGGAGCAATTATCTGGCATGTCTGAGAACATGGAGCGTTTCAGCCAAGTGACTAATTCGCTTACGAACGTATCCGATACACTGTTGAACTCTTATAAGAGTATCACGGATAATTCCGATGGCATCAACCAAAACTCCCGTGGTTACGTACACCAGATGGAACAATTGAACCGTAATGTATCCGGATTGAATACCATCTATGAGATCCAGTTGAAGAGTATCAGTTCGCAGATCGAATCTATCGAACACATCAATAGTGGCTTGAATCGTATCCGTGAGATGTATGACGGATCGGTGGTAGATAGTTCCGTATTCCGTAACGAGACGGAAAAGATGACTCGCCAACTGGCCGAATTGAACCAAGTATACAGTCGTTTATTGCAAGCGATGACCGTGAATATGGGCTACCAACAACCGGCGCAGCCGCAACAACAACCTCAACAACCGATGTATCAGCAGCCACAACAGCCCGGTTACCAACAGCAATATCAGCAACCCTATGGTTACCAACAGCAACAACAGGCTCCGTATACAAACAACCCAATGAAGTAAAGAAATATGGCAGGAATATCAAATAATCCCAATTCTCCCCGTCAGCGGATGATCAACCTGATGTATCTGGTGTTCATCGCCATGATGGCACTGAACGTGTCGTCGGAGGTGCTGGATGGTTTTGAGTTGGTGGAAGGTAGCTTGCGAACCTCTATCGATAACTCCTCCCGCCGAAACAAGATCGTAGCGGACGAGATGGAAGCTTATTACCAAGAGAATCCCCAGAAAGTGGGTGAGTGGGCATTGAAGGCCCGTGAGGTGAAAAGAGCCTCAGATAGCCTCTATACGTATATACAAGATTTAAAGATCCGTATCGCTAAGGTAGCTGATGGCGAGAATGCCAACGTAAACAGCATCGAGCATAAGGATGATTTGGAAGCCGCCTCCCGTGTAATGCTCTCTCCTGTAAGCGGAGAAGGTAAAAAGCTGAGAGCGGAAATTGATAAGTATCGTATCTGGATGGGCGGCTTTATCGAAGATTCGGCGAAGACTGCCGTATTGGAGGCGAACCTAAGCACGACTCCCCCTCATAAAGCGGGGATCAATACCCGTACTTGGGAAGAGGCCTTGTTCGAGAATATGCCGGTAGCGGCGGCTGTTACCCTGTTAACAAAAATGCAAAGTGACGTTCGCTACGCCGAAGGTGAGGTCTTATCGAACTTATTGAATAGCGTAGACGTTGGCGATTACCGTGTGAACCAGATCACGGCGCAGGTAATCCCGGAAAGCCAGATCGTAATGCGAGGAAGCCAGTACAAGGCGAATATCGTATTATCGGCGGTAGACTCTACGAAACGTCCTACGATCTATGTAAACGGAAAAGAATTACCTTACGAGAATAAAGGAGTCTTCACGGTGAATACCGGAGCTGCCGGGACATTCCCGATCAAAGGTTATATCGAGATGCCGAATAGCGACGGCAGCATCATGCGCCGGGATTTCGAGAGCGAGTATTTCGTGACCGAGCCGACAGCTACCGTGGCCCCGACATTGATGAACGTATTATATGCCGGTATCGCCAACCCGATGCGTATCGCCGTCCCGGGTGTACCGAGCGGTAATGTGACAGCTACCATGACGAACGGCACATTAACCCGCAGCAAGGATGGTTGGGAAGCCCGCCCGTCTAAAGTAGGAACGGAAGCCGTGATCACGGTAAACGCTCGTATGGCGGATGGCCGGAACATAGAGATGGCAAAGACTACCTTCCGCGTGCGTGCCCTCCCCGATCCCCTACCTTATATCGAGTATAAGGATCAAAACGGTAACGTCCGTAAGTTCAAGGGAGGTATGATCGCCAAACGTAGCTTGGTAGAGGCTGACGGTATTCTGGCCGCTATCGACGATGATTTGCTAAATGTAAAATATACGGTATTACGTTTTGAGCTGACTTTCTTCGACTCCATGGGTAACGCTATCCCGGAAGTGGCCGAAGGAACCAACTTCTCGCAACGTCAGAAAAACTATATCCGCAATTTAAGTAAGGGTAAACGTTTTTATATCACCCGTGTAGTCGCAAAAGGTCCGGACGGTATCGAACGTACCATACCGACTATCGAAGTAATCGTAAATTAAGATTCGCAGTATGAAACATCTGTATTACATAGCCGCTTTGGCCGCCACTTTTTTAACAGCGATGCCTCTTCATGCGCAAGAAGAAGCAGAGAACGATGCTACGCAGCAACAACAAACGCGTCGCCGTTCGCCTCAAGCCAGCCGTGGGGAAAGAAACGATAAGAAAGATACCGGTTTACCCGAACTGACCGTACGGGCCCAAGATATGAACGAGCGTTTGACGCAAGAGATCGGGAACGCTCGCTGGATGCGTATTATCTACCGGCAGGTGGACTTGATGAAAGAACAGAACGCTCCGCTTTATTACCCGACCCGCCCGATGAACGGACAGATGAATCTTTTCTCCGTAATCTTCCAGCTTTTAGGTGAGAACAAGATCAAGGCCTATGAATATCTGGACGGATACGAGGAGTTTGACGAAGCCCATTTGATCAACTTCAAGGATTTGCTGGATCGCTTCTACATCCTTTATGAGGAGATACCGGGGAGAGCGGGTGAGGAACCGACTTTCGTAATCAATGAAAGCGATATACCTGCAGCCGACGTACGGTCTTACTATGTAAAAGAAGCATGGTATTTCGACCAGAATAATTCCGCTTTTGATGTCAAGATATTGGCGATTTGCCCGATCCTTACCTCTACAGGTGATATGGGAGAGACAACCATGCCTATGTTCTGGCTTCCTTACGAGAATATACGTCCGTATATCAGCAATTCATACATCATGACGTCTAATATGAATAACGCCATGACTTTTACGATGGATGACTATTTCCGTCGCCGGATGTTCGAGGGGGATATCATCAAGACCCAAAACTTGATGAATCTGCCATTGCAGGCGTATTGCCCGACACCGGATTCCTTAAAGAACGAGCAAGCTCGTATCGAAGGTCAATTAACCGGCTTTGAGAAATCACTCTGGTATCAACCGGATACGACTCAAGTAGCGGTAGACAGCAAAGCCGCGAAGAAAGCAGCCAAGAGAAGTGCCCGGAAAGACAAAGGCTCCACCAAGGAGGCCGCTCCAGAGAAAGCTGCTAAAGTAAAAGCGCCGAAAGCAGAGAAATCTGCCCCTGTGCGCAGTGTACGACGCAGAAGATAAAAAGAAGCACATATGCCTGTCATAGAGTAGAATCTATGATAGCTAAGAGAGCCTAATCTATGATAGGAAAGAGAACCTCGTCTCTGCCTTGCCATAGATTAGGCTCTCTTACATATTTCTACTTAGAACCTACCCATGTCCATTTATGCCAAATACCTTCCAACGGCCCATGTTTATGTCTTTCTGCCCACCATTTACAGAAGCGTACTTGCAAGAAGAAAAAGACGATACCGATGAACATACTGACCGTATAACCGCAGTAAGGAGCCAAATTCAAGCCGATCGGGAAATAGATCAACGCACCGAAAAAGGATTGCGACACGTAATTCGTCAAACTCATCTTCCCATACGAGCGCAAGACGGAAGTGAAACGCCTAAAGCCCTCCCATTGGTACAGTAACACGAAAGAGGAGACCAATACAAACGTGAAAGCGAATTTCTGCCACATATCAAGGACGACCCCGGCTGTCTGACGCACGATAGCGCTATCCGCCGTATCCATCAACAATACTTTCAGTTGGTATAAAGGACCGAAAGCAATTGCGGTAATTATCAAAGTCTTTATCCAAAAACGGGAATTCTCCTCCGAGGAGATAAATAGCTTCCTGCGCCCGATCAACATTCCCAGCATAAACAACACGCAGGTCTGTACATACCGGCCGGCACCAACAGCCCAGAGCAAACTAGCCTTTTGTCCTAACGTCACGTTCTGCCAGATGAAATTCCATAAATCCCCCCGCTTGGTGTGCTCCGCCATCTCTGAGTACATCTCCCCTACTCCTAAATTGGGTAATTGGTAATCCGGATTAAACAGGCTAGCGATATAATGATACCACTCCACCGGCTGCAATAAAAAGATAATAGCCGTTATCAAGACAGCCTTATCGCTCCATTTACGCACGATAAACAAAACAACGCCCACGATCGCATACAGCAGCAAAACATCGCCTGCCGGATAAAAAGCGGCGTTCAACGTAGCGAAGATCGTCAACAGCAGTAATCTCCAAAGGAAGCGGTAACCGAAGTCTTTTCCCTTCGCCTGCTGGTTCGAATACTGTATATAAAAGGTAAAACCAAATAACAAGGCAAAGATAGAATACGATTTCCCGGCAAACAAAGCGAATACCACCGTAAACACGCCTTCATTCAATACGTTCAACCATCCCGGCAGCGTAGCCGGGTCCGGATAGACCGGATAGATAAAATGTTCCACATTATGCACTAATAAGATTGCCAAGACAGCGAATCCACGTAGCGCATCCACCACCTCTACACGAGGTGACTTAGAGATTGTTGTTTGTTGCATACTATTTATTTGTTGTTTCTGTTAACCATGCTACCTTTTGATTGGACTCATGCGGTTGGCCGATAATATCCGCATAAAGTTCCGGACGACGGGCATTTCGGTAACGATATCCTCCAGCCTGTCTCAATTTCTCAGGGATAGCCGTAGCGATCACGAAATCATCACCCAGTTTACGGCATTCCGCCACGATATCGCCGAAAGGATCCAGAATCATCGAGCAACCGTTCTTGATCTCATTATAATCACGCCCGATCGGATTGGAGAATACCACATATACCGCATTGTCGTACGCCCTAGCGGGAAGCCATTTCATAAGCCAAGCACGTCCCTTCAGGCCATCGAACTCCTGTCGCAAGGAAGTCGGGTCGTTTGCCCGGTTCTCCCATAACATAGGATTTATCAAACCAGCCCCGGGGCGAGGGGAAGGGGTACACATCGTCACGTGAGGCATGAAAATGATATCCGCCCCTAATAAGGCCGTGGCACGGACATTCTCTATGATATTATTATCGTAGCAAATCAATATGCCACATTTCCATCCCTTGATCTCAAAAACCACATATTGATCGCCCGGCAAGATATTCGGATTAATAAACGGATGTAGCTTGCGGTACTTTGCCTTCAAGCCATTGCCATCCACGCAAACTTGCGCTTTATAGATGCGATCCCCATCCCGCTCAAAGAATCCGGCCAGTAGCGTGACGCCAAACTCTTTGGCGATGGCGATCAAGGCTTGCGTACTCTCCCCCGTGGGGATCGGTTCGGCAATAGCCAACAATTCCTTGCGAGACAAGTCCTTGGCAAACGTATATCCACAAACCGAGCATTCGTGGAAAGCCACTACATCCGCTCCCTCTACCGACGCTTTCCGGCACATCTCCCGGATGATAGAAAGATTATACACTTTATCGTTATCCCGTGTCTCGAACTGCACGGTGGCGATTTTCAATGGTTCCATGATATTTTGATTTAATTGGTTTATATATTTTTCGACTAGATTCGCAAAGATAACAATAATATACTACTTTTGCGGGATAACTTTTTCTACCGATCATGAATATCAGACAAACACGACAAGAAGATCTGGCCGAGATAATGGCTATGTACGATTATGCACGCAGGTTCATGCAAGAGCATGGCAACGGCAATCAATGGATCAATGGATATCCTTCCGAGGAATTGATCTCCAACGAGATCAAGGCCAGCCATAGTTTCGTATGCGAAAATGAGCAGGGCGAGTTAGTGGGGACCTTTTGTTACATCGAGGGAATCGACCCTACTTACCTAAAGATCTATGAAGGCGAATGGCTGAACGATGAGCCTTATGCCGTGATCCATCGCATGGCCTCCAACGGTAAACAGAAGGGGATCTCCACCGAATGCTTGAAATGGGCGTTCGCTCATTGCGATAATATCCGTATCGACACGCACCGGGATAATATCGTCATGCAGAATTTATTGAAAAAGCATGGGTTCAAGCAATGCGGTATCATTTACATCTCTAATGGCACGGAACGCATCGCTTTCCACAAAATAGTAAATGCAACAAATAAAGAATCATGAAACATCCTATTGACCTAGAACATTGGAACCGGAAAGAGCATTTCCTGTTTTTCGGTTCCATGGACGACCCTTTCTTTGGGCTGACCACCCAGATAGACGTGACCTCCATCTATAAAGAGGCGAAAGCGGATCATGCCTCTTTTTTCCTCTATTCCTTACATAAGATTATGACAGCCGTTAATGAGGTGGAAGAGTTCCGGTACCGGATCATCGACAACATCCCTGTCTGCTTTGACCGAATCCACGTGGGAACAACGATCGGGCGGGAAGACGGAACATTCGGCTTCGGCTTCATCGAATATACACCGGACAGGCAACTGTTCCTTCAAAACGCACAGAAAGAGATCGAACGTGTGCAAGCTCTCACCGGCCTTTGCAAAGATAGGGAATCAGACCGGCAAGACTTAGTCCGTTTCTCCCCGGTTCCATGGATCGCCTTCACGGAGATGAAACACGCTTCCTCTTTCCGTACAGGTGATTCTGCCACCCGCATCTCCACCGGAAAGCTGATCGAGCAGAACGGACATTGGATGCTCCCTATCTCCGTAACGGCTCATCATGGCTTGATGGACGGCAGACATGTGTCTATCCTCTTAGATCGTATAGCGGATAAAGGTTAAAGACTTAGATAACAAACACCCTCGCCCTTAGAAGATCGACCATTTGCTTTTTAAGGGCAGAGGCATTCAATGGCTTAGAGGCATAAGCATCGAATCCGCTATTCATGACCTGTTCCTCGTCCGACGCAAAAGCATAGGCGGTAACGGCAATGATGGGAATGACTTCGGAGAGCTTACGGATTTCCTTGGTCGCCTCATATCCGTTCATTTCCGGCATATTGATATCCATTAATACGATATGAGGCTCATATTCCTTAAACAGCTCCACCGCCTCCTTTCCGTTCCAAGCGTGTACGATTGTGTAATCATTCTTCAGTATAGTCTCGAAAAGCTTGAAATTGCCGGCGTTATCTTCAGCGATAAGTACCGTCAACTTATCTTTCTCAACCTTTATCTTCTCAAAAATGACATCCTCCCTCACAGGTTTCTCCGGCGCTTTGTAGGGGAAGGTAAACCAAAACGTACTACCCTTCCCGATCTCAGACTCAACGCCCATCTCTCCCCCTAGATGATCGACAATCATTCGGCAGATAGAAAGTCCCAAACCAGTTCCTTGGGCGAAAGAATCCAACTTCACGAATCGGTCAAATATCGCTTCTTGTTGTTCAACGGAGATCCCCCGGCCGGTATCAGAGACATAGAAGCGCAGCATCTTTTTATTTAGGCAAGAATAACCGTAGCTTATAGAGCCTTGGTCCGTAAATTTAATGGCGTTAGTCAAAAGGTTGATGATAACTTGCATCAACCGATTCTTAGCGATAGATACATAACAATCTTTCTCCTTACGCTCAAACACCAGACGGACATTTTCATTTACGACCCTTTTACTCATGGAACGTTCCAGATCGGACAATAAGGTATTGACATCCACGTCCGAATACACGAACTCCAAGGTCCCAGCCTCTATCTTAGACAAATCCAAGATATCGTTTATCAATTGGAGTAGCAACGCATTATTATTCTCAATGATCTCGGCATATTCCTGTTTTTCCTCCAACACGTCTGTCTCGGCAAGGATATTGGAGAAACCTACGATAGCATTCAGCGGCGTACGTATCTCATGGCTCATATTAGCCAAGAAGGCCGATTTAAGGCGATTGGACTCCTCCGCCTTGTTTTTCGCCTCCAGTAATTCTCGCTCAACCTCTTTCCGGTCGGAAATGATCAAGGAAGAACCAACCAACGTGAGAGGTTTCCCGTTCTCATCCTTTTTCTCCACGGCGGCGCAAGCTTCCACCCACTCCAGCCCGTGCAATCCTTTATTCGGATTATAGATCCGGTATTCCTCCTTTATCTTATTCACCTTACCGAGGATAAGTGACTCATAAGCCTTCCTTACCTTTTCGCGGTCTTCCTTATAGATCTTGGAGAAATACTCGGTATCGGGAACCGTCAGCTGGTTCTCGTCAAATAGTCCGGAGAAATTCACGTTCACTGCCTTATTCACGTCACAAAGAATCGTATGCTGAACCAAGTCCCACTTCCAAGGAGTGACATTCGCCACGTCCAACGACATGGACAGTTTCTGGTTCACGGTGCGGAGCACTTGCTGCGTCTTCGCTAATTCCGAAACATCAACCATAAAAATATCCACACAACCCGGGGTATTCGCTGATATGATCAAAACATTGAAGTAACAGTCTGTCGGCTTGTAGTAATATTGTGTATTTATTTTTTTATTTTCCGAGAAAATAAGATGACAAATTTTTAAATACCGCGACATTTGCAACGGATGAATTTCCGAGCCTTTTTTCCCTATATAAGATTTGTCACACTTCAATAAAGCCTCCAATGCCGGATTTAGCTCTAAAATAACATAATCAGTGGGATACTCTTTTTCATCGAATAGGATACGTTGTTTCATATAGCAAATAGGCATACTATTGACCAATCTGCTATAATTTCGCATAAACATTATCTCTTTCTCCTGATACAATCGAATCCTATTCAATGACCGGATCCTCATGAACACAACAAAAGCAATAAATAAAAGAACACCGATCCCTGCGTTAACATAATCGCCATATTGTTCCCAAAACGTAGGAGGTCTCATATAGAATATCGTATCCGCAGGATAACCTGACGAAAACATCCCCCTATTTACCAAGACCGGATAGTTTAATACTGGATGGGGCTGATACGGAGTTATAATGGTATTGAATACTTCATTTCTCAAAAGTCCGTTAATCGTGTTAATAAGGGTATTGGAAATATTCGACGCAGGGAAGAAAAATCCTCCCGCCATACCATTCTCCACAATATCCATATCATTCAAGGTAAAGACAGGCAGATCCGTATACGAACTGATCATGCGGTAGGTATCCGAACTTAACACCTCTTTATTACCTTGTGTATGTAACAATATCCATGAGTAATATAATATGCCTGTCTGTTTGTCCGCATTTTGCAGAATATCTATCAATTCATCAGTCTGTATATCACCGGCAGTGACCAGTTCCAATTTGACATCCGGGAAATTATTGGTTATGGCTTTATGTATGGAATTCTGGTTTTGCGCACTAATATACCGCTTATCAGAAAGAAATAAAAGTCGACGCATATCCGGATTCGCTTGCTTCATAAGGGAAACTGTCTCCATGATATATTCCGGCACATAAATAATTGTCAATTCTCTCTCGGTCTCGACAATATCCGATAAGTTCTGTCGTTCTGGTTCAGGACAAGCTTTTTTGGAAAGATAATATTCCCGGGGAGCTAGATAGTCCTTCTCTACGCAAACCAAATAAGATAACTCCCCACCCCATTTCTCGTTGAGCCTGTCTTTTAACAAAGCGTATGAGCTATTACCTAGCAAAATGATTAATTTAGGGGCCTTCTTATATTTGTCCAATAAATATAAGGTAAAATCTTCCACGTCCTTCTCATTTTTCATCAGCATCACATCCATATGCTCCGTATAGGCATCAATATCCTCATTACCCGCTACCATACGTTCATAGATCGGAGTCGTAAAAATACGGCTCCAAGGCGTGGATTCCGTATAAGAATTAATAATAAGGATATAGTCCGCCTGTCCGTTATTTGATAGAGCCAAGCACTGGGATGAGATAAGTATCAACAAAATTATTAGCAAAAAGATAGATTTATGGTAACCACCCTTTAATATCATGACCTCTTATTTATTTATACTACAAATCAAGAAAATGAGTCAAGCTTTATGCATATTACCCGGCTCTAATAAAGATCGTTCAAAGATACATAATAAATATTAACTACTACAGGATAAGGCACATAAATTACGCTACTATCCGTGAAATAGCTTTTCTATCGATCGATGAATTAAGCTTTCACTTACATCGAACCGGAATAACCATTCGATGTTTTCCTTATGAATCAGATCCATTAAATAAACATTAATTCTTTCCCAACACTTTTTAGCGAGAAGTTTTTGTTCCGATCGAAACGTTCTATGAACAGGACGAACGAACGGATCATTAAAAAATTATCACGATGGAAAGAGAAAGAGAACAAGGTTCTGACCGGCTTGACACGGAGGAACGCAAAGAGTTGAACGACTCTGATTTCGGATTACCCGAAGAACGGAAATATCCTATGCCGGACGCCACACACGTACGGGCGGCTGAATCCTATTTTCGATACGCTACCGATCAGCAAAAGCCAGAATTGGCTCGTAACATCTTGAGAAAAGCCAAAGAATTCGGAGTTGATGTCGAAAGTCCGACAATCTTAGAGTGGGCAAACCGATACTGACACCCACTTTGATCTCTTATTCACCAATATAACCGTATGTGTTTGGTAGCACATACGGTCATAGCAGGTTATTTACGCACCTGTAAAAAGCGTTTTGTCAAATATCTGCGAACCGGCTCGTCATAGAGTTTCAAACTAATGTAAGCCAACACGATACTGCCGACAACTAATGCCACCGCCTCCGGCCATGCTTCCGCGAATGTAAGGTTCTCCTTCTTCACCCACCCAAAATACAAGTATATAAGTGGATAATGTACCATATACAAAGGATAAGAGATATCTCCCAAGAATTTACAGATACGGGCGGAATGCTTATCGGTTGTTTTCCCGGAAGCCCCCAGATAAACAAGCATAGGGAATATTAGGATCGCACATACGGAATCATAGATACCGTTCATCCATAAAGCCTCGCCATTACCGACATATGGCATGGAGAGTAAAACGACGATCGCCAAGCTGCATATCCAAAAAGCTCCTTTGACAGGAATGGGCTTAAAAACGCGCGACATTAATAATCCGATAGAGAAAGAAAATAACACACGCAAGAAACCACCGATCAGATTGTATTCTTCCATCGTCCACCCCACACCCAGATGGCCCGCACCGGAAAAATTGAATATAGCGAACGAAGCCAATCCGATTCCCGCCAACACGACAAGCGCCGTAAGCGCCTTCGTTGACATCCGGCGAATAAACAACGCATACATAATATTCCCGATATACTCAAAGAACAAAGACCAACTAGGCCCATTCAAGGGATACATCTCTCCATTCCCGCGGATCTCAGGCCCGGAGCCGGGTACAGCCGGTATCAAAAAAAGGTTGATAAGCAAAGCTAGCATCACCATGGATATGGAGACCTGCGTACCATCCCACTTCTCACACCCTTGTATACAAAACGCGATAACTCCCAAAACAGCTCCAAGGACAACCATCGGATGCAAACGGATCAATCGACGTTTGATAAAATCCTTTGTCGTCATGGTTTTCCACCGGTCGTCATAGGCATAACCAATCACGAATCCCGATAGGATAAAAAAGAAATCAACGGCTAAATACCCGTGATTAAATCGTTGGTCGATAGGACTCGTCGCAAAGGCTTCGAATACATGATAAAATATAACCATTAGCGCGGCGACACCTCTCAATCCATCAAGAAGGTCATAATGAGGTTTTGTGTCCGCAAATGCGGCCGCTGAGATTTTTGAGTTTGACATTAATTGTTTGAGCTTATTTTTGATACTACTATTACTCCTAATTTCCGCAAAAATACAAAAAGGCCCCATCTTTCACGTTATTAGACAGTTCTTTTTTCATTAGTTACACATAAATAAGGTCGCAAAATACGAAGTCCCCAGCAAAGCTTACGCCTGCCGGAGACTTGTTTCTTTATCCGTACTCCATCCTCACGGAGGTACTTACGGACCTCTTAATTTATTACTTTAGTATTAATATTAATCCAACTCCCGCCTGTTCATCCGTCACGGATTACTTGGGATCGAAACCCTCACGGGAATTGTCGATTATCTTATTTCATTATTCCTTTACTTTGAATATTCAATTATTTAACGACAACTTTCACAGTCTCCTCGCCAACCGTAACGAATACGATACCGGCAGGTACAGCGATTGTAGCGTTATCGGATGTAAGAACAGTCTCAGCTACAGACTGGCCTAATACAGTACGTACATAAGCGTTCTGACCAGCAGCGCCTTGGATCGTTACGACACCGTTGCCACCTACTACAACGATAGAGGAAGCTGCATCTTCAACAGAACCGTTAGAAGTCGGAACGTCAGTACCTAAAGTGAAGACCATAGCGATATCATTGTCAGCAGTCAAACCAAGTTTTCCATTCAAGGCATAAACATAAACTGTCTTACCATCAATCTTTCTTTGAGAAGAAATAACATACTCATCCTCAGAATCCTTAGCTAAAGTTATATTAAACTTGAACGCATCCAGTCTATCAGAATTTACAGTCTCACCATCAGACTCCAATTCCTTAACAACTTTTACAGCCTCACCATTTACGGTAGTAGCGATTGTATCAACACCCTCAAGGATAGCCGGACGGAAGATTACCTTAGTATCCTCTGTTCCTTCCAAATAATATGCCTCATTTGTATATTCTTGAGCAGAGCCTTCTACGAAATATTTCAAAGAATCCTGAGCATTGAACATGAACATTCTCTCAGCCGGTGCTTCTTCGCCTTCAGCAACCTCAATGCCTTTAGAGATATAGAATGAAGGAGTCTTAGCCTTGCTATCCGCCGTATCCAACCAGAAAATCATGCTTTCCGCAGAAAGGATACCTTCAGTGATACCATTCTTATTCAACTGATAGTTGATAGAACCTAACATATTGTCAAATGATGCGTGACGTGGTTGAGAGGCCAATGACGGGTTGAACGGATTAGCGTCCAAGATCTCAACGTTTGCGTAACCATCATTCAAGTCACTAGCTGCTACATAACGCTTCTTATCATAAGCTACAGTTAAATTTGTGCTATTAACGCTCGCAGTTTTAACCGCAGAAGTATTATCAATTGAAGCAGCATAATCAAGCGTACCCTCAGAAGTCGCAGCTAACGAAACCAAAGAATAACCGCCTGCGGCATTCTTAATGATAGCGAACTCTGTAGCGGCATCCTTTTCTTTATCAGTAGCAGCGGCAGCACCTAAATATCTAGCATCGTCACCCTTAACTTCCGTCGTACGCAAGATATAAGTTGGAACAACCAAAGTATCCTTATCCGCAACTCTTACAACCTCATTCTTATCATTTAAGTAAGCATAAGTATTCGTATTCAAGATGTAATCAGCTACACCTTGCAAAGATTTATCCAAAATTTCAGCACCTTTTACTCTTTCCGGATAAAGGGTCAACATTGTCGCCTTCTCATCGGTAGAGACCTTCATACTCTTTTTATCATTAGAAAGAACTGCATAAAGAGTCTTGTCACCAAATACGTTCTTACCATTGAATGTCATCTTAAAGCCCTCGGCGATCTGAGTATCCGTGAATACTTTATAACCGTCCGTACGAGTTGTAGCGATCGTGTTGAACTTAACGGAAGTTGTATTCAGTGCTAAATCTTCTGTTACACCTTTGGAAGCTTTTTCATCTCCTTTGATTGTTACTTCTTCTCCATCATAAGTTGCTTTATCTACTTTATAGCCACCTTCTTTTCCATCCGGTTGTAAACGTAATACCAAATCCTCACCTGTCTCACGGTTTGTCAATGTAAAATTATATTTGCCATCAAAACCAGAAACGATCCATTGGGATACCGGCATCGTAAAATCCGCACTATTATAAGCAACCACTCTTAAACCGTCACCTGTAGCAGGATCAACCGTTAAATACTTATGGTACTCTGTTTGAGCGTTTGGCTTACCCTCAGAGCTCTTGTCCTCATCATTACTTGTAAAGTAAATATTTACCACATTCTCAGCGTTCTTCTTCAATAATACAGAAGCGTCAAGATAAGAATTCGCACCCAGTTGCGGATGGATAGGAGTATAGTTCGTTTTTGTACTTCCTGATAATACAGTAGTCACATAAGTCTTCGTATCAGAAACAGAAGGCTTAACCGCAGCTACATTTACATCATAAGAATTCCAAGTATTACCTTCTTTGACAGAAGGTTTCATCGTTAAAATCAACTTACCATCCTCATTAAAGGCATCTTTCAATAAGATCGTAAAGCTTGCGTTTGCACTAGAGTCCTTAGCAGCGACCTCACCTTTCATCCAATACAAAGCGTAACCTTCACCATCTTGTTTACCATTGATGTTGTAACGTTGAGTAGGATCTACAGCCAAGAAAGAGATTTCTTTTGCAGCTGATATGGCAGCTTCATTATTTGTACCATCTTCAACTTCAGCAACAAATGCTTCTACCTTCTTTGCGTCACCTTTCACAAAATAAGTACCTGTCTGGATTTTCGCATCCGTAGCAGCAATCTCCGCACTAACAGTTACCGGAGTCACGGCATCAAACAAGTTACCAACCAATTCGCTAGTCGTATAATCGAAGGACAAAGTTGTACCTTTTGAATTGTATTCAGTCAAATACTTATCTCCGATCTCTTCAGCATAAGAGAAGGCCTGTAAATTACTACCAACCTCGCTAGCAGGCAATGCAGCCGTAAACAAGCCTTTAAATTTCAGCTTACCATCTTTTACAATAAACTTCGTGTTGAAGTCTGAAAGATTTTTCGTTGACTGATCTCCGGTAACGGCAGTACCATCGCTCTTTGTTATAACTTGGTATTCCTTACCATCAATAGTTACCCACAACTCGAAAGTACGAGAAGAGTAGTTACGGATCGTAAATTCGGCGGCAGTTTCATTTGTAGCAGAAGCAGTTGTAGCTGTTAAAGAAACAACTTCCTTATCGCCCTTCAATTTTAAGATATCACTACTCGTATACTTTGCATACAAAGTAGTATTTGACGCTCCTAAATAGAATGTCATGCCATTGCCCAAAGCGGTCTCTGTAGTTGTATAAGAAACAACGGTCTTGTCTCCAACAGCGGCATACGCAGCATTAAAAGCAGGTCCACCTAGCAGTAAACCAGCTGTTAACAAGGTAAAAATCCTTTTGTTCATAAATTCAAAATTTAATATTAATAATAGTGTTAATTAAAGTCCATCCCGTCGTTTAGCACCCTTGTTTTACCCGAAAACGACTAGTCTAAACGATCGTCTAGATCTTGCGTTTTTTAAGGGGGTAAAAAGAATGGTTCGTGAAAGGAATCGGCAGTTTCGTAACGGATAGCCTATTTGATTGATAAGAAAGAGGATAAGGGGTGAAAAAAATAGCTCAGAAGGGTTGCAAGTATCGAAGAAATGCGTACCTTTGCAAATGACTAAAAGAATCGATCGTTTAAACTAGTCGTTTATATCCCATAAAAGATTGTCAAGCATCAAGGTTTTTAACTATATATAATGTACAGGCGTACATTAAAATAATGTAAACCTATCAAAGCATAAGATCTGAATCAAGCTTCCTCTTTGACACAAAAGTACTGATAGTACCGCTAGCTTCGGGTTATAGGTATTTTATAGGTTCACCCGATAATCATTGGGGGTATCTTCAGGCTCATCTATATTTCAGCCGGCAGCCTAAGACAAGTCGACCTACAGAAATATAGAAGTCGGCCAACAGATGAGATCATGGGATAACCATTGCCATATAAATCGCTGTCTTATATCCTGTTAATCAACAGGCCAACTCACTTGAGAAAGGCTTCCCAAGTGAATAACTAACCACTTCCAGACTCGTAAGCTTACGGCTACCCCCAGCCGTAAGTTATTCACTTGACAAGCCGTAAGTTATTCACCTGACAAGGCATAAATTATACATTAACCGTCTCTCCCCCGATGGTTATCGGGAAATGGCAGAGGAACTATAGATACAAGTGGCCCATTTGTCTTTTTGACAACTTGTAATCTGAAGTCCCGGAGAAACGATTATTCCGTACCCAAGTGCGTCTCGCTTCCAAATTCGAGAGAAAAAAACAGCAATTCTCTGTTTGATAGCTATTTGCTAAAAAACGGCCTTTCGTTCCAGCCGAAATAATTCACCCTAGTTCATGTTTTACGGTCGTTAGGCGGTAATAATGCCCAACGCTACCGTATGTGAGGGCCGATGCCTATATATGTGTAGGCTTACGCCACTATATGTGTAGCTTGACGCGACTATATGTGTGGGTTGACACTGCTATATGTGTGAGTTGATACAGCCATATGTGTAGGTTGATACGTATATATTCGTTAAAAAGCGACGCTTATCGTGTTAAAAAGCGGTTGTGGCAGCTTGTTCGCGCTCCCCGTTTACGCTCGTTGGCTTTTATAGCCAGAGAGCCGTGTCGTAAAAAAGAAGGTATTTCAATCAAAAAGATACCATTCATCGCATTAAGCTGACATCCGCAATTCTCGTCTTATCCCTTTGAATTAAGTCTGTCCCCAATAAATATCGGGTGAGCGTTTACTTGATTAATATTGGTAATATATGAACGATGAATCTACAGAAAAATATCTTGAGGCAACGATTCGTCAGCAACCACGTCACTGGCTCATAGACAAAAAACGAAACGGCAGACATCTCCGCCGTCCCGCCCAAAAGAGATAGCCTTATCTCTGTTTGTACACATGTCAAGGTTGGTTATTTACTGATATCAGGGCCTATATAAACCCTGTTTTTCATATCGTGCGTAAACATAAGACTTTTTTTCGACAAAAGAGCAGATTCCTTCTTCTTTTTGGGAATACATGTTCTAAACATGCCACACTACCTCTTGGCTACTAGCGTGAGCTTCTATTATAGAGGAACTATGAAAAAGCATTTTACATCAAAACATAAAGCTAAATCCTTTCTTCTGCGAAGCATTGAACCGTTCAATCTCCAAAGAAAGGGATTTCTTTAACTGATTAGCCATAAATATTAAGAAAGACCTGCGTATGATGCAAATTGCTTTCAGTCGGTTTAAGGATTTTCTGAAAGAACAGTAGCCATTATATGAATGTAACATCAAGCCCGAACTTATTACTAAAGATATGATGGTTCTGTTTGTAGACTATTTGCAATCCCGTAGCGTTGGCGAGGGAGCAAAAAGTATCTATCAGCGTTTCAAGAAAGTGATACGCTATGCCATCGAACACGATGTGATACTGAAAGACCCGTGTAAAGAAGTAATTTGCAAGGTAGACGACCAAATGTTACGGAAAGATGTGCTTTCACTGGAAGAAATTCAGGCTCTTATCAACTGCCATTATGAGAATGAGAACCCAATGGTAAGACGTGCCTTTATCTTCTGCCTATATTGTGGTTTACGCTTCTGTGATGTGAAAGACCTTACATATAAGAATGTAGACTACTCAAACAAGCTATTGAAGTTTGAACAAAACGGTGAAGACCGTGCAGCCTATGGTGAGCAACTCTTGAAGAAGCTGGAAAAACGACTGAATACCAAAGGGCTGAATGAACGTCGATTCCGGGAGTTCAGACGTTTGTATCTTGTTTATCCACAGTTGAAAGAAGAGGTTTTAGGCTATGTTATGTCGGGTTCGGGAATTCGGCGGTTGCCGACCGCCGAATTTGAAACAGAGATTCGGCGGTCAGTAACCGCCAAATTGCAAGTGGTTTCAGAAATAGCAAATAATGACTGGAAATTGGCTGCAGAAAAGCTATTTAACAGATTATCTTCTACGCATTTGAATGCAATATCTGCTATTGACAATCCTATTAAACGTGCCTTTTATGAAATGGAAACGATTAGGGGATGCTGGACTGTAAAAGAACTGGAACGGCAGATTGATTCATTGTACTACGAGCGTAGTGGATTATCTAAAAACAAAGAAGCTCTTTCTGCATTAGTACAGCAACAGGCAGTTCAACTACAGCCTGCGGATGTAATAAATACTCCCTTGACCTTAGAGTTCTTAGGGTTAAATGAACGGGCATTAGTTACAGAGAATGATTTAGAGCAAGCCATCCTTGATAATTTACAAAAGTTCCTTCTGGAAATGGGACACGGCTTCTGCTTTGAAGCTCGCCAAAAACGCATACTGATAGATGAAGATTACTTCTTTGCTGACCTCGTTTTCTATCACCGCATACTGAAATGCCATGTCATAGTGGATTTAAAAATTGACAAATTCCACCATGAATATGCATCCCAACTGAATATGTATCTAAACTACTTCAAAGCAGAAGTAATGCAGCCCGATGATAATCCACCAATCGGTATTTTGCTTTGTACTGAAAAAGGAGATACTTTAGTTCGTTATGCCACAACAGGATTAGACCCAAATATTTTTGTACAAAAGTATAAAATCCAGTTGCCCAGTGAGGAAGAAATCAAGAGATTTCTTTCAAAGGAGATAGGCTAACAACTTTCAATAAAAACAAAGGTTTAGTTCATTTTAGATATACAAGAGAAATGGACTAAACTTAATCTGTAACCTTTTCATTATAAAACCTCAAAAATTCCATTTCACCCACCTGCTTTAAAAATTTCTGATTTTCAATAAAGTCTTGCCCATACTTTAACCAACGTTTTGTAAAACCTTTGAACTTAGTGCAAGGAAATAGATGACATTGGTAGCAGTGTGTTATTCCTTTCTCAACGCAACACAGGTAAAATGTTCTACATTTTTCACAGCGGGTTTTGTTTTCCTCTGCTCCCTGACAATTTTTTTCATCTCGTGTGTAGCTTGGACAACCGCCACAGAACACACCACAAGCAGGAATACGACCATGATATGGTTTTATTACAGATAAGGTTTTTGCCATCCAAAAATTAGTCAAATTCAATTTATTTGCCTGTCGTTTTTGTTCCTTCTTCACCACGTATTTTTGCTTCTCAAAGAATGGACGAGCAGTTAGACTCACTTCTGATGTGATTTGTATAATACCTTTTGTAATAGCATATCGTTCTATTTCTTCCAAAAGCATAGTTGCAATGCCTTTGCCTTGAAAGTCTGCGTGAATGAACATAGAGTACAGATAGCCTTGCGGCGTAATGGATGAAAAACCTACAATCTGAGACAGTTGATTAACAGCCACAATAAAATAGTGAGTCTTTATCATTTCCTCTATATTGGAAAGATCATCTCCGCATGATGCCCAATCTTCAACTTCATCCGGTGAATAATCACGCCTGTTTACTACAAGCACGGTATTCTTATATAAATCTCTCAGTTCAGCACTATCAGATTGTTGCGCTATTCTGATTTTAAAGTCCATTTTCATCTTTGGTTTTGTATCTTTTCGTATAATACCTTATTATCATTAAGGGTTAAAACATATATCTGTTTTTCCGAATTATCGTTAAATGCTTCTTCTTCAAAACTTCCAAACTTGTGAATAATATCAAATCCAGCCCGTTCCAGATATGAATCCAATTCTTGAGGGAAAAACATCCTCATATCCAAATTCTGGATTGAATGAAACTCGCCATTGATAAAATAGTGCCATTCTATGCGATTGATTTGGGTTGTACTCTCATAACGCATTGTTTGTTTTATCAACACATCCCGTCCATCATCCGTTGTATATTCGGCAATTACTGCCTGCACTTTTTCGCTCTCGACAATATACTGGATGTTGGGATTAAAGCAATCTAACAGAAATAAGCCTCCTACTTTGAGATGATTTCTAACGCATCCTAACGCATTGAATAAATCTTCGTTTCTGTATAAATGGTGGATTGAATTAAATGGAATAAAGATTAGGTCGAATTTTTCTTGCAAGTCGAGCATTCTAATATCTGCTTCTATGAAATCAATCACTAATTCTGCTTCGATAGCCTTCATCTTTGCTTGTTCGAGCATTGAGGGTGTGTAATCTACTCCGCAAATGCTGTATCCATCTTTGGCAATGGGGATCGTAAGTCTGCCTGTACCACAGCACAGTTCAAGTATTTCAGCCTCCTTATTTTTCGGTAGCCACTTTTTGTAGAATTGCAAATCAGATAGAAAGGTATTTAATCCATCATATATATTTGCATCATAAATCAACTCACCAACCTTGTAACCTATATTCATTTATATTCTCCAATATTCATTGTTTCATGTTTATATACCAAACTTATTTCTATTCTCTTTCGTGTCCGGATGGGATAGTGCGTTAATGTCAGCCCTACTGATACATTCATTAAATTGCAAGGCAATAATTTAGGGGTCTATCATTATCTCTTCTTTGCTATATTTATCATTATTACCCCATTCGGTTTTAAGCTGCGCATAAATTATATCATCTACCCAATCCCCACGCAAATAATAGCTCTCCTTAAAGTGAGCTTCCTTTCTGAACCCCAATCGCTCTATTAACTGGATAGAAGCTGTATTTCTCGGATCGACTGAGGCTATAATCCGATGTTTATCGAGCGTTCCAAAAAGATAATCAACTATTGCTTTCAATGCTTCTGTAGCATAACCTTTTTTCTGATAATCTTTATGTAGTGTACATCCAAGTTCAGCCTGCATATTGTTGTGATTGGTAAAGCTAATTCCCATATCACCAATTAACCTGTTTTCATCTGCAAGAATAATGGTAAACTGAAAACATATATTGGCAATATCCATTGTCGCCGGCATATTGCTAATATAATCACGGACTTCTTCAACTGAATCAGGAAACCATCCCTGATACTTATTTTTCGCAAAGTCAGAACGGTAAGAAAAAATGCTTTCTGCATCTTCCGGTTCAGCAAGCCGTATGATTAATCTTTCTGTTTTAATGGGATATTTCACCTTGTTGTTTATAAATTCATGAGTTGAGCAAAGATACAAAAATTGTCTAGCCGTGGATAGTCCTGCCGAATAATTACATACAAAAAAAGCTTGACTGATTACTCAATCAAGCTTTTCAACTTCAGTACCCAGAGCCGGTACAAGCCATAGAAATCATAGGAAAATAAAAGAATTTATCTCCCTTATTATCAATCACTTGAATATTTCCTATTTTCTCTATTTTTGCCATATTTTACCCATTTTCCGTTATTCAGTACACTTTTAGTACACTTTGAAATATCATTTTCTTTTGTACCTTTGCAATATCGGAAAACAAAAGAAAATCAACTATTTAGCGTAATCACCCGGTTATGGTACCTAAATCGGGATAAAACCTCTAAACAATGGCAAAGTTAGAAAATAAAACGAAAGAAAACCCCAAGTTAGAGCAAAATAAGCTCTCGGATGGTAGAATCAGCCTTTACTTAGAGTATTATTTAGGTAGAGAGGAAAAGCCCGTATTAGATGAAAACGGCAATCAAGTGTACTATGATAGTGGAAAGATGCAAGGTAAGCCCAAGTTTGCAGTAAAGCATAACAGGCGAAAAGAAAACCTTAGTCTGTATCTGATAGATAAGCCCCGTACCCCTGCGGAACGCCAGCAGAACAAAGAAACGTTGGAGCTTGCCACAAAGATACGTGCAGAGCGTGAGCAGGAATTTAAAGAAAGTATGTTAGGCTATCGGTTAAAAAAAGATAGAACGGTCAATTTCTTAGACTATTTCCAAGCCTATATCAACAGTTATACCAAGAAAGATATTCGCATGGTACAAATTGCGCTTAGCCGTTTTAAGGACTTCTTAAAAGAACAATACCCCATGAATGAGTTTAGTATCAAGCCGGAACTTATCACCAAAGAAATGATGGAGCAGTTTGTTGCCTATCTGCAATCCCGAAGTGTGGGTGAGGGTGCTAAAAGCATTTACCAGCGTTTCAAGAAAGTTATTCGATACGCGATTGACCACGATGTAATGTTGAAAGACCCATGTAAAAGCGTTACCTGCAAAGTGGATAGCCAAATGCTTCGGAAAGATGTTCTTTCTCCCGAAGAAATACAAAAGTTGGCGGCTTGCCATTATGACAACGAGAACCCGAATGTCAGACGTGCTTTTATATTCTGCTTATACTGTGGTTTGCGTTTCTGTGATGTAAAAGACCTTACCTATAAGAATGTGGATTACGCTAATCGGTTATTGAAATTTGAGCAAAGCAAGACAAAGGGACATTCTGCCAGTAGTGGTGTGGTTATTCCTTTGAATGGCGGTCTATTGTCTATCATTGGTGAAGCCCCGGCAGATAAAAACTGTTTGATATTCGATTTACCTACTTACGAAAGTTGCTGTAAGTCAGTAAAGCGTTGGGTAAAGAGAGCCGGAATAGACAAACATATAAGCTGGCATTGTGCCCGACATTCGTTTGCCGTGAACATTCTGAACAATGGGGCAAATATCAAAACCGTAGCCAGCCTTTTAGGGCATAGCGGATTGAAGCATACGGAGAAGTACACCCGTGCGGTGGATAAATTGAAAGAGGAAGCAATAAACAGCTTACCCGAACTAAAGTTTTAACCATAAAAGACTTATCTTTGTAACTATGAACTTTGAAGCATTAGTAAAACATATCAGCACGATACAGAACACGTTGCAGGCACAAGCCGCACACGCTGTAAACCTTGCCCTTACTTCCCGTAACTGGCTTATGGGGTGCTATATCGTAGAATTTGAGCAGAACGGAGAAGACCGTGCCGCCTACGGTGAACAACTGTTGAAGAAGCTGGAACAACAACTGAAAACAAAAGGTCTGAATGAACGTAGATTCCGTGAATTTAGGCGGTTGTACCTTGTTTATCCACAACTAAAAGGACCTGTTACACAATATATTGCATCACAAATTCAAATTCGGCAGTCATTGACCGCCGAATTCACAGAACCAATTCGGCGGTTGGTGACCGCCGAATCTGAAAATGGCGTTTGGAAACTATCAACAGAATACCCACAAACCGAAACATGGATGATTCCGGCTGATAGATTATTCAACAGATTATCTTCCACCCATTTAAACACTATATCGGGAATTGAGAACCCGGTAAAACGTGCTTTCTATGAAATGGAAACTATTCGTGGCTGCTGGTCTGTAAAGGAGTTGGAGCGACAAATCGCATCCTTATATTACGAACGTAGCGGACTATCCAAAAACAAAGAAGCTCTCTCCGCTTTAGTCCAGCAACAAGCAACCTTATTACAACCTAAAGATGTTATCAATACACCTGTTACTTTGGAATTCTTAGGGTTGAATGAACGTGCATTAGTGACGGAAAACGATTTGGAACAATCCATTCTTGACAACTTGCAACGCTTCCTATTGGAAATGGGACATGGCTTCTGCTTTGAAGCCCGGCAAAAACGCATCTTGATTGATGAAGATTATTTCTTTGCCGACCTTGTGTTCTATCATCGTATTTTGAAATGTCATGTTATTGTAGAATTGAAGATAGACAAGTTCCACCATGAGTATGCTTCGCAACTAAATATGTATCTGAACTATTTTAAAGCAGAAGTGATGCAGCCGGATGATAACCCGCCTATCGGTATTTTGCTCTGCACCGAAAAGGGAGATACATTAGTAAAGTATGCCACTGCCGGGTTAGACCCAAATATCTTTGTACAGAAGTATAGGATAGAGCTTCCAACCGAAGAAGAAATAAAGGAGTTCATTTCTTCTTCAAACTATTAGAACAACAAACCTAAAAACTGGCGAAAAGAAGAATACTTTTTTTCTTTTCGCCAGCATATACTTTCAGTCAATAGAAATAAGTTTAGTTCGTTTTGGATATATATACAAAAGCATAAACTAAACTCACAATAAAATGGATTTATAAAAAGGGAGGAAGATGTTTTGATAAAGTCAGGAATCTATTTTTGCTTTTTAAGAGAACAACTCACGAGATTATTCTATATTTTAATTGCAATTAGTTTATAGTATGGAAGATTTTAACTCACAATATGCCAACCATTCGAAATTAGAACAGCTAAAGCAGTTCATTTTGGAACATGGCACTTATATCGAACTCAAAAAGGGTGAACAATTCACTATTCAAGGCAAAGTGAATCATCGAGGAGCTTATATCGAACACGGCTTATTGAGATATACTCGTGTGGATGAAAAAGGAAATATACACATAGTAGGATATACTTTCTCCGGAGAATTTGCAGGAAGTTTATGCACACTTATAGCACCTAATCAACCGTCATTAGTAACAATTGAAGCCGTTTGCGATACAAAGATTTGTTATATACCCTATTTAAAAGTAGAGGAATTCTTTGCCACAAATGTAGAAACCATGCAAGTAAAATGTACTCTTATTGAACAATCATACTTATTAATGTATCATAGATTAATAGATATGTACTGCAAGACCACGGCAGAACTGTATCTTGACTTATTGAATAGATGCCCCGATATTCAAGAGTACATTACGTTAAAGGAGATTGCCTCTTTCTTGCAAGTCACACCGGAAACAATCAGTCGCATACGCCGTGGACTGAATAAATAGCTTACGACAATGAAAGATTTTAATTCATACCTCGACAATTTAGACTATTCCCTCGTAAAAGATTTATTTCATGAAAAAGGGAAGCAACGTATATACCGCAAAAAAAATTTCTTTATTCGTCAGAATGAAATATCACGTTTTGCCGGATGGGTAGAAAACGGTACATTCCAATATACATATATAGATAAGGAAGGAGAAGAACATATTGTAGGATACTCTTTTACGGATGAATTTATTTGTGACTATTCTTCTTTTATGAAAGGTAGTTTATCATTAGTGAATATTCAAGCTATAACAGATTGCTCTGTACATGAAATATCCCGTCATGACATTATTGAATATTGGGAAACGGATATGAAAACTCAACGATTCGGAAGACATGTGGCGGAGAGTCTATTTGAAATGGTATATGAACGATTACTTGATTCATATTGTACGCCTGAAATACGATACAGGAACTTGACAGAAGTAGTTCCTTTGAAAAGCATCGCTTCATTCTTAGGGGTTACACCGGAAACCATTAGCCGCATACGCCGCAAACTGGAGAAATAGCCAATCTTTTAACATCCATTATACCGGGGTCTTGACAATTGTCAAGACCTTTTTTCTTTATTCTTCCGTATTTTGCATTCATGATTTAATAACATTGATATGATACGTAAATTAACACAAGAAGAATATAATAATGCTGCTGATTTGTCCTATCAAGTATATATGGAATGTGGCAGGAATGATTTCACCCAAGAAGGTATTGAAACCTTTAAAAGTTTCGTGTATGACACATCGTTGATGAATACACTTGACATATATGGTGCTTTTGACAATCATTTATTGATAGGAATAATCGGTGTACATCAGGAAAGGCAACATATATCCCTCTTCTTTGTCTTGCCACACTATCATCGGCAAGGAATAGGGAAATCGCTATTTGACTATATGATGAGCAATTGTAATTTCACTTATATAACAGTTAATTCTTCAACCTATGCAGAAACTTTTTATACATCTTTAGGCTTCAAAAAAGTGGGTGAAAAAGAGATTAATAAAGGTATTGTTAGTATCCCTATGAAGAGAAATATATAATTATTGTCAATCACTTAAAATAGAGATAAGATGAAAAAGAAAATTACTTTATGTATGGTGCTTTCCACATTCATTATTTGCGCCATGTTATGTCTGACAAATTGTAGTAACGATGATGCCCCTACTTCTGTCTTCACCCCCGAAGCCCTGAAGCAAACTACTTGGCAAGCGCAAATGACCGTGTACAATATCGAAGATGAGATAGACTACACAAAACAATCCATTCTTCAGTTTACCAACGAATCAGAAGGCATTTATACAAGGACGAACGAAGAAGACGGATATATGTGGAACACAGATTTTACTTACCAAGTAAATGGAAAAATCATCACGTTCGACAACATAGCAGGTCCGTGGACAGTGCTGGAATACACAGGAACACACCTCGTAATGGAAGCCTATAATCCCAATAAGATGGTGTGGACGTTGGAGAAGATGTATTAACCTAAAAATAGCGGATATGAAGATTTCAACAATTCTCTTTTTCTGCCTACTAATGACAGCTTGTATGCAGACAAAATCCTTTCACCGGATAAACGGCTGGTACTACGTAACATCACAGACTACAGACAGCCTTTCACAAACACCTTTCCTTACTGTTAAGGATTTCGATTCTTTACGTTTGGAAACTGATGCTTTTGGACACTCGGTCATTACCGGTGTCTTCCTCCAAGATAAATTGCCTATATGGAGAGAAACCACAACAAAGAGTGTAGGAAAGTACATCGCTTTCGTTTTCAATGACACGGTGATAACTGCTCCTCAGGTTAATAGCCCCATAGAAAGCGGATGTTTCCAAATTTCCAATCCGCATGGATATGATTTGGAACGTATCTTTAGGGAACTACAAAAAGAAATTGATATATCAAGGTTTGGAAATTAAATGTTAACTGGAAAATGGGAACATTAGGTTGCATAAATGATATGCTACAACGGGACAAAGAGAACCGTGAGCTTCGCAAGTTGAATAGAGACAGGATGAAAGAACATCACAAATATCTTGTAGGCAAAGGTAAAAATGCTGATTTATCCAATGTTTCCATTGAAAAGATAGAAGAAATCCGTAAAAATACCATAGCAAAAGAACAGGCAGACCAATTTTATCTGTTTAAGGCATATATAATTCTTACAATATGTTTTTTAGGAGTATTTTTATTGGGCTTCCTTTGCTATAAACTATTTATCTAAATCCAAAACAACAACTTTCGGATTACAATATTATGAATTGAAATAAGCCTTTTCCTAAGTCTCGCTAAGGCTTATTTTTTATATGAATACATACATGAATCTAATTTTAGAACAGCGATTTTTCCGCTTATTGTCGGAATATTCACAACGTAAAGTTTCTGCATCGGAGTTTACAGAAGCTATTGAGGAATTGGCTACGCATGTAGCCGATTTTGGTATCAACGAACAGGATTACAGTATTTTACTTCGCTATTTATCCTTTGGTTTACACCGTCTTAAATCGTATCGTGTACGGTTTGAGCAAGAAAAAAATGCCCTATTTGCATTTAATTGATGAAGCGATAGGACTTTTGAACACTGAAATACGCCTTATTGAATGGCGCATCAAATATCCGGAACAACTACAGCAACGCATCAATAAACAGCCCCTTTCCCCTCTCTACCTCGCCGATAAAACAACCCTTATCAATATCATGGAAGTGGTAAGCGGCTTATTCCTCTCCAAAAACATCGTTTATCAAAATGGTAAACCAGTTTATTTGGTGGACTTATCCAAAGGTTTTGAATGGTTGTTTAACATCAAGATAAGCGACTGTCACCAAAAGCATGAGGACGTGATAAAACGAAAGCCGGGCAAACTCACAGAATTTCTTAATGGACTGACAGACCTTATCCGAAAGGAACACGACAAAAAAGGATATAGATAATCAGCGATTTACTATTTATTTATAATGGACTCCATGAGTGCCCCTGTAATTTTCATGCTTTCTTTTTCTGAACTTTGCTTCATCAAATCACAAAGATATAATCTGAAATATGAAGCAATTATGTACATAGACAATGACAAATTTGGCGAATGGATGCAGAAGCTGTATGCCAAACTGGAAGAACTCTGCAAGGATGTACGGGTACTACGCAATGCAGACAGGGTACTGCCCGAAGATGACAACCTGCTGGATAATCAGGACTTGTGCCTGCTGTTCAAAGTAAGTATTAAAACCCTGCAACGTTACCGGGCTATCGGCGTGTTACCTTACTTCACTATCAGCGGAAAAGTGTATTACAAGGCTTCCGATGTCCGGGAGTTCATCAAGGAAAGGTTTAGTGTTGCCACATTGCGCAAATTCGAGAAAGAACACTGCACGAAGAAAAAGACGTGAATTTAAAAGCCGAAACGGTGACTATGTTTCATCCGTTCCGGCTTTCACTGTTTATCGCTTACCCAACTTATCAGCTTCTTTTTTCAGTTGCTCGGCTTGCTCGTTCAACAGCCTTGCACGCTCCAACGCTTCCGCCTGCTTTTGGCTGCGGTACTCGAAATCTGTCACCGTATCGGTCAGGCTTCGGACAAAGGCGTTGTCCCGTTGCCACTTGAATTTACGCTCCAGCATATCGAAAGTTTCCCCGTCTGCCTGTCCTTGCATCAGCAAATAGCGGTACTTCATATCGTTGTCCTGTAACTGCTGCATACGCCCAGCCAAACGGACATTCAAAAACAGGGAAGCGGAACAGACAACCAGCACTGCCGAGAAAAGGAACAATCCCGGACGAATCCAAGAAGCGACCTTGTTGTAAATCCGTTGATAGAGCGGTAAGGGCGCAGCTTCCTCTTTATCCGTTTTGCAAGAACCCAAAGCGTCAATCATAACCTTGAAACAACGATAGGTTTCCAATACTATTTTCTTGGTGTCCTCGATATGTTTCTGCTGACCCTGCATCCTGTTCCTTATCTCGTCAAGCTGGCTTCGGATAGCCTGCAAATCCTTTTCGGGAGCAGCCGGGTTGCTGTGCAGTTCCGACAATGCCTGTTCGATAGCGTTCAGCCTTTCAAGAGTTTCCTCCCGACTGGCTGGCGTTACCTGTGCTTCCTGCTTCTCTTTCAGTTCTGTAACCATTGAGAGAAGCCCCTCTAAAATCAAATTTTCCTCCATACGCTTATAACTTTAGTTGTTTTTTCTTTTTTTTCTTCTTCTTTCTCAAAAAGGAATCATCGGGCATTTCATCAGCCGGAGAGGATGAAGCGGAGAACAGACCGCCCAAGCCTGCCAGTAACGGATTGTCGGCTTTGCCCGGTGTCTGCGCTGGCTCCTGAACAGGTACGGAAACTGTCTGTCGGTAGTTTCCGGCAGTATTCAGTCCTGCATCCCCGAAACATTTATCCAGTTTGGAGAAACTGAAACTGCGGTCTATCTCCGAACCCTTGAACGTGTATTCACCTTTGGAAAAGGATATGCCCTGCACTTCGTTTGTCTGCCCTTTGTACTTGAACCGGATAGTAATACCCTTTTCCGCTAACCGCCCCTGTAACTGCTGCCAGTTTCGGGATTTGCCGATTTCATTCTTTACAGCGTTGTAAATCTCGTATTTCGATTTGTCCGGCTCTTTCAAGCGGTGCTGCTTTACCTGTTCTTTCCCACCAGCAAAATAAAGCCCGTGTTTGGCTTTCAGCTTCTTGCATACCTGCTCGTTGCGGTACATATCGTTCCTGTCCGAAATGGTCTTGCCGTTGTTGTCAATACGGTTGAACACGATATGCACATGTGGGTGTTCCCGGTCTTGATGGCGCACGATGATATACTGCGTATCGGTGATTCTCATTTCACGCATGTACTCCTGCGCAAGCTGTATCATCTTCTCGTCTGTCAATTTGGGTGCATCCACTGCCGAATAGCTCAACGCAATATGTCCGACTGGCTTTTTCAAGTCGGGATTCATCCCGGTTTGCATACAGAAGCTGCGGATTATATCTCCCCGGCTTTCTGTCAGTACCCCGTCCGCATGGAGCAAAGCCGCCTGTTCCTTGCCAAGCACATAGTTCACGCAGCCCTTAAACCCGCTTCCCTTTTTTATTTTTCCAATCATCCGACAACTGGTTTATAATTTCGACAATCCTGTTTTTGAGTTTCACCAGTTCCACCGCCACCAGTGCGAAACCTCCGGCATTCGCCCGGTGCGCCAGTTGGTTGATGTTGTTGGCTTCCCCTGCCAGTTTGCGGATGGTGTCCGCATCCTGCCTGTTCAGCCGGGGTATGACCTCTGCCGAAACAACCGCCTGCCGTACATACTCACTGACACGCAACCCGGCTTCCCCGGCTCGCTTCCTGATGGCGTAATACTGCAACTCGGTCAGCTTCGTGCTGACTACCCGTTGTTGCTTCTCTATCCGTTTCTTTGCCGGACGTCCCCCCGGCTTATCCTTTATATTCGTCATAGGTTTTTACATTTAAATGGTGTCTTAAAAATTGCGACCAACGGGAGAAATTTTCTTTGCTGTCAAGCAAAGCAAGGTAGTTTCGGTTTACCGAAACATAACCTTGCTCTCCAAATTAAACCGCCTGTCGCTGGTAATCCTGCCGGACTAAATGCCCCTGCCCCTTTTCTGTCTTGGGGCGGCACGTTGTCCGGTTTCCTGCTTTATCGCCTGCGCTTGGCTGGTGCTGTTCTTCTGTTCCTGCTTCCTGCCGCACAGGTAATCGTTCAAGTCCGAATACCCCCTGTAATTGTCCGAGAAGTCACGCACACGGTAGGAGTATTCCAATTCGATAGCCCGTGTCGCTTCATATCCTGCCTTGTCATTGTCAAGCATACAGTGGATGCGTTCATACGGGTACAGCACGTCAATGGCTTTCGGCACATTGACAGTAGAATTGAGTATGACATAATCCTGCCTGTCAAGGTCGGGCATGGTCGGGCAGTTCTTCATCCGGAGCGTGAGGAAAGAAAGATAGTCCATAAAACCCTCAAATACCAAACACTTCTCTCGCGGCTCTCCCTGCTGTCGTATATGGGTGATGTCTTTCGGGGCGATGCAGCCCTTAAAAAAGGAATTGCGAACCTCATAACCTCCTGCCATGTTCGGAAAACCGATAGCAAAGAACGGTCTGCCGTTATTGGTAAAATGGAGTTCCCTGCATTCTCTTTTTGCCAGTTCGATATTGATACCCCGTCCCTCCAAGTAACGGAGCAATGCCGGATGGGTAAGGTCACGGACTTCCAAATGCTGAAAACTCGGTTCTGTCCTACGCTGGGGAAAAGAAAAACTGACTGGGCGGACGTGCGGTGTCTGTTCCGCTATCCGGTTTAAAAGGTATGGCAGGCTGTCGGAACAATAGAGTTCCTTTGCCAATGCGATGATGTTGCCGCCCTTGCCTGCGCCAAAGTCATACCAAAGGTTGCGGTCTGTGTTCACCTTGAAAGACGGTTCGTGTTCCTCCCTTAACGGTGATTTGTACCATAAGCCGTTGCCCTGCTGCTTGACAGGAGAGTAGCCTAAACTGTGCAGATAGTCTGCGATGGGTATTTGTTTCACATCTTCGATATTCATAACATTTTCTTTTTTGGGAATTAAAAAATAGTTGAAAAGTGCGCCAGTCCTGTTTAGTCCGTTATATATATACCCGTACCATACTAAACCTGCCTGTTCTGATACAGGGAAATAGTAAGTCCGTTCCTCTTATATATACACCCGGACTAAACCAAACTGACTTTTAATAATGGAAATCGGGATTATAGCGGTAGCCCTTGCCCTCTTTCACAATCATGCGCTTGTTCACAAGGAACTTGTTCAAATCCACATGGATATTGCGTCCACGCTTGTAGCCGATACTTGCATAACCCTGTTTCAAGGTCTTTAGGACATTCTCGTAACCATATATGACCTGTTTGCCAAAACCGTTTTCCAAAGCTGTCCTGTGCTGTTGCTCCGTCAGTTCTGCCAGTGGAAAGCCCCTGTCTTGGCTGGGCTGCTTGAATACATAACCGTCCACAGCTTCCGGCAATGCGCTGTCGTTGATACGGAATGCGAACGGGTCAAACTCCCGGTCACGTATGTGCATCGCCTTTACCTCGCTTATGTTGCCGTCCTGCTGGCTTTTCGTGATTTGCAGGACGGTTTCAGCCTTGTTGTTCAGTTCCGTACCTATATGTCCCCTTGTATTGTCATCCCCCTTGTTCAAATGTAATACGGTATGGATATGCAGGTTATATCCGCTTGACCAGCGCATCAAGAGGTTGATTAGGTCGGTTGATTCGCTGGGGCTGTTGATGTCATACATCAAGTCACGGATTCCGTCAATGATGAGCAACCCCACATCGGGCATGTTTTCAAGCATATAGCCGATAATCTGTTTCCGCTTATCGGGTGTCTGCTCCCTTAGCACGATGAAAACAAAATCGTCCCTGTCCTTGTCGGTAGGCAGTCCGGCAAGCCGCAAAATACGCTCCATGACCTTGTGGCAATGGTATTTGCTCTGCTCGGTATCTACATAGAGGATTTTCCGTTTGTTCGGTGGCAGGTATGCCGAATACTTCAGTACCTCGTCATTCTTCAACGCTGCCGCAACGATAGCGGAAATGTTGAATGTCTTTTTGCTCTTGGCTTTACCCGTGGATGCGCTGAAATTACCCAGCGTGCCAATGGTAGAGCCGTTCACCCAAAGTATTTCGGGCGGTACTTCGTAAGTGTCCGTCACCTTTAGATGAATGGTTTTCCAAAGGGCTGCGAAATCCTCTTTCTGCATGGTGATGTCCTGCCCGGCTTCTGTCGCTTTTCTATTTTCCATAGCCGTTATTTCTTTAGAGGACGGTTAAGGATATACTTCTGCGCTTCCTGCTCTATCTGCGCCTGCGTCTTGACCGGATTCTGACGCAACCATGCTTCCAACTCCGCTTTCTCAAAATAAAGCATTTTGCCCTGCGGCTTGTAATGGGGTATCAAGTTACCCGAAGTCAGCTTGTACAGGTAACTTTTAGAAAGGTTCAAGAACTTGCTCGCTTCATCGAAGCTAAGCACGTTCTTTGAAAGGAACAACATCTTTTCGAGTTCGGAAACTCTTAACTCTAAATTTTTTTCCATATTGTTTAGGAATTTAGGTGAAACAATATGAAGGTGCGCACCCTCGTTTTTTTGTTAACGGGGACAAAGTTAAGAGCTTGAAAATGAAGTCTAATTGACCTTTGTTTGAGCGTTCAATCTATGCTCAACCTTTTTGCAGTTGTTTGATGTATTTGTCTATGATTTCATATCCTTTCGGATAGATGTTTTTTGCTTGGTCTGTCGCACTCGACAGGTCAGTACGTGTAAGCGGTTCACCTTTTATCTTCTTCAATATCAGCTTATTGTTTGCTATGACAGACTGCCATTCATAAACGATGTAATTATAACAGCTAAGTTGCATCATAAGATAGGCTAACAGACGGGTATTATTAACTTTCAATACCCCATTCAGTTTGCAGTTGAAAAAATCGGTAAGTATTTTGGCACTGACGGTAGTAGTAAACATATTCGCTTCATTCACACAGTCGGTCAGAAGTTTGATTTCATTAGCTTTCAACGTGGACTTGAAAGGATTGCTTTTGCCCACAATCTTGGTTGGATTAGTATCTGCACTTTCCTCTTTCTCTTTTGGCAAGGCTTGCTCTTGGATGGCAACCGCATCTGTATGGTAATTGCTTTCCTGTTCTTGCAGATAGCGCAAATATTTGGAAAGCACGACAAGATTAACGATAATGGACAAATAAGGAAGCCGCCCATCATAACAGGACGGTTCATGCAAATATGCATCCATATCAAAATCAGAGCAGCGGAAACCGATATATTTTTTTCTTTCATCAGAATTCAAGTCCTCAAAATAACCACTTTCCCACAAAAAATCGGGAATATCCATATCCAATACAATGTTACGCACGACACGGTATTTTTGTTGGATGGCTACAATATTTTCAGTCACACGGAAAATTTCTTGCCGCAAATAATCCTTTAGCTGGGCTTGCGTCAAATATTCACGTTTTAAAAATAGTGCATCTACTTTAGTTTTATAGTCATGCGCTATACAACTATCTAATATCTTCTGTATTTCTCTGAAATTGGTTTCTATATGATTTTCCATAATCGTGTGCCTTTAAACGTTCACTGTTACAAATATAAGGTAAGAATCTCACTTTTCCCGAAAACATCGGCAATAATAAGGAAGAAAAGATAAGGTAATAGTTAAGAAATTATAAAGATACAGAGAGAAAAATTATAAAGTACACCTTTTCTTTGTATTCGTCATTCAGTACACATTTAGTACGCCCCATGAAAGCAGAAAACCCTGATAATCAGGTGATTATCAGGGTTTATTCGTACCCAGAGCCGGGATCGAACCGGCATGGAAGTGAATCCACTGGTGTTTGAGACCAGCGCGTCTACCAATTCCGCCATCTGGGCATTTTTGATTAACCTTTTAGCTTTAGCAGTAGGTTTGTTTCTTAAATGCGTTGCAAAGGTACAGCTTTTTTTTTAAACCCGCAAGCGTTTGGGTAAAAATTTTCAAATATTTTTTTCACAGTGGGAATATGTATGGGATTGTTTCGCATAGAAAGATTATTTCGTTACATTTGTAAACGTATAATCATAATAACAGCCAATATCATGAAAGATAATTATTGCGTCATCATGGGAGGCGGGATCGGTAGCCGTTTCTGGCCTTTCAGTAGAGAAAGTTACCCAAAGCAATTCCTTGATTTTTTTGGAAGCGGACGGTCTTTACTGCAAATGACATTTGATCGCTTCGCAAAAATCATCCCTACTGAAAATATATACATCGTTACCAACGAATCTTATGCGGACTTAATCAAGGAGCAGTTGCCGGAATTAGCGGAAGAACAAATACTTTTGGAACCGGCTCGTCGCAATACGGCTCCTTGTATCGCTTATGCGGCTTATCATATTAAGGCATGCAATCCGGAAGCCAATATTGTCGTAGCCCCTTCCGACCATCTGATCTTAAAAGAGGATGTTTTCTTGAGGGACGTTCAAAAGGCGTTGGATTTCGTGAAGAGAAACCGTGCGTTGGTCACTTTGGGCATCAAGCCTAGCCGCCCGGAAACAGGATACGGATATATCCAAAGCAGTGATACGGTAGTAGATGATTTCACCAAGGTGAAGACCTTTACTGAAAAACCGGACCTCGAGTTGGCAAAGGTATTTATGGAAAGTGGAGAATTCTTCTGGAATTCTGGCTTGTTCGTCTGGAACGTGAATACGATCTTGGAAGCGTTCTCTAAATATCTCCCGGATATCAGCAGCCGTTTCGATCTAGGTAAGGATAAATTTAATACCTCGGAAGAAAAAGCGTTCATCCAAGAGAATTTCCCTTATTGCCTAAATATATCCATCGACTACGGTATCATGGAGAAAGCGCACAACGTATATATGCTATGTGTAGATTTCGGTTGGGCTGACCTCGGTAGCTGGGGATCTTTGTTCGACCTAGCGAATAAAGACGAAAATGAGAACGCAGTATTGAAAAATAACGAGGCAATGCTATACGAATGCTCCGGCAATGTGATCGCATTAAATAACCCGAAACGTCTAGCCGTTATCCAAGGGCTAAAAGATTGCATCGTGGCCGAGTCTGGAAACGTATTATTGATTTGTAAGAAGGATGACGAACAACGTATCAAACAATTCGTAGCCGACGCTAAAATCAAATACGGAAAAGAATACAACTAATTAAGAATTGAGAATTGAGAATTATCGGCAAGCGGTATTCATTCTCAATTCTCAATTTTCAACTTCTTAGCAAGATATCGTACAGGATACCACGCAGCTAAAAAGCCTATCGTTAATACCGTCACAAAGACTGTTATTATATCGACCGGGACTACACGTACCGGATAAGCCTCTATAATAAACGCTCCGGCAGCTTCCCCTAGTTTTATAAAGCCAAACTCTTGTTGTAGCAAGCAAAGCACAACCCCGATCAAGACTCCGATCAAAGCTCCAAAACCGGAGATCATCCAGCCTTCAAACAAGAAAATCCGACGGATCAGACTGTCATCAGCCCCCATATTACGCAGTGTGCTCACATCCTCCTGTTTCTCGATCATCAACATGGATAAAGAACCCACCACGTTGAATAAGGCGATCGCCAATATAAAAGTAAGGATCAAGAAGGTCATCCATTTCTCGACTTGCATCATCTTGAAAGAAGCCTCTTGTTGCTCAAAACGGTCTTGCACGATATATTGATCACCTAGGATACGTTGAATCTCTTTCTTTACCGGAGCGATATCCCCGCTATCTTTCACCTTCAATTCCACCGCTGTCACTTCTTTATCATAATTAAATAAAGAACGGGCCAATGACAAAGGCACGATCATATATGAATCATCGTAAACCTGTTGGTCCGTACGAAAGACAGCACCGATATAAGCATATTCCAAATTGAAAGAAGAAGCCGGATTCGCCATGTTCACCTTCTCCTCCCGCTTCGGAGCGTAGATCTCTAGCGGAGAGACAAAGCCTGCGTTTATTCCTAGCGAGAAAGCCAATCCGATCCCCATATTCGCATAATTCGCCACCTCGTCATTCAGAAGGAACTTTCCATCGATCAAGATACTATCGATCTGCGCCAGTTTCTCATATTGCTCGTCTACACCTTTCAAGGTAGCTACACCCTGACGATCTCGATAACGGACCAAGGCATTGTCCTGCAATACCTCACTAAAACAAACAATGCCGGGCAATTCCCTCACCTTACGTATCTCTTCCGAGGTCGGGTCGAAAACCTTCCCTTTCCGGGGCATGATCTTCAACTCCGGATCAAAATTGCTGAAGAGAGAAGATACCAAATCGTTGAAACCATTATAGACCGACAAGGCGCATACTAAGGCGATCGTGGCGACAACAACCCCGCATACCGATACCATCGATATGATATTTATGGCATTGTGCGACTTCTTCGAAAAGAGATATCGCCGGGCTATATAGAACGGAAGATTCAAGGCTCCTCTGATTACTTATGCAAAAGATTGTCGATATTCTCGATATAATCCAATGAATCGTCTATAAAGAAGCTCAATTCAGGAATCTTACGAACCTGCAAACGAATACGTTGCCCCAAATCAAAACGGATCGCTTTCGTATTGCTCCGTATAGCCTCCAATAGCTCTTGCGATTTATCCGACGGGAAAATGCTTAAATAAGCTCTCGCCACACTTAAATCAGGACTTACACGAACTACGCTGACAGAGACCAATACGCCATGCATTCCTTGCGTCTGCTTCTGAAATATATCACTCAACTCCTTCTGAAGAAGGCGTTCGATCTTTTGTAATCTAGTACTTTCCATACGCTTTATTATTTACTTTTTCCAGATCATCGTCAAGCCGTCACGTAAAGGGAGGATCACCTTCTCTACCCGATCGTCTTGCTTAACCTTTTCATTAAAAACCAGTATTCCCTTCGTTTGTTTATCGGAAGGATGCACTTCTTCTACCACTTTACCGTCCCAAAGCGTATTATCCGCGAGAATCAAGCCGCCCGGACGGACCATCGGGAATACCAAATCATAATACTCGGAATACAGGCGTTTGTCGGCATCGATAAAAACCATATCGAACGTCTCATCCAAACGGGGGATAATCTCCATCGCATCCCCAAAATGGACTTTTATCTTGTCCTTATGTAGCGAGCGGGAAAGATATTTCATGATAAAATCCTCCATCTCGTCATTGATCTCGATCGTATGGATCAACGCCCCCTCTTCCATGCCTTCCGCCATACACAAAGTGGCATAAGACGTATAAGTCCCGATCTCCAAGACTCTTCTCGGACGAATCATCCGGCAAAACATCTTCAATATCCTACCCTGCAAATGCCCGGATAGCATACGCGGACGGAGAAGGTTCACATTGGCGTCGCGATTCAACGCCGACAGCAAATCCCCTTCTTCATCTATATGAGAAAGAATATACGCATCAATCTCGCCCGTAAACATTCCTCTTACTCTTTAAAAGTAGGCAACTGATATTGCGTGCCGGCATCCAGCACCTTTCCTACGTTGTTAATCTCCAAAAAGCTGGTACCGCCACCTTCGCCGAAGCTACCGCTCAAATACGCTACCATATCGTTGCGAGTGATACGTCCGCTATGGATCAGCTGGTTCAACGCATCATAGAAATATCCCCTACGGCTGTCGTTGTACGGCTGATGAACCGCCCATACCCCATAAGAAAGACCCAACATACGCATCACACGAGGATTATAGCATATAGCGAACACAGTAGAGGTTCCGCGGAAAGCGGCCAGATAACGTGCCGTACGACCCGTGTAACTATCCGTGATAATCGCCTTCACATGTAATTTAGAAGAAGACTTAACAGCTTGTTTCGCCAAGAAAGAAGTTACGTCTAAATCATTCCCCTCGATCGGCACACGGATATCATTCGCGGAAAGCTTGGTCTTCTCGGCTTCACGAGCCACTTTCGTCATGGTCTGTACCGCCTCGATCGGATATTTTCCATAAGCCGTCTCACCGCTTAACATCAAAGCATCCGTACGATAATAAATAGCGTTGGCGATATCCGTAACCTCGGCACGAGTAGGACGAGGATTATTAATCATGGAATGAAGCATTTGCGTAGCCACGATAACCGGCTTCTTCACCTCCACGCATTTACGGATCAGCATACGCTGGATACCCGGGATCTTCTCGGCCGGAACCTCGATACCCAAGTCACCACGAGCGATCATAACGCCATAAGCCACTTCCAAAATCTCCTCGATATTGTCTACACCCTCTTGATTCTCGATCTTAGCGATAATCTTGATAGGGCTGTTACGCTCGTCCAAGATACGTTGGATATCCAATACGTCCTGTTTGTTGCGAACAAATGAGTGAGCGATAAAATCGAGATCATGATCGATCGCCCAAAGGATATTATTACGGTCTTTCTCAGTCAACGAAGGCAAATTGATACGTACGCCCGGCACATTCACGCTCTTGCGGCTACCTAGCGTAGCGTCATTCTGGATCTCGCAAAGCAAACAATCGCCGGATTTCCCGGTAACCTTCATTTCCAGATCACCATCATCGATAAGGATGTCGCTGCCAATCGCCAAGTCGTTCACGAAATTCTTATAGGACACACAAATACAATCATGCGAAGTTTCCTGATCGGGATTACCGATTACCTTCACGATCTCTCCAGTCTTGAAAGGGATCGGTTCCTTGTTTACCGTCGTAGTGGTACGTACTTCCGGCCCCTTTGTATCCATCAAGATACCGATACGGTCGGATACGGTACGGACGTTATTTACCACACGGGTCAACCCCTCTTCCATCATGTGAGCCGTATTCAGGCGCACCACATTCATTCCCGCTTTATATAACGCCTCAACGAACGCAACGTCGCAGCGCTGGTCGGAAACTGTAGCAACAATCTTCGTATGCTTTAACATATACCTTAAATTATTATAACCTAATTATTAATTCTATTTGATAACCTTCTAAACCTTCTATCACATAAACGATTCGATCGCCAACCGATACGAATCCAGCCCAAACCCAAGAATCACTCCCCTGCATGCCGCCGATATCATCGACACATGACGAAACGATTCACGGGCATGCACATTCGAGATATGCACCTCCACGACTGGCGTAGTAACCGCCTTGATAGCATCGTGCAACGCAATGGAAGTATGCGTATAAGCGCCGGCGTTCAATACGATACCGTCATATTCAAAACCCACCTCATGTATCTTGTTAATTATCTCTCCTTCCACATTACTTTGATAATAAGATATCTCACACTGAGGAAAGCGGGCACGTAACTCGCTCAAATAGTCCTCGAACGAGGCATTTCCGTATACTGTCGGTTCTCGCTTGCCCAACAGATTCAAATTAGGGCCATTGATGATCTGAATCTTCTTCATTCTTATTGTAAGTTTATTACCTTTGTACCGCCCGTTGAGGCCGGAATTATCCGGCAAAGGTAAGGATTTTATTTGACACATTCATAACGACATACCGACAATGCGACAAGGAAAAGATATAATAAACCGATATAACACCTATTTACGGTTAGAAAAATCGCTCTCAGCCAACTCCATCGACGCCTATTTGACAGATCTTGACAAATTGCTACGTTTCGCAGAGGATGAGAAAAAGGACGTTAAGGAGATCAGCTACGACGACTTGCAACAGTTCATCGCCCAATTACGTGACATCGGTATCCATCCCCGATCGCAAGCACGCATCATCTCGGGTATCAAATCGTTCTATCGTTTCTTATTGCTTGACAATTATATAACAAATGATCCGACCGAATTGTTAGAGTCTCCCAAGATCGGATTGAAGCTGCCGGAAGTATTAACCGTCAACGAGATAAATAGCATTCTCGACACGATAGACCTCACGCTTCCCGAGGGACAGCGGAACCGTGCGATGCTGGAGGTTTTATATAGTTGCGGACTGCGCGTATCGGAGCTTACTGGCCTGCGTTATTCGGATATATATCCCAAGGAAGGTTTCATCCGGGTAGAGGGTAAAGGAAGCAAACAACGGCTTGTTCCTATCTCCGAAGTTGCTTTGCGGGAAATTAAAAACTATCTGTATGACCGGAATTCGGTCGTGGTTAAAAAAGGCTTCGAGGATATTTTATTTCTAAGCCGGCGAGGAACGGCCCTCTCCCGTATCATGGTATTTCATATCATTAAGCAACAGACAGAGGCCGCCGGTATCCATAAAAACGTAAGTCCCCATACCTTCCGTCATTCTTTCGCCACCCACTTGCTGGAAGGCGGCGCCAACTTACGCACTATCCAAGAGATGCTGGGGCATGAGAAAATCACCACCACCGAGATATATACACATATCGACCGGGAATTCCTTCGCAAAGAGATACTGGAACATCATCCGAGGAGTAGGCCAAGAACTTAAAAGAACCGATCCTGCTCCGCTAGCAAAGCCCCAAGAATGTCATAAATTATTTATTTCCTCCTCTGACAAACCAGTATAACGCACGACCATTTCCATCGAAAGCCCATCAGACCGCATACGCCGAGCTGTTTCTAGACGTTCTTCCGCACGGCCTTCTTCCCAGCCTTCAAACTTAGCAGTGCTCAACACGTCATTCTGGATCATAATTGCATTCAGATGTTCGTCATAAGCATAACGTTCCTCGGGAGACATTGAGTAATAGCGTAATTTCTCTCGTGCCTCTTCCAAGCCGGGGGCTGTCGTTTCGGAAGTTATGATCCCGTCTTTCAAGTATCGCACCCATTCCTCCAAGGGGGTCACGGCCACCTTATCAAACTCATTCACCCGAACCAATATATACTCCGGAAAGATCTCCGAAGGAAGACGCTTGACGATCGCACCCCTCTCCTTGGTATTTACCTGTAAATGATCATGGGTATGCACGCCGACAAATTGGTTCTACCCGTGATACAGATAATCGGTTCCTACGCCTATATCAAAATAAAGGATACTGATAGAATAGATCTTTTTCACCCCGGAATAGTCCTGCCCCAAATGAAGATGCTCGGTGACGGCCTTCGCCACGCTATAGAGCACACGTTCCAAATAATAAAGCTCGCGGGTATTCTGGATCTCGATAAGGATGATATCTCCCTTTGTGTTCTTAGCCTTGATATCCACCCGATTGAATTTATCATCAGCGTCCTGCTGGTTCCCCTCACTCTCCAATATCTCCTCAATCTTGATCTGCTCGCCCAAGAACACGGTAAGAAAGCCTTCTAGCACTCCGAAATTCGCTTTTTGCCGGAGTAGGCGTTTGATGGCCCAGTCGAAACGGATATATCGATCTTGTAATTCCTTCATATACTTCTCCTCTTTTTCTGTTTTCTTTTCCATAGTCATATCATGTTTTAGTTACCCCACTATTGGGTGGCTTCAAATGTACATAAAAAGATCCGGAATACAAGCTTATCCCATCTAAAAAGAAATGTCCTTCCTTTTGGATCCGTAAGTGAATAGCCAACGAACGGAATCGTAAGCGGTCGCAAAAGGGTATTCTTGTGCCGTTATAACTCTATTTTAACCTCATATTGTATCGGTTTAAACTATTTACCCAAAAACAAAAAACATGGATGTGGACAAATATAAAGACTACTCAATTCTTAGAAATGAGGATTCTGCACCAAATGGCCATCCGATGCTCTGTCGCACCACCTTCCGAATGCTGATCGCCGGGAGAGGCGCTATTGGTGAAATCAATCCACGCTTTATGATCATCTTCCGCCCATAAGTTCAAGGCCGTTCCCTTTACCTTTTTACTATCATACCGTTCCATAGAGGTTCCCAGTAAAACGGCGAAATTATGTTTATCGATCGAACGTTTATAACTCAACGTATTCTCCCAAAGAAGCTTCACGCCACGATTCATCGTTTGCTCCACCCTCGATTTCTCAGTCTTGACCATATAACACAAATAGCTAACAGGGAACCAATTTCTTTCGCCCCAAAAAGCCATATCCGTGGAGAGAGGGCTCTTAAACGTAAGACTCTCAAATACTTCTAATTCACCCCAAACAGAACCCACAAACTTAATCCCTCTACGGGAACGCTCTATCAATTCCCGGATATTATTCATCTCCGGAAGACGAATTAAATTAGGTTCAAAAATCTGACGCTTGAAAATGCGGTAGATACTCCACATAGAAATGAATGTGACTATCTATCGGGAATGGCAGTTCTTGAAATAATGGTTTCATAGGCTTTATACTAAAGGTTTCAACCTCTCGATCAGTTCATCCCCAAGCGCCCGTTTATTCACGATATGTTCCTGCACGGCGGTAACAAACGGATTATTCATGAAATCTCCTCGAACACCCTCGAAATCCTGTTGTTTTTCTTTGCTGGAACCATCCACACCGAAACCAATCATAGAAGTCAAGGAGAATTCCTTACGGGCATCCTCATAAAGCATCTCATCCAAGCGGATCACACATTCTTGCCAACGACGAACCAGATCAATAATCTCTGCGGCGGAAATCGAACGGAGATCCACCCCATAATAACGTTCGATCATCTCGTACGCCCATGTCCATTCCAAGGAATAATAACGTCCGTGAACCAAACGGAAAAAGCATTCCACATCCTCTAAGGAAGCGATTTCCCCCTGTTCGATATCTTGCAACAAGGCTTCTAGCGGTTCCCTCGGGAGGATCAAGCCCGCCAAGTCCAACCATTCTCCGGAGCCTTTGGATTCCGTAGGGCGCAATTGCTCCCAGACCTCTTCCATAGAACAATAGGTCGTACCTTCCAAACGCTTGATTAACGAGTTACCAAAGAACTTATTAATTGCCATCCCATAAAAGTTCAACGCATTCCGGAGGGAGGAACCTTTTATACGAGTATTCTGATAATAATAAATCTCGGAAGTCTCTCCAACCAATGCCTGCAGGTTTTTCAAGATATCCACCGCTTTCAGCATCTTCTGGATCGTATAGGGACTCAATAGATTATAGTTAATCATATCCAAGCGATCCGGGTCCGTACGTTTATCACGTTTCGGCCATTTCTGGGCATCACGGATCGTACCTACGCTGCGAAGATTAATTCCCGGAACTAAGTAAGTCTCATCATCCTTCTCTATTAAATAGGAGAATGGAATATCGGAAGTATCGCTATGATGATGATGGCGGCCCATTACCAAAGAGAAAGCGCCAATACGAGCCGGCCAAAGAATATACGAGTCGCTGGTAGTCTTGGAGCCACGTTCCACGATCCCTTGATGGATCGGTCCCAGCTTATACATATGATTACTCTGGTTAGAGCCACTTCCCGCGTTCAAGAACGAATACATTCCCGCTATCAACAAACTACTCTTATGCATAGACACCGTAAACGGACCGGCGAATATAGCGCAAGCCTCCCCATTCTCGAAAGCGCAGTTGCTGAACAACAAGGAATCATGGGCCGAGAAGTTATGCGTCACTTGGCAAGCCTGTCCGATAAAGCAACGGATAATCTTAGCGGCATCCGCGATCTTGGCTCCCGAAGAGACAATGAAATCTTGCGCGATCACACTATCCCCGATAAATACCGGGGCCTCTCTCTTACTATTTACGGAACCATTTTCCAGACGTGCGCTATTCTCTATGGTCGCGTAATCACCAATCTTCACGTTACGGATCGTACCGGTATTGACAATCTTGACCTTATCGCCAACCGTTCCCTCCGTAGAGGCGATACCCTCCGTATAAGCGGTAATCATATCCCGCAAGCGTTCGATCAAGGCCGGACGATGACGGTACAATGCGATAATATAAGCCAATGAAGCCGACAGGCCATCGTAAATCGGAACCTCACGCCCGCCGGTCTCATTCAAGACCGACACCTCGACATTATTCCCGAACGTAGCCTTGCCTTCCACCAACATAACATTTATATTCTGGATAAAGCAGTCATCACCGATCTGGTAATTAGCGATATAATTCTGTACGTTCTCGATCAGCACATTATCCCCCAACGTACAATTATGTAGGGTAACATGACGAAGCCCGCTATGCTTTACCAATCCTCCCGGTAGGGTAAACGCTTTACGAAAGGCTCCTAACTTAACCACTCCCGAAAAACGCACGTGGTTCACATATTCAATATCAAACACCTCTGGAACCCAAACTTGATTCCAATCATCGGCCCGGCAAGCCTGAGATCGCAAGGTGGCGATCTCATCCGGCCGCAAATTTCTCAAATGATTCATTGGTACTAATTTTGTAAGACTCTACTCTTCATCATATTGCTGAAAGAGGAAGTCATTGTAGGGGAAACGGGTGATATGGATTTGTTTAACCCGTTCATACAACATCTCTTTCAACGCCTCTATATTCGTACGTTCCTTGGCGGAGATAAAGATGCAATTATCTTGCAATTTTCCCATCCACGTACGTTTCAGTTCATCCAGATCGATATTCTCACGACCACGAGGGGTCAAATCATCTTCCTCTTTCGGGACAAAGGTAAATGCATCCACCTTATTGAAAACCATGATCATCGGTTTCTCGGTCTTATCGATCTCCGCCAACGTACGGTTCACGACCTCTATTTGCTCTTCAAAAGTCGGGTGTGAGATATCCACGATATGTACCAGCAAATCCGCCTCCCGTACCTCATCCAAGGTAGATTTAAAAGATTCCACCAGCTCGGTCGGTAACTTGCGGATAAATCCGACCGTATCGGACAGCAAGAACGGCAAGTTCTCGATAATGACCTTGCGTACGGTCGTATCCAACGTAGCGAACAACTTATTCTCGGCAAAGACCTCACTCTTGCTCAATAAGTTCATCAAGGTAGATTTACCTACGTTCGTATATCCGACCAACGCTACACGTACCATCTTACCCCGGTTTTTCCGTTGTACGCTTTTTTGCTTGTCAATATCCACCAGCTCTTTCTTCAATCGTGCGATCTTATCCAAGATAATACGTTTATCAGTCTCCAACTGTGTCTCACCCGGACCACGCATACCTACGCCGCCTCGCTGACGCTCCAAGTGCGTCCACAGACGAGTCAAGCGGGGTAACATATATTTATATTGTGCAAGCTCCACCTGTGTCTTCGCATGGGCGGTCTGTGCACGGCTAGCGAAGATATCCAAGATCAAGCTCGTACGATCCAAGATTTTCACCTGCAATTCTTTCTCAATATTACGGAGTTGCTTCGGACTCAGCTCATCATCAAAGATCACCAAGCCGATCTCATTCTCTACCACATACTCCTTAATTTCCTGCAATTTACCGGTCCCGACAAAAGTGACGGAATTCGGGTAATCCATTTTCTGGGTAAAACGCTTTACCGCATCCACCCCTGCCGTATCGGCCAAGAAAGCCAATTCGTCCAGATATTCCTTAACCTTTTGCTCATTTTGCTCGGGGGTAACCAAACCCACCAAAACGGCCTTTTCGGTCTGTGCCTCAGATATGATAAATTCTTTCATGCCACAAAGATATATTATTTCAATTATTTACGTATATTTGCGAACATATTTACAAATATAAATCAACTTAGCTATGAAAAAGAGAATTTGGCATCTATCCAGATGCGTTGTCGTTTGTACGGCATTCCTATTCGTACAACAATTTATCCAGTCACAAGTTTCAAATCCATCTACATGGGAAAGTTTTGTGCAAAGTAACGCAAATATATCTATCCGGGATACGTTTCGGATGCAGACATTTGAGGGACTTGCTTCTGATAATTGGGATTATGCCATTACAGGTGAAGCCCTTATTGAAGATATCTCCGGCGTGAAAGATATTCCTAACAGCCACGGAAACTACGGGTTACGAATGCCAATGAATACGCAAGTGGCTTTCGAGCATTTCACGTTAACAAATCATCAAGATATAAAAATCAGTATACGGAAAGGGGGCATCCTTCTAGTAGAAGGAGAAGGCATGAGAGCCAGAACCTATCGAAAAGGGGAAACAAGTTATCCCTCCTTAGTTCCAACCATAGGAGAGAGTGGCATCAATCCTTTCAAAACCACAGATATAAAAAACAATCCTCCGGGCTTAGATCTTATCGTCCCCACACCGGCCGCCAATACCAAAAACGGCTATTATTATGTAGACAGCGTTTACGCACACGGCATGATTCCTACCTATTCCCTATTTACCGGAAACAGCGATTGGAACCATGAGGATCACTGGAGCCATCTACCCACCTACCGTCACCGCAACGCCTTGATTAACGGTAATATCTCCATAAATACAAATATCAGCTGTAAAGATATCTTTATTGGCAATGGAAATATCCATATTTTACCAACCGGAAATCTATCCGCAAATAACCTTACTATCTATCCAAATGATGGTACCTTGGCGTCTTCCTCCACCTTGCGATCGTCCGGAACTATTAACATCTCCGGCAAAATAACGATCGAGAGGACCTTCGCTCAAAAAGGCAAATGGTATTTTATCTCCTTCCCCTTCGATGTATTCGCTTCCGGCATAGACCCGGATTTCCAACTGGGTGATGACAAAAGCGATACAAACGGTAACTACTTTTACGTACAAACCTATAACGGAGAAAAGCGAGCCAACTCACAAAGCCCTTCCAACAACTGGGAAGTCATACCACAAACAATAATCAATACATCCCAGCCCATCTTCAAGAAGAACAAGGGGTACCTGATCGCTATTGACGCTTCCGCCGATCGTCAGAACCTTCGTTTCTCCTCGAAAGCAAAAGATATCCCTATAGATTTCGGAAAAAACGGTCAAGCCTCTATTCCGGTAAGCATTAACAACCAAAGCCAGAACCAGAATCACAACGGCTGGTATCTATGCGGTAATCCTCTGCCGGCTCCTTTATCTCTTAGTCAAATAGAATCAAACTCAGCCTTAGACGGATACATTTATATATATGACGGCTCCACCTACCAACCCTACGTGATCGGTAGCGATTTCGCCATCCCTCCATTCTCCGCTTTCTTTGTCAAAGCGAATAAAAGTACCAGCCTATCTGTATATAATACATCCGAACCAGCCAATTATAAATTATTATCAACGAATGCACCCATATCTTTCCCAACATCGGAACCTCAAGCCCGACAAGATCCTCCTGTTTCCAATCAAGCCTTTTCATTTCCGGAATTAAGCTATCAGCTAGAGAACAAAACTTTATTCATTAATAATCTTCCATCCCCCGGTAAAGTCAAACTACTTACTCCGGCAGGCATATTGGTATTTACGCAAGCGGTACAGGCAGGGAACCCTATCCTCCCGATTCCCCTCCCACAAGGTTTATATATCTTAATTATTCAAACAGAACATTATCGGGCACAGTACAAATGCGTTTTAACCTCCTAAAGCCCGAAACAATCTTATATCTTTGCCCTGTTTTAAGAATAAAACGAATATGAAGAAGATCAACATCACAACAATTGCCTTACTTGTCTACTTAATCGTAATGAGTATCATCGGCTGGCCGGGAAACAATTCGGGGAATAATTATACCGAATATTTCTTGATGATCGGCGCTACGCTCGTCATCATCATCCTTCTACGCTATCTGCAAGTCAAACGTCTGAGAATGCGAGATAAGTGGAATAAAGACGAAGATCCTGCCAAGCAATAAAAACACAGCCTGTTTTTCTTCACAGAAGAACAGGCTGAATGAACTTTATTTTATTACACTAGTATTAATATTACTGCTTTTTCGCCCTCACAGGCTACTTGAATGTCTCGTAAAGACTACGCACAGTATAAATTATTCGATTATAAATAAGTACAATCTTAACAGGACACACACACCACTTGTTTCGCTTACTTTCTTAAAATGAGTTACTTTCATAATTCTTACATTTTATTCACTAGTACTAAAACGTCATTAACCAATACGCAAAAGACAACCGACATCATTTTTGTAATCGTAGCCTAATCGTCATATCACTGAAAGGCAATACAATCGTGAACACATTTTTAATAACATAGACATATCATCGTAATATAATCACACGTCCTTTGCGTTCTGAAAAAATAGATTAATTCTAATATATTTTAAGGACAAAAGGATGGACAACAGAAATTACTTTACGATGGCGATTCCCGCTCTTTTGCTAGGCGTAGCATACTTACAGCCAATCAATGCGGCACCAGCGGAGGATCTGCCAAACGTTACTGGACGAATGACGATCACCCAACAGACATTCACGGTAAGTGGCGTAGTCACCGATACGAACGGAGAACCAATTATCGGGGCTAACGTGATTGAGAAAGGGACTACAAATGGAGCCGTAACCGATTTTGACGGCAAATTTTCTCTCTCGCTGCAAAACAAGCAAAGCATATTGGTCGTTACTTATATCGGTTATAACACCAAGGAGATTCCAGCCGGGAATGGTTCTCCCCTCACGATCCAATTGCAGGATGACACCCAGAACCTAGACGAGGTTATCGTGGTAGGTTATAGTGTACAGAAGAAAAAAGACCTTACCGGTGCTGTTTCCGTACTGGAGGTAGGCGACCTGAAAGATACCCCGGTATCCAGTGTAGATCAAATGATGCAAGGTAAATTGTCCGGCGTAAACGTAATCCCGGATAATATGCCCGGCGGAGGCGTAGCGGTACGTGTACGCGGTTTCAGCACGATCCGTAACAATGATCCGCTTTATATCATCGATGGCGTACCAGTAGAGGGCGGCATCAATTTTCTCAACCCGAATGATATCGAAAGTATGCAGGTATTGAAAGATGCTTCTTCCGCTTCCATCTATGGCGCACGTGCGGCAAACGGCGTGGTTATCATCAGTACAAAAAAAGGGAAGGAAGGTACTTTCCGGGTAAACCTAGACGCTTACGTGGGAGTACAAACCTCGGCAAAACAGATGCGTATGCTAAACGCCCAAGAATATGGCGACTTATTATGGCAGGCACAGCGTAACGACGGGAAATCACCAGTAAGCGACGTGTATGGCTCCGGCGAGACCGCCGTAATTCCGGAATTCCTTGACGCAGATCACCGTCTTCCCTCGGGAGACGTGGATTGGGTTGACGAGATCATGCAAAAAGCCATGGTCCAGTCCTATAACCTCTCTCTGGCGAAAGCAGATAAAGTTAGCAGCCACTTGTTCTCCCTAGGCTCTTTCAACCAAGACGGTCTTATGAAATATACTGGTTTCGAACGTATATCCGGACGTTTCAACAATGAGTTCAAGCTCTTCAACGATCGTTTGAAAATCGGTGAGAACGCCACATTATCACATGCGTGGGGAACCTCGGTCACCAATAACGCCGCACTGGGAGGTATGTTATACAACGCCTATAAGACCGTATCCATTACCCCTGTTTACGATCTGGACGGGAATTTCGGCAGCAACCCGATCGCCGACATCTCCAACCCGTTAGGCGAATTATACCGTAATAAGGATAATAAAGATCGTACCACCCGTCTATTCGGTAATCTATTCGCCGAACTGAATATCCTAGAGGGACTTTATTTCAAGACCAACTTCGGAGCGGATTATAAAAACCTGTATAAACGAAGCTTCAAGGCCAAATACAACGAATTGAACACCCAGCAACCCTTGAGTACGTTGAGCACGCAAAACCGTTGGAACTTCAATTGGGTATTCACGAACACGTTAAACTATTTACGGACATTCGATAAACATACGATCGGAGCCTTATTAGGTATCGAGACAAACCGTTATCAAGAGGAATACTTCTCCGCCTCCCGTGAAGGCTTTGCCTCGGATGACGATAACTTCCATTTCCTCGATGCGGGCGATAGTGGCTCCCAGAAGAACGCAGGTTCTGCCTTTACTTCCAAGATGATGTCTTATTTCGGTAAAATTGATTATAATTTCGACAACCGCTACTTATTCGCAGCCACGTTCCGACGTGACGGATCTTCTAAACTTGGTAACAATAAATGGGGTAATTTCCCGGCTGTCTCCGCAGGCTGGCGTATCAGTAGCGAACCGTTTTATGATATTCCGGCTATCAGCAACATGAAAGTCCGCATAGGTTGGGGACAAAACGGCAACTCTGATATCCCGGCTTATTCCACGATCGATTCTTACATGAGTAATCCGAACCACTCCAACTATCCGATCGACGGTAGCCAAAGTTCCGTGACAACCGGATACACCCAAACCCGTTACGGTAACGCAAACTTGAAATGGGAGACCACCACGCAAACTAATGTCGGGCTGGATCTAGGCTTCCTAGATAACAGCCTAACCGTTGTGCTGGATTGGTTTAACAAAGATACCAAGGACTTATTATGGGAGCGTCCCTTGATCGGTACCGTGGGGGGTACAAACCAAACGGTATGGGACAATGTCGGGAAAATGCGTAACCGGGGTTTCGAAGCTGAGGTCAGCTACAATAAGAGCATCAATAAAGATTTCGGGTTCAATGTCGCCTTCAATATGTCCGCTATCAAGAACAAGATGACGGAATTAGACGGTGATGTCTCCTATATCGGACTGCCTACCAGTGTGATTCACTCCCTCAACTTCGATCAAGAGGTTTCTCGTTCCGCCATCGGTCAACCAATCGGCTCTTTCTACGCTTATAAAGAAGACGGTTTATTCCAGAGCGAGGCGGAGATCAAATCATATACCAATAATAAAGGCGAACTACTCCAACCTAACGCAAAACCGGGTGATATCAAGTTCGTAGACGTAAACGGAGATGGCGTAATAGACGGTAACGACCGTGACTATATCGGTAACCCGCTCCCCGATGTCACAGCAGGCCTTACATTAGGAGTCAACTTCCATAATTTTGACCTCAGTCTATTCTTTCAGGGAATGTTCGGAAACGATGTATACGACTTGACCCGTTATGTGGGTGATTTCTACAATCAATCGCAATACAACAAAAACAGCCGTGTCGTTAATGCATGGACACCAACCAACACGAATACGGACATACCCCGTGTCACCATGGACGATCCGAACAATAACATCCGGCCCTCGTCTTACTATGTGCAAGACGCTTCTTTCGTTCGCTTAAAGAACATGAAAATCGGTTATTCCGTACCTCAGTCCATCCTATCCAAGATTAAGTTCAATAGCTTGTATATCTATGCGCAAGCAACCAACTTATTCACGATCACAGGATACGACGGTATCGATCCGGAAGTGGGATTGCAAAGTTACTCCAGTGACTACCGTAACCTAGATATGGGTGTGGACCGCGGCATCTATCCGTTATCCCGCACCTTCACCTTTGGAGTAAACGTAAGTTTTTAATCATCAAACAACAACAAACTAGAATATGAAGAAAATGATTATAGCGGCCTGTGCCGTATTCGCATTGACATCATGCAGCGATTTTCTGGAAGAGACACCTGTAGGCGAACTGACTCCCGAACAAGCACAAGATCCCAATAACATCGAGGGATTGATTATCTCCGCCTATTCCATCCTAGACGGCCAGATGGACGATGCCAGCTCCGGCTTGAATTCAGGATGCTCCAACTGGCAATTTGGCGATGTGATCTCAGACGATACCTACAAAGGCGGAGGTGGTACGGGAGACCAAAACCCGGTTCACTTAATGGAAATCTTCCATATCGACCCGACTATCCAAGATTACAATCGGAAATGGCTAGCCTTATACGAGGGCGTGAACCGTTGTAACCAAGCGATCCGTATCCTCAAAGGCAGCGATTATGATAAAAAGGAGACCCGTATCGCCGAGATGCGTTTCCTGCGTGCCCATTTCTATTTCAACTTAAAGATCATCTATAACCAGATCCCATATTTCGACGAGAGTGTCAGCGATCCTTCCGCATTCGCCTCTATCTCGAATAAGGAGTATACATCCGATCAATTATGGGAGAAGATACTGAATGATTTTAAGGCCGCCTACGAAGGTCTCCCGGATTCCCAGCCGGATGTGGCACGTCCATGTAAGATGACGGCCCGGGCTTATATGGCTAAAGTTTACTTGTTCCAAGGCAAATGGCAGGAATGCGCTACAGCGACGGATGAGGTGATCAATTCCGGCAAATACCAGCTACTCCCCGACTTCCGGAATATCTTCTTGCCAGAAAATGACAACTGCTCTGAAATTTTATTTTCAGTCCAAGCCTCTATCAACGATGGCTCCCCGAACAACTACAACGGAAATCCGGGCGACCGTTTGTTACCTCCGGGAGGCCCTTATCCCAACTATGGTTTCCTTCGTCCTTCCCAAAACCTAGTAAACGCTTATAAGACCGACTCCAACGGCTTGCCTTTGGAAGACGGCATAGACGTTTCGGAAAATGATTATGTAGACACCCGCCTAGACCACACGGTAGCCCGCCCCGGAATCATGTTCCTTGATGTCCAACTCTATGACTGGACTCCTCGTGAGGCTACGGTTTACGGTCCGTATAGCCCGAAAAAACGTATTGTCTCCAAGAACTCAAGTTACTATTTGGCTATCTGGCCATACGTAAACGCATTGAATGTTTATATTATTCGATATGCGGACGTGTTATTGTGGCGTGCCGAAGCTGCTATCGAACTAGGCGATTTGGCTACCGGATTGAAATACATCAACCAAGTTCGCGAGCGTGCCATGAACAGCCAGACCGTAAAAACCGCTGACGGGACAGCGGATGCCGCCAAATACCGGATCGGATTATATCCGTCATTTTCCGACAAAGAGGAGGCGATCCGAGCCTTACGTACCGAACGACGTCTGGAATTCGCCTTAGAAGGTGAACGTTTCTTTGATCTAGTCCGTTGGGGAATCGCCTCAGACGTGATGAACACTTATTTCGAGCATGAGAAGACATTCCGCTCTCATCTCCAAAATGCCCGTTTCATCAAAGGGACCCACGAATACGGCCCGATACCGCAAGCGGTTATAGACCTTGCGAAAAATGGAATCATCGAGCAAAACCCAGGATATTAATGGAAATGCTCCCATTCCTCTTAAAAGAAATAGCTCCTATCCGAATATTCGGGCAGGAGCTATTTACATTTGTCTTTTTATATCGTCTCCTTATAACTTATCCCTTAAAAACCTTCCGGTATAGGATGCCTCGCAAGCCGCTATCTCCTCCGGTGTACCGGCACAAACCAACTGCCCGCCGGCCTTTCCGCCTTCCGGTCCTAAATCGATCACATAATCCGCACATTTGATCACATCCATATTATGCTCGATAATTACCACGGAGTGACCTTTCTCGATCAAGGCATTGAAAGCTTTCAACAAAGTCTTGATATCATGAAAATGTAAACCGGTCGTAGGCTCGTCGAAAACGAACAAGGTAGGTTGCTGCTTCTCTTGGCCTAAGTAATAAGCCAGTTTCACACGTTGGTTCTCACCACCGGATAAAGTGGAGGAAGTCTGTCCCAGCTTGATATAGCCCAAACCTACGTCTTGCAGCGGTTTCAAGCGTTTCACGATCTTCTTCTCTTGGGAGCCGGAACCTTTCTCGAAGAACTCGATCGCTTGATTCACGGTCATTTCCAACACATCGTATATGTTAGCGCCTTGATACTCTACATCCAATACATCCTGCTTGAAGCGTTTGCCGTGGCAAGCCTCGCATTCCAAGGTGATATCCGCCATAAACTGCATCTCTACCGTGATCTTGCCCTCGCCCTTACATTCCTCACAGCGACCTCCTTCTTTATTAAAGGAGAAATAGGCGGCGTTATATCCCATCTGTTTCGCTAGGGGCTGCTCGCCGAATAGTTTACGGATCTCATCGTAAGCGCCGATATACGTCACAGGGTTCGAGCGAGAACTCTTTCCGATCGAGTTCTGGTCTACAAACTCGATCGCCTGAATCATATTCAAATCACCACTGATACCGGAGCAATCCACGGTCAGGCGGGCGGCATCATCCAAATGACGTTTCACGCCCTCGTAGAAGATATCACGAACCAAGGAGCTTTTACCCGAACCGCTCACACCGGTAACCACCGTCATCACGTTCAAAGGAAACTTCACGTCCACACCCTTTAAGTTATTCTTCCGAGCCCCTGTCACTTCTATATAATTATTCCACGGACGCCGATAAGGCGGGATCTCGATCTGATCCTCTCCCGTCAAATAACGTACCGTATGGCTATCGGTACATTTCCGGAGGTTATTCACATCGCCTTGATAAACGACCTCGCCCCCCAAACGCCCTGCTTTCGGACCGATATCGATGATATAATCCGCCGCACGGATAATCTCCTCATCATGCTCCACCACGACCACGGTATTCCCCAAGGCTTGCAACTGTCGCAATACCTTGATCAACAAATCCGTATCCCGGGAATGCAGACCGATACTCGGCTCATCCAAAATATACAACGAACCCACCAAGCTACTACCCAACGAGGTAGCCAAATTGATACGTTGGCTCTCTCCTCCGGATAAAGAGGCCGAGAGGCGATCTAAAGCCAGATAACCCAACCCCACATCCAACAGGAATTGCAAGCGATTATTGATTTCCGTGAGCAAACGTTTAGCGATCGCCGCATCCGTCTCGTCCAGTTCCAGTTGATCAAAGAAAGCCTTTGCCTCCGAAACCGGCATCGTCACCAGCTCGGCGATATTCTTACCACCCACTTGCACATACAGCGCTTCCGGCCTCAAGCGGCTCCCCTTACAAACCGGGCAAGTCGTCTTTCCCCGATAGCGGGCTTGCATCACCCTGTATTGTATCTTATAAAGATTCTCTTCCACGAACTTAAAAAAATCGTCGATGCCGTGTAAACCTCTCGCCCCATGCCACAACAAATCTTTCTCTTTCTGTGTCAAGTCGTAATACGGACGGTGGATCGGAAAGTTATATTTCTCGCTCTTCACGATAAAGTCTTTCAGCCATTCCCCCATCACCTCACCTTTCCAGCAAACCACGGCTCCTTGGTAGACAGACAAGCTTTTATCGGGCACCACCAGATTCTCATCGATGCCCAGCACCTTACCGAATCCCTCACAGGTCGGACATGCGCCCAACGGATTATTAAAGCTAAACATCATATCGGTAGGCTCCTCGAATATCATGCCATCCGCCTCGAACTTCTTCGAGAATTCCTTCACGACTACCCCTTCCTCCGTATAAATACGAATCAAACAGGTACCATGGCCCTCAAAGAAAGCGGTCTCGGCCGAATCCGCCAAACGGCTTTTCAAGGTCTTATCGTCCGATACCGTCAGGCGGTCCACCAACAACTCGATCGGGTAAGACAGCAACTCCTCGCTCGCCAGTACCTCCGAGATACGATATACCGTATCATTTACCGACAGACGGGCATATCCTTCTTTCCGCAAGATCTCCAGCTGCTCCTTCATATCCCGGCCTTCCGGCAAGACAACCGGAGCGAATACGGCAAAACGAGTTCCTTCGGGATATCGCATGACCTCCTTGATAATATCGCTCACCTGATGTTTTTTCACCTCGGTGCCGGAAACCGGCGATATCGTCTTCCCGACGCGAGCATATAACAAGCGTAAATACTCATAAATCTCGGTAGATGTACCGACCGTGGAACGCGGATTACGGGTATTCACCTTCTGCTCGATAGCGATAGCGGGCGGTATTCCCTTAATATAGTCGCATTCCGGCTTACTCATCCTCCCCAAGAACTGGCGGGCGTAAGCGGATAAACTCTCTACATACCGGCGCTGTCCCTCCGCATAAAGGGTATCGAACGCCAACGATGATTTTCCACTCCCCGACAGCCCGGTTATCACCACCAGCTTGTCCCTCGGAATCTCTACATCTATATTTTTCAAGTTGTTGACACGTGCCCCCTTGATGAAAATCGAATTGCTCTCAGACATATTACCTTTATCTTTTTCTTTAACGCAAAGATAGCCAAAACTAACTGATTCTGCCCTATCTTCATCGAACTAATTCACACAGTTAGACAAGGTGTGCCTCGTCTCTACTGCCAAGTAAATAAAATAACAAGGGCGAAATATTTCATATTTACAGGGAATCTTCTACATTTGTTGAAAATTTCATAGACAAACACAGCAAGGCACCCATGTACATTAAATATTTTCGCTTCTTAGTAGCGATTCTCTTTTGTGCGATAACCTCATGTTCTACGGTTCGCGAGAAGCCTCGTCCGGCTACGAGTACGGGCAAGGAGGCCAAGCGAGAGTTTAGGGGAGCATGGATACAGACCGCTTTTCAAGGCGAATACAAGGATATGACTCCCGCCCGGATGAAAAAAGACTTCATCCGCAAGCTTAATTACCTGCAAGCATGCGGCATCAACGCCATCATCTTTCAGGTGCGCCCCGAGGCGGACGCTTTCTATAAATCCGATATCGAGCCGTGGAGCCGCTTCTTCACCGGAGAGCAAGGCGTAGCCCCGGCAGGTGAGTTCGACCCGATGGCCTTCCTGATCCAAGAATGCCATAAACGGAACATGGAGTTTCACGCTTGGTTGAATCCTTACCGGGCGAGCACGGCGGGAAACACCCGTTTCGCCGATTCCCACATCTATCATAAGCATCCCGAATGGTTTGTCACCTATAATAAACAAATCCTTTTCGACCCGGGATTGCCGGAAAGCCGTCAGTTTATCTGCCGGGTAGTGCGTGATATCGTCGGCCGTTACGACGTGGACGCTATCCATATGGACGATTATTTCTATCCCTATCCCGCAGCGGGTATGCCTTTCCCGGATGATAACAGCTTCCGGAAATACGGCTTGCGAAAAGGATACAGCGAGGCGCAAAGGAACGATTGGCGCCGGGAGAACGTGAATACCCTGATCCGGGAATTGAAACGTACCATCCTGCTCACCAAGCCTTGGGTACGCTTCGGTATCAGTCCCTTCGGCATCTACCGCAACAAGAAAAGCACCGCAGACGGATCGGGTAGCAATACCAACGGTCTGCAAAACTACGACGACCTCTACGCCGATATCACCTATTGGGTACAGCAAGGTTGGATCGATTATAACATCCCCCAGATCTATTGGGAGATCGGACACCCGGCAGCAGATTACATCACGCTTATCAAATGGTGGGACAAAAACGCCAACGGAGGTCATTTATATATCGGGCAAGACGTGGCCCGCACCATGAAAGCGGACCAATTAACCCGCAAGATGCGTTACGAGCGTGCCTTGCCTCACGTGAGCGGCAATTGTTTCTGGCCCGCCAATGAGATTCTATGGAACAACAAGGGCGTAGCCGACAGCCTGAAACGGAACTACCACCGTTACCCGGCCCTTATCCCGGCCTATACCCATATGCATAACCGTCCGCCAAAAGACGTAAGCAAGCTAAAGACCGAATGGACACCTAAAGGCTTCTTGTTACATTGGCAAGCGGAGCAAAGCCCCACGAATCCGGAGCTAGCCTCCTATTTCGTGGTCTATCGCTTTAACGACAAGGAGCCGATAGACACGAGCGATCCCTCGAAGATCGTGGCTATCACCCGGGAAACCGGCTACTTGATGCCTTACGAGAAAGGTAAGGTAAAATATCGCTATGTAGTGACCGCCGTAGATCGCTTTCACAACGAGAGCGAGGGCAAGACAAAGAAAGTAAAATTATAAAGACACCAATTATGTTAACCGACCATCGCTGCACCAAATATACCGACTGTTCCTCTTGTAGTTTCTACCAGAGGGACATATTCAAGTATCGTCTTTATCCGAAAGGGTACGTGATCCCTCAGACAAGATGCATGCAGAACATGGTCTTTTTCCTAGTCAAGGGAGAGATCTGGCTGAACAGCGAGGAGCACCCGGACACCACGTTCCGGGGCGGACAGTTCGTATTGCAACCGATCGGCTCGAAAGTGGAGTGCAAGGTACTCGACTACACCGAATGTATCATCTATCTCTTCGAGCGTCCGCAAAACATATGCGACAATCGTTTCAACAAAGGCATCTCCATCGTGGAGAACGAACGCCAGCAGCCCATCGTAATGACGATGGTCCCGCCGATACAACTCTTCATCGAGGGCATGAAGCTTTACCTCAACGATGATTTAAGATGCTCCGGACTGATGCAAGCCAAACGCTCGGAGATGGTCTACTTGCTGAACTGCTACTACCCCATCAAGGAGCTAGCCGCCTTTTACGCCCCGATTTACCGGTATAGCCACAGTTTCCAGTATTTCGTGATGCAGAACTACCAGAAGGCGAAAGACGTGGAGACCTTCGCCCAATTGGGAGGCTACAGCGTACCCACCTTCCGCCGTATCTTCAAGGATACGTTTGGAGAGCCCGCTTATCAATGGATGCTGAAACGCAAATGCCAAGACATTCATAACGACCTTATCATGACAGAGCTTTCCATATCCGAGATTTGCTACAAGTATGGCTTTGAATCGCTTTCTAACTTCTCGCACTTCTGCAGGGCTAATTTCGGCCAATCTCCCCGCTCTGTCCGTTCTCTAAAGGATGAAAATACATAATATTCAATGATTTTTTTTAAATCTCTCAACTTTTGCAACTCTTTGGACAAAAATAACAATTCTCCCCTTTAGCATTCCCTATACATTTGCGTCCAGAAGATCAATCATAATTGATTTTCAAAGATAAATAAAATGTATAGGTACAATAAGACAAGTATTATCTTAAAGATCTCTATCGCAGTTTTATTCATTATCGGCATGGTGCTGGAATGTAGTTGCGAGAGATCCGAGGAACCGGAGAAAAGAGGCACGGGCTACATCACTTGCACCCTTCGTTGGGATAGCGTGGTAGCAGGTTCCCCGGTACCGGAGAAACTTCGCTATTGTATCTACCCGTCGGAGGGCGGGCCGATGATACAGACGGATGGGAACGCCAATGGCATCACCCTGTTCTTACCACCGGATAAATATAATGTATTGGTTTTCAATTACGACGCGAAAAACATAGGTTTTCGTAATATGTCGAAGTTCGAGGAAGCGGAAGCATATATCTCCTCTCTAGAGGATCTGGAGGCATGTCAAGACGAGGTGATCCCGTTATATGTCGCCACGATCCGTTCGGTAGAGGTTGAGGGGGACACGGAGAAGCATAAGGAATTGACCTTGTCGCCGTTTTTCCTATCGAAGGACAGTTCCTTGAATCTAAGAAATGAAAGGAAAGGGATCGCAAACAATATCAACGGGCTAAAGAAAACGAGTATCCGATGAGAGAGAGCCGGTTATTTATCATCTTGATCTCGCTTGTCATGGGATTGGCGGGATGCTCGAAAGAGACTATGATCGGCGAGTATGTAGACCGTTGCGCGGTGCGCCTCGACATAGATTGGGGTCCTTGCGGTATCGACCCGGATGGTATGACCGCGCTCTTTTACCCGGTCGATGGAGGGGAGCCAAGCCGTTTCCTTACCAACACGGTGACGGGCGACGAGGTGCGATTGAGGAAAGGGATCTATAACGTAGTGGTATTTAACCAAGCGGCCGAAGAATACAGTTATCTCACGATCGAAGGTCAAGATCAATACAGCACCCTGCGGATCGTGATGAAGACGACGGATAGCGATTGGTACACGCCCACCGAGGGAGAGCGGCTGATCTACGATCCGGAACCTTTAGCGGTAGCTACATTGGAGGGTTTTGAGGTGACGCAAGAGATGGTACGGGCGAACCTTAAGGAGGGAAAGGAGTTTTCCTTGGCTTGCCGGCCCGAGAAGGTAATCTTCACGACCCATCTGTCCTTAGAGATAAAAGGATTGCACAACATGCGGACTGCGAGGGGATCGATTAAAGGGATGGCGGATACATATTGGATAGCGGATAGAAAGACCGGAAGTAGCGTAGCGACGCAACTCGTGGACTTCTCGGAAAAGACCTTTCACGAGAACTCAACGACCGATGGTATCTTATCCGGCTCTTACTTGACACTCGGCAGACCAAACGTCACATCGAAGGCCACGGACGAGATCAGTAATTTGCTTACGCTCTCCATCTTATTGGTCGATAACAGAACGGTCATTACGAAGCAATATGATATAGCTCCACGTGCCGCGATCAATAATGAGACGAAAGAGGTAGAGGTGGTGCTGGGTACGAAAATTGATCTGGATAAGGAAGAAGTTCCCGAGGATATTCCGTTGGAGCTACCAAACGTGGAGCCGGAAAAGAATGGCGGCGAAGGGGGATTCGATGCGACAGTAGACAATTGGGGAGATGAGACGAATATCGTAATCCCCGCATAACTATAGAATGATAAATAGTAACAACATAAAACAACATTAAAAGACTAAACATTATGAAGACAAATTTATTTATCGCAGCATTAAGCCTAGTAGTATTGGCGGGCTGCGATAAATAAATTTGTCTTCATAATGTTTAGTCTTTTAATGTTGTTTTATGTTGTTACTATTTATCATTCTATAGTTATGCGGGGAAACAGACGAAGGCCAGTATTATGGATGACACCAAACTACAAACAACGGGATTCAATGTTATAGCAACTTATACAGGTGTCGATACATGGGCATCATTAAGTGGAGACAAAGCTAAAGCTCCAAACTTCATGTACGATCAAGCCGTTACATATACTGATAGTAAATGGTCTTATTCTCCTATACAATATTGGCCAAATGAACAAAATGAGGATGGAGATCTTGGTAAAGTAACTTTCTTTGCCTACAGCCCTAAAACAACTAGTATCACTACAATATCAGACAAAGCAAAAACAGGAGCACCGACTATTAAACTGACTGTTTCCGATGAAATTGATACGCAAATAGATTTAGTAGCAGATATGGTCACAGATCTTACTAAAACAAGCACAACTATAGATGGAGTTGCAGTAGATGCAGGTACTGTTAAATTCAAAATGGATCACCTTCTTTCTCAAATTAAGTTTCAAGCAAAGCTCAAGGCACAGTACACTGGAGCAACAAAGATTACCGTAACAGGATTTAAGTTATCATTTGCAACCAACAAAATTAAGAATGCAGGAACATATACATTTAACACTAATAACACAGATAATATATGGGTGCTGGATAATACTTACCACAACGTAGCCATCGAAAAAACGAACTTAGCAAATGAGTTGGACAATACCGTAGCACTAGCAGCGACCGACTTACTAGATCCTATGTTTTTACTTCCTCAATCATATGCAGAAAAAGATATAACAGCTGTGATCAGTTACACTGTAACCACAAGTGCAGGTGATGTTAATAATGTAAAGAAAATCGATTTACCGGTAGTTACAGACGGATGGAAGCCTAGTAAAAAATATTTATATACTTTTGAGATCGAATTACAGAATGTAACAGTTGGAGTAGAATCCGCAGAATGGGGTAATGGTGAAATCAAGTAATATATTATCTTTATTTTCATAGATTAAGGGATTAGGCTTCCTCAACATAGAAGACCTAATCCCTTAATTAATTTTTAATAGCCGGTCTTCATATCACCGCCTCTCTTCTCTATCATAAAATCCATTCTCATAAAAACACGCCACTCTATATTTAGCTAGGATTACTTACAATAAAATAAATATCAGAAAACCTTTCGATAGCAATACGGTCATTATCCCACCTTTTTGAGCAATATAAGCCATATATCGTGACATCCCCTTCTCGCAAGAACCACAAAACAATGAGAAGGAGATAGCCATTAGTGCCCTTTTTCTCCTCGAAAGCCCCCCTTTTCACACACAATAGGTCGCGAAAGCCAACGCGAAAGGCCGCGTTAGGCGACACATATGGTTACGTTGGGCATCGTAAGCAGCTAAGAATAGGGTTATAACCTAATGAGAAAGGCGTTATAACCTTATTATAACCCTATCGTAACCTTATGGAATAGCCCAAACACCCGGCAAACCATGAGTTACGATGAATTAATTTCGCTAGAATAAAAGGCCATTTTCCGACATCTGTCTGTCTACTAAACAATTGCTGTTTTTTTCTTGCGTATTTGGAAGCGAGACGTACATCCGCCCGAAATAATCGACTCTCACGGATTTCCGTTTACATTTTGTCAAAATGTCAATCCGCGAGGAAACTTCTCCCCACATAGCATACGGATATCAATTATTCTTCCTATATTTGCGATAATCCCTCATATCTAAGCGTAGGTCACTGAAGGAGGACATAAGTTAACGAAGAGCGTTTAAAGATATTATCCCGTATTGAAATCTGGACAATTTCATATCCATGGATAATAGACAATAAACGCTCACGTCGGTGCTATATTTACCAGTAATTGCTCTGGACGATATAACAGCATGGCGTGGGCTATTGTTTATTACATGGATAGGGCCGTCCAGAGCCTCAATACGGTAATATCAATAGTTTCCACGCTTCTGTATTTTTAGCCCGGCAACCGATGGAGACAGGTTGCCCTTATCCATTAAATGAAGACGATCCTCCTGTTACCCGTCTTGTCGCTATGGCTCCTGCTTGCCACGCAAGCCAATGCCCAAGTCTATCACCTACATTTATCCGACAACACTTGCCGGATAACAGAATGCGTTGATACTCCACAAGGCGTCAAGCCCTTGGGTCAGACATGGAAAGGAAACACCTTCCATGATCGTTTCACGCTAGATTTCGATCGCGCTATCTTCACGTGGGAAAAGGAAGGAAAAGAGACGTATGCCAACAAGATCATCAACCACACTGCCAAATACGCTCACCACTCATTCACCACGGAGCAGATTACCGCCAACCTCACCATCAACAGCCATCGAGCCGTCCTTCAACTTATCCACTTTCAGAATGGCCAATGGATACAAGTCACTTATTTTTGCGAGATAGGGAATTAACGGCTCATGCGAACATCTACAACATCTACCACTTATACTTGATATTTGTACTTTTTATTTGTGAGTGAAAATTCCAGCCTTAAAAAAGGAGGCCTTAAAGTTTACGATAAACATCTTCAAAAGGTACTCTGCAACGTTCCCCCCAAATGCCTTTATTTCCATCCCGTATCCCACAAGGAATAGCCATGTTTATTTCAGCACCATGAGGTAGTTTCAATGTCCTTTTTAGCCGACGGCTGTCCAGCCCTTCTAAGGGGCACGTGTCATAGCCTTCGTTTGCCATCGCAATCATAAACGTTTGTGCGGCAAGCGCACAGGATTTATGGGCTGTCACACGTATGTCATTCTCGGAAACTTCAAGCATCATAGGACGGAAAATACTGATTATATTAGCCAACAATTTCCTAAGCAATCCGAGAATACCGAAGAACCGGGCATAAACAAAGGGCATCAATATACCGTAATATATTTCCCGATCCTTAATACGTTTGGCCTGACGTTCTTTAGGACTGTAATGACGAATGTTCTCCCGTTCAAAATTGAGTACGAATCGCGCATGTTTCTTGTACCAGTCACGCCGAACCACAAAAATGACAATTTGTGAAGCGGTAGAAGCCGCTTTCTGACCAAGGCAGTCCCTTGAAATTTTTGCCAATAATTCAGGTTCTGTAATATGGTAAAATTCCCATAATTGCATATCAGAACTGTTAGGAGCCAATGTAGCCAGTTCCAAACAATGTTTTACCTTTTCCGTATCTATTGGTTTTTCTTTATCATACACCCGTACAGAACGACGATGATGAAGGACTTCATCTAAATTCATAATGATACTGATTTGAATTAAACATTTATTCCCAGCTGATTACTTCAGCCATTTATTATCGTGCTTTATTTAATTGCCGCATAACGACCTTCGCCATTTCTTTAGAACTGAACGGGTCCTGCCCAGTAATCAGATTATTATCTACAACTACTTTTGAAGTCATAGGTATCAATGCTTTTTCATAATCCGCTCCTCTCTCTTTCAACAACGCTTCAAGATCAAAAGGCACGTCTTCTTTTCTTCTGGCAAGACTTTCCTCAAACCAACTGAATCCCGTCAGCTTTTTGCCTTTAATCATATATTCGCCATTGGATAGTTTGGCATTCAACAACCCACTGACCCCGTGGCAGATGGCCGACACTATCCTCCCACTTTCATCCTGTTTCCTTACGATAGTCTTTAAAGCTTCATTGCCAGGAAAGTCATACATCGCACCGTGTCCGCCGGCTAAATAGACACAATCAAACTGTTGTTCCAACAGGTTATCCAAACTGTTTGCATGATCCAACAGCTTTTTGAATTCTGGCTTTTCCCAATACTTTTCGGACATTTCATCTAAAAAAATTGGTTTTAAACTTTCGGGATCAATGGGAGTATAACCTCCTTTCGGATTGGCTACCGTTATGTCATAGCCGCTTTCTTTTGCACTATGATAGATATGAGTAAACTCACTAAGCCATAATCCGGTTGCGAGTTTCCCATTGGCAAAAGTCCCTGTGCTAGTAACTATTATTAAAATCTTCATGATAATCAAATTATTGATTCATATTCTTTAAAAGAAAACATACACATGGATAGATTGTTTTTCAGAATATGGAATCTTTAACATAATCCGAAAATATGAAAACCTGCAAATCCTTTCAAATGCTATCTCTATCCACCAGCATTCGATAAGGAGAAATTACCGATCCCTTTCCTATTACCTCCGGGAGGAAGCAATTTGATGAATATTGTTTCCATGATGCCCAAGTTGAAAGAAGAATTAAGAACTATTTTCAACGACTATGGCTTGAAATATGTCTTCGATACCAATAGCCAGGAGATTAAAGTAATGAAAGAAAAGAAACCGGGAGAGATATTTTTAATTCCATTTCATTCCATAGCCGATACCCTGCAGCGTATGATTTTCTACAAAGCGGCTATTGAAAGTAACAGTGAGTCCGCATTAGTTTTTGAAGAACCGGAAGCCCACTCATACCCTCCTTTCATATCAAAGGTAACGCAGGATATTATCCAATCGGACAGAAACCAGTTTTTTATAACGACACACAGTCCTTATGTGGTTAACGACTTTCTGGAATTACCGAGTGACGAACTTGCCATTTACCTAGTTGACTTCAGGAATGGGGAAACTTTCGTGAAAAGAGCCAGTGACACAGAAGTACAAGAAATGTACGAATATGGCATCGAGCTATTTTTCAACACCGAAACATAGCGAAAGATACAGAACACATTGCAGGCACAAGCCCATACCCAAGTCTACCGCCTACGCTTATTCGACAGTACTTGCAGGATAACGGAATGCGTTAAAAACTATTTTACGGAATGTCCAAATGTTCTGTCAATACGTTTACGAATGTTCGTAATGGCGCACCTTCATAATTATCCAACTCCCCAACCAAGATCAACGCGGCGTTCTTCATCCATGGCTGGTATGGGATAGATAGTTCATAGGGGATTTCACGGATCAGTTCCGGGGTGTTCTTGATTACCGTATAAGCGTCGCCATCGGCGGCTTTCTTGCCTTCGAAAACTAAGGTACGGTCGAACATTTTTTGCTTGTTTACCCCGTTTAGTACTACCGGGGCCATGACTACGGAATCTCTGTCGCTACTCAACATCGGCATCAAGGACAGGGTTTGATATCGTCCCACGGAGAGTCCGCAGACACTGATCGTTAGGTCTAGACGCAAGGAGTTGCCCTCCCGCTCGATGCGGTTTTGCTTCACGGAGACTTGCCCCCGGTAAGATTGTATAGGCACCTGCGCTCCTGCCGGAAGAACAAGGCCGATCACAAGCAAGCATATATACAAGCATATATAAATGAATGTCTTCATAGATTTATCTCTTTATTTGATGATGTAAACGATACTGATACCTGCCTTTGTTAATCCCCAATACTCGTTGCGGAACTTGCCGATAGGCGCATCTCCTCTAGGAAAAGCGTACTTATCATATTCGAAATGCAAGTATCCGAAACCCGCCGTGAACTCCACGTTCCAACGGGGCGACACGTATAACTGATAACCATAAGAGATACCGCCGCCATAAGCGTTACCGTTATAACTATTCTTTTTCTCCATCCCATACAGGAGCTTCAAACCAGCGAAATCGTAATCCATATACTGGGCATGAACCCCGAAGAAATGTCCGTTGAAACGCTCGTGTATCCAGTAACGCGCCTCGGGCTGTATCATCCAATGCTTAAATGACTTATCGCTCGAGAATGTCCAACCGTTATAATACCCCGATGCCTCAACGGACCAATGCTTGTTGAAAGCGACCTCCGCCCCTATGTTCGGCGTAGTGATCGCGTCATAAAGCACATTGGTCTTCACGGCCACGACCTGTCCTTGAATATCTATAAAAGTTGGCAAAAGAAATACTAACAGTAAATATAGTTTATTCATATCTCCCGGTTCATTAGGTTTGTTTATTTAAGAGACAAAACCGTACAAATATAGATAATATTTATCAGTTCATTCGTACGTTAACTTATATAATATCCACGATTTACAAACGGAAAACGTTATCTTTGCAAGATAAATCCAGAATATGACTCATGAAGGCTAAATATATCGTGATTTTTCTCCTGTCACTCCTTTCGTTTGTCGCTTGCGATAAAGAGGAGGTCGTTATCCCTACTACCGCCCCTCGTACGGTTCTTATCTATTTCGCAGGAGATAATAGCTTGAGTGGATACGTGAGCCAAAACCTGAGGGCGATAAAGAAAGGGATTGAGCGAGATGGATTGAACAACGGCAATTTATTGATCTATACGGATAAGCAGAACGAGGCTCCCCAGCTTTTCCAATTAAAAGTGGAAGCGGATACCATCCGGCAGATCGTGCTCGAGACCTACGACTCGAACCAGAACTCGGCCTCTACCGAGACGCTGACGCAAATAATCGACAAGGTACAAAAGGAATATCCGGCGGATAGTTACGGGTTGGTGCTGTGGAGTCACGGAACGGGATGGCTACCTTCGGATATCTATAGCTATCTGCGTTCTTTCGGGCAAGACGGGAAGAATAATTTCATGGAGATCAATGATTTGGCCTCCGCTTTATCGAAGTATCATTTTGATTTTATTTTGTTCGACGCTTGTTATATGTCGTGCGCCGAGGTAGCTTACGCTTTCCGGGGATGTGCGGATTATATTATCGGCTCGCCCACGGAGATACTGGCCAATGGTTTCCCCTATCAAACGATCATGGGGGATATGTTCAAAAAAGAAGCTGATGTGGTGGGGATAGCGACAAAGTTTTATACGTATTATCAAAGTGAGGCAGGAACGATCTCGGTCATGAAAAGCGATGAGTTGGATGAATTGGCCGCTACTTGCCGTACCCTATTCCATGATAAGACGGAAAGTGATCTTTTCGCCGTACCCGTTAGCGAATTGCAGATCATGGAGTATTTGACGCCGAATTATCATGCCTTATATGATTTTGATGATTACGTGAGCCGTCTGGCCACGGAAGAGCAATATAACGCATTCAAGCGGAGCATGGAAAAGGCGGTTATTTACAAGGCTACTACACCCAAGGCAGTTTACGCTTATCCGTATCCGTATGGAAGCTATCTGCCGGTCAATAAATATAGCGGCTTATCTATCTACGTCCCCCAAGAAGCCTTGCCCAAACTGAACGAGTGGTACAAGGATCTTGAGTGGTATAAAGCGGTCTATTAATCACCCCTTATCCAACGCTTTCCGCGAGGAGTGTGAAGAAATAGTAAGATACTCCCTGCTATTGCAGCAACAATTGTAAAAAACACAGCCACTACTATCATACTAATCTATTTTAAGTATTAAACTTCCAATATATGCGAACCATACGGTAGCAACTAAGCCAACTCCAAAAATATACCAAATGATCAAAGGTATAGTATCAACATATGATAACCTTTCCCTATTACCTATATTAAAGAAAGCTCCACCTAATCCCAACACTAAAGCCGCAAATGTCAACTTTGACAGGTCAAAGAAATACTTTGCGATATTCTCCTTCCGTATCTTCACTAACTCTCGCGCCTCTTTATTCTTTTCTCTCCTTCTTTCAAAATCACTCATGACAAAAATAGTATTTATATTTCACATCCCATTCTATTTCACTAGGAAAACTTCTTTATAACGTTCAATTTTTCCTTGAGGATGAACAAGTTCCGCATAGAAAATATAAACGCCTGTTCTCACCTTGGAACCATTCACCGCAAGGCCGTTCCAAGTCAATTCACCTTCTATCCCTAATAAGTCATGATTTACCACCTCACTGATACACCTTCCGGAGATATCAAATATCCAAGCTCTACAGGTATAGCCGGATTCATCTAGATGGTAAGAGATGGTATATTCTTTCGTCGCTTCAAAGTAAACGGGAGGCTCTATGCCCGTTACCTCGCCTTCATCTTGCTTTCCATATTGGGAATTCCGATAGCCGGGCGTACCGTATCCCGCCGTGGCCGAAGCCGAGGTCCAATTCATCTCATCCTGCGTATCGCTATCAGGATTAATCCGCTCCAAGGCAATCCCCTTCTCGTTTTTCACGGATGGGGCATGCCATTTAGAGGAATAACGAATCTCATCGATCATAACCTCATCTTCTGTACGAAACAGGACTAACGTAGCGGAGGTATTTGCCAAGACCGGAAGTTTTAATTCATGCAAAGCATCCGGCGAAGATATCAGATAAAAATCGCTCACTCCTCCCATACTTTTAGTCAGCAACGCATAATCTTGTGGTTCTACCGGAGAGACTATAGAAGATAAAGGATAATGCGAACTCAATGTACCATCGGATTTACGAGTAGCAACAGACAGTCCGGCCAAAGGCAATGTCCGGTCCGAACGATTATAAAGCTCGATATACTCACTCCCTTCCGGGTAAGGATTCGGCAACAACTCATTAAAAACGATCTCATTGGGTAAGACTATAATGTCCGTGGGGATACCCGGTTTATGGGGAGCGTCCGGACGATCTGGATCTTCTGGTTCATCGTCAGGAGAAGAGTTCGCGGAACCCGGCGTGCCTCCTCGCTCATCCGTTGATAAATGAAAGCCGGTTTCAGAACGTTCCCAAGCGATACCGGCTTTCGCTTTCTCATAGGCAATCCGGTCGATCTCCTTACCGGAAGGATCGAATAAAGCAAGCTCCTTCCCCGTGTTTACCAACGACGCCGGGAATTTATCCAAGGGCAGATCCAGCCCCGCATCATCAATATGTATATCCCTACCGGACCGATAAAGCACGACATATCCATCCGCATCCAAAAACAAAGCTGTCAATACCGTTGGCTTACTACCATATAAGAATGACCAACCATTTAACTCTATAGCCTTATCCGTCGTATTATAAAGTTCCACATACTCCGTTTCCGGAAAAGCCTTTTGTCCTTTCGGATCAGCCATCACCTCATTAATACGGATACTACCAGCGGGGAAAGAAGGAGTATCCGGCACTTCCGGTTCCTCCGGAACGTCGGGCTCTTCTTCATATTCTAACCGAATCTCGGTAGAACTCTCCGGAATCTTATTTCCCTCAAGATCCATTAACCCCGAGCACAACAAATCATAACCCATGCCAACCTTCAACTCTTTATCAAAGCTGATATTCACATAGATCCGCATATCATCCGCATAGGTCATACGAGAAGCATTACCGATACCCGATATAGAGAATATCGCCTCACGGATATCCACCGGAAGATTATATTGTAATTGGAAAACAGACTCGGTGATCGGTTGGATAGCAAGAAGCCGCGGAAGAACCAACGGCTCATCGGGCTCATTGGGTTCTTCTGGCTCTTCGGGAGTATCCGGCTTCTCTGGTTCGATCGAGATATTATCGGATATAATGATGTAGTTACACGCAAAATCATTTACTCGAGTTTTAGAATAGCGGCATTCAAAACGTAGTTGTCCCCCTTTACATGAAGAAGAAACTTCAGACTCACAACTCCCTATCAAGACAAACCTACCCTTCTCTAGCACATATAAGTTCCATATCTTATGATTTTCTAAAGTAAGTTTCACTTTCAAATCCACGGCTCCCAACAAGACATCGAGCGCTTTCTCTATTAAGATCTTTGGATTCTTCTCCGTTGCGGTATGTTTCCGAAAAGTTATCGTTTTCTTATTACTGCCGATTTGGACATAATAATCGTTTTTTAATCCAAGCATCCTCTGATCATCTAAATAAACATGTAGCCGGATATGGTTTTGATCGCTTGGTTTGAAATCCATCCGAATCTCAAATTCCCATTCCATTGTAGCGGAATAAACGAGAGGAGTTTCTATGGAAACACTTTTCCGGGTAGGATCCGCACGTGAGACCAGCCATCCGGTCTCAATCACAAAGCAATCTAAATCACCCGTCCAAGGGTTATCCGATGTAATCTCCAGTCCATTAAACGGTTCTTTTAACTGGGGATAAGCGCAAAGCGGAAGTAAAAACGCAAGAATTAATAATAATTGTTTCATAGCTATATCGTTTTAGTTATAAATTTCTCTATCTTTGCACCCTAATAAGTTACAACTGTAAATAATAGGGCGCAAAAGGCAAAAATATGAAAGCCCTTTACAGACAGCAAAGTTATAACTATTTTACATTATTCAAATTAAATCAGTGCTCAAAATGAAAGTAGCAATTGTTGGTGTAAGTGGAGCCGTGGGACAGGAGTTCCTGCGTGTACTCGACCAGAGAAACTTCCCGATAGATGAGCTGGAACTTTTTGGCTCATCTCGTAGTGCCGGACGTGTTTATACCTTCCGTGGTAAACAGTATACCGTTAAGGAACTGAAGCATAACGACGACTTTAAGGGAATCGATGTTGCTTTTGTTTCAGCCGGAGGTGGTACTTCCAAGGAATTTGAGAAGACGATCACGAAACATGGTACGGTGATGATCGATAACTCCAGCGCGTTCCGTATGGACGAGGATGTTCCATTGGTCGTACCGGAAGTAAACCCGGAGGATGCCTTGAATCGTCCTCGTGGCGTGATCGCTAACCCGAATTGTACCACGATTCAGATGGTTGTAGCGTTGAAGGCGATCGAGAACTTATCTCATATCAAGCGTGTTCACGTATCTACTTATCAAGCTGCCAGTGGAGCGGGCGCTACCGCTATGGCTGAGTTGGTAAAACAATATGAGCAACTATTAAAGGGCGAGGAGCCTACAGTAGAGAAATTTGCTTATCAATTGGCATATAACGTAATCCCTCACGTAGACGTATTCACGGAAAATGGCTATACGAAAGAGGAGATGAAGATGTATAACGAGACCCGTAAGATCATGCACTCGGATATCGAGGTGAGCGCTACCTGTGTTCGCGTACCGGTTATGCGTGCGCATAGCGAATCTACTTGGGTAGAGACAGAGCGTCCGATCAGCGTGGAAGAGGCTCGCAAGGCTTTCGCCGAGGCTGAGGGTGTGGTATTGCAGGATGAACCGGCAAACAAGGATTATCCGATGCCGTTGTTCGTAGCGGATCACGATCCGGTTTACGTAGGCCGTATCCGTAAGGATATCAGCAACCCGAATGGTTTGACATTCTGGACCGTGAGCGACCAGATCAAGAAAGGCGCCGCTTTGAACGCCGTACAAATCGCCGAGTACTTGCTAAAGGTGGGTAATATCAAATAACAGACAACTTTGTAAATTCTATATACGTGGAAGCGGGATCAAGAGAATACTCTTATCCCGCTTTTTTATGCTTAGCGTAATTCCTCCATGCCTTCTCAAAACGTATAAATCAATACGCCCAATACCCGATGGTTGGTTATCGAATGTGTGTCATGAATCCGTCCGCCATCTTGCAAATCCACATTGCCATACCATGCGATGGAAGGGCTATATTCAACACCTAATTTCCAGTGCGGAAGATTATACGAAAGTTGCAGGTTGGTCGTAAATACCTGATCTACGTCCAGACCTACGCCATAGGTTTTGCCTACCAGTGCCTCATTCGCTCCCAAGTTCTTCAAATAGCCTAAGAACAAACCCGGTTTCCATTTCTTTCCGTACACGATATTCAACCAAGAAGTAGAGAAGAGATACGGCGAATATTCCTGTTCGCCGGTACGTGGGTCGATAGAGGTGACGCCGTAACCACCCAACATACAAGTCTGCGTCAAGTTAGAAGCCAGCAAGGTTTTCGCCATCACCAACCAATTCGCGTCCTGATATTTCACGTGCGCCTCGCCGGATACGGAAGAAACCCGCTCGCTGACTTTATAAATCTTGCCATCCACCTCGTTCTGCGTTCTCGGCACTAACGACAAGATTTCCATACCGGCTCCTACCTGCCAACCGGGTTTCTTATAATCCACCCCGAGATAGACTTCCGGCACGCAACTATTCTTGATATATTCCTCGCTCTTTCCGTTCGGTCCAGCCGATAGATATTGCAACTGCCATAGAACCGACCCGGTCAATTGCCACCCATTGTCCGTATAACGATAACGAATTTGCGGGCTGCGGTTAAAGGGCTGGAACGGGGCGCCGGTAGAAAGATTCAACATCTGTGGAAAGACCTCGCCAAATAGCGGATGCCATGTCTGTCCGATCAAGACAGCGGACTTGCCCCAATCCAGATTCACATAGGCATGACGGATACGGAGCACCGCCCAATTGCTACCCGAACCCCGGAAATCGGCCTCCAGTTTCAAGGAAGTCTTGGCCGAACCAACCTTCGGTCCTTGTACATCGATTCCCAAACGGGAGTAAAGCAGGTAAAAACTACCGTTCGGACTAGCGTTCAAGTCCTTGCCATCCGCATCCAACGCCACGTCCTTCGGATATAGGTGGAACAAACCATCCACGATCTCGGCATTCGCACGGGAATTATAGAACAAGTCTCCACGTACCTGTCCGTAAAATTTGTAAGAGAAGTTTTTCTTTTGCGCCTGTACGCATACCGCCATACATAGGCCGATCAAAAGAAGCAAGTTGCGTTTCATTTCCATTCCGGTCAATCTATCTTTAAAAATAATACATCATCAAACCTAATATACGATGATTCGTTATCGCATGTGTTTGCTCGATACGTCCGCTCTCTAAGTCGGTCGTGCCATAATAAGCTGTCGCCGGACAATACTCGAAACCGAACTTCCAATGCGGTAAATTATACGATACGTTTAAGCTGACGGTTATTAATTGATCGATATCCAATCCCATACCATACACCTTATCCGCTGAGACCAAGGACTTCCCGGTTCCCAAATTCTTCGTATATCCGACGAAAACTCCCGGTCTCCATTTCGTTCCGTAGGCGAAATTCACCCATGTCGTAGAATGGCGAAAAGGCGTATATCCCTGCTCGCCCGTACGGGAGTCCACCGAGCTCACCCCGTAACCGCCCAATAAAGCGGTATGATCCAAGGCTGAGGCCATCAAGGTTTTCGCCGCAAAGGTATAGTTTCTTCCGCTATACTTCAAATGTGCCTCGTAAGAGAATGCGGTCATTCGCTCGTTCACCTTAAAAGTTTGCTCCTTCCATTCCGTGGAAGTACGGGGTTTCAAGGAGATCATATGAGCGCCGAGCCCCATCAACCAACCATCCGCAGGGGTAAAATCCGCCCCCACGAACATCTCCGGAATGCAGCTATTCTTAATATAATCCTCGCTCATGCCTTTCGGTCCGCTGGAAAGGTATTGTAATTGCCACAACACGGAAGCCATCAATTGTACCCGGCTATTCGCCTTATACTGGTAACGGATCTGAGGGCTACGGTTGAAAGGCTGGAACGGCGCTCCGGTGGAAAGATTCAAGACATCCGGCATCACGGCGCCAAACAAGGGATGCCACGTGATCCCTACTAATACCGCCGATTTTCCCCAATCCAAGTTTACGTATGCCTGCCGGATACGTAACATCGTATTACTACCGGAAAAACCGCCAAAGTCCGTCTCTATCTTAGCGGAGGAACGAGCCTTGCCAATGTCGGGACCCGTCACGTCCAAGCCCAAGCGGGAAGTGAACGTATAGAAACTGCCATTCGGCGTGGCGTTCAAATCCTTGCCATCCGCATCAAAACTCTTATCCAAAGGATAGAGATAAAAGTTCCCATCGATCGGAGCCATATTAGCCCGGGAATTGTAGAAAAGATCTCCACGGACGAAGCCGTAGAATTTGTAAGTGAAGTTTTTTCTTTGCGCTGTCGTAGAAAATAAGGCTAGCATCCCCACGAGCAACAGGGTAATCTGTCTCATTATAATTCAGTTTGTTATTTTTCTTACCTTATAAGCCGCGAATGTATATATTTTTATGGATTCAATTTGAAGAAACGAAATATTATTTGTTCCTTTGCTTCCAAGTTGTAAGCCTTAAAGGTCAAATTAGATTAATATTGTAAACACCAGATAAAGAAAATGAGTACTAAAAAGTTTTTGCTAGAAGAAAAAGATATACCTACGGCATGGTATAATATCGTAGCGGATATGAAGAACAAACCGCTGCCGATCTTAAATCCACAAACTAAACAGCCCTTAAAGGAGGAAGATTTATATCCTCTATTCTCGAAAGGTGTCTCTCATCAAGAAATGAACACGACAGACACATGGATCGAGATCCCCGATGAAGTACGCGAGCTTTATAAGGTATGGCGACCGACTCCGTTGGTTCGTGCCACTGGATTGGAAAAAGCGCTGGATACGCCCGCTCATATCTATTTCAAGAACGAGAGTGTAAGCCCGATCGGTTCACATAAGTTGAATTCGGCCTTGGCTCAGGCTTATTATTGTAAACAAGAGGGTACGACAAATATCACGACCGAGACAGGCGCCGGACAATGGGGTGCCGCTCTTTCTTATGCGGCAAAAGCTTTCGGCTTGGAACTTGCCGTTTATATGGTAAAGGTTAGTTACCACCAGAAGCCCTACCGTCGTTCGATCATGCAGACTTTCGGAGCACAAGTTGTTGCCTCCCCGAGTATGAGTACGAAAGCCGGACGTAAGATCTTGACAGACCATCCTAATTATCAAGGTAGTCTAGGTACCGCCATCTCCGAGGCGGTAGAGCTGGCCATGCAGACACCGAACTGTAAATATACATTAGGTAGCGTATTAAACCACGTTATGCTGCATCAGACCGTTATCGGACTGGAAGCTGAGAAACAAATGGAAATGGCTGGCGAGTACCCCGATGTCGTTATCGGTTGTTTCGGTGGTGGTTCCAACTTCTCCGGTATCACATTCCCATTCCTGCGCCATAAACTAACGGAAGGTAAGGATATCCGGGTTATAGCGGCGGAACCGGCATCTTGCCCGAAACTTACAAGAGGGCAATTCCAATATGACTTCGGAGATGAGGCAGGCTATACCCCATTAATCCCGATGTTCACGTTGGGACATAATTTCTCTCCAGCGAATATCCATGCGGGAGGTTTGCGTTATCATGGCGCCGGCTCCATCGTCAGCCAGTTGATGAAAGACGAATTGATGAGCGCCGTGGATATCAAGCAATTGGATACCTTCAAGGCCGCTACCTTATTCGCACAAGCGGAAGGAATCATACCGGCCCCGGAATCATCCCACGCTATCGCCGCAGCTATCCATGAGGCAGAGCAAGCCAAGATCGAAGGTAAACCTCGTACGATCTTGTTCAACTTATCGGGGCACGGCTTGATCGATATGGCCGCCTACGACCAATATCTATCCGGTGATCTAACAAACTATGAGGTAACGGATGAGGAAGTAGCTAACAATTTGAAAGATTTGGAGAAAATCATCTGATAAAAACAAGAAAAGGGGCGATACCAAATCGCCCCTTTCCCCTATTTGTCTATGAAAGTCTTAATTTAAAGTATGTATTATGAGAAAATTTCTTCGTAATTAGTACTCGGGATAATCATGTTCTGGACATTTAAGCTAAAGTTTTTCTTTTTCTTATCCCACATACCGTAATTTGTCTTTATCTCTCCACTTTGATCATCATATTGATAAGTGATCTGATAGAATGGAACCCATTCATCGTTTGTCCGATCCCAACGAAACGCTTTCTTCTCGGAAACCTTGCCGTTCTCGTTGTACTGGAACTCATATCTTACCTGTTTGTTCAACAGTCCGTTTTCCTGTAAGAATACCACTTTAGAGATAATCTTACCATTCTCCTCTTTTGTATCATATAGATAATCTTTAGGAGACGCTGCGCTTATCGCTAAACTACACATGAAAGTAAAAACAAGCGCAAGAATACTTTTACCCCAAACTGATGTCTTCATACTATTTTAATTTATAAGGTTACTATCATTTTGTACCGCGAAGTAAGGAAGTTTCCCGACAATCACCAAAAGCAAAGTGACAAATCGTTAGTAATATCACAATATTTAACACATTCAAGACCTTCATTCCCTTCGATTCTCCCATGTTTACTGACATATTGTAAACCAAATCGTAAGTTCCCCCGATTTTTAAATATCTATTATTTACCACCAGCCGGATGTAACTTTCAAAAGAAAACTTTAGACACCGCTTTTTTAATAAATTAAAAATCTATTGATTAATAAATATATTCTTACTTTTGCAAAGGCAGAATGCAAATTGATTTCTTGACATGCGACAAATAATGAAACTATTTATCACATCCTTTCTTTTTATCCTATTCTCAGGATGTACAAAGGATGTATATGATCCTTCCAATAAAATTCCGGGAGAAGGTACTAATCCATTCTCAAAGGTAACAATTTCCTCTAATTTCGATTGGTCGATGATACAAATATCCCACCTTACCGTACAATCTTTCGACCCCTATGATGGCACCTATAATTATCTGGTAGAAGTATTTGATAAAAGTCCGGAAGATCAAGATGCGAATCTTCTCGCTACCGGGGTTTGCTCAAAGAAAACGCTTTTCGATAAGAAAATTATCTATCCAAAGGGAGAGTCGGATCAAGTTTACATACAATTGACGACCCCTACCGGATATCAAGTTACCGCTCCTGTCACCTTAACACCGGGTAATGATAATGTCTGTGCTTTCGATTCGTTAGCCGTATCGCAGGAAACAACCGCTACTCCGGTTAGCCGTACCCCGACCCGAAGCGTGTCTTCCACCTATACATTTATAATAGAAGACTCTTTCCCTAATTACGGAGATTATGATTTTAATGATGCCGTGATAAAAGTCCAGATGGAAACTTCCATGAAAGACGATTATGTACAATTCGCCAATATAAAACTGACTTTCCGTGCATTAGGTGGAACTAAGCGGGCCGGAGCTTTCATCCATCTCCCCGGCATAAAGTCCAAAGACATCCAAAAAGCCGAGTTAAATGGCTGGACCACGACTCCAGAATCGGAAACCGAGACTCCGGTTTATGCCCTATCGGATGATATACATGGATTATTCTCTTTTCATGAAATGATTAATACAGATAATGACCTTCCATATAGGGGAAAGCAAGAACGTTTGATCACCTTTTCGTTCGCAGCCGGTGCCTTAAAAGATTTGACCATTGATGACATCGATCTTTTCACGACCGTATTAAAGCGGGAAGGAGAGGTCTTACGCACGGAAATCCACCAACGTAATTATAGCTATACCCCCAAAGGGGTCAGATACCGTTATTACTCAAATGATAATTGCATATGGGCCTTAATGATACCGGATGATTTCAAATACCCTGTGGAACATGCTTTTATTGGTGATGCCTATCCGGATCTATTGAAATGGGTAAGTGGAGATAGCAAACATGTACAATGGTATAAAAGTAAGAATACGGTTGATAAGTGGATTTATACCCGAGAACAATAACAACCTAAAATCCTCCGTAAAATGAAAACGACCGCCATCTTATATCTTGCCTATCTGGCTTTATGCGTTCAGTGCTCAGTGCCGGAAAACAAGAGCACGAAAAAAGAGATTAATACTCAACCGATAAAGGTGGGTGTATTCGATGGGCATGGAGGAGCACAGACCTGTATTTGGGAAACTGTCGCCGCTATCCGGCTGGACCCGGAAATGGAGGTACGTACCATTACTACAGCAGATATAGCTAATAATGTGCTCGATTCGATCGACGCTATTATTATCCCGGGAGGAAGTGGCAAAAGTCAGTACTTAAACCTAGGGACCTTAAATCAACAACGTATCAAGGACTTCATCGCTAAAGGTAAAGGGGCTGTCGGGATCTGTGCCGGAGCCTATCTATTCTCGAATACTCCCGATTACACCTGTATACAGCTAAATGGACAGCAAGCGATCGACATCGAGCATGACAACCGAGGGCATGGATTAGCGAAATTCACCTTATGCGAGGAGGGTAAGAAGATATTCCCCGAATTAGCCGACCGCGATACGAGTTTCGTCATTTACTATGAGGGACCGGTATTTATAAACAATCCGGCTGATACGATCCAAAGCAACACGCTTGCCATCATGGAAAGCGATGTGCATGAGGAAGGAAACGCCCCGGCTAATATGACAAACGGTAAGCCATTCTTCGTAGCCAATAACTACGGGAAAGGGCGTGTTTTTAGTTCCATCGCCCACCCCGAAGGTACTCCCGGCATGATGTGGATGATCCCCCGGATGGTACGTTGGACCTTGAATAAGCCTTTTATCCCTTATCAATCCTCCGCCGTACGTCCAGACCTGTTCAATCATGAATCATTAATGGCTACCGATGATTTAAAGCAGGAAGAAAAAGCCTTTCAAATCCTTTTAAGCGGAGAAAGCGAGCAAAAAGTTGCCGCCTTGGATTGGCTGGAAGCACACCATTCATGGGACGCCAAACGATGGGTACAAGGATTGCTTTATGACGCTTCACCCGCCGTCCGTATCCGGGCAGCCCGGTATATAGCGGATACCCATTACTTACCATTCTTACCCAACTTACAGGCGGCCTACCGGACAGAAACCGATAAGGCAACCCAAGAAGAGTTAAAGACGCAGCTGGAGAAACTAACAGCCTTACTTCCTTAGGCTAGGGAGATTTAAACTCTCCCTAGATATTCATCTACCGTATAGTTTAAGAAACGATTGAATGGTAATAACAATTTAAAGTCATCCACCGCCTTATCCATCCAATTCTTAGCGTAAAAGAAATTATCCGGCTTATAAGACACCACGCTGAAATCCTTATGCTTCATGATATAACCATAAGGGGAATCCATTGGATAGCCGGCAGGCATGCGTTTCAGCATCTCCCCCTCTAACACCGGGAATGTTTTCTTAAATGTAGGTTCCTCGATAATAGCCGTAAATTCCTCGATATGATCGTATATATCCTGACGAAGTTTCTTTAATAGCGCAGGTGGCGGGCACCATACACCACCGGAAAGCAAGCAACCTCCCGGCTCCAGATGGATATAATAACCACCCCGTTCGCTGGCACGACCACCTTGGGAGATGTAAGCGGCGAAATGACATTTATAAGGAGTCTTATCTGGAGAGAAACGGATATCCCTGTATATCCGGAACAAACAATCTTTCGCCTCCAACCCGGCTACCTCGGGATCGAATAAGGAGATACGACCGATTAAATCCTGTACCTCATCAATAAAAACCTTACGTAGCGCATCGTAACGACTTTTATTGTCTTGGAACCATTCCCGATTGTTATGGCTCCTCAACTCTGTCAAGAACTCTATGATCTGTTCATTCATAACTTTCTATTTTTAATCCTTACAAATGTAAGAAATATTAGAAACTGTAACCCAGATTCAGATAAAATTGCAGGTTATTATTCCGGTTCGACAATCCGAAGTTCGTATTCATCGGACCGACTATACTGTTATAAGCATAACCGATGCTACCTCCCCAAACGCTTTCTCCCTTGAAGAGATCGAAGAAATTATTCTCATGGATCGCATAATTAGCGATCAAAGAGATATAATGCCGTTGCCCGATACGCTGACGCAAGTTTAAGCGGACAATCGCCACGGAATTATCGAATATCTCCATATGGTTGATCCCGGCGAAAGGGAGTTGCTGGGGAAGATACCGTTCCGGCATATCGCCTCCCACCACATTCAAAAAGGGATAAGCCGGATCTTTCCCGATCAACACACGCCCATCGATGGAAGGCAACAGGCTCAAATGGGAAGTCAGCGGCAATACCGACAGGAAGCTGAGCTTCAAGGCGGAGAAGAATGTATGTCCTTTATAGGTCACGAAGTTATCCGTATAAATGGAATAATCCGCTTGCAGAGAAACGCCTTTACTCGGGAAGTAACGACGATCCAACGTCTCCAGATGGGCTTGAGCGAAATAGCTGATAAAGCCTTCCGGTTTTACTTGATACTTTTGGTTTTCCGCCGTATAAAGGAATGAGTTATAATCGAAATACTCATAACGGGCTCCTAGCTTCAACTTGAAATTCAGCCAGTTCATATCCGAATACCCGAGTTCCACGAAATGATGGCGATACGTCGTATTTACGATCTTATTTCCCCTGTTATACACGTCGAGGTCATGGTACGTGAACATGTAAGACAGGTTAATATTACGCAATGGATTACGCTCTATCGCATAGTCCACCCGCCCATACATACGTTTCCCGATCCTCCCGGTTACGGAGAACTTCGAATGGTAACGGGCCCGATTGTCAAAAGTCACATTCAGCAATAGGGCGACGATATCCTCGCTATTGAAATTCAGGCCCACATTAATCGCGCTATTTGATTTTTCCTGTACCGTAAGCACCAAATCCTCCTGCCTCTCGCCGACTAATTTATAGCTTACATTCGAGTAAAGGTTTGTACCGATCACGATAGACATGGCTTCCTGCAATTTCTTCACGGTAAGCAAGCTATTCTCTTTCAAGCCGCTGATTTGCGTCAACCATTTCTCATCACGAGGATCTATACCTTCAAACAAGACACGCCGGATATGAAACGTATCGGTAGGGGCTACCGGATAGGAATGTACTAATCTCTTTCGGTGCATATCCGAACTATCGGATAAACCAATCTTCTTCTTTAAGGCAAGAATCTCATCCCATTGCTTGCGGGCGACTTGCTCACCCCGGTCAATCAAGGTATCCAAGGCCGTCTCCCCAAAACTAGCGGAATTATAAGGGTCTGTATTCGGGCGGAACAACAGATCGGTCTGTTCCTTATTCGGTCCGTATTTCTCATAACCATGCAAGGCGACGATCTGCCCTACGATATCCCAAGGGGTATTTATCCGCTCCAACTGTTTCAAGTCGCTAGTACCTAGATCTACGCCAATAATGATATCCGCCCCCATATCCCGTGCGACATCCGCCGGATAGTTATTCTTGATCCCACCATCTACCAACACCATGCTATCCAAACGTACCGGCGCAAACACGGCAGGAATCGCCATACTGGCACGCATAGCCAACGGAAGACTTCCATGATGGAAAACATATTCTTGGCCGTCCACCACATTCAACGCCACACAAGCGAAAGGTATATTCAATTGATTGAAGTCCACGGAATCATGATAGCCGATCGTTAGATTCGAGAACAGGTTCTGGAGATTTTGCCCTTTTATCATCCCTTGGATCGCTATCTCTTTTTTACTCCGCCCAAAAGGGAGTGAGAATACATAACGCTCGGAATTCTCTTTCTCCGGAAAAGTAAGGCTACTACGTTTCACCCGGTCGCTCAATAACATACTCCAGTCCTGCAATCTCACCATGCTATCGATTTCCGCAGCATTATATCCAACGGAATATAAGCCCCCCACGATAGCTCCCATACTAGTGCCGGCAATATAATCAATCGGGATGCCGGCCTCCTCCAATACCTTCAACACCCCGATATGAGCGACACCTTTCGCCCCACCGCCTCCCAGCACCAAGCCAACCTTTTTCCGCTCAGCCATCACAGAAGGCACCAACATCAACCCAACCAACCACAATAAAAGGAACTTCCTCATCTAGATATTCTTTCCGGCAAATGTAGCTGGTTTACTCGAAAACGCAAACGGATTCATCTAGAATAAAACGTATGTTTACCTATATATAAAGTTTATCGCTATCTCATCTATTCTATAAACCATGCCGTGAACTGTATAAACCAAGGCGTGGTCTGCACATTCCACGGCGTGGTTTATACAGTTCACGGCGCTGATTTAAGAATAAATACTTATTCGCTATGGAATGTATAGGTTATCGGAGAACTATTTCAACAAGAGAGGAACATTTTATTTCCGGAACATAAGTGGGCAATCGATAGTATTTGATACGGCCTCCCTAAAATTAATAGGCATTTCTCGCTAAAATCGATTTACGTATTATGAATCAAGTATGTACGTGTTTATCAAAAAATAATATAGCCATCAACTTACTTTTTTCCAGCAAGGTAGCAGCCGGAGCAATATATTACTTTTTCTTTTTCAGCAGCATGACCACAGGATTCGACTCTTCATCCAAGTTTGCGGCGATCTCCTTCAACTTTCCTTTTAGCTGGCCTTTCTCGTAAGCCTCAACTAAGTCCGGGGCATCTAGAGTTTGGCAGATAGCTATTTCGGGGTTTCTTGGCTCTGATGTTAGAGAGACTTCTTCCTTATTGATGAAATCATCATTGTATAGAATATAGCTGAATAAGGCATTTTCTTGTTTATCATACACCAGATCTTCACCAAGGAAACCTTTAAACGTCGTAAAGTCAACCTCTTTTCTCATGGTTCTCATAAAACAGTAGCGATCGGTGATAACGGTTGGAAAAAGAAAGACTTTCGTATCCATGGAGGATATGGAAGGGCTTCTTACGATAAAAGGACTCAGATTACCATCCGGCAAGTAATGGAATATGGTATCAGACGATGTATTGACAAGTATCCATTTATCCCGATCCGGGAACGTAAGATAAAATTCCGGCGTAATGACAAACTCCCCTTCTGTCACAACCGGAGTCTCAATACCCTTAGAGGGAATCTGGATCTCATGGGTGATACGGCCATCTTGTTTGGAAATAATCAAATGGCACTCCCGCTTGCCTTTTTCCGATGGATAACTCTTATAGCAAATCAAATGATCACGATCATAATTAAATATATAATTATAATAACTGGTATCCGTGAACTTAAAACTCCTTTTATAGTTTCCCAATAAGTCATAGACACCTATTTTTCTCGCCGGATTATCCTTGACGAATATCTCATCGTTATCCTCATCCAAGACAAGCCCTGTAAGCTGCGTGTATTCCTCACCGCTTTGCCCTAAACGGTTTATCTTCCTAAGTCCCTTTCCGTTTTTATCGAAAACAAGAATATCCCCATCACTGCCCCGATTCGTCACCAGCATGATATCCTTTCCGATCGCTTTCACGGCACCTTTAGTTATAAAATCATCCGTGGTTTCCAACGCAATGTATTCCACGTCCATAAGATCTTGAAGTATCAATTCCTTTTCCGGATAATCGGCCATGACATCAACCCTTATAAGGTTATCGACAGAGGAAGCGGACCGATTGCCACATCCCATACATCCGACTAAAGCGAGTAGCATAGCCACTGCGTTCGTAGTTAATTTTCTCATTTTTTATGATGTTTAAAGTCTTTCGTTCGATGTCATTTCTTGCTCTTTAGCATTTTCTCCCGATCCATCATTCGTATCATCTCTTTTACCTCATCGGATGTCTCCGGCAGTTGATTGATCAGGTTACGCAAATCCACGATAGAAATCTTGCTCTTTTTCCCATCCGGGTCTATCATAGTCTCCTCCGCCACATTACGGAAAAACATATCTTCATAGAAGGATTGCAGAAGCGCCCGGCTAAACACCATCGTCCTCTCGTCCGCTTTTTTCTTTAAGCTCTCATTCATATAAAGTACCAAGATAAAAAGCCCTCGCTGGCGATCCTCCTCACTCTGGAATTTAGACACGTCAATCTCACTATACATATGCGAGATCGCCGCCAGGAAATCCAGTCGTTCCGGATTCTTCTTCCATGCCTCATAGTAGAGACGGGACGCTTCCTTATATCTCCCGTCTTTTTGGTAAGTCTCCGCACGGAAGGCCAATAATTGATTTACCAAGAAACGATTGGGCTCCAATCCCTTTTCCGCCCGGTCAAATAAGTCGTAAGCCCGCTTCCGGTCATATGTCTTACCCAAGGCGGAACCCAATAAGAGGCATACCTCGACCGAGGTCGTATCCTGCTCATAAGCCATATCCAGAATATCTACCGAGGGCATATACAGACCGGCATAATACTTCGAGGCTCCCCCATATTTCAAGGTAAGGTAAGTAGAATCACCATCAGCCAACAAACTGGAATAGACAGAATCCGCCTGAACAAATTGTTTCACGGTATATAGCCCCAATCCTTTACTACGCAATAATTGACGATTCCCGGGATTATAAAACAAGGCGGTATCGCAAATCGCTATTCCTTCCGATATATAATCCGGGCTACTAGCCCCCATCCGATACAATGAATTCACTAACGCAACCGCCAACCCCGCATTCTCACGATTCAAGTTATACGCCTGAAAATAAGCGGTCGTAGCGGAAGGATATTGTTCCATTCGAGTATAGCAATCGCCAATCGCACGGTATAAGACAGTATTATCCTCATTCTGAGCTTGCAATTTCTCATAGGCATCAACTGCTTTCTCATACTCCCCCAATTGGAAATACAGACGTGCCAACTGATAATTAGCGTAGAAGTTCGAGCTATCGGCGGATAAGACCTGATGAAAATATCGCTCGGCATCCTCCGCACGGCCTAAGTTCGTCGCCGTCCGAGCCAAGATGTTTAAGATATCCAAGTTCGTCGTATCCATAGAAAAGCAAAGACGGTAATAGTCATAAGCCTTCTGATACCGAAGCATACCCTCATAAGCCTGCCCGATAGCGTTCATAATCTCATAATTCGAAGAATCGGCTAATGTAAGGCTATCAGCATGAGCGATCACAGCCGCATATTGCTTACGGTTCACCAAGTCTTGCCAATTAAACTCTTGAGCATTCCCGGGAAAAATAAGGCAACAAAGTAACAGAACTGTAACTAAATTACATTTCTCATTCATATCTGTATGTTTTTAAGATTACTGATTAAGCGACCAACACAGCCTCTATTCTTATTTCACTGTAACCGGAAAGTAATAGGCACCGTATATAAGACGCGGACCGCCTTTCCGTCCTGACGACCGGGAGTCCACCGGGGCATCATTCCGATGACTCGCAAAGCTTCCGCATCCAAGGAGGGATCTATCCCCCGTATGATTTTAGGTTCCACGATATTTCCTTTCTTATCTACCACAAACGAACAGATCACACGACCTTGCACTCCCGCTTCCTGCGCATCTGTCGGATACTTTATGCTTTGAGCGATAAACTTCAATAATTCACGATCCCCTCCGGGATATTGCGGCATCACGTCCACTACCGTCAAAGTCTCTTCCTTCGCTTCTTCTACCGGACTTTTCAAACGGAACGTAATCGGGACCGTATATTTCACGGCGACCGCCTTTCCACGTTGCATTCCCGGATTCCAACGAGGCATAGTGTTTATTACCCTTACGGCCTCCTCATTCAATAAAGGAGTCACTCCCCGAAGCACCTCCGGATTATTGACGGAACCATCACGCCCAACGATAAACGAGCAGATTACACGCCCTTGCTCCCCGTTATCCTGACTCTCTTTCGGATACTTTATATTCGTGGCTATGTATTTCAACAACTCCGCATCCCCACCCGGAAAACTAGGCATCTTCTCTACCACGGTAAATACTTGCTCGTTCATCTCACGGGATTTGGAAGATAAGGACAAATGGGTATTATTTGTCATATCAGCAGCCAAGACCTCTTGAGACTCCCTTCCTTGATAGCTGCATCGCAAAATCGCATTCGCAGGGACCTCCAAAGAGAAAGCCCCTTTCTTATCCGTGATAGTCCTCTCTTTACCGCCCTTCACCACAACTGATGCCCCGATCAAAGGCTGCCCGGTCTCATCAACCAGAATGCCCGTAGCCGTCACCATAGCGTTCGAGACCGTAGCCTCATTCGCCAGACGGACAGTCAAACGGGCTACCGCCTCGATATTACTTAACAGCATCAAGATCCCTACCAATGGAATAAATATCAGATATTTCGTACGTACGATACCCGGGCTCCGCTTCTTGTTCATCATCATAATCCGGTTCTTCAGATGCAGCACATTGAAACTATTATACAAAGTAGTAACGGACTGATGATGAGCCAATCCCAATAAATGGTATTGATAGCTCTTACTATCGTAACCAGACTGGATCACCGTGTTATCCGCCAGATACTCCAGATTATGCCTAACCTCACGCTTCAATAACCATACAAAAGGATTAAACCAGCAAGCCATACACATCATCTCGCTCAAGATCACGTCAATCGAGTGCCATTGGGATACGTGCGTACATTCATGTGTCAATATCTCATCCGTTTCCTTATCCGAATGACTCTCCGGATGCAAGAAGACCATACGGAAAAAGGAGAATGGCCCGGCGGCCTTCCGCAACGCATAAACCGGAGTTTCATGAATAACAACACGCTCACTGGTATGAGCCAACCATAAGATACTGCTTAATTGCACGAGAAAACGTCCGCATAAGAACGCTACGATCCCCCAATAAATAAACCCCAAAGATCCCAGCAACCATCCATGCCAATCCACGGACGCCGCGGCATCCGCTTTCGCCGTCGCCTCAGGCAACATAGCGGAATACATATAAATCACATCTGCTATAGGCTCTTGTTGCCTTACCCAATCTTGGATGTTCAGCAAAGGATAAAACAGAGCCAAGCCAAAGAACGCCAGCAATATCGCACGACGTAGCTTGAAGAACGTGTCCTTATAGAAGAACAACCGGTAGAAGGCGTAAAAGAGTACAAAGGCTACATTTACCTTCAATAAGTAGGCAAATTCCGGTGTCATGGTATGTGGGATTTAGGTTATTCTTTTCCTTTCTCAATCAAATCGATGATATCCTTTAGATCATCCGTAGAGATTTTCTGATCTTTCGCAAAGAAAGAAACCATTTCTTTATACGAGTTAGCGAAATAATTCGTTACCACGCCGCCAAGGAACGTACGTTTATATTCCGTTTCCTCTATCAAAGGACGGTATTCATACGTATTTCCATAACGTTTCGCCTTCACGTACTTCTTTCGCTCCAGATTCTTGATCACGGAAGCGAGCGTCGTATAAGGAGGTTTCGGGTCCTCGTATTTGGCCAGCACATCTTTCACAAAACAAGGACCGATCCGCCAAATCCAGCGCATCGCCTCTTCTTCCTGCATCGTTAGCTTCTCCATAAATCTTATCCTTTTATTAATGTATATCCACAAAGCTACGAAATAGTCGTAAACGGCATGCGGAAGGCACGTTAATTAACATTAAATAAGAATCACAAGACCTGCAATCGTGAATTATTGCAACTTAAATGTGATCGGCACCGTATATTTCACGGCTACCGGCTCGCCTCTTTGCGTGCCCGGTGTCCAACGAGGCATCATTTGCAAAACTCGAACCGCCTCTTGGTCTAATGCCGGGGAGATTCCTCTAATGACCTTGTAATTCGTAAGTGTTCCATCCTTCGTTACCACAAACGAACAAATCACACGGCCTTGCTCTCCTTTGTTTTGGCTTTCTTGTGGATACTTTACATTCTTGGCTATAAATTTCAAAAGCTCCGCATCACCGCCGGGAAACTTCGGCATCACCTCTACTACCCTAAATACCTGCTCTCCATTTTCCAGCGTATCTTCGTCCTCCGCTTCCACCTGTACTTGCTCTTGTTTTTCTGCCTTTGTTACATCTGTCGGAACACTTTCTTCTTTTTGTTCCGAAGACTGTCCGCATCCTACGCACATCGCCAAAGCGAACAGGATGATCATTGTGTTCATAATCGCCTTTTTCATTTTCAATCAGTTTTAATGTTATTTATACCGTTATTACACATACTTACCAACCTCTAAGCATATCCGGATATTACGTCGGTTTCGCAAACATACGAAATACTCGTAATATAAATATAAACAATATGTTAAATAACACTAATAGCCATCAAAGACATAGAAAAGATAAAAGAACATAGCTTCTATCGCTAGATTATTACAAGAAGTACAACCGAGCGATACATATCGAAGTCAAATAAGCGAATAGAACACAAAAACCGGATTGCCCTCCTCTCCTTTTAAGTCCAACTCCTGCGGAATCGTGATCGAGTGAAGCGACTTATATAAGTTTAGCTCATACGGGGTCACTACTTGTACCAACTCATCTTTTATGACCCTCCCCCAGACCGGGAAATTCCGATAACTTCTCGTACCCTGCATGCCATGTTGAAGGTTCGCGTCCGCCAGTTCATAGATAGACCCCGGCATCTCGCATTTTTCCACGAGTGTCTTTCCCGTCTTTTTATCCACAGAGGCGATATAATAGCCTTGGTTATACAATAAACGGAAATAATAATGTGCCGGAAACTCAATCATATCTTGCACAAAGATATCCTTGGGGTCCTTTTTTTCAATTCGCAAATTACTCATGTCCGTAACATCCAACGAACGAATCACTTCCGCATCCGAGTTTTTCAGATCAAGGACACAAGCCGCACTTATTCGATCCGCCGAGATACAGAAGACCGTATCATTACTACCGGTCTTAAACAACACGGAGTTTTGCGCATCAGAATAAGCGGAGGCGATACTTGTCGTGAACCCGCTCTTCTCATGGGGTAATAAAAAGGAATAAAAATCATTCTTGATCGCTATCGTATCCCCTTTCCTCGAAAATAGGCCCAATCCGAATCCCCCTCCGTTGAAAGGCTGAAAAGGGAATGATATGGCGGCGAAACGATCCTTTCCGATATGACGCATATAGATTACCGAATACTCATGGGTGGATTGTCCGATAAATTCACCTTCTAATGTATATTCCCAAACTCGATTATTACTAAATAAAAAAAGGCGATCATTACGTTCGTCCACTTGGATACATGGCAGAATACCGCTAAATTCACCCGGTCCCTGCCCTTCTTTTACCAACGTCCGGATAAAACGCCCTTGCCGATCGAACAGGACGATACGGGGCTCTTTTACGGGAAGCACATAGATATATCGATCTGTCACGGCATAATCATAAACTCCGTCTATCAACGAGGCATCATCCGTGGTCACCTCTAAAGGGACAAAAGTAACCCCCTTGATCTCATCGCCTAATTCCAATAGCCCCGGTTTATCCATCCCCCCTCTTATATCCGCGGTTAAAAGAGAGGACGCTTCCGTTGGCGAAGAACCGCATGACACGAAACAAGAAACGACAAAAACACTATTTAAATAAAACAAGATAGAGGCTAACTTTACACTTTTCATAACCATGCTTTTTTGCCTCCAAAAATATCCCGTATATCTCACAAATCACATAATAAATGAGAACAAAAATGAGAACAAACCTGCCAAGACCGCTATAAATATATAATAATCAAAAGTTTGATATAAACTCCACAAATGCCTCCGTAGAACCTTCTTTCTTAAAAATCTTCCGGAATAGACGAGGACGAAGTACCGAACTATTATATTTCAATACCCGTGTGATCTGGTTGGCGGGAACACCGATTTTCGTGAGCATACAGGCCTTCAACTCCGTATCGGAAATAACAGGATATAGCTTTTTCAGCCGTAAGGTAAAGTCATCATAAGCCTTATTCAACAAAACCTCCAAAAGCTCCCAATCCTCAGAGATAATCTTGCCGGCATCCCGATCGTGAAACTTCTCATAGACCTCCGATTTCCGCAAGATCGCGACAGATAATAAATGCTTACTCTCCTTATTAAGAATCGACTCGTTACAAATTTCCAGCCGTTGTTTTTCCAATTGTAAGGAAACCAACATCAACTCTTGATCCTTTTCTTCCTTTATTTTCGTAATTCTTTTTTCCAAAAGGGTGATTTGCCGTTCATTCTCTTCTTTTTCTTCTCGCATACGTTGTTGCTGGCTAGCAATCGAACGTCGCAAGGCTTCTTCCCTTCGAAGAGCGTTTTCCTGCGTATTTCTCCATCGCCGATAAAGGAGGAAGCAAATAAATAGGATTATGCCGATAATAAATGCGTACAGATAACGCTCCTGTCCCCTTTGTAATAGCATCAACTCTTTCTTAGACAAGTCCTCACGGATCGGCCTTACATCATAGCGGGAAGTGATCTGATAAATCGATTCTCTCGCTGATAGTGATCCGATAGAATCCCGTAACATCTCGTATTTCTTGACCTCGGTCAGTATCCGGTCTTGTCCGGCCGCATCGTTCAATAACTGATATTGAGCACTCGCTTTTCTCAAAAAAGACATAGCCTTGCCATATAATTCCTGCTCGGCGTACAGCATCCCCATTTGGTTATATAACCTTCCCCAGAATTCATAATCCCAATTCTCTCCCTCATATTCCAACGCACGTAAATAGCATTCCAAAGCTAGGGACGGTTGATCCATATCCTCATAGACTTTCCCCCGGTAAAACCAAGCTTTGGGAGGCCAGTAACAGCCTCGTGTCGTCCTATAATAATCCGTAGCGATAGAGATTATGGAATCCGATGTATGCCTCAATCCCGCCTCATCCCGTGATTCGGTCCATAACAGACAATAACGGGCTTTCTCTCGAAGCGATAATCCATTGATATCCCTCACTTTCTCTAATAACACCAAAGCACTGTCCGGATGATGCGGAATCAATTTCTCTACCTGCCAGAACAGGTTGCCATGCTTGTCGCTCCTATATGAAAAAAGCACAAGAACCAAGATCACGATCGTAAATAATAAGATCGTAAACTTGATCCCTATGGAAAAATGCCGTGACCCATTCAAATCCTTACGCATATAGGCAAATGTATATAAATTATTCATAAGGAAAGCCTTTTCCTTCCGCATTATTCCATGTGTCGGGACACATGCCCTGACCTCTCCCATTAATGCAGAAATATTTCTTTAATCGTTTGCGCAATATATGGATTTAGCATACCTTTGCGTGATAATTACATAGTTTAAGTAGAAATTTCTAAATACAATTAAATAACTTAAATTATTATCTTATGTGGTTACTTAATTCTTCTATCGGGAAGAAGCTGATAATGAGTATATCAGGCCTCTTTCTTGTTCTGTTCTTATTGTTCCACCTGTCGATGAACGTGGCGGCCGTTTTCTCCGGAGAGGCTTATAACATGGTTTGTTCGCTGTTGGGCTCTAATTGGTACGCTGTGGCAGCTACTCTCGTATTGGCCGCAGGCGTTGTGATCCACTTCGTGTACGCTATCATTCTTACCTTGCAAAACCGTAAGGCACGTGGTAACGACCGTTACGCTATCAACGCTCGTCCGAAAGGCGTGGAATGGGCATCTCAGAACATGTTCGTTTTGGGTTTGATTGTTATCCTGTTCATGCTGTTGCACTTCAGCCAGTTCTGGTATAAGATGATGTTCGCCGAATTGATCGGTCATCACGAAGTTGCATTGGGGTCAGCTATGGTATCTCCACAAGACGGAGCCGCTTTTATCAACTATTACTTCCAAGGTAATGCCGTGATCACTGTTCTTTATTTGATCTGGTACGTGGCTTTGTGGTTCCACTTGACTCACGGGTTCTGGAGCGCTATCCAAACAATTGGTTGGAATAATACGATCTGGATGAACCGTTGGGAATGTATCTCTAAGATCGTAGCTACGGTTATTTGCGGACTTTTCGCGATCATTACTATCATCTTCTTCCTAAACGGAGTAGGTGCTTAATTGCAAGCTACAGGTTTTATAATTAAGAACTTTTGAAATTAAATCATTATGTCTGAAATAAATTCTAAAATACCTCAAGGCCCGTTGGCTGAGAAGTGGACTAATTATAAAAATCACCAGAAATTGGTGAACCCCGCTAACAAGCGTCGTTTGGATGTTATCGTAGTCGGTACAGGTTTGGCCGGAGCTTCCGCTGCCGCATCTTTGGCAGAGATGGGATTCAACGTATTGAACTTCTGTATCCAAGATTCTCCCCGCCGTGCGCACTCTATCGCCGCTCAAGGTGGTATCAACGCCGCTAAGAACTACCAGAATGATGGTGACTCTGTTTACCGTTTGTTCTACGATACGATCAAAGGTGGTGACTACCGTGCTCGTGAGGCTAACGTTTATCGTTTGGCTGAGGTTTCTAACTCAATCATCGACCAGTGCGTGGCTCAAGGCGTTCCTTTCGCTCGCGAATATGGTGGTTTGTTGGATAACCGTTCATTCGGTGGCGCTCAGGTATCGCGTACGTTCTACGCCCGTGGCCAGACGGGTCAGCAGCTTTTGTTAGGCGCTTATTCAGCGTTGAGCCGTCAGATCGGTTTGGGTAAGGTTAAGATGTACACTCGTCATGAGATGTTGGATGTAGTTAAGGTAGACGGTCGTGCTCGTGGTATCATCGCCCGCAACTTGATTACAGGTAAGATCGAGCGTTACGCCGCTCACGCTGTAGTTGTAGCTACGGGTGGTTACGTTAATACGTTCTTCTTGTCAACCAACGCTATGGCATCTAACGGTTCCGCCGCATGGCAATGCTACAAGAAAGGCGCTTACTTCGCTAATCCTTGTATGGTTCAGATCCACCCGACTTGCGTACCGGTGAAAGGTGACTTCCAATCTAAATTGACTTTGATGTCCGAATCCTTGCGTAACGACGGCCGTATCTGGGTTCCGAAGAAACTGGAAGACGCTAAAGCTCTACAGGCCGGAACGAAGAAAGGTAAAGATATTCCCGAGGCAGACCGTGATTATTATTTGGAGCGTCGTTATCCGGCATTCGGAAACTTGGTTCCTCGCGACGTGGCTTCTCGTGCCGCTAAAGAGCGTTGCGACGCAGGTTTCGGCGTGAACAGCACGGGCTTGGCCGTATTCTTGGATTTCTCCGATGCGATCAATCGCTTGGGTAAAGAGGTCGTTAAGCAGAAATACGGTAACTTGTTCGATATGTACGAAGAGATCACGAACGATAATCCATACGAGACTCCGATGATGATCTACCCGGCATTGCACTACTCAATGGGTGGATTGTGGGTTGACTATGAGTTGATGACCTCCATTCCGGGTCTGTTCGCTATCGGTGAGGCAAACTTCTCCGATCACGGAGCGAACCGTTTAGGTGCTTCCGCTTTGATGCAGGGATTGGCCGATGGTTATTTCGTATTACCATACACGATCCAGAACTATTTGTCCGACCAAATCCAAGTTCCTCGCTTCAGCACGGATCTGCCGGAGTTCGTCGAGGCAGAAAAGGCCATCAAGGATCGTATCCAAAAATTGATGAACGTCAAGGGTAAAGAAACCGTAGACACTATCCACCGCAAACTAGGTCATATCATGTGGGAACATATCGGTATGGCACGCGACGCAAAAGGTTTGCAAGAAGCTATCCAGATGCTGAAAGACTTGAAGAAAGAGTTCTGGAGCAACGTATTCATCCCAGGCAACGCAGACAACTTGAATACCGAGTTAGAGAAAGCATTACGTGTAGCTGACTTTATCGAGATCGGTACATTGATGGCACACGATGCTTTGGACCGCGCTGAGTCTTGTGGTGGTCACTTCCGTACGGAGCACCAGACAGAAGAAGGTGAGGCCTTGCGTCATGACGATAAGTTCATGTACGTATCTTGCTGGGAGTACCAAGGCGAGGACAAAGATCCTGTCATGTTGAAAGAGGATTTGAACTATGAGTTCGTTGTTCCTCAAACACGTAACTACAAGAAGTAATAATCATCAATCTCAGAAAAAATTAGAATCATGGATAAAGATATAAGTGTAACACTTAAGGTTTGGCGTCAGAGAGGTCCGAAGGAGAAAGGACAGTTCGAGACATACAAAATTGAGAAGATCAATCAGAGTGTCTCTTTCTTGGAAATGTTGGATATCTTGAACGAGCAGTTGGTCAACGAGGGTAAGGAACCGATCGTATTCGATCACGACTGCCGCGAGGGTATCTGTGGCATGTGTTCATTGTATGTAAACGGACACCCGCACGGACCGGCAACTGGAGCTACGACTTGCCAGTTATATATGCGTCGTTTCCACGATGGAGAGACGATCACGATCGAACCGTGGCGTTCCGCAGGTTTCCCTGTTATCCGCGACTTGATGGTAGACCGCTACGCTTACGACAAAATCATCCAAGCGGGTGGTTTCACATCTGTCAACACAGGTGGTGTACCCGACGCTAATGCGATACCTATCCCAAAGAAGGACGCAGACTTAGCCATGGACGCTGCCGCTTGTATCGGTTGTGGCGCTTGTGCTGCCGCTTGTAAGAATGGTTCCGCTATGTTATTCGTATCCGCTAAGGTTAGCCAGCTGGCTTTGTTGCCTCAAGGTAAAGTCGAGGCTGCTCGCCGTGCCAAAGCTATGGTCGCTAAAATGGATGAGCTTGGCTTCGGTAACTGTACGAACACACGTGCTTGCGAGATGGAATGTCCGAAGAATATCTCCGTTAGCAACATCGCTCGTTTGAACCGCGAGTTCATTTGCGCTAAATTACAAGACTAATATTTGATTAGTATATCATGGAAAAGGCGTCTTTCTCTAAAAGAAAGGCGCCTTTTTGTTTTTGTTATATGTCGTAAAACATAATTTAGCATTATAATCCTTGACAGGAATTGAAAAGTCCGTATATTTGCATCGTGGTTTTTTCATAATAGTATTAGATTTAAGGTTAACAAAGTTTGGTTAGGGCTTGTCGTGAGACAGGCTTTAATTGTTTATAGACCTACCTTTTAAACATGGACCATAAAATACTGCAAATAGAGATTGTTTAGCGTCATTTTATCGTCGATCTTTGCCTTTAAAGATCATATAGTATATGCTAATAAGTATTTTATTTGGCTTCTTATGTTATTTTCTCCGGGTGTTGATCAAACACAAGGAAAAAATCATGCGCCAGATAAGACAAATGGTAAAACAAAAATAAAATGGACAAAAAACGAACCACCAGTTCTTTCAGGGCAATGAGCACGGAAAGAAAACTCGAGTCGATCTTCCTTTTCGTAACAGGCCGATGCAACGCCAAATGCGCAATGTGTTTCTATGCCCAAGAAATGGATAAGAAGCAACCCGACCTCACTTTCGATGAAATCAAGAAGATATCAGAAACCGCCGGGCAATTCAATCGATTATGGATATCCGGGGGTGAGCCTACCTTGCGTGAGGATCTACCGGAAATATTGGAGTTATTCTACAAAAACAACCATATCAAAGATGTGAACATCCCTACGAACGGCTTAAAACCAGACCGGATCGTCGAATGGGTAAAACGGTTCCGCCAGAACTGCCCGGATTGTAATATTAACGTAAGCCTTTCCTTGGATGGTTTCGGTACGACCCACGATACACAGAGAGGCGTACCGGGAAACTTCTATAAGGCCTTGGAAACCCTGCGTAAGATACAGGAGAATTTCGGAGATGACGGCAAAGTCTTAAAAAATATAGCAACCGTTATCACGAAATACAATATAGACCAGATAGAAGACTTCATGACTTGGGTATACGGACGTTTCCGTACCTCCACGCATACGATTGAGGCTGCCAGAGGCATGACCCGTGACGATGGCGTGAAAATCCTAACCGAGTCAACGCTACGCAAAATACAAGATGACATATCCCCTATCTATTCTGCTTATGCGGATCGGATGGTAGCGGATACCACCGGCTTAAGGAAACCGATCACACGCTTCTTCTATCTCGGCCTTATACGTACCTTATATAATGTGCGTGCCAGCAACATAGATCACCCGACCCCTTGGGGGATGGATTGTACGGCCGGAGAGACTACCTTGGTAATCGACTACGACGGACGTTTTCGTGCCTGCGAGCTACGGGAACCGCTCGGAAATATAAAAGAGTATGGTTGCGATATAAGTAAAGTGATGAATAGCGAAGCGATGAAACAGGAAATAGTCGCTATCGGACATGGGTATAAAGCCAACTGTTGGTGTACGCACGGCTGTTGGATCACCTCATCCATCATTTTCAATCCACGTAAGATGATTCGCTCCGTATATAAAGGATACCGGGAAACAAAACGATTGAATCATCCCCTAGCCATCAATGAGCAGAAACTACAAACGATGGAAGCCAAATACCATCTGGACATCGAGCGTTTGCGTCAACTGAATATCCGGTAAACAAGATCCTCATAGCCCATAAATAAACGTAGCATGAAAATACTATTAGTAACCAGAGGCTCACAAGGCGACGTCCTTCCTTATTTGGCCATAGCGGCCGAATTGGAAAGACGTGGCCATGAGGTGACCATCAATCTCCCTCAAATATTCGAGGAGACCGTTAAACCCTACGGATTTAAATACGTATTGCAGCAGTTTGACGATATCGGCGGCATGATCGATAGCGCAGCGCAAAACTCACATAAATTCCGGCCATTCCTTAAATGGATGAGGAACGTGATCGATAAACAGTTCGATCAATTGATTCCCCTACTAAAAGAGCATGATATTTTAGTATCGACCAACTCGGAATTTGCTGTCGCAAGTATCGCCGAGTATTGCAAGAAGCCCTTGATACGTACCGCCTACGCCCCGTTCTTGCCGGGTAAGAAGATTCCCCCGGCCGTATTGCCATTTCCCAAACCCAACCCGATCATCACCCCTGCCATCTTATGGAAGTTGATGAACCGGATGACCAATTTCATGGTCAAAGACACGATCAACAAGAACCGGGCTAAATACGGACTCGCACCGATTCGTAATTTTGGTTATCATGCGGGAGAGCGTTCATATAATTACTTGCTTTTCAGCCAGCACCTAGGAAACATAGATCCGGACTGGACGTTCAAATGGTCGATCGGAGGCTATTGCTTCAATGACACTTTTCAATATGATGAGAAGGCTTACGAGGAAATGATATCATTCGTCGACAGCGCTCAAAGCCCTATTATCTTTTTTACCCTCGGGAGTTGTAGTTCCAAGGATGGTAACCGTTTTAGCAAAGCCTTGGTCGATATTTGCAAGAAACATGATTATCGGCTCATCATCGGTTCCGGTTGGGCAAAGACAGGAATCACCTTACAAGCGGATAAACATTTATTCTTAATGAAGCAGCCGGTTCCGCATAATTTGATATTTCCGCACTGCGACGGCGTTATCCATCATGGAGGTTGCGGCACGACCCATAGCGTAGGAAGGGCGGGAAAGCCCCAATTAATCACTCCGTTGATTATCGATCAACCCTATTGGTCCTATCGAATCCACCAATTAGGGTTAGGGCCGGAAGGGCTTAAGATAGCGAAAGCGAGCGAGCAGGAGATCGAACGCAAGGTTTGTGATCTGGTCACCAATCCGCTTTATAAGAAAAATGCCGCTCATATAGGCGAGATGATCCAAAAAGAGGGAGGTATAAAGAATATATGCGACTCTATCGAAAGATTTCAATGAGGCATAAGTTCCTATTAGATTTTATTACATGTTACAAAACACAATTTAGCACTTAAACTATTGACAAATAATAGTAACTCCGTATATTTGCATCGTGGTTTTTTCATAATAGTATTAGATTTAAGGTTAACAAAGTTTGGTTAGGGCTTGTCGTGAGACAGGCTTTAATTGTTTTATAAGGTCTGCTTCCCGCAAAGCCCTTCGATTACATCAGAATAATCCGATGCGTCAATAAAGTTGATATCTTGTCTTTTAAGATCTTCCCATTAATCGGTTTCGCCGTATAGGCATCAAATCCACTATTAATGATCCGTTGCTCATCTTGGGCGAAAGCATAAGCCGTCACCGCGATAATAGGCACGCTAGCAGAAACCTTACGAATCTCTGCGGTAGCCTCGTATCCATCCATGACCGGCATCTTTATATCCATCAAGATCAACTGAGGTTTGTGCTGATAAAATAGCTCCACAGCCTCCTTTCCATTCCATGCATGAATCAATTTATATTCAGGCTTCAATATAGACTCAAACAGGCGATAATTACTGGAATTGTCCTCAGCGATCAAGATCGTAACCTCACTTCGGGCGATCTTCTCCAAAGTAACAGGCTTCTGCTCTTCACTAGGCAATAATTCTTTCTTCGGCTGAAAAGGCAATGTAAACCAGAACCTAGAGCCTTTCCCTTCCACGGAATCAACCCCTATCGTTCCTTTCATCTGGGTAACAATCATCTCACAGATACTTAAACCCAATCCTGTTCCTTGAGCGAAAGTGTTCAGTTTCACAAAACGTCCGAAAATATCTTTCCGTTTATTCTCCGGGATTCCGCAGCCCGTATCCTCTACATAGAACCACAACGTATTATCATCCTTCAACTTATAGCCAAATAAGATCGATCCTGCCTGCGTAAATTTCATGGCATTGTTCAACAGATTGATCATCAGTTGGGACAGACGATTTCGATCCGTATAAATCACGCAAGGCTCCAGATAATCCTTAAATGAGATCTGTACATCCGGATTCTTATTCTTCAAATGAGCCGATTGCTCCAAATCCCTCAATACAGCGTTAATATCCACATAGTCATAAGTAAACTCCAAGGTACCCGCCTCGATCTTTGACAAATCCAAGATATCGTTTATCAACTGCAACAATAGGGAATTATTATTCTCGATAATATCAGCGAATTCCTTCTTATCCTCAAGGTCATCGGTCGAGGCAAGGATATTAGAGAAACCTACTATCGCATTTAACGGTGTACGTATCTCATGGCTCATATTTGCTAAAAACGCTGATTTCAATTTATTCGACTCTTCCGCCTTATCCCTAGCCATTCGAAGGTCATGTTCCAATTGCTTACGCTCGGTAATAGATATCGTAGACCCGATCAACGCTTTCGGTTTACCGGAAGCATCATATTCAGCCATTACCTGTATCTCCTCCCACTCATGGCGATCTTCTCCCGGAATCAACCGCTCCAGACAATATTCTTTTCGTACTTTCTTTATTTTCCCATTACACAAATCATCGAAAGCCTTTTCCACGCAAGCCCTGAAAGACGGGTGTATCTTGCTGAAATATTCCTTCAACGAAACCTCATGGGTATGCACCTCTGCTGTCTCTATATTATCTCCCGGATGTACTTTCGACTCATAGATAATCTTCCCTTCAGCCAGATTATATCGCCACGGTAAAAGATCTGCCGCCTCTAACGCCATAGCCAGCTTATGATTCATGGCTTTCAAATGCGTCTGGAAATTATGGATATCCGTAATATCAATAAAAAACGCATCAACTACATTCTCTTCCGAGGTAGGCATGATGATAATCGTATAGTAAAGCCCTGTCGGCTCAAAATAATACTCACAAGTAAAGGATTTCCCACTCTCCAGAACTGTAGGCACAGCCGATAGAAGCAAAGGATAACTTCCCCCAATTAAATTAGCGATCTCTTTTCCATGCTTATTTACCACGAAATCTTTAGGAGCGATTTTTTCCTCGAAAGCATGGTTTACATCCAAAACCTGCACATCGATTTGCGTACCTTCCCGAATCAGCCGCTGCCGTATATAAGGCAATGGCATATTATTAAATAAATCACGGTAACGGGATAATAGCCTCAACTCCACTTCCTTCATCTTTTGCTTAGAACGATACACGTAATGCCACGCTAAAAACACTACTACCAGAAAGAAAATCAGAAAGCCTAATAGCGGCATCCAATATTTTTCTAAAAAAGAGGGAGGCGCATTCAAATAGATCGCATCATGTGGGAAATTATCTTCATTAGACATCGCGCTCATCAGCGAAACATAATTCAAGTATTTACGAGGATCATCCACCGTTGAAACCGGGATCTTGCCCATATCTTCACCGTTATAAACTTGCTGTAGCAAGGGAATTAGAGCAGTCTCAATCGTTTTAGCGCTATTATAATATCCACCAATCGTATATCCTTCTTCCACGCCCATATCATATAAAGAAAAAACAGGATGCCTAGAAATGCCGTTTATACCTTGATACAAAGTACTATATAATAACGAGTGATTCAAGAAAGGTTTCTCGGTAATCCACGAGTAATACATCACGGCTGTCGCTCGATGCGGATCTTTCTCCGACAGAACCGCCAATAAACTATCCATGGAGCAAGAACCCTCCGTATAAAAATCCACTTTCCCCTCAGGGAAAGAAGTTTCCATATGTTTCTCCATCTCATCCCGAAGCCATGTGGAAACATAACGTCTGTCGGATATGAAAATCAGACGTCTCAAACCCGGGATTAATTCCTTAACCAAGTCGATCGAACCTTTAACATAATAAGGGATAACCAATCCCGTAGCGTTATACCCCTTAACCGCCTCTTGTAAAGGAATCACCCTATCAGAGGAATGCCTCTGATTAAAATAGCATTCATCTTCTGCCATTTCACCCGTTTCCGAACAGACCAGAGTGGGAATATCCCCCCATTTCTCCCGGATCTTATCCCGCATAAAAGCCCATCCATTTACGCCTAAGTAGATAATTCCATCCGGCTTCTTCTTGTTAGCTTCAAAGAAGACCTCTTGTTTCTCTTTTAATTTCTCTGGCGTATCAACCAACATCACGCTTATATGATCTATCCGGAGAGTGTACTCCTCCGGGGTAGCGAACTTCGAGATCATGTTTAATAAATTGCCAGACCAGCGTTCGCCATCCACATATGAATTTATTACCAATACATACGATTCATCCTTGACCGGATATGAAGAACTCCCATAAGCCGGAGTCGGCATACCGGCTATCAAGCATAAAATCAATCCAAAATAAAGTATTATTGCCTTTAAATTTATAATATTTCGTATCATTCCCTACATTCCTCTATTGCAGTTGTAAAGACAAAGATATTCCTTAATTATCAACTAATCTTATCAAACTCGTTTTTTTATCAAGTTTTGGTGTCAAATTCACGTTTCTTACAAACTAAAGGCTTTTTTAATCGGGATTATTCGGTTATTTACCGATACTCGTATAGAAATCAGCGGTATTTACTTGTGTATAGAATGACGAACCCGTACATTTGATAAAAAACAAAAAAATGGAACTTATGGATATGAAAGATTATGACATCGATTTTAAAGAGAAGAGGACAAACGGGTATCTGATCGCTACCTTATTTATCATTGTCGGTATATTATTTTTACTGCGGAATCTAGGAATGATAGATCCATCTTTATTTGACTTGCTTGTATCTTGGCCGATGCTGCTTGTCGTGTCGGGCATCTTTATGATTTTCCACCGTAATCCGGTAGGAGGTATGCTCCTCGTGGGCGTGGGAGTCTATTTCCTTTTCCCGCAGTTAAATTGGATCACGAACGATTTCTTACGTATATATTGGCCGTTAGGATTAATCCTGTTAGGATTGGTCATCATGCTGAAGCGGAAAGATTCTATCCGCACGAAAAAGCATAAACGTCCTTTTAACCATCCCCCTTTCGGGCACAGAAAGCCTAACGATGAGATCAACTACGAGACAGATAACGGTTTCGTATCGGTTGACACCACTTTCAACTCGGTAAGGCACATCGTACTGGACCCCGTATTCAAGGGGGCGGACATAGACGTATCTTTCGGCAACGTGATCCTCGATCTTAAAAAAACAACATTAGAGGCTGATGAAACCATCATAAACATAGATAGCTCCTTCAGCGGCGTAGTAATATACGTTCCTAAAGGATGGCTGGTTCGTCTAAAGGTTGATTCCTTCTTGGCTGGATGCCAAGACATGAGGGACCTGACAGAAACAACCGACATGACGCACACGTTATATATATGTGGAGACTTGTCGTTCAGCGGCCTTGAACTAAGAGACTAAACTCATCATGCAAGAACATCCTATTACAACATCCATATTACATAAAGGGCAGGGAAGCCTATTACTACTTTTAGCCATAGCGATCCAATGCGCATTATTAACTCTTTATGGCGATCTTCCGTTGAGCATCACTTTGGTCGATAGCCTACTTTCCATCGCATTGTTCGCCGTAGCGGGATATTATCTTTGGTATGTACAATGTACGTTACATATCATGCAAGCACGAGTGGCTTTCGCCGTACTCGTACAAATCGCTTGCATAGCCGGATGCTCGATCTTGCTACAAATATTCGGATTGGAAGATTGGGAGGAATTCTCGATCACGATTCCTTTTCGATTCCTGTTCGGCCTAATGGCATGGATCATTCTATCCCAATGGTATGCCAGCCGGGAAAGAAAGAGTGAGGCGGAACCTATCGGGAGACAAATGGAGGAAAAGACGGCACCTCCCCCGACTACCGTTCCGGAGGAGATTCTAGATCGTATATCCGTAAAAGACGGGACACGTATTCATATCATCCCGATAAAAGAGATATTCTATTTGCAAGCATGTGGCGACTATGTGACCTTATTCACCACTTCCGGTCAGCACGTAAAGGAGCAAACCATGAAGTATTTCGAGCGAAGCCTTCCTTCTCCGGAGTTCGTTCGTATACATCGCTCTTATATCGTTAATACGGAACAGATATTGCGAGTAGAACTATTCGGAAAAGAAACCTATCAAGTACGATTAAAGGATGGAACCTATCTTCGTGCCAGTAGCGCTGGCTATAAGCTACTCAAAGAACGTCTTTCCCTTTAGCAGTCCTATAAAAGGGACCTAATCATCGTTAAAATTAGAAGATTTTGATTGTAATATATAGAGTTTTGTGTTGTGTAACACTTTTTGGCAAGCATCGATATGTTACTTAACATATATTAGTTGCAAAAGACTTGACAAATGGTCTTGACGAACGTATCTTTGCATCGTGGTTTTTTCATAATAGTATTAGATTTAAGGTTAACAAAGTTTGGTTAGGGCTTGTCGTGAGACAGGCTTTAATTGTTTATAGAGGTTTGCTTCCCTAGATTTACATATAACTATAAAAAAACGGCCACCCCTAAAAAGAGGCGGCCGTAATTATTCTTAATGAAAGAACCTACTCTTTGACAATCCTTGTAACTTCCAAATCAAAGATCAAAGTCGTATAAGGCTTTATTATGACACTTCCCGAAGCACTCCTTCCAGCCGAACCGTATCCCATCTGTTGAGGAATCCAAATCTCCCAACGATCTCCTGGGTGCATATTCTGTAACGCTGTAGCAAAACCATCTACCATCTCAGAAACAGTAAGCTCGGCAGGGGCACCTGCCTCAAACGATTTATCATCAAAAACCGTTCCATCAATAAACGTCCCTTTATAATAACATTCCACCTTGCTCGTATAATAAATCGGCTCCTTACTCTCTCCTGTCTTCAAGACCTTGTAAAGGATAAATCCGGCATTACTTTGAGAACTCAATTGCTCGAAACCCGGAACCAGCATCTGGGCTTGAAAAGCCTCCTCATTCTGGACCTTCCAAACCTCATCCACCTCTAGTGCCTCATCATCATCCCCACAAGAGGTGATCATGAGCACGCAAAACAACATCAACGCGATATGCCAGTACTTCTTCATTCGTTTACTCTATTACCTTTTTCAATAAATTCTTCATGCTCACCTTCTCCGTGATAATATCGTGAAGCTTATCGATGCTTACGCGCTCTTGCTCCATCGTGTCACGGAAACGGATCGTTACGCAATTATCCTTCAAGGTGTCATGGTCTACCGTAATACAATACGGGGTACCGATCGCATCTTGACGGCGATAACGCTTACCAATAGAATCCTTCTCGTCGTATTGGCAACGGAAGTCGAAACGCAACATATTTATAATCTCCTCAGCTTTCTCGGGCAGGCCATCTTTCTTCACCAATGGCAATACGGCCAACTTGATCGGAGCCAAGGCTGCGGGCAACTTCAATACCACACGGCTCTCGCCATTCGCCAACGTCTCCTCGCAGTAAGAACCCGCCATGATGCTCAAGAACACACGGTCTACACCGATCGAGGTCTCGATTACATACGGAGTGTAACTCTGGTTCAACTCCGGATCGAAATATTGGATCTTTTTACCGGAAAACTTCTCATGCTGACTCAAGTCGAAATTCGTACGGCTATGTATACCCTCCACTTCCTTGAATCCGAACGGCATCTCGAACTCGATATCCGTAGCGGCGTTAGCGTAGTGAGCCAACTTCTCATGATCGTGATAACGATACTTCTGATCTCCCAAGCCAAGAGCTTGATGCCATTTTAAGCGAGTAGACTTCCATTTCTTGAACCACTCGATCTCCTCACCCGGACGAACGAAGAATTGCATCTCCATTTGCTCGAACTCGCGCATACGGAAGATAAACTGACGAGCCACGATCTCATTACGGAACGCCTTACCGATCTGGGCGATACCGAACGGGATCTTCATACGGCCAGTCTTCTGCACATTCAAGAAGTTCACGAAAATACCTTGAGCCGTCTCCGGACGAAGATAAATCTTAGTCGCTCCATCAGCGGTAGAACCCATATCCGTAGAGAACATTAAGTTAAACTGGCGAACCTCCGTCCAGTTACGAGTTCCGGAAATCGGGCAAACGATCTCGCAATCCAAGATCAATTGGCGAAGATCCTCGAAGTTAGACTCGTTCATCGCCTTACTATAACGCTCATGAATCTCATTCCATTTCGCTTGATGCTCCAATACACGAGGATTCGTCTCACGGAACTTAGCCTCATCGAAAGACTCCCCGAATTTCTTAGCGGCTTTCGCCACTTCCTTATTCATTTTCTCCTCGATCTTGCCCAAATGGTCCTCGATCAAAACGTCCGCGCGGTAACGTTTCTTCGAGTCCTTGTTATCGATCAACGGATCATTAAAAGCGTCAACATGGCCGGAAGCTTTCCAGATAGTAGGGTGCATAAAAATAGCGGAATCAATACCCACTACATTCTCATGCAGCAAAGTCATGCTATCCCACCAATATTTCTTTATATTATTCTTTAACTCAACACCATACTGGCCATAATCGTATACCGCTCCCAAACCGTCATAAATCTCTGAGGAGGGAAATACGAAACCATACTCCTTACAGTGTGAAACTAATTTCTTAAATACATCTTCTTGTGCCATAATCTAATAATTTGCCAATTTTGTTAATATGCCAATGTGCCAATGATAAGTCCATCGGAGACCCGCCTGAGTGACACATTAGCACATGGTCTCCTTTATGCGGCTACAAAGTAAATGATTTTTTCCGTAACTATAGAAAGTTTTGTATATTTACGACGTAAATCGTTAGTGTTTGCGCAAACAGTATAATTTAAACAAGATAATACCATGAAATCAGAAGAAATCTCACGCCGCTCGTTCCTTAAGCGAGCGCTAGCCTTATCGGCAGTATCGGCCATCCCGTCGTTCTGGACACCCGCCCACGGACGTGTTCTACCTACTTCCCCGCTAATCAGCGCTAATGACCGGGTAAACATCGCGTTCATCGGCATCGGACAACGAGGGGGCGAGATCGCCAAGGAATTGTATAACACAGGTCTGTGTAACGTGGTAGCTCTCTGCGACGTGGACATGGGAGCCCCTCACACGCAAGAGATTATCAACATGTTCCCGAAAGCGGCCCGTTTTCAGGACTTCCGCACGATGTTCGACCGGATGGCGGACAAGATCGATGCCGTAAGCGTAGGCGTGCCGGATCATTCCCACTTCCCGATCACGATCGAGGCGATGGCGCACGGCAAACATGTATATGTAGAGAAACCGATGGCCCGCACGTTCCAAGAAATAGAGATCATGATGCGTGGAGCGAAGAAATACGGCGTTGTCACCCAAATGGGTAACCAAGGACATTCCGAGGCGAACTATTTCCAATTCAAGGCATGGAAAGAGGCCGGTATTATCAAGGATGTTACCGCCATTACCGCCCATATGAATAATCCGCGTCGCTGGCACGGATGGAACCCGAATATTAGGCATATGCCTATGGGAGAACCGGTTCCCGAGACGATGGATTGGGACACATGGATCGGCGTAGCCCAATATCATGATTACAACCATGACTACCATTTGGGACAATGGCGTTGTTGGTACGACTTCGGAATGGGTGTCTTAGGAGACTGGGGAGCGCATATTTTGGATACGGCACATGAATTCCTAGATTTAGGATTGCCTACAGAAATAAATCCGCTTTATTTGAAAGACCATAACCCGTTCTTCTTCCCGATGTCATCCACCCTTCTGTTTAAATTCCCGGAAAGAGGGAATATGCCGGCCGTGGATATCACTTGGTACGATGGACTGGACAATATCCCCGCCGTACCGGAAGGTTACGGTGTTTCCGAGCTCGACCCGAATATCCCGACCGTAGCCGGCGGCAAGATACAACCGGCGAAGTTGAACCCGGGCAAGGAAATCTACTCGAAAGAATTAACCTTCAAGGGTGGTTCTCATGGAAGTACCTTATCTATCATCCCGGATGAGAAAGCGAAAGAGATGGAATCCCGCTTACCGGAAGTGCCGAAAAGCCCGTCTAACCATTTCGCGAACTTCCTGCTAAGTTGTATGGGTAAGGAGAAAACCCGCTCACCGTTCTCGATCGCCGGCCCATTAAGTCAGGTATTCTGTCTCGGCGTATTAAGCCAGCGCTTGAACCGCAAGCTCGTCTTCGATCGTGACACGAAACAGATCACGAACGATCCGGAAGCGAATAAGATGCTGTGTGGTTTGCCGCCTCGCAAAGGATGGGAACAATATTATACCATTTAATTGAAACATGGAGAATTGAAAGTTATTCGTTCATCGCTTTAACTTTCAATTCTCCCATATAATTTACAAGCCCATTTGCTACAACATCTACAACTATCCCTGCAATCATCTGGTCTTAGGATACTTAATCCATGGTGGTAGATAAAAAACATCTACAATTATCTGGCTCTATCTACCACTATTTACTGCCATTTACCACTTTTCCATCACCTAACACAACGCTTCTCCACACTCACCATATAGCATTATCCGATCTCCTTTCAACACGGATAAAATATTAACATCTAGCCATTTGTAGTTTTTTAACCTAAAAAACAAAAGTTTTATTATAGGAAAACAAAAGTTTAATAAGCGGAAAACTTTTGTTTCTCTATAGGGAAACTAAAGTTTCCTCAGTATGAAACTTTTGTTACCTCTAAGAGAAATGTCTTTTGCTTTTAATCCCGACGCTACGCTCTGCATTTTTTGTTATATTTATGGCAAATATAGAAAACCATAAGAACTAAAAGAATTTTCAAATTACCGAAGGAAAAGTACAAGGAGTGAGAACAACTACGGAAGGGGTCTTATTGTATAAGGGTATTTCATGAAGACCGGAAATCCGAACGAACAAGGATTGGACGAATAGGCACCCTATACGAAGGAAAAAACATTCGTGATGACATTCCATATCGAATAAAGTCATCACGAACGCCTTCAAATATACTCATAGGACTCCGAGAAACTCGACTGGGAGCTAGAAGAAGCCAATTCTTCAGAGACTAATTGATGCAGATTGCCATTCTGATCATAGGACTTCGTGATCCGACGAAGCTCTATGGGTTTCTTCTCTGTCGGGAGAGAAGTATAAACCATGATCTCCATGTTCAATCCGTTCTCATTGCGGTACTCGCTATATCGGAGAACCTCGGACGTTTCGGGATCACGAATCGTTTCTTTTGTCAACAACCCTGTCTCATCGTACTCATAGTCCGTATAAGTAAGCTTCCGGCCGAGTTCGTCGTACTCAACTTTCCGTTCCAGAAGATTATTCTTATAAGAAAAGACTGTCACCTTGCTCTTGCCAATAACCGGATATTCAGTAATCCCCTTTATTTTCCGGCCTTGTTCATCATACTTATAATGAAGCGTAGACAAATTATGATACGTCTGATCTAGGTTTCTGTTGAAGTAAACTTCTTACGCCAAAAGACACCGAATATTCGTCAGATTCGTATCCTATGAGTGATTTGCCGTTAAAGCTTGAACTTATACCCAACCGTCAGACTCATCGTATTGTAATTGGCACCGACACTTCTTACTTCATACAGAGAGAAATTATCGCCATCGATCTTATAGTTACCGCCCTCATCACCTAGAGAGAGATCATACCCCAGATTCATCACCCAGTTATTCACCTCTATACCAAAAGAAGTTGTCAATCCCCAATCAAAAGAATTCACGTCTCGAAATGGATGATCGGCGTTTTCAGCCTCATCATATCCCGAATGGCCATAACCATAACTATACCCTAGGCCAGTAGATTTGACATATTTACCAAGCGCCTGCGGCTCCTTCGAATACCCCATCGTAAACGAAGATCCCCAATTCGTATCATTCTTGACAGATACACCGGCATACATACCGACCGCTAAATGCATACGTACCTCTTTCGACACTTTCCATGAGAAATCAGCCATCACGGGCAATTGCAAAAAATGTTGCGTGATACCACCGGTCATCATCTCTTTCAAGACATACGTGGCAGACTCCGTCGTTCTCGGATAATCTCCCAACGAATACCCTCTATTCGCATAATATAGACCGGATTTCAATCCAATCCATCCCGGTTCAAACTGGTAAGATACACCAACGCCTACCTTAACCCCCGCACGCCAGCTAGAGCCCATTCCAACACGATTAACCGCAGCAAATCCACCCTCCGGAGTAATCCCCCAGCGTGATTGAGCGCTCACCATCAAGCCGCTCAAAGCGCATAACACAAATAAAATCAGCTTCTTCATATCATATTCTTTTATATGTAAATATCAATTGTTATTGATAAGACAAAAGATTCTGAAAAACCCCTACCACCTAAATATTTATTTTAGATTTTTATCGGTTTGACTTAACCGATTGAGAAATAAACTTTTAGCGAATTATTTGAGAAATAGAGGTAACGATTTAGCAACTGTGCGAATTTCAGCGTTTTGCGTTGCAATGCTGTCAAATAACTCTTTATAAAGTGCAAATATACAATTTTTCTAATTTACTCATCCCCATACAATATATATTTATCGTATGGGGATGCTATTTGAAACGGAGGAACAGAGGTATTTACTTATAAGACTCTTCTACTCCAGCCAAATAACCAGCAGCATAAGCTGCATGTGGGCTTTTATGCCTAACTGTTCCAGCTTGACTCTCTGGTAATGAATCCAAGTCCAAATCTAATTTTTCTTTACGATTTAGTCCATCTTCATACCCTCTCTCATAAGCACATCCTGCACAACGATGTCTTCCTGCCCCACCTTGATCGACAGGTAAATTATTGTACTGAGGATCATAACGATGTTGTTTTTCACAAGCCATAATTCTTATTCTTTAAATTATTACTCTATTAGTTCTAATATCCAATTTATCCAAGATATAACAGTAGATGCCCTTCGTTTATATGTTTGTTCAGAATCAATATTATACAATTTTGCACTTTTCATTATTTCAACGACCTCGCCCTTTGTTGGAACATTGCCTTTATCAAAATACAGTTTCAAGGTGTTTTGAAATGCCGTATGTGCCAATATAAGTTTTACAAATTCCAATTGCCGTTCAATAATGGGCAGATTAAATATACGAGAGCCATCACGAGTTAGAATGCACCCTATTTGTTGATTCTCACGAACAACCTCTACTAATCCTAAATACTTTGCCGCATTTGAATAATAATCAGTTTGTCTGTGATCAAAATCATAATTTTGCGTAATATCATCTTTACAAATAAATCCTTTTTGTTTTAATAGCTCGCAAAGATTAATTACTCGTTCAAAGCTATCTGCTTGAGGGAAAGGCAACTCAGGTTCTTTTACAACTTGAATACTATCCAAGATATTCTGTATATTCTCAACATTAATTCCTCCTTCTTGAACTGCATATTTTTTATGTTGTATTAATCGGATGGAATTATATAGTTCAGGTGTAACAAATTCATATTCTCTCAAATGGAAAATACCATTTGAATACGTCAAGAATATCGGACGAACACGTTTCCCTATTTTATTACTCCATAATCTATATGGATAATATAGTTGTCGAATCAGAAAATCATCAGAAATATAATTTTTGGCTTCAATCAAATTTAAAGAACTATCTCCTTCATACCCTCCGTCTATTTCAATTTGTGAATTATCAACATTAATTTTTAAAATGTTTTGTCCTGAATTAATCGTAAAATCAAAGACTGAAGAACTCATCCGACCAGAGACAGTAGGTAGCAGATTTTCCTCTCCTGTAAAATCATGCAATATCTTAGATACAAAAGCACAATTTATAGCTATTGATTCACTCGTAATATCTTTATAATCTATACTTTCCAAAAAAGTTGGAAAGTCAATAGGAGTTATCTCTATATCATCTTTATTAAAATCACAAAAAGTTTTAAATTTTCCGATTTCATACGTACCTCTGGATGTAGGTAATATTGATAAGTTATGATCTATAAACAATTTTGGAAGTTGAGATCTATGGTCAAACTTTGTCATTAAACGAGCTTCTCTAAACTGATTAATTTCTGTTGAAGAAATTGAGATACGTTCATTATTGGCAAGTTTGTCCAAGATGCAATACTTCTCAAAAATTTTCTCCCATGCTATGTCATTTTTGGATTTACTCATAATTGCTAATTAAAAATTCATCAACTTGCCCTCTTTTAGAAGAATCTGAATTTATAGCACGACTTGCCTGTACTACATGAATATTGTATTCCGCATAAATTTCTTTTATGAAATTAGATGCAGAATTTGATAGGAGAAATTTTATGCCATTGCTATTTAATCTATTACAAACATCTCTTAGCCTAAGCTGATCCCTCTCACTCCATCCACCCTGCACGTATCCTGTAAAATTAGAACTCTCTGAAATAGGATGATACGGAGGATCTAAATACACAAATGAGTTTGTTGGTATATCTCTCAAAATTACCTCATAATCACCATTTGATATTTGAATCCGACCAGAATTTAAATATTTACTTACCGCCTTAATCACAGGCTCATTGACAATATTTGGATTTTTATATTTTCCAAATGGAGAATTAAATTCCCCGGCATTATTAACCCGATATAATCCATTATAGCAAGTTTTATTGAGATATATAATTCGTGATGCTCGCTCGATAGTGGTAAGATTTTTAAAAAGAGGTTGCCTATCCATAGAGCGAATTTCATAAAAATACTCTGACGTATTTTTATGTTTCTTTAAATCCTCAATAAGTTCATTGTGGTTGTCCCTTATAACCGTATAAACATTGATCAACTCTTCGTTATAATCATTTATAACTGCTTGTTTTGGCTGGAGTTCAAAAAATAAAGCTCCGCCTCCGATGAATGGCTCATAGTAGGGACGATTCGCTACCCCTTTGGGTAACATCTTTCTAATTTCTGGAATAAGTTGTCTTTTTCCTCCAACCCATTTCAAAAAAGGAACTACAAGTTTATTCTTAGCCATTTTATATAAAGTCTATTATATTAGTTACAAAGGTACTACTTTTACTGATTTATCCTATAAGAATCCACAATAATTTGGTTGTTTTAATTTCAATTGCTGAGGTACAACTAATTATTCGTTCTTAAATTCCTCTACTTTTCCTTTGCGGCTGTATGGGTCGGCGAATGTTCTGCCTTAACTTCTCGAACTGTTCCTTAAACCACTCGACAATGGGCTTTCGGTCGATGGCAAGAACCAATTTAGTCCCGTCCGTGGGGTCTTTCAGCACTTGGAAACCTGCCCTTTCGGTCGTGAATTTCCGTCCGTGTTCCTCCGAGTAGAGTTCCCCTGCATACTCCAACGGCTTTCCCTTGACGAGCGTTGCGGTCTGCCTTTCATCGAACCCGACAAGGCGGCAGAGGTTTTCGATACGGAGCATTTCACGGAAATAGGGAAACCATGCCGCCTTTGCGATTACCGTTTTCAAGAAAGATATTTCCTCCTTGTGCTTCGTTTCCTTGTCCGCTATCTCCCTGCGGTGCTTCCGTTCTACTTCCGCCATCTGTCGGCTGTGGTCTGCCTGCATGGTCTGTATTCTGTCTTGCAGGGCTTCGATGGTTTCCTCGTGGTCGGCTACCTCCCTATGCAGGGCGGTGTTCTCCCTTTCCAGCGTCTTGACCTTGTTGCTGCCGAAAAGAGAACCGACGCTCTCGGCGATGTTGGCGGCTGCGACGGTTGCCGCCCCTTTCAGCTTCTCGGTCTGTATCTCTTTTTTCGCCCGTCTTAGTTCCTCCCGTGCCGTTTCTTTCTGCTGTTGCAAATCCACCACTTCCGCTTTGAGGTCGTCGGCGAGTTTCTGTATATCCCGATAATACTGCTGCGTGGACTTGTGGCGAGCCTTCGAGCCGTCTATGCCCCTTTGCAGCCCGTATTTCGCCATCGCTTCGGCATAGGTATCTTGGTAGGACTTCAATTTCAGCCGTGTCATAATATCGTCTGCGCACAGCCTCACGGTGTCGGTCGGCTTCTTGCGGTATCGCTTCTTCGCCTGCTCCTCCCTTTTCTTCCGCTTGCGTTCCCCCTTGACTATCGGCACAAGTGTGACGTGCATGTGCGGTGTTTTCTCGTCCAAGTGCAGGTGAGCCGCCACGATGTTCTCCTTCCCGAACGTGTCGGCAAAATATTTGAGGTTGTCGGCGCACCACTCGTCCAGCCGTCCCTCCCGTTCGATGCGTTCCATGTCTTCGGGTGTTGCCGACACGTTGATGCGGATTGCCCGCACTTGGTTACTTCCGATTTTGCGTGTCAGCCCCGCTTCTTCCAGTCTTCTCTGAACAGCCGCCGAACGGTCTTTCACCCCGTCGGGGTATTCGATGAGTTTTCGGTTTAGATGCGTGCGTGTGGGGTCGGCGTTCTTCGGTATGATGAAACGCTCGATATGTGCGGTCGTTCCGCTGTCGCTGCCGTGCGCCTTTTCCATGTGTAAAACTACGAAACCCATATATTCTTCCTTTCTTTTTTGGCTTGTGAAACAATGATTTTTTGTATCTTCGGGGGCGGCAAATGCCGTCCCCGATGGGGTGTGCAGAGGGGCTTGCCCCTTGCCTTATTGGGGAATTTTCAGCGATACGGAGTATTGCGGCTCGGAAAATTCCCTAATAAGCTACGGTATTTTCTCCGTAAATACCCTGCGGCGTGCCGTCCGTCTGCCCGTCTGCCTTTCGGCTGTGGCTGTCCCTGCCGCCTGCTTGCCCGTAACCCCACCTTATTTTTTCCCTTTCGGTCGGTGGTGGGCGGCGGGGCGGTCGTTTCCGTTTTCAAAGGCTCTTTTGCACGGGGCGGTCGGATACAAGGTTTTCCCGATAAATACGCTCGCAGCGAAGCGAGAGGAAGATTTATCGGGAAACGGCGCAGCCGCCTGACCTTTTAGCCGACATAAAGCCCCGTGCTTGCTTTGCCTTTGTAAACGGAAATGATTGCTCCGCTTTCCTCTGAAAAGAGGAATAGAACCTGCAATATATATCACCATAGTGATAGGTTTGCATGCTGGTATGCTGGTACGTTTGTATGCTGGTACGTTTGTATGCTGGTACGTTTGTATGCTGGTACGTTTGCATGTTGGTATGTTGATATGTTGGTATATCATCATGCTTTCCAACGGCTGTTGGGCTTGCCGTCCGAAACAACCGACACGAATACCGTCGTTTTCTCTTTTCGCCCGTGTATAATCCTCTCTAATAATGCCCTGCGGACTTTCGCCGCCCCGAACGACTCGATACGGAAAGCGAGGGCGGCTATCGTTTCGAGGTTGTAAACCTCGATGTAACTTCTCTCCGGTAAGCGGATAAGGCGTTTTATGCCGTACTCTTTCAAAACTCCGCTTTTGCAGAGTGCCTTTATCCCTGCCCGAACCGTCGGGGCGATAACCCCGAACAGTTCGCAGATTTCCCGCTCGGTCATGGCGGTTGCACCTATATCGCTCGGCAGGGAGATATTGCCCTGCCCGTCCATCGTGATAATGTTCCTTTCTTCTTTCATCGGGATTCTGTTTTTAATTAGATGGCTCGGCAGATATTCTTCTCCATATCCTCCAACTTGTGCGACAGGGTTTCCATGTCTTGGCTTATCTTCTGGGCGGTGATTTTGGCGTAAATTTGGGTGGTCTTTATGTTGGTATGCCCCAAAAGACGGCTCACCGTTTCGATGGGTACGCCGTGCGACAGAAGCACGGTCGTGGCGTTCGTGTGTCTTGCAACATGGTAGGTCAAACGTACCTTGAAGCCGCATTGTCTGCCTATCTCTTTGAGTATCTTGTTGCAACTGCCGTTACTCGGAACGGGGAAAACATGACCGTCCCGAGCCAGTCCCTTGTATTTCTCTATGATACACTTGGGAACGTCCAAAAGACGGATGTTCGATTCGGTGTTGGTCTTCTTTCTTCGGGTGATTATCCAAAGGTTGCCGTCGAAGAATGTTTGCAGGTGGTCGGCGGTGAGGTTCTTCACGTCCGAATACGCCAAACCCGTGAACACCGAAAAGACGAACAAGTCCCGTACAAGTTCATGGGTGGCATTCTTCATGGGTGCGTCCATGAGCGTCTGTATCTCCGTTTGGGTGAGGTAGCCCCTATCCACGCTTTCGGGAGAGTTGATATATCCGGCAAAGGGATTGAACGGCAAACGTCCGTCGTTTCTCGCTATCGAAACGATGTGCTTCAACGCAATCATGTAGCCCCACACGGTATTGGTGCGGCATTTCTTCTCCGTGCGCAGAAAATACTCGAAATCGTTGATGAACGTGAGGTTGAGTTCCTTTAACGGGATGTCCTCACGCTTGTAGGTATGGGGCAGAAACTCCCGAATATGGTTGCAGACCGTCCGATAACGGGTAAATGTACCCTGCGCCCTGCTGTGCCCGACTTTCTTCTCAAACTCGGCGTTGTGCTGCTCGAACAGCTTCAGCAAGGTTTCCTGCTTGATGCCGATACCAAGATAGGCGTCTTTGAGTTTGGCGGCGGTAACATATCCGTCCGTCTGCATTAACTCTTGATAGCGGCGGTTTACCTCCACACGGATTTTATCTACCGCAAGGTTGATTCTCTGCGCTTCGACGCTCTTGCCCGAAGCACGGCTGTTTTTCACGTCCCACAACCGTGGGGGAACGTCCATCTTGCAACTGAACTGTTTAATCTCGCCGTCCACCGTGATACGGCACATTAAAGGCAGGTTGCCGTTCGGCTTCTCGCTGCCTTTCTTCACGTAAAATAATACCTTGAATGTACTTCGCATAACTCACTCCTTTTTTTGGTTACAAAATTAGTTATTAGTGAGTTACCGACTGCTATGCAAAATTACGCAAATCACAGAAACAGAACCATTTAGCAAGAAATTCACACCCGTTACGGGGGTAATGAGGTGGTAACTGAACTTCTGCGCTGTTTGGCTTCGAGGTGGTATTTCGTTGGCTCTGCCCCATAGAAAAACAAAGCGTAACGAACACTCTATCAGCTAATTCGCTACGCTTTGCCCAAATTTACTTTTTCGCTATGTGTTTATTTTATAAAATCTCTTTATTTAACGCAAACTCACTCTCGTAAAAGCCTCATTCTTATAAAAACTGCCGAATATTTGCTATATTTACACCCTGTTAGCAATTTGGCGTAATAGCGTTGTGTAGAAAGAACTGGATTTTATGAGACCGGAAGATAAAGAAGACGATTATATCGAGGATAAGGAAAACGAGGAAATTGAGGATATAAATAGTGATACCCAAGATAACGAGACTACGGAGGAAGAGGCGAATACCCATTCCGACTATAAAGTCCCGGGGAAAGGGGATACACGTGTCACGACCTATCATTTGTCTGGGATGTACCAAAACTGGTTCCTAGACTACGCTTCTTATGTGATCTTGGAACGGGCCGTTCCGCATATCAACGATGGACTGAAACCCGTACAACGACGTATCCTGCACTCCATGAGAAGGTTGGATGACGGGCGGTATAACAAGGTTGCGAATATCGTAGGTCATACGATGCAGTTCCACCCTCACGGAGACGCCTCTATCGGAGATGCCTTGGTGCAATTGGGACAAAAGGATCTGTTGATCGATTGCCAAGGAAACTGGGGTAATATCCTGACGGGAGACGGAGCCGCCGCTCCTCGTTATATAGAGGCTCGCCTTTCCAAGTTTGCCTTGGAGACCGTATTCAATCCCAAGACAACCCTTTGGCAGCTTTCTTACGACGGGCGTAATAAGGAACCGGTTACCTTACCGGTAAAATTCCCTTTATTGCTGGCACAGGGCGTGGAAGGTATCGCCGTAGGCCTGTCTTCCAAGATACTCCCTCATAATTTCAATGAGTTATTAGATGCTTCCATCGCCTATCTACGGGGAGAGGAATTCGCGTTATACCCGGATTTCCAGACAGGAGGCTCTATCGACATAGCCAAATATAATGATGGAGAACGGGGTGGATCGGTGAAAGTCCGTGCGAAAATCGGCAAGCTCGATAATAAGACATTGGTGATCTCGGAGATCCCGTATGGAAAAACAACCTCTACCGTGATCGAGTCCATCCTAAAAGCGAACGATAAAGGAAAGATCAAGATCAAGAAGGTAGACGATAATACCGCCAAGGATGTAGAGATCTTGGTGCATCTCGCTCCGGGGGTTTCTTCAGACAAGACCATCGATGCCTTATACGCCTTTACGGATTGTGAGATCAGTATCTCCCCGAACTGCTGCGTGATCAAGGAGGACAAGCCGCATTTCCTTACGGTCAGCGATGTGCTCCGCCACTCTACGGATCGTACGTTGGAGCTTTTACGGGAAGAGCTCAAGATCCAGAAACAAGAGCAAGAGGAGGCCCTGTTCTTCGCCTCCCTTGAAAAGATATTTATCGAGGAGCGCATCTATAAAGATCCGGAATTCGAGAACGCCAAGAACATGGACGAGGCGATATCCCATATCGACCTTCGTTTAGAGCCGTTCAAGCCCCGATTTATCCGTGAGGTTACCCGGGACGATATCCTGAAACTCATGGAGATCAAGATGGGACGTATCTTAAAGTTCAACTCCGACAAGAGTAACGAGTTCATCGCCCAGACCTTGGAACAAATCGCCAAGATCAACGATAAGCTGGAACATATCGTCGACTATACCATCGATTGGTTTACCATGCTGAAAGAGAAATACGGCAAGGCTTACCCCCGCCATACCGTGATACGCAATTTCGACACGATCGAGGCGACCAAGGTCGTAGAGGCGAACGAGAAATTGTATATCAACCGTCAAGAAGGTTTCATCGGCATGGGACTGAAAAAGGACGAGTTCATATGTAACTGCTCGGATATAGACGATGTCATTATCTTCTATCGCAACGGTACTTATAAGATCGTCAAGGTAGCGGATAAGATCTTTATCGGTAAGGATATTCTATATGTCAACGTATTTAAGCGTAACGACAACCGGACGATTTACAACGTCATATACCGGGACGGTAAGTTCGGATATAATTACATCAAACGCTTCGCTGTCACGGGCGCTACACGCGATCGGGAATACGACCTGACCAAAGGTACGGAAAACTCCCGTGTCCTTTACTTCAGTGCAAACCCGAACGGAGAGGCGGAGACCGTCAAGGTAATCCTGAAACCCAAACCCCGGCAGAAACTACTCGTCTTCGAAAAGAACTTCAGCGAGATAGCCATTAAGGGACGGGGTTCTCAAGGTAATATCCTGACGAAAGCGGAAGTGCACAAGATCAGCCTCAAGCAGAAAGGCTCTTCCACCTTGGGAGGCCGGGAAGTATGGTTCGACTGGGACGTACTCCGGTTAAATTACGATGGACGGGGAGAAGAGCTAGGCGAGTTCCATAGCAACGATCAGATATTGGTGATCCTGCCGAACGGCGATTTCTACGTCACGAATTTTGACCTTAGCAATCACTACGAGTCCAATATCATGGTCATCGAGAAATACCAGCCGAGCAAGATATGGACTGCCGTATTATACGACGCGGATCAGAAATATTATTATATCAAACGATTCCTGCTGGAGGTAAACACCCGGAAGCAGAATTTCCTAGGAGAGAATCCGAAGAACCGCTTGATGTTGCTTACGGATGAGGTCTATCCTCGTATCGAGGTGATCTTCGGAGGCCACGACGCCTTCCGGGAAGCTCTCATCCTCGATGCCGACGAATTTATCGCGGTGAAAGGCTTCAAAGCCAAAGGTAAACGAATCTCTACATTTGAGGTCGAGACAATCAATGAGCTGGAACCGAATCGCTTCGTCCCTTCCGAAAACGCATCGGAATCAGACGATACCGAAGGCAATGAGGAGGGAAACGACACTGACGACGGGCAGAGTACCACGGATATTATCGATGAAATTACGGGACAGATGAAATTGTTTGACGAATAACCTATGAAAGCTATCACCTGTTTGATTGGTTTGTTCCTGCTGTTTCTCGCGTCACCGGCCAAGGCCCAGTCCGATGGAGACGAGATCCCTTGGTCTATCAACAGCGGGACCATGGTCGGTATAGGAAGCTACAACCTAATGGACACCTATTTATCTCCCAGCATGGAAGATAAGAAATATACAGGCCCCGGATTACGGGTAATGAATGAACGGATGAAGAGGGTCCGACTGGCAAACTATCGGGTATCCAGACAGCAAATCATAAGCGTCGATCTGGCTAGCACGGATAATGCTGCCTCTACCGCTACGGATTTCGCGGGCTTTATCGATTATACGTTGGGTTACTATTATCATTTGCCCACGGTATTGCCGGATTTAAAGCTTCTGGCGGGTGGTGCCGTGCATGGCATGAGTGGTTTTATATACAATACCCGCAACGGAAATAACCCGGCCTCAGCGAAAGCGGATATCGATTTGAACATCTCCGCCATGGCGATCTATAAGTTACGCGTCAAGGAATATCCCATGACGCTACGCTACCAGTTCACGATCCCCTTCGCTGGTGTTTTATTCTCCCCCCATTACGGGCAATCGTATTACGAGATCTTCAACCTAGGGAATGCCTCGGGAGTGGTGCAATTCAATTCCTTCCATAATAAATTCGCCATGAAGAACTTTTTCACGGTAGATTTCCCGGTTTGTAATTTTACGATACGGGCAGGTTACCTAAACAGCTCTTACCGTACAGATGTCAATGGGATACAGTCTCATATAATCTCTCACTCTTTTATGATCGGCCTCGTGAAAGAATTCATCTCTTTCGGAGGAAAACGCCTAAAGAATACTCAGCGGTTCAGAAGCGCTTATTATTAAAAGGAAATCAAATGAAACGATACCTTATATATATATGTATATCTCTCGGATTCCTGTTTACCGGATGTGAGAAATCGGACGAATACGTGGCCTCCCCACAGGAGAACTTTGAGGCGCTTTGGAAAATATTGGATGAGAATTACTGCTTCTTCGAATACAAGGACATTAATTGGAACGAGGTTCACGACCGTTATAAGACACAGATAAGCGATACGATGAACCAATACGTCCTATTTGACGTATTAGGCGATATGCTAAACGAGCTGAAAGACGGGCATACCAATTTGATATCCACCTTCAATATGTCCCGCTATTGGGATTGGTATCTCGATTATCCGGATAATTTCGACTCGGACATACAAGAGAATTATCTCGGAAGGAACTACTCGATCGCCGGAGGACTTAAATACACGACATTGAGTGACGGGCAGATCGGGTATATTTACTACGGTAGCTTTTCCAGTTCGGCCGGCGAAAGCGGTTTGGATCACATATTCTATCAATTCAAGGATTGCAAAGGTTTGATCTTCGATATTCGGGATAATGGCGGTGGCATGTTATCAAACGCCGATCGCATCGCTTCCCGTTTCTTGGAGGAAAAGATACTGATCGGCTATATCCAACATAAGACGGGTAAAGGGCACGATGACTTTTCCGAACCTTATCCCCTTTATCTCTCACCTTCCGAGCGTATCCGCTGGTTACGCCCTGTCGTGGTCTTAACGAATCGTCATTGCTACAGCGCCGCCAACGATTTCGTGCAGAAAGTACGCATGATGCCTTATGTAACGACGATGGGAGATCGCACCGGAGGCGGTAGTGGCTTCCCCTTTAACTCCGAGTTGCCCAACGGCTGGGGTGTCCGTTTCTCCGCGTCTCCCATGCTAGATGTAAACAAACAGCATACGGAATTCGGTATCGATCCTACATATAAGGTTTCTATGACCCAAGAAGATATCGAGAAAGGTAAAGATACGATTATCGAGGCGGCGATCACCCACCTCTTGTCCGAGACCGAGAAGAAATAAGGTTTCGCTAAAAAAACAACGCAAATATTTGCAAGTTTATAAAAAAGCATTACCTTTGCACACGATTCCAATGCGGCTGTGGTGTAATTGGTAGCCACGTCAGACTTAGGATCTGATGCTTCACGGCGTGGGGGTTCGAGTCCCTTCAGCCGCACAAATCCAGAAATCCTTGTAAGTTCGCTTACAAGGATTTTTTAGTATGGATAAACCTCCTCCATATATACAAGCACTGTGAAGATCAAGGATTACAAACAACATCCAAACTGTTAATTTTAGAAGATTTTGTGCCTATTCTGTATAGTTTCAAATTCAAAAACATTTTTTATACCGGGCAGGCATGTTGTTTAACACAAGTTATACTCAAAACCCTTGACAAAGGGGCTTTACAAGCTTATCTTTGCATTGTGGTTTTTTCATAATAGTATTAGATTTAAGGTTAACAAAGTTTGGTTAGGGCTTGTCGTGAGACAGGCTTTAATTATTTATAGGGGTTTCATTCGTTTATAGATGCTTCCCGGCATCGATTTTATCTTTCCATCCAATTCCAACTCAAAGAGCAGAGAAGATAATTGATGTACCGGAAGATTCAAGGCTACGGACAATTCATTGATATGAGATTCCTTTCGCATTTCCAAGAACGACAAGATCCGTTCACTCTCCTCGTTCTCAGGAAATAATAATTGGGTTTGGACCGGTAACGCGTCCGTCTTTTGAGCGACATCCCAACGCATCGCCATGATTAAATCGTCAGCGCAAGTGATCAAGCCTCCTTTATTCTGCCGGATTAAGCTATTACATCCCTTAGAGTTGATATCCGTTACCCGGCCCGGAAAGGCATAGACATCCCGGCCATACGAGAAAGCGATATCCGCCGTGATCAAAGAGCCTCCTTTCTCCGCCGATTCAATAACGATCGTGGCATCCGCCAGACCGGCTACGATCCGGTTTCGCCGGATAAAGTTCTGCCGATCCGGATTCGTCCCGCTAGGAAAGTCGGTCAATAAACCTCCCCGCTCCAACATCTCGACCGCCGTAGAGCGATGCACGGGAGGATAGATACGATCCAAACCATGCGCCAATACGCCCACCGTGGGCAATTGGTTCTTCAACGCATTCCGATGAGCGCAAATATCGATGCCATATGCGAGTCCGCTAACGACCAATAGATCCGGGAAAATCACGGACAAATCCCGCAATAAACGCTCGGTCACTTCCTGCCCATAAGCGGAGGCCCTACGAGTACCCACAACGCTGATGATATGGGCGGCGTTTAAATCCGCGTTCCCCTTGAAATAAAATAAAACCGGAGCGTCCGGGCATTCCCGCAGACGTTCCGGATAATTCATATCTTTCAAGAAATAGATAGAGATACCGTTCTTTTGGGCAAAAGCCAATTCTTTCTCTGCCCGTAAAAGCACATCCGCCCGCTTAATCTCGGTGATAATCGAATCGCCGATACCCGGTATCTTCTCTAGCGACTGGCGCTTTTCCGTAAACACGGCCTCCGCATCCCCCAACGCTTCCAGAAGATGGCGGGCTAGGATATCTCCCACCCCATTAATCATAGTAAGGCCAATTTGGTAAATCTGTTTGTCTGTCATTTATGCTTGTTTTGATTCTATTCGCTTTAGCATCTCATCGAAATATTCTCCTCTGGTTAATTTGCCATTCTCTACGACAACGGATTCCACGACTCCTTTAGTAGCCAGCGCCCCATCGGATTCCCGGTAAATATCTTGCTCGAACACCAGTTTCACCCCTTTCTTATATACATTCAGGCAAGAAGTATACCGATCGCCGCTCCGCAAGGAGTTCTTGAACTGGATATCCACACGGGCCACAAAAGCATCGATGCCCTTCTCATGCATGGCGCCGAAGTTCTCACCCAACGACTCTAGAAACTCATGCCGGGTATGCTCCATATAATGCTGGTAATTGGAGTTATTCACCACGCCTTGCAAATCGCACTCGTAATCGCGAACCTTGTCTGTCAGTTTAAAAATATATTCCTTCATTATCGTAGTTCTTTTTCGATTTGTACTTTCTCCATTTTATAAAGACGATCGGACGGGCGGATCTTCTCGGACATCTTTATCGAGAAGCGTTCCCCTTTCACGGTCTCCTCCACCGGTTTCAGGTCTACCCGGATCTCATCGACGGTCTGCATAACGGCTCCGGTCGTGGGACCCGTTACCAAGATCTCATCGCCTACTCTCAAGGAACCGGACTCCATCTCAAACTCGGCGACACCGATTCCGCTGAAGTATTTGATACCCCGTGCCACGTACACTTTCTTACGGGTAGCACCGGAGCCATATTTACTGCTCCATTCACCCAATCGTTGTCCCAGATAGTAGCCATCCCAGAAACCGCGATTAAAGACCCTGCGCAGACGCTCGTCCCAAACCGCTATCTTTTCCTCATCGAAGGTACCTTCGCAATAAGCCTTGACCGCCTCTTTATAACATTCGGTCACGAGACGCACATACTCCGGCCCGCGGGCACGCCCCTCCAGCTTGAACACACGTACGCCGGCATCCATCATCTTATTCATGAAATGAATCGTCTTCAAGTCCTTCGGCGACATGATATACTGATTCTCCACATCCAGCTCGATCTGGCTATCCTTATCATGCACCGTATAGGCACGACGACAAATTTGCATGCAAGCCCCCCGGTTGGCGGAAGCGTTCATCTCATGCAAACTCAAATAGCATTTACCGGACACGGCCATGCACAAAGCCCCGTGAGCGAACATCTCTATGCGGATCAATTCCCCTTTCGGGCCCTTGATCTGCTGCTTCACGATCTCCTGATAAATCTCATGCACCTGCTTTAAGTTCAATTCGCGAGCCAATACGACCACATCGGCGAAGCGGGCGTAAAACTTCAACGCCTCCACGTTCGAGATATTCAATTGCGTGGATAAGTGCACCTCTTGCCCGATGCTATTCGCGTAACTCATAGCGGCTACATCGGCGGCGATAATGGCGGAGACACCCGCATCCTTAGCGGCATCTATAATCTCCCTCATCAACGGAAGATCCTCACCATAAATAACCGTATTAACCGTGAGATAACTCTTGATACCATGTTCGCCGCAAATAGCGACGATCTTACGCAAATCCTCCGTCGTGAAATTATTCGACGAGCGAGAACGCATATTCAATCCTTCGATACCGAAATAAATGGAGTCGGCCCCTCCTTGTATAGCCGCCATCAACGATTCATAGGAACCGACAGGCGCCATTATTTCAAAATCCTTCTCTTTCAAGGTTATATATTTTAATATTACGGTAGCAAAGGTACGAATAATATTTGAGAAGATTTCTTATAAACGACCCACAGGCCACAGAAAGAGGAAAGACAGGCAAAAGATGTGAAATAATTTAAGACACATGAATTCAGCGATTTATTTTTTGCGCAGACAAATATTCCATCTATCAAGAGATACTTCAAGACCATTCCCTGCAAGAGATTCTTGAACAAGGTATATGGGAGTTAATGAAAGATGATGGGAAGATAATATAAAGTACTGTCTATAAACCTATTGCAGCTTCCTTCTATTTCTCGCTTAGGAAACTGTAGTTTCAACCGGATGAAACTGGCGTTACTTATAGTGGAAACTGACGTTACTTTAGGAACTATGAGTGTATACAAATAAAGGGAGCGTGCGGCTGACTTTTATTCTTCGTCGGGTCTTTGCCGAACCTTCGATCAATTAAAAGTTCAGCCAATCGCCCTTTCCTTTAATAAGGAAAGGACCACAACTCTACATAAAGCCATATAACGCCCGCCCTCACGAAGGACATCCTTTATAAATTGTCTTGACCTTTTAATCTATTATTAACTATAAAACAATTGGCGTATGGACGTTTGTAGCCTTGAAGAGATTCAGAATCTTTTTATTTTTTACGATACTTGTTTTAGCAAGTATTTCCCTGAATTAGAATTTTATTGTAATGAGAAGGAATTCCACGTTCATAGTATTATACGTAAATACAGTGATATAAAGGGAGTATGCTATAATACCACTCATTTCATAATTGAGATGAAACAGGAATACGTGATCTATTTGCCTTTATCGATCGATGCTAAATTCCGTATTTTAACTAAACAGAAAACCTATTACTCGTAATATAACCTTATTTCAATATGCCTGAACTTATTACCATAGAAGAGGCCGCCCGTATCACGGGTTTCCCCAGCGAAGATATCCAATATTGGGCCAAAAGCCATAAAATAACCTCTTACTCCGTGACGAGAGACAGTCGCCTCGTGGATCTGGCCAACCTGCGTGAATTCATCTCCCATATCGAGCATCTGGGAATACAGAAACTATACCTGCAACTGATCATCGAAGACAAGAAAGAAGAGGCCGACGAGATCATCGCCCAACACGATGATTTCCTGTTCTGCCTTCGATCCCTTAAAAACATCTCTCCCCTCCTTAAACAAATTACCGCCGAACTAGCTACATTCATACACGACAAACAAGATCGATACATATTCACGGAAATAACCTCGGGCACCAAAATGCAGGATGTAGCCAAACGTTGCGATATATCCTACGACAGATTGTGCTACCGGTATAAAAACATAGTACTCCGATTACAAGAGAGCACCGGATTTCTGGCTGAATATAAGAAAACAATCAAGTATCAGGATCTGGAGATAGAGCGTTTACGGCTCGAGAACAGGAATATGGAATACGAGTTGAAAAGCCTGTACAAAAAGGCACTTGAAAGCGGTTTGTATATCGAATCTCCCCGATCACTCGTCTCCATACCCCAAAGTGCCGCCAAACGGATATGCCAACCCATCACTAACCTCACCTTGTCTCCCTATATCCGCAAGTGCCTCGCGAAGCTGGAAATAGAAACCATAGAAGATCTGTTACGCTACGCGAAGAAAAAAGGCCTCGACTCATTATTGGATATGCCGGGCTTCGGTACCCTTGGTTTGGATCAGTTGAAGTTCCAGTTGGAGAAGCACAAGATCCTAAATAAAGCGGGGCAATCCGAGCTCTATCAATATATCATAAATGATCCGGATTATTAAAAACACCTGTTCCATCTACCGATCATCTTACGAGATGTAAAAATTATTCCCCAAAAAGAAGTACTTTTGTAATCTCTATTTAGTTAGCAAACAGAAGGTATGAAGATTGGTTCAATAGATTTAGGGGAGCGTCCGGTATTCTTGGCGCCTATGGAGGACGTGACGGATATCTCGTTTCGTTTGATGTGCAAACGCTTCGGAGCGGACATGGTATATACGGAGTTCGTATCGAGCGACGCGTTGATCCGCAGTGTGAACAAAACACAGCAAAAACTAAATGTCTCCGATGATGAGCGTCCGGTCGCTATCCAGATTTACGGCAAGGACGTAGCCTCGATGGTAGAGGCCGCACGTATTTGCGAGGAAGCTCGTCCGGATATTTTAGATATAAACTTTGGTTGCCCCGTAAAGAAAGTAGCGGGCAAGGGAGCCGGGGCCGGCATGCTACGCAATATCCCGTTGATGCTGGAGATCACGAGAGAGGTGGTGAAAGCCGTGAACATCCCCGTCACCGTGAAAACCCGTTTGGGATGGGATGCCGACAACCGCGTTATCGTGGATCTGGCCGAGCAACTACAGGATTGCGGTATCGCCGCCCTCTCCATCCACGGACGTACACGGGCGCAAATGTACACGGGCGAGGCGGATTGGACCTTGATCCGTGCCGTAAAAAATAACCCTCGCATGCAAATCCCTATCATCGGGAATGGCGACGTGACTTCCGCCGAGATATGCAAGCAGCGTTTCGAGGACTATGGCGTAGACGCCGTAATGATCGGTAGGGCTAGCATAGGCCGCCCTTGGATCTTCCGGGAGGTAAAACACTATCTTACGACCGGGGAATTATTGCCACAAGAGCCTTTCTCTTGGTATCTGGATATCCTAAAAAAACAAGTGGAGCAAAGCGTGGAACGATTGGACGAGCGTAGGGGAATCTTACATATTCGCCGTCATCTGGCAGCTACTCCACTCTTCAAAGGTATTACCGATTTCAAGCAAACACGGATCGCCATGCTACGTGCGGAGACTGTTAACGAATTATTCGAAATTATGAATAACATTCCTAAAAAGTACGGAATTTCAGAATAACAAGCTTGATATATATCAAATTGAAACCTATTTGCGATATCTTTACAATAAAATGTTACAAATACTATTGACGCATATTATAAAACCCCTTATATTTGCATCGAGTTTTTTTCATAGTATTTTAGATCTAAGGTTAACAAGTCTTTGCAAGGGGGGAATCGTGAGATTGTTTCATTGAGGAGCAAAAAAAGCCGCATCCATATTGGGACTAGCGGCTTTTTTGTTTTTCCGGACTCTATATCCTAAATCAAGAAACTTATCGTATCTTTGTCAATAGGTCACATTAAATATTTGGCACTATGAACCAGACTATTTATCCCAGTCGGTATACAGAATTTCGAGAAGATTCGCAAGGACGGAGATACCCATAAACTGGCCTCCTCCCTCGAACTGACCTATGATGAAACACACTCCTTGCTGAGAAAGCGTTACGACGGCTATCATTTCGTAGCCAACGTACCGGGTATCTATAACCCTTTCAGCCTGCTGAATACCTTTAAATATATGCGGCCTGAAGATTATTGGTTCGAGACCGGGACACCTTCTTATTTAGTAGAGTTACTCAAGCACACCCATTACGACCTCTATGAGCTGGCAAATACCGAGACCGATGCCGATGTGCTGAACAGTATCGACTCAACCTCTAGCAATCCTGTCCCTGTTATTTACCAAAGCGGCTACCTTACGATCAAGGATTATGATTCTCGCTTTGGTATCTATAAACTAGGATTTCCCAATTTAGAGGTAGAAGAAGGCTTTGTCAAATACCTGCTTCCTTTCTACACCAGTGTTAGCGCCCCAAAGACTCCTTTCGAAATCGGGCGTTTTGTCCGGGAGGTGGAATAAAAAAGCCTATGTTTTCGCACACACGCTATACATTATTCGAAATAAACCCTTACATTTGCGAAAAACATAATACTATACCACCATGAGTAAGAAAGTCATAACTTTCGGAGAGATCATGCTTAGGCTGGCTACTCCGGACTATTTACGCTTTTGCCAAGCCAATCAGTTCAACGCTACTTTCGGCGGAGGGGAAGCGAATGTCGCCGCCTCACTCGCCAACTATGGCATAGAGACTGAGTTTGTAACCCGTTTACCCCAAAATGACATCGCCCGTGCCTGCGTTATGGAATTACGCAAACAGGGTATCGGAACTTCCAAGATCATTTACGGAGGGGAACGGTTAGGCATTTATTTTCTGGAGACCGGAGCGGTCGCTCGTGCCAGCAAGGTGGTATATGACCGGGCTCATTCTTCCATCGCCGAGATCCGACCGGGGATGATCGATTGGGACGAGGTATTCAAGGATGCCTCTTGGTTTCACTGGACAGGTATCACGCCAGCCATATCCGAAGGTGCCGCCAACGTATGCTTGGAAGCGATACAGGCGGCAAACCGATTGGGCATCACGGTATCCTGCGACCTCAACTACCGGAAAAATCTCTGGAAATACGGTAAGACAGCCCATGAGGTCATGCCGGAACTAGTAGCCGGATGCGATATCATCCTAGGAAACGAGGAAGATGCCGAGAAAGTCTTCGGTATCAAGCCCGAAGGTTTCGACGCCGCCGCCACGGAAGGCGAGGTACACGCCGCTTCTTTCCAGTCGGTATGTACCCAATTAATGGCTCACTTCCCACGTGCCCGGAAAGTTATCATCACGCTAAGAGGCTCCATCAATGCCAATCATAACACATGGGGCGGAGTGCTATACGCCGACAACCGGTTGTACGAATCCCGCCGGTATGACATCACCCATATCGTAGATCGTGTAGGTGGAGGCGATTCTTTTATGGGAGGTCTTATTTACGGTTTGCTCTCCTACCCCGGTGACGACCAGAAAGCCTTGGACTTCGCGGTAGCGGCTTCCTGCCTGAAACACACGATCTACGGAGACTTCAACCAAGTAACCGTAGAGGAAGTAGAAAAACTCATGTCCGGCGACACCTCCGGCCGTGTCTCCCGCTAATTTTCAATTCTCAATTTTCAATTTTTAATTCCCAATATGGCTCGATTCAATAAAATACAAACATTACAGGCTATCATCCAAACCGGAATGGTGCCCGTCTATTATAATAAAGAGGTAGAGATCGCAAAACAAGTTGTAAAAGCCTGTTACGAGGGAGGCGTCAGAGCCTTCGAGTTTACTAACCGGGGAGATTTCGCCCACGAGGTATTTGGCGAGCTGGTAAAATACGCCGCCAAGGAATGTCCGGAATTAGTATTGGGCGTAGGTTCTATCGTAGACCCGGCCACAGCCGCCTTATTCATACAGCTAGGGGCAAACTTCGTAGTCGGCCCGCTGTTTAACCCGGAGATAGCGAAGATATGTAACCGTCGCCTCATCCCTTATACGCCCGGCTGCGGTTCCGTATCCGAGATCGGCTTTGCCCAAGAAACAGGTTGCGACCTTTGCAAGATATTCCCCGCCGGAAATGTAGGAGGTCCCTCATTTGTCAAGAACATAAAGGCCCCCATGCCATGGACCCTAATCATGGCTACCGGTGCCGTGGAGCCGACAGAGGAGAATCTATCCGCTTGGTTCAAGGCCGGCGTGACCTGCGTAGGAATGGGATCCAAACTCTTCCCCAAAGAAGCGATAGCGGGAAACGATTGGCAATCCATTACAGATTTATGCCGCGACGCCTTATCTATCATTCAAAAGTATCGCCAAGTATGAAAAACTTTTTAGATCAAGATTTCTTGCTCCAAACCGACACGGCCCGTGAGTTATATCACGAGCATGCGGCGAAGATGCCCATCATTGATTACCATTGCCATCTGGATCCCCGGCAAATAGCGGAGAATCATCAATTCGAGGATCTTACGGAGATATGGCTGGGCGGAGACCATTACAAATGGCGGGCGATGAGAGCGAACGGTATTCCCGAAGAATATATCACCGGAGATAAGCCCCCTTACGAGAAATTCCTTAAATGGGCAGAGACGATGCCTTACACGATGCGAAACCCGCTTTATCATTGGACACATCTGGAACTTAGCCGTATATTCGGAATCCATAAAGTCTTGAATCCGGCTTCCGCCGAGGAAATCTACGCAACTTGTACGGATAAACTGCGTACTCCCGAATATCGTGCGCAAGCCATCATGAAACGGATGAACGTAGAGGTTGTTTGTACGACCGACGATCCTATAGACTCATTGGAATTCCATCAAAAAATACGTTCAAGCGGATGCCACATCCGTGTATATCCGGCATGGCGACCGGACAAGGTACTCGCTATCGATAATTTCAAGGCGCTAAATGACTATTTGTCCAAGCTGGAGGCCGCCGCCGATAAGACCATCCTCACCTACAAGCATTTATTGGAGGCATTACAAAAGCGGCATGATTTCTTCGCCGCCCAAGGGTGCCGGTTATCGGACCACGGGTTGGATACTTTCTATGCCGAACCTTATACCGAGCAGGAGATTGAGGTGATTTTCCTCAAGGCTCGTATGGGTAAATCGCTCACGGAGCAGGAAGTTCGCAAATACCGTTCGGCATTGCTATACGAATTGGCGGCAATGGATGCCCGGAGTGGATGGGTACAGCAATTCCATATCGGCGCAAATCGGAATAATAACAAACGGATGTTCAAGTTATTAGGGCCAGACACGGGTTTCGACGCTATCGATGATCAGCCGGTAGCTGTTTCCATGAACCACTTTTTCAGCCATTTAGATCAAGAAGGGCTGTTAGCGAAAACGATCGTTTACAACCTGAATCCCCGCGACACCGAGTTGATGGTAGCCAATGCCTACAATTTCAACGACGGCAGTGTACCCGGGAAGATGCAATATGGAGCGGCTTGGTGGTTCCTCGATCAGATCAAAGGCATGGAAGATCAGTTAAACGCACTTTCCAGCCTCGGTCTTTTAAGCCGTTTCGTCGGTATGCTGACAGATTCCCGCAGCTTCCTGTCATATCCCCGCCATGAGTATTTCCGCCGGATCCTTTGTAATATGCTAGGCAATGAGATAGAGAAAGGCTTATTGCCCGCCTCCGAGCTTTCCTTCATTGGACAGATGGTGGAGGACATCAGTTACAACAACGCTAAACGATACTTTGATTTCTGATTATTGCAACCCGCATTGCAATGTTACTGCACGCCTGTCGCAGTAACACTGCACGTGCGTTGCAGTAAGGCTGCAACAGCTTTGCAACATTTTATTCACAAACACTTCATAAGACCTTCCACTATACTCGCACATATTACGCCTACTTTTGCGGCAGATTTAGATAAACACTAAAATACGCAAACATGAAACAACGGCTTTATGATTTCATCCCTGTCAAGCATCTATGCGTAGGGATGTCTTTATGTGGCATAGTGGCAGGTACCCAAACCGCTCAAGCTTCTCCCGTCTTCGGGCAATCATCGGGCTTAGAACTTCCGAGTCCCAGCATCTACCAACAAAGTACGAAACAGATTTCCGGTATCGTCAAAGACCAGGCGGGGATTCCTGTAATTGGCGCGAACGTGATCGTAAAAGGGACGACAAACGGAGTAATCACCGGGCTCGATGGAGATTTCCTACTGGAAGTTCCGGAAAACGCTACCTTAGAGATCAGTTATATCGGTTATATGACGCAAAGTATCCCGATAAACGGGAAAACGACCTTCAACATCATCCTAGAAGAAGATACGCAGAAATTGGATGAGGTAGTCGTACTCGGTTATGGAGCGGGGCAACGCAAACAAGATCTCTCCGCTTCCGTGGGCGTGCTGAACAACACGGAAGACCTGGTGGCCCGTCCGGTTACCTCTACCGAAAGTATGTTGCAAGGGCAGTTAGCGGGTGTTACCGTACAAGCGAACGGTGGAGACCCGACAGCTACACCCTCGATCGTGATCCGTGGACAGGGCTCACAGAATGGCGATAACGTATTATGGGTTGTTGACGGTGTCCCCGGCGCACCCATCGCTTCTATGAATGATATCGAGACGATTGTCGTCTTAAAAGATGCTGCCTCCGCCGCTATCTATGGAGCGCAATCCGGAGCCGGAGGTGTTATCTTGGTAACCACCAAGAAGGCGAAAGAGGGCAAGACCTCGTTGAGCTATGACGCGACTTTCGGTGTTCGTAAAGCTAGCAACGTAATCGAGCCGTTAAATGCGGAAGAGCAACTCGAGATGCGAAAACTGTCTTACGCAAACGCAGGGCTTACATTGCCGACCGGTTGGGACTTGACCAAGAACCCATGGGTAGGTACCACACGTACCAACTGGATGGATGAAATATTCCGCACCGCTTTCTACCAACGCCATAACGTAGCCTTGAATGTTGGTTCAGAGAATGCCTCCAACCGTGTTTCATTTGCTTACGATAATGATGAAGGTGTATTGATCAATACTTTCAACAAGAACCTTTCACTTCGTTACAACGGTAAATTCAAATTGAATAAATGGGTGACTATCACCGAAGACGTGGTTTGGAAAAACAACGAAAGCCGTTCAAAAGATACCGACAGTGGTTATACGGGAGTTGTCGCGGCGGCTATGTATATGCCTGCCAGCGCTACGGTTTACAATCCGCTGGATGGCACTTACGGTGGAACAACGACCGAAGACCCGGATTACATCGCCAAATATGGCTCCAACTTCGCAGATATCCATGGAGACGCTGTCAATCCGGTTCGCTTGCTGGAAGCGGAAAACCGCTATGACCGAACCAGCGACATCTGGAGTACGACCAGTCTGGAACTAGCTAATATCGTTACCGGCTTGAAGTTCACGAGCCGTTTCACTTACAACCTGAAGAATAATCTATATAAGAACTTCAGCCCGATCCGTGACGAGGTGGGAAAACCCTCCTTGACAAATAATCTGGATGAAACGACTTACCGTGCAGACGCATGGAAAACGGAAAACACATTGACTTACGACAATACGTTTAATGACATGCACACCGTGGGTGTCTTACTATCCACTACGGCCGATCATTACAGCAAGCGAGGATTAGAGGTTAATGGAAAAGATTTATCTGACGAATCCGCTTATTTACAATATCTATCCTATGCGAATTCCGTTTCCGCAACCGATTATTTGACCGGTCCTGACGCAAACGTATCCTTGATCGCCCGTCTGGCTTATTCCTTCAACGATCGTTACTTCGTTACAGCCTCTTGGCGTCGTGATTACGCAGGCCGTCTACCTAAAGATAATAACTATGGCGACTTTCCTGCCGTAACAGCCGGATGGAAAATCTCTAATGAATCTTTCTTCCCGAAGAGCGAGACACTGAATTTATTGAAGATCCGTGCTTCTTGGGGACGTGTCGGTAATCTAGGATCTATCGGTTATAATTACAAATCAGCTTTATTAGGTAAGAATTATTGGTCGGAGCAGGCACAGTACGGCGTAGAATCGAACAAGATTTGGGGAAACTTCGTCTATAACTCTACCGCATTAAATCCCAACTTAACATGGGAAACTTCCGAGCAATGGGACTTAGGTCTAGATGTGAACATGTTCGACAATCGCTTGAGCATGGCATTCGACTATTTCGACAAACGCACGTTCAACTTGATCCAGTCGCAAACGATGAACTGGCCGGGAACGATCGGTATCGATGCCATGTTAGTCAATCAAGGTGAAGTCCGCAACCGAGGTTTTGAGGCGCAAATCAATTGGAACCAACAGGTAAATAAAGATTGGTCGTACTTCGTTTCCGGAAACTTCTCTTATCTAAAGAACTGGGTTTCTGATATTGGGGTAAAGAACGCAGACGGAACCCCGGGTGTCTGGACAGGTATCACCAAGGACAATGCCTATTTCGATGGAAGTTATCGTAACCTTCCATATATGTATCAAACAGCCGAAGGAGAACCGCTGGCCTCTTTCTATCTGATCAAGACTGACGGCATTTTTCAAAGCGACGCAGAGGCAGCCGCTTATGTAAACAAAGACGGAAAACGAATCCAACCGGACGCTGTAGCCGGCGATTTGAAATTCGTCGATGCCAATGGTGATGGAGTCATCAATGATGAAGACCGTCAATACTGCGGTAGCGCTACACCTAAAACTACATTCTCATTCTCCGGAGGATTCACTTGGAAGAAGCTTTCCGTAAGCGCTATGTTCCAAGGCGTAGGTGGAGCACAAGCTTTATATGTAGGTAAATATATGGCCTTAAGTGATGTAGAAGGAAACTTCAACCGCTCAAAAGAGATCATGAACGCTTGGAGTCCGTCGAATACAGGGTCGAATATTCCACGCTTATCGAAAAACGACCCGAATAGCAACTTTAGCACACCGTCTGATTGGTATCTGGAGAATGCTTCTTACTTGCGTTTGAAGAACTTCACCGTATCCTATGACTTGAGTGATGTTATCAGGAAATGCGCTCACCTGCAAGAACGCAACAGCATGATGTCGGTTTACCTTAGCGGTGAGAACCTCTTCACGATCACGAACTACTCAGGAATGGACCCGGAAACCGGCGGTTGGGATGCCTTGAAGTATCCGGTTTCACGCGTATTCTCTGTCGGAGTCAAATTGACATACTAATCGGGTGTTTTAAAAGATATTCATATTAACAAAGGATCAAAATGAAAAGATATATTACAGTATTAGCATTATCCGCATTGGTTTGTAGTTCTTGTAGCGACTTCCTCGACGTTCAGCCGGAAGGAAACGCAACTACAACCTCCTATTTCTTGAATGATCAACAGGCCATTGATGCCATTGACGGATTATATGAAAGATTCCATCAAGAGGGTTGTTACGGCCGTGAGTTATTCTGGGAACAGGGAGCCGCATGCGACATTGTTTGGGGACGTACGCGCGGTTATAACTCTTTGGCGACCTTAGCCTATACCGGTGATGAATCTCCTCTAAGAGATGTATTCAGCCGTATGTATTCTACTATGTCCCGTGCGAATTGGATCATCCAAGAATTAGTGAAGAAAGAAAAGGGAACGACGCTGACCGCCGTCGAGAAACGCAGCTTGGGCGAAGCTTACTTCAGTCGCGGTTGGGCACATTATCTGATCGCTTATCGGTACGGTACGGATAAACAAGGAGTGCCTTTCGTACGTTACGAGGACTTCCCCGACGATTACGACAACTCCATACCGCCTCAGCAGGCTACCGTTATGGACAATTATAAACTGATCATCGAAGATATGGACAAGGCAATCGCCTACCTTCCAAACTTCGAATCCTATGACGCTGACAACCGGGGCCGGGCACATCAGGCTGCTGCCGTGGCGTTCAAAGCGAAAACTTATGCTTACTGGGCTACTTGGGATGCTACCCAATGGAACAACGTCATCGAGATGGTCAATCAATTAGAGAACAACTACAATCGAGATCTAGCTCCCACATTTGCGGAACTATTCTCGTCTGACTTGAAAGATTATTGGAACGCCGAATATCTCTGGACTATTCCGAGTATCGGTGGCGCACTACCGGGCGGTACCGAATTCCCGGGTATTATCCTTGAGAACAAAGGCTGGGGCAAATATAATGGTTGGGGGCAGATGAAGCCCTCTTACGACATCTACGAAGAAATGGCGAAAGATGGTAAAGGTAATGACCGTTTAGTACGCTCAATCTTGGAATACAACCAAGAGTTCCCGTTCTTCGGCGAGACACGCAAGTTCTGGTCTACCTCCGATCTTGAAGCTGGTTTCATGATCAATAAATACATGGACGCGTTCAAATACTCAGACCCTGTAGGTGAAGGAGCCGTGAGTGCTAACGGAGACTGGCCTACGGTCCGTGTCAATTTCCCGATCATCCGTTTCGCAGAAATGTTATTGTTCCGTGCCGAGGCATATTTAATGACAGGCCAAGCCGATAAAGCAACCGCAGATATCAACCGTATCCGCCTACGCTCCAACTTGGTACCGCTTGCCGGCACCGCCACGATGAAGGATCTATATCACGAACGCCGTTGTGAATTGGCTTTTGAGTTTACAGACCATCTATTCGACTTAAAGCGTTGGAACCGTTCTTCCAATGCCGACATAAAGACATTGGCCGATAAAGAGTTGAACGCACATCCACGTATCCGCAGATATGAAGACCGGGCGAATCCGGAATCCGCGTTCACGATTATTGGTTACGAAGATTACACCAACAAAAACGCCTATCAAGCACATATGATGGTATTCCCGTATCCAAGTGAAGAGATTACTAAATCGAATGGTCAACTGAAGCAGAACGAGGGATATTAACCGGCTCCTTTAAACCGATCAAGGAACGAATAAGATTCAATTACGGGCTGTCTCAGAAAATGAAACAGCCCGTGTTATTTTCTACCGGGTAAAAACGCATATCTCAAATAGGTAGTTTACCTTTGCCAATTGTATAATATAGTAAACAAAAGATACACCATGAGATTAATTCAAACTCTTTCTTCTTGCTTGTGTACAGGGATAATAGCCTTATTCACGGCCTGTAGCCAAGCACCACAATCCCCCATCGATTCCGTGAATCCGTTTATCGGCACGGGATTTCACGGACACACGTATCCCGGGGCCACGGCTCCTTACGGAGCGGTCCAACTCAGTCCGGACACCCGGAAAGGGAATTGGGACGCTTGTTCTGGTTATCATTACAGCGATTCTACCTTAATGGGTTTTTCCCATACCCATTTAAGCGGTACGGGATGTATCGACCTTGGCGATATCCTATTCCGTCCGTCACTCCAGACACCTCTAGCGTTCTCGCACTCGGACGAGAAGGCTTCCCCGGGTTACTACTCGGTGAATCTCAGGGAGGCAGGTGTATTAGCGGAACTTACCACGACCCCGCATGTCGGGATACACCGATATACCTATAAAAAAGGGATAGAGTCTACGTTGGTGGTCGATATGGACCATTTATTGGATAACGAATATATATACGAAGGCTGGGTTAAGCAAACCGGGGAGAATGAGCTTACCGGTATGCGGCGTACCCGGGGCTGGGTAGACAATCAGTATGTCTTCTTTGTAGCGCAATTCTCGCAACCCTTCTCTTCCATGGAACAGCCTTCCGAACGGCAAGCCGTACTTACCTTCGATACGACTACCGGAAAGCCCATCGTCTGCAAAGTCGGGGTATCGATCGTAAATGAGGAGAACGCCCGTCTGAACCTTGAGCAAGAGACGGATTCCTATGGCTTTGATTTCGACGCCATCCATCAAGCGACACGCTCCAATTGGGAAAAAGAACTGGACGTTATCACGGTAGAAGGAGGCACCGAAGCCGAGCGCACGAATTTCTATACGGCGCTATACCATAGCAAGATCATCCCGAATATAGCGAGCGACGTGAACGGACAATACCGCCGTCACGACATGAGCGTAGCGACGATCCCGGCAGGTCGCCGCCAATTCTCCACCTTTTCCACTTGGGACACCTTCCGGGCCTGGCATCCGATGATGACTCTGTTGGATACTACCTTGGTGAATGATATGGTACAGTCTCTCTTGGATATGTACGACGCCAGCGGCGAGCTTCCGTTATGGCCCTTATCGGCAGGCGAGACCGGGACCATGATCGGTTATCACTCCACATCGATTATAGCGGACGCTTATTTGAAAGGTATTCGCGGATATGATGCGGAACACGCTCTCGAAGCGATGAAAATCTCAGCGGAGAAGAATAAGAAAGGAGCGGATTATTATATAAAGGAAGGCTTCATCCCGACGAATATCAAGAAAGAATCGGTTTCCTGCCTATTGGAATTTGCCTACGATGATTGGTGTATCGCACAAATGGCGAAAGCTTTAGGACATATGGATGATTATGAGACGTTCATCAAGCGCTCCCAGAATTTTATCAACGTATTCGACGGTAGTACCCGGTTCTTCCGGGGCAAACGGCAGGATGGGAATTGGGAGACTCCTTTCGATCCATTCGCCATCGGACGTTCCTATACGGAGGCTACGGCCTGGCAATATCGTTTCTTTACCCCGCATGACGTATATGGATTGACCCAGTTGTCCGGAGGCCGGGAGGCGTTCATCGCTGATCTGGATAGCTTATTTATGGTTACCTCCGAGGTAGTCGGCGATCTGGTAGACGTTACAGGATTGGTTGGTCAATATGCGCATGGCAACGAGCCTAGCCACCACATGGCTTACCTATATAGCTATGTGGGCCAGCCCTGGAAGACACAGGAATGGACCCGTCGCTTGCTGGACGAGATGTACCAGCCCACGCCGGAAGGTATCATCGGCAATGAGGATTGCGGCCAGATGTCCGCTTGGTATATCTTGAGCAGCCTCGGCTTCTACTCCGTATGTCCGGGTAGCAACCAGTTTATCCTAACGACCCCGTTGTTCGATAAGGCGAACATGAAGCTGGGCAATGGCAAGACATTGGTCATTACCGCCAACCAGCCGGATAAGAACAAGTATATCACGAAGGTTACCTTAAACGGCGAGGAGATATCGCATTGCTACATCACCTACGACCAGTTGATGCAAGGAGGCACACTGGACTTTACGCTCTCGGCGACACCGGACAAGCGTTGGGGAACCGCTCCCGAGTACGCTCCCTATTCCTATACGGAGCAACCTACCGTCTCTATCCCTTACATAGCGAATGATCTGGATTTATTTGAAGGAGAGATTACGGCGGAACTAAAATCCACGACACCCGAGGCGGTTATCCATTACACGCTTGACGGATCGGAACCGGATGAGAACGCTCCGGTATACAGCGAGCCATTCGTCTTAAAAGAGACCACGATTATCAAGGCCAAAGGATATAAAAAGGGATTCGTACCCAGCCGTACGTACTCGATCCAAGCGACAAAAGCCGTATTACGCCCCGCGTTATCCATACAGCCTACGAAGCATGGGGTAGCTTATACCTATTACGAAGGAGAGTTCCAATGGGTAGCCGATCTGCAAAAAGCGAAGGTAGTCGAGACCGGAACAATACCTGAGCCTTCTATCCTGAACGCTAAATTGCCGGATCATTTCGGTTATATCTTCACCGGATATATATACGCACCGGAAGACGGTGTCTATGAGTTCAGTACCCGCTCGGATGACGGTAGCGTCCTCTATATCGGCAAAGAAAAGGTAGTGGACAATGATGCCTCCCACGCCGCCATCGACGCGACGGGACGCATCCCCTTACAAAAAGGCTACCACCCCTTCGCCTTGCATTATTTCGAGGATTACGAGGGTGAGTACCTAGGCTGGAGCTGGCGTACGCCAAGCATGTCCAAACTAGACGCGATCCCAACAGAGAACCTTTATATAAATTGATAATATTAAATACTGAATCATATGAGAAGAACAACTCTATCCGTGCTATCCGCCTTAGCCATCCTGCTATCCGGCATGATCGTTCCGGAGGCCGCGGCACAAAGTCGCCGAGACAAAGAACAAACGTATGTACTAGAGAAACCTTACGAGGTCAAGAAACTAGTCCCCCCTACCGGAAAGAAAATAAAGAACGTGATCCTAATGATCGGCGACGGTATGAGCCTTATGCACATGTATTCCGCTTGGACCGCCAACCGGGGCAAGCTCTGGCTGGACAACTCCCAATACACCGGCCTCTCGAAAACCTATTGCGCCAACCGCCTCATCACCGACTCCGGAGCCGGAGGTACCGCACTGGCCACCGGCCATAAAACGAACTACCATATGGTAGGCGTAGACCCGGAAGGCAAGCCCTTGGAATCTTTGACTACCTTGGCGAATAAGAAAGGCCTGTCAAGCGGCATCGCCGTTACCTGTCGCCTATGGGATGCTACGCCCGCCGACTTCTGCTGCCACAATACGGATCGTGACGCCGAGGCCGAGATCGTAGCGGATTACGTGAACTGTGGCGTCGATTACGTATTCGGCGGCGGCTCCAAGCTATTCGAGAACCGTGCGGACGGTCGCGATTTGTTCAAGGAATTAAGGGAGAAAGGTTACCAGACTCCCCGTAGCTGGGAGGAACTGGCGAAGATCCAAAAAGGCAAGGTATTCTGCGTTACCGATACCGTAGACACCCCGCTTCCCGCCGAGCGAGGCGATCTCTTGGCTCGTGCCTCGATGAAAGCGATCGATCTGCTGGGACAAAACCCGGAAGGTTTCTTCCTGATGGTAGAGGGCTCCCAATTGGATGATTACGGACATTTCAACGATATCGACCTGTTGATGCAAGAGACACATGATTTCGACCGTACGATCGGACGTATCTTCGAATGGGCCGCCCAAGACGGTGAGACATTGGTCGTCGTAACCGCCGATCACGAGACCGGTGGCCTTACCTTGGTGGACGGGGATCTGAACGAGGGCCGTATCGTTTGTAAATTCTCCACCGGAGGGCATAGCGGCGTAATGGTCCCCGTTTATGCTTTCGGCCCGGGCGCCGAGAACTTCACGGGTATCTTCGAGAATACGGATATCTTCTGGAAGATCAAAAAGCTCCTGAATCTATAATCAAACAGTATTCATCCGATGGAGAGTATAACAGGGCTATCCCGCTAGTCAAGTACCGCAGTACTTTGGCTGAGAGGACAGCAGTACTTGACTAGCAGTACTACGGTACCCGACCGGGAGGACTGTGTTCACCGACTGAGGCGCGCCTTCTCCCTCTCTCCCCCAATAAATATCATAAAGAATGACAACAAGACGAAACTTCTTAAAGCAATCCCTTCTTGCGGCAGGCGCGGCCTCCGTTCCCGCCGGGAACCTTTTAGCGCAAGAGAAAATGGAAGAGAAACGCCCCAAATACAATCTTCCTTACAAGAACACCTACCTGAAGGAACCCTTCGTGACCGAGAACGAGTTCCGGACGGCGAAACCGGAGACCATCACGCCCGGAACCTTCGAGGAGGCCAAGCAAATCCTCCCGGACCCGACTTGGAGCGGACACGAGAAGGAAATCGAGATGTACTGGAAGGCTTGGCAAATCGGCATCGGCAACATCAAGGCCCCGGAACCGGATTCCGGTTTCGTATGCAGTTACCTCGATGTCGCCTACAACGGCAATATCTTCATGTGGGACTCCGCCTTCATGATGATGTTCGCCCGTTTCGGTACCCGCTTCTTCCCCTTCCAACGTACGTTAGATAATTTCTACGCCAAACAACATCCGGACGGTTTCATCTGCCGGGAGATCAAGGCGGACGGAGCGGACTGTTTCGAGCGTTACGATCCGACCAGCACCGGACCGAATATCCTCCCTTGGAGCGAGATCGTCTATTATAAGCAGTTCGGCGATATAGACCGCCTACACAAGATATTCCCCGCCCTTTGCGCTTATTATAAATGGTTGAAGCTAAACCATACGTGGCGCAACGGTACGTATTGGACCAGCGGCTGGGGTACCGGCATGGACAACATGCCCCGGGTGGAACCGAAATACAATCCGATATACAGCCACGGCCATATGATCTGGCTGGACGTTTGCTTGCAACAATACTTCACCGCCGGGCATCTGCTTGAGATGGGTTTCTATCTGGAGCGTTGGCAGGAGATCGAGGAGTTCGAGGACGAGCAGAAGATGCTAAAGAAGTATATCAACGAGAACCTATGGGACGAGAAGGAGCATTTCCTTTTCGATCAATACGCCGACGGAAGCCTTTCCTCCACCAAGGGAATCTACGCGTACTGGGCCTTATTGACCGATGTCCTGTCCAAGGAACGCATGGATGCTTTCGTGGCCGAGCTGGATAACAAGGAGACATTCAACCGCCTGCACCGCGTCCCTTCCCTTGCCGCCAACCATCCTAAATACAAGGATAACGGCCGCTACTGGCAGGGTGGCGTATGGCCGGGAGCGAACTATATGGTGATTACCGGCCTATTGCAACAAGGCTATCGTAAATTGGCTTACGAGATCGCACGCAACCATTACGATAACGTCCTAAAGGTGTATAAGAATACCGGTACGTTCTGGGAATACTACGCTCCGGAACATGAGGAGCCGGGCTTCATGGCTCGCCCGAATTTCGTGGGCTGGGGCGGACTGGCACCGATCTCCGGCTTGATCGAGCAAATCTTCGGCATCCGCTCCAATGTGTACGAGAAGAAATTGACCGTAGACGTGAACTTGACGGAGGCTTATGGTATCGACCGTTATCCTTTCGGCCTCGACGGTCTGGTAGCGATCAAAGTCAAGTCCCGTTCTTCCGCTACCCAAGAGCCGCAGGTAGAAATTACCAGCGACGTCCCCTTGGAACTAACCGTCCTTTGGGGCGACAAACAGAAGACGGCTAACGTAAAACCCGGCACGCAAACCGTATAAAACAGTAAATCCATCAAACATCCAGTTGTAGAGACGGGGCGTGCCCCGTCTCTACAACTAGACTCAAAAAACAATTAGTATATGAAACAGATTCTATCCTTATTTATCACCTCCCTCGCCCTCTGTACGGCTTGCTCCTCCCCGAAGGGATCGGACACAGTTCAAGTGGCGGAGACAACCACGGAGCAGACGATTCAGAAAGCCTCCTCCGCAATTCATTACAACGCCTTCTCGCACAATGATTACTGGCGGGAGAGACCTCTGCTGGACGCCTTGTCCTTCCGCTTCAACTGCGTGGAGGCCGATCTGTGGCTGATCGATGACGAGCTATACGTTTCCCATGACCGCCCGGAACCCAATCCGGCAATTACCTTCGAGAACCTATACCTCAAGCCGCTCGTGGCCCGCATACAAGCGAATGGAGGTAAGGTCTATCCCGGTAGCGATCGTCCTTTCTACCTGATGGTGGATTGCAAGGCACAAGGCGAAGAGATGTACAAGCTATTAAAGAAACAGATGGAACCTTACAAGGAATATTTCTGTTCCGTCGATAACGGCGAATATAAAGAAGGTGCCGTCCTCTTCTTCCTTTCCGGCGACCGTCCGAAGAACAGCCTGCCGAAAGAGAACAGCCGCTTCACCTTCCTCGACGGACAAATAAAGGATCTGGGACAGGGCATCCCTGCTTCCCTCGCTCCGGTCATAAGCGATAATTACTCCGATTTCTTCACATGGAAAGGCGAAGGTGAGATGCCCGCCGACCAACTACAGAAGATGCGTGAGATCATCCGGAAAGTCCACGATGAGGGAAAACTATTCCGTTGGTGGGGCGCCCCGGATACCGAGCAGTTCAAACGCTTCTTCATCAAAGAAGGCGTAGACTTGGTAGGTGCCGATGACCTGAATGGGTTATACAACGTATTGAACGAGCGTTAAACGAGAAAATTACAATAGGCATTATAAGGTTGTTACAATGGGCATTCTAGCATCTTTACAACAGGCATCGTAACAGCCTTATAATGCCCATCATAGTTTTAACATATCACAACCGCTTTTATTCCAACCAAGGCTGCGGATTCAGCTTCGTCTTTTCCTTCCACAATTGGAAATGGAGGATCGTGGAATTACCGTCCTCCGGATCCGAATAGATCCTTCCGATCGCTTGACGGGTAGAGACCCGGTCGCCCGCTTTTACATATACCTGACTCAAATTGCTATAAACCGTCAAGTAGTTACCATGACGAACGATTACGGAATTATTATACCCCGGCACCACGAACACACGCGTCACCTCCCCATTGAATACCGCACGGGCATCCGCCCCGGGTGAGGTCTGGATATCGATACCACTATTACTGGTACGAACATATTTCAACTCCTGATGCTGTTGCTCGCCGAATGTAGCGACGATCGTATGTCTTCCGGCCACCGGATACGGCAAACGTCCCCGGTTATTGGCGAAGTTATCGGACAATTGCTTCTCCGCCTTTGTCATCGCATAGCCCCCTTTCGTATCCGCCACACGTTCCTCACGGATCGGCTCTTTTTTACTTTCCGGTACGGGTTTACCCTTAGCGGCAGCTTGTTCACGAGCACGACGCTCACGTTCCGCACGTTCACGGGCGGCTTTCGCCTCGGCCTCGGCACGGGCGATCTCCTCGGCGATCTGCTTCTCTATCTGTCGGTTTAAAGCCTCGGCTTGACGACGCTTCTTTTGGAGATCCGCCTTCAAATCCTTTTGTCTCTTATTCAATAGCTGGACTTCCTCTTTCTGAGAAGCTTCCTCACTTTCTAGCTTCTTACTCTCTTCTTGACGAGTTCCTAAAAGGGCACGTTTCTCGGCACGGGTCTTCTCCATCTCAGCTTGCTTACGGCTGATCTCGGCCTGCTTTTCAACGATGTCATTCGCTTGCCGCTTCTGCCAATCCGCATATTCCCGCAAATACCGCATACGCCGCATGGATTGAGAGAAACTCTCGGCGGATAGGATAAACAACAATTTATCTTGCGAGCTATGGCGTTTATAAAGCCCTCGCATCGATTTACCGTAATTCGTCTGCTTATCGCCCAGTTCCCGTTTTAAGGTGCGCAACTGGCCTTGGATATTCAAGATATCTTTCTCGATCTCATCCAGCTCTTGATTCAATAAACTGATGACTTTCTTACGGGAAAGAATTTGTTTGGAGAGTAGATTCAAACGGTTCAGGGAAGTTTTAGCAGTCTGGGCCGTCTCTTGCAATAATTTATTCGTCTCCTCGATATCGGCCAACGCCTCCTTGCGCTGCTGCTCCAACTGACGGACAGCGGCGGATTTCTGACCGTAAACCACGGTAGATAAAGACAATGCCAATAGAACGATCCAGACGTGCCTCATGATAGATTATTGATTCAGATTCGTAATCGTTTTCAATACTTGCGCAAAGGTAATACGCTTATATTTAGAAGGAACCGAAAAATCCAACTTGAGCGGCTCGTCCAGTTGGATACGGGAGTAATGGATCTTCACCCCACCCTCGGGATTCCCGTTCTTCAACACCTGCACATCCATCAACATCGGGAACGGCTGCCGATCCACCAAGCGAAAATCCTCGTACAGCCATTGCAAGGCATAACGATCGGAAGGATCCGCTACATAGGTAGAGAGAAGTTTCTCCTCGCCATCCGCCTTAAAGGTATAGAAAAGCCCCATGGCATCCTTGGTCTTGATCTCGGCTACCGGGCCTTCTTGATTCAGCTTAAAACGATTATAATGCTTACGGGAAACGCCCTGCTCCCCCGGGATAAACAGATGATTCGTGAAAAGAGCCTGCAAATTGTAGAAGTTGAACTCGATCGGAGTCTGCCCTTGCAAATTGGAATAATTCTCGATCATATAGCGTTTATTCATGCGGTCTACCACCTTGATCGTATCCCGGCTCAACTCGATACGGAAGATCTCGATCCCGAGAAAAGGTTGTACCGACAGTTGGAAAGCACTATCCTTGACCATCTTCATATCCACCCGAGAGCTCATTTGCTTACCAGGGATATCCAGATCCACGTTCAACCGGGCCGTCAAGGTACGGAACTGGAAGGATTGATCCTCCACCGACTGGAAGAACTCATTATGAGCCTTCACGCTAGCGGATTCCACCGTCCCGACTTTCTTGGACGATTTACAGCCTGTCAACATCGAAAGTAAAAGACCTCCACATAACAGGAAGGTCAAGAAATAGTCTCTTTTCATTTCGCGTTCTCGTCTTCTATATATTGTTGCTCGGCGATCTTACGGTTCAAGATCTCGGAATCCTTCCCCATCTCTTTCGCCTTTTTCCATTGCTCCACCGCTTTTTCCTTATCACCGTTCATGAAAAGGATGTCCCCATAATGATCCACGAGTTCGGCGCTCTTTGTCTTATCTTTCTCCAAAGCGCTCTCGATATAGATTTTCGCCAAGGTATAGTTTCCTTGTACGAAGAAGATCCAAGCGTAGGTATCCAGATACGTGGCGTTGTCCGGTTCCAGCTTGATACATTGGGCGCTCATACGTTCCGCCTTTTTCAAGTCTTTCTTCTCCAAAGAAAGGAAGTAACTGTAGTTGTTCAGTACGACCACGTTCTTGTCATTATACTTCAACGCCTCATCGTACGCTTTATACGCTTGATCCAATTGCCCCATCTGGTAATAAATATCACCGATCTGACCGTAGAAATCCGATTTCAGCGGCAGGTTCTCCTTCGGAATGATATTCAAGCCCGCATAATAGGTATTCAAGGCTTCTTGATATTTCTGTTGTTGGTAGTAAGCGATACCCAGATAGAAGTAATATTCCGGCGACTCGGGGAAAAGCTCCATACAAGCCGTACAGATACGGATGACCTCCGGGATATCCTCCCCTTTCAAAGCCAGATTCAGCAATTGCTGCCAAGCCCCGGCGTTACCCGGTTCCATCTCTGTTACCAACTGGAACTGGAATTTCGCCTCCTCTGTCTTTCCTTGGGCCATCAAGAGACCGCCATACATCAGTTTTAAGTCGATATCCTCCGGATGTTGCTCCAAAAGAGTTTGGAATAAATGGTTCGCATTCTCAGTTCCTTGCTTCGTTTGTTGCAGTTTCAAGATATACCGGGAAAGGATGTTCACTTTCGTCTCCACGTCCAGCTTCTCGTTTACCAAAGCGCTGCGGATTTGTTGCTCGGCGGCCTCCTTATCCCCTTTCGCCTCGTAGTAATTGGCCATAGAGACGATATAATAAGGGTCGGTCGGATCAATCTCATTCGCTTTTTGATAGCAAGCCAAAGCCTTGTCCATCTCCCCGTTTTCCAAATGAAGATCGCCCAATACGATCTGGTAACGGGCCTCCATAGGATATTTAGCCGCTAGCTTCTCGATCTCCTTGAAAGCCTCTTCCGGTTTCTCCAACTGGACGTACAGTTTGTATTTCTGCATGGAGATCGCCTCGTTCATACCCATAACCGACTCCAACGCATCATAAGCCTCGATCGCCTTCCCGATCTCGCCGGCTTGCGTCAAGGCATCGGCCAGATAATAATTCAGCTCCTCCTTCTCCGGATAATCACGAACCAATTCCTCGTACTCCTCGGCGGCTTCGCCATACATGCCCAGATTCCGGGTGATAGACGCCAATGCCATTTTATACGTGAAATTATCCTTGCTGTTGGCCACGGCTCTTTTCAACATCTCGACCGCTTTCTCCGGACGGTTCAACTGTACATAAAAAGAAGAAAGCTCATACAAGACCGGAGCCGCCGTAGAGTCAATCTCCAAGCAATGGTTGAAGGCATCATAAGCGGCGTCGAATTTCCCGGCGTTCTTCAAGTTCAAGCCCTCATAAAAGAAGTAATCGAATTTACGTTGATCCTTCTCCGTTTCTGTAGCACCAGCCGGGAGCACAGCGACCAACGAGAGGAAAGAGATGAGATATATCAGTTGCTTAAACATCCTATTATTCTTGTTAACCTTATTATTCTTATTCTTTTCCGGTATGGCCGAACCCTCCGGCTCCCCGCTCGGTATCATCCAACGTCTCCACGGGCTCCCAATCCACATGGCTATGAGCGGCTATAACCATTTGGCAGATACGCTCACCATCATTCACCGTAAAAGGCTCCGAAGATAGATTCACGAGAATAATGCCGATCTCCCCCCGATAATCGGCGTCGATCGTACCCGGCGTATTCAGCAGGGTTATCCCATGCTTTAAAGCCAGCCCGCTACGCGGACGCATCTGGGCCTCATAGCCTTCCGGCAGCGAGATATAAAGTCCGGTCGGGATTAATTTACGTTCCAACGGTTTCAACACAACCGATTCCGACAAATTCGCCCGGATATCCATCCCGGCAGATAAAGGAGTCGCATAACCCGGCAGCGGGTGATGCGATTTATTGATAATTCTTACTTTCATACTTGCAAAGATAAACAAATTGTCAATAGTCAATCAATTAACCCAATCCCCGTTCTCTTTTATTAACTGAACTAAACGTTCTACAGCGTCTTCCTCGGGGATATTCTTGAGGACACATTCCTTACCTTTATACAGGCTGATTTGTCCACGTCCGGCACCCACATAACCATAGTCGGCATCGGCCATCTCGCCGGGACCATTCACGATACAGCCCATGATACCGATCTTCAATCCTTTTAGATGAGAAGTAGCCTCCTTGATACGGGCGATCGTTGTTTGCAGGTCGTACAAGGTACGTCCGCAACTCGGACAAGAGATATATTCCGTCTTACTGATACGGGTTCTTGTAGCCTGCAAGATTCCGAACATACAGCGATCCGAGACAACCGCCTCGCATCCCTCATTGTGCAGCATCAAGCCATCCCCGAAACCATCCAGCAAAAGCGTACCGAAATCGGCGGCGGATTTCAGTTGCAACAACTCCACATCCGTCTCCCGGAAATCACGATGCAAGACAACCGGCACGTCACAACCCGCCATCAGCAATTTATGCATAGCCGCACGTTGCGAGCCAACCCCATTCCGATGATGTGTACTTAATAAGACCACCACGGTCTTATCCGCTTTCAAGATCTCCAACATACGATCCGTAAGATCCATATACGTCAGACGGATAAACTTAAGCGGACAATCGTAATCCTTTAACTCCTCCGCCTCCGAGGCGATGAAGCAAGGAAAAGCATTCGGACGCTCTTTCCAAAAATGAGCGTCTACCAATAAACGGAAATTATCCGGCAAATTATCCGGATCTTCCTTTCCTATATATATATAGTCCGGCAAGGACAAATAATCAAACTCAAAATCCCCGCTACTACGATCGGAGATCACGACTGGCGAGAAAGTACCTCCGATACCTTCCACCACACGGCTTATACGACGGCTTGTCGCCACCGTATCGAAACCGGGAGCCATCGAAGCCTCGATAGGACGATGATTTTCCCGTTCCCTAATATAATCCACCAATTTACGCGCTACCGGCATTTCCGCCTCGGGGTCCTCACTCAAGGAAACCCGGATCGTATCACCGATACCGTCACATAGAAGCGTACCGATTCCGACAGCGCTCTTGATACGCCCGTCCTCACCGTCACCCGCCTCCGTTACCCCAAGGTGCAAGGGGTAATGCATATTCTCGGCCTCCATCGTACGAACCAACAACCGCACGGTCCTTACCATGACAACGGTATTGGAAGCCTTAATCGAAATAACCACATCTGGGAAATTCTCCTCCCGGCAAATGCGAAGAAACTCCATACAACTCGCTACCATCCCCTCGGGCGTATCACCATAACGGCTCATGATACGATCGGAGAGCGAGCCATGATTCACACCGATACGAATAGCGGTGCCATGTGCCTTACAAATATTCAAGAAAGGGACGAACCGCTCACGGATCCTCTCGATCTCGGCGGCATATTCCTCATCCGTATATTCAAGATGGCTGAATGTCTTTACCTTATCTACATAGTTTCCCGGATTGATACGTACCTTTTCCACCTCACCGGCGGCGGCATCAGCCGCTCTAGGATTAAAATGGATATCAGCGACCAAAGGAGTCGTATACCCTTGCTCATTCAATTGTTTACGAATCTCGCCCAAGTTTCGGGCTTCCCGTTCCCCCTGTGCCGTAAAACGCACATACTCAGCTCCCGCCTCGATCATACGGATCGCTTGAGCTACCGCCGCCTCCGTATCCATCGTTGATACATTAGCCATGGATTGAATACGGATAGGATTCTCACCTCCCATAGGTGTGTCACCGATTTGGGCAACGGATGATTTACGGCGGTTGTAATTAAAGTAAGCCATTGTTCATTGAAAATTGAGAATTGAAAATTGAGAATGAGTGTTGAGAACTGAAAACCTAAAGAGAGACTTTCTCCTTAATTTTCAATTCTCAACTTTCAACTTTCAATTAATTAGTTTTGTATTTAAAAGAAACCTTAGCCAACTCCTCGTTAGCCTTCACGATTTTCTTCTTCAAATCCTCCTTATAAGCGGATAGCTTCTCCTGAAGTTGCTCGTCGCCAACGGCAAGCATCTGCACCGCAAGGATACCAGCGTTCAAAGCGCCATTGATGCCGACAGTAGCCACAGGGATTCCCGGAGGCATCTGTACGATCGCCAACAGAGCATCCATACCGTCCAACGTAGAGTTAATAGGCACGCCGATCACGGGAACTGTCGTCATGGAAGCGATCACACCGCAAAGATGAGCGGCCATTCCGGCAGCGGCGATGATAACCTTGATTCCACGTCCTTTAGCTCCTTTGGCGAAAGCCTCCACCTCAGCGGGAGTACGGTGTGCGGATAGAGCATGCATCTCGAACGGGATCTCCATCTCATCCAAGAACTTAGCCGCCTTCTCCATAACGGGTAGATCCGAGGTACTACCCATGATAATACTTACAACAGGTGTCATTCTTATTTAGCGATTAATTTTTGATAGTCTTCAGCGGATAATAGTTCCTCCAACTCAGAAGCGTCCGTAAGAGAAATCTTGATTAACCAACCTTTACCATAAGCGTCTTCATTAACCAATTCAGGAGCGTCTTCCAATTCAGCGTTTACTTCCAAAACCTCTCCGCTAACCGGCATGAAAAGATCGGAAACAGTCTTAACAGCTTCAATCGTACCGAACACCTCTTCTTTAGCGACGGTCTCCCCCTCTGTCGTAATGTCTACATAAACGATCTCACCTAGCTCGCCTTGAGCATAATCAGTAATACCAACATAAGCTACGTCACCTTCTACACGAATCCACTCATGGTCTTTTGTGTACTTTAAATCTGCAGGAAAATTCATAATTTTAGTGTTTTTATTAGATGAATAAATAGATATAACTCATTAATGAGGCTACAAAGGTACATATAAATCCCAGACAAAACCCCGCATATACCTGCATTGGTGTATGCCTTTTTAAAAAGATACGCGAGGTACCTAATAAACCGGCCACGATCAACACGACTATAAAAGCCCAGTAGGGATTTATCATATGGATACGCGCCACTCCCATAATACCGCCCAGTAACCCGCCGATACCAATGGCATGCGCGCTAATCTTCCAAGCGAAATTGACGCATAAGGCGATTACCAAGGCTACGCAAGCCCCGATCAGCATCGCCAACAACCAAAACGGCATCAGCATCTTATACAGGAAAAAGATACAGACCAAGATGGAAGTGATAAAAATCAGATAAGGAACCACTCGTTCCTTCCGGTCGGAAAGCTCTATATCGCCGGCCGCGCCATTTTTCACCAATAAGAAAATGAAAAGTCCGGGAACTATCGCTGTCGAAATAAAGGTGCCTCCGGCAATCAGCAGCTTCACAGGTAACGGGTAAATGGCGAGGAATGTAAACATCAACGCCAACACGATCCCATAGGTCACCATAAGCAACGGATGGAACACGAAGGATATTATATTCGAGAATAGCTTCATACGCTTTTATATTTCTTTTCTCAGACGAGCTACCGGAATCCCCAGTTGCTCCCTGTATTTCGCTACCGTACGCCGGGCGATGACATATCCTTTTTCTTTCAGGATCGTAGCCAACTCCTCATCGGTCAACGGTTTTCGTTTGTCTTCGGCATCTACATGCTCTTTCATAATCTTTTTCACCTCACGGGTCGAGATCTCCTCGCCGGTATCGGTCTGCATAGACTCGGAGAAAAAGTATTTCAACGGATAAATACCGAAATTCGTTTGCACATATTTACTGTTACTTACCCGGGAAATAGTGGAGATATCATATCCCGCACGCTCCGCTACGTCTTTCAAGATCATGGGATGGAGGGTAGCCTCATCGCCTGTCAGGAAAAAGTCCCGTTGTAAATAGATAATCGCCTCCATGGTACGCTGCAAGGTCTCATTACGTTGCTTGATAGCGTCGATGAACCACTGGGCGGAATCCAACTTTTGTTTCACGAACTGTACGGCATCCCGCCTCTCAGCGGTTTGGTTCGCCTTATTCGCCGTATAATCCTGAAACATCTCGGCATACTCCCGGTTGATACGCATATCCGGTACCCCCCGGTTATTCATGCTCAAGATAAGCTCTCCATTATGCGCTTCCACCACGAAATCCGGGATGATCTGGCTCATCGCCACTTCCATAGAACCACCCCAACTACTTCCGGGTTTCGGATTTAACATAGTAATCTCGTGAATGACCTTCTTTAACGTTTCCTCATCGATATCGAGACCTCGTAAGATCTTATCGTAATGTTTGCGGGTGAACTCCTCGAAATATTCGGTCAAAACACGAATCGCCAAATTTGTAACCGGAGTATTCTCCTTCTTATCCAGCTGGATCAACAGACATTCTTTCAAGTCACGGGCACCTACCCCGGCAGGCTCAAAATCTTGGATGATATTCAAGATAGACTCGATCTCCTTCTCATCTACCTCTTGTCCGGCTTGGAAGATCAAATCGTCCGCTATCGCCGAAAGGTCCCGTCTCAAATAACCGTCATCATCGATATTTCCAATGATATACTCCGCTATTTTCATTTGCTTATCCGGTAAATCCCTTAACCCGAGCTGCTGTAACAGAAACTCATTCAAGGATTGGCTTACGGAGAAGGGGACATCCTCTTTCCGTTCCGCACGCTCGGTCATTTCCCGTAGCTTATAATCAGGTATATCGTCTTCCGTTAAATAATCTCCCAAAGAAAGGTCGGTCTCAGTATCAACAGAAGGGATCTCTTCTCCCCCCTCCTCGCTTTCAGTTCGTTCAAAATCATCAACAGGCTCTTTTCCTTCCTCCAAGGCTGGGTTATCTTCCAGCTCATGCTTCACACGTTCTTCCAACTCGATCGCGGGAAGCTCCAGAAGCCGTATCAACTGTATCTGCTGAGGGGATAGCTTTTGCTGTAACTTTTGTTGTAACTGTTGCTTTAACATAATCTAAATCATTGCACTGTAAGGGCAGGACAATCACCCGCCCTCTTATTTATCAACATGCAAATATAAGTTTTTAGTTTTAACAGTACAGCTATTAAACTATAATAGTTCTAAACAAGGTGCATGACGGACCCTAGCGACTTTAAAATCCTTCCTTCACGATCCGTTTGATCGGGAGGAAGAATCGTTCGATCAAGCGTAATTCTTCCGTTACGATCTCCGCGGAGGCTTGCGTCTCGGGCGAGACGGGCAGGTCGATACCGTAATTGGTTCTCAGCCCCTCTGGAAAATCGATATCCGCCGTATAGTACTCGTCGGTGGGGACCAATGAGATATTCGATACCACGCCGTTTACCACTCCAAACTCCTGATCCGGGAAATTGGAGAAACGGACGATCGCCCGCTGGCCTCTCCGGACTTTTCCCGAGCGTGCTATCGGTATGCGCACCTTCCCCACCAGCCGGCCCTCGCCTTGCGGCACGACGGTGAAAGCCACCTCTCCGGATGGGATATATTGGTTCTCATTCCAGTACTTGGTGAAAGTCACGACACCCCCTACCGGGGCGATGAGGCAATAACGCAACCTCCACTCGTTCATGCTGTTCAGCAATTGTTCCCGGGCGGTCTGTAATTCCTGCCGTAGCGTAAATTCTTTCTCGCTCCGCTCCAGCGTCAGATCCAGCAAGGATTGCTCTTGCTCCCCGATCTGTATCCGGAGATTCTCGGCCGAGGCTGACGCCCCTTCCAGCGAATAACGGCTTTGCAGCAGGGAAGCCCGTGCGGTCTCATGCTCGTAGGAGGAAATCACGGACCGGCTATACAATAATGAATCCCGGGCGTATTGCCGCCTTGTCAAGGCGAATTGCTCCGAGAGGGTCTTCCGCTGCCGTTCGGTCTCGTTATAGTAAGCCTTATACAACGCTATCTGTTTGCGGATGGAGGCCATTTTTTGCGGATAATAATCGATCTCCCTGTAATTGACGCAGGCATGGAGCGCCGACAGTAGTCCCGAGTAAGCCGCTTGCATATCACCCAGCGATAGCTCCTTGTACTTTGATAATGCCTTGTCCAAGCTATCCACGTCGCTTCCGGATCGTTCCAACGCCTTATCCAGATAGATGGCATCGTCCGTGTCGGCGTGATTCTCTATGACCGCCAGCCAATCCCCCTGCCTTACCGGACGATTATCCCTGACGAGCAGCTCCTGTATCTTTCCCGCCGCCCGTGTCACCACCGCCGTTGCGGGATGTTGCCCCGTCAATGTCATGTCAGCCGTGATCACGTCAGGATACTTGAAGAAACAGCTCCCCACCAGCAACGCTACGACCACGAGGAATAACAGCGTTATCCCCCACCGTACGATCCAGGCCGGCACTTGCCCCATCACCTCCTGCACCTCCTCGCTCCTCAGCTCTATGTCCTTATTTCCCTTCTCCAACTAATTTTCAATTCTCAATTTTCAATTCCCAAGCTCCAACTGGTTCTTCACCAACTTATAATAAGTCCCCCGCAAGGCCGTGAGTTCCTGATGCGTCCCTTCCTCCACGATGCGTCCCTTGTCCAGCACCACGATCTTGTCCGCGTCACGTACCGTGCTTAGCCGATGCGCCACGACCACCACCGTCCGTCCTTTGTAGAAGGCGTGCAACTGCTCCATGATCTCCCGCTCGTTGTTGGCGTCCAAAGCGTTCGTGGCCTCGTCAAGGAAGATGAAGTCGGGATTCTTGTACACCGCCCGGGCGATCAGGATACGCTGTCTCTGCCCTTGGCTCACTCCGTTTCCCTCCATGCCGATCTTCGTATTATAGCCCAACGGGAGAGAATCGATGAAATCCCGGATATTCGCCACCGTCACGGCATGCAGCAGGCGTTCCTTGTCCACCACCTCTTCGCCGGGGGCGATGTTGTTGGCGATCGTATCCGAGAAGATAAAACCATCCTGCATGACCGAACCGGTCTTGCTACGCCATACGTGAGGATTCAAGTTCTTGAGGGAGGTATCGCCGATCCTCACATCCCCCTTGTTGGGGTTGTAAAAACCGAGCAGGAGTTTCACGATCGTCGTTTTTCCGCTCCCGCTGGCCCCCACGATGGCGGTCACCCTGTTATGGGGTATCGTCAGGTTGATATCCTCCAGCACGTAATCCCGGTCTGCGCCGTCATAGCTGAAGCTGAGGTTTTCCAGCCGTAGCGTCCTGTCATCGGGAAGAACATTCAGCCTTATCCCGCCTGCCTGTTCCTCGTCCTCCTTCCCGTGTATCTCGCCGAGCCGCTCCAGACTGATCTTCGCGTCCTGTAGGGATCGTGAGAAATCGATCAATTGCTCGATAGGCGAAGAGAGCTGCCCCACGATGTAGGTCACCGACATCATCATACCCAGCGTCATATCCCCTTGCACGACGGCCCGTGCCGCGATGAAGGAGATGAGTATGTTCGTGGTCTGGTTGAAAAAGACCGCCCCGAGTTGCTGGTATTGTTGTAACGCCAACCCCTTGATCCCTATCTTGAAAAGTTTTACCTGTATCCGTTCCCATTTCCAGCGCATCTTGGTCTCGCAATTATTCAGCTTGATCTCCTGCATGCCGGTGATGAGCTGGAATAGGTTGCTTTGTTCCCCGGCCGCCTGCGAGAAACGCTTTACGTCCAGCTCCCTCCTCCATCTCATGAAAGCGAGTACCCACGCCACGTATAACCCGTTACCTACCAAGAAGAGTCCCAGTATCGTCCAGTCGTAATAGGCCAGCACGAACCCGAACACGATGAAGTTGACGAAAGAGAAGAGCGTATTGATGGATGTCCCCGTCATGAAAGCCTCGACGCGGTCATGGTCACCGATGCGCTGCATGATATCGCCCACCATCTTGGTATCGAAGAAATGCAGGGGCAGACGCATCAGCTTGGCGAGGAAATCGGAGATCAAGGCGATATTGATCCTCGTGTTTACGTGCAGCAATATCCAGCTCCGTATGAAGTCCACGGATAGCTTGGCGATAAAGATCACCAATTGCGATATAAGGATCAAGGTTATGAAACCTAGGTTGTTGTCCCGTATACCGGTATCTACCAAGCTCTGCGTGAGGAAAGGCAGGATGAGTTGCAGTACGCTGGCTGTCACCATGCCCAGCACGAGCTGTGCCATCTCCCGCCTGTAGGGCGATATATATCGGAAAAAGAATCCGAGGTTACGTTTCCTGTCTCTCTCCTCGTCCTCCATCCCGTAGAACTCCTGCCCCGGTTCCAGCAAGAGCACCGTCCCGGTATCCTGCCCGTCCACCTTGGTACTGACCCAGCACCGCTTGAACTCCTCCCTCGTATAGGTGATAAGTCCCGCCGCCGGGTCCGCTATGTAGAACTTCCCTTTCCTTATCTTGTAGCAAACCACGAAATGCCATTGGTTCCAGTGCAGTATGCAGGGTAGGGGACATTCCTTTTCCAATTCCTCCACCGTGATCCGCACGCCCTGTGTTCGGAACCCGATCGCTTCCGCCGCCTCGCTGATACCCAGCATGGAGACTCCTTCCCGTGTGATGAAGGCTTTCTCCCGTAAGTTCTGGATCGAGTACACACGACCATAGAACTTGGCGATCATACGGAGGCAGCTAAGACCACAGTCCTTTGCGTCTAGTTGACGATATATAGGGAACTCTAAAATCACAAAACAAATCTATTATAAAATTCTTGCATACAAGAACTAAATATTTCAGACGTATAATATCTCTCATAGCGTAGACGAGAATTTTTAGCCATTTCTTTTCGCATAGAAGAATCTTTTAATAATATTAAAAGTTTAGATTGTAATTCATAGGTATTTAAATCTGTGTGATTCTCATATTCAATGATTGGTATATGATATCCTGAGACTCCATCCTCTATCATTTCTGATAAACCTGTAGATGTACTTGCAACAAGAGGTATCCCATACATCATCATTTCAATTGCCACATAACTACATTGTTCATGGAATGATGGTAATACACCAATATCTGCGATTTGGTATAATTTGTATAAGTCTTCTTTATTTAGTTTTCCAGTAAATGTAATCTTATTCCATGTTGGATTGCAAGAATTTAAATAGTAAGAATAAAACCCATCTCCTACAATAACTAAATGGCAATAAGGGTCAATTTGCAGTAGTTTTTTGAAAGTAAAAATTAATTCTCCCAGCCCTTTTATTTCATCTAAACGACCAACAAAAAGAATAATTTTTTCTTCTTTACTAAAAAGGAAATTCTTTTTAAGATTCAATCGTTTATCGCTATTCAATAATATAGATTCATCTTTAAGACCATTATATAAAATACAAAATTTGTTTATAGGTAAATCATATATTTTACTCAATAGATTTTGTGTACTATTTGACAAGCAAATAATCTTATCAACTTGTTCAAATACATTTTTTTCTTTTTCGCATATTTCTTTGATATTTTTTTCCAAAGGATTTTTGATACTGTCTAATTCTTTGTAAAGAATACTTTTTAAATAAGAATAATTTCCTTTTATTTTAAAGCACCAATCCATATAATGAATAGTAAAGCAACATCGTCCTTTAGAAAAAAAAGCACGAAATGTATTTAACAGATGAATGTGCTGATAATAATTGATATGTAATATGATATTCTCTTTACTATGCGAGCTAAAGTAAGGAAATATTAGATACCATATATTCTTATAATAAGTTTTTATTCTAATTTCTGGATCATTATTTTGTATCGTATCAGGTATATGATAATAATCTATATCTCCTTTGCGTTCTATATAAAAATCATTTTTTGTTGAACGACAACATATCACGCTAAGATGAATCCCTTGCTTCTGTGAAAGAATTAAACAAAGTTGCTTTATATATGTGCCAATTCCATATTGGGATGCTCTGGATTCTTCATTAACAAGAATAATCTGTATCATATGCTTGTCCTATTTTATTTTGTTTTCAACTTCCCTATAAAAACGATACAATTGTCATCATCAGTAATTTGATTATTCAACTTCTTCACTTTACTCAATACTTCTGGGAATAATTTTTGAGTGGAAGTCAGAACCTTTTCCAATTGCTCTTTTAATGCGTAAGGTTCCATGATCGCAGTGAAATAACCTCGATTGAAGGACGGATTGGTAGGCCCATCTATATTCCCTAGCATATTCCATTTCAAATTCACGAAACAACCTTTAAGGCTTTGTTTGTCTACTAGGATTTTCGGGAAACGGGGTAACTCATTATTCCATGAGGTCTGTGTATACCAAGTGACTAGAAAGTGATTGGGCAGCTCCGTGAAATAATGGCAGATCGGCTCATGACCCGTATGCATCGTAAAAACAGGGTGTAGCGTATTCGAGTCTATGTCATAATGATAAAGTGTGTCTTGCGAGGCTATACAATTATGAAGATAGAAGTCGGAAGCGGTGGTATTCAAGGATTCCCGTACCTCATAATCGTAAGTGCTTGGGATCAACATGAATTGGTCGGAGACCGGATATTCTTGGATGATATTGCCTTCGAAATCCTGCGTCCAGATCAATGCGGTGGGAGTTCCCTGAAAAGGTATGCACATGACGGTTACTGTTTTTTTCTCGGCATTGATGACGAACCGGCCTTTATGGGTTATATAGGCCAGAGGAATGTGTTTTTGTGGCTGCCCGTCGAAGTCAAACACTAATATCTTAGAGGCACGAATCTCCATTAGATAGATTTTATTATTACTTTCATCTAAATACTGATCATAAATAAATAGGTTATATTCATCCGGCCCTTGTCCTTGGGAGGAGATCTTTCTGATGAAATCCCCATTACGGTTATAGAGCTTACATGAAGAGCCTGCCCTAAAAGATTTCACAAAAATATAATGGTCACTCACGGCTATATGGGTATCTTGCCCTGCGGCGGTCAATGCGTCTTCCGAGTTTTCTAGGCGAATAACTTGAAAGGAAGAAAGCAAGGAGCTTAGCGATAAATTGAATGTATCCTTTACGGAAGAAAAGTCTAAATTAGTCACCGGATCTCCTTGCAGATTAATAACCTGTGCTATGACTGGGCAATTATCCAAGGTCAACTTTCTGGATACATTTGTCTCTTTATTTCCGCATGAGGAAACAATCGTTAGTAACGTGATCGATACGTAATATATGATTCTATTCATGACCTTATTGATTTAAATAACACATATTATATTCATTGGCTACTATTTCATAATTAGATATAGAAGGACATAGATACTTGTTTACGCAGTTTTTGCATGAAACATAATCTCTTGTAAAGAACCAAGGTTTAAAATAGTTTTCTATTTCAGAATAAACAATTTCAGACAATTTTTGATCTTGAATATTTCCAATCGTAGGAAAGTTTACGTTAGAATACACTTCTCCTGTAGGGAAAATGGTTAATTTGCCAAAAAGATTATCATTCAGTATTTGTTTTCTGAAAATATGCTGTTTTGTGTTTTTTTGTTCTATAATATCTTTAAAATCATTATAAATATATTCTTTGAAGAAATCCATATTATCTCCTGTATACCAAGGTATATAATCAACATTTGTGAATTTCCCGAGGTTGTTTTTAGATAAAAAAATAACGTCATTCTTATTAGAAGCGATTAGACTCCAAGTGATATTATATTCATTAAATAAGTTTATATAACTATTTAACTCTTCATAATCTACAGGTAAATGAACCATTATCATTATTGAAAATTGCGGATTTGTTAACAATTGTTTCAAATCTTCTTTGTTGTATTTTTTATATGGTAATATTATCTGTGTTTTAATACTGTACTGGCGGGAGAGTGATAACAGATAGGAAAAAAGCTCTTTTTTTTCTATTGTAGCCGGTATGATATTTATTTTATCTATTTGACAAATAGATAATTGTTCTATTATCTCTAGATATTTTGCATGTGATAATTTTTGTTTTTCTGTATATGTGGGATATAAGAATTGCTTATAGCAATCTTTATACATTGGATTTAAATCAAAACCTTGATTTTCTAAATAAAAGGTCACTTCATGGAGATGAAATAGTGCATTTTCTCCCAGTAAATTGTATTCTTTTGTCTTTGGATTATTAGGATGATGAAGAATCCGTAAAATAGGCTTAGAGATAAAAGGTGGAATACCTCTAATGTTTTTGATTATATCACCTGAAAATGTATTCCTTATCTTTTTTATGAATTCTGTAAATTGCGAATCTCTTAATTGATACTCATAAATACCTACACAATAGGTTTTATTTGTATTATGAAGAATTGATAAGACTGTATTTATTGTCTTTCCATATAGGGAACAATCAATATAAGTTGAATTTAATGTATTGTATATTACATATTGATTTTTACTGTAAAAAAGAAATGTGTAAGATTCTAAATAGAACCAATGAGTATAATTTTCCATGTTCAATCTATTAATATTTCGTTTTCTATTCTATCTAATAAATCAGGATGCTTTTCTAAAGCGTATATGTAGGTGGAAAAATATCGATTGACATCTTCATTTCCAAGATAATAAGGACATACGGTTTGACCTTCCTCATCTTTGGGTAAATAAAACACGCAGATCTCACAATTTTTCCACAACAAGCATTTTTTGCATTTATCAACTATAGGAGTATAAAGTTTCAAATACAGTTGTTTAACTTCCTTGCTATCCAAATTTATTTTACCATCTCTCACATAGCCTAGCGGATACTGTTGTCCAACCTTCTCGCAAGGTAATATTTTCCCTTGTACTGTCAAAAATATCTTTTTAGAAAAAGGTACACAGGTGCTTGTTGGAAAATATTTGATATCTTTATCTTGGAAAAATAGGTCTGGGATGGTTTTGTAAGTATTGCCAAAATACGATTGCATGAAAATATCTAATTGCACAATATGGGAATCATCTGCAATCTCCTTCAAATAGCTACTTCCACAGTTTACCGCTTGCTTTATGCTGTCTTCTTTAGAATGAAACATTCTATTAAATTCTTCTTTCTTGTCTTCAGCAATTCCATTTCTATTCAATTCAGATATATAAGGTGTTTTGTCAAAGTTAGTCTTTATGTAGCTATAAATTTGATCAACAGAGTTTTTATCGTGCAATACAGAGTTGAAATTTACATTGGAATCAAAATAATTAGGATGATTATCTTTTAATTTTTTGATATTAGCAAATACAATATCGAAAGACTCTTTCCCTTCCTTTTTTACCCGATATATATTATTCTGTTTGGATCCATCAATGCTTATCAATAAATGCACATCATTCTCGACAAGATAATTCATATATTTAGGCAATAATATCGCATTTGTCGTTAAATTATATACAAATGTTATCCCCTTTATCTTCACTGCATTTAAGTAGTTAATTATTTTTTCAATTAATATCATATTGACTAAAGGTTCTCCTCCAAAAAATCCTATGTTTATGGTATTATTGAATGATATATTACGATATGATTTCCATAGTGATATTAAATAGTCAATTAGAATTTTAACATTATTAAATTCTTGTTTGCCTCTATTGCGTTCATCTTGATTTGAATATAAGTCTCCATAACTACAGTATTTGCAAGATAAATTACATTCATCCGTTACCTCAATAAGTAATTGATTTAGGTTTGCTAACTCTGATTCTATACAAGAGGTATCATATTCAATCTCCATATTGGGGATTTTTTTCTCGAAAAAATTATTCTCTCTCAAGAAGAAATCTTTTTGTTTATAATATTCATATGCATTCTTGTCCATATCTATATCAACATATTCATTTTCAGAGGGAGACAATAATATGCTATTTATATATGAACTATAAATATATGTATATCCGGATTTTGATATAACTGGTTGTATCATAATTTATTATTTAATTAGCTTTTGATATCACTAGCATTTCGCACATATTGAAATTGGTATAATAGTTAATTGACATTCAATATCTATCTTAGTGGAAGTAAGAACTTCTTATTTCTTTAATAAGAAATAAGAAGTTCTTTAAAGTGACAGATATCCGCTATAAGATACATCTTATAACAGAAAAATCTTATCTTACTTCAGAAAAGGTTAGTAACCCCATCCATATCCACCACCCGGAGAATAAAGATCTCCTGAATGATTTGCGCTAGCATTAGCTGAGCCGCCTCCACCTCCGCAAATGCAGCATCCACCGCCTTTGAGTTTTTTTAGCTCTTTTTTTTCTAACTCATTTTTGCTGAGTTGAGAAAGTTTCAATTTACGTACTTGTTTCATAACGATAAATTTAAATTGTTTATAAATATGAAATTAGCCAGAATAGACTGGTGTTTCTTCTAATATCCATCTAAGTCCATATCCTGAACTTCCTTGATGTAGACCAAGTTCCCATGAATGGATATCCTCATTTTTGGGAAATGATCCTATAATTTGCAATATAGCTTGTTTTTTATCCAATATTATCTTATTATTACAAATAAGATTCCATTCTAATAAAAATAGATCATCGAAATTTGTATGAATTGCTGTTATATCTGCGTTGTTAATTCGTATATTTATATAACTAGATATTCCCATTAGTCCTGTCTCCAAACTAAGATCTTTTATTCTTCGTAAATCCCGCTCCATGACTTTTTTATCGATTTCTGTAAGGATTTCATTGGAATCCCCTTCCATGAACCCATTTTGAATTAGATATTCGATTCCCCAGCCGATTCCACATAATCCAGTCTCCAGATTTATAGGCAATGTCTCTGGAATATTCTCGCAGATTTCTTCGAGCAGTTCCCCTGCAAAGTCATCATATATAGCTGAGTCTGTATATCTTGCGTAGTGCGCAAAGAATAGCACAACTCCCATCTTTCCATGGAATAAACCAATATCCTCTATGTCGATTGAATGCAAAATCAGATGATTCGCTATTCTTCGTAATAATATGTCTTTTTCTGTATTCATCTTACCAACACTCAATTTTAGTATTTAAATCTTTTGCAAAGCCTAGCAATAATTCTTTTTGATAAGTTTTGCTTGATGTCAAACAAACAACCTTACTTGGGTTTAAGATTCGTAAAATCGTCTCAAACGTATTTGCGTATAAGAACAGTCTAGGAAAATTTTGTTCAATGCTATCATTCTCAAATACCTTTTGTTCGGAAAATTCAACTTGTACAGCTGTAACTGTTTCCGGTAGTTCTGTATCATCTGGAATCTCATATTCAGATAATAATAGAATTGGAATCTCTTCTTTTTGTAAAAAAGTCGATATATGAGCCAATTCTTCCTTGTCCACTAGGTAAACCAAGCAACATCTTTTATATGGAGATAAAAGCTTTGTCCAAAGATGATTATCTATATTAAAGTTATTTGTGGTATTCCTTTTCTTTTCTATCCATTCAAAATGATTCAAGAAATTAGAGATGTTGTGAATAGACTCCTCGATAGATTTTCCGGCGATACGGGAACGTATATAATCCATTTGTTCTTTCGAAATGAAAGACAGTATATATACGAACAATGCGTTTTTTATGGAATGGTTGCCAAGCATGAGTCTTAGGGTATCCCGGACCTCATATTCTTGAATAGCAGTTCTTATATATTCTTGTATGATTGTATCAAACTCGATTTTGTATTTTCCCAAATCCAGCGAACTCATCTTTTCTTGAGACTCCTCTTGTCTCCAATTTTTCAATGTGCGCCAAGGAATTGAATGACGTTGCGCAGAATAGAAATAAGAAAACATGGATTCAAAGCGTGAACGTATGAATAAATTTTTCCTTCTTTTCAGCTTTGAATAATTACATTTCTTGAATTTTTCTAGAGAAATGAAGCGATCCTTTGCTTTTTCATACCAATATTGATAAGTTTCAGTGTGCTTTTGAAGACATGGACGTAAATGAAACCATATCAGACCACCATCAAATAGCTTTTTATTGTGAAACATTACTTCCAGAACTTGATTGTAGCCGGGAGCTTTTGGCAAATAACAAGCTTGGTAGGTCATTTCTTCAGAGACCTCGAAAAAGAAAAGATCTCGCACTCCGTTGAATGGGCATAGAATGTCCCGGTAGGTTGTGTCTATCTTTTCGTCTCCTAAAAAAGTAAGCCATTCTCCGTTTTTTTGTAACACATTGATACCAGAGAGGGATACCAATATTTTATCTTGCTTGATTCTTTTTTTCAAATAGGAAAAATAGAAAGGAACCATCTTTATCGCTAACCAGTCTTGCCATTTTCTTTTTGGACTTTTGTCCTTTTTAAAATTATGCAGGTAAGATGTATATAGCTTATAAGCAATTTGTTCCAAAGGGTTGATCCGGACTTTTTGCTCGGTGCGGTAGGCATCACAATATTTTTTGAATGATTCGGAAAAAAATAGCTGATCTGAATCTATCTTGATCGCATAGCGATAGGTTACTTTTGAAATCGCATAATTCGTGTATCCGGAAAGGAGATGAATTGAATCCTTCGGCAAATTCATGGTCTCTTGGAATTGTTCATCCGTTAAATCTATAGGATAGATATAGGGTTGGTATTCAAAGATTTTGATCTTGTAGGGGTATTTGCTCTGTTTTCTTTTAAGTATATTAGCTGTCTCATCTGTACAATTGTGATATACCGCAATCAGCTCATCTAATCCTTCAATACAGGACTCTATGCAAGCGTCTAGGAAATCCGCACTGTTTTGGCAGCGCAATATACCCGTTACCCCTAAAGGGCGTTCTTTTGTCAATTGTGATAAATCGACAGTGTATTCGGTATAGTCCTGTTGCTTAGAGCTCATGGTAATTAAATTATTGATTCATTTCTAATTGATTTTGAGAAAAACAAGTTTCCCAAATTTTTTTCTGTATATAGCTCTCTCTATAAGGACTATATGGCAAATCTCTTTGTGCATCTTCTCCTATGTACTCTTTTCTAAACATTAAATATGTATGATAATCTTTTAGTGTATCGTCATTCAAAATTTCTGTTTCTTGTATCTTTATATCTATATCCGATAATACATCTTTGATCTCACCGGTAATAAAACGTTCTCTTAATAGATAGGTGATTCCCCATCCAATGCCACATAATCCATCTGACAAATCAAGAGATAAATCATCCGGAAGCTCCATTATAGATTCTAATATCTCGTCCGCGAATTGTTCATATAAAGCATCTCCACTATAACGACTGTATTCATAAAATAGGATAGTCATGCCTAGCTTACCGTTATACAATCCGGTATGCTCTAGAGCCTCTGTTTTCAGTACCCCGTAACGGAGTAGGTCTTTTAGTATGCCTTTGTATTGAATGAATAACTCTTTCATATCGTTCATTAATTGTAAAATGAAAAATTCGTACCCCAGCTACCAAAAAAATAATGAGAACAATATGCTTCCTTTATTTTTTCATGGAATGAGGCGGTCTCTCCCTGATAGATATATGAACCCATGTCATCTTTCGTCACAGGCGTTACTTTTGAATAAGGGAAAAGAGTAACCTTGTATCTTTTCTTCAAGGTATTAAATATCCGTGATATCATCAATGGGCCTGTTGTATGCATCACCTTTTGTGCTGGATAGTCCCGTAACATTGCATCAGTAATTTCTTTTAAAATGTCTATCCATCCTCCGCATCTTGGCTCAGAAACCATAAATGCATTTCCTATTAGGGTGGACATACTTGAGTTGAAATTATGCTCCGGGGGCTCTTCGCCAAATCCTATCATCACGTCTTCTAATAATGGCTCGATAGGCTTAAAACATTCCGTATCCAAATCCGTATAGACTCCCCCATATACATATAATATCATATAGCGAATCGTGTCCCAACGTTGTACATTGTATGGAAAACTTCTATACATGGAAAGATACTCCGGAAAATGTTTTTCTACCAACTCATCCATTTCCTCTCCGTTCCAAAGGTGATATTCCCAATCTGGATTCTGCTCTCGCCAAGTTCTTGCCAAGATTTGTAAGCGGGTGGGCATACATGGTTCTGTACGCCCCTCCCAGACTTGATGTATGATTTTAGGGATTGCCATATGCTTTATTTAATCTCGAATTCTCCAACTAGCCATCCTAACTTATGAATCAAGACTGCTTGGTATGTGTCTGTTTCTATCCCGTCCAATGGAATGTTGATAATATCTCCTGTTTCTCCGGAAAGTATATTCTCATACATTATATTACCTGCATGATCCATGATGCGGATCGTTAGATCATTTAATGCTTCCGTGAAATGAACACTCAAAATATTTCCTTCTATAGATAAGGTAGGAGGTAATACGTGGATGGAGCGATAACGTTCATCATCCCATTTCCCGTGTGCCGGGATGTCATCTCCATAAGCAAATGTGATGGAGAGAAATGATCCTAAAAGAATACATAAGGCTAACAAATGTGTTTTCATAACGCTATTACTATTTTTATTAGTAGTGTAATTACGATTTGTGTTGATAAAGATCAGTGAAAAAGCAACAGAAAAATGAACAAAAAACGAACAAGAGCATAATTATGCAAAAAAGATTTGTGCATTTTTTGTTTAGTTCCTTGGCTGATATCTAGTATAGTGTTATAAATTAGATATATAGCAGTCTAGATCTTTGGCATTTCCCTTCTTGCCAGTTAACTTCTCATATAATCTTTTTCGATAAATGGAGGCGTTTCCCAAATTGAGTAGGATCGCGATCGCTCCCGGCTTTACCCCTATTTTGATCAGATAGCAGATCTTTTTCTCGGATTCGTTCAAGGGAACAGACTCTTGTAAACCTATCGCAAAGTTGGGGAAACACGCTTCTACCGTAACGAAAAGCTTGTTCCAATCGTCGTTTGTTGGAGTCCAAGATATGGGGGAGCGAAACTTGTCATACAATCGTCCTACCTGTAATTGCGCTAACTTCTCCTTCCTTGTTTCCTCTTGGTTTCTTAAATTGGAATTCTCTGTTTTGAGGATGGAAATGTCTCGCTCCAGGCTTTCTTTGATATGGGATAATTTCTCCTGTTGTTGTTCTTTTATTTTATGTTCCTGTATGTCATGTAGCAAACTATTCTTGACAGAGGACAAGTCTTTTATCTCTTGCTCTTTTTTAAGGATTTGTTTCTCATTGTCTTTTAATCGTCGTAATGCGTTTTTTCGCTCCTGCCTATAACGGATGAACGTGAAAATGCTTCCTACTAGTAGAACATGGCAGCCTATTATGGATAAAGTATAAAAGAACTTCTGTTGGGAAGCGTAAAGTCGTGCTTCCCATAAGTCTCGCTCAATGTCATTGTATGAATAGAACGCTTGTACATTCCGGATAGATTCGGCCTGCATTTCCTTTTCTATAGAATCCCGTATCGACTCGTATCTATGGGATAATGAAGCTGCTAGCTCCCATTGCTTTTGAGCGAAGGCGATTTCTTTTAACTGGAAAAGTCCTCCGGCACGTGTCTTAGGCAAAGGTGCGGAATCTGCGCATGCTTGTAGGTAGAAACGAGCTGAGTCAATTTGACAGTTTTTTTTATAAAGTTCACCAAGCACTAGGTATACGGGATATTTGGCTTGTGGTTTCACTATATTTTGTAAAGATGTCTGTAATAATCCATGTGCTTCTTCCAAGCGTTGTTCTTCTATATAAAGGCCGGCCAATTCCGTATAAACGGAAGGGAGGATGTTCTTTCCCATTAAGGCGATCGCTTTTTGGTTACAGATGATCGCACTGTCTTGATATCCCAGCATCAAGAAGGTTCGGCCTAAGTCCCGTAACGCAAATACTTGCCCCATTGAGTCTTTTAGCATACGGAAATCCTCAACGGCCTTTTTCTGAAAGGGTAACGCTTTGTCGTAAACCGTTTGGTAGGTATAGAGCATACCTATATTATTATTGATTCTGCCGAGTAACGCATAGTCCTTAATCTGTTCCTCTTCTCTCAATGCCTTGAGATAATATTCCTGTGCCTTTAGGGGCTGATTTAAGTCTTGGTTGATCCGCCCCTTATAGAACCAAGCTTTCGCTTTTCGTTCCAGATCGTCTGTTTCCTCATAATAATCCGTCGCAATCGTGATCAGCGAGTCGGTTTCATACTTAACAAAAGTCTTGTCTTGTGCTTCTGTTAACAGCAAATAATAATGTGCCTTATCTTTTCGGGATAGGTTTTCTTTGTTCTCTATTTGTTCAAGGAGCATTAAGGCGCTATCCGGATGTTGGGGCATAAGGTTCTCTATTTTTCGGAAGTCTATGGTTTGATGGCCCATTCCATCGCAAGAGATCCATATAATAGGTATTAGAATTAACAGGAAAACAATGTTTTTCTTCATTTGCGTGTTATTTGTTGAGGGTAAAAATAATACAAAAAGACGAGAATATCTTGGCTGGAAATCCCGACTTTTTGGATCTATTTTTATTACCATTAAAACATATTGAATAACAGACGGTTACACTAGAAGCAAGTCATCCGTTTATGGCTTGACAAGTGAATAACTAACGGCTTGTCAAGTGAATAACTAACGAGTAGGGGTAGCCGTCAGTTAACGGCTTGGGAAGTGATCAGTTATTCACTTGAGAAGCCTTTTCCCAGAGAAGATATACTTACTTTGCCGATGAAGTATATCTTCTCCGGGCATAGAATATATACTGCGTTGGCCAAGTAAGTATATATGGATAAAAATAGGACTTTTTCACCCTACCAGCCACCTCTCGATATTCCGGGTCTCGGAGGAGAAATTCGCGCCGATCTTTAAGACCTCCCGGTCGTCTCCGGCGAAGGGTAGGGCATAACCTTTCTCCTCGATCTGCCGCAGAGCCTCCTCTGCGGTTCCGTTCAGCTTGAACTCCATAATATAGACGTAGCGGTCGGTTTGTAGGACGAGGTCGATGCGTCCATTCGAGGTGTGGTATTCCACTTGCGTGTACAGTCCGACCAGCTTGAAGACGATGAAGAGCACGTTGCGGTAATGCAGCTCCGTGTCCCGTTCCGGGTTCCGGCCAATAATCGCCTCGTAAGAGGTATCGGCGAAGAAGCTTTGTAGGCGGTGGAAGAAGGCGTCGTAGTCTCCTGCCCGTACCTCTCTCACAAAGCGGCCTATCTCGAAAGGAGACTTCGAGGCTTGAATGTTCGTATAGAACGGCAGTAAGTATTTCATGAAACCCTCCTCTACCTCTTGGTTGGGGAAACCTAAGCGATAGATCTTGAATTCCGGCTCGTAATCCTTGATCGTGAGGTATCCGCTTTGGTAGATGACGGGGATGGGATTGTTCGAAGCGGAGTCGATGCTGTTCAACACGTCGGCGTCGGTCTCGGTGTTGGCCATGTCGTACAGGTCGTAATTCGTTCGTTTCAGCAACTCCACCAAGTAAGTGGGCGTGCCCGTCTCGAACCAATAATCGCTGAGCCGCATATACTTGAAGGTATTCAGCAGGCTGAAAGGGTTATAAATGCCCGGTCCCCCGGCCACGAAATGATAGCCGTCGTACCGTTTCCGTAGCAAGGATCGGGCCTCCTCGTATGTCCGCTCAAGGGCAGAGGCCAACGTATGGATGTCCTCATCGAAATGCGTACGCAGCTCCGTTTCCGTGATGCCGCAAATGGCGGCGTAAGGCTCCCGCATGGATATATCGTCCAGATTGTTGAGGTCGCTGAAGACGCTTACCTTCCCGAACTTGGTCACGCCGGTCAGTAGGGCGAAGCGTATAGCCCTGTCCATAGTCTTCAACACACCGTAGAAGGGTTTGAGCATGTTCCGGAACCGGTTTTGCATCTCTTCGTCGTGCAAGTTCTGTAGCAAGGGCTTGTCGTACTCGTCGATCAGGATCACGGCCCGCTGTCCGGTTTTGCGGTAGGCCCGGTCGATGATTCCGGCGAAGCGGAGGGGCAGGGTCTCCTCGGTAGGCCGTGTCCCATACTCCTCCTCATATCTGGACAAGGTATCATTTAATATCTTATACAAGCTGTCAGGGGCGTCGTAGTGGGAGATATTCAAGTCGAAATGCAAGATCGGATGCTTGGTCCACTCTTTCTCCAGCTTCTCCATGGCCAGTCCCTCGAACAGCTCCTTTTTCCCTTGGAAATAGGCCTCCAGCGTGGATAGCAGCAGACTCTTCCCGAATCGACGCGGGCGGCTGAGGAAATAGTAGCTTCCTGTTTTCACCAATTGATAGATCAAGGCGGTCTTATCAATGTAGAGATAGCCGTCCTTGCGGATCTTCTCGAAGTTCTGTATGCCGATGGGGTAAATAGTCTGGTTCATATCGTCTTGTGTTTAATGTGACTCATAGACAAAGATATGAAAAAAACACGTACATGTTTTCAAAAAAAGACGTACATGTTTTCGGAAAAACACGTACGTCTTTTTTTAAAGGCTTTATAGAGTATGATTCTACCTAGTACTTGAAGCTTCCTCCCCCCAAGAATTCACGGAGCAAGGAAGTTCCGGGAAGTTCCTCCGTCGGGATGTAATTAAAGTAGCGGAGGAAACGGAGCAAACGATACGCCTCCGCATTCGCCTTACTACTCTCCGGCACTTGCGCGAGGATCGGTTCCGCAAATTTGCGCAAGGCGGCCAGCTCATACAACATGGCGCTGTTAAACATAGCGTCCGCATTCTCCTGATACGGAAAGATCCATTTATCCTCACCCCGGCGAACGCTCGGCCAACGGTTGATCGTATCTTCCGCCGAATATCCCCTAAAGCGATAATCCCGGATGATACGGCGCAGCAGACGATTATCCGTCGTCGGTATCCAATTATGGTTATCCAAAGAGATAGAGGTCAAGACCGAGACATATACCCGATATTTATATTTATCATCGATAAACTCCGTCAGCTCCGGATTCAAGGCATGGATACCTTCTATCACCAAGATCGAGTTCTCACGAAGCTTAAGCTTCTTCCCTTTGAAAACCCGTTGGCCGGTCTCGAAATTAAAAGTCGGCAAATCGATCTCTTCCCCGGATAACAACTTCTTCAAATCCTTATTAAAATAGGGTAAATCCAGCGCATACAAGGATTCAAAATCATACTCGCCATGCTCATCCTTCGGTGTATCTTCCCGGTTCAAGAAATAATCATCCAAGGAAATTCCTACCGGATGAAGCAGGTTAGTTGTTAATTGCACTTGCAAACGCTTGCAAAACGTAGTCTTTCCCGAAGAAGAAGGGCCAGAGATCAAGACGATACGGATGCCCTCTTTATATCCATCGGCGATCTTTTCGGCGATCTTAGCAACCTGTTTTTCCTGCATCGCCTCAGAGACAAGGATTATATCCTGAGAGCGGCCTTTCTCTATCGCTAAATTCAAATCCCCCACATTATCTAAGCCGACAGTCCGCTGCAATGTAAGGTGTTCCTTATAAGCCTCGAACATCTTATCCTGCTTGATGACAGGCTGCAATTCCATCGGATCGGTCTGCTTCGGAATACGGAGCAAAACGCCATCCATATACGGTTCCAAGTCAAACAATTGGATATAGCCGGTCGAAGGGGTTAAACAGCCATAAAAGAAGTTGATATAACCTTCCAACTCATAATAAGAGGTATAAGGCAATCCCGCCGTCTCTATTAAGCGAGCCTTATCATTCATACCCCGCTCCCTGAACAATACGGCGGCATCCACCGTACGGACACTCTTATGGAGGAAAGGAAGATCCGCGTCAATCAACTCCCACATACGTTTCTTGATCCTCTCGATCGTCTCCAGATCGATGTTCTTGCCGTTATGGATCACGCAATAGTAACCTTTCGACACCGGATGTTCCAGATTTAAGGTCGCCGTCGGCCAAATATCATACACCGCCTTGGAAAATATATGGCAAAGCGAGCGGACATAGGTTCTCAATCCGGATAATTGAGTATAGTCGATAAATTCGATATCCTTCGGTTGCCAGCAACGGAAGTTCAAGCTTTCCGTCTTATTATTCACTTGCGCGTTCATCGGCCTGTACCGAAGCGGAGCGCCAAGCGCCGTATAAATGTCCAACAACGAAGAACCAATGGGTACATCCTTGTAGGTATTATTATTTTTGCAGTAAATTGTTATTGTCTCAGACATACTATCTCAGTTATTATTTGTAAATTCGCCCCCTAAAGTTAGGAATATTAATCGGATATACAATCCACTTAAACGTAATTTAAATGGACTATTCTTTTTTTGATTTTCTCCGGCTGATCGGCTCCTTGGCGCTGTTCTTGTACGGAATGAAGATCATGAGTGAAGGGTTACAAAAATTTGCGGGTGACAGTTTACGTCGAATACTAACCGCGATGACCACAAACAGAGTGACCGGTGTGCTCACCGGCGTGTTAATAACGGCTCTCATCCAATCCTCATCGGCTACGACGGTTATGGTCGTGAGTTTCGTGAATGCCGGACTCTTGACATTGACCCAATCCATCGGAGTCATTATGGGTGCCAACATCGGAACCACGGTAACGGCATGGCTTATCTCCGCCCTCGGTTTCAAGGTCGATATCGCCGCATTCGCCCTTCCCCTTTTAGCTTTCGCTCTCCCACTCTTCTTCTCAGGAAAAAGCTCTCGTAAATCAATTGGTGAATTTGTCTTTGGTTTCGCGTTCCTGTTCATGGGGCTTCAAAGCTTAAAGGCAAACGCCCCGGACCTCGGAGCGAATCCGGAGATGCTGGCTTTCGTGCAGAATTATACGGATATGGGATTTTTCTCCATCATCTTGTTCTTATTTATCGGAGCGATCTTAACCATGATCGTACAAGCCTCCGCTGCCACGATGGCTATTACATTGATTATGTGCGCCAACGGCTGGATCGATTATCATTTGGGAGTCGCTTTGGTATTAGGCGAGAATATCGGAACCACGATTACGGCCAACTTAGCCGCATTAACCGGAAACACACAAGCACGACGAGCCGCGTTAGCGCACCTTGTTTTCAACGTTTTCGGTGTCATGTGGGTTTTGGTGCTCTTCTACCCTTTCACGAATGCCGTCTCATGGTTTGTTACCCATGTAATGAAGGTCAGTGATCCGGCTGTGGCGGTATCCTTTAAACTGGCAGCGTTCCACACAGCATTCAATATCAGTAATACTTTCATTATGATCTGGTTCGTAAGCTTGATCGAAAAGACCGTATGTACGCTTATCAAGCCCAAGGTGGAAGACGAGGAATACCGCCTTCGCTATATCACGGGAGGTATGTTATCCACCGCCGAGCTTTCTATCCTGCAAGCGCATAAAGAAATCTCATTATTCGCCGAGCGTACGGCTAGGATGTTTAATATGGTGAAAGAATTATTCTACGAGAAGAATGAGGAGACCTTCCTCAAGACTTATAGCCGCATCGAGAAATACGAGAATATCAGCGACCGCATGGAGATCGAGATCGCAAATTACTTGACTGAAGTATCGGAAGGCCGTTTGAGTTCTGAAAGTAAGGAAGAAATCCGTATCATGCTACGTGCCGTCTCGGAAATCGAGAGTATAGCGGATTCTTGTAATAACCTTGCCCGAAGTATCAAACGCAGAAACGAGTTCAAATCCGAATTCACGGAGGAGCAAAACAAGCACTTGGATCATATGTTCGAGCTGGTATCCGGGGCGTTAAATCGCATGAACCTAATTTTGCATAAACCGGAACTCGTACATGATGATATCAATCCTTCTTATAACATAGAGAACGAGATCAACAACTACCGTAACCAGTTGAAGAGCCGGAATATCGAAGATATCAACAATAAGCTGTACCAATATCAAGATGGCGTTTATTACATGGACATGGTTAGTGAAAGTGAAAAGCTGGGCGATTATGTATTAAATGTTGTTCAAGCGGTTATCGAGAAGAAAATATAGTGTATATTTGTCCTTAACAATATCAACAGCCCTTTTCCGTTATTGAGAGAAGGGCTGTTTTTAATATATATCCACTATGAATTATAAGTATTATACGATCGTTATCCTTGGCCTTTTAGCATTCTCCGCTTGCGAGAAAGATGATATCGATATTCCGGCAACCGACAATGAAGTAAATCAATGGATCGAGCAAACGATGCGAGAGAATTATCTTTGGTATTCCGAGTTCCCGGATAAAAGTTCCTTGGACTTTAGTCTTGATCCGGAGAGCTTCTTCAAGGGCCTGTTATCCGATAAAGACGGGAAAGAGCTTTCTGATGGCCATCATTACTTCTCCCAATTAGAGAAAGCGACCGTAACAAAGAGCATTTACGACGCGAACAACTCATACGGATTCGATTTCGCGACTTCCAACCTTAAAGACGGAGGCAGGACCTATAAAATAGCCATTGTCCTTTATGTATTAAAGGATTCACCCGCCGAAGAAGCCGGATTGAAACGGGGAGACTGGATACTTGGCGTAAACGGCTCCTTGGGTTCTATCCAAGACTATGATGTGTTGAGAAGCGGAGGCAGCGTATCCCTCCAACTAGGAAAAGAAACAGGAAACACCAAGGGATTCGTCTCCACCCGAAGAGTTACCTTGAACGCATCCCGAACGGTAGAAGACACCCCATTCCTAAAAGATTCCGTATACACATATGGCAATAAGCGAATCGGCTATTTGATGTACAACCATTTCGCCTCCGGACCGAATGAATACGATTATAGCGACACTAGTTATAATCTTTATTTGCAACAACTCTTCGAAAAATTCAAAAGTCGCAACGTCAATGAGTTCGTACTTGATTTACGCTATAATGGGGGTGGGCTTGTCAATTGCGCCCAATTACTGGCTTCGCTATTAGTCCGTGAAAACGTTTTAGGAGAACCTTTATGTATCATGGAGTATAACGATAAAAACTCCAATAAAAATGAGACCTTACCTTTGCTCAAAACGACCGAGGTCATGGCGGGAAACTTAAACCTACAACGGCTATTTGTTTTGACAGGTTCAACTACGGCTTCTGCCTCCGAACTTATCATTAACTCGCTACGATCTTATCTAGACGTTCGGGTTATCGGTAAGCAGACTTTTGGCAAGACCGTCGGTATGACGATCTACAATGAATCTAAAAAATATGGCTGGATACTTTCTCCCGTCACTTTCCATATTTATAATAAGGATCGGGAAGCTGATTATGAAGACGGATTTCATCCCGATGTAGCTATCGATGAATTCAAGAGTGATCTAGCTGAATTCGGAGATTTGAAGGATCCTTTATTAGGACAAGCTATTTACGAGATAACCGGCCAGTCACCGCTCTTACGATCCGCTACCCCGAGGGGCAACCGGGAAATCCAATATAATCCCCCGTTGTCCTATAAGGATAACTTATTACTGATTCCAAAAGACTAAAAACAAGATATATGGAAAGCGCATTTCTTAAAATCATAAACGCAAAAGTATTAACTCCTTCGGGTCTCCTACCAAACGGGCAAATCATCATCTCGGATGGGAAAATAGTGGAGATCACCGGGCAAAACCGGGAGATTCCTCATGCGGAGATCATCGACGCAAAAGGATATTATGTGGCTCCCGGCTGTATCGACACGCATGTACACGGCGGCAACGGACATGATTTCACGGAAGCTACCCCGAAAGCGTTCTATGCGATCACAAGAGCACATGCTTTACAGGGAACAACGGCTTTATATCCTACATTGGCAGCTGCCCCTATCGATACCTTCCGGGAAGCGATCAAGACCTGCGAGCACATCATGAACCACCCGGAACAGGGAGCCCGCATCATGGGATTACATCTCGAAGGCAACTATTTGAATATGGCTATGAAAGGCGGACAAGACCCTAATTATATTTACCCGCCCGATCCCCAAGAATATAAGGAATTACTAAACAGTACCCAATGTGTTAAACGCTGGAGCGCCGCCCCCGAGCTTGACGGGGCTTTGGAATTCGGTAAATATGCGTCAGCTCATGGTGTGTTGGTTTCACTAGCCCACACCACAGCCGATTATCTCCAAGTGAAAAAAGCATACGAAGCCGGATTCACCCATGCTACCCACTTCTACAATGCCATGACTTCCGTCCATAAAGACCGTGAGTATAAACATGAAGGAACAGTAGAAGGTATTTATCTCATGAAAGATATGACCGTTGAAGTTGTAGCCGATGGTATCCACGTACCGCCGGCAATCTTAAAGTTGGTATATCAAATCAAAGGGGTAGAACGTACGTCCTTAATCACGGACGCAATGGCCGCCGCCGCTTGCGATAACGGTACGGAACATTTTCCGGACTCCCGGGTAATTATCGAGGAAGGCGTATGTAAATTAGCCGATCGCTCAGCTATCGCGGGAAGTATAGCTACCGGAATCCGTTTGATCCGTACCCTAGTCGAGAAAGCGGAAATTCCATTGCACGACGCTGTTCGTATGGCTTCCGAAAGCCCAGCCCGCCTAATGGGTCTTTTAGACCGTAAAGGAACATTGGAGAAAGGAAAGGATGCCGATATCATCATTTTCAACAACGATATAGAGATTCAAGAGACCTTCATCGAAGGTAAACGGCTCTCCAAAGAATAAGAAATCCAATAAACAATGACTTCTCCTATCTTGTTTTTAGATAAATAAGGGCATGAATGTATATGGAAAACGTAAAAGAACATTACTGGAGATACTCATTGATCACCATTATATTAGGACTAGGGGTAATTCTATTTTTTAAGATTACCCCGTTTCTTGGAGGTATACTTGGAGCATTCACCATCTATATATTGCTGCGTGGACAGATGTTCCATCTGACAGAAAAGCTAAATATGAGACCAGCTTTTGCAGCTTTACTGTTACTGGGGGAAACAATCTTATGTTTCTTAATCCCAATCACATTGGCGATCTGGTTGGTAATCAACAAAACTCAAAATATTAATTTAGACCCGACTGTACTGCTAAATACAGGCCAACATATAGCGGATCTAGTTCAGGAAAAGACCGGGTTTGATGTACTGGATAGAGGAAACTTATTAAAAGTGGCCTCTATACTCCCACAAATCGGACAGTTTTTAGTGGGTAGCATAAGCAGTTTCGCCGTAAATGTCGTCGTCTTGATTTTCATTCTGTACTTCATGTTGATAGGCGGAAGAAAAATGGAAAACTATCTATACACCTTATTCCCCTTCAGTGATCAAAACAAGGATGAGGTACTCAACGAGATCAATATGATCGTAAAATCAAACGCCATAGGTATCCCTCTTTTGGCGGTTATACAAGGTATCGTAGCGGTGATCGGTTACTTTATCTTTCAGACTCCCGATCCGCTGTTATTTGGGTTTCTCACTTGTATCGCTACGATCATTCCCATTGTAGGGACCGCATTGGTCTGGGTTCCGTTGGCGGCTTATATGGCTTTAAACGGAGATTGGGTACATGCCTTGGGATTGGCTATTTATGCCTTGCTTGTCATTACGAACGTCGATAATCTGATTCGTTTTATCCTACAAAAGAAGTTGGCGGATATACATCCGTTAATCACCGTCTTCGGAGTCGTAATCGGGTTGTCCTTATTCGGATTTATGGGGATCATCTTCGGGCCGCTGTTATTATCCTTATTCCTTCTTTGTATAGATATCTTCAAGAAGAGCTATTTGGATAAATAAAGAGTATCTACAGGACAGGGTATCTTAAAAAGTCATACCTTTACACTACATTTTGAGTAAAATGAATTAATATGTCACGTAGAACAGTAAACAATTGGAAGCCTATCAAGGGGCAACCTCTCACCGAATTAGACAAGAAAATCCTATATATCCAAAATAAAGGACATTTAGTACCCACCCGCAAGCTTATCAAGACTCCAGAGCAGATTGAGGGCATCCGCAGAAGTAGCGTGATCAATACAGGGGTGCTGGATTTAATCCAGAAGGAGATTAAAGAAGGTATGTCTACAGCTGTTATCGATAAATTGGTGTATGATTATACGGTAGGGCATGGAGCGATTCCAGCCCCCTTAAACTATGAGGGGTTCCCTAAAAGTGTATGTACCTCTATCAACGAGGTCGTTTGTCACGGTATTCCCAGTGAGAAGGAGATCCTAAGAGACGGTGATATTATTAATGTGGATGTCTCAACGATTTTAGATGGTTATTATTCGGATGCGTCCCGCATGTTCATGATCGGGAACGTATCTCCGGAAAAGCAGAAATTGGTACAGGTCGCCAAGGAATGTCTGGAGATCGGTATGAAAGCGGCGAAGCCGTTCGGATTCGTCGGTGATATAGGCAACGCTATTCAAAAGCATGCGGAGAAAAACGGATTCTCTGTCGTACGGGATTTATGCGGACATGGCGTCGGTCTGGAATTCCATGAGGAACCGGAAGTTTGTCATTTCGGACGAAAAGGAACTGGGATGCTTTTAGTTCCGGGTATGGTCTTTACGATCGAGCCTATGATTAACATGGGTACTTGGAAAGTATTTATCGACGAGGAAGACGGTTGGACGGTCATCACCGAGGATGAACTACCCTCCGCCCAATGGGAACATACCTTCTTGATGACAGAGACAGGATTGGAAATTCTTACCTATTAATATCTAATGCAATTAACGCTTCCGGGCCTTTTCCCGGGCTACCTTTTCCTTTTCCCGCAAGGCTTCCTTGCGGGCTTTTTCCTTCTCTTTCAATTTTTGCTTGTATAAGCGTTCCTTCTCCTTGCGCTCTTTTTCCTTCTGTTTCAAGCGTTGCTTATAAGCACGTTCTTTTTCCTTACGAAGGTCCTCACGAGCTTTCAGTTTCGCCTTACGGTCGGCTTCCGCTTGTTTCAGCTTGGCTTTGCGGTCAGCTTCCAGCTGTTTCTCTCGATCAGCCTTCGCTTTCAACAGGGCACGTTCTTCCTCCGCTTGCTTCTTGAGAAGTTCTTCCTGTTCTTTCGCTTTCTGCTCACGTAATTCCTTATCCGCCTTTTGCTGGGCCTCGAAAGCCTTACGAGCCTCTTCCTTGCGGGCTTCTTCTTCGGCAGCTTCCCGTTTACGGATCTCTTGGATTTCTTTCAAGGTCATGCCTTGATCCTCAACCGCCGGCTGAACAACAGGAACCGTATCCTTACGAAGGGTATCGACAGGCTGGATTTCCGGTTTGTCAAACGCAGGGACCTCAATCGTATCCGGGACGACTGGCATAGCAAGCTGTCGGACAGGTTCTTGAACAGACCGTTGTTCCTCCTCCGGCTCTGTAACAGGTTGTTTTTCTGGTTCAACTTCTGGTTTCAATTCATCTGCCTTTTCCGGCACTTCGGCTTCTTCCTCCGTGATCATTTCATCTTCAGTCGCCTCCTCCTCCTTAGCGGCTTCCATACGGGCTTTCCAACGACCTGCCAGATCCGGTAATTCCTCACCGAAGCTCTCATCGAAGAAGGTGATATATTCATCCAAGGTCTTGCCACGCATCAAGGTCTCATAATTATCATCAGAGATCGGTAACACGGCAACCGCTTTATTCAAGGCCGTAGCATAACCATCCTTACCGTATATCATCTTATAATATTGGATAATCTCATCAAAACTAATAAATCCTTTAATCGCCAGCATACTGATCGGGCCGGCCTGCTCCAAAGCCAAATCAAACTCTTTCACCATGAAGTTCGCAAAGTTATAAGCGGCGACAGCGAATAGCAACTGATTCTGATCTACGCTACCCGTAGGATATACCAAAAGCATCTGATAAGGCGTATTCCGTTCCGGATTAAATACACGGGCCGAATCCTCGGCAGATAACATACCATCCTCGCCCAAACCGAATCGTAAGTTCCAACTCATACCTTTCACACCGCCCTGCACCAAGGCACGTCCCCGAAGAACACCTTTCAACATCTCCCCGGCCAGTTCCGTGACATCTGCGTTCGGATACTTCTCGACCAGCGCTTTCAAGGCATTCTTAAAGCCTTCCGCATCCCCGGCCTGCACATATGATAACGCATCCAAGAACATGAATTTAGGCATCAATGTAGCCAATGGATATTTCTCGCTTACGTACCGGAAACTCTTACGTACATACGCTGTATCGCTCTCCAGATAACGGTCGTAAGTAGCTTGATAGATCGAGTCTTGTACCACATCCATCATGCGGATATTATACTCGTAATTCGGATCAGCCACAGCTACCGCATAATCGCTTTCCGGGAAGGCGTTCATTAGTTTATTCTTATACTCGGTAGCCAACACTGTATTTCCAGTTTTCAGGGCCATCAAATATACTTGATAATAGCTCTCCAAACGGTGCTCATTATCCGGGAAACGGCGTTCCAAATTCTCGAATGCCTCGACAGATAAGGGGATATCCTCCAACTTATCCTTATAGATCATCGCCATATTGTAAAGACCGTCTATAATAATAATGTTAGAAGCGTCTATATCCTCTTGCGTGAAAGGTAGCTGCTGTAGGTAATACTCACGGGTATGCGGATCATCGGCGGCAACAGCCGACAGGTCACCGCCTATCGAATCGGTCGGCAACGGCTCACCGTCCGGCCCTACCATTTGGGTGGAATCTCCCTCGGCCAGCATCTCCTCATCCAGATTCTCATTAAAGGTAGAGAGTTCCTTCTTACGGCGGCGCCAGTGATCTTCCAACGGACGACGTCCCCATTTACGCTGGAACTGTGTCTTTCCTTGCGCTACGGTCTGAGGATTATAGAAATAGAAAGACGCTCCACCGGACGCATTCGGCAAGACAACAGCATTGGTTTCCGTACCGGGACGGTCGATTCCGGTGCCTTTCGCTTCCTGCTCGGCCAGATAAGCCTCCTTCTCAGCCAAGGCTTTCGCCTCTTCCTCCTCTTTCTTTACCTCCTCAATCTTCTTATCGATAATCGCTAACCGCTCCGCTTCCGGCAATTTAGCCAAGGCTTGCAAACTGTCTTGAAGATGGACCGCTTCTACATGCACGACCAATTCATCCAGAATCGCCGACAATTTAGAAACCCGTTCATAATCCCTGTATTCCTTTTGAATTCCGGCTAAGGCTCCGCTAAAGCAAGGTTGCGCTTTCACGTAATCCCGCATCGTAAAATAGATATCTCCCAGCTTTATCTGGCAGATCGCCTTATCCATTCCATTCAATGTACTCTTATCGATACCGAGTTGATAGTTCTTTATGGCATTCACCGTATCTTCCCGGCTGAGGTATACATTTCCTAAAGCATAGTATACTTGATCCAGATAATCCTTATTCTTCTGGCTTTTCGCCATTTTCTCGAGCATCTTCACCACTTTCAAATAATTCGTACCCGAGAATACTTCTGTCTGACGGATACGTGAGGCAAATTCCAACTCATACGGAGGATTCGAACGGGCTACCTCACCAAAGGTCTTATAAGCCAAGCCATCTAATTCTTGATCCGCATAGATTTGTCCCAAAAGATACTTCATCCGGGTACGTTGCTTCCGGTTTTTCTCCGCCTTGATAGCGGTCTTCAGATAAGGGATGGCATCCTCGAACTGCCCGTTCTTGATCAAATAATCGGCATACACCGCCGCATATTGCTTCAAGACGGAAGCAGGAATACCGTTCTTGTTCATCTTATCCAAGATATCCTCGGATTCATAGAACCAACCCATCTCGGAATAACAACGGGCTTGCCACAAACGGGCCTCGGCCACGACCTCCTCGTCCTTCGCGTAATGACGGGCTATATAGGAAAAGGTAGCGGAGGCTTGCAGGAAATCGGCATTGTAGAATTGCGCCTGTCCCATGATCAGCCAACTATTCTTTAAGAAAGGGTTATACTCCTCTTGTTCTTGGATAGCACGTAGTTTGGGATTATTCCGCCAGCCCGGTTTCTTGGCCGGTTTCGCTTTTATGGAGTGTAGCTTAATAGCTTTATTACTTTTCTCGATCGTCCGGTCGAAAGGGCCGCCCGGCTCGGCTTTGTCTTTAGGCTGGGCGCTAATCGGATACATATAGATCCTGTCGGAATAGTTCTCTTTATATCCGTCCTGTTGGCTTTTCAGTGCCTCGTCAAACGCTTGTTTTCCATTGAAATAAATATTATAACGGGTCGTAAAGGCATGATAAAAACGGCTCGCTTTCGTGTTCTTCTTCGTGCTGCACGACCAAAGCAAGAGTACCGTTAATAACGCCACTATGTAGTAAAACCCTTTTTTCATTCTTTAATTAACGCCGTAACAACGGTTTTATTGCTTTCAAGGCCAAAAAGAGGACCACCAAAAACAAGATGATAAACGCACCGGAAGGCACGTTCAGGAAATAAGAAAGAACCAGTCCGGACACGCAACCCAGAAAGCCGATCGCGATACTTCCCCATATGATCTTCTTGAAGTCGGAAGTAAACAGGTTTACCGTTATTTGAGGCAAGGTCAGCAAACTCATCAATAGCATAATCCCTACCAAACGGATCGAAAGAACAATTGTCATGGCGATAAAGCACATCATCGTATACTCGATCCATTTTACCGGTAGGCCTTGCGTGACAGCGAAGTCACGATCGAACGCCACGTAAACAATCTCACGGAGGAAAAGGGAGAATATGAGTATCAACAATACCACCAACCCTAAAATCCATAAGATATCGGCCGTAGAGATCGTTAATATATTACCAAATAGATAGGCGGATAGATTCGGGGCGTACCCCGGGGTAAGGAAGATGAAGATCACTCCCAAAGCCATACCCAGCGACCATACGCCCGCTATAGCGGAATCCTCCCTTACGTTTTGCGTCTTGCTCGCCCACTCCACGCCAAAGGCAGAGAGGATCGAAAACAACATCGCCATCAAGATCGGGTTTGTTCCCAGATAAAAACCCAAGCCCAAACCTCCGAACGAAGCATGCGTGATCCCTCCGCTGATAAATACCAACCGGCGGGATACGATGTAAGTCCCGACAATCCCACAAGCGATGGCGGTTAGCAAGCTCCCGATCAAGGCGTTCTGAAAAAAGGCATATTGCAATAAATCCATATGATTCGTTTCCTAAATTAATGAGTACGGCGTTCGCCAATGATCAGGAATGCCTCATCCTTCAAGGCATCCGGCAAATTGATCCCTCGCAATTGCAGGCTACGGAGCCAACCGGCCACCTCCACTTCCCGGAGGGTATAAAGCACTTCACTAAACTCCTCAACGGCTTCCTCATCGTAAGCGTCCGCTTCCACTCCTTGGAACCGATCCAGTTCCTCATCGTTATAATATTCGATTTTCTTGCTGACGGCGGCTAATAAACTATCCCGCTCGCAAGTCTCATGTTGTCCGCAGCAAACCTCCGGAATCTCCTGTGCCTCGGGGATCTCCGAGATCTCCCCCCGTTCCAGCATCTTCTGAAGTTTCTTATTCCGGAAATACCCGGCGATAGCGGCTACGACACCCAGACCTATAAGACTTATGACAATGTACCACATAATTCAATTGAAAGTTGAGAATTGAAAACTGAAAATTAAAGGGCTGATTCCCTAATAGAGAAACCAGCGGCCTTAAGATCTTCCCAATAATGGGGATAACTCTTGCTGACCACTTGCGGGTGGGCGATCTCTATCCCCTCGGGACGTACCAAAGCGGCGGGAGCGAATGACAAAGCCATCCGATGATCCTCGTAAGTGGCGATTACCGGATGCGACTCCGGTTCCCTGCGTTCACCGTTCCACTCCAAGATGCTATCATTGCGATCCGTCAACACATAACCTAATTTACGAAGCTCTGTCTTCAATGCCTCGATCCGATCCGTCTCCTTGATCTTCAATGATTGAAGTCCCGTAAAGCGGAAAGGGATATTTAATAACACGCAAGTCACCACAAAGGTTTGAGCCAAATCCGGTTCATTCACGAAGTTATAAACCAACTTCTCACAGATATTTCCAGTATGCTTTAACACTACTCCACGTTTCGTATAAGTAGTGCCCACTCCCAATTGAGCGAACAACTTCGCTCCGGCGGCATCTCCCTGCAAGCTATTCTTGAATAAACCTAACAATTCGATCTCAGCATTTTTCGATAACGCCATGATCTCATACCAATAAGAAGCGGCACTCCAATCGGATTCCACCGTAAAACGAATCGGCTTATACTCTTGGGGAAGTACTTTGATCGTATTCTCCGTCCAAGAGGCTCTCACTCCATATTGCTCCATCAATTGCAAGGTGATATGGATATAGGGCCTAGAGATAATAGCGCCCTCCAAATGCAACGTAACCCCATTTTCTGTTAACGGGGCGATCATCAAGATAGCGGATATATATTGAGAGCTGACATTTCCCGGTAGCGAGATCTCTCCGCCTTGCAAGGCGCTTCCGAAAATACGCAAAGGGGGATAACCCTCCTTCTCCATGTACTCGATCCGGGCGCCTAAAGCGTTCAGCGCATCCACCAACACCTTGATCGGACGGTTCTTCATGCGTTCGGTTCCCGTAATCGTCCATTCGCCCACCACCTTCGAGAGGAAAGCAGTAAGGAAACGCATCGTCGTACCCGCCGCACCCACATTAAAATCCCGATCGTTCGAGTTTAATGCCTTTACCATCAAATTTGTATCATCGCAATCGGATAAGTTCTCCACATCGTATGCGCTATAACTTAGCGCATTCAAGATCAATGCCCTGTTACTGATACTTTTAGAAGCGGGAAGCTTTACGGTAGTCCGGATAGCGGAACCCGGAGCATCTATCTGATAATTCATCGCTTTCGTATATTCAAGATTCAAGAAGCAAAAGTACGAAAATTAGCGTACATATGGAGTATAACTGCGGGAAACTTTCTTTATGCTTCTTTTCGAATGCGAATCGTGACAAGGCATTCGTTTGAATCGCCCCAACCAGTAGACGGGAGGGGCAATAAAACGCCCTTTTAAGTGAGAATATTCCCGTTTTCAGGCACGAAAGGCGATGAAAGCCTACACGTATAGTCGCGTTGGGCGACGCCAATACTGCCGTTAGGCATTATAAACAGTCACGAATAGGGTTGTCAGTAGTCGTGAATAGGCATCGTAACCCGGTTAGAACCCAGTCGTAACCCTATCGGATAGCCCGAAGAAGTCAATGGATATGAATTAGGATGAATTATTTTCGCTAGAATGAAAGGCGGTTTTTCGGTATTGTATTATCAATGAACGAATTATTGTTTTTTTCTTGCGTATTTGGCAACGAGTCGTACATAGTCCCGGAAAAATCGGTTCTCCGGGACTTCAGTTTACAAAATGTCAGAATGTCAAATCGCCAAACGGTCTTATCACAAGGCCTTCATCTTCAAGAAATGCTTCCAGAAAAAGAGGATCTGGTAATCAATAGAATTATTCCAGTATTGTGAATCATGATTACCCGGGCGAGTGATAAAGTCGTGGTCGATGCCTTGTTTTAATAACGCCTCGTGGTAGTTCTTATTCACCTCCAAAAAGAAATCGCTGTCACCGCAATCGAAGATCAAAGCGATCTGGTCTTTCCTCAAGGTTGGAACCAAATTGATAACCGTGTACTTCTCCCAGTTTTCCGGATATTTTGCCTTCTCACCTATTTGTACGCTCATCTCCCAGTTTTTCGGGAAAGGGCGGATATCCACGCCACCGCTAGTACTTCCCGCAGCGGAGAAAACATCGCTATGACGAAGGCCATTCCACATAGCGCCATGTCCACCCATGCTCAAGCCGGTAATAGCACGTCCCTTACGATCGGCCACGGTCTTATAATGGGAATCCACGTATTTCACCAACTCATCCGAGATGAAAGTCTCATACCGTACATCAGCGTTCAAAGGGCTATCCCAATACCACGTATTCTTACCATCCGGGCATACGAAAAAGATACCCTTCTCATCAGCGATCTTAGATAGATCCGGCTTGATACCGACCCATGTACGAGCGTTACCGCCATAGCCATGTAACAAATAAATCACCGGACACGCTTTCGTCGCAGCCACATCCGGACTTACCACGACTACCTCTATACTTTTATTCATCGAAGGACTTTTCACTTGCAAAGTATCTACCTTCGCCGCCTGTAAACCGAGCGGAAGCAAACAAACCAACGCTACCGCTACCTTTTTCATCCAATTCATATCAGTGAACATTAATGATTAATTCCCCGTAGCCTTGTTTTCAAGGAACTACGGGGACAAATATACAGATTTTACAGCCAAAAACTTATTTACTTAACGAGAAAGGACGATCCTCTTTCGCGGTTCCTCTCGTCTTCTCCGGTTGATTGCCCATTTGAAGCTCCAGCACGCCCCCATTCACGATATCGCTGTAATGGATATAATTACGTGTATGTCTCTTCCCGTTCAAGGTAGCGTTTTGGATATATACGTTATCCTTACTATTCCCTTTCGCCTCGATCACGAACTTCTTGCCATCCTCCATCGTAATCGTAGTTTTCCGGAATTTCGGGCTACCCAATACATACTCATCCGTCCCCGGGCAAACACTGTAGATTCCCAACGCGCTCAATACGTACCAAGAAGACATACCGCCTTGATCCTCATCACCCGGATAACCATTTTCCGAGCTATTATATAACCGATCCATCACCTGACGAATCCAATATTGCGTCTTCCAAGGCTGGCCTGCGTAACTATACAAGTAAATCATATGCTGGATCGGTTGATTACCTTGGGCGTACTGTCCCATCTTCGCCAATTCCATCTCCAGCATCTCATGAATTTTCGTTCCGTATGTTCCATATTTCACGATACCGGGTAAAGCGAAAACAGAGTCGATCTTCGCCACGAAACGCTCATCACCTCCTGTCAAATCGATCAACCCTTGGACATCATGGAAAACCGACCAATTGTAATGCCAAGCATTCCCCTCGCAATAAGGACCGCCCCATTCGAAAGCATCGAAATCCGCCCAACTACCATCCAATTTACGACCTCTCATAAAACCGACAGATGGATCGTACACATTCTTGTAATTATAAATCTGGCGGGCAAAGACCTCCTCATAAAACTTATTCCCAGTCATTTTCGCCAACTGATACGCACAAAAGTCATCATAGCAATATTCCAACGTCTGTGCCGTAGATCCCATGGATTCCGGATAAGGTATATATCCCAACTGATAATAATCCTTCCAACGAACCCGTCCGTTGGCACCGCCCCAAGGTCCCTTATTCATCGCCTCATGCGCATACGCTTTCAAGGCTTTCTCCGGATCGAAAGTGCGGATACCCTTCACCCAAGCATCCGTCAATAAAGAGATCGAGTGATTCCCTACCATCCCGCCGGTCTCACTCGGGAACGACCAAGAAGGTAACCATCCACATTGCTCCTGAGCGTCTAGCAAGGCTTGCATATATTGCCCCTGCATCGTAGGGTGCAAGATATTGGTCAGCGGGAACTGGGAACGGAAAGTGTCCCAAAAACCATTATCGGTAAACATATATCCATCATGAATCTTCTCATCGTACGGACTATAGTAGTAAGGAGAACCATCCTCTTTCTCCTCATAAAACTTATGGGAAAACAAATTGGCACGGAACATGCAGGAGTAGAAGGTTTTCATATCCTCCTCGGTTCCACCTTCCACCAACACACGATTCAATAGCTGGTTCCATACATCAGCAGCCGCTTGCTTCGTCACTTCTACCGATGAGTGCTTACCTAGCTCACGAGTCATCGTAACCTCCGCTTGCTCCGGACTGATATAAGAGGTAGAGACCTTGGCCTGTACCTTAGAGCCTTTCGCAAATTGTACATAGGCACCGATACCTTCCCCTTCCCGCCTCAAATTATTCTTCTGGATCGTATTCTTACGATTCTCCCATGTACCATAGCTAACGAAAGGTTTATCAAATTGAATGATAAAATAATTCTTATGTGTCTTCGGAGAGAAAGCCCCATTGTGTACATAGCCGGTGATCCGGTGGTTCGCTACATCGATTTGTACCTGACTGGTTTTCGTATAGCCATCCAGTACGAGAAAAGCGTCTCCCTTCGCGGGAAAGGAAAAACGGAAATGAGCGGAACGGGTAGTTGGCGAGAACTCCGTGGTAATACCATTCTCCAACGTAACCTTATAATAATGAGGCTTGGCAATTTCCTTATCATGAGAGAACGGAGTCGCCCGTTTGGACTCATCAACAACCAATTCCGGTACAGGCATCAAAGAGAATACCCCGTAATCTCCCACCCAAGGGCTACATTGATGCGTCGGTTGGAAACCCCGGATCGTAGTGGCCGAGTATTGGTATTTCCAACCATCACCATTCTTCCCGGTCTGTGGAGACCAGCTATTCATGGGATAGGGAACCGCCGTAGTCGGGTAGGTATTTCCCCAACTCAATTCGTAAGTCGAGTTTGTTCCTTGCAAAGTATTTACGTATTGTACCAAGTCTTTCTCCGCAAAAACAGGGAAAGAGAGGGTTAAACAGAGGGCTAAAGCCGCCCCCTGTTTATAAAAAGTATTGAGTTTCATGTTATTTTATTTACTGATTAATTATTCACGCCCCAATTTGTATTCGGCTCGGGGCCCATCTCCAATTCTAGTACGCCACCTTTCATGATATCCCTATAATCAAGATAGCATCTCGTATAATCCGTCCCGTTTAATTTAGCGGATTGGATATAGGTGTTTTCCGGGGTATTTCGGTTGGCTCGTATGATAAATGTATTCCCTTCGCCAACCTGAATCTCAGTCTTCTCAAAAACCGGGCTGGATATCTCATAGCGAGTATCTCCCGGACAAACCGGATACAAACCACATGCCGCCAATACATACCAAGCGGACATCTGACCGACATCCTCGTTTCCAACCAAGCCTTCTACCTTATTCTTATACGCCTTATCGCAAATGAAACGAGACCATTTCTGGGTTTTCCACGGCTGTCCCAAATGATTATACAAGAAAGGCACATGATGAACCGGCTCGTTCGCATGATTGTAATAAGCGTTCCACAGGAAATCTGTTGGTGTCTTGTCGAACATCGTATCCAGATCGGCGATCACCCGTTCCGTTCCTCCCATCAGTTCCACCATACCCGGAATATCATGAGGCACAAACCACCCCTGTTGCAGCTCATTGCATTCCATACAGCCGTACCATTCCTTCAGCTTACCCTCTTCCGGCCAAGCCTCAAACCGGCCATTCGCTTCTCTCGGGCGGAAGCTATGTTTCTCCGCATCATATAAATTCCGGTAAGACTGAGCCAACTTCGCATAATAAACCGCATCCTCCTGTTTTCCTAATGATTTCGCCAACTGAGACATACACCATTCCGTATACGCATACTCCAAGGTTTTGGAGATACTCTGCGGATTCGGGGTATAGCCCAACTCCGCATTCCCGAACATTCTCGAGGTTTTATCCGCATACCGATAAGCCTTTTCCATATCCAAGCTACAAATACCTTTCGCATAGGCATCCGCCAAGACCGATATAGCCGGATTTCCTAACATACAACCGCTATAGGCGTTCAACAACTCCCAGCGCTCATAGTACTCACGGCCACTCTCCTCTGCCATCGTTGTCAATGACTTCAACAAATCGTTCACCAATACCGGATTAATAATCGTTTGCAAAGGCATCTGACTACGGAACACGTCCCAACCGCTAAAGATCGTACGTTTCGTGAACGTATCCGACTTATGCGCTTTTCCGTCCGCGCCCATATATTGACCATCCACATCCGTGTAAATCCTCGGATCGATCATTGTATGATACAAGGAGGTATAGAAGATCACCTTCTGCTCATCCGTTCCACCGCTGACATCCATCTTAGCCAAAGCCGTATCCCATAACGAGCGGGCACGAGAACGTACCGCATCAAAATCCCAATCCTTGATCTCCGCTTTCAAGTTCTTTTCCGCACCCTCCAAGCTTACAAAGGAAATACCAGCCTTGAAAAGAACCTCCTCATTCGCCTCAGTCTCAAACTCCGTAAAGAACCCGAGGTGCTCGCCCTCATATGCCTTTGGTCTCTCCGAAATCTTTGCGTTCGCTGTCAATATCTGGAAAGCCGGACTCTCCACGAATTCCCGATGCCGATCCTGCCCTGCCGGGATATCCACGCTCCATACACCATAATCTTTCAACGGTTTGGAAAACTGCGCATAAAAATACACGGTGTATCGGGAAGAACCTTCACCATTCCCCCAGCCTCCACCTTCCGGCGTACATTCCATTCGTCCGGCGATCGTATGGTCATCTATCACTTGAACCGCCTGATACGTAGAAGTACCTCCTACACGACGGGCTAAGTCCAACTGGATGCGGGACTGCTTATTCTCGGGGAAAACGAATCTCAGCATACCGCTATGAGGAGCCGCTGTCGCCTCCGCTTGTATCTGGTAATCGCTCAGCAATACCTTATAATATCCAGCCTTGGCCTCCTCGGAAGATTTATCATACCGGGAACGATACCCGGCTACGCCCCCCTCTTTTCCTGAGTTCGTGCGCAGATCGCCCACGGTAGGCATTACCAATAAATTACCCAGATCACCATACCAGCCGATACCACTCATCTGCGTAAAAGCGAATCCCTCGATCGTCTCATGCTCGTAGCTATATCCGGAACCATTGTCGCCCCCCGTAATCGTATTCGGACTTACCTGTACCATACCGAAAGGGGTAGTCGCACCGGGGAAGGTCTTCCCCAAGCCATGGTAAGCACCGGCCGCCTCCGTATTCGTACTCGCCCCGATAAAGGGATTTACATAATCAGAGAAATGAACCTCCTCGATAGTCCGGGTCGGACCGGAACAGGCAGTTCCCACCAACGCAAGCGATAACGCCGTGGTCGTTATCCATCTTAAATTTCTTACTAGTCGTATCATTTTTTTATAAGTTCTATTCTACGTACCTTCGGTTGGGCGATCTGATACATACGATCCACCAACATATCGATTTGTTGGCTCCAAGCCTCCCGGATCTCCGGATACATCATCTTGGAGTAGTTATCCAGATGGCCGGCCAAGAAGATATTCGTATGAAGGTTCGCCCTTAACGTATCCATAGCGGCGATATTATCCTGAAATAACATGCCCTTCCGCTTCAAGATATAAAATTCCGTCCACGCATATTCCCTAAAACGTTTCTCGATATTCCAACGTTCCTCATTCAAATGCATGACCCGAACGGCCTGCTGATATTGCGGTGTGTTCGTTAACGCCGCTAAGTTAATACCTTTTGCCAAATCCTCGGCCGAAAACGTAGAAATTGAATCCCCGTCTATCTCCAACCTATACGAACCTTTCAATCCATCCACCCGCAATACCTCTTGATTAAGATCCTCCATAATCGGAGCGTACAAGGTCGCCTCATATTGCGTATGCTTCTTCTCCCAACCCCGAGAGATCGTATCCATCGGATAAGGTAAAGACTTCGCTAAATAGGTAAAAGAGATCGTACCCTTGTCTGATACTTTCAATTCATTCACGAAACAATTCTCGTTCGCCAACACCATACGTCGGGAAGCATCGATATCAACTTTGGCGACCGGTTTACCCGCCAATCCCTGAGACTTCAAGAAGAAATAGGCCATCAACATATTACCGTGGTTATCCGGATGAATCCGATCTCCTTGCATTAAGGTAAACCGCGGATCTTTCGCTTGTTGTACCCTGTTCACCTCTAATACCGGGTTGTGGAAATCCACGAACGCCCAGTCATTCTTCACGGCCGCCTCTCTTTGCAGACGGATGATTTTCTGGATCGTAGCGTTCTTTCCAAGAAAAGGCTTATTTTTCTCATTTTGCCAAGTCTCGTCGTACGGCGTGCCACCGATCATGATCACCCTTGTATCTTTGTGAGATTTCATGATCTTCTGCATCGCCTGAAAGGTCGTATCTACCCGATACATTTGCCGCTCCACGAAAGCCGTAGGATTATCGCCGTTATATTCGAAATAACCACTATCGTTCATACCGAAAGTAGCCGTAACCACCGTCGGATTTTTACCATATACATCCTCCTCGATCCGTTCCAACATATCCCAAGAACTGTCACCACCGGTACCGGCGCTATACATCCGCATCCGCATATCCGGGAAATGAGTGATATAGTACAACCATATATAAGAATGATAATGTCCGCCCTCTGTTATGCTATTGCCTAAAAAAACAACCCGGTCACCCCTTTGAAAAGGGGAAGGAGTTTTCTGCGCATTGCCACACACAAACACAGAAAGCATACACGCCAAACTAAAAAGCCATCGATTAGTTCTCATCTTATTTACTTTTGGACACTTAGAAGTTCAATTGTTTATCCGATACGGCCACAGCCACGAATGAATCGGCACAGCCATAATACAGATACCATTTATTCCGGTAATAGACCAGACCTTCCACGAATACGGTACCCGCAGGGTATTGACCGCTTTTTTCAAAATCATCCGTCGGTTGCAAGAAAGGCTTATCCAAACGACCGATCAATTTTGTCGGGTTATTTACATCGAACAATGCTTGTCCGGCACAATAAGAGTTCGCAGGATAAGCGGTATCCCCTTTTTCTCCCGGTTCGTTTTTACCGTTATACAACAGAACGATGCCATCCTTTGTCAAGATAGCGGGAGGTCCACATTCGGTCAACTGGCTATCAAAATAGCCGGAACGGAGAGAGAACAATTTAAGCAACTCACCATTCTCGTCCAACAGTGGGTCCCAATCTGTTAAATTATCGGAGGTAGCCGCATATACATTCTTCTCCCCCCAGTACATGAAATACTTGCCATTCACTTTCGCAATGACCTGCTTATCTCCCTTTAAAGTCGTGACTAACGATGCGGATTTGGTCGCCTCATCCTTGAATTTGCCATTATAGGCTTTCTCAAAAGCCGGACCGAACTTCGTCCAGTGTTTCAAATCCTTTGAGGTCGCCACCGCCAGACGAGGCACCTTGCGGTTCCATTGCGTATATAGCAAGACATACGTACCATCCTCGGTCATAGCAATACGAGGATCTTCCGTACCTCCGGGACATTCGTTCTCTACTTGATTATCTTTAGCCGGATAAAAAGCAGGCTTCGTATCCCTCTCGAAATGGATACCGTCAGTAGAGGTCGCATATCCCAAACGGGAAGTCCGGGAACCGATTCCCTGAGCGGAGTTATCTTCCGCACGGTACATCACCACAATCTTCCCATCGTAAATCGTAGCCGCCGGATTAAATGTGTCACTCTCCTCCCATGCTACAGAATCTTCCCGCATCGGGCAATAAAACTTAGTTGGTAACGGCTTAATTACCGGATTCACTCCTGTCGGACGCTCAAACCCGTCCAAGCACCAAGCTGTTTCCGATACAGCTTCCGCCGTCTGGTCTTTCTTTTGAGAGCCGCAAGCTACGGTAACCAATCCCAATAAGCCGAAAGTAGAGACTAATAATGTTTCTTTAATCATGTTATTCGTAGTATTAAGTTATATTTATTTTCCATATGAAGGGGGAGCTATCCGAGTTCCCCACGTCTTATCCGGCTTCCCGGATAATTTATATTCCAAGGTCGCCCCCCGATATAAATCCGACCAATCGATCCAAGTGCCCTCCATCTTCTTTCCATCAAGACTTAAGGAATGGATATACTCTTTTTTCTCATCTCCCCCCTTGATAATCACGTCTCCCTCGGGCAAATGTAAAACAATCTTACGGAATACCGGACTATTCACAGAGAAACCTCCCACTCCGGGAATCTCTGGAAACAAACCGATACTGGCAAAGACATACCATGCTCCCATCGATCCTAAATCGTCGTTGCCCGGCAAACCGTTCACACGGCTACTATATTGTTCGTTCAGTATACGCCGGATCACTTGTTGCGCCTTATAAGGAGCCCCCGCCCAATTATAAATCCAAGGGATTTGGAAACTAGGCTCGTTACCGGAGGCGAACCATTCATCTCCATAACTAGCGTCCAAACGTCGGAACATCTCATCCAAACGCTTCTCCGCCGCTTCCTTTCCTCCTATACTATCGATCAACCCTTGCAAATCATAAGGTACCATCCAGAAATAATTCTTATATGTCGATTCCCGCCAATCCGCATCATAACGTTTCCACGAGCCATCCTCGTTTCGGGACTGCAACCAACCGGTCTCCTTATTAAAAAGATTCTTCCAGTTCATCGCCCGTTGCGTATACCAATTACAAACCGGCTCATCATTGCAGGCTTGCAAGGCGAAACGGCCAATCGCAAAATCAGAAGATGTATATTCCAGTAAGATCGAAGCGTCGTAATACCCTTTCTCCAAATACTGTTCCAAGCCCGGTCGAGTCAAAACACCTTGGGAATTAGCCCCCGGCACTTCTGCTCCATAACGCATAGTCCGCAGTAAAGTTCGAGGATCATAGGTGCGAGCTCCAAACGCATACGCATTGGCTACAAGAATCGGAGTCGGGTCCCCCTGCATAACACCTGTCTCTATATTCGCCAGTACCCAACGGGGGAAGCCACCACCGGATTGCTCGGCAAATAAGTAATGAGACATAACGATATCCGAGGTCTCCTCGGGAGCTAGCATAGCGATCAAAGCAGTCTGCGTACGATACGTATCCCAATTACTGAAAGAGGTATAGAATTTTCGGGCTGTCTTATGCACTTGGCTATCCGCCCCCATATATTCCCCATTCACGTCGCTACAAACATTCGGATGGATTAATGAACGATATAGATGCGTATAGAATTGCATCTGGCGATCCTCGTTATCTCCCTCTACCTCTATCTTCCCGAGGTATTCATTCCATTTATCTTGCGTCGCCTGACGGACCGCAGAGAAGTCCCAAGCGGGATTCTCAACCCTCAAATTCTCTCGGGCATTCTCCACCGAGACATAAGAAACACCGATCTTATACTGCACCGCCTGATTCCCCTCTTTCAACGGAAAAGTAAAATACACCCCCGAGTGACTGCCTTCCGCAAACGTATGATTCGCATGTAGTCGCTCCTCCTTCCATGTACCAAAACTCTCCGCATCCGCATCGAACTCAGCCACAAAGTAAACCTTATAGGGAGTTGGGATTCCACAGAAAGCACCACCCTCCGCATATCCCTCGCAACTATGAGGACCCGTAATCTTAATAGCGGCTACTTGGATAGGGGTAGCGGCTACTCCTCCTCCGATAATCACGGTACCCTGCTTTTCCTTGGAAGAAAACGTATAACGAGCCATACCCGTACGTTCCGTAACGGTTAATTCCGCACGTATAGAATGATCTACGGTGGCTGCGTAATAACCGGCCGTTCCGATCTCCTTGCCGACCGGAGTCTGCATATTCAAGATACTATCCGGAGAAACCCGTAAAGCTCCGGCAATCGGAAGCGTAGGGAAATTTCCCATATGATCGCATCCCGCACCACTCAATTGATTGATGACAAAGCCTAGTTGTTTCGTGAAATAAGTCGGGGTAAACTGTACCATACCGAAGGGATAGGTAGCCCCCGGATACAAATATCCGGAAGCCCACCCATTACCTTGAGTCCCTATCAGGGTATTGGTCTTAGAAACGAGATTTGACGCATTTACCAAACCTCCACACAACAAGAAAACATAGCTAACCACACATATTCGCCTTAAAAGCTGTTTACATTTAAACATGGTAATAGATCCTTTTTATTATTTAGCCTTTTATACTATATACCCTTCAATAGAATAAAACACTTACGGCGTAATAATTAAAAAACAGCTATTAACATAAGTCAACAAAAAGGGAATCATATGATTCCTATTCCGCAGGCAGCGATAGCGTGTGTTTTCCACTTTCCAACAGGATCGAACCCGCCGATATTTCTACATTATTCCCATCTAACACACAATTCGATACGTTAAATGGAGCGATAAAGGTCGCCATACTATTCGCCGGTATCTCCAGATCGAGGGAAAGCGATCGGTTCTCCATAGTCCAAGACACACGTGCCGTACCGTAAGGGGTCTCTCTCGCCGCCCTCGCCCACGTCACGCCATTCGGTATCTGAGGTTTGATAAAGAAATGTTTATAGCCCGGCTCATCCTCATCCGGCAAGATCCCTCCGACCGCCTGACAGAACCAAGCGCCAATGCCATTGAAACAATTATGAACCTTACTACGTTCTCCCGACCAGTATTCCCAAGTCGTAGAAGCCCCTTGATCGATCATATATAGATATCCCGGCAGCTCTCTCTTTTTCAGCATGGAATAGAGAAAATCGGCCTCTCCGTCCTTTATCGCCCAATCGGTCAAGATTGTAACACCCACCAAGCCGGAACCGATATGCCCTTTGCAATTCTCCAATGTCTCTCGATATAAACCTTCCTTTACCTCGGGCATATGCTGTTCATCTGTCACGCCGACCAACATCGGATAAATCCGATCGATCTGGGAGCCTGTAGCGTACTGTTTCTTCTCCGGATCATAGAAAGTCTTCTGGATAAGCTCGTTCAATCGTTGGCGACGCTCTTTATACTTAGCGGCATCCTCCGCTTTCCCCAATACCTTCGCGATCTTCTCCATCGTAGTGAGGCAATCGCTTATAAAGCAGTTACTAACCAGATCTACCGATGACTGCGCCGTATAATCGACACCCGCCGGAGCCAACCAATCCCCTAAATACCATGCCCGATAATCCGTATCCGGCCAACGTTTCAGCAATCCATCGACCGTATACGCATCCACATAACGCAACCAATGTCGCATAACCGGATAATATCGCTCGATCAGACGGCTATCCCCATAATTCAAATAAGTCTGCCACGATCCCGTGATAATAAAGCCACACCAATACGGACCACCTCCCGCCGGGTATGGACTCGGTACGCAATGCGGCATACCCCCATCCTCACGGATGCAATCCTGCCACATCTGCATCCAGTTCATATACACGGAAGAGCCCTCATACAATGTCTGGAAACTCTTACAAGAGGCATTTCCATCCCCACCGTATCCCATACGCTCATAATGCGGGCAGTCTACGATATAACCACTGAAAGCTAGGTTCTTGAAAGTATATTTGATCATCGCATAGATAGCATTCAAGTCCGGATCCGAGCACTCGAAAGACGAGGCATCCTTATAATCCGTATGAATCAGATAGCCGGTTACCTCCTCGGGGGCTTTCGCCAAACCGGATATCCTTATATATTGAAACGCATGGTGGTTAAATTTATTTCGGAATACCTCTTTGCCTTGTCCGGAACCGATATACCAATCCTCATACTGTCCGTTCTCCTCTTGTGGCTTGAAATCTTCGTTTTCATTTAACCAATCCGTATATTCCATACGGACCCGGTGGCCTTCCGGTAATTTTGGGAAACTCAGCTCAACCCAACCATTTAACGCCTTTCCCATATCTACGAGCCAAATACTATCCCCTATTTGTTTGATTCCTTTGGGACGGATAATCTCTTGTATTCGATTAGGCTCACACATTTGGGGACTTACCTCTATCCCGGGTACCTCCACCTCCAATACCGGCGTCCAATCCAGTTTGTCAAGCGTAGCCGTTGTCAAATCCGGCAACGCCTTCCGCCCATCCACACATTCACCCCCGAATTGATGGGGATACCAAGTACCGGTACCGGTCTCACCATACATACTTCCCCGGCCTTCCCAAGAGCTATCTGTAACGAGTAACGTACTTGTAGCGCCATTTCTTTGAATCTCGTCCAATTGCAGTTTAACCAACGGCCCATCATGAACGGCATTAAAAGTAGCTTTTCTGTACCAGCCACGGCCCAACCAGAGCAATAAGTCGTTTATTCCCTGCTTTGCGTACGGCGTAAGATCGTACGTCACCGATAATGATCTTTTGTTTAATTGAGATACCGCAGGCGAGAGAACATCTTCCGATACCTTCCTCCCATTTAAATAGATCTCATGATACCCTAAGGAGTTTACATGAAGGAGTAATGTGGCATCACGGTCTTGAAGCTCGAACTTATTCCTTAACATCGGATTCTTCTCATCCGGCATCCCTATATATTTCCCTTGCCATTCCGCTTTATCCAAAAGCCCGATCCCAAAGCGATTGATTGGACTCCAATCCGAGGATTCCCCCTTATCGTCCCATACCCGGACTTTCCAATAGGCCAGCACACTAGATCGCAACTCTTTCCCTCGATAAGGGACCATCACGGAAGCGGACGATTCCACCTTACCTGAATTCCATAGATCGGCTTTGCCTTGAGCCAGCAAGGAACTATCCGTGGCTACTTGTATCTCAAAATACGCTTGCCGCATAGTTTGCCCGTCTGTCTCGATTTTCCAGCTAAAATGGGGATGGGTATTGTCGATCGCAACCGGATTCTCCAAGTTCTCACAACGAAGATCTTTTAAGATGAACCTCCGCCCGGATTCACAGCCCGACATCAGTAACAATAGGGTCACAAAGTAGATAGATATACATTTCATGATAAATAGATTGAGATTACGCATGAATATACTTTCTAATGGCTTACGATACTTATATCCCCGGTAAATATTAAGATTTATTAAACAAGAAAGGCGAGCCACTCGCAAATGACTCGCCTTCCTACGATTCCTCAAGAATGGCTAGAAGCGGATCTTGTAGGATTGATTTTCGATACGGATGATATAGGCACCTTGCGGAATGGTTATCATCGTCTCACCAATTGGCAAGGTTAAAGCCTTATATAGTTGACCGCCGAATGTCACTAGATAAGCCGTACCCGCATGAGCGGACCGGATATGCAATACCCCGTTCGATCCCCAGACTTTCAAGTCATTGGATTCGAGTTCGGCATTGCCTACGGTGGCGTTTTTCATGATTCCGGTGATAGAGATCGTAATGTCGGACGCGATACCCTTGATCTCGTATTTACCGTCAGAGGTCGGCTCAATCACCTTATCACCTACTTTCACGATAGGGGTAGATTGATCGTAGTCCGCTTCCAGCGTAAGAGAGAAAGAGAAGCTGCCACCCTCTTCCACGGAGTAGGTTCCGGCGGAAGGATTCAACGAGGCACCTTCAACGGATGGAAGAACGACGCTGAATGTCACTACCGGATCCGGTTCGGAAGAGACTGCGGTTACTTTCGATAGGGTGGTCAAAGTCGTAGCGATCTGGTCGCTCACCTTACACGTGATTACGCAACGGTACGTACCCACCTCGGGAGCCTCTACCTTATAAGAATCAGCCAACGGCTCGGCAGCACGTAAGAGAGACAAGGATATCGCTTGAGGTGCTGGGGTCTTTGTCGTTGTCTTCTTATCAATCCATGTACCATTCTCTAATCTCTGCCATTGGAAAATCACCGAGGTATAAGATTCGCCGGGGACAGCGGTAGCCATCAAGTCAATGGAGGAGCCTTCTTCCACGGTCTTATCTCCGATCGGAGCGATCGCGAGAGCTCCCGTGCCGCTAACTTCTGAGATCAAGCCGACACTATCTGCGAATATACCCGCATTCTCAACCGTAGTATTGACTAGCTTGGCTTGTTCATCGGCCGACGACAAGATCAGTACGCCCTCATTCTTGATCTCACCTAACCGGTTCGTGCCGGAGAGAGCCAGTTCCGCTTTCGCCTCCGGGGTAACAGTCAGCGTAGGAGCTGTCACGTTCGTCAATTGAATGGTAGCGGTATCTTTAGCGGCAGTCTCATTTGATATCATGATATCCCCTACTATCGCGTTCTCTATTACAGAATCCTGTTGATTGATCCTGAGAGAGTCTAGCATTACGGCTTCCGCCACGATCTTCAGATCCGTGAGGACAGATGGCACGGACAAGGTACCCTTGGCCTTGTCATACGTATATCCCTTTACGTTTACCTCAACACTATCGGGCAGTTCGTAACCCTCCAGCGCCAGTAAGGTAAGGTTCAGCGTACTATTTCTCTGGATGGATTTGACGGTATCCGCCAATGAGATGTTCTTCAAGTCGTATGTTATCGTATAAGAATCCTTGATACTGGGATCGTATTCCTCTATGTTCTTGAATTTACCCCAGAAATCATTATTCTTATAGACATCCAAGCAGCCTTCCGGGACCAATATCTTACAAGTCAAGGTATCTACGCTTTTAAGCGTTTCGACATCAATTCCCGGCATTAACGGTGACGAGAGTTTTATTGTCCGTAAATTGACGCAATTCCTTATTGACGAACCCATACCTTTCACTGAGGCCGGCACCGTCAACGAATCCAAGGAACTCCCGAAAGAATGCTGTATCTTCGTCACCGCATAATCTATTCCCCCCACGGTAAGGAGAGAAGGGATAATGGCATTACTTCCCCCTTTATAGTTAGAAAGCGTAGCTTCCGCATTGGCCTTATCTAACTCATAGGTATTGACTCCCTCTTTATATTCCTCATATCCATCTATTGTTATTTGCAGATCACCAAACAACGCTGGTACTTGAATCTTTTGTTCTTGGTCATTAATTTTCAGAAAGTCCGGTCTACAATACTCTCCTGTCTCTATAGATCTACAACTTACGCTAAACCGAAGCGGCGTTCCATCTTTGCTTCGAACGGTTACATTTACGTCCTCTCCGTATTTTACTGATTCCGGCCCATCAAAACTTACATTCTTAGATTGATAAGTAATCTTCAAATCATTGGATGGAGCTACTCCCTCATCAGACTCAGAGATATTAGCCTCTTGTACCGGAAGACCTGAATAAGCCTTATAAACCTTACCGGCCCCCTTAGGAACAATAATTTTCAAGTTATCCTTGTCAACAACATCAAACAAATAACTTGCTATACCAACAGGAATATATCCTTTAAATGTGATGGAAGCCAGGGACTTCGGGAGCACATTATTAAAATACATAAACTCCTTGACCCTATATTTAGAGCCACCAAACGTCACAGAGTCCGGCACAATCAGATTCTTGGTTGTACTCGGGACATCGTTTATACAGGCTGTTTTGCCATCACGATCAAGACTGTAGGCATATCCTCCTATCACAGCTTTACCATATCCTGTGACATGTATAACTACATCCCCTGTCACATTGGATATCTTGTAGAACTTAGGTTCCTTCTTATCTTCCTCCAAATGCCCCTGTGAATTTTCCATAGAGACACTATAGTTCATAGGATTCCCATACGATTCGTATTTAGGTTTTAACCTAAAGGTGAACGTCTCGCCATGTCCAACCTCCGCCGGACCTTCCACAAGCTCCATGTTCTTAAGATCATAGGTGATCTTGTGCATCACTTTTGCGTTCTCTTGCCCACTGGCAATCCACGTTCCACTACATAAGAAAGCCATCACCAACAGTGACAGTCTTAAACTAATTTTTTGTAAATCTAGTTTCATAAGCTAATATTTATAATGAACAATCGTTTTAACATTCGTTCACGGGTATGCTCATAGCTTCCCGTCTATGACCGGTGAGAGAGCCTAGGCCATGAACCATGAGAGAGCCTCGTCTATGAGGGGTGAGAGCCTAGGCTTTATCAGCCCTCATAGATGAGGCTCTCTGCCTTATCAGATCTCGTCCGGACTCTCGCTATCGCCTCCGCCTCCGATACCTACCGTCAAGAGGATGGGGAACTTATAGGTACGCGGGTCTTTCACCAAGCCGTAATTCGCCCCCGCCTGCGTAGTGACGCTCAGCCAGTACTGCCCCTCGGCGAGTTGCGGGATCTGGATAATTATCTCGCTCTTGGTGTTACGCACGATGAGGGAGACCTTCACGGGCGTGGCGCCCTCCTCGTCCTTGGTGAAGTAGATGCCTACAGATGGATCATCCCCCTTGATAAGCAGTGTGCTGCCGAAGATGATAGCCGGAGCGTTTGGAGTGATATGGAGGTTCTTCTCGTTCGTGGTAGAATCCGTGAGGCTCTCGATCATCGGGCCCACGGTAGCTACGTCGGCGTTCACGTAGATGTTTTCTAGCGCCTTCAGGAGGGTGGCGCTGGGGGTGAACATTACGGTGATCTTATTCTCCGTAGAGCGGAAGTCTGATTTCTTTCCGTCGAACGAGCCGTTGATAGTGAGCAGCCATTGCCCGAACTTGTTCACCACGCAACGGCCTTGGGCGAGGGCCTCGATCATCTCGTCGTAGGAGAGGTCGAGGATGTTGGTGATCGTCTCCGGACGATACTCGGTACGTTTCTTCACGATGCGGTTCGAGATGTCTGAGGTTCGCGTGGTTCCGGTAATGCGGATCTTTCCGGTGAAATCGCCGGTTTTCTCGGTTAACACGTTGTCGTACAGATCTACGGTCAAGATGGTCTTTTCTTCTGCCATGATGTTTTTTGTCTTTAATGCCCCGTGGTAGTGGGGCGTTACCTTTTAATAATGTTTATCACCCTTATTCGCGAAATAAGGGGAGGAGATATCGCACGTCCAACATAAACTAAAAAAACACGCATAACCACTATTTTTAACCGCATATCCACGATATATGCGCAATAAGCATAAATTTGGATTAATTAGAGGATACGATATCTGTATCCCCTTCAATTCCTATTTCTTAATAAATAGATAAAAGTGATTGTTTATCAATAATATTTTTTACATTTGCCAAGCCTTCCGTTGAAAATAGCCTATTATAGGTAATTTTTATGCTGAATAGGCTCTTCCCCTTATTTCGCGAATAAGGGCATCATCCAGCCGCCAAAAGCAAATCCACCTCTTCCGTCACCCTAGCGTTCGCACGATTCAATTCCGACTGTTCCAAAGAGGCCAGATAAAAACGTGTTGTTTTTTCCGAGGTATGCCCCAGCGCTTGGCTAATGATCGATAAAGGGACTTGTTTCCGCAAGGCGTTCGTTGCCCATGTATGGCGGAAAACATACGAGGTCAGATGAATGGGGCGAGATAGCGCACGACCGATCTTCTTCAACGAGTTATTATACGAACGCAGTATCGCCTTGTATTCCTCATGCCCTACCTCTCTACCCGGAGATAAAATAGGGAAAAGGTACGGGGAAGAAGCGTCCGCATACTTATTAATCAACCGCCGCATCCCCGCTGTTATCCCGACACGGATTAAGGTCCCCGTCTTCTTACGCCGATATACGATTTCCTCGCCATACAGATTCGCCGTAGTCAAGCGAGCCATATCCGCGAAAGGCATGCCGCAAGATAAATAGGCGAACGTACAATAGTCGATCACGCACGCCAAATCCGGCTCCTCAGACTTCAAGGTCACGATCTCCCGGAGCGACTCGTTTCCCAACGCCCTAGATCCGGCTCTTTCCCGCTTCAAGTTCAAGTACGCGAAAGGCGATACGACGCAAGCCGGCAACAGACCATCCCGACAAGCTTGGTTATAAATCGAGCGAAAGTTGCTGAGGTATGTATTCACGGTATTCACTCGCAAGCCGGCGGATTGCAGATAAGCGACAAAACGGCTTATTAAGCCCGGGGTTATCTCCGGGAAAAAAAGGTTTCTCCTACCCAGAAAGGCGCAGATCCAATTACGGGTCGTCCTATATAAATCGGCAGTGTTATGTTTCCCCGCTAAACGTTTCTCCCGGATGCGTTCGGTGGCATAGGTATAAAATGTGATGCCCGCCTTGCCCAAGCGGTTATTCTTTCTCTTGCTCATATCTCCTTTTTTGATGATTAAACGTATTATTATCTACCATCAAAAATAGCATAAAAACAAGATCAAGCCAAGTCCATCTCGCAAACAGCAAGCTTCCAACCCTTAAAGACCAAGGTGACAAGACGAAGCTCCGTATCCCCCTTGGTAGCGTGAACCTTCGGGTCAGCGGCGTAACGGCGTAACTGGATGGCAGCCTCGGCTCTCAACGCCTCGATTTCCGTTTCGGAAGCGTCCCAACGGGCGTATTTCACCTCCACGATATAGCTAAAGCCTATCTCGGGCTGGTGGATCAAGTCGGGCATCATGTAGAAATCGGCGTACCCCTTGTTGGCCTCATACTCCGGATAAATTATATAGGTACGGGTCAAGCCTAGATAAGCCAGTAGGAAACCTTTCACGTGCGCCTCCCCCTCTATGAACTCGCGGATAGCGCTCTGCCGCTCCAGCTCGGAGGAAAAATACTCGAACACAGGCTTCCAGTCTCCGTCGTAAGCCATGTCCTTTACCAGATCATGAAGCTTGTATAACTCTATTGAGAAGACATCAGCTTCCCGGTAAGCCTCGATCAGATAGGTATATAATTGCTCACGTACCGTCAGGTTGGGAACGCCCAGAAGGGTATCTCCACGCTTGGTACCCTTGATGGAGAGCAACCCGAAATAGTAAAGCAGGCTCTTGAAGTTGTCCGGCTTGGCGATATCCTCGGCAGGAAAAGCATCCTTGATTACTGCGGTGGTCTCGCCGTTGTTCACGATCTCCTGGATGATCGAAGCGTTCGTGCCGAACCGCTTGTCGAGACGGATCAAATGGCGGAGCTTGTTGTAGTCCGTGCGGATGTTGTTGTCGATCATCTTATCCGGGGCCGATCTCAAGGGCAGGTAATTGCTGATGAAATACAGTACCATATCCGAGTTGTACATAGGCTCGTCCAGACTCTTCGTAGAGAAACGGTAGTTATCGTACCACGGCTTCATCAAGTTGATCAGATCGTCCACACTATCCTCAAAACCTGTCTCGCTCTTGTAATAGGCCAGCATCTCCCGTACCTCTCCCTCGCTAAAACCTATGATTCCATTAAAGCGGTAATCTGTCGTCATGTTGGCTCCGATATTGAAACCGCTGGTCACGTCGTCCATCGTCACTGGAGATACCCCGGTGATAAACATGCGCTTGATAGGGCCATCGCCCGTAGCCCCTTCTTTCAGTTTGTTGAAGAAATAACGGAAGAAGCCCGTACCGTGTGTCAATGCCTTGTAATGTTTCTCACCCATATTGGCGAGGATAGCGTTGGTGAAGTTATCATACTCGTCAATGAAGAGATAGATAGAGAGATTCAAGCGTTTAGCCTCACTGATCGTGTAGGTCAACTTCTCGTCAGCATTTGGCAGACTCTCCATTTTCTCCCGGAAGCCCGGATTGAAGAAACGTTCGTAGTAGTAGGCAAACTCCCGGAAACGAGCGGCACAGTGATCATTAAAAGAGCGGATCAACTCGTCAGGATCTGGGTTCACGCCTGCGAAATTGAAATCCAGTACAAGATATTGTCCCTGCTCCGGGGTCGGATGGGAGCCGATATATAAGTCGCCGAAGAGTTCCTCAAAAGAATCCTTACGGTTCACGTCATAATACCATCTGAGGACATTCAAGAATAGCGACTTCCCGAAACGGCGCGGGCGGATAAGGAAAAAGAAACTTGCGTTCCGCTCCACCTCCGCAATATAGCGAGTCTTATCAACATAATAATAATTGGCGGTACGGATTCGCTCGAAATCCGTCAGGCCATATGGAATTTGCTTCGTTGCCATAATATATCTCCTCCTGTTTATTTGTCGCTTACGAATAAATCACTTGTTCGTAACTTACTTACGCAAAGATAACATCTACAAAATGATTTCACGAATCTTTGACCGTAGAATCATGCCGTCAAACCAAATCAATCGACAAACTCACCAGAAGGAGGATTCGCACCTTCTCCCACTCCCCACTTCTTATTAGGGCGGTCTCCCATAAACAATTCTAATGTTCCTCCCTTCATGACATCCTCATGAGTAAACCACGTCTTATTATACTCGGCGCCATTCAACTTAGCGGATTGAATGTATTTATTTTCCCACGAAACCCCATGAGCGATCATGGTAAACACTTTCCCGTTCGCCAACTGAATCTCCGATTTATCAAATAAAGGACTACCTATCGTATAAACAGGCACTCCCGGAGAAACCGGATAGAAACCTAAAGCGGAGAATACATAGAAAGCCGACATTCCACCACCATCCTCATCACCACAAACACCCATCAGATCATTCCTGAACCAACTTTCCATAAGCATACGAATCCGTTTTTGCGTCTTCCACGGCTGACCGGCGTAGTTATACAGATAAGGAATATGGAAACTAGGCTCATTTCCCATCACGAATTGCCCGACATTGCCCGTAGCATCCGGATGAAGAGCATAATATTGCCATTTTGACATTTTCATATCCTCAACAAATAACTGATCCAATCTCTCAATAAAAGGAGTGTTGCCTCCAAAAAGATCTATTAAATCCTGAATATGATGGCGTACATCCCAATTATAGGTCCAAGCATTATTCTCATCAAAATAAGCCCTAGCCCCGATACCTCCGGAAAAAATATAGTCGAACGGTTCTATAAACTTCCCATCTTTATCCTTCGGATGGAAGAAATGAGTCTCTTTGTTAAAGACATTCCGGTAATTATAAGAACGATCCTGAAAGAATCGATAATCCTCATCTTTTCCCAAATGTTTAGCTAATTGGGCGATACACCAATCGTCATAGGATGCGGCTGTAGTTACGGCTGCCGCTTGTCGCTGTTCAAATGGTCCTACCTCCGTAAACTCTTCTTTTTCTCCCGGATGCAAAGCGGGGAACCAGCCATTCTCATGATAAAAATCATCCAAGGCCGTTTTAGGTCCCCGGTACCAAGGGATCATGGACTCTGTCATCACCGTATGCTTCATACCCTCGAAAGCCTTTTCCACATCAAACCGCAAGCCTTTATTTAAGGCATCCGCAAAGACACCTGCCGCATGGTTACCGTTCATGCAATGCGCATCCCCAAATACACAAGGGAAAGTAGGTATCCACCCGGATTGCTCATACATCCGGATATAAGACGCCAGTTTTTGTTCTTGAGCCTCCGGATTCAATAACACTTGCAACGGGTGAAGGGCCAGATAGGTATCCCATACCCAATCATCCACCCAGAAATCCACCCCATTATCTTCATGTACCTTTCCGTCATACGCACTAAAATATTTACCATCTTCAGAAATATTGATCATTCTTTCGTGCGCCCGATACAAGGCGGTATAAAATGTGGTCTTTTGATCCTCCGTGCCTCCTTCAATCTTTATTTTGCCTAACACGTCGTTCCATTTATCACGAGCTTGCGAGGCCAATTTCTCCAGATTGAAATCATTGATTTCATTATATAAATTCCGCTTGGCCTGTTCTACTCCAATATAAGAAATTCCATAACGGACATTCACCACATCCTCCGATTCCGGAAATTCAGCAAATACCAAAGAATGAGAGAGGCTATCAACTTGAATGGGCTGGGCATCAAACTCCAAATAAAAATAATGTTTTATCCCGGCGAAATTATCATATCCACACAAAGCTCCATCCTTTATATCGATCTCTCCTTTTCCATTGGCTTTCAACAAAATCAACCGTCGATCCGAATCCTCAAACCGAAAACGATAGATCGCCGATTTAGCAGCAGGCGCAAAATCCACCCCTACGGAGAAATCATCCAAATACACCGAATAATTATAAGGCGTAGATTTCTCATGATCATATCGATATTTTAAATTCCCACCGAACTCCTTAACGTCCCCCCTATAAGGCAACAGCAACAATGAATGGCCTTGCCTATGGGAAGGACTATTTAGGGCCAGTCCCTCCATACGATCCGTCGTAAACTCATTATGAGTCGGAATCATTCGCAACATGCTGTTAGGCAGGTGGGTAGTGGGATAGGTAGGCACAAGTAAATGACTGATATTCCCAATCCGGTTATTCACATAATCTACTGGTGTTTTTTCTATTTTACTTATGCAACTACATAATAATAGAAACAAGGTTGTCTGAAATAATAGTTTCTTCATGAGATTGTATTTAATAATAACGATTCTCTAGCATCTATTCTTACCACAAAGATGAAAATTAAAGTTGATGAAGCAAAACTATCGTGAGTTATTCAAAGCAGAACTCTCTAGAGAATTACATGCCGTGTTCCCGTATTATGACTAGAAAAGAGGCTACCTTCCTTTTTGAACTGCACCTCTTTTCTATCTAGAATAAAGTTTATCAAAAGGATACGGGTTGAATATGCATAGCGGCACCACCATCTGAAGCGAGCGGTACTGTTATTTTATCCTTTGCGGTAACAGTTAAAGTATCTTTGATAAGATGATTAGGATTGGTATCTGTGTCTCTCACATCTTTATAAAGAGTTACTTTATAATCTCCTTTACCGAGGGCTAGCATATGGCAGCGAGTACTAGTGACATAAGGGTTACTTTGTTGTATCTTAAACTTGTCTTTCGGAAGAGCCCGAAACCCGCCTAAATGATAATCGGCAGCTCCAGCCAATAAACGGGTAAAAGGAAATGATGTTTAGCTGCCTTTGCCAAGAACTCTTCCTAAATACGTATCATATCTTGATCGCCATTACGTAATTTTTGCACTATTAAGCGCTCCCGAACATCCATCTCATCGCAAAGATTAGGTTTTAAAATGAAAATTAAAACTGTTATTTCTAATAATACAATCTTCCATCCACAGCTTTTTCATTTACCGCTCCGTTTAAATGAAGCTTCTTGTAAATTTTTATATGTGCTCTGGTTTTCTGTGGAAGGATTCGGGACAAACACGTACGACTTTCATCCAAAACACGTACATGTTTTTTCAAAAAGTCGTACGTGTTTTGGATGAAAGATCATCGTGCTTTTTTGACTCTGATTTTTAGCATTTTATACACTAGACTCATCAGTGGTCTTATTGTACGGAATTTGTATTGAGAACAAAGCTTTCCGGCTTAACCCAAACGGATGGGTTGCCATCTCATATACGTGCCTGTCCGCCATAACCACTCCATCGGGCCGTAGCGCAAGCCGGACAGCCAATATTGGCTAAAGGCAATCTGTATGGCCGTAAATCCAAGGCAGACCAATACACTCAAGAAAACACCCAAATGGCTCCAATCCAAGCCAAAACCGGAGAAGATAAAGACACCGGTCACGGACTGTACGATATAGTTTGTCAATCCCATACGCCCATAACTAACCAATGGCTTCATGGCATTTTGAACTTTTACCGAGCGGTAAGCCTCTAAGACCAACACCACCCACAGATAAGCCGTCATCAGATTAATCAAGTTAGTTGTCGTAGTACTCATCCAAGCGTTGGAACAAGCGGATCCGGCCTACGATAAATCCGAGGATAAACAATCCCAAGGTCAGATAGATACGACCGCTGGCAAACTGGAAATTCATTTTTCCAACCAATCCGTCCCAAGCGTTGTTCTCAATGGTCTCGGCTAATGTCGGGACTCGCCGGGGAGCCTCAGCACGAGCGATAGGTGCGGCAGCCGGTCTCTCCACCACTTGCTCGACGGCAGGAGCCGTTACAGCCTTATACGCTACGGGAATTAGCGAGGCACCGCCCAAGAAAAGGAAAAGGGTGATTCCCACCAATAATTTAGTAGGCCATTTATACATCAATACCAATACAAAACCAAGCAACGCATACACCAACAAAATATCTACACGAACCAATAAACCATGAACAAAACCAATCACAAGCAACAATACCAATCGCCATAAAAAACGAGGACGGAAATCAACACCTTTTTGAGCTGCCCGATCCATCTGGATAAAAAAGCTCAAACCAAACAGGCAAGAAAATATAATGAAGAACTTGCCGAACACCAAGTAATTAATAAACCACCGAAAAATCTCATCCAGCGTCCCTTCCCAAGGGAACATGGCTTGGGGAGCCATCGTCCCCATAGCGCCAAAATGCTGCATCCCATGAATCAAGCAAATACCAATCAAGGAGAAGCCACGCAGAGCGTCGATTACCGTAATACGTCCACCGGACGAAGCAAGTGTCTTATTCATTTCCATATCCGTAATAATTTTTATTCTTATTCGTTTTTTCAAGTTTGATAACGCAAAAGTAAATGGTGGCACTAAACGCCGCAATACTTTCAAACTCCAAAACGAAAACAATAAGCCTCATCACGAAAAGAACTAATTTACGGTAAGATAAGCAATTATAGTCCCAACGGCCAAAATAGCGCCGATTGCGGTCTCATAAGGAATCAGCCTCAACCGCTCACGAATGCTTATATCCGCTACCCCACCAGTAGCGTGGAAGAACGATCCATGCGGCAAATGATCAAGCACGGTAGCACCGGAATTAATCATAGCGGCTCCCCAGACACCACTGATACCGGCAGCGATAATAATATCCGCGAATGACGAAGAGGCAACTGTCGCTCCGGCTGTAGTAGAGGCTGTAGCGGCAGACATCAATACGCCGGAAACCGGAGCCAATAAAATCTCTCCCATATCCGTATGCGATAACGCATCTAATAAAACATCCTTGATAGAGGAAGCCTTGATCACTCCCGCTATAGTGCCTGTCCCGACCAACAGGATCGAGACATTCGACATCTTCTTGAGCCCATACGAGAGACTGTCCGTAATCAATGACCATTTCCTCATCGCCAGAATCCCAACGATTCCTCCAACGGGCAAGGCTATCATCGGATCGATCGCCACATGGAATAAAGGGCGAAACGACAGCAGTAGGATCGTCACTACCGGAGCGACCATGCTAGAGGCGAAGGAGGGGAGAGCCGCTTGCAGGTTATCTATCTCCTCGTTCGCATAAAATCCATTTTGCCGGGGTAAGAAACGGCCTATGACATATACCGTAAACAACAATCCAACCAACGCCGGGATCAAGTTCGCATACATGACAGAGTACAAATCCGCATGAAAATTCTCAGCGGCGATAATCGTATTCGGATTTGGAGAAATGATATTGCCACATTTTCCTCCACCGATCATCATCAACAAAAGGCTACCCCGGGGAACCGCCAGTTTCCGGCCGATACTCAACGCAATCGGAGCCACCGTAATAACAGCAACATCAATAAACACTCCAATAGCCGTTAGCAACATCGTAGCGAAAGCGAGCGCAAAAAACACATGTCGTTCTCCCAATCTATAAATGATCGTATTGGAGATAGAAGCCGCCGCACCTGTTTTCACCAATATCCCCGACAATACCCCCGCCGTCAAGATCCGAATGACAGCCGGAGTTACGTCATTTACTCCACTGATCATTAAAGAGACCGTTTCCGGCAACGAGACTCCCCCTAATAATCCTCCTACTAATGCCCCTAAAATAAGGCTATAGACTGGCGACACCTTTCTTATAATCAAGAAAATCGACACTAATAATCCGATAAAAGCTCCCCATGCACTCATTATACCCATGTGTTAGTGATTCATATAGTAATGGATTACACGCAATTGTTGTTCCAAGGCACGCCCAATATTCCGGCAGGTGAAATCCTTATCCATCGCCTGCTCCAAGGAAACCGGATAAGGAAGAAGTGGTAAGACCGCCAGAAACCCGGATTTATTAAGTGCCTCTACCTCCTCTACGGAACCACCCATTACGATAACCGGGATATCCTGTCTCACACCTGCCTGCAACACTCCGAATGGGGTCTTTCCCATGCAAGTCTGTTTATCCAGTTTACCTTCTCCCGTAATAATTAGATCCGCCCCCCGTATACATTCATCAAAACGCAAGGCATCTAGAACCATCCGGATACCGGGTTTAAGTTCAGCCTTTAGGAAAGCGACAAATCCTCCACCTAAACCACCTGCGGCTCCCGCACCCGGAATGTCGTCTATCTCTATTCGTCCCGTTCTTTTTATGACTTCCGCAAAATTTCGCAAGCCCTCATCCAGCAAACGGACCATAGCATCGTCCGCTCCCTTTTGGCGGGCAAAGACATACGCCGCCCCTTTCTCACCATAAAAAGGGTTATTCACATCGCAGGCTATGGTAAATGAAGTTTCCCGCAATTGCGATAATGCCCTTGAACAATCGATCTCATAAATCCGATTAAGGATCTGCCCACCCAATTCCAGCTCATTCCCGTCTCTATCAAGAAAACGAAAACCCAAGGCCTGCAACATACCGGTTCCTCCGTCATTCGTCGCGCTTCCCCCTATTCCTATTAAGAAATTCCGGCAGCCACGCTCCATAGCGTCTTTTATCAACTCTCCGGTTCCATATGTCGTTGTTCTCAAGGGATTACGCTCCGACACAGGCACTAACGTAAGGCCACTCGCTGTCGCCATCTCGATAACCGCCGTACGATTATCCCCCAGTATCCCATAAGTAGCCTCGACCGGCCTCATCAACGGATCATGTACGACACAAGATACGACTTCTCCACCCATCGCCGTAATCAAAGTCTCCACGGTACCTTCTCCCCCATCCCCAACCGGGATTTTCACGACCTCGCAATCCGGAAAGACCTTATGGATCGCCAACTCGGCACATTCAGCCACTTCAATAGAAGATACTGAGCCTTTAAATGAATCGGAAGCAACAACGATTTTTTTCATTTAATCTCCTTTTTACACATAATAATAAAATAAATCAATTCCTTCAAGATGCCCCAATATATAGATTTTAAATCAAATGAAGTACTACTTACTTGGGTAGAGAAGATATACTTCATTGGCAAAGTAAGCTATCTCCTGTGACAAAATAAGTATATCTCCTGCGACAAAAAAACTAAAAGTGACATTTTAATGCGGTTACCCTTCATAGTCTTTCAAGAATTTGTCTAATAGTATTCAAATTTTTATTTTTGCATTTATTATAATACAATTATATATTATGAAACAAAAATTGAACATTACTACATTCTTACTGTTTTGGTGCATCACTGCTTTATGGTCTATCCCACGTCCCGAATATCCCCGTCCACAATTTGAACGCATGGATTGGGTAAATTTGAACGGAGAATGGACTTGCTCATTCGATTTCGGAGGTACCGGAATGGAACGGGAGTTCTATAAATCGAACGGTTTTGACCAAAAGATCACAGTGCCTTTCTGCCCGGAAAGTAAGTTATCCGGCGTAAAATACACGGATTTCATTCAACATTTCTGGTATCAGCGTCCTATCACGATCCCACAAGAATGGAATGGAAAGAATATAAGACTTAACTTTGGAGCTGTTTATTATAAATCGGAAATATACATTGATGGAGTCTTAGCCAATCGCCATTTTGGCGGAACCTCTTCTTTCGCAGTAGATATCACCTCCTTGGTAACACCAGGAAAGACACATAGCCTAGTCGTATATGTAGAAAGTGACCTACGAAGCGCAAAACAACCGGCAGGAAAACAAAACCTACAATTTGAATCCTACGCCTGTAATTATACCCGGACCACAGGTATTTGGCAAACGGTTTGGATGGAGGCTGTCCATCCGGAAGGATTGCAATCCGTGCAGTTGCTGACAGATATAGACCAACAACAATTGGTTGTGCGTCCTCGTTTCTATAAAGAACTAGGAGGTAAATTGCAAGTAACCGTAAAAGACAACGGTAAAATAGTAGCCAGCCAAACCATTACGGCAAGCTCCTTATCTTCTGCTATTCTACCCATCAAGAAAATGAAAACATGGAGTCCGGAAAACCCTTTTCTGTACGACTTGGAATACAAAGTAATAGATAAGAACGGGAAGGTAGTAGATGAGGTAAGAAGCTATACAGGTATGCGTAAGGTACATATCGAAGGCAATAAGATTTATCTGAACAACAAACCTTATTACCAACGCTTGGTACTTGATCAAGGATTTTATCCCGATGGAATTTGGACGGCTCCTAGCGACGAGGCGTTAAAGCATGACATCGAACTCTCCATGGCGGCCGGCTTTAATGGTGCCCGCCTCCATCAGAAAGTATTCGAGGAACGTTTCTATTATTGGGCGGATAAGATGGGCTATCTTACATGGGGGGAAGCTTCCAGTTGGGGAATGGATTGCAATGATACGGAAACCGCCCGGAATTTCATAACTGAATGGACCGAAATCGTAGAACGTGACCGTAACCATCCTTCCCTTCTTATCTGGACACCTACAAACGAGGAGTTCTGGCCTGATCGCATACAATATCCGCGCCTGATGCACGACCTGTATAACCTAACGAAAATGATAGACCCGACGCGTCCTTTCCACGGTACCAGCGGTGGTGTACACATCGCTACCGATATCTGGACAATCCACAATTACGAGCAAAATCCGGAAGAATTGAAAAAGCAACTGTATAATGACGGTAAACTATTTGTCACCCCAAAATGGGAAATACAATTGATGCCGAAAAATATCGGTTTCAACGGCCTGAAATATACAGACCAATACCAATTCCCGAAATATAAAAAAGATATGCCTTATTTAGTTGATGAGTTTGGCGGTATAAAATGGAACCCGTCACAACAGATGGAAAGTACCCAAAATACATCTTGGGGATATGGAGAGCCCCCCCATTCTTTAGAAGAGTTTTACAAACGTTTGGAGGGCCAAGTTAACGCTGTCCTATCTCTTTCGAAGGATATCTGGGGATATTGCTATACACAGTTGACTGATGTGGAACAAGAGCAAAACGGTATCTATTATTATGACCGTACGCCAAAATTCGACATGAAGCGTATTCATGATATCTTCAGCCAAACCCCGAAGGTAGAATAACATCATGATCTTAGTACGAGGGACAGTCAATATGTAACAACCAAATTTTATCAGGGACATATCCACATGGATACGTCCCTTAATTTTTACAGATTACATATTTATCTTTATCTCAAAAATTTAATAAATAAAATAAATAACCTTGATAAGTATCTACTTTCGTTTGGTTAATTTTGAATAGCACAACATTATTTATCAACAGATTCTCCTCGAACTCCACCACCTTCTCAGTAATGACCTACGGTTCCGTACAATCTATGCTCTAAGTTTTTTCATATTCATTTGCAATTATCACCAGCTCAAATATTTTAAGACAAAAGGGAAAAATATTAGCTCTTTACTTACAAAATAAAAAAACACGGAACTCATCAATGAATCCCGTATTCTTTAATTATCAACATTTTAGAGGATATGCTACTTTTTTCTTGTACATCTTATAACTTCCTGATTGATGTACTTAACTTTCTCCAGATCCATCTTCTCCACCTTTCGGTCATAAGTGACCAAGCCGTTTATCTCATGTTCCACATCTGTAGTCTGCGTATAGATGGCCGTGCTTAGTCCGAAATAGTTTATCATCTGCTCTAGCTCGGTAAGCATTAATACATAGGTATCGGTCAGGACCTCTCTATTCAACATCATCTCATAAGCGTCATTGCGTACAGGCCACATATGCCCACGCACAAATAGACCTTTTCCTCCGAATTCGCCAAGGGACGCAGCACGTTTATCATCGGGACGGGGGATCGCCTTAGGCTCGATCTTGCCATAATGATGCATATCCACGAAATCTCCATTTCTGGGATCTCCATAAGCCTTACGATAGCCCGGAGCGTAATTATATCCCGACATACCGTTTACCCAACGATTCGGATCGTACTTTTTCACCCAAGCTGTGATGTCTGTCGCTTCAAAAGCTCCCCAATTCTCATTAAACGGGACCCACATCACGATAGAAGGCGAGCTGACGTGTTGGTCGATCATCACTTTCAATTCGTCACGGAACTGTTTACGAACCGCCACGGAATCCTCACCATCCGGCTCCCAAAGATTCGGCATATCTTGCCAAACCATCAAGCCAAGCCTGTCACAATGATAATACCAACGTTGAGGCTCTACTTTGATATGCTTGCGTATTACATTAAAACCCGCACGTTTCGCCAGTTCTATATCATACAACAAAGCCTTGTCGGTAGGAGCAGTAAATGCGCCATCGGGCCAATAACCTTGATCTAAAAGACCGATATGGAAAACAAACTCCCCGTTCAATAAAGGCCGAAGCACACCATCTACCTTTCCCATACTAACAGAACGCATACCAAAATAAGAAGATACCTCATCTATTATCTCACCCTTTCGATCTTTCAACTGCAATTTCAAACCATACAAGAAAGGATCATCTGGACTCCATAGACGGGGTTCCCGGATAGGCAAGTAAAAACTCATATTGGAATTTCCTTCGGTTCTTGCCACCTCTGAAGTACCATTATCCGCGATAGCCGTTACCTTTAACTCCTTATCCTCCGTATAAGCAATTACTTCCAACCGATTATTTTTTAAATCGGGCACTAGCTTAATCTGAGAAATATATTGTTTCTCTACCGGTTCAAGCCAAACGGTTTGCCAGATACCGGAGGTAAAAATATAATCTCCACGTGAGCCGTTCTTGCCCGAAGCGGCCCGGCCGTCGTTAGGATCATAAGCACCTACCACAAGGACATTTTCACCGGATTTCAAATAATCAGTAATATTTAAACTAAAAGCATCGTACCCTCCCGTATGGGTACCCACCTTCTTACCGTTGACAAACACAGACGAGATCCGATCTACAGCCCCAAAATTCAACAATACATGCCTGCCCTTCCATGCTTGAGGAACAGAGAAGCTACGCTTATACCACAGACAAGTATCACCCCCACGAGCTATACCGGATAATTCCGATTCCGGAGGATACGGCACACGTATCTTTTCTACTTTCGCGGGAAAGGCTGGAGGAGTGGTCGCCGTAACAGGATCGAGCAGGTCTTTTCCTCCCATATAATCATCGGGTAAGTCAAGGGCATTACTGCCCCCTTCTCCCCTAAGAACCGTACGTGAGAGTTTCCCCTCATACGGCTCAAGCAACTCAATATTTCTATTTGTTGTTAGAAATCGGCTCATACTTTCAACAGTTTCGTTTATTTCGCTTGTAGCAGTTGTTATGGACAAGTTGCCGTACAATTGAACCACCAACAGATATTTCATTGACGTTCCATGCTTTTGTACAATCTATCTCCTTGCCGCATAACGGACAAGTCCGCTTCTGCTTGTTCCATAAATATAAGAGTGACTTACGTCCTTTGAGAGATTCCAGCATTTGTTGCTCCTTTCGCTGAAAGAAATAATCATCGTATTCCGGGTCGAAAGGGTTTGCCTCCCCCTTGACTTGCTTGTACGGAGTATAATGTATATCCGACAACCTTTTAAGGGTCAGGTAGTTCACTTTCTTGCTTTTTGTTTCATATTTCCATGCAAACGTCCATTTACGCCCCCGAATTTCATGCCAATACTTATCTGCAACCCAAGACTTGCGTTTCTTTGGGTGGCGACGTAAAGCCCATTTCTTTGTGAGGTTGTAAATGTGATTGTCGCAACCGTGAAAAGCATTGGTTGATGCACCATATCGGTAATAGTTTCCCCAACCTGTTATCACAGGATTGAGCATTCGTATCAGCGATTCCTGCTTACACATTTTATGTCCTTTAACGATGTCACTGATTTTTGCCCTAAAGCGTTTCTGTGCATCTTTGGACGGAGATGTGTACAGCCTTTTGCCGAACTTCCTTACATTGAAACCTAAGAAATCAAATCCATCGTATATGTTCGTAATGGTAGTTTTCTCTTCGGATAAGGTAAGACCCCTTTCTTTGAGAAATTCTATCACCATTGGTTTGACCTCGTTTTCCAATAATTCCTTATCTCGACCCGTGATTATAAAGTCGTCCGCATACCTGATAAGATTCACTTTGTAGTGGAATGTCTTATAGTTGATGAAACGTCTTTTGAATCTTTCAGCCAAGAGTGGTTGAAGTCCGTCAAGTGCCATATTTGCAAGTGTCGGTGATATGATACCTCCTTGTGGTGTACCCTCTTCTGTCGGGAACAGTTTACCATTGAATACAGCTCCACATTTCAGCCATTTTCTGAGTATTGTTTTATCCATAGGGATATTTTCAATAAGCCAGTCGTGACTGATGTGGTCGAAGCAACCCTTAATATCTCCCTCCAAAATCCATTCGGGGGAATGCTGGCGATTTAGAACCGTATCAATCTGACGAATTGCGTCCATTGTCCTGCGCTTCTTTCGGAAGCCGTAAGAAAAACGGCCGCCTGTCGTTTCGGCTATCGGTTCCAATGCCATGAGATATAATGCTTGCATCGCCCTGTCTTTCATGGTCGGTATTCCCAACGGTCGGAGTTTACCGTTCTTTTTCTTGATGTGAACCCTACGGAGCGGCTGTGGATGGTAGCCACGACGTCTAAGTTCACCGATTGCTTTGTACTTGCGCTTGGGAGAGTCCCAAAGCTGTTTATCTACTCCAGACGTATTCTTCCCTTTGTTGGAAGTAACCCTCTTTACTGCCAATGCCTTGGCGTAAAAAGAGTGAGTAAGCATCCACTGCAAGGTTTTCACCTTGTTATGTCTGCCTTCTTTCTGAGCCTTTACAATACGCGCTTGTAGCTTTCGGACATAGGTTTCACACTTAGACCAGTTCATACCGTCCCAAGTCAGATTCCTGCTGTCAGCAGGCGCACACGATGTTTTAATCTCGTTCATTTGCTTTCCTCCTTTTGAAAGTTCTAAAAGTTATCTTGTAAAGAGTTACCATATACGGAAGTCTGCCCACTTTCGTGTCGGATGATGTTACCCTCATTAACTCGTGATGTTGGTTCAATCCGTATCCTCCCCATTACAGGGCGGCATTCGCTTTCTTCGTTATCTCATACCTGCACCCCATTCGGCTTGCCTTGCGGTTCGCTTACTCGCATTATTACGAGAGAGATACAGGCTTGCCCTGTTCCACGCAATTGACAAACGGATAGTTTAGGTTCTGCCAAGTCCGCCGGCAGTGCTATGTCCGTGTAACCCCAACATGGGCGAGGGTTATCCGACTGCTTACCTTTTGGTGAGAGCTAAAGTATCTTGCGCTCCTTCAAACCTTACGACGGCTAAAGTCAGTTCACATTACGTTAACCATGCTATCCAGCCTCGCCACTCGACGGTATGATACTAACCGCCCTTGACGTTCCCTCACGGTTCAGTCTTGTCCTTTCGGAAAGTGTACTTTGTCCTATAAGCTTAGCACAACCCATCACTGGAGATGCACCTTATAGTAGGCTACCGCTGACGGAACAGCGGGTTAAATCTTGCAATATACATTACTGTTTAACAATCAATTACGTGACTTTTCAGGTCACACCCATATACCATTCAGATTCAACCATTCCGAACGCACCATCTGTGGACGCGGATATTCCGGTAAAGGAATCTCAGCCTTCAATGCCTCCTCTGTCCATGGAGTAGGCAATGTGAACTTCTCTAGGATTTGCGCCTTTACGGAGAAGAGATCTCCCCCAAAAAGAAAGGAGCAAAGAGCTAAACAAACAACGGTAATCTTTTTCATAAACCAACTATTTAAATAATTCCGGATAATATTTCCGAATCAAATCTTGATCTTCTTTCTCCAACTTATCGATCAAGACCGGCTTATCTTGCGGGCGGAGACCTTTTTGGTTGATTTTGTTGATCAAGCTCCAATCCTTAGCCGGTTTTGTCGGGGTCGGATCGGCAGGTTCATGAGCCGGCAAATCATAGCGGGTAAAGTCGATGACGTAAGCCGGGGAATTTTTCGTATGCCAATCACGTAATAAGGCCAAGCGGAATTCCTTATTCATAAACCATTTTATCTCCAAATTATTATAAGAGTCTCCCAAACCAGAGCCACGTTCTACGAAGCGATAGTTCCAGTCGTCGTTCGATTTATATTGTTTTCTCCAAAGTTCGCCAAATTCTCCGAACGTAACGAAATGAGTATCCGGCCAGCGTTCCTTGGTACCCGTTACCCACATCTTCATGGCATCACAGATGAGATCCTTCCCGAACTCATGTACCATCTGCGCCTCCCAGATATTGGCGACCCAGCCAAAGCCATTCAACTCAAGACCTTTATCAAAGTGAATCGCTTCCGTGTGCATCACCTCACGATGCCCCAAGTCAAGCCCCCAACCTTTGTACGTCTCGATCGGGCCGACACCTCTACGGCTGTTGTATCCATCGATACCATGTCCGGTCTGTCCGCTACGGCGGGCACAGATAAAGTCCATCGTCCAGCCATCCAGATTCACGCAATCGATGAAATCGCTTTTTCCCTGCGCCGGCTTGCAGAAGTGTTCCGTCGAGGGATAGAAAGGATAAGAAGGAGAACCGTCAGCACCACCACCGTCTATATTATGCTGGCTCCAGATCACGGCGTGCGCCACATGGATGTTCTCTTTCTCCGCCAAATATCTCAAATTATCGGCCGATAAGAAACCTCCCATAATTGACTGCGGACGATAACCATTTCCTACCATTTTAGAAATGATCTCTATCGCCTCCGACATCTCACGGTTTACCCGCTCACGGGGTAGATACATCGCAGGAAAATAACCGGGGAAATAAGTAACCTCATCCCCATATTTCTTTTGGCACTCCACTACATAATCACGGATCTCCCGGTAATTCTTCCGTCCGTCCTCCAAGGCATTCATCGTGAATCCCCATGTAAGACGACCGTTCGGGTTATTCGTGGCGAAAGCCTCCCGCAAGGCACGTACTCCCTCAAGCGTATGCCAATCCACCTCATCGCGGGGATGTAACTTGACATCCCGGGAGACTTCCCAAGGCGTCGTACGTATCATGATACATAAGGTGACAAAACGATTTCCTTCTATCGTCAGCGGTTCCGTATTCGCCGGGACGACCACAGGATCCGCCGCCCTTAATTGAAAACCACTGAGCACAGCGACCATCCATACGATCACCCATTTTCTCCAAACTGATATATTCATATTACTTTCTCGCATTTGTACAATCTATTACTATTTCCTGATCCGACGGAAATATCCTAAAGACATAATCCGAACCAGATTCAGGTTTCCTTATATGGCCTTTCTCGCAGGTGATCACGTAGTTGAAACCATCGAAGCTAGCGTTGACTGCCTTATCCTCTATAACGGTGAAAGGTAGCTCCTTCCCTGCCGCAGCCTTTAGCTCTAAAGCCCATGAGAAATCCGCCTCCTTTGACAGAGCGGCTACCTCGAAGCGGGTCTCATAGAAGGTGATCTTGAAAGCATGGCCTTTTGAGTCTTCGGCGGAAACTACCAAGGTATCCTTGCCTATCTCCGTCACTACCGGATGGTCCAAGGAAAGTTCCTCCTTATCTCCATCCTTGTCTAATCGGACGATCCGAAGCCCGGCACGATCGAGTCCCTCGCTCCACATGAATCCGTCCACGACCGGCAACGTATAGAATAGGAACTGGTTCCCGTCTCCGGGCTTTTCCAGATAAACCGACTTATAGCTCTCGTCGAAAAGATGGATATCCCTAAAGCGGAACGTTCCCTTCTCCCACAATAAGTTCGCCCGATAATAACGGCTGTTAAACCAGACCGTCTTATTGCCTTCTCCACGGACATCCGTCAACGTAGTGACAGCCGTCGCCGGCGTAACCTTGAAGCATTCCTTGAACCACGCACCGGATTCGCCCAGCGTCTCCACCCGGATCTTATTTTCCTTCCTCAAGGAGTCCAAGATAGGGATCTGCATCTCCAGTCCCTTGCTCATATTACTCCACGTGAAAGAGTTCTCCTGTCCCGCTTGCGCATAATTGAAGGCCAGACAAGGCTTGTTCACGATCGATTCCAAGAAATAATCCACCCAGCGGCGATCCATGCCCGCCTTCTCATACACGGGTTCCAAGGAGATCACCCCTTGACGCTCTTGTCCCAGACCATCATCATACTGATAAATAGGATCACTGCCCAGCATACGGAAAATAGGAACGGGGATTTGCCCCTCCTCGGTCTGCGCCGGCATATAAGCGTTTATCCGGCTTGGGTAATAGGCTTGGTTCCAGTAACCACCCCATAGGGTATAACCATCCGTCCCCACTTGGTCCTTGCAGTTGCACGACGCCACGATCTTATATTTATCGTACATATACCCCAAGGTATGCGCGTCGATAAACCAAGAGCCGACCGATTTCGGGTACGTGCCGAATATCTCCTTGAACTTCGCCATATAGACATCCACCAATCGCTCCCGTTCTTCTTTCGTATATCCGGTGCTGAAAGCGATATTCGCGTGCGAGACCCAAGAATGCTCGCCACGCCACTTGATCCCGGCGGCCTCGATCTGCGGTTGCGTAAGTTCCCACCAAGCGCCGATCTCGGAATGATCATTGAGTTTACTTTTCAACAGATCTTGGTACAATGGGTTGATCAACGCATCGTACTGCAATAAGAAGGTTGCCGGTAAATCATATTTATTCACCAATTTCACTTGCTCACAAACCGTCTCGTACAATAAACTATCAGCGTTCTCCACCCGGTAATCTGTCTGGCGGATGAAATTGATGATGTTGATAATACGGGGAGCAGCCGCACTCTCAACCGGTTTCTCTCCCGCGCTACGGCATCCCGCACAGCAGAAGACGATAAAGCATACAAGACCTATCTTCTTTATGAATGACATTCGATTCAATTTTAAATTCATTTACTCTCATAAAATATTCTAGAAATGGCATTTCACCGGTGTAAAATCATTTTTAGAGATCTAAAAAGCATTTCGCAAGGGTGCAAAGCCATTTCTTAAACCTAAAAATGGCATTTCACAAGCGCAAAGTCGTTTTTAGAAATCTAAAAGGTACTTCGCGAGGGTGAAAAGCCATTTCTTAGATCTAAAAAGGCATTTTACACCAGTGCAAGGCCATTTTTACCGGAATATAAGGCATTACCCTACCACCCCGGATTGTTCGGAGCCAAGTTCGGGTTCAGATACAACTCATCCAACGGAAGGGAATAATAGTAATGCTTCGGGGTCACAAAGTTACGATTCTCCGCCGGTTCCACAATCAAGAAACCATTTTCGTCTGTCAAACCGGGATTTCCCTCGTTCAAGACATCCAAGTTCTCGTATTCCGAACCTTTCAGCTTAATACCTTTTATGGCACCTATCAATTCCGTCTCAGCCGTCTTCCAACGTCTCAAATCATCCCTGCGGAAGCCTTCGAACGCTAACTCGATCGTACGTTCCCGACGGATCTCCGTCCGCATATCCAACCCATTACCCTTCACGAAAGCGTTGGTCAGAGGAGGCATCTCCACGCCTTTCCGGGAACGGATCACATTGATCGTCTTGTTCAAGATGTCATCGCTGATCGCCCCGTCTTTCTCGTAAGTGGCCTCAGCCAATATCAGCAATACCTCCGGATAACGGATGATGTGATAATCATATACATCCTTGTCAGAAGGAACGGAAGTCTCCGCCATATATTTCCACAACTTATAACCCGTACGTGTCTCGGGACGTATGGTAAATTGCGGCGGGCAAGTCAAGGCGCCGTCTTGCGGACTGATATAGTCGGTTCCGGGCATCAAGAAGGTCTGTTTCATACGAGGATCACGATTCTCGTATTCGCTCTTGATCGTGGCATATCCCTCAAATCCGGAATTAGCGTTCTCAATTGGCAATCCCGTACTCTTACACAAATACATATCTGCCAGCTTACGGGTAGGCGTCCCTCGCCATCCCCAATATACAGGGCACGCGTCGCTATGGTGGCGGATATCCGTCTCGTACCGACTGTCGAAGATACCTTCTTTTGAATTATCGCCCGCATTGATAAACAAGTAGCGGTAGCTCTCCTCACCAGAGCCTTCATATAAAGCATACTCACCACTATCGATCACTTTTGTAGCGGCATCGATCGCTTGTTGCAACAACTGCTGATAGTCCGAACGGTGCTGGTGATACTTCGCCCACGTCCCGGCAAACAAGGCAACCCTCGCTTTCAACGCCAAGGCAGCGCCTTGGGTTACACGTCCCGCCTCATCCGAGCTTAACTCACTTTGCAAGGGTAGTTTAGCATACACCTCGTTGAGTTCCGACAAGATGAAGTCTTCCACCTCCTGTTGCTTATTCCTAGAACCATACAACTCCGGGGAATCTACGGTAAGCACCTTCGTCAAGATAGGAATATCGTTGTATTTCGCCATCAACCGAAAATGCGAGTAAGCACGGAAGAAACGGGCCTCAGCCACATACCGCTCGATCTCCGAGGGATCGCCCTCGTACGTCTGGCTCTTCTCGATAATCATATTGCTCTGACGCAGGTCTATGAAAGTAGAGTCCCATAGGGCATCCGTATTCGGGGCGATCAACGTACCGTTACTCGTCGTATTCTCGTTCAACTCATAGGCGATATCGCTATCCGTATCCTTCGTGCCGAACGTCTCGGTACGTGTGTAGAGCCAATTGACCTCTTTCTCGAAATCATCCGGGGTTTTCCAGAATAGCTCGTCCGGCATATTATCTTTTGGCAACAGGTCTATATCTTGGCAACTTGACAAGAACAAAGCGGAAACAATAAAGCTTCCCAATATTATCCGATAGTTTTTCATGACTTTTCGCTTTAATTTTTAAAATACGACATTTATACCAAATGAATAATTACGGGTAAACGGATAGGAAGTAATGCTACCGCTGTTCTCCTCCGGGTCCCAACCATTTGGCGTGTTATGTACCTCAAATAAATCCTCGCCGGAAAAATACACCCGCACCTTCTGCAAACCGGCCTTCGAGGTCAAAGTCTGCGGGATCGTATAACCGAACTGCAAGTTTTTCAAACGAGCATACGCAACGTTAAACTTCGTGTTCGTAGATACATAATAATTGTAGTTTCGTTTATCCTTCAACGTGATCGCCGGATACTGGGCATCCGTTCTTTCCGGGGTCCAAGTTTTTCCATACCAATACTCGGCGGATTGATACCATGCCTCTGGCATCGGGCACCGGCTCTCCCCTTCCAAGAACATCGTCCTACGGCCTACTCCTTGTATGAAAGCGCTCAAATCGAATCCCTTCCAAGCCATACTCAAGTTAAAGCCGAAATTATAACGCGGGTTCTTGTCACCCAAGTATTTCACGTCACCGGAGCCTTCTTTACCATCACCTAATACGGATAGCTTCCCGTCTCCATCCAAGTCCTTGTACATAGCGTCACCTACGCTCAAGTCACCCGGGATACCCCCTTCCGAGAAACGAGATTTATACGCCTCCAATTCTTGTTCATTCTGGATGATTCCATCAAATTCATATCCGAAATAGGAATTCAACGGATATCCGGTCGGAGTCTCGTTATTACCTAATTGGATCAGGTTACTTCCAACCCGATCCACGACCTTGTTTTTCGCGTCACTGATATTAAAGCGAACCGAGTAGCTGAAATCCTTGATCTGATCCCTCCAGCCTAGAGAGATTTCCCATCCATGAATACTTAAATGGCCGCTGTTCGTGCTCGGAGCGTCCGCACCTAACATAGAAGGATAGGTCTTCGGGATAAGCATGTTCTTATTCTCTTTCCAGAAGTAGTCGAACGATCCATATAAACGGTTATTGAGCGTCGAGAAATCAAATCCCACATTGGTTGTCTGGATCGTCTCCCATGTACGAGAGGTAGAAATAATATTTCCAGACGTAGCCATTTGTCCTTTCACGCCAGTCCCGAAAGGATAATAATCGTTCGATAAAGAGATTAATTGAATATAATCATACAATCCGATACCGGACTGATTACCCATCTCTCCGTAAGAAGCTCTTACCTTCAAGTCCTCGAACCAACCTAACCGTTTCATGAAACCCTCTTCTCCAACACGCCAAGCCGCGTTTACACCCGGGAACCATCCCCAACGGTGATCCGGATCAAAGCGGGAACTACCATCCGCACGGATCGTTCCTTCGATGACATATTTATTGGCAAACGTATAATTCACTCTGGAAAAGAAAGAATTAATCGTCCACTGATTTCCCTCGCTCCAAGCGTTTTGATCTTGAGCGCTACCCAATTGCAAAGACATATTTTCTTGTTGGTCGAAGTTAATACGCTTCGCCGTGAACCGATCATAGTTCTCAGACTCATGGGAAGTACCGACCATCACGCTTAAATCATGCCGGTCATTGAAGTTCTTTTTATAATCGGCATAGAGCGTGAAGTTCTTGGATAAAGTTTTCTGGTAACGACGCTCCGCACTATTCGGCGTACGTTTCTCCCGAACCTCGTTATTATCCCAATCGTAATTGATGATTTTCTTGTTCGTCACGTTCTCATCCTGATCATACTTACGGATCACGGCTTGCCCCACCAATTGTAATCCGTCGATCACTTTCCAGCGTAATTGGTTGTTGACCGTTATATTACCTGTAGTCTTATTCACCATACCTCCCTCTTCCAATACTTGGGCCGGATTATCAAATCCCTCGAATGTATAGAAAGTTCCTGACGGATTGTACATCGGAGTCCAAGAGCGAGTCTTATAAATCAGCTCCCATATATTTTGTCCTTCCGTCAAACCCGAGGAATAGTCCCTGTTGCTTGCCTCATAAGCTAAATTAAGATCGTAAGTCAAGTTCTTGAAGATCTCGACGCTCGATTTAGCACGTACGAAGTAACGCTTGTTCACATCCTCACCAAATTTAGGGATACCTTCCTCACGCTGATGGCCTAAAGACAACATATACGAGTATCTCTCTCCACCGCCGGAGATATTGACATTGTAATTCTGCATATTACCATTGCCAATAAGCATATCATTCCAGTCTTGATCCTTGAAGAATTGCGGATAACCGGTCCAACGCCCCCATTCCGCATCGGGCAATACCAGATCACTATTCTGCCGGATCAATTCCAATTGGTCTCTCGTGTATTCTGGAGTGAATGATCCATCCGTGATCTCCAAGGCCATCTCCGCATGTTGTAATAGATTCGCAGGTTTCCTTAACAACGCAGGAGTCTTAATAGAGTAATATGCATCAAAAGCAACAGATGTCTTCTGATTGCGCTTACCACTTTTCGTTGTCACCAGAATAACACCATCCGAGGCACGAGCACCGTAAATAGCGGCCGTACCATCTTTCAATACGGAAATATTCTCGATATCGGAAGGGTTGATCATATTAATATTTCCCTCCGCTCCATCAATCAAAACAAGGGGAGTACCACCGTTGATAGAAGAGACATCACGAACCTTCATGGTCATGTCCGAACCCGGAGCGCCTCCGGTACGTGTAATCGTCAAGCCAGGTACTTCTCCCTGCAAAGCCTGAGCCGCATTCTGAACCGGACGAGACTCAAACGCTTTCGCGTCGGCCGTAGATACGGCACCACCCAAGTTCGCTCTTTTTACCGTACCATAACCGACAACTACAACCTCATCCATTTGCAAAGCATCTTCCCGTAACTTCACGTTCAAATTCGCTTCCTTGCCGGGACGCAATTCCGTCATGGCATATCCGATGTAAGAGATTTGAAGGACACCGTTTTCCGATACCTCCATCGTAAATTTTCCATCAAGGTCCGTAACCGTTCCGTTGGTAGTACCTTTCTCAACTACGTTCGCGCCAATAATAGGTTCACCATTCTCGTCGGTCACTACACCTTGCACTAAATTCTTCTTTTGCAAAACGGCTTGTGAGGAAGGGGCGGCTTTCTCGTTTTTTGTAGAGGGATTAATCAAGATGAAATTATTCTCCGTAATCTCATACTTTACGCCTTCCCCTGCGAAAAGACGCTTTAAAATGGTTTCCACCGTCTGCTCTTTCACATGTACAGATACTTTCTTATTCAGGTTAACCTTCTCGCTCTCGTAGATAAAACGGAAGCCAGACTGTTTCTCTATCTTGAAAAGAACCTCCTTTATTGTCTGGTTATTAACGTCCAAAGACAACTTTGTCTCTTGCGAATAGACAGAGGCCGAGATCTGAAGTGAACATGCGATAGAGAATAATGTCGTCAATCTCATAATAGACAAAGTTTTTTTAAGGACCGGAGACTCTTCCGGCCTTGCTATATTCCAAAAATTCATATATTTGTAATTCGATTGTTTGTTAACACTAGTGTTACGAGCACTAATTTTAATGATCAAAAAGATGACGGGGAATGTTCCAGCATTTCCCGTTTTTCATGTGTATTCATGCGATTCCTGTTCTTTACTTCATAGGCAGACTTTATTTAGAGGTTATACTTATATTTTTTCCTTTCACGTTATAACTTATATCACTCAATCGGGATAGTACGCCCAATATATCCGTTATGGTTTCCTCCTGTATGACTCCATCGTAATGTATACTATTCTCCAAATCCTTTTGAAGATGGATGGTTACATCGTACCTCCTCTCCAGATATTTGCAGACGGAAGCCAACGACATATGATCCATATAGAGTTTATCCTCCAGCCAGCTGTACGAATGAGATAACACACCCGATATCGGTCTCATCTTGTTGGTTTGCTTATCGAAAATCGCCATGTCACCGGCGTTCATTAACAACTTATCATTCCCATGATCCAACTCGATACAGCCTTCCACCAACGAGGCTTCAACTGTTTTTTCATCCGTATACGCTTGCAAATTAAAAGAAGTTCCATGTACCTTTAAGCGTAATCCATTGCTCATCTTGATCACGAACGGTATCTTGTTCTTCGAGACATCGAAGAAGCCCTCTCCTTGGAAATTCACTTCCCGGATCTTCTCCTTCGCGTTATAGGAATACGTAATATCAGATCCAGAATTCAGCTTAACAACGGAACCATCCGGCAAGACCACCTCCGATCGGCTTCCGTAATCAGCGGTCATTCGAACCAGCATTTCCGGCTGTTTATCAAATACTCCCATTTTCGAAAACCCGAGGACAAGCAATAAAGTAGCCGCCACTCCTGAAATGATATATCCGATATTCACCAAGCGTTTCCGCTTATTATCTCTCTCCTTATTGATACGATCGATCTTATCCCATGCGTATTGAGCATTAAAAGTTTCTTGCTCCAGATAAGAGCCTGTTTCTTTCCAGATCTCTTTATACCGTTTAAAATCCTCTTGATTAGACTCATCCTCAGCCAACCATTCATCCAGAACCGGATCCACGATCTCTTCATTCATCCTCTCCGATAAATGGTCAACGATGTGTTCTCCTATTTGCTTTTTCTTCTCCATGAGTCTAGTCTTTATTTAAATGACACCACAAATAAAAAAAGGTCCTATACGAACCTTGAAAATTTTCTCATTATTTTATACCTCCTTCATCTCCAGACATTCCTTCAACTTCTGTAAAGACATCCATATTTGATTTTTAATTGTTTTCACGGATATAGATAGTTTCTCCGATATTTCTTTCTGCTTCAATCCTTTTACCCTGTGAAGAAGTAACACTTCTCTACTCCGATCCGGCAAATGGTCTATACAATCATAAAGAGCGATCCTAAACTCTTCTGTTTCCAGTTGATTATCCTCATAGGATAGAAGTAATAAGTCTTGATTCTCTGATAAACTTCCCGTCTGCACCTTTGATCGGATAAAGTTCAAGGCCAGATGTTTAGCCATCCGATATAAATATCCTGATACATTTTCCTTTATCTCTATTCTCCCCCTATTTTTCCATAAATTCAAGAAAAGCTCTTGAACAACATCCTCCGCATCATTTCTATCCATCAATAGACTATACACATACTGACAAAGACGCCCGTAATAACGATCAAACAGTTTATTATAACTGATATAATCATTATTTCCGATCGCTAGCATTAAGACCTTATCGGCATGAACTTCCTGCATATAATCTTCATTTATCATGAATATTCACAATCGTCTTTACAGGTAAAAGAGTTTCGGCAAGACTATGGCTAACAAAAAGAAGAACGAAGATATAAAGCGAACAAATTCAGTTTGTAACCGAAGTTTAAAAAGATGCTTAGTAAAGAGATCTGAGATTTCAGGAAAAGGAGAACTGGATTATAAATATATGTGGTAGAATAATTTACAGTTTATCAACAAAACCATAGTCTTGCCGAGACTCAGTTGAAATAGATCTCAGAAGGATATTTTACAAGAAATTAATCCTGCCTTTCCACAAATCTCCTGTGACGCAAAAGTAGGAAAATTATTATTTGATTGATTATTTTATCATTCTTTTCATATAAGATCATCTTCCCTTTTACTCCCCAGCAAATAAAAAGGGAAATATCTCACGACACTTCCCTTTTACCATGAATCTTATGTTTGAATTATTTTACTTCTACTACAATCATCACAGGGAAATGATCAGATGGAACACGAGCTACATGTTTTTGCATGGAGACCTCCTTCGGAAAATTCGCATTTTGCTCATTCTTCGCATCTTTCGCTTCCGAACGATATGTATCCGTCAAGACACCATATTTTTTCACATCAAACTCTTTCGTAAGGAATAAATGATCGATACGACTGTCTGTTTTGCGATCCGCATGGAAGGCATTAAACGTGCCGTTGGGTACATACCGGAAATCCGCTATCTGATAAGAATCCCGCATAATACCGGAATTGTCCAGTAATAAGTAGGATTCATTATGTTGATCCACATTAAAATCACCTGTTAGAATCGCCGGTAGCTTCTCCGGAAATTCTTTCAACTTCTTAAGGATAAGTTTTGCGCTTTCCGCACGGGCCTGTACACCAATATGATCCATATGTAAGTTAAAGAACAAGAAAGTAAAGCCGGTTTGTTTATCCCGAAATTTACCCCATGTGCAAATACGGGGAAGAACGGCATCCCATCCCTTATTAGGGCGATCGGTTATCGTAGACAACCAAAAGTCCCCATGATCGAGCACCTCGAACTTTCCCGTACGATAAAATATGGCAGAATATTCACCAGCTTGCTTACCATCATCACGTCCTACCCCGATATAATCATAACCGGGCATCGCATTCTTTAGATCTTGCAACTGATGATATTTACCTTCTTGAGTCCCAAAGATATCAAAACCATGGAACTGCACCAATTGGGCAATGTAGGGATAACGTTGTCCCCAGCCATTCCCATTCGTCGAGTCTCCCGCATTCGCATTACGCAAATTATAGGTGGCTACTACCATTGACTCCGCTTGTAACGCAAATACGGAACAAAGGACAAATAAAAAAGAATAAATTAGCTTCTTCATACCTTTTATCATAAAATTAAATCCACATCAATAAATTAGAACTCTGCCTCTATCATTATCGGGAAATGATCCGAAGAGAAATGCCCATACTGGCACTCGTTCAAAGTCCCATATTTATTTACCTGAATACCTTTAGTGACGAAAATATAGTCAATCCGGTTTTTCATCGGGGCATTCAAATTGAATTGGTTTGTCGTTCCTACCGTCCCATAGGGTGGTGTTTTTGAGATTTCCCGTGAGTCCAACAGTAAACCATCGGATTTCAGTATTTGTATAGGCTCAGAATCCGGCGTACCATTGAAATCACCTACACAGATAGCAGGGGAATCCCCCGCTATCTTTTTAATATTAGCCAACATTATCAAAGCAGACTCATGACGTGCCACCTTACCGATATGGTCAAAATGAACGCTGAAGAAATAAAATTCCTTTCCCGAAACCTTATCCTTCAACTTCGCCCAAGAACAAACCCTCCGGCATTGCGCATCCCAGCCAAAAGAAGGCTTATCCTGTGTCTCCGACAGCCAGTAATTTCCCGAGTCCAATAATTTAAACCGATCTTTCTTAAATAAAACCGCGGCATGTTCCCCAGCCTCTTTTCCGTCATCCCGGCCTACGCCGACATACGTGTACGTATCATCTTTCACTAATTCCTTCACTTGGTGAATCAACCCTTCTTGAATCCCAAAGACATCAAAATCATGGAAATGAACCAAAGATACCGCCATGTCTTTGCGGTGTACCCATGAATCATCCTTATCCCCCTCATTATCATACCGCAGGTTAAAACTACCCACGTTCAGTTTACACTTCTGTTGTCCGGATATCCCTATGCAGAAAGTAAATAAAGAGATAAACACTATAATTAAGTTTCTCATGATACCCCCTTGATTACCAGCCCGGATTCTGGCTTAGATTCGTATTGAACTGAATTACTACCTCCGGTATCGGATATAAGTACTGACGAGCCGGCCAGCTACGTCCGGCGTAATTATACTCCATCAAATAACCTCCTTGAACCGGCTTCACGTTAAGCACATTACTCTTATTTGTACCCACATAGACACCAATCGCAGCATACTTCTCATCAGCGATCTTATCCGTATCATAGAAATAGGCATCATAATTACCATCGCCATTCACATCCAACGGTTGGTTAAGTGATGGGATAAAGATACCTTCCCAAGGATCGTTCACCCAAAGATCGCAACAATTCCAACGTTTCAAATCATTTAGGCGCAAACCTTCCAGACAAAGTTCAATACCACGTTCGCGACGGATCTCCAACAAGGAAGGATCAGAGATCGTCGGGTAATAAGAAGCGATATAAGGCTCTGCGGATGACGGACGGGTTGTCAATGTACCTGTCTGTGGTGTGCCTCCCGTAATTCCCGCACGAGAACGAAGCGCACCTATCGTAGCCGCCCAATCCGCATCAGTCAGTTCGCCTAATTCAGCCTTAGCCTCAGCATAGTTCAACAAAACCTCAGCATAGCGCATGATAGGAATGTCATTATCATTCGTAGCCGCATCATCGTAAGCCACGTCATCCATGGCAAACTTCGTAAACTGATATCCCGTCAATGTATGTCCCGTAAAATTAGCCGCGGTCGGCTCATAAACACCAGAAGCATTCTTACGGGTATAATCCGCTCCCCGGATCGTCTGGTTCAAGCGGGTATCACGTCCTGTTGTCTCCTCCACGAAATTCTTATAGCTTCCATCCGCTTTTTTCTCGACATAAGGCGTACCATCCGCATTCAAGTATGACAGCATAAATTTACGGCTCATGCATAAGTGTGGTCCGTAAGTAGAGGAATTATACCACCAATTCTGCTCACCCAGTCCTAACACCTTGTCAGTCTCGATAGCCATCATTACCTCCGTGGTAACGGCCTTATCGGCAATGAAAAGTTCGCGATACGCTCCACGGCCATCGCTATAAGCACCCGAAGTATAAAGTTTGTACGGTCCGTTATCCATAACTTCCTTAGCCGCCTCAGCCGCTAGTTTATATAAATCTTTGGCCGAATATTCCGTACATCCCGTACGAGCGATATCCAATTGGTCAGCGGCATGGTATTTACGCCAAGCAGCCTCAAACAAGCAAACACGAGATTTGAAAGCGGCAGCTGTCCATTTATTTACGATCGTTGAATTATGCGTGACATCCTCTTCCAATATATTCGTATACGCATAATCCAAATCCTCCAAGATATGCCCGATAATCACATCACGTGTATCACGCAGGTTATAAAGATCCGGGTCTTCAGCCTCGTTAAATACCTTATCAATCCAAGGTACCTCGCCATATTGTACCAATTTATCAAAATAGAAGCGAGCACGGAACAAGCGTGCGATACCATTATAATTGTCACGGATAGTCGTGCTTAGTGACTCATTCACGTTATTCTCCAAAAAGAAATTTATATTACGAAGAGCGGACCATGACCAACTCGTCGCGCTATTCGTAGTATAAGCGCCAACCTCCATACCACCCAAGGAATTTTTCACCCCATAATCTGCCGTAGCATCACGCCGGAAAGCGCTTCCTCGGGAAGGCAAGACATTGTAAAATGAGTACGTATACGTCTTCAAACCATTCTCGGAGCTAAACACCATATCCACAGAAGCCTCCGACTTTGGTTCCTCATTCATCTCGCACCCCGAAAATACAGCCAAAAGTGCCACCAGACCGCTTAATAGTATATTCTTTTTCATTTCGTATAATCTCCTATTCTTTAAAATGTAACATTCAGGCCGATGCTGAACGACTTCATCATCGGGTAATTATATCCATCACCACTATTGCTGGAGGTCAAGTCCTTATCCGATTCACCGATATTCGATACATTGACATCCTTGGAATACTTGTAAAGCGGAGACCATGTAAAGAGATTTTCCCCGGAAAGGTAAATTCCCACATTTGTCAAATGCAATTTTTTAATCCATTCCGACGGTAAATTATAGCCAACCTGTATGTTCTTCAAGCGTAGATAGGCCGCATTCATCAAATAGCGCGTGTTAGCGTTCTTATGACCTCCATAGAAAGGCGCATAGTAACCAGCGTAACGAGGCAAGAATGCATCCGGGTTCTCAGGAGTCCAATAGTTTCCCACATGCCAAGAAGGCATCTGGTTATACGGGCGATTGTATTGCCCCCAGAACGTAGAGGCTTCATTAGACGGATACCAATCCTGCTTACCCACTCCTTGGAAGAAAGCACTCACCCAGATATTGTTCCAATCGGCAGAAAGCGTAAAGCTATAAATATAACGAGGCTCCTCGTTACCGATGATCTTACGGTCGCCCGGATCATCTACCGTATTCTGTCCACGATCAATATAACCGTTGCCATTTAAGTCTTCAAACTTAATATCACCCGGATACAACTTATAGGTTTTCGATGTTTGCATGAGCGGATTATAATAGGATTGTCCCGCAGCTTTCGCGGCAGCCTCAGCCGCATCGATACTGGCTTGGTCCTGCCACAAACCATTGGATACAAATCCCCAAATCTCACCGATACGCATCCCCTCATAATAATTCTTGTCGAGTGATTGATTCGCATACTCGCTCAATGACTTATTCGCATTATTAAACCTATCGATCACTGAATAGTAATCTGCCAATGTACCCTTGATGCTATAATTAAATCGCTTACCAGCTAAATCAAATCCATCTCTCCATTCCAAAGACAACTCATAGCCATAAGTAGACATATCCGCATAATTACCTTTCGGAGAAGAAGCACCGAACACATCCGGCACGGTCGGACCATTCACGATCATATCTGTTGTTTTACGGATATAATAATCTCCACTTACGGTCAAACGATTATCAAAGAATCCTAAATCCGCTCCTATATCATACGTCGTAGCGGTTTCCCACGTCAAGTTGCCGGGAAGAGCCGCCGGAGATGACATATAATTCTGCCGCAAACCGTCAAGAATATAATCAGACTTGCTGATACCCAATGTCTGGATATACTGATAATTACTCAATCCGGCCGCATTGCCCAAAGAGCCCCAAGAAAACCGGACCTTAGCGTTAGAGATATGTTCGGACTTAACATTCCACCAAGGTTCTTGCGAGATTCGCCAACCCACGGAAGCCGAGGGGAAGAAAGCCCAACGCTCATCACTCGGGAAGCGGGAGGAACCATCGTAACGTCCGTTTACCTCCAACAGATAACGATCATCAAAGGCATAATTCAAACGGAAGAAAGCGCCGCCAAACTGATAAGCCTTCCATTGTGAGGTAATACTCCGGTTATCAGTACCCATCACCAAATTCATGTTGTCCACGTCGTCCGTCAACAAGTCATCATTATAAGCATAGATGCGTTTGAAAGTAGATTTTTCGTAATTCCATCCAGCCATGGCCTTGAAATAATGTTTCTCGGCAAAAGTTTCCTCAAACTCTGCGAAAAGGTTCGTTGCTAGATAGTTCGTATGATCAGTTGTCTCTGCCAAATTGGAATAGGTACCCGTAATATGTTCGATCTGGCTTTCCCCATCTGCATCAACCGACCGTGCATACGGTGAACGTACTTGTTTCTTGGTCTTCTCTTGCGTCTTCTGTTGATACGTGAAATCACCATTCACACGCAAACGGTCACCCAAGAACTTAGCATTGAATGTCGTAGTATTCTTTAAGTTGGAGTTCTTTGTCGTAATACCGCTACGTCCATAAAGCAAATCGCCTACGGTATAGACGGCAGAATAAGTCATCGTACCATCAGGGTTGAACAGTGGCGATGACGGGTGTCCCTCGTCTGCGATATTTCTCCATACCACACCAGAACCTTCCGAATAGGTAATCGGATTGTAGTATTTATTATGGGAAAACTCAAAGTTATTGTTGATCTTCAACCAAGGAGTTAACTGATAACCTCCCTTGAAACGCATGTTATAGGTCTTGAACTTATCCGTTTGCTCATCGCTATCGAAAAGTCCATCGTAACTATAGAAACGTCCTGACAAATAATAATCAAACTTCCCGTCGGAACCCGAGATGGAAAGATTTTGATTCTGCGCGAAGACACTCTTCTTATACATCAGATCATAATAGTCGGTTCCTTCCGGATAATACACATAACGGCCTTTTGTACCGATAGAGCCATCAGAGATCACCGTCCCGAAATCGCCCGTCTCATGACGGCGCTTATACTCATCCAGCCAAGCCACGGAAAATTGCTGTGTCTTGTTGATACCGGAAGGATTCGCTTGATTGTAATTAAAATAAGCGTCATAAAAATGCTTTGCCCAAATATAACCATCGGAAACTACATCCGGCACATTCTGTGGTGATTGTAATGAATAGCTAGAAGACCATGTCACCTTCGGCTTACCTTCCGTAGCGTTCTTCGTCGTGATCAAAACCACGCCAAATGGAGCACGTGCGCCATAAATAGCGGAAGCGGCAGCATCCTTCAATACGGAAATACTCTCAATATCATTCGGATTTAACATAGAAGGGTCTCCTTCCACACCATCAATCAACACCAAAGCACTACCCCCATTGATAGAACCGGCGCCACGTACGTTAAAATCCGCCGTACGCCCCGGTTTACCATCAGACAAGGAAATATTCAAGTTCGGGACAACCCCTTCTAGCATCTGAGTAGCGTTAGCCGTAGGACGCCCCTCGAATACATCACTAGTCACTTGCTCTACCGCACCGGTCAAATTCACTTTTTTCTGGGAACCATAACCCACCACGACTACCTCATCCAGCTTCTGCGTGTCCTCATGAATAGATATAACCAAATTATCTTTATTGCCTACCGGAACATCTTGAGCCACATAACCAATATAAGAAACCTGAAGTATCGCATTCGGAGTTACCTCAATAGAGAAATGACCATCTATATCCGTGATGGTACCATTGGTAGATCCTTTCACGACCACATTCGCCCCGATGATTGGCTCCCCTTTCGGGTCTGTAATCGTACCGGTAACTTTCTTATTACCTTGTTGCTGAACAGTTTTTACCGATGATAAAACGATCTGATGACCCGATTTCAATACATAAGCCACATTCGCTTGCTTTGCTATCGCATCCATTACAGCATTAATATCCGCATCTTCCACGTCAACAGAGATCGGAGAATTCAGACCTTTGATCCCATCATTATAGAAAAAACGATATTCAGTCGTTTCCTCCAATTCTTTAATAACCTCCCGCATCGGTCTATCCTTTACCGACAACGATATCTGGGCGGCAATCGCAACTCCGGAAAAGCCCGACAATAATTGGGCATACAAAAGTGTCCGGAAAAAAGAGTGCTTGAAATTACTCATTTTTAAAAGTTTTTTAATAATACATAGATTTTAAACAGGTAACTTTACAAGCAAATCATTTACATATTCTATCTTATTTATAACCGGCTAGTTATTTCCTTTAAGATATTATATACAAGTGATTTTGCTTAAGAGGAAGAAGGGCCTTGCCTTTCTTCTTTTTTACTACAATCATCTAGCTCATCTCATAGGCTTCTTCTTTATTAGGTTAACACTCAACTTCCTATTTCTCATTTAAATAAATAGTATCACCTACCGACACATACGTAATCGGAGCCGTAAGGCTTATTATTTCAAATACATTATCCAGACTATTATTCCGGATCACCCCCGAGAAACTGTAGCCTTTAATCTTATTGGACAAAAAACGAACTTCAACATTATACATTCGATTCAACAATACTGCGATCTCCTCCAACGACTCGCCAGAGAAGGCCAGTTCATTCGTACGCCAAAGACGGGCATAAGAAGCATTTGTCGGGTGATTAACAGATAATATATGACTAGACTTATTAAAAACCGCACTCTCATCCGGAGACAGAATCACAAACTCTTTTCCAACCGCTGTTCGTACACTGCCTTCAAACAAGGTCGTAACCACCTCGTCATCTTCCTCATACGCCTTCACATTAAAAGCTGTGCCTAGCGCCTCGACTTCCATATCCCCCACATTTACCAAGAAACGACGCAATGTATCTTTCGAAACTTCAAAATAAGCCTCACCAGATAAAGAAACTGATCTTTCTTTCACGCCATAATCACTCTTATAATTAAGTTTAGTATGCGAATTTAACCATACTTTCGTCCCATCAGGAAGAACCACGCTAGCACGTTGCCCATTATCTGCCAACACCACATAATCCAATGGATCAGGTGGTGGAACCTGTCTCATATTATACCAATGGGAGCCAATTCCAAGGCCTATACATATTAAAGCCACCGCCGCATAAGAAAGCCACTTCCATAAGGTATGCGGTTTCTTCTTTATCTCCAAAGTTTTCTTCTCTTGTCTTATCCGCTTTTTAATCTCACAAAACATCTGTCCTTGTAGCTTAGGAGGAAGCTTTTTCCCGGAAGATTCTTCCCATCTAGACTTATAAAAAGCCATGATCTCTTCCTTATGATCGGGATCTCTAAACCACGCCAAAAGAGTTCGCTCTTCTTCCGGTGAAGTCTTACCACTCATGAAGCGATCCAATAATTCGATATGTGTATGCATTTTTCTCATCGTGTAATAAGTATATCCCGAAAAAGAACTTTACCCTTACACGGAAAAATCGAGAGATCCGTGATTTAACACAAATTAATATCATACTTATTTTCCGCCTTCATAAGTAAACGGTCGATGTTCCTTTTCGCATGTACGGTTACGAAAAGGATTTTCAATAGAGTAAATGTTTTTCACTACCAAACCGACATAACCTTTGACTGATCAAAACAATACAGATGATAATCATCATCCCAGCCCAAGGCTATTAGTTCTTTATCATCGTTTGTCACGCAAATATTGAATAGTCTTATATCCGTAATCAATCGACAAATACATTTTCCACTCCAATCATATACATACGTATATCCGATAAAACTATCTACCCCTACAAACCACAAGATATTTAATGCTTATTAACTATAAAAAGAGTGTTATAAGGCAAAGAAAGCCATCAGAAGAAAGTCGATCTCGCAAAAAACGCAAAGCCCTACTCAACTGTGTCTCCACAGTCTTTTCAGAGATAGAGAGGCGTTCCGCTATTTCTTTATAGGATAAATGCTCATGACGGCTCAAACGAAATATCTCCCGACGGGACAACGGCAATTCTTCTATCAAGCTATTAATATATTCCCGTAAAGACTCCGCATCAATTCGCTCTTCCATAAGCGAATCAACATCTGATAGCTGTCGTTGTAGGCTTTCCGTCAGTTTCTCGGAGAGTAGCCGATTCTCTGTCTCTTTATAAACTAAGTTACGGGCGATGGTGAATAGATAGGCGTCAAAGTTTTGCTCCACATCTATCGTCTCATGCTTCTCCCAAATCTTAAGAAAAACGTTTTGGGTCAAGTCCTCTGCCATAGATTTTTCATATAGTAATGAGTAAATAAAATGATATACATGCTCATTATATTTCCAGAATAGAGTCTCAAAAGCCTTTTCATCTCCATTCTTCAGATCTATAAGCAAATGTCCATCCACTTTCATATTACATATATATTACATATCCACGCCATACAAATCTTATCTCCTTTCTGCATATTTGCAGTTTTCATATACATGAGTTCTGATGAAACTATGTCGGTTAGTGTAGATGATATGAATGATAAGATAAAGATAATCAGCGGATAACTAAATAGTAAAATTACCGATGGTAGTGGAGAACTAAAGAAAAAACGAACTAGATGGTTGTTATTTAGATATTTATATTATAAACAAGACATGGTCTCATCAGAACCAAGTACAAGGTTACTAATAAATATCCAAATATAAACAAGCATCATTACATATCGCAAATATACAAAAAAATGTAAATACAGTATGAGTATCCTTGAAATCTAGTTAAATTCTACTTGAGGACAAAGAATGTCCTCACTAATTATCCGCTTCGCAAATGATATATTGATAAAGGTCGGAATGTCCGGTTTTATCGATTATCTTATGCTTTTCGAGTTGGAATTTCAGTTGGGCCAAACCAAGAGCACCAAAGCCGGGAAGGTCTAATAAAGAATCGAGTCCGTTTTTGAGGGCGTAACGTAGAATATCTTCTATGGTTTCTATATTCAAGGTTGTAAGGCATTTACGGATATAGGGCGCTAAGGTGAGACGGGTAATGGGTTGGCATATCCGTTTCGCGGCATTTAAGGGAACGGGAGTAAGTGATCGGGGAGATTCGATACATAGACCGTTTTGGAGCGCCTTTTTATATAATCTTCTCAATTCGTATTCCATGTTCCTGTTCTCTATCCACAGACGTTCTATCTCAAGGTCTTGATTCGTGATTGTTTTCTTGTATTCGGTCAGGAAGCCCATGTTTTCTTGCAAGCGGAGCGATATGACCTTATATCGGCGACAGATTCCGTCGTAGGATATACCACAACGTTTGGCTACGTCTTCTATCTTGGCTCCGGAAGTTATTTCCGTAAAGATAAGTCGGTCTTTCTTGTCGTGTATGAATGTTGATAGTTCGGCGATAATGAGTTTAAGTAGGGGAGAGATGTTTTTAAGGGATCGCAGGCAGAAAAGGTAATCATCGAATTGGGAGATGATCTCGTTTATCTCTTCTTCCTTGTCTTGGATGATAAGTTGCAGGTATAGCTTTTGTATTCCCATACGCTCGATATGGGAAATAAATTCACGTAAATTGGTCAGATCGACTAGGCGAACACCTTGCTTCACGACGTAAGATGTTATTTTTTTAGATATCGCCCATTGCTGGATTTCTTGAGATGGAAAGCCGGTGATACGAGCGGCTTCTTCAATAGTAATAAACTCAGGCATAACTATTTGATTAAAGTAAAACTTATACTATTTATCTTTAAAAAGGGCGTTATTTGGCGTTATATTGAAGAGCTGGCCTTTCATTATAAAATAAAGAAAGGGCGATTGGCTGAACATTACGTTGACAAAGGTTCCGCTAAAAACCCACATTAGAGTAAAGTCAGCCGCACGCCCCCCTTTATCTATATACAATAATCTTATCCATACTTTAACAGCATAGATAACACGTATATTCGGTAAAGGGTTGCGGGGCCTTCTTTGCGCTTCTCTAAAGTTGAAAAATTTAGCGGATTCTGTCAACTCGCACAAATATCGCACGCAACACAAGGCTTCTAACTTAAAAGCCTTTTATTGTCGCAAATATACGTATTTAAAAATATTTTAGTCTATAATAATCCATACGTTTTCTATTTTATCATTGTTTTACTACCAACAAAGAAAGAATAAGTAGATAAAAACCTATGCTTTTACCTTTTGCTTTTCTGTCTTAATTACTAGCTAGGCAAATATATGATATATTCTTTAATTATAATTGATTATTAAGGAAAAAATCAAGATGGCAATCCATCAAACAGTACGAAGACTACTACCCTAAAGTTTATGGAATGACCTTACAAAACACTTTTATAGTGCAAAAAAGATTAGGTACATTGCCAAATGGCTTTTTTAGGTAGAAAGTTACCAGTTAACTAACATTTCAAAGTAAGTTAGCTTCAACGACAAAGTAAGCTAACTTAAATGACCAAGTAAGTTAACTTCATAAATCCGGGGTGAAATCCGCAAACGACATACAACACGCATCTACACTCCCAACACTATATAACCGCTATGGATATTTGAAGTATTGATAATAGGCGGTTTACTTCTGTTATCCATAACTCCAACCTTATCAGTCAACAAGCCTTTCATTAAAAGATAAGCACATCATAATGGCACGACTGTGCCATCCTAGTGGCACACCATTGCCATAAGGAAGGCACAGCTATGCCACGCCAATGGCACTGCCGTGCCACGATATGGGAAATGATTGGCACTGCGGAAGTCTGTTAACTAGACAGTTAAGGATGGATAAATAATTATTCCCCTAACTTATCAAGCAACTCATACGACGGAACGAAGAAAAGAGTTCCCGTTATCGGCGTGCTGAAGTCCAGCAGACGATCCGTATTGCCTACGGGATCACCGACGAACATATTCTCCAGCATTCGTCGGGTGGTGCTGAACGTGCTGGCATAGGCGATAAAATAGGTACCGTACTCACCTTTGGAAGTATGGGCGAATGGCATGTTAGCACGGACTATTTTCAGATCGTCTCCGATGTTCGTCACGGCGTTATGAGCGTTCTTCGGTTTTTCCTCATCTGATAGCTCAACATCGTTGAATTTACGGCGACCGATGACTTTCTCTTGCTCTTCCACTGGAAGCGCATTCCATGCCACCATATCATGAATGTATTTTTGCACAAATACATAACTTCCGCCCATAAACTCGGGGTCCTCATCGCCTATTACCGCGAAACGATAGGGGTCTTCATCCACGGCAGGATTCTCCGTACCGTCCACGAAACCGATAATCGCCTTACCGTCTCTATACCGAAAACCGTGGGTCTCATCGATCGATTCCACGACACCTCGCAGTTTCTGGTCTATAATGGAGGCGAACTCAAAGCACAGTCCCATCTGCTTACAGCGGATGTGGAATAGTAAATCCCCGGGGGTAGAAACAGCCGTAAGCTTAACTCCTTTGATCTCTTCAAACGGTTGCAATTCTTTGGGGTTTCCTTGCTCCGGAAAGAAGCGTTTCCAAGCATCCGCCCCGAATCCTATCGTACAACTGAATTGCATATCAGGATAGCGATTGCGCATACTACGTATCAAAGCGGAGAAATTAGCGCACACGTCCTTTACCTTATCAATCGTGTCGGGGAGATCTTTTAGAGCATAGACAATGAAAACCGCATTCTCGCCCGGTTTTTGGGTAACATCTTGCGGATAGTTAGCGTTCAATGGATTTTGTAGAGAGTTCATAGCACATCTTTAATTATATTGTTATTATATGGATATAACTCTATAGATGCGCTCTTGTTCAAGGAAATGTAACGAAAAATGTCCTAGCGGTTATTTTTCAATATCTATTTGTAGAGACGGGGCGTGCCCCGTCTCATCCCTTCAAAATAGTAACTAAAGAATACTATCAGTCTGTGGAAGACGGGGCACGCCCCGTCTCTACAACTGGGTAGTTATTTCACGTCGATGCTGATCTTCTGCTTGATATCTGAGGTGGAGGCTCCTAGTTGGAGGATGAACTCGCCGGGTTCTACGACGAATTGGCTTTGTGCCTCACTATAGAAAGCTAAAGAGGATACGGGGATGTCCAACGTGATTCGCCGACTCTCACCGGGTTTAAGGAATACCTTCTTGAAGCCTTTTAACTCCTTGACCGGACGCATCACGGAGCAAACCGGATCGCTTACATACAATTGGGCCACCTCAGCTCCTTCACGGTCTCCAGTATTGGTTAGGGTGAAAGTCGCTTGGATCGTGTCCGCTTGATCATACGTCTTTTTATCCGTATTCAGATTGGAATAGTTGAATGTCGTATAGGATAAGCCGTAACCGAACGGATAAACGACCGGAAGCCCCTTCGTATCGAACCAGCGGTAACCTACCAAGATATCTTCCTCATAATTCACTTTCAGATCCCTGCCGGGGAAGTTGCCCAACGCATGCGCCGGAGATTGATCCAAGCTCACGGGAGTGGTGAACGGCATCTTTCCGCTCGGATTCACCTTGCCGGATAATACGTCTACCAAGGCATTTCCTCCTTCCATACCGTTGAACCAAGCCCAAACGATAGCCGGGGAACAAATATCCACGGCGGCCATATTCAACGGCGATCCGGCGATCATGACCACGATCGTACGAGGATTCGCCTTTACCACCTCTTGAATCAACTCAACCTGCCCGTATGGGATATCCATATTCAGACGGTCGAACGACTCGGTATCATAATCATGGTTCAAACCACAAACCAAAAGGGCCACGTCACTCGTACGGGCAACCTCTACCGCCTCTTTCAATAATGCGTCGCTTTCCTGTGTCTTGGAAGAGAAAGTACCAGAGCTTTGCCCATTATTGCTTCCCTCCACGAAAGTAGATAGCTTCTCATAACCTTGGGCAAAACGGATATCCACCTTATCGCCCCATTTCGCACGAAGCGCCTCTAATGGAGTTACCTCGTAAACCGCCTTGATCTCGGAACTCAAGCCACCATTGGAATGTTTGCGGGTAGCGTTATCGCCAATTACCGCCAGACTCTTGATCGAGGAGAAATCCAACGGGAGAAGATTATTCTGGTTCTTCAATAAGACAATGGCTTCGGCAGCCGCGTCGTAAGTGGCTTGCTGATGCTCTTTCGTATTCATGGAGCCCGGGCCGAAACGCTTTTTCGGGTCCAAGACATTCGTCTTGATCATCACACGTAAGACATCGCCCACCTTCTCGTCCACCAAGCTCATAGGAATCTTACCAGACTTAACAGCCTCGATCAAGGGGTTGGCATAATACCAATCCTCATATTTATCAATCAGCGTGCCCATCTCCAGATCCAAGCCGGCCTCCATAGAAGGAACCGTGCTATGAGCGGCTCCCCAATCAGTTACATATACGCCATCGAATCCCCATTCATTCCGAAGGATCTTGCGAACCAAGTAGTTATTCTCCGCACAGAACTCCCCACGGAATTTATTATAAGCGGCCATTACCGTCAAGGCGCCTCCCTCCTGTACGGCCGCCTTGAAAGCGGGTAAATAAATCTCACGCAAGGCACGCTCGCTACATTCCACATCGACAGTCGTACGGTTTGTCTCTTGGTTATTCACGGCGAAATGCTTTACGCTACAAGCCACGTCACGGCTCTGCAAGCCTTTGATATAAGCGACCGCCAATACGGAGTTCATATAAGGGTCCTCGCTCATATACTCGAAGTTACGGCCACAAAGCGGGGAGCGAATGATATTCACGCCCGGGCCCAGCAACACATCCTTCTTACGCCAACGAGCCTCCTCGCCCAGCACCTCGCCCCGGCGATAAGCCAACTCCGGGTTCCAAGCGGCGGCGAAAGCCGTGCCGGTCGGGAAATAAGAGGCGGAATCATTTGTCCAACCCGCATACGCCCAATCGTGGCGATTGATCTCCGCACGTACCCCGTGAGGCCCGTCGCTCAAGCTCCACTCGGGAATCCCCAGACGCTCTACTCCGGCAACATAGAATTTTGAGTTACCATGCAACAACCCGACCTTTTCCTCCAAGGTCATCTTCTTAATCAGTTTCTCGATACGTTTCTCCATTTGTACCTTCTCTTTATCCGTGACCTGCGAGCTCACGGCAGCCGCGTTCAAGAATAGCCCGCAAGCGATCACGCCTATTATCTTTTTCATTTCCTCTTTATTTATAGGTTTATTATTGCGCTTGAATCGTTACCGTCGCCTCGGGTAAGCCCTCGGCTATGGCTTTTAAGTGGATGTCGCCTTGTCCGCCCTTGTTCCGGATCACGACCAAGGCTTTTCCGTAGTAAGCTTGCCGTTTCGGTTTACGGAGGCTGTTCGGATCGTTCGGATCTCCGTTATCCGTTCCGGCGATCTCACCCGGGCCCTCCACGGAGAAACGGATCAACGGGGTAGCGTCGGGAACCCGGTTACCATCGATATCGCATACATCTACGGTTACAAACGATAGGTCCGAGCCATCCGCTTGGATGACGCTACGATCCGGTGTCAAGACCAAACGGGCCGGCTCTCCTGCCGTATGGATCTCTTTCACCAAGACCTCCTTACCCCCTAAGCGGGAGACGGCTCTCAAGGTTCCGGGCGTGAAAGGCACACGCCAAGAGACATGATAGGTACTGTCCGTTTTTTGTCGTACGCCTAGGCTCTTTCCGTTTAGGTATAGTTCTACCTCATCGGCATTGTTATAATAGGCCCAGATATCCACCGGTTCGCCTTCCTTCCAGTTCCAATGCGGGAAAATGTGCAATACGGGTTCATCCGTCCACTCGCTTTTATACATATAATATACATCCTTCGGGAAACCCGCCAGATCCACGATACCGAAGAAGCTGCTCCGGCTGGGCCACCAATAGGGGGTAGGCTCTCCCAAGTAATCGAAACCCGTCCAGACGAACAGGCCGGATACATGCGGAAGCGTCTTCACCAGATGCCAAGTCTTCTCGTGCGTAGAGCCCCAAGGTACATGGCAATTATCATAAGAGGAGCAAACATGCTCGGGAGCCTCGAAAGGCTTGTCCCACGATTCCGGACGGATATAAATATGATCGGACGGCATCTCATAATAGCCACGGGTCATCAAGGCCGAGGTAGATTCGCTCACGATCAGTTTCCTTCCGGGGAAATTCCGGAGAAACGGTTCAAGATATTGCTCATGGTAGTTGAAGCCCAGCACGTCCAAGGCATCCGAGCGGAACAGATGATTCGCAGGGTTTACCTCGTTACAGCCGGCGGTAACGACCCGGGAAGTATCCAGCCGTTTCACGATAGCCGCCAGATGACGGGTGATCAAGGATTGACGACTAAGGGTCGTATCCTTCAGCAAAGCGGGATCAATGGCATGGCCCGCATTCAAGATCAGGTTCGCCGCTTGCAGATCCAGCTCGGTAGCGTCGGCATGACTCCATTGCTCAAGTACCTCATTGCCTATACTCCACATGAAAACAGAGGCGTGATTCCGGTCACGCAAGATCTCGTCCGTCAAATCCCGCTCATGCCACTCCGCGAAATACCGGGCGTAATCGTATGGGGACTTACGGCGTTCCCACATATCGAAAGACTCATCCTGTACCAGAAGGCCCATACGATCGCAAAGATCCAGCAACTCGGGTGCCGGGGCGTTATGGCTGGTACGGATCGCGTTCACACCCATCTCCTTCATGATCTGTAGCTGGCGCTCGATAGCCCGTGTATTCACGGCGGCACCCAGACAGCCTAAATCATGATGCAGGCAAACCCCTTTTATCTTCAAAGGCTTATCATTCAAATAAAAGCCGGTAGCGGAATCCCAACGGAACGTACGCAATCCGAATACCGTCTCGTAACGATCTACCACCTTACCAGCCACTTTCACTTCCGTGACGGCCGTGTAGAGCGAGGGAGAATCGGGGCTCCAAAGCTTGGGATTTGAGATCGAGAACTGATGATCGACAGATGCCTCCCGCATACGGGTGTCGTAACAGGGCGTATACGGTACCCGTAACAGAGTTGTTACGGGTGCCGTAACAACTCTGTTACGGTCATCGTAAATAGAGGTAGAGACTTCGGCCTCCCTATCCGCCTCCGAGCTATTCCTTATTCTCGCCTCCAAGGAGAAGGTAGCCTCCTCCGGTGAGATCTTCATATCATGCACGAAAGTGCCCCAGTTGTCCACATGTACCGGATTCACCTTCACCAGCCATACGTTACGGTAGATACCGGAGCCGGAATACCAGCGGGAGTTCGGCTGCTCGCTATTATCCGCCTTCACTACAATTACGTTCGGTTGGCTTCCATACCTCAAATAAGGCGTCAAGTCATAACGAAACGATACATAACCATTCGGGCGGAATCCCAGCGAATGACCATTGATCCAAACCTCGCTATTCCGGTAAACCCCGTCGAAATCAACATAAACAACCTTACCCCGATCCGTCTCCGGAAGGGTAAATGTCTTTCGATACCAGCCAATCCCGCCCGGTAGCGCGCCGCCGCCCGGGGTAGACGGGTTATCGAGGGAGAAATCCCCCTCGATACTCCAATCATGCGGTAAAGATAAGATACGCCAAGTGGAATCATCGCTGTCCGGGGATGAATAATCCTGAACGCTATCCGACAAGGCAAATTTCCAATCGTCATTCCATGAGCTACGTTCACGCACCTGCTCCCCGGTGGGGGAACAGGCGGTGAGCAATAGGCCCAGAAGCCACGCGAATGGCCGATTCATCAGTGATATCATTAGTGATTATATAGTTTAATTGATATTACCCAGTTGTAGAGACGGGGCGTGCCCTGTCTCTACAACTAGAGGTTTACCTTGGTAAGATATTGTCACGTCCTTGCCAGCGGGGTTCTCCGGCGTGATGAGACGTACCGTGATCTGACGCTCGCGGATCATGCCCGGATAATCGCCCTCCCGCGCGCCGATCGTGAGCGTTCGCCTCGCATCATCATAAACAAACGGGATGGTAGCGTAATTTCCTTTCTCGTAATCGTAGGTCACGCCATTATCCTCATATAAGGTGAAGGAGCCGTCGGCACCGGCGTAAACAGAGACGGTTAAGTCTTTCTGCTCCTCTTTCGTAGACTGGATTACCTTTCCGGTCGGTACGATAGAACCGGCTCTCACGAACAAAGGCATACGCTCGTAAGGAGCATCCACGTCCATTGTCGTTCCGCCTTGCACAGGCTTGCCGTTGTAAAAATCGTACCAAATGCCGGCCGGGAAGTACACCTCACGGTCGCGAGCCTTATACTCATACACCGGGCATGCCATGAAGGCCGGGCCAAACATAAACTGGTCGTCTATATCGTAAGTCTTCTCATCGTCCGAATAATCCATCACCAAGGCACGCATGATCGTATAATCCTCAAAATGCGTCTTGGAGGCCAAGCTATAGATATACGGCATCAATTGATAGCGCAACTCGGTATAATACTTCATCGATTGGTACGTAGGCGATCCTTCCGGAGCGATATTATAGATCTCGCGGCAAGGATATTGCCCGTGGCTACGGAACAACGGACAGAAAGCTCCGAACTGATACCAACGGTTGTTCAACTCCCTCCATTCCCTCAAATCCTCGCTACCTTCCTTAGCAGCCATATAACGGTTCTCCACGCTGAAGCCACCGATATCCATCGTCCAGTAAGGGATACCGGACATGGCGAAGTTCAAGCCGGCGCTGATCTGCGCTTTCATATCCTCCCAGCGAGTACCGATATCACCACTCCATGTAGCGGTAGAGTAACGTTGCTGGCCGGCGAAACCGGAACGGGTCAACAAGAATACACGGTCATCCGGGTTTACGCTACGTTGTCCGTCGTAGATCGCCTCGGCGTTCTCCAAGGCATACGCGTTGAAGTATTTCGTGGACGGGCCCAGATAAGTCGGTCCGCAAAGCGCCTTCCGGTATTCGATGTCCGTATTATCCTGTACGTTCGGCTCGGAAGCGTCCATCCACCAAGCGTCAATGCCCAAGGAATACAGATGCTCGTTCATCTGTTCCCAGAAAAGCTTGCGGGCTTCCGGGTTGTACGCATCATAGAAAGAACCGATATAACCCGGATAAATCCAGTCGCGGATACTATCCTTAATCGCCTGCTGATACATGGCACCCAGCGCGTCCAACTCTTTATAATGCTCTGTCGTATAATAAAACTTCGGCCATACGGAGATCATGATACGGGCATCCTTATCGTGGATTTCCCGAATCATGCCTTTCGGGTCCGGGAAGCGTTCCTTATCAAACTCATGGCTGCCCCACGCATCTACCGGCCAATAGCTCCAGTCCTGTACGATCACATCCAAGGGGACCTGCCGCCGGCGGTACTCGTCCAAGGCACCCAGTAGCTCCTCTTGCGTCTTATAACGCTCGCGGCTCAACCAGAATCCCATCGCCCATTTCGGCATGATCTGGCTCTTGCCCGTAACCGTACGGTAACCGCTGATCACCTTATCCATGGAAGACTCTCCATTGATGAAGTAGTAATCGATATCATCCCCCATTTCCGACCAGAAAGCCAACCGCTCCCGCTCCTCCTCCGGTAACGGAGATAATACCTTCAAGCCGATATAAGAGACATCGCCATCCGGCAACCATTCGATACGGATCGGATAACGTTTGCCCTTTTCCAGATGAGCCGTGGCTTTATAATCATTCGGGTTCCAAGCCGCACGCCAGCGTTCCGGGATGATCTCCTTATTATCCACAAAGACCTTGGTATAACCGGCGTAATGCAGTTTGAAATGGTACGTACCGGTCTCCTTTGCCTCGATCTCGCCCTCCCAAGTAGCGGAAGCGCTCGGCTTCGGGAAGTCTGCCGGCAGGTTCTTGATGGTTTTCAGATTCTCATAATCCACCTTATCCTCATCCCGTCGGATTAAAACGGAATGCTTCGTCTTATCCGTATAGTAAGTAGCGGTCAACGCCCCTGCCTTCCCGTCTTTCCCGTATAGGCCAAAGACATCGCCCAAATCGGCGTATGGACGCTTGTCGCCGAAACGACTCAAGGAATAGTTATGCCAAAGTACACCATACCCTTTTGAGGAAACGATAAACGGCACGCTCACCTTCGTGTTATATTGGAAAAGCTCCTCGTTCTTGCCTTTGTAGTTGAACTCATCGCTCTGATGCTGTCCTAGGCCGTAAAGCCCTTCCTCGTCCTCGCTCTCAAATACCTGACATAAGGTATAGCCTTTGGTTCCTTCCACCTCGATCGGCGTAAACTCCTTGCCGCCGTTTGCCTTCTCCCGAAGGATCGTGCGTCCGTTGGCGTCGGTAAAACGAACCTCTCCGGTCTCCCGGGAAAGACGGGCCTGTGTGGTTTGCGTACTTACGATGATCGTATCCCCCGAGGTCGTTATCTGAAACGATGGGGCGGGCAACGATTTCGTGTCTTTGATCAAGTTCACTTGGTTGGAAAACTTACCATCCGGAGAGGCGATTACCCGGATAATATCATCAGAGATTACTTCCAATTTGACAGCCTTCGCCTGTCCGGAACGGATATCGGCGACCAAGCCATTCTCGACCTTCCGGTAAGCGGAATCAGTCATGCAGGAAGTCAGCAGGGAAAGCCCTAACGTGAATACCGCGATGTGTTGTTTCATATTCTATAGATTCTTTAATTATTTCCGATCAGCAATGACTTCGAACAGGTTTTTCCATACAAGAAAAATGGTTCTTCATTCGTTGGCAAAATTAAAGGGTTCGCGGCGGACAGGAAGCCATAAATGTTTTGGGTTACGGGGAGAACCGTAAAAAGGTAGGGGAAGAATGTTTATTTTAAGGGGATATTTTGTTATATCCCCTAATTACGTGGCATTTATTTAGAAAAAGTTTATTTATGATAGTCAGAGGGAAGCCTTCCGAACTCATCCTTAAAATACTTCCGGAATAGCTTCACATCATTGAAACCGCACTCCAGCGCAACCTCGTTGACCCGCATCTGGCTCTTCTCCAATAACTGTGCCGCACGCTTCAAGCGCACCGTACGGATCAACTCCACCGGAGTCTTACCCGTGATGGAAAGGCATTTCTTGTAGAAGTTCACACGACTCATGCCCATCTCCCGGCTCAACCGTTCTACAGACAACTCCGGATTGGCGATCTGCTCCTCGATATAGCCGATGGCCTTACGCATCAACTCCTCATCCATGGAGCTAGCTTGTACTTCCGTCAAGGCGATGCCCATGGTAGAGGACTGCATAAAGGCCTTTTGCATCTTCTTCTTCATCTCGATCAAATGCCGCACCTTCAAGAGAAGCATCTCCATATTGAATGGCTTGCTGATATAATCATCCGCACCGGCTTCCAGACCGACCAGTTGGCTATCTTTTGCGGACTTAGCCGTCAACAGGATCACCGGGATGTGGGAAGTCCGAATGTCTCCCTTGATCCGGCGGCATAAAGTAATACCGTCGGTGATAGGCATCATCACGTCGCTGATCACCATATCCGGCAGCTCCTCCGGAATGAGTTTCCACGCATCTTCTCCATCCGCCGCCGTGAGTACCGAATAAACGCCACTCAAGCTTAACTTCATAAATTCCCGGAAATCCGTGTTATCGTCTACGACCAGCAACGTAGGTCTTTCCGCCGGAGACGCATCCTTATCAGCGATCTCCGGATGCTCCTCAACCGGAGGCAAGATATCCCCTTCGGCAATTCCTTCCGGAGCCGAGATAATATCTTGGTTGTCCAAGGGGATCACCGGCAGCGTAACCGTAAACGTACTACCCGCTCCCGGCTCGCTTTTCACGGTTATCGTCCCATGATGCATCCGCACGAATTCCCGGCATAGGTGCAGGCCGATACCCGTACCTACCACGGGATTTCCCTTATCCGGGGAAGCCACCTGATAAAAGCGATCGAAGATAGCTCCTTGTTTATCCGCAGGAATACCGATACCGCTATCCGACACCTCGATAACCAGTTTGTTCTCTCCCTCCTTCTCCAACCGCAATCTAAGCGTCACCGAGATAGTACCTCCCTCCGGCGTAAACTTAAAAGCGTTACTCAGTAGATTAGAGACGATCTTGAAGACCTTATCCGTGTCAAACTTCATCGGGAGAGACGTGAAGACCGAGGAAAAAGAGAAATGAATCCGCTTTTGCTCCGAAAGCTCCTTGAAGGAATAAGCCACGTCACGCACAAACGGGACAATATCGCCGGTAGACAAGACCAAGCTATCCCCTTGCATATCGATCTTGCGGAAATCCAATAACTGGTTCACCAATTTAAGCAACCGGTCGGCGTTCCGATAGATCAACTTCAATATTTGCTGGGATTCCATGTCTTTCTCCGTTTTCATCAACTTCTCCAAAGGAGTCATGATCAATGTTAGCGGCGTACGGAACTCATGGCTTACGTTCGTAAAGAAACGAAGCTTCATCTCGTCCACCTCATGCTGCTGACGCACAGTAGCCCGTTCTTGCTCCTCCTCCAACTTCTTTTGCTGGATACGGAAAATAAAACGTATCACGCCATACGCCAATAATATACCAGCTATGATATACAACGCTATTGCCCATCCGGTAGCCCAGAACGGAGGCAGGATCGTGATCTGCAAGCTCGTGATCTCCTTGCTCCAAATCCGGTCGTTATTCATCGCCTTTACCTTGAAAGTGTAAGTTCCCGGGTTCAAGTTCGTATAGGTAATACGACGTTCCAAGGCGCTTACGGTAGTCCATTCCGAGTCGAAGCCCTCCATCTTAAAAGCATATTTATTCTTCAAAGGAAGGAAATAGCAACAAGAAGAGATGGTAAAGGAGAAATTACGTTCCGTATAATTCAGTTTCAATTGCTTGGTACAGGTGATATCTTTATCCAAAATCACATGCCCGTCATACGCCTCTCTCGCCGTTATCGGGACATTATTCACCATAAGTCCGGTTATCACCGCCGGTGGAGCATAGCTATTATAACGTATCCGGGCAGGATCAACGAAGGTAAGACCGTTTGTCCCACCAAACGCCAACTCACCCGTTTCCAGCCCACAAGCGCTATTCACATTAAACACACGTCCTTGAACGCCCTCATTCTCATCATAGCTATTCCAATCGAACGTATAATTATTATCCGTATCCCGATTCGGAACGATATTCAATAAGCCGTTCTTCGTCCCCACCCAAACCGTATGATATTTATCCTCCAAGATAGACATGATGCTGTTATCCGGTAATCCGGAAGAATGGTTCAACCGATACATCTTATCATTCAACCTATCATATATATGTAGCCCATGATTACTCCCGATCCATACCCATTGGCGGCTATCACAAAATACGACATTGATGATTTGATCCTCAAACACGGAACGTCCATCCTTCGTGCCGTTAAAAGAAGTAACAGCCCCCGTCTCCGGGTTGATCCAGTTCACTCCTAAAGAAGTTCCAACGACAATATTCCCCTTCTCATCCCCGGAAAGGCTATATACGATATCCGAGTTAATCGCATTCTCCTTATCCCCCATGCGATAATACGTCCATTTCCCGGTAGATTGATCCAAGCAATCCAGGCCGCCTTCCAACGTACCGATCCACAAACGATTCTTGGCATCGACATACAAACTATACACGCTATTATTGGATAAGCCGTCCTTACTGCCCGGGATATCCCGATAATGCTTGAAACGTTTCCCGTCAAAACCGGTCAACCCCTCCATATAAGTACCCAGCCATAACTTGCCATCCAAATCTTTCGCCATACTAATCACGACATCGCCGGAGATAGCGTTCTCGCTTTCCCGTCCCGCCCGGTAGCGGACATACTCCCCGGTTTCCCGATCGTAACGTAATAGGCCGTTTCCGCTAGTACCGATCCACAGATCCCCTTCTTTATCTTCTACGATACAATTAAAGTCATTGTTAAAGATATCCCGCATCAACTCCAAAGGGTACCGGATAGTCTGGAATTTAAAAATGCTCTCATGATAATAGTTGATGCCGTTTTTATAAGTGCCGGCCCACATAATCCCCGTATCATCCCGATACAAGCAGATCACGCTATTCTGGCTCAAACTCGTTTGGTTAAACGGGTTATTTCGTATATAACGCATCCGGTTCAGACGTTTATCCAAGATATTGATACCGCCATGATCGGTAGCGATCCAGATATTACCGTTCATATCCTCCGCCACGTCACGCACCATTATAGAGGATAAAGCGACCGAGGTTTCGGTCGTATAATGTTTCCACTCCTTGCTTTTGGGATTTAGGCGAAAGAGACCTCTACTATATCCGGGATTTAAGAAAAACCACAGATCCCCGTCACTATCGGCGAACACATAGAATAACTGGGCATTCGCATATTGAGTCAGATACTCATCCCGATAGACAGATTCTCCGGATGCTTTATCGATCCCCTCTACCACTCCCGAGGTATGGACTACATATAGACGATCGCCCACGTCACTCATATCACAAACCCGGCCATCCTCTTTATTTAGTGGATACGAATAAATCTTTCCCCTCGCTTGATCATAACGACAAAATTCATTCGTATAGGTAGCGAAATAGAGTTGTTTATCATTGTCGACGAATATCTTAGCGGGAGGATTCTCTAGACGTAAGCTATCTAATATTTCCTTCTCCGGAATAAAACGGTCATTACCGGGCTCATATACGCAAAGTTGGTTCGTATTATAGGTAATCCAAATACGCCCATCAGCGGTTTCTTGAAGTTCGGAGACATGCTCCTCCCTAAAAGGCAACCCGCTTTCCTTGTATTTATAATGCTTAAACTCATACCCATCAAAACGGTTTACCCCAGAAGTGGTACCCAACCACATAAACCCCTTCCGGTCTTTCAGGATACAAGTGATCTCATTGGAAGACAGACCGTCCTGTACTCCCAGACGGTTGAAAAGAATATCTTCCGCCGCAAGTCCGGATCCCAATATTCCCCAAGACAGGATCATTATGATACAGAGTAGAGTTTTCGTTTTCATACTTAGCAAAGTTACGAATAAAAAGTGAAATACGGAAGAATGGAGTAAAGGTTTTGGGATACAGGCGATTTGGGAAGGAGGCTTGAAAATCCGGAAGCAACCGGAAGCACCGCCGGAGCATAGTTAGGACTTCGCTGCGTTACCAATCTGTAACCACGCCTGAATCGGGTTATATGCCGCTCGGAAGAATACGGCAAACGATTACCGATTAGTGAGTTACTGACAACTCACGCAAGAAAATCCGAAGCGGGCAGAGATTGCGGCGTTCCTCTCCGTTTTGCGTACCGGCAACGGGCTCTTCACGAACTAAATTTGAACCAAAAAATTTTAGAACGATGAAGAGTACATTTTCGACAATCTTTTACCTGAAAAGACAGGTAGTGAAAAAAGACGGTACGGTCCCCGTCATGGGGCGTATCACGGTGGACGGCACGCAGACGCAGTTCAGCTGCAAACTTTCGGTGGATCCCAAGCTGTGGGACACGAAAGGCGGGCGTGTCACGGGCAGGAGCACGGCGGCACTCGAAACGAACCGCCTGCTCGACAAGATGCGTGTGCGCATCAACGGGCACTATCAGGAAATCATGGAGCGCGACAACTTCGTCACGGCGGAGAAGGTGAAGAACGCCTTTCTCGGTCTGGAGCACCGCTGCCACACGCTGATGCAGGTGTTCCGCCAGCATAACGAGGATTACGCCAAGCAGGTGGAGGCAGGGATGAAAGCCAAAGGCACCTTGCAGAAATACCTCACGGTTTACAAGCACCTGCAAGAGTTCCTGACCGTGCGCTACCATGTGAAGGACATCGCCTTGAAGGAACTTACCCCGGCTTTCATCTCCGACTTCGAGATGTTCCTCCGCACGGACAAGTACTGTTGCACCAATACCGTATGGCTGTACGTCTGCCCCCTGCGGACGATGGTGTTCATCGCCATCAACAACGAATGGCTGACGCGCGACCCGTTCCGCGAGTACGAGATCAAGAAGGAGGAAACCACCCGGACGTTCCTCACGAAAGAGGAGATCCGCCTGCTGATGGAGGGCAAGCTGAAAAACGCCAAGCAGGAGCTTTACCGCGACCTCTACCTGTTCTGCGCCTTCACAGGCTTGTCTTTCTCGGATATGCGCAACCTCCGCGAAGAGAACATCCGCACCTACTTCGACAACCACGAGTGGATAAACATCAACCGTCAGAAAACGGGAGTTGAATCCAACATACGCCTGCTCGACATTGCAAAACGTATCATAGACAAGTATCGCGGATTGTGCGAGGACGGCAGGATATTCCCCGTGCCGCACTATATGACCTGTCTGTACGGTATCCGCTCCGTCGCCAAACGGTGCGGCATCACCAAGCACATCACTTGGCACCAAAGCCGCCATACGGCAGCCACGACGGTATTCCTCTCCAACGGCGTGCCCATCGAAACGGTGAGTTCCATGCTCGGACACAAGAGCATCAAGACCACGCAGATATACGCAAAGATAACGAAGGAGAAACTCAATCAGGACATGGAAAACCTCGTGGCACGGTTGGACAAGATCGAGGAGTTCGCAGGGTGCAACATCTAAAAAAAAGGAGAAAAGCCATGAAAAGAGGAATCATAACAATAGATGGACATTCGGTTATCGTAACCGGTAACGAGGTATGGATGACCGCGTGGGAGATTGCGGAACTGTTCAACGTGACGTCATCGGCGGTGAACAACGCAATCAAGGCAATCCGCAAGTCGGACGTGCTGAACGACTACGAGATATGCCGGTACATCAAGTTGGGCAACGGGCTGTCAGCCGACGTGTATTCGTTGGAAATCATCATCCCCGTCGCCTTCCGGCTGGACACCTACCACGCCCACCTTTTCCGCCGCTGGCTGATGGAGAAGGCTCTCGCAAGTGAAAAACAGACCGCCTACATGGTATTCGTGCAGCACGGGAAAGGCGGCTACTGCTGAAACAGCCCACATACCACTGGTATGAAAACGGGAACGGACAACCTGCAACATGGCTGTCCGTTCCCGTTTCCTTATGTAAAGACAAAATCACCTATCACCTGAGCGGCTTGCGGTAGTTCGCCTCCAGCACCTCACGCAAGCCCGATTCCGGGTACAGCACCTTGCCGCCCAAAAGGATGTAAGGCAGCAAGCGGTCGTTGCGATACTCCTGCAAGGTGCGGCGGCTGACACGCAACAGCTCCGCCACCTCCCTGTCCGTCAGGTAACGCTCCCCGTCCAACGGCGGGCGGTAGCTCTCCAAAAAGGCGGTCAGCCATTTGGAACCCTTGCGCATACTCTCCAACATCGTGGCGACCGCATTGTCGTCCATCGTGACCACATCGTTGTGTACGTTCACAACATCATTGTTCCCGTTCATAATGTCCTCCTGTTTTAAGTCGATTGTGCATAAACCGTCCCGACAAGCGGAATGAGTCTTTTTACCTCCTCCTGCTTGTAGAAAAACTTAGAGCCGATTTGCGAATAGCCGATAAACCGCCTGTCGCGCAGCTTCTGCAACGTGCGCGGGCTTATCCGCAACTGCCGGCACACCTCGTCACCTGTGAGCCACTTGCCGATCCGCCTGCCGTCGCCCTTGCGTTGCAAGGCGGCCACCTTCTCCACGAAGGCGTTTGTCTGCGCCATCATATCCTCGAAGGTCTTTCTTTCAACTGATACAATTTCCATAACCATACGAATTAAAGTTTGCGGCAAAGGTAACGGCATCCGCAAACAAACGTGCCGTTTTCCGCCAACTGGCAGCTTGTTGCGCCGTTTGTCCGGGTTACGGAGACAAGTTCCAAAAAAATGTTGCGTGAGTCACTACGTGAGTTGTTAATGCCCGGTTTGTCTATTGCCGAACTTTGCCGCAGAAACATAGAGCAAGCCGAGTGCAGAACGTCAAGCTCGCTTGAACGGTATGCCGAGGCGCAGCCTATGTTCATGAAAATAAACAAGAAAAAACGACTGTATATGAAAGTGATAACGATTGAGAGTTCCGCATACAAGGCAGTGACGGAACAGATAGCGGAGATAGCCGGATTCGTCCGTGAGGTGAGGAACGCGAGACGTGAGAAAAATACCGACAGGCTGGTGGGCACGGAGGAAGCCGCCCGTATGCTGGGCGTGTGCAAGCGCACCCTGCAACGCATGAGGGATGAGCACCGCATAGAGTACGTGATGGTGCGCGGCAAATGCCGCTACCGCCTCTCGGAGATACAGCGGCTGCTGGAAGAAAGCACGGTGAGAAGCACGGACGGTACACTCGGAGAGCTGCACCACAACTACAAGCTCCGCACGGGCAGCGGCAAAACCCACAAAGGACGGAGGACGTGAACATGGAGCTGCTGACCCGGAACAATTTCGAGAGCTGGATGCAGAAGGTTATGGAACGGCTCGACCGTCAGGACGAGATGCTGCTCTCCCTAAAGGCGCAGGGAGAGGCCCCCAACCCGATGGAAGGGATAAGGATGTTCGACAACCAAGACCTGTGTATGCTGCTCCAGATCAGCAAGCGCACCCTGCAACGCTACCGCAGCGTCGGCGCATTGCCCTACAAGACGCTGGGCAAGAAGACCTATTACAGCGAGACGGACGTTCTGACATTCCTCACCGAACATGTCAGGGACTTCAAGAAGGAAGATATCGAGTTCTACAAGGCTCGTATCCATAATTTCTTTAATAAATAACCACTTAAACATTTTCAAATGGCAAAGAAAAAAGACGAAAAGGACGTGCTGATAGTCCGCGACGAGAAGACGGGCGAAATCAGCGTGGTAGCCGGGCTGGACGCCGACGGCAACCCCAAGCGTACACCCGCGAAAGCGGAGAACGCGCAGAGTTTCCTGCAATTCGACCGCCACGGCGACGTGCTGGACAACTTCTTCAAAAACTTCTTCCGGCAGTGCAAGGAACCCACCCGCTTCGGATTCTACCGCATCGCGGCAGACGAGGTCGATTCCTTATTGGGCGTGATGAAGGACCTCCTTCAAAACCCGTACCGGAACAAGCACATCCTCGCGCCGCACAAAATCGACACATTACCCTACCAGCAGCAGGTGGCGGAAGAGCAGGCGGCGGAACAGAAACAAAACGATGAACCCCAAAAACAGGAAAACATGGAACAGAAAGACAAACAGAATCAGGAAAGCCCGCAGCAGACGCAGGGCAGACAGGGCTACCAGCCCATCGACGAGAGCAGAATCAACTGGCAGGAACTGGAAGCGAAGTGGGGCGTGAAGCGCGACGACCTCGAAAAGTCGGGCGACCTCACGAAGATGCTCAACTACGGCAAGTCGGACCTCGTGAAAGTGTCGCCCACGTTCGGCGGCGAGACCTTCGAACTGGAAGCCCGCCTCTCCTTCCGCAAGGACGGGGAAGGCAACGTCAGCCTCGTGCCCCATTTCATCCGCAAGGAGCAGAAACTCGACGAGTACAAGGGGCATAAGTTCTCCGACGAAGACCGTAAGAACCTGCGTGAGACAGGCAACATGGGCAGGAAAGTGGACTTGGTGGACAAGGAGACGGGAGAAATCACCCCCTCCTTCATCAGCATCGACCGCAAGACGAACGAAATCACCGACATTCCGGCGGACAAAATCCGCATCCCCAACCGGATAGGCAACACGGAAATCACCCCGCAGGAGCAGGAGATGCTCCGCGCCGGCTTGCCCGTGAAAGACAAGTTGGTGGAGCGCAAGGACGGGCGCAAGTTCCTGTCCACGTTGCAGGTGAACGTCGAGAAACGCGGCGTGGAGTTCGTGCCCGGAACGGGGAAGTCAGCCCGGAACGCGCAGGCGCAGGAGAACAAGGAGAAAACCTCGCAGTCGCAGGGTCAGGGCGAAAACAACGCCGACGGGAAGAAGCAGCAACGCCGCAACACATGGACCAACGAGGACGGCAGCATCCGCCCCATCAGCAAATGGAGCGGCGTGGAGTTCACGGAGCAGCAGAAAGCCGACTACGCGGCGGGAAAGACCGTCCGGTTAGAGAACGTCACCGACAAGCAGGGCTTCCACGCCACGATGTACATCAAATTCAACCCGGAGAAAGGACGCCCGTACCGCTACGACACGAACCCCGACAACGCGCAGACGGTAGCCCCGTCCAACGAGAGCCGCACGCAGGTGGCGGTGAACAACGACGGCAAGACCAACGAGGCGACCAAGCGGGTGAACGAGCCGCTCCGGAAAGGGCAGACCGCCCCGAAGGACGACACGCAGAAACAGCAGCAGGAGAAGCCGAAGAAAGGCAAAGGCATGAAGATGTGATACCCCGCTGTCCACCACTGAATCCAAAGTAACAACCTATTAAAAAACAAGTAAACACAATCGGTATGAAGACAATCATAGCAGAAAAGCCCTCGGTGGCACGGGAAATCGCCCGCATCGTGGGAGCGACCAAGAGAGAGGAAGGATATTTCGAGGGAGGCGGCTACGCCGTGACATGGGCATTCGGGCACCTCGTGCAGCCCGCCATGCCAGACGGCTACGGCGTGCGCGGATTCGTCCGTGACAACCTCCCCATCATCCCCGGCACCTTCACGCTCGTGCCCCGCCAGACAAAGACGGACAAGGGCTACAAGCCGGACAACGGCGTAGTGTCGCAAATCAAGACCATCACCAGACTGTTCAACGGCAGCGAACAGATCATCGTCGCCACCGATGCCGGGCGCGAAGGAGAGCTTATCTTCCGTTACCTCTACCTCTACATCGGCTGCGCCACGCCTTTCGTGCGCCTGTGGATAAGCTCGCTCACCGACAAGGCTATCCGCGAGGGGATGCGCAACCTCGAAGCCGGAAGCAAGTACGACAACCTCTACCTCGCCGCCAAAGCGCGGAGCGAAGCCGACTGGCTCGTGGGCATCAACGGCACGCAGGCACTCTCCATCGCCGCCGGACACGGCACCTACTCCGTCGGACGGGTGCAGACCCCCACGCTGGCGATGGTCTGTGAACGCTATTGGGAGAACCGACGCTTCACGCCCGAAGCCTTCCGGCAGCTCCATATCGCAACTGACGGCTGCGGCGACGATGAAGTCGTCAAATTCTCCTCCTCCGAGAAATGGGAAGAGAAAGCCCCGGCAATGGAGCTATATGATAAGGTAAAGGCGGCAGGCTTCGCAACCGTCACGAAAGCCGAACGCAAGGAGAAGACGGAGGAAACTCCGCTCCTGTACGACCTGACCACGCTCCAGAAGGAAGCCAACGCCAAGCACGGCTTCACGGCGGAACAGACGCTTGAAACCGCGCAGAAGCTCTACGAGAAGAAGCTGATCACCTATCCGAGAACGGGAAGCCGCTACATCCCCGAAGACGTGTTCGCCGAAATCCCCAAGCTGCTTGCCTTCATCGGCAACCTGCCCGAATGGGAAGGCAAGATACAAGCGAAAGCCGTACCCACCCGCCGTAGCGTGGACGGCGGCAAGGTGACGGACCACCACGCCCTGCTCGTCACGGGCGAGAAGCCGCTGTTCCTCGCCAAAGAGGACAACATCATCTACAATATGATTGCCGGGCGCATGATCGAGGCATTCTCCGAAAAATGCGTCAAGGATGTTACCGCAGTCACGGCGGAATGTGCCGGAGTGGAGTTCGCCGTGAAAGGCAGCGTCGTGAAACAAGCCGGATGGCGTGCCGTCTATGGCGAAGAAAAGGAGGAAACCGTCATCCCCGGATGGCATGAGGGCGACACGCTGCCGCTGAAAGGCTCCTCCATCACGGAGGGAAAGACCAAGCCGAAGCCGCTGCATACCGAAGCCACCCTGCTGTCGGCAATGGAGACGGCTGGCAGGGAAATTGAGGACGACGCGCTGCGTCAGGCGATGAAGGACTGCGGCATCGGCACGCCTGCCACACGCGCCGCCGTTATCGAGACGCTTTTCAAGCGCGGCTACATGGAACGCCGCAAGAAATCGCTCGTGCCGACCGAAAAGGGGCTTGCCCTCAACTCCGTCGTCAAGACGATGCGCATCGCCGATGTAGCCATGACGGGCGAATGGGAGAAGGAGCTTGCCCGCATCGAGCGCGGGGAATTGTCCGCCGGCACTTTCCGCAGGGAGATAGAGGCGTACACACGGGAGATCACCTCCGAACTGCTCTCGTGCGACAAGCTGTTCGGCAGCCGTGACTCCGGCTGTGCCTGCCCCAAGTGCGGCACGGGCAGGATGCGGTTCTACGGGAAAGTCGTCAGATGCGACAATGAAGGGTGCGGGCTGCCCGTGTTCCGGCTGAAGGCAAGCCGCATGCTCTCCGACGATGAAATCAAGGAGCTGCTGACCACAGGAAAGACGAAACTCCTCAAAGGCTTCAAGAGCAAGCAGGGCAAGAGCTTCGACGCCATAGTCGCCTTCGACGCGGACTACAACACCACCTTCGTGTTCCCCGAAAGGAAAAGCAACACATCCTATCCGAAGAAAAGGAAATAATTAGTAACTTTGCCACTGATTCAAAGGATAAATCGTTCTTCCTCACGGTTGCAACCGGTTTACTTTGGATTTAGTGGTGGCACTCGGAGGGATACCGGGTGCCTTTTTCTTCCTTTCGACCTCTATCCCTATCCATTTTTCAAACCCACTAAATCCGAAGTATATGAACAAGAAGAACAAGGAGCAGACCGAACTGTCCTATTACGGGCTGTATCTGCTGAACTACCTCCAAGAGAACAAGTTTGAACAGGCATCCGACCGCGCTTTCATCGAGGAGCGTGCCGACCGTGCCGCCGAAACCTACGAACAGGCACGTCTCGACGGCTGTTCCGCCGCCGGCGCGCAGGAGCTGGCGATGGCCGCGCTCATCAGTGGGCTGCACTACTCCAAATACGGCATCCTGCGCGAAGTCGTCGAGAGCGAGTTCGCCGACGAGGTGCCGCAGGCAAGGCGCGAAGCCTTCATAGAGAAGCTGCTGCCGCTTGTCGGCAACGTGTTCTCCATTTATGACCTCTCGGACGACCACTTCGCCCTGTCGCCCGGTTACGACCTGCTCTACACCGAACTGACGGGAACGGTGGCACTTTACATCGAAGAGTATGGCGTTTAACCGCAAACAGAAGCTGCGGGACAACATCGAGGCGATACGGACGGCATTCACCCTTGAGAGGGAACGGCGCACGGCGACAGCCGAGGAACGCGCGGTACTTCAGAAGTATTGCGGCTTCGGGGGCTTGAAGTGCATACTGAACCCGGCAAGGGAACTGACGGATGCCGTCCGGTGGGCGAAATCCGACCTCGAACTGTTCGCCCCGACGGTGGAGCTGCACCGGCTTATCCGCGAGAACAGCAAGGACGACGCGGAGTACAAGCGGTATGTGGACTCGCTCAAAGCGTCCGTGCTGACCGCCTTCTACACGCCGAAGGAGATAACCGGAGCCATCGCGGACGTGCTGGCGGATTACAGCGTCCGCCCCGACCGGGTGCTTGAACCCTCGGCTGGCGTGGGCGCGTTCGTGGACGCCGTGCTGCGCCACAGCCCCTATGCGGACGTGATGGCGTTTGAGAAAGATTTTCTTACGGGCACAATCCTGAGACAGCTCTATCCTGACAAAAAGGTACGCATTGACGGTTTCGAGAAAATAGAAAAACCGTTCAACAATTATTTCGACTTGGCGGTGTCCAACATCCCTTTCGGCGACATCGCCGTGTTCGATGCGGAGTTCCAAAGGAGCGAATCCTTCGGCAGACGCTTGTCGCAGAAAGCCATCCACAACTATTTCTTCCTGAAAGGATTAGATGCGGTGCGTGACGGCGGCATCGTGGCGTTCATCACCTCGCAGGGGGTGCTGAACAGCACCAAAGCGTCCGTGCGCAACGAACTGTTCAGCCAAGCCAGTCTGGTATCAGCCATCCGCCTGCCCAACAACCTGTTCACGGACAACGCCGGCACGGAGGTGGGCAGCGACCTGATTGTCCTGCAAAAGAACCTGAACAAGACGGAAATGTCGCAGGATGAGCGGCTGCTGACCATGATACAGACGGACGTGAAGACCAACCTGACAGACAACGCCTATTTCATCCACCACCCCGAACGCATCGTGCATACGACCGCCAAACTTGACACCGATCCCTACGGGAAACCGGCGATGGTCTATCTTCACGAGGGCAAGGCAGCGGGCATCGCCGATGACCTGCGCCGTATGCTCGACGAAGATTGCCACTACCGTCTTGCCATGCGCCTGTATTCCGGAGCAATCGGGCAGGCAAGGGCGCAACAGTCGGCTTCGGTCAGCGTGAAACCTCAAATGGAACAGCCTGCGCCAAAGGCAGAAACGACTGTGCCAAAGATGGAAACGCCTGTGCCGGACAGGAAAGTTGAGCCGGAGGGGAAGGTGCAGGAAGCGGAGAAGCCGGAGATAGAACCGTACCGTCCGTCACCAAGCAGGGAGAAACCCGTGCAGCTCACCCTGCTCGACCTATGGGGCATGACAGAAGAAGTGCGCAAGGAGGAGACGGCATCCAAGAAGAAACCGAGAACCAAGACGGCGAAAAAGGAAACAGCCGTGAAACGGGTGCCGCCCAAACCGCAGGCACAGGTTACGCCGGAGGTTACGGAAACGCCAAAACATACAGAGACACCGCCCGTAACTGCCAAACCGGTATCGGAGAACAAGGAGGCAAAGCCGGAAGAGGATAAAGAAAAAGCCAAACTTGCCGACCCGGATGACATTTACGCCACATTGGATTGGGAGACCAACCCTCCCATCAACGGTTTCTACGAGATGATGATGAACCTCACGCCGGAGCGCCGCAAGGCTCTCCGTATGGAAGCGGAACGGCACAGGCAGGAGCAATTGGAAAAGGCGGGCATAAAGGGCACGTTGAATCCGGCGGTTGCACCTTCACACGGAGAAAAGCCGCCGATGCAAACGGAAACAACCGCGCCGGAATCCCCGCATGAACAACAGCGGCAACAGGAAACACCGCCGGAAGTTGCCGCCACGCCTGCCGCTCCAACAACGGAAACGACCCCGACGACGGAAGCGGCGACCTCCCTGTTCCCTGAAATGGAGGCGGAAAAGCCGAAGGAGGAAGTTATCGACCTGTCGCCCCGACCGTGGAACGGCACGTTGGAGCCTCACCTGCGCGACGGCTCTATGGTGCTGGACGCCGCGCGGAACATCGGCTACCTGAAAGACATCACGCCCTACGGCGCGACATTCCAGCCGCTCGACCTCAAAGGATACCAGAGGGATAAGGCGGTGCTGTATGTGTCGCTCCGCGACGCTTACGAACGCCTGTACCGTGACGAGGCGGATGCACGGGAGGAAAGACCGAAGCTGCGCGGGTACCTCAATATCCGTTACGACGAGTTCGTCATGCGCTACGGCAACCTCAACGCCAAGCAGAACGTGAAGTTGGTGATGATGGATGCCGGCGGGCGCGACATCCTGTCGCTGGAACGTGCGGAGAACGGGAAGTTCGTCAAGGCGGACATCTTCGACCGCCCCGTCTCCTTCTCGGTGGAGAGCTATGCCAACGCAGGCTCTCCCGAAGAAGCCCTGTCCGCATCGCTCAATAAATACGGCACGGTCAATCTGGACTATATGCGGGCAGTTACCGACAGCACGGAGGAGGAACTGCTCCATGCCCTGCAGGGGCGCGTCTTCTACAACCCGCTTGTCTCCGGTTACGAGATTAAGGACCGCTTCATCGCCGGGAACGTGGTGGAGAAGGCGGAGCGCATCGGGGGCTGGATTGAAGCCAATCCGGAGGATGAAAGGCTGCCCGAAGCGGGGGTGGCACTCGAAGCACTGCGTGACGCGGAGCCGGAGAAAATCCCCTTCGAGGATCTGGACTTCAACTTCGGGGAGCGTTGGATACCCACGAGCGTCTATTCCGCCTACATGAGCCACCTGTACGGCACGGAGGTCAAGATCGGCTATTCTCCGAGTCTGGACGAGTTCTCCGTGGCGTGCAGCCATAAGAATTTCAAGATATGGGACGAGTTCTGCGTCAGGGGGTACTACCGCACCTACGACGGCATGAGCCTGTTGAAGCACGCCCTGCACAACACCTGCCCGGACATGATGAAGAGCATCGGCAAGGACGAGGACGGCCACGACATCAAGGTGCGCGACAGCGAGGGCATACAGCTCGCCAACGCCAAGATTGACGAGATACGCAACGGCTTCTCCGAATGGCTCGAAGAGCAGTCGCCGCAGTTCAAGGAGCGGCTGGTGACGATGTACAACCGCAAGTTCAACTGTTTCGTGCGCCCGCGCTATGACGGCTCGCACCAGACTTTCCCCGACCTCAACCTGAAAGGGCTGGCAAGCCGGGGCGTGAAGGACATCTACCCCTCGCAGAAGGATTGCGTCTGGATGCTCAAACAGAACGGCGGCGGGATATGCGACCACGAGGTAGGCACAGGCAAGACGCTGATAATGTGCATCGCGGCGCATGAGATGAAACGTCTCGGCTTGGCGCACAAACCGATGATTATCGGGTTGAAGGCGAACGTGGCGGAAATTGCGGCGACCTATCAGGCGGCATACCCGAACGCCCGCATCCTCTACGCCTCTGAGAAGGACTTCTCGGCGGCGAACCGCGTGCGCTTCTTCAACAACATCAAGAACAACGATTACGATTGCGTCATCATGTCGCACGACCAGTTCGGCAAGATTCCGCAGTCACCGGAGTTGCAGCAGCGTATCTTGCAGGCGGAGCTGGACACCGTGGAGGAAAACCTCGAAGTGCTGCGCCAGCAGGGGGTGGACATATCCCGTGCCATGCTCAAAGGATTGGAGAAGCGCAAGTACAACCTTATAGCGAAGCTGGCAAAGGTGGAGGATGCCATCAAATCACGCACGGATGATGTGGTGGACTTCCGGCAGATGGGCATCGACCATATCTTCATCGACGAGTCGCACCAGTTCAAGAACCTGACGTTCAACACCCGGCACGACCGTGTGGCGGGGTTGGGCAATAGTGAGGGAAGCCAGAAAGCCCTTAATATGCTCTTTGCCATACGCACCATACAGGAGCGCACGGGCAAGGATTTGGGGGCGACGTTCCTCTCCGGCACGACCATCAGCAACTCGCTGACGGAGCTGTACCTGCTCTTCAAGTACCTGCGCCCGAAGGAGCTGGAGCGGCAGGACATCCGCTGCTTCGACGCGTGGGCGGCCATCTTCGCCAAGAAGACGACCGACTTCGAGTTCAACGTGACGAACAACATCGTGCAGAAGGAGCGTTTCCGCTACTTCATCAAGGTGCCGGAGCTTGCCGCCTTCTACAACGAGATAACGGACTACCGCACGGCGGAGGACGTGGGCGTGGACCGTCCCGCCAAGAACGAGGTGCTGCACAACATACCGCCCACGCCCGACCAAGAGGACTTCATACAGCGTCTGATGCAGTTCGCCAAGACGGGCGACGCCACCATCCTCGGCAGGGAACCGCTGTCGGAAACGGAGGAAAAGGCGAAGATGCTTATCGCCACGGACTATGCCCGCAAGATGGCTCTCGATATGCGCATGATAGACCCTGCCTACGAGGATCACCCGGACAACAAGGCAAGCCACTGCGCCAAGACAATAGCGGAGTATTACCACAGGTACGATGCGCAGAAAGGCACGCAGTTCGTGTTCTCGGATCTGGGTACCTATCAGCCGGGCGAGGGCTGGAACGTCTATTCCGAAATCAAGCGCAAGTTAGTGGAGGACTACGGCATACCCGCCCATGAAATCCGCTTCATTCAGGAGTGCAAGAGCGAGAAGGCGCGCAAGGCGGTGATAGAGGCGATGAACGCCGGGACGGTGCGCGTGCTGTTCGGCTCCACGAGTATGCTCGGCACGGGCGTGAACGCACAGAAAAGGTGCGTCGCCATCCATCATTTGGACACGCCGTGGCGACCGTCCGACCTGCAACAGCGTGACGGGCGCGGCGTGCGTGCGGGCAACGAGATTGCGAAACTGTATGCCGACAACAAGGTGGACGTGGTTATCTATGCCGTGGAGAAATCGCTGGATTCCTACAAGTTCAACCTGCTGCACTGCAAGCAGACGTTCATCTCGCAGCTGAAAAGCGGCGCGATGGGTGCGCGTACCATCGACGAGGGGGCGATGGACGAGAAATCGGGCATGAACTTCTCGGAATACATGGCTATCCTCTCCGGCAACACCGACCTGCTCAACAAGGCGAAACTGGAGAAGCGCATCGCCTCGTTCGAAGGGGAACGCAAGTCGTTCAACAAGGGCAAGCGCGATTCGGAGTTCAAGTTGGAATCCAAGACGGGTGAGCTGCGCAACAATACGGCGGTCATAGAAGCAATGACGGAGGACTGGAACCGCTTCCTCTCGGTGGTGCAGACCGACAAGGAGGGCAACCGCCTCAATCCCATCAAAGTGGACGGTGTGGACTCTGCCGACGAGAAGGTCATCGGAAAGCGTTTGCAGGAAATAGCCAAGAACGCCACGACGGGCGGGCTTTACACCCGGATTGGAGAACTTTACGGCTTTCCCATCAAGGTGGTCAGCGAAAGAATGCTCAAGGAAGGGCTGGAGTTCACCGACAACCGTTTCGTGGTAGAGGGAAACTATAAGTACACCTACAACAACGGGCATCTGGCGATGGCGGATCCATTGGCAGCCGCCCGCAATTTCCTGAACGCGATTGAGAGGATACCCTCCATCATCGACCAGTACAAGGCGAAGAACGAGGTCTTGGAGAGGGAGATACCGCAGTTGCAGGAGATAGCGGGCAAGGTTTGGAAGAAGGAGGACGAGCTGAAACAGTTGAAGTCGGAGCTTGCCGCACTCGACCGCAAGATACAGCTGGAACTTGCGCCGCCAACGCCCGAAATCGCCGAAAAGGAGAACGAGGGGCAGCAGGTCAAGTCCAAAGCGGAAGATGCGCAGAACAGGCAGGCGCAGTATCCCGAAGATACATCGCCGCAGATACGCAGTCCTGTGGATAGTATCGTTGACAACCATGTCATAATCTGGCATACGGGGCTGTATGCCAAGGAGGAAACCCGGTCCAAAGGATTGAAAATATAACCTTAGGAATTTTATCTGAAGTATTAATAGGGGCTATCCCAAAAGGTCTAAAAATAAATTTTATCCTCTCTGCAAGTATCTGTAGGATGGCAACTGCATTTTTTTTCTTTTTGGGCAGCCCTTATTAAAATTTATTCTTATTTTAGGTTATATACATTCATGTCCATTTATGTAAAAAATCCTGCTGACCTTGTTTATGTCTTGTCAGTCACCATTTGCAAAACCATATTTGACCCTCAAAGAGGCTGAATTTGATAAGCAACTTGCTACATACTCATAATAAGGAGCTAAATAGAACACGAATGGGAAATACTCAAATGCCCAACTAAAGAAGATATTGGCCAAAATAAACGCTATACCGAGAGAGAAACTTGATTTTCCAACTTCCTAAAACGATGTTGTTCAAACATTTCCACTTATTTGTATTTGCCAGTTGAACCTACGCTTCCCTAATAAAATGTCTATGGTAAAAAGTTAAAAAATCCTCCCACTTTTGTTGGATATATTTTTTTTGTGTAATTTTGTAATCGTTATGCGGCAGTAATAATATACATATTAATACGAGTTAGTAATCCTGTAGTTCTCACATGCTACGAGGAGGTATTAAAAGGTGCGTTTCGACAATGCATCTATTGTAGTATATTATTGCTTAATCCAAATGAATATTATAAATTTAGGAATTCTTGCTCACATTGATGCAGGAAAAACTTCCGTAACCGAGAATCTGCTGTTTGCCAGTGGAGCAACGGAAAAGTGCGGCTGTGTGGATAATGGTGACACCATAACGGACTCTATGGATATAGAGAAACGTAGAGGAATTACTGTCCGGGCTTCTACGACATCTATTATCTGGAATGGAGTGAAATGCAATATCATTGACACTCCGGGACACATGGATTTTATTGCGGAAGTGGAGCGGACATTCAAAATGCTTGATGGAGCAGTCCTCATCTTATCCGCAAAGGAAGGCATACAAGCGCAGACAAAGTTGCTGTTCAATACTTTGCAGAAGCTGCAAATCCCGACAATTATATTTATCAATAAAATTGACCGTGCCGGTGTGAATTTGGAGCGTTTGTATCTGGATATAAAAGCAAATCTGTCGCAAGATGTCCTGTTTATGCAAACTGTTGCCGATGGATCGGTTTATCCGGTTTGCTCCCAAACATATATAAAGGAAGAATACAAAGAATTTGTATGCAACCATGACGACAATATATTGGAAAGATATTTGGCGGATAGTGAAATTTCACCGGCTGATTATTGGAATACGGTAATCGCTCTTGTGGCAAAAGCCAAAGTCTATCCGGTGCTACATGGATCAGCAATGTTCAATATCGGTATCAATGAGTTGTTAGACGCCATCTCTTCTTTTATACTTCCTCCGGCATCGGTCTCAAACATACTTTCATCTTATCTTTATAAGATAGAGCATGACCCTAAGGGACATAAAAGAAGTTTTCTAAAAATAATTGACGGAAGTCTGAGACTTCGAGAGGTTGTAAGAATAAACGATTCGGAAAAATTCATCAAGATTAAAAATCTAAAAACTATTTATCAGGGCAGAGAGATAAATGTTGATGAAGTGGGTGCCAATGATATCGCGATTGTAGAAGATATAGAAGATTTTCGAATCGGAGATTATTTAGGTGCTAAACCTTGTTTGATTCAAGGATTATCCCATCAGCATCCCGCTCTCAAATCCTCCGTCCGACCAGACAAGCCCGAAGAGAGAAGCAAGGTGATATCCGCTCTAAATACATTGTGGATTGAAGACCCGTCTTTGTCCTTTTCCATAAACTCATATAGTGATGAATTGGAAATCTCGTTATATGGTTTGACCCAAAAGGAAATCATACAGACATTGCTGGAAGAACGATTTTCCGTCAAGGTCCATTTTGATGAGATCAAGACTATCTATAAGGAACGACCTGTAAAAAAGGTCAATAAGATTATTCAGATCGAAGTGCCCCCCAACCCTTATTGGGCCACAATAGGGCTGACTCTTGAACCCTTACCGTTAGGGACAGGGTTGCAAATCGAAAGTGACATCTCCTATGGTTATCTGAACCATTCTTTTCAAAATGCCGTTTTTGAAGGGATTCGTATGTCTTGCCAATCGGGATTACATGGATGGGAAGTGACAGATCTGAAAGTAACTTTTACTCAAGCCGAGTATTATAGCCCGGTAAGCACACCTGCTGATTTCAGACAGTTGACCCCTTATGTATTCAGGCTGGCTTTGCAACAGTCAGGTGTGGACATTCTCGAACCGATGCTCTGTTTTGAGTTGCAGATACCCCAGGCGGCGAGTTCAAAAGCTATTACAGATTTGCAAAAAATGATGTCTGAGATTGAAGACATCAGTTGCAATAATGAGTGGTGTCATATTAAAGGGAAAGTTCCATTAAATACAAGTAAAGACTACGCCTCAGAAGTAAGTTCATACACTAAGGGCTTAGGCGTTTTTATGGTTAAGCCATGCGGGTATCAAATAACCAAAGGCGGTTATTCTGATAATATCCGCATGAACGAAAAAGATAAACTTTTATTCATGTTTCAAAAATCAATGTCATCAAAATAATGGAGCGGTCAGGAAATTTCTATAAGGCAATACGGTTGGGATATATACTTATCTCCATTCTTATCGGATGTATGGCATATAATAGCCTCTATGAATGGCAGGAGATAGAAGCATTAGAACTTGGCAATAAAAAAATAGACGAGTTCCGAAAAGAAATAAACAATATCAATATTCAAATGATAAAATTTTCTCTATTGGGTGAAACAATACTGGAATGGAACGATAAAGATATCGAGCATTACCATGCACGGCGTATGGCAATGGACAGTATGCTCTGCCGTTTCAAGGTCACCTATCCAGCAGAGCGCATCGATAGTGTGCGCAGTCTTTTAGAGGATAAGGAACGACAGATGTTCCAGATAGTTCGGTTAATGGATGAACAACAATCTATTAACAAGAAGATAGCCAATCAAATTCCGGTTATTGTGCAGAAAAGTGTGCAGGAACAGTCCAAAAAGCCAAAACGAAAAGGTTTCTTAGGCATATTCGGCAAAAAAGAGGAAACACAGCCAACGGAAACCACGTCCATGCTTTATTCACTCAATAGAAACGTAATCAACGAACAGAATACGCAAAGCTGCCGATTGTCAGAACAAGCCGATAGCCTTGCAGCTCGTAATGTTGAACTTAACAGGCAGCTGCAAGGATTGATATTCCAAATAGAAGAGAAAGTACAAACCGACCTGCAAAATAGGGAGACTGAAATAGCCGCTATGCGTGAAAAGTCTTTTATGCAGGTAGGCGGTTTAATGGGTTTTGTCCTTTTGCTGTTAGTCATCTCCTATATTATCATACACCGTGATGCAAATAGTATCAAACAATACAAGCGCAAGACAACGGATTTGATAGGGCAATTGGAACAGTCCGTGCAACAAAATGAGGTACTCATAACCTCCAGAAAGAAAGCGGTATATACTATTACCCACGAGTTGCGTACACCGCTGACGGCAATAACAGGCTATGCCGAACTGTTGCAAAAAGAGTGCAGCAATGGGAACAATGTGCATTTCCTTCAAAGCATACAACAATCCTCCGACCGTATGCGGGCTATGCTCAACACTCTGCTGGACTTCTTCCGCTTGGATAACGGCAAGGAACAGCCAAAAATGCAACCTTGCAGAATTTCAGCAATCACGCACATCCTTGAAACGGAGTTCATGCCCGTTGCCATGAACAAGGGACTGTCCTTGACCATGAAGAACGGGAATGATGCTGTTGTATTGACCGACAAAGAGCGAATAGTTCAAATCGGTAACAACCTGCTGTCAAACGCCATCAAGTTCACAGAGAAAGGTGGTGTGTCACTGACTTCCAACTATACCAACGGAGTGTTGACACTGACCGTCGAGGACACCGGTACGGGCATGACCGAAGAGGAACAGCACCATGTGTTCGACGCATTTGAACGCCTCTCAAATGCCGCCTCAAAGGACGGTTTCGGACTTGGACTTGCCATCGTTCATAATATCGTGACGATGCTCTACGGAAAAATTTGTTTGAACAGTGAAAAAGGGAAAGGAAGCCGTTTCATGGTGGAAATACCGATGCAAAAAGCTGATGATGTGCCGGAGCAAGTAATACAGACGTATATTCACAGAAAAGACAGAAACCTCAATGTCATCGCCATCGACAATGACGAGGTGTTGCTCCTGATGCAGAAAGAGATGTACGCCCAAGAGGGAATACACTGCGATACTTGCACCGATACTGCGGAACTAATGGAGATACTACGCCGGAAAGAATATAATCTGCTGCTGACAGACTTGAATATGCCCGGTATAAACGGCTTCGAGTTGCTGGAACTGCTCCGCTCGTCTAACGTGGGCAATTCACAAACAATTCCGGTGGTCGTGGCAACCGCTTCGGGCAGTTGCGATGCGGAGGAACTTTTGGCAAAAGGCTTTGCCGGATGCCTGTTCAAGCCGTTCTCCATATCGGAACTGATGGAGGTTTCCGACAGGTGTGCCATAAAAGCGACACCGGACGGGAAACCGGACTTTTCCGCCTTATTGTCCTATGGCAATGAAGCCGTCATGCTGGAAAAGTTGATAGAGGAAACTGAAAAGGAAATGCAGGCGGTACGGGACGCTGCAAAAGAAAAAGACCTGAAAAAGCTGGATTCCCTGACACACCACCTGCGCAGCTCGTGGGAGGTGCTACGTGCCGACCATCCGTTGAGGGAACTTTATGGATTGCTTCATGGCGATGCACTCCCGGATGGTGAAGCGTTAAGCCATGCCGTGACTGCCGTGCTGGATAAGGGAGCGGAAATAATACGGTTGGCAGAAAAGGAAAGGAGAAAATACGAAGATGGATAAGACAAAAATAATTGTGGTGGAAGACAACATCGTGTACTGCGAGTTTGTCTGCAACATGCTTGCACGGGAGGGCTACCGCACTATGAAGGCTTACCACCTATCGACAGCGAAGAAACATCTGCAACAGGCAACGGATGATGATATAGTAGTGTCAGACCTGCGCCTAAACGATGGCAATGGAATAGACCTGTTGCGTTGGATGCGCAAGGAAGGAAAGATGCAGCCTTTCATTATCATGACAGACTATGCCGAAGTGCATACCGCAGTGGAAAGCATGAAGCTCGGTTCGATAGACTATATACCAAAACAGCTTGTGGAGGATAAACTTGTCCCCCTGATCCGTTCCATACTGAAAGAACGTCAGGCAGGACACCGCCGTATGCCCGCATTCGCCCGTGAAGGTTCCGCCTTTCAGAAAATCATGCACCGGATCAGACTGGTAGCAGCAACCGATATGAGCGTGATGATATTCGGAGAGAACGGCACGGGCAAGGAACATATCGCCCATCTCTTGCACGATAGGAGCAAACGTGCGGGCAAACCATTCGTGGCGGTGGACTGCGGTTCACTCTCAAAAGCACTTGCGCCGTCGGCATTCTTTGGACACGTCAAGGGTGCGTTTACAGGTGCGGACAGCACCAAGAAAGGGTATTTCCATGAAGCGGAAGGTGGCACGTTGTTTCTGGACGAGGTGGGCAACCTCGCGTTGGAAACGCAACAGATGTTGCTACGTGCCATACAGGAGAGGCGGTATCGCCCGGTCGGTGACAAGACAGACCGGAATTTCAACGTCCGCATCATCGCCGCCACCAATGAGGATTTGGAAATCGCGGTGAGTGAAAAACGTTTCCGGCAGGATCTACTGTACCGCCTGCATGACTTCGGGATAACCGTTCCGCCCTTGCGTGACTGTCAGGAGGACATCTTGCCGTTGGCGGAGTTCTTCCGCGAGATAGCCAACAAGGAACTGGAATGCAACGTGAGCGGTTTCAGTTCCGAAGCCCGTAAAGCGTTGCTGACCCACGCATGGCCGGGCAACGTGCGGGAACTTCGGCAAAAAATAATGGGTGCTGTATTGCAGGCACAGGAAGGTGTGGTGACGAAAGAGCATCTTGAACTTGCCGTTACGAAACCGACCTCGCCCGTCAGCTTCGCCTTGCGCAATGATGCGGAGGATAAGGAACGGATAATGCGTGCGTTAAAGCAGACAAACGGCAACCGGAGTGCCGCCGCTGAACTGCTCGGAATAGGCAGGACAACATTATACAGCAAACTTGAAGAGTATGGACTTAAATATAAATTCAAGCAATCATAGCCCATAATTCACTGAATTTGGCTATCTTTGCATAACATTTGAGAAAAAACGGCGATTTGCAGGTGCTTTTCGCCGCCAACATATAGGATAAGACCGCAAGGCGTTTCAAGCGAAAATCTGGTAAATTGGAACTACGGAGACGATTGCGTGATGCTTATGCTATGCCTACGCATAGCGTGCATTCACGTACTCTCCGTAAAGGCTTTACCAGAGCCATCGCTTGAAGGTAGTGTGAAATGCACGCTACTTTTTTGTCCTTGCCTAACGAAAGGAAAAGATTTATGGGTAAAGTTCAGATTCTCGCCGTACTGACGATGGACGGATGTCTTTCTTCAGAGTTATATGATAAAGCACATCAGGATTTGTGCCTTGACCGTTGCGGTCTTGATGAAATCAGGGAGAAAGCCCTTTACCATGTCACACCGGACTATTCCATTTCAATGCTGCACGAATGGAGAAAAGATGGCACAAACACCCGTCACCTCGCGGAAGCCACACCAGACACGGCGGACTATATCAATGGATTGCTGCGTATGCACGCTGTGGATGAAATCATACTATACACCGTTCCTTTCATTTTAGGAAGTGGGCGGCATTTTTTCAAATCGGCTCTGCCAAAGCAACACTGGACGCTTTCCTCTGTGAAAAGCTATCCTAACGGTGTATGCCGAAGTATCTACACCCTTGACAAATAAGCAAGACAGCCAAAATGTGCGGCAGACATACAATTCTGTTTCCTGAAATAGAATAAATGTTCTGATTACGAACAATTTAAGCATGTGTAAATTCATTCATTCTGAAAAATATTGAATTTTATACCACTGAAATCCAGCACCTTGAAAAATCCGGTGCCGGATTTTTTGTTTTCTGACACATGTTTTGCCAATTATATTCATGTGCGCACGCAGAAAACAAAGTGTAATTTTCAAAATTGACAGAACCATGAATTATTTCTTGCTGGCGGAAACCGACTTTTTCCGCCTGATAAACGAAGCCGGTGACTGCAATATGGAAACGGCATACACGGCTTTCGCCACCCAAGTGATCGAACTGTGCAACGGCGGCATGGACGCGAACCTTACCGTCATCGCGCTTGCATACATCGAAATCGAGTTGCAGCACCACCCCGTGCGCAACCTGTCAGAAGAAAAGAGAGAGATTGCCGCCTACGTCAGCAAGGCTCTGTCTTTCGTGAGGAAGATGCAGAAATTCCTTGCCACGCCCCAAGTGCCGCCACTAATATCCACCAACAACACAACAGAAACCACTGCCAGCCTCCTGCAATGGACAGGCAACGCCATCGACCTCGTGGAACTTATCTACGGCATCGACGAGATGGGCTGCATCAACAACGGCAACATGCCGCTCAAACAGCTTGCCCCGCTTCTTTACAAGATATTCGGCGTTGATTCTAAAGACTGTTACCGCTTTTATACCGACATCAAACGACGGAAAAACGAAAGCCGCACCTACTTTCTTGACAGGATGCAGGAGAAACTGAACGAGAGAATGCTGCGCGATGAAGAGCTGGAACGAATGAGAAAATAATTTTCTTGCAAACAGGTCGTTATTCATTGAGATAATATGCCGAAATTTGCAATCTAAACAGAAACGGCATAATAAAATGGCGAAAAAGAAGAAACAACAAGGGCATTACTGCCGGATTTGCGGTGAGTACAAAGCCAACGAGCAATTCAGCGGCAAAGGACACGCACGGCATATCTGCAAGCAATGCCAGTCGCTGCCCGAAGAGGTGAAGGCGGATATGGTACGCTGTAACGAGGTGGAACGTGCCGCGTTCAAATACCCCATGACCCGTCAGGACTGGGAACTGCTGGAAAAATATGCCTCGAAGTACAAGGACATGGAATCCGGGCGGTTCGCGCAGGATATGCTGGACATGAAACGGGGCAACGATGTACCGGATGAAGATATGGAAGAGGAAGTTCCTTTTGACGGAACTTGCGAAGATGAAACCGTGCCGTTCGCCGAACTGGAAGATGACATCCGTTATCAGTTGGAAGAGCTGCTGGCGGATAACATCAACGAGTTCATGGTACACAAAAATTATATTCCCGAAGGCAAGGAGCTGAAATACATCAACGAATGGGTCCTGAAAGAAACCTGTGACACCTTTTTTATAAAGGTCATTCCCGATGCCGCTTATGACAGTCTGGTGGAAGAAACGATTAACAGGCTTGTGAAGGAATGGGAAGAGGACGGTTTTGAGATAAAGACCTATTCCGCATCGCTGGTCGTCATGGAAACGGAACGGCTGCTTATCCGCAAGATAACCCGGAAAGATATGGACGCGCTCCTTGCCATAATGGGAAAGCCGGAAGTCATGTACGCTTGGGAACACGGCTTTACCCAAAAGGACGTGCGCAAATGGATAAACAGGCAACTCACCCGATACCGCAAGGACGGATTCGGATATTTTGCCGTCATACTGAAAGAAAGCGGCAAGTTGATAGGACAAGCCGGTCTGATGAAAAGTACCATAAACGGGAACGAGGCTGTCGAGCTTGGATATATACTCGATAACGCATACTGGCATAACGGTTACGGTACGGAAGCCGCCCGTGCTTGTCTGGAATACGCCTTTGGAGAGCTGTCACTGAAAACCGTCTGTTGCAGCATCCGGCCGGAAAACGTGGCATCCATCCATGTGGCGGAAAGGCTGGGAATGACTTTGTGCGGCAGTCATACCGTCATATACAACGAAAAAGAAATGCCACACCTTATATACGAATTGAAAACAGGAAACTGATAAAGAAAAATCCGTAACCCACATTGTTGTTGAGTTACGGATTTTTTCATCAGGTTACTTCTGCTGCAACAGATGTTTCAGGTTGTTGTCGCCGGCGATGCGCTCCAGCTCGTCACGGACAATCTGCTTCACCTCCTCCTTGATGCGGTTGTAGTTCTCCTGCACCATCTCCTTCATGCGGTCGTTTCCGTCCTCGTCCGTGAAATCGGTAATGACGGGAATTTTCTTGTAGGCACTTTCCTCCCGCTTCACCTTCTCGGCATCCACCACAATCTCACAGTGAAAAATCTTCTGCTCGATGCGCTCGTTGAAATTGTCAGACACCGAACCGACGAACATTCCCTGCGTCAGACCGGAAATCTTGCTCGGCGGGATAAGCGCGTCCATCTGCGTGTTGATGGAAGTGGACACATCCTGCCTGTTGATTGAGATAGACTGCCGCTTCTGCAACACCTTACCGAACCGTTCCGAAAGCGTCTTGGCGGTCTCGCCGACCACCTGTCCGGAGAAGATGTTGCCGACAGTGTTCATCACCACCTTCGCCTCCTTGTCGCCGTAGTCGCGCACCAGCTGGCTGAAATCCTGAAAGCCCAGACACACGGCAACCTTGTTGCTTCGTGCAGTAGCTATAAGATTGTCCAGCCCCTTGAAGTATATCGTGGGCAGCTCGTCGATGATTACCGACGACTTCAGCATCCCCTTCTTGTTGATGAGCTTCACGATACGAGAGTTGTACAGACCGAGTGCCGCCCCGTAGATGTTCTGGCGGTCGGGATTGTTGCCCACGCATAGGATTTTCGGCTCCTCCGGGTTGTTGATGTCCAGCGTAAACTCGCTGTCCGACATCACCCAATAGAGCTGTGGGGAAATCATCCTCGACAGCGGAATTTTTGCCGACGCTATCTGCCCCATGAGCTGCTCCGCCGCCCCTCCGAGCCAAGCGTCCATGAACGGCGACAGGTAGTTTTCCAGTTCAGGGTAAGAGGTCAGAATCGGGAAAATATCCTCGTAGCGGCGGTTCAAAAACTCGATGGCATGGGGGAACGTGCAATATTTTCCGTCCTTGTAGATTTTGAGATACCATATAATACTGGCAAACAAAATGATAGGTGACTCCACAAAGAAGTCGCCCTGCTTTTGCACCCAAGTTTTGTTCAAATTTAACATTATGGTATAGGCACTCTCATAGGCGTCCGAAATGTCCGTCATGAAGTCCGGGTGAATGGGATTGCAGCGGTGTGAGCGTCGCGGGTCGTCGAAGTTGATTACATAAAACTTCGGTTTCACCTTGTAGCCCTCCGGGTGGTTCAGCAAATGGTTATAGGCAATAGTGGACAAGTCGCTGAATTTGAAGTCATATACATACATCGAAAATCCCTTTTCAATCTGTTGCTTGATAAAATTGTTTACAACGGCGTATGACTTGCCGCTGCCCGGCGTACCCAACACTATGGACGCACGGAAGGGATTAACTACATTGATCCAACCGTTGTTCCAGCGTTTCCTGTAATAGAAACGTGTGGGCAGATTGACCGAATACTCGCTTTCGATGAGCCGTGTCTCCTGCATGAAGCTCTCGTTCTCGTTGTTGAACACGTCATCCATCAGGTTGTGCTTCAACAGGCGGCTCATCCACAGCCCGCCCATCAGCAGGCATACATAGCCCGTGCCGAGAGTCAGCACATAGAGAGCCGTCACCGCCTCGACGGGCAACGGCAAGGCCAGTATCCACCAGTTCAGAAAAAACAGCACGAACCCGGCAGCAAGTGCCGTCCAGATTTTCCGCCAAGTGATTTTCTCACCCTTGACGCCCTTCGTGCCCAGACAGGACAAGGCAAGCAGCAGGACGGCAAACAGTTTCGTGTAGAGTATGGAATGGAACAGCCCCGCCGTGCGGTCGAAGTTCATCAGGATGCGGTCCACCACGCCGATGTCCACGCCCCACAGCCGGATTGCCTCGTAGCAATACCAGTACACGTTCATGACCACTAAAATGATACTCACGGCACGCAGAAAATCCATGATTTTCGCCAGTGCCCTCAAATCGTCTTCTTGTGACATAGTTTGAAATTGATTTAGATTGTTGATACTTTGATTACAGCCCCAAGCCTTTGCGCTTTTTCTTCTTTTTGCGCTTCATTGCCCGGATGAACGCCTCTTCCTCGGCATCCACCGCCGGACCTTCGGGAGTGAGCAAGCCAACGCCGCCCGCCATGCTTTCATGGTCGTATGCGACCTGTCCGCGTTCCTCGTCTGCCTTTTCCACCGGGATGGAAAGCGGTATCGGAGGCTGTCCTGCGTATGGCAGGGTAAAGTGTTCCTGCAAGGCATTAGCCGAAAGCTCCTTGCCCATGCGGGAGCCGTTCAACACACATCCCGTGCGGTGGTCGATGAAAGTCGCCCCGTAGATGCGCCCCTCCTCCGTATGGCGCAGCACCGTGTCGATGCCTTTGGCTTTGAGTTCAGCGACGAATCGGGTCTTGTCATAGGTGCCTTGCAGCACGGAAAGGACGGTGCGTTTGGTGGCGGCAGCGAGCTTCCTGTCCTTGATTTCCTGCTTGGATCGGGTGAACTTGCCCTGCACGGCATCATAGCCGACGGATTTTCCAAACAGCGAAGACTTGAACGGATTGCCGACCTTGTTCCCGGCCTCGTCGGTAGCCGAATACACCAGCCCGCTGTATTCCCGTCCCCGCACGTTGCCCCTCGCTTCCTCCACCGTCACGTTGTACAAGGAAAGGAGCGCACGGTATTCACCCATCGACTGGAAACGGTACTGCCTGTTCACAGCCTTGACCACGTTCCCCACCTGACGCTTCACATCGCCTGCCGATGCGTCCACCTTGCGCAGCGGCGTGTCAGGGCGACGGCTCTTGCGCTCCGCATCATGCAGCCCGTATTTCTTTTCCAGTTCACGGGTAATCTGCTTGCTGCGGTAGTAGTTGTTCCGGTCACTGATACATCTGCCGTTCCCGTCCACCCGCACCGTGACGATGTGCAAGTGATGGCGGTCGATGTCCTCGTGCTTGAATACAAGGTACGGCTGGTTGCCGAAGCCCATCTTTTCCAGATACTCCCGTGCGATGTCCTGAAATTCCGTATCCGTCAGGCGGTCATCGGGATGCGGATTGAGCGAGATATGCACCACCGGCTTCTCCACCCTTGTATGCTCCGGCATACAGGAAAGAAAGCCCTCCATCGCCTTGCGGATGTCCACCCTCCCCGTGCCGTCATTGAAGATTCTGTTGGAGGCAAGCAGCCTGCCTTTCGACTCGTTAATCTTCTCCCCGTTGTAGGCGAGTGCGCCGTACAACGAGCTTCCTACACTGATTTTTGCGACCATTTCGCCTCCAATTGAGTTTCACTCTTCTTCAAACGCGACTCGGCAGAGTCCAAACAAGTTTGGCTCTGCTCTTGCTGCTCTTTCAGTTCCCTTGAAAGTTCCACAATCTCACGGCTCATTTTCACGAGTTCGATGGTGCGCTGCTCCAGTTTGTAGAGCAACGCCATCGCCTTCTTCTCGGAGAAATGCAGCCTCAGTTCCTTCACCACTTGGTTGTAATTCGTGCCGACGGCGCGGAACTGCGCGTGAAAATCAGACAGCTTGGTGTAGTAATCCACCAGCGTCCTGTCCACCTTCAGCACCCGGAACGGCTGCCCGAAGAAGTGCGCTTTCAGGAAAACGGACTTGGCGTAAACGCCCGATTTCTCGAACATGGAAAGGAAACGGTTGTGTTCCTCCTCGTTGAAACGGACGGTGTAACGGAACACCGCCGGGTCAAGTTTGGGATTCCTCCCAGCCTTGCTTTTTCTTTTTTCTGTCATATTACTTTGGATTTAGCGGTTTGACGGCATAAGCCGCCGCTTCAAGGCACAGACACCGTAGGTTAAAGAGGCTTCCCGACTTCGGAGAGGAAGCCCGCTCCCTGCAAGGGCAAGGTGTTTTCCGGGATGCTCAAATCATTTTGAGCGGCTGAAAACATACCTTGCTATGTTCAGGTGAACATAAAAATCCGTCGGTGACGGATGGAAGCGGAACCTCAAAGACCCACGGCTGCGCCACCTGCGGCGAACCCTGCCGTCCGGGTGCAAAGTTACGCCCTTAAAGGGTTGTCCGACAGTCCGCTGACCCGGACAATGACTGCCAACCGACGCCACATGCTGCCACTTCGTCCGGAAGTGATACAGGTTCAAAAAAATCATTGTTTATTTGCGGCATGATTCAAAAAACAGACGATTTGAATATATGGAAAAAGCAACTTTCAAATACCCGGCAAACCGCTTAGGCGGACATTTGCCAAACCGAATATCCGCGCCGTCGGATACCCGGTCTTACAACGATGCGGTGATTCATGGATTCAATGACTTCATGACGCGATGCCGTCATTCATCAGCTATCCGAATCCCGGCTTCACCGCAGAACCGGATACGCGATGACCCGCCCGTGTGCCTATTCACGGAAACGGATAATGCGGCAACCGAATCCGCATATAAACAGAAAAATAAATCATAAACAATTAAAACATATAATAGTATGAGTAAGGAAATCTTCGTTGCATTCGCAACACAAAAGGGAGGCATCGGCAAATCCACCGTCACGGCACTTGTCGCCAACTACCTCCACAATGAGAAAGGACACAATGTCGCCGTCGTGGACTGCGACGCACCGCAGCACAGCATCCACGGGCTGCGCGAACATGAAACGGGACTCATCGACGGGAGCATCTATTTCAAGGCCCTCGCGTGCGACCATTTCCGCAAGATCAGGAAGAACGCCTACCCGGTCATCAAGAGCGATGCCCTGAACGCCCTCGACGACGCGGAAAGGATGATTGCCACCGAGGACGTGAAACCGGATGTGGTATTCTTCGACATGCCGGGAACGCTCAAAAGCAACGGCGTGGTGAAGACGCTCTCGCAGATGGACTACATCTTCACGCCCATGAGTGCCGACCGCTTCGTCGTGGAGAGCACCCTGCAATTCGCCGCGATGTTCCGTGACAACCTCATGACGACGGGGCAGGCGAAAACAAAAGGGCTGTACCTGTTCTGGACAATGGTGGACGGCAGGGAGAGGAACGGCCTGTACGGGTTGTACGAGGAGGTGATTGCCGAAATGGGCTTCGCCGTCCTTTCCACCCGCCTGCCCGACAGCAAGAAGTTCCGGCGCGACCTCTCGGAAGAGCGCAAGGGCGTGTTCCGCTCCACCATCTTCCCGATGGATGCGTCCCTGCTGAAAGGGAGCGGCATCCGTGAGTTCTCGGAAGAGATTGACAGCATCATCAAACCGCGATAGTCATGGGCAGCAGGAAAGTGAACACCGAGGGCATCGACGAGGAGCTGTTGATCGCCTCCATCGGCAGACGCAAGCAGGACGGCACCCTGTACCATGCGCAGGAACCGCCCGCGCCTGCCCCCGCAGAAGAAAGCGACCCTGAAACGGAACAGCCGTCCGCGCCGTCACCGGCAAAGGAAAAAGCGCAGAAAGACAGCGGACGCCGCAAACGGCAGGAGGACGACTATTCAGGGCTGTTCCTGCGCCGCAATGAGATAAAGACCCGCCAGTGCGTCTATATCAGCCGCGATGTCCACGGCAAGATCCTCAAAATCGTGAACGACATCGCCGGGCGTGAAATCTCGGTGGGCGGCTATGTGGACACCGTGCTGCGCCAACATCTGGAGCAGCACAAGGAGAGGATAAACGAACTGTACAAGAAACAACGTGAAGATTTAATTTAATACCGAAAGAATATGAACAAGGAAACAGGAAAAAGACCGCACAAAGGCGGCAAGAGAATGTTTGCGCAAGTGCAGACGAGTGTCGAAATCATATCGCCCGTGCCGGAAAACGGCAAATGCGGCGAGAAAGAGTATGAACGGATATTCATCCGGGAACCCGAAGTAAAGGCGCGCGAGGGAAAGATGGTGTATGTGAGGCCGGAGTACCACGACCGCATCATGCGCATCACCCGTGTGATCGGGCATGGCAGGCTTTCACTGTCCGCCTACATCGACCATGTGCTGACTCACCACTTCGACCAGTGCGAGGATGCGATAAAGAGCCTTTACGCCCGGAATTACAATTCAGTGTTTTAACCATCAAAAACAACAGATATGAAAACAAAAAAGAAAGATTATCGTGCCTTCCTGAAAAAATCAGGCTTCAAGGCGAGGGAGGGAAAGCAAGTGTCCATCAGCAGGGAAAACCATGACAAGATTGCCATGATCGTCCGCCGGCTGGGTAACGGAGAAGTCACGATTGCCGACTTCACCGAGAACGTGGTGAGCGAGTTCCTCCGCACCCACCGCGATGAACTGAACCGTATGTTGAAAGCAGCCCCCACAGTAGAACTATGAACATGACCGTAATTCTCCTGACCGTTTCGGTCATCTGCAACCTATGGTTCCTGTTCCTGCTGCTCTACGACCGCATCATGGAAACGAAACTTGTCCGCTTCCTCAAAAGCATTGCCGGGCTGTGGCGGTCATTGGGCGGCACGACGGCAAAGCAGGAAACGGTACGGGAACCGTCTCCCGCAAAGACACCGGACATCATCGGCAAAAGCCGCTTCAAAATGGCACCGACCCGGACAATGGCTGCCATACCGACGCCACAAGCTGCCACTTCGGAAAAAGCCGAGGAAGTATCGTCTGATGATGTTACCTTTGACGACGAAAACGGGAAAGCTCAGCCAGAAGAGACCCGCCACCCGGCACAAGTCCCCGACGACAAACTCGACGAGACCTTCACGAGCGTACCGCCTGAGGAAATGGAGTTCGGGGAAGAGGAGCCGGAGGAGGACTCACCGGACAAACAGCGGGCTTCGGGCAGCAGCTTCGACGAAATCGACAATGCGGTCAAGACCGCCAAGAACCCGGAGGCGACGGAAGCGGAACAGCGAAAGGCAGCGAAAGTCTTCACCGACATGGAGGGCACGGAGCTGTACGAGAAAATGATGGAAGGCTCATCGGAGATAGGCATCCGCATCAAGGGGCTTATTGAGATCCGGCTGAAAAAGCCTAAAAAGGAGTTCGTGATTCCCGACAGCATCGAGGAGTTCGACATCCGGAACTATGTATGACAACTAAAAAGAACGAGAATGAAAACGTAAAAGTGACAACAACCCACGCGGCGAGGAGGTGCAAGGCACAGCCGGCCCGCAACGGACAGCCCAAGTCCGTGGAAACAAACGGGCGACCACTAAACCAAAGTAAAATTAAAAAAGTACCAACCGCCGGAAAAAGATCCATCCACCCTTTGACGGCACAAAACAAGAACGATTTATGAACAACAGAATCCGAAACAACAAGAAATCAATCCTCACAGTGGCACTTATCGTAGCCGCAACCGCCTCCGCCTTCGCACAGGGCAACGGGCTGGCGGGCATCAACGAGGCGACCTCGATGGTGACAAGCTATTTTGACCCCGGCGTGTGACACGTAGAAACTGTGTAAGTGATTGTGTAACTATAGCATAACAACTATTGATTGCACCTGCAATTCCGTTTGCAGTAGTCTGAGAGTACGTGCATTGCGAGTAATCTCTTTGTGCGAAGCTGCTCTGACAAAGTACCCTTTCCGAAAGGAATAGACCGAAGCGTGAGTGAAGGTCAATGGAAGATAACATCATTCTGCCGAGGGGCGAGACTTGATGGTATGGTCAACCAATGTGAATGTCTGATAAACATCGTTACGAAGAACAAGCCTAATGATGTTGAGGGTCATGCTCCAAAGAGCAAGGCTGTAGGCTTGAACCAAAAGGTGTGCAGTCGGTCAACTCCTTTGTCCAGGTGGGGTTGCACGGACATAATGACTGCCGGTGGATAGGACAGACCTAACCCATTATTGTCACTTACACGGAACGTGGTAAGCCCGTATCTCTCCCCCTCTTCGGAGGAGGTAAGCAAGCCGCAAGGCAAGCCTATATGGGGTGCGGGTATAGGAACGTGGAAAAAGCGAATGCCGCTTTGTAATGGAGCGGATACGGATTGACCTCATTGCCATGTATGGCGTAGAGCCACATCATCCGACACGAAAGTGTGCCCACTTCCACAAGGTAACTCTTTACAATAAACTTATAGAACTTCTAAAGAAAGGAAAGCAAATGAACAAATCGAAAGAAAAGTGTGCGCCTGAAAATATAGCTCTCTCGGACACCGAGCGTTGGAAAAGCATTGACCGACACAAGGCAGAGGAGTATGTTCGGAAGCTGCAAGCACGTATTGTAAAGGCTCAAAGGGAAGGCAGAAACGGCAAGGTCAAATCCTTGCAATGGCTGTTGACCCACTCGTTCTACGGTCGTTATCTTGCCGTAGTTCGGGTTACTACTAACAAGGGAAAAGACACCGCAGGGGTTGACCACGTGAGATGGTCATCCGATGCGGCAAAAGTCAAAGCTATTGACACACTGAAACGCCGTGGTTATCAACCGATGCCTCTGCGCCGTGTGGAAATACCGAAGAAGAACGGAAAGAAACGCCCTTTGGGAATCCCTACAATGAAAGACCGCGCGATGCAGGCTCTTTATCTGATGGCTCTCGACCCTATTGCGGAAACGACAGGGGACCAACACTCCTACGGATTCCGTAAATATCGCAGCTGTCAAGATGCAATAGCCCAGTGTCATAATGTACTTTCAAGGGATGTTGCCCCCAAATGGGTCTTGGAGGGGGACATCAAGGGATGCTTCGACCACATCAGCCACGAATGGCTGCTCAACAATATCCCAATGGATAGAGAAGTGCTTCGCAAATGGCTGAAATGTGGCTTTGTGTTCAATGGTGAACTCTTCCCGACCGAAGAGGGGACACCCCAAGGCGGAATAATCTCTCCGACCCTTGCCAACATGACGCTTGACGGACTTCAATCCCTCGTTCAAAAGGCGGTAAAACCTCATTGGGAACCAGCCGATACGAAATATGGGCGAAAATGGATTGAACCCAAAATCAATCTCGTGCGCTACGCAGACGATTTTATCGTTACCGCCAAAGACAAGGAAACCATAGAAACGGTTCTCCTGCCTCTCATACGGCAGTTTATGGCAGAGCGTGGGCTGATGTTGTCGGAAGAAAAGACCAAGGTTACCCATGTCAGTGAGGGATTCGATTTTCTTGGCTTCAACATCCGTGAATACAAGTCCAACGGAAAACTTCTGACAAAACCGTCAAAGGATGCGATGAAGAATTTCTGTGACAAGGTTCGCACGAAGATAAAGAGCAACAAGTCGGCAAAGGCTTCCTCACTCATAAGGATGCTCAACCACATGATTCCCGGATGGACAAACTATTACCGCTACGGGGCATCATCGAAAGCATTCTCACGTGTGGACTATGAGGTGTACAAGACGCTTTGGCAATGGGCACAACGCAGGCATCCGAAAAAGGGCAAGCAGTGGATTAAGGAAAGGTATTTCAAACAACTGCACGGACGTGAGTGGTGCTTTGCCGCCATAACCAAGAATAAGAAGTCGGGCAAGGAAACGACTTTAAGTCTTAAAAGGCTGGCGGACACTCCCATATTGAAGTACGTGCGTATTAGAACCAATACTAATCCATACGACCCTGCCGATGCTCCTTATTATGCAAGGCGCAAGTCAAAGAACACGGAGGAACAACTGCGTGAGATTGACGACCTGCTACGCATGATTTGGGTTCATCAGGAAATGAGGTGCCCAGTATGTGGGGAGATTATTGACGATGAACGGAAATGGACGACTATCAAGAAGACTATCAACGGCAAACCGTTCAAGATTCTCGTACACAGCTCGTGTAAGAACAAGAAGTTTAACCCAGATAAAATTAGTAGGAAATGAGACAGAACTATTCCTTCAGTAAGAATAGCAATGTGTTGCTTGAGCCGTGTGAGGGGAAACTCTCATGCACGGTTCTTAGAGGGGAAAGCCCCAGCAATGGGGCTGACCTACTCGACACGAAACTCATCTACGCCATCGGTGCGGTTGTCGGGCTTATCGGCGGCGTGAAAGTCTATGGCAAGTTCTCGTCGGGCGACCCCGACACTTCCAAGACCGCCGCGAGCTGGTTCGGGGCGTGCATCTTCCTGATAGTCGCCGCCACCATCCTGCGCTCATTCTTCCTTTAATACACGATGTATGGCTGAATACCCGATCAACAAGGGTATCGGTCGTCCGGTAGAGTTCAAGGGGCTGAAAGCCCAGTACCTGTTCATCTTCGCGGGTGGACTGCTGGCACTCTTCGTCCTGTTCGTCATCCTCTACATGGTCGGCATCGACCAGTGGATATGTATCGGCTTCGGCGCCGCAGCGTCCTCCGTCCTCGTATGGCAGACCTTCGCGCTGAACGCCCGGTACGGCGAGCACGGGCTGATGAAGGCGGGCGCGGCACGGAGCCATCCACGGTACCTTATCAACCGGCGGCGGATAACCCGGCTGTTCAAACGACAACGAAAGGAAGAAAGACAATGAGGAATACATCGAAAATGACAACACTGGAAAACAAGTTCCCGCTTCTGGCGGTGGAGCACGGCTGCATCATCTCGAAGGACGCCGACATCACGGTGGCCTACGAGGTGGAACTGCCGGAGCTGTACACCGTGACAAGCGCGGAGTACGAGGCGATACACGGCTGCTGGTGCAAGGCTATCAAGGTGCTGCCGGACTACTCCATAGTGCATAAGCAGGACTGGTTCATCAAGGAACGCTACAAGCCGGAGCTTCAAAAGGACGACATGAGCTTCCTCTCGCGGAGCTTCGAGCGTCATTTCAACGAGCGTCCGTACCTGAAGCACACCTGCTACCTGTACCTGACCAAGACGACGAAAGAGCGCAACAGGATGCAGAGCAATTTCAGCACCCTGTGCCGGGGGCACATCATCCCGAAGGAGCTGGACAGGGAAACCACGACCAAATTCATGGAGGCCTGCGAACAGTTCGAGCGCATCATGAACGACAGCGGCTTTGTCAGGCTGCACCGTCTCTCCACCGACGAGATAACCGGCACGGAGGGTAAGACGGGACTGGTTGAACGCTACTTCTCGCTTATGCCGGAGGGGAACACTACCTTGCAGGATATCGCCCTCTCTCCGGGTGAGATGCGCATCGGCGACAACCGCCTGTGCCTGCATACCCTCTCCGACGCGGAGGACCTGCCGGGCAAGGTGGCTACCGATACCCGTTACGAGAAGCTGTCCACCGACCGGAGCGACTGCCGCCTCTCCTTCGCCTCCCCCGTGGGGCTGCTGCTCTCCTGCAACCACATCTACAACCAGTACGTGATACTGGACAACAGCGAGGAGAACCTGCAGAAGTTCGAGAAATCAGCCCGCAATATGCAGTCGCTCTCACGGTACAGCCGGAGCAACAGCATCAACCGCGAGTGGATTGACCAATACCTGAACGAGGCGCACTCCTACGGGCTGACCTCCGTCCGCGCCCACTTCAACGTCATGGCGTGGAGCGACGATGCGGAAGAGCTGCGGCATATCAGGAACGACGTGGGGAGCCAGCTGGCAAGCATGGAGTGCGTGCCGCGCCACAACACCATCGACTGCCCGACACTCTACTGGGCGGCGATACCCGGCAATGCGGCGGACTTCCCGGCGGAAGAGAGTTTCCACACCTTCATCGAGCAGGCGGTGTGCCTGTTCACGGAGGAAACCAACTACCGCAGCTCGCTCTCGCCCTTCGGCATCAAGATGGTGGACAGGCTCACGGGTAAACCGCTGCACCTCGACATCAGCGACCTGCCCATGAAGCGGGGCATCACCACGAACCGCAACAAGTTCGTGCTGGGTCCTTCGGGCAGCGGAAAGTCGTTCTTCATGAACCACCTCGTGCGGCAATATTATGAACAAGGCGCGCATGTGGTGCTGGTGGACACGGGTAACTCCTATCAGGGATTGTGCGGCATGATCCGGCGCAAGACAGGCGGGGCGGACGGCGTGTATTTCACCTACACGGAAGAGAAGCCCATATCGTTCAACCCGTTCTACACCGACGATTACGTCTTCGACGTGGAGAAGAAGGACAGCATCAAGACCCTGCTGCTGACGCTCTGGAAATCGGAGGACGACAAGGTGACAAAGACGGAGAGCGGCGAACTGGGCAGTGCCGTGAGTGCCTACATCGAGCGCATCAGGGCGGACCGGAGCATCGTGCCGTCGTTCAACACCTTCTACGAGTATATGCGTGACGACTACCGCAAGGAACTGGCGCAGCGTGACATCAAGGTGGACAAATCCGACTTCAACATCGACAACATGCTCACCACCATGCGGCAGTATTACCGTGGCGGACGCTATGATTTTCTGCTCAACTCCACGGAGAACATTGACCTGCTTAACAAGCGGTTCATCGTCTTTGAAATTGATTCAATTAAGGAAAACCGCGAACTGTTCCCCGTCGTGACTATCATCATCATGGAAGCCTTCATCAACAAGATGCGGCGGCTGAAAGGGGTGCGGAAACAGCTTATTGTGGAAGAGGCTTGGAAGGCTCTTTCTTCGGCGAACATGGCTGAATATCTGCGCTATATGTACAAGACGGTCAGAAAATATTACGGCGAGGCGATCGTGGTGACGCAGGAGGTGGACGACATCATTTCCTCTCCCGTGGTCAAGGAGAGCATCATCAACAACTCCGACTGCAAGATACTTCTCGACCAGCGCAAGTACATGAACAAGTTTGACCAGATACAGGCGTTGCTCGGACTGACGGAAAAGGAGAAGGGACAGATACTCTCCATTAACATGGCAAACAATCCTTCACGGCTCTACAAGGAGGTGTGGATAGGCTTGGGCGGCACGCAGTCGGCGGTCTATGCCACGGAGGTCAGTGCCGAAGAGTATCTGGCATACACTACCGAGGAGACGGAGAAGGTGGAGGTTTACCGTCTGGCGGAGAAGCTGGGCGGCGACATCGAAGCCGCCATCCGGCAGCTTGCCGAAAGGCGCAGGAACAAGGAATGAGTCTGCGGCGAAATAAACAACAACCATTTAATCATCAACTAAAAAACAGAAAATCGTATGAGTTTATCGAATGTGAAAATGCTGCAAGTCAGCAAGTGTTTAATCGGATTGGCGGTCTTGATGCTGCAATCCTGCGACGTGGCGGAAGACGCCCGCGCCGCCCTGTGCGGCAACTGGGAGAGCGTGGAAGGGAAACCGGACGTGCTTATCTACAAGGAGGGGGAAGCCTACAAGGTGACGGTATTCCGCCGGAGCGGGCTGCGCCGCAAATTGAAGCCCGAAACCTACCTGCTGCAACAGGAGAACGGCAACCTGTTCATGAACACCGGCTTCCGCATCGACGTGTCCTACAACGAGGCCACGGACGTGCTGACCTTCTCGCCAAACGGCGACTATGTGCGCTCCTCGAAGAAAGCGGAGGACGAAATGGAAGATTCCGAAGTGTCATTTTCCGAAGACATGCAGGGCGTCTCCTTCTCAGAAATGCAGGAGACTCTCAGAGAGTTAAAGAAGAAATAACCAATTACCACTAAATCCAAAGTAAGAATGAGAACAAGAATTTTGACAACCCTTTGCCTGTGCCTGCTCCTCGCGGGCAGGGCAAGCGCACAGTGGACGGTGATAGACCCGTCCAACATCGCGCAGAGCATCGTGAACACCTCGAAGAACGTGGTGCATACCTCGACCACCGCCCAGAACATGGTGAAGAACTTTCAGGAGACGGTGAAGATCTACGAGCAGGGCAAGAAGTATTACGATGCGCTAAAATCGGTGAACAATCTGGTTAAGGACGCCCGCAAGGTGCAGCAGACAATCCTGATGGTGGGCGACATCACCGACATCTATGTGACGAGCTTCCAGAAGATGATGCGCGACGACAACTTCACGGTGGAGGAACTCGGTGCCATCGCCTTCGGCTACACGAAGCTGCTGGAGGAATCGAACGACGTGCTGACGGAGCTGAAGAACGTGGTGAACATCACCACGCTCTCCATGACCGACAAGGAGCGCATGGACGTGGTGGAACGCTGCTACACGAAGATGAAGCGTTACCGCAACCTCGTGAGCTACTACACCAACAAGAACATCTCCGTGAGCTACCTGCGTGCGAAGAAGAAAAACGACCTCGACCGCGTGATGGGGCTGTACGGGAGTGCCAACGAAAGATACTGGTAGCCTATGGATTTCGACAACCTTCACCAGATACTGCGCTCCCTCTACGAGCAGATGATGCCGCTGTGCGAGGACATGGCGGGCGTGGCGAAAGGCATCGCCGGTCTGGGCGCGCTGTTCTACGTCGCCTACCGGGTATGGCAGTCGCTGGCGAGAGCCGAGCCGATAGACGTGTTCCCGATGCTCCGCCCCTTCGCCATCGGACTGTGCATCATGTTCTTCCCGACGGTCGTCCTCGGCACGATAAACAGCATCCTCTCGCCTGTCGTGCAGGGCACGGCGAAGATGCTGGAGTCCGAGACGCTGGACATGGAGAAATACCGCGAGCAGAAGGACCGGCTGGAATACGAGGCGATGATGCGCAACCCCGAAACCGCCTACTTAGTGTCCAACGAGGAGTTCGACAAGCAGCTGGAGGAACTCGGCTGGTCGCCCTCCGACATGGTGACGATGGCGGGGATGTACATCGAGCGCGGGATGTACAATATGAAGAAGGGCATCCGCGACTTCTTCCGTGAGATACTGGAACTTATGTTCCAAGCCGCCGCCCTCGTGATAGACACCATCCGCACCTTCTTCCTCGTGGTGCTGGCGATACTCGGGCCCATTGCCTTCGCCATATCCGTGTGGGACGGCTTCCAGAGCACGCTCACGCAGTGGATATGCCGCTACATACAGGTATATCTGTGGCTTCCCGTGTCGGACATGTTCAGCACCATACTGGCGAAGATACAGGTGCTGATGCTGCAAAGCGACATCGAGCGGATGCAGGCTGACCCGAATTTCTCGCTGGATTCGAGCGACGGGGTGTATATCGTGTTCATGATCATCGGCATCATCGGCTACTTCACGATACCCACCGTTGCGGGCTGGATCATCCAAGCCGGAGGCATGGGAGGCTACGGGCGCAACGTGAACCAGATGGCGGGACGCGCCGGAGGAATGGCGGGCAGCGTGGCGGGTGCCGCCGCAGGCAACATGATGGGACGCGCCGGAAAGCTGCTCAGGTAAAAACCATGTGTAACAATAAAAAAATCAGAAAGAATGGAATTCAAGTCACTCAGAAACATCGAATCATCGTTCAGGCAGATACGCCTGTTCGGTATCGTCTTCCTCTCGCTGTGCGCCGTGATAACGGTCTGGAGCGTGTGGAGTGCCTTCGACTTCGCGGAGAGGCAGCGGGAGAAGATCTATGTGCTGGACAACGGCAAGAGCCTGATGCTGGCACTCTCGCAGGATCTGTCGCAGAATCGTCCGGCGGAGGCACGCGAGCATGTGCGCCGCTTCCACGAGCTGTTTTTCACGCTCTCGCCGGAGAAGAGCGCCATCGAGCACAACGTGGGGCGCGCCCTGCTGCTGGCTGACCGCAGCGTGTACAACTATTACTCGGACTTCGCCGAGAAGGGGTACTACAACCGCGTCATCGCCGGGAACATCAACCAAGTGCTGAAGGTGGACAGCGTGGTGTGCGACTTCAACGATTACCCGTACCGCGCCACTACCTACGCCACGCAGCGGATTATCCGGCAGAGCAACGTCACCGTGCGCAGCCTCGTGACGACGTGCCGCCTGCTGAACGCCTCGCGCTCCGACGACAACCCCAACGGGTTCACCATCGAGGGGTTCACCATCATCGAGAACAAGGATTTACAGACTATCAAACGGTAATTTACAGAAAAATGAAACGAAAAAGTATCGGAAAAACAATGTGGGGAGCGTACTGGAAGCTCCACGACCAAAAGAAACGGCTTGCCGCCAAGCTCAAAGGGTATCTGGACGGCTTGCCCCCGAAGACACGCAAACGCATCGTGCTGACGATGTTCGCCGTCTTTGCGGTGCTTGCCCTGTATTCCTTCGGGAAAGCCATCTATGACATCGGCAGGAACGACGGGACTAAACTGGCGGCAGAACATATCCGGCTGATGGAGCTGTCCATGAAGCCGAATGACAATAACCATTACAAACTTTATTACGAACAATATGGAACAGACGAAGAATGAAAACAAGAACGAAAACAAAGCCGCTCCCGGCAAAGGAAAGCCGGAGAACCGACGCCAAGCCGAGAGCCATCAAGCTTGCTTGAATGGCCAAGGCGCGAAGGAGGAAGGCAAAGCCAACGAGCGCACGCCGCTGACGGAAGCCCAGAGGCTGAAACGTCAGAAGATGATAGTGCTGCCCGCTATGGTGCTGGTGTTCCTCGGCGCGATGTGGCTGATATTCGCCCCGTCGTCCGACAAGGAGGAACAGCCGGGATTGGGCGGCTACAACACTGAGATGCCGGACGCGGACAAGGCGGACAGGCAGATTATCGGCGACAAGCTGAAAGCCTACGAGCAGGGGGCGTTGGAGGAACGGCAGGAGAGCCGCGACCGCGCCATGCAGGAACTGGGCGATATGTTTGACCGCGAGGTGGCGGGCACGGACGGTGACGGAAGCCTTGACCTTACGGGCGGTGGCGGTGCGGAGTCACCGTCGAAGCCCTCCGCCCCGCAGACCATACAGTCCTCCGCTGCCGCCTACCGCTACCTGAACGCCACTCTCGGCAATTTCTACGAACAGCCGAAGAATGACAATGCCGAAATGGACGAGCTTCTGGAGCGCATCGCCTCGCTGGAAACGGAGCTTGAAAGCGGGAAGGGCAAAAGCTCCTCTATGGACGAGCAGGTGGCACTGATGGAGAAGTCCTACGAGCTGGCGGCAAAGTACATGGGCGGTCAGAACGGCGGACAGCCCGCATCGGCGGCACAGCCGGCGGAAAAGCCTTATCCCGTGCAGAACGCCGGGAAAAACACGGCGATGCCTGTCAAGCAGGTGGAGCGGCAGGTGGTGTCGGCTCTCGGTCAGCCGATGGACAACAGTGAGTTTGTCGCCGCATACTCACAGGAGCGCAACTACGGCTTCAATACCGCAGTGGGCAAAGCCCCGGTGTCTGACAGGAACACTATATCGGCGTGCGTCTATGGGGCGCAGAGCGTCACGGACGGGCAGGCGGTGAAGCTGCGCCTCTTGGACCCGATGGCGGTGGCGGAGAGAATCATACCCCGTAACGCTGTGGTGGTAGGAACCGCCAAGATACAGGGCGAGAGGCTCGACATCGGAATCACCTCGCTGGAATATCAGGGCACGATTATCCCGGTGGAACTCACGGTGTATGACACGGACGGGCAGGAAGGCATCTTCATCCCCAACTCTATGGAGATGAACGCCGTCAGGGAAGTCGCCGCCAACATGGGCGGCTCGCTCGGAAGCAGCATCAACATCTCCACCGACGCCGGGGCGCAGCTCGCCTCCGACCTCGGCAAAGGGCTGATACAGGGTACAAGCCAGTACATCGCCAAGAAGATGCGCACCGTAAAAGTGCATCTGAAAGCCGGGTACAGGGTCATGCTCTATCAGGACAGGGAATGACGTATAAATCAAAAACAATTCAACAAACAACAATTATTTACCAAATCCAAAGTAAAAATGAAAAAAGCAATCATGATTCTTGCCCTCGCTATGGGCATCGCAACTGCCAACGCGCAGGAGAACAAGACCGTTGAACAGAGCAACGGGAGTGAGCAACCCACGGCTGAACAGCCGACCTTGACGAAGGAGGTATATCCGCAAAAGGAGGCGGACGGCGACCTGTATCACGGGCTGACGAGGAAGCTGACCTTCGACCGCATGATACCGCCGCACGGTCTGGAAGTGACCTATGACAAGACCGTGCATATCCTCTTCCCCTCGGAGGTGCGCTACGTCGATCTGGGCTCGCCGAACCTGATAGCCGGAAAAGCCGACGGCGCGGAGAATGTAATCCGGGTGAAGGCGACTGTCAAGAACTTCAAGAACGAGACGAACATGTCCGTCATTACTGAGGACGGCAGCTTCTACACTTTCAACGTGAAGTATGCCGAGGAACCGCTGCTGCTCAACGTGGAGATGCGCGACTTCATCCACGACGGCGAGGCGGTGAACCGTCCGAACAACGCGCAGGAGATCTACCTGAAAGAGCTGGGAAGTGAAAGCCCGATGCTGGTGCGCCTTATCATGAAGTCCATCCACAAGCAGAACAAGCGCGAGGTGAAGCATATCGGCTGCAAGCGTTTCGGCATCCAGTATCTTCTGAAAGGCATCTACACGCACAACGGCTTGCTCTATTTCCACACGGAAATCAGGAACCAGAGCAACGTGCCTTTCGACGTGGACTACATCACATGGAAGATTGTCGATAAGAAGGTGGCGAAGCGTACCGCCGTGCAGGAGCAAATTGTCCTGCCGCTCCGTGCGCAGAACTACGTCACCCTCGTGCCGGGAAAGAAAAGCGAGCGCACGGTGTTCACGATGGCGAAGTTCACTATCCCCGACGGCAAGTGCCTCGTGGTGGAGCTGAACGAGAAGAACGGAGGACGCCACCAGTCGTTTGTCATCGAGAACGAGGATTTGGTGCGTGCCAATACCATCAATGAACTTCAAGTGCGATAAGCCATGAGAAAGTACATCGCAATAATCATCGCGTCGCTTGCCCTGTTCACGGGGCAGGCGCACGCCCAGCGGTGCCTGCCGAAGATGCAGGGCATCGAGGTGAGGGCAAACATGGCGGACGGCTTCAAGGTAGGCGGCAATGACGGCGGTTACAGCCTCGGCGCGGCTCTCTCCACTTACACGAAGAAGGGGCACAAGTGGGTGTTCGGCGGCGAGTACCTCCTGAAGAACAATCCGTACAAGGAGGGCAAAATCCCCGTGGCGCAGTTCACGGCGGAGGGCGGATACTATTTCAAGATACTGTCCGATGCCCGTAAGATCGTGTTCGTCTATACCGGGGCTTCGGCTCTCGCCGGATATGAGACGGTGAACTGGGGCGACAAGGTGCTGCATGACGGCTCGACGCTCCACGACAGGGACGCTTTCATCTACGGCGGCGCGCTGACGCTCGACATGGAATTTTATGTGGCTGACCATATAGCCCTGCTCGCCAACCTGCGGGAACGCTGTCTGTGGGGCGGCGACACGAGGAAGTTCCACACGCAGTTCGGAATCGGGCTAAAATTTATAATCGGATGAGCCATGACTTTTGATGAAATATACAATGATGTGGATAATATCCGCATCACGGAGTTTATGGAGGCTATCGGTGAGAAGCCCGTGAAGCAGGAAGGAGACATACTCACATATAACGCTCCATACAACATAGAGGAACTCTCTGTGGACAGGGATATACACACAAAGGGCAAACCCACTTGTCTTGTGGATACCCGTAGAAACGTGTGGCGTGACAAGGATTATACTCCGTGGCAACCGCTTACGATGCTTATGCTTGAAATTTCTTGGACTTATAATCCAGACAGTCTGAAAGCGATGATAGCCAAGACTATTCATGACCATCGGAGAAAGCAGGATTGTGTCGGCAAGAAAACCGACCCGATGCTGAAAGCGGCAGCACCCAAACGAAAAATGCGGTTTTAGCCTATGGATATTGAAACAATCCGAAAAATCCCGCTGGCGGACTTTCTGGCACGGCTCGGACATGAGCCTGTAAGGAGAAGCCGCAATGAGCTGTGGTACCGCGCCCCGTACAGGAGCGAATGCACGCCGTCATTCCGTGTGAACGTGGAGAAACAGCTCTGGTACGATTTCGGGCTGGGCAAAGGCGGCGACATCTTCACGCTTGCCGGGGAGCTTGTCCAAAGCGACGATTTCATGGCACAGGCGAAATTCATAGCGGAAGCCGCCAATATGCCGATTGTCGGGTTGGAAAAGCCGACCTATTTCCCGAAGCCGTCCGAACCGGCTTTTGAGAATGTGGAGATTACTCCGCTGCGGCACTCCGTCCTGACGGACTATTTAGAGGAACGGGGCATACCGGAGGAAGTCTCCATACGGCATTGCCGCCGGATTGATTACACGGCGCACCGGAAACGGTACTTTGCCGTCGGTTTTCCGAACATGACCGGCGGTTATGAAATCCGGAGCCGCCATTTCAAGGGTTGCGTGCCGCCGAAATCCATATCGCTGGTAAAGGCGGAAAATGCTCCGGCGGAGGTATGCTGCGTGTTCGAGGGCTTCATGGACTTCCTCTCCGCCGTAACACTCGGAATGGTAAAAGGCTGTGACTGCCTCGTGCTGAACTCCGTCGCCAATGTGGAGAAGGCGATGAAGCATCTGGACGGCTACGGGAGGATTGACTGCTACCTCGACCATGACGAAGCCGGACGCAGGACGTTGGAAGCCCTGCGGAAACGCTACGGGAACCGCATCGAAGACCGTTCCGCACTCTATGACGGTTGCAAGGACTTGAACGAGTATCTGCAACAGGAAACGAAAAAACAGAATAACAACTTAAAAATCAAAGTAAAATGAACATATCGAACAACAAAAAGAAAACATCATTATTCAAGGCTGCGGCACTTCTGCTTGTCGCCGCCGTGTCCTTCACTTTCGCGTCCTGCGACGATGACATGGACATCCAACAATCCTATCCGTTCACGGTGGAAACAATGCCCGTGCCGAACAAGATGACGAAGGGGCAGACGGTGGAAATCCGCTGCGAGTTGAAAAAGGAGGGCAATTTCGCCAACACGCTCTACACCATCCGCTACTTCCAGTACGAGGGCGAGGGCACGCTGCGAATGGACAACGGCATCACGTTCCTGCCCAACGACCGCTACCTGCTCGAAAACGACAAGTTCCGCCTGTATTACACATCGGAGTGCAACGAGGCGCAGAACTTCATCGTCGTGGTGGAGGACAATTTCGGGAACTCCTACGAGTTGGAATTTGACTTCAACAACCGGAATGTGAAGGACGAGGGATTGACAGTAATCCCTGTCGGCAGGTTCAAACCGCAGTTGCGCCCATGATGCGAGGGATAATGTTGCTGTTCTGCTCCTTGCTGGCGGTCTGCTCCGTGTATGCGCAGGACGACCGCCACGATGTGGCGGCGCAGAATCCGAAGATTTACAATCTGTCTCTTTTTGAACGGGCGGTGCGCTGCACAAAATACTTCGAGGGCTGGCACTCGGAGAAAAGCTATCCTTATGTCGGGTGGGGTCACAAACTATTGCCGGGCGAAAGGTACTCGGCACTGACGATGACGAAACGGCAGGCGGACGCACTCCTGCGCAAAGACCTCCGCAAGTTCTGCGCCATGTTCAGGCAGTTCGGGAAAGACAGCCTGCTGCTTGCCACGCTCGCCTACAATATCGGACCATACCGTCTGTTGGGGAGCGGGAAGATACCCAAAAGCACGCTGATCCGAAAGTTGGAATCTGGCGACCGGGACATCTACCGTGAGTATATCGCCTTCTGCAACTACAAGGGAAAACGGCACGCCATGCTGCTCAAACGGCGGAAGGCGGAGTTTGCACTGCTCTATATTCCATAATCACTGAAAAGAGAAAATCCGATGAAGCCGCCAACTTCATCGGATTTTCCGCCTTTCATACATCGGGGATTGTTCCCGTGTCGATTACCTCTCCGTTCCTGCGATGCTCGATGCCGCCGGGTGTGAAGCCCATATCACCGATTGCAACGTGCCGGATGTAACCGGCATACTCCTTCCCTTTGAAATTCCTGCCCGTGAGGTTGTTGAAAATCATCAGTATGCTTATCCCGTCCTCGCTGTGCAGTATGACTTTTCCGTCTTGCTTGATTGCCTCCATAAATTAAACTTGTTTTGAAAATGATTATCGAAGATTTGAACTTGGGTTTCTTTGCTACTTTCTTTGTCCGCCATCCTGCTCACTGAAAGAAAGTAGGGCGGCTCTCGCCGCCACCACTCAAAAGCGTGTGTAAAGTCCTGTCACCATAGTGAACATTTCTTCCAGCATATCAAAATACACTCCCTCGTATCGGGCGATGTCCTTCGTCTTGCTCTCGAAGGTCTTTTTGCTGAACGTGTGCCGGAAAAAGCGCATATTGTAGAGGTCGGTTTCCGCATCGTAGATGATGTCAAGGCGGTTGGCACTCGTCTTGTTCCGTGCAAGGCACATTCTCAGTCCGTTGCCCATGTTGATGAAGTTCCTGCTGCCCGTCATAGTGGCAAAGCGGCTGCCGCCTATCTGCTGAAAAATTGTCTTTGCTATCATATCCGTTGTTTTTAGGGGTTTATGTGTTGGCGGTGTCCGCACCGCCAACACGTTCAAAATTCTTGTATCTCGGCAATGGGTGTCTGCCGTTTCAGCCATTCGGTGACACATTCCGTGTTGTACTCGCTCGTGATGACTGCCGTATGGCTGTCGATGGCTGTGAAGCGTGTACTCTCGTAGCTGTCTATCCACTCTTTGAGGGTGGAAACTCCCCACGCTTCGGCATCGTCGAAGATGCCGTCCAAAACTGCAATCGGCTCGCTGAACTTGACAATCAGTGTCTGATAGGTTGTGTTCATCGCTTCTCCTCCTTTCCTCTTTTAGCGGTCAGCCACTTTTCGCGCTCGGCTCGGCACTCGTCCAAAGTAGGTTTGACACAAGAGAACAATTCTCCATTCGTGTGTCGGTAGTCGTATTGGACAAGGGTGCGTTTGCGTCTGCCCATTCCTAACCGTAAATGCTCGTATTTCTCCGCACCTGCTTCCGTGCAGGTGCTTACTCCGTTGATGGTCATTCGTGTTGCCATAGTCATATCGGGTTAAAATTCAACAATCAGCAATCTGTTCTCCATATGTTTGCTTGCGTCTGACGCAAGACGTTGTTTCAGCCAAAAGTGGCTGCGTCCGTAGCCGTAGGCGAAGAACTTGTCGAAGTCCGTGCTTTCGGACAACTGCCGTATGGCGGTCTTGAATTCGCTCCCGTTCCTTGCGGACACGGCTGTGTTCACAAGGTTGATGAGCAACATCGGGATTTGGTCGTTCCACACGCTTACAATGGTTTCAAATGTCACGTTCATATCGGGTAGGTTTTTAAGGGTTGGTATTATGCCGCTTTCATCCGCTGGCGGATAAGGCTTATGTTGTCGTTCACAAGTTTGATGATGCGGTCGTGGTATTCGGTGTTCCCGTTGCATACGCCACGGCTCTGCACCACCTCAAAGGTTTGCAAGGACACTTCCACCGTTTCTATGCGCTTGCCGTCAATGGTCGCCGAAAGGATGAGGGAGTCTTTTTTGAGGTAGTAGTTTCCTGCCCACACGCAATGGTGCATTGCCGTTCCTTCCTCCGCAAACTCCGCCACGCTCTCCAATACACGGATATTGAGAGTGCCGTCTGTAAAGGCGATGCCGAAGAAACAGCCTTTGAGTTTGCGGTATTCCTTTTCGTGCTTCACGGCTTCCTGCCTGCGCTCCGCCAACTGCTCACGTTCCCTTTGTGTGCGCTTCTTTTCCACAAGTCTGTCGTGTTCGGCTTTGAGGTCTTGAGGGCAGACGTATTTCGGGCTGTTGGTGTCCTTGCCGAAATGACGGAGCAAGTCGATGGTGTCACGCCACATTGAGCCGTCCGAAATGGTGTAGCCGTTGCGGATACATATCTTTACGGATGCCCAATACTGACCGATGTCTAATGACGATTGCAGATAGTGGCGCAACATCGGGTATTGCCCTGCCTTGAAAAGTGTCTCGGCTCGGCTGTCGGAGAGCAATGCAGGGATAAGCCTTGTCGGTACAGTGTCGTGAAAATCTCCATCAAATCCGTTCCTGCGGAATATGTCCGTTGTCTTGAACTTGGGATATATCGGAGCATAGGCGATGTGGCGGTATGCGTCATTGTCCATGCGGATTGCCAGCGGAAAGCCGAAAGAGAACGTGTCGATGTAACGCCCCAAGACACGCTTAATGGCTACGACTGCCATACGCCCCTGCTTGTTCCACCAATAATGCCCGATTTCAAGGACGTATGGTTCTGCCTTGCAACCTTTCTCCATTTCCACTATGAGAAGGAACATACGCAGTATTTGATACTCGCCGCTCGTGGTAAGGACTGTGAAATACTGCTTCTGTTGCAGTTTGCGTTCAAAGGTAAGACGCACGTTGAGTTTTGCCCTGCACTTGGGGCAGGCGCAGTTATCGGGCTGTTCCGCCATTATCCAGCTATGCCCGCAGTCCATACACGTCGTGCGACCTTTCGGCAATCGGTAGGCGTAGTGTCCCACGCACTCACGGAATGCCCAATCCTTTTGTGCTTTGGCTATCGGGCGAAGGCTCTTGCTCTGTGCAAGTACTGCCTTTTCAAACTTGTTTCTCGGTTTCATAATCAGAAATTGAATAGGTTGGGTTGTTCTGTTTGGGCGGTTGGCTTGGTGGCGGTCTTCGCCTTGTTGCTCCGGTTCTGCAACTTGCGCATCTCCTCCTCTTGGTATTGTCGGATAGCCTTTTGACGTGCCTCCGCCTTTTCCTCCTCCGTCAGCTCCACAACGTGGTTCACCGCCACTTGGCAGTTCATCGGCTTGCCCACCTCTATCTCGTTTTCATCGTAATAGTGTACGGCTTGCCCGAATATCTCCCCGTCTGTGAAGCCGTTGCAACCGCTTTTCTGCACATAGTTCAAAATGTAGGTTACACAATCGTCTATGTTCTTGGCAGGGTTGCGGTAGTTTTTCGCAAAAAGCGCATCTTCCTCCGCACGCTGTTCCAGATACATCTGTATCGTTCTCTTGAAATGGTCTGTTCCTTTCATATCCTAAATCTGTTTGTCGGTTAATACATTTTTCCACTCTCGTAAAACTCGTAGTCGTTGGCTTCGCAACTTTCCTCGAAACATTCCTCGCTGCACTGGTATTCCATATCGTCACGGCACGATTTGAAAAAGCTGTCGAGACACTTGTCCATAAGGTCGTACAGAGTAGTGTCCTTGTCGGGGGATTTCAGAAAGTCGTGAATGGGTTTCAGTATGTCCTCGTCAGCACAATACCCTGTCAGCACGCAGCACTTGTCCGTGAACACACGGCTTTTGCGTTGTTTCTTGAAATTGCCGTTGAGGTAGTAGGTTTTCGGCTTGAAAAGGGTGTGCCAATAGTTATTGACGATGAATTTCAAAAGCCTTATTCCGCTGAGTTCCTCTTCATCTCCGCTGTAATGTGAGGTGAAGTGGTAGGAATATCGGCAAGTGTCGTAACTCCAATCCGTGACCTTGATGTTGAATATCCGCTCAAAAGCGTCCAGCGTGTTGCGGTTGTCGCTTGCCCACGAATAATCAAAAGTATTCAGCCACTCGGAATAGGCGGTTTCCCTTGCCGTTGCGGATAGTTCGCCTAACTGATAGATGTCGTATGTCTTTGTTACCGTTCTCATACCGCTGTCGTTTTAGATTGTCTGTTTCAGTATCTCTCTCCAATAGGTAGGCTCCACCTCGCTGAGAAGGAAGTCTATAAAGTCCTTCCGTGCGTCCTTGTTCAGCTCGTGGTAGAGTTCACGGAACACGGATATGTTGCCGTTGATGTACGTTTCCACCATATACTCGAAGATGTTGCCCACCTCGTAGTACCTGCATTGCTGCGCTGCCGTCTTGTTTCTTCTCTTTGCCGTCATATCGCTGTCGTTTTGATTTTTTGTTTTTAATGCGGATTCAAGAGCTGAGGGAGTTGAGTTTCTATCCTTATATGCCTCTCGTTTATCCGACATTTTTTTTAATGCGTCTTTCTGTCGCATCGGTCGTTTTCGTTTCGGGTGCTTGAAAAGGTAGGCTTGACCTTGCTTTCCCGTCCAATCCCGGAATTACCTTTGCGCCCAGAACGAGAATGACCACCTGATGCGTACCAACTGAAAGGCGCGAAAATGGAGGTAAACGGAAGCAGAGGCATATTGAGATAAAAATCCCAAGAGAAAATCCGTATCGGAAAGAAACAGCCAAAAGAAAAAGGGAGCCATGCCGGAAGTGTGAAACCGGGCAAACATACACAAAGAAGTATGCCGTATCTGTTGGCTCAAATTCATTTGGGTCGTCAGATACGGCATTCTTCCGGTTTGCCTGTCGTTGGTGACGGCTTGTCCCATTCATGGCACGGGCGGTCACGGACGGCTTTCCGCTCCGGCACAGATGGACAGCGAAAAAAGGAAACCGGCTGAAATCCCGTAAAAGCACCATTTAGGCATAAGCGCAAAAGAAATGGGCCTTGCGCCATCTGTCTGAAACGATATCCATTCGTTCAGGCTTGACGCAAAGCCCTTTTCTCCGTTTATGCCGGTAGTCGGAACACGTTTGTGCGAAACTCGTTTTCGGGCAATGGTGTTCCGACGGTATCAATCCGCTTTTATGGAAAATCTTATGTGTGGGGAATAAAAAAGCAAAGGATTTATTTCTGAATCTCCGATTTTAGAGCTACCTTTGCAGTTGAAGAGTTCTTTGAAGGTTACGCAAAGCGCAGAAGAATAATGCAGTAGATAACTAACTAAATCGTAACCTATTACTACATTGAGCAGGTAACGACCGCTCATTTCCAATCACTTAGAACTATTTTGTAACTTCTCGCTGCAAATATAGATATTTCCCGAAAACGAACCAAACCAACCGGTATCTAATTCTGCTGCAATGCGGGTTGCAGTAAACATACACGTAAAGTATCCATATATAAGAACATGATTATTAAAAATTATCCCGTACATTTGTCTTTCGATTGGAATAGAAATGAATAAGGCGCAATGATTGTTGTAAGAGATTTTGACAGACTGAAAGGAAAGGAACTGGTGGCTACGATCGGATTTTTCGATGGTGTGCATCTAGGACACCGTTTCTTAATCGACGAGATGAAAGAGATTGCCAAAGCACGTAACCTGCCATCGGCCGTAATCACCTTCCCGGAACATCCCCGGGCCGTATTGCATGCGGATTACCAACCGAAGCTATTAAATTCTTCCGAGGAAAAGTTACAGCAATTAGAGACTACCGGAGTAGATTATTGCATCGTATTGGATTTTACGATCGAGCTATCCCGGCTCTCGGCCAAGGAATTCATTACCTCTATTTTAGCGAAGAGCCTGCATGTAAAGACCTTATTGATCGGATATGACCATCGTTTCGGGCACGATCGGACGGATGGCTTCGAGCAATATGTCGTTTATGGCACCGAATGTGGTATCGAGGTGCTGAAGGCATCTCCCTATGACGAAGGAAATACGGCCGTCAGCTCTTCCGAAATCCGGAAATTACTTCAAGCCGGAAATGTAGCTGAAGCCGCTTATTTACTGACCTATCCCTATCAATTGCTGGGCCATATCGTCAGTGGCTATAAAGTGGGACGCACGCTAGGATTTCCCACGGCGAATATACGGGTAGATGAACCTTTTAAAGTCATTCCGGGTATTGGCGTATATGCCGTATGGGTGGAGGTGGAAGGCGAACGATATAAGGGAATGCTTTATATCGGTGACCGTCCGACACTCAATAATGGGAAGGACATATCCATGGAGGTCAATATTCTGGATTTCTCCGGAGATATCTACAATGATAGCATTCGTGTCTCATTCGTTCAATACGTACGCGGAGACATCAAATTCGATTCCTTAGAAGAATTGAAAGCCCAACTGGAGAAAGACAGATGCACCGTAAATAATTTATTATAATATGGAAAGATATTACGAAGCGATTGATTTATTAAAAGGCATGATCTCCCGTCCGTCTTTCAGCCGGGACGAGACCGCCGTAGCGGATTTCCTGCAAGCAGAATGGCAAAAGGCCGGACAAAAGGTGTTCCGCAAAGGCAACAACCTGTGGATCATCGCCCCGGATTTCGATTTCGGTAAACCGACCCTTTTACTCAACTCCCATATAGACACCGTCAAGCCCGCTTCCGGTTGGACCAAAGACCCGTTCACTCCCGAAGAGACCGAGGATGATCAATTATATGGACTGGGCAGTAACGATGCCGGGGCGAGCGTAGTCTCCCTCTATGAAGCCTTCTGTATCTTAAGCGAGAAAGAACAACCTTATAATCTAATCTTCCTTGCGTCTTGTGAGGAAGAGGTATCCGGGAAGAATGGCATTGAAAGCGCATTGGCCGAGCTTCCTCCTATCTCCTTCGCTGTCGTAGGTGAACCTACGGGTATGCAACCCGCCGTAGCCGAGAAAGGGCTAATGGTACTGGATTGCACCGCTATCGGAAAGGCCGGACATGCCGCACGTAATGAGGGCATCAATGCCATCACTTTAGCGATGAAGGATATAGAATGGTTCAGCACCTATCAATTCCCGGAGAAAAGCGACTTCCTCGGACCGGTGAAAATGACTGTCACCATCATCCATGCCGGTACACAACACAATGTCGTTCCCAATAAATGCGAATTCACGGTAGATATCCGCACCAACGAATTTTATACGAACGAACAGTTATTCGAGCTAATCAAGGAAAAGGTTCATTGCGAGATCAAGGCCCGCAGCTTCCGCCTTAGCTCCACCCGCACGGATCTGGATCATCCTTTTGTGCGACGGGCGATCTTGATGGGAAAAGAGCCTTTCGGCTCTCCTACGCTTAGCGACCAAGCCTTGATGCGTTTCCCCTCCGTAAAGATAGGACCGGGAAACTCGGCACGTTCCCATTCCGCAGACGAATACATCAAGGGACCGGAGATCCGGGAAGCGATCGATACCTATGTAAGGTTACTGAATGGATTACAACTATAGCTTATGTTAAAAAAGATACTGGGGACAATAGGCTCGCGTTATCTGATAGCTTTCCTTAACCTAGCGCTGATCTTCATTAATGCGAAGGTGCTGGGAATCGAGGGCGTGGGGATGATCGGGTTGATCGTGGCCTCGGTAAATATAGCGGTAATCGTCAATGGGATTTTATGCGGGAATACGATTGTCTATTTCATGAATCGTTACTCCATGCGGACAATTTTCCTTCCCGCATATCTGTGGACACCTATCGGCTCTTCCCTAGCTTGCGGCTTCATGTATCTTACCGGGCTTTTACCCACCGGCTATCGGCTGGATATCTTCTTGTTGGCGATCTTGAGCTCTACGGTAAACGCCAATGCCCGCTTCTTGTTGGGTAAAGACAATATCAAAGGGTTTAATCTCACGTTTATATTGCAAGGAGGACTGCTATTTTTCGTCTTACTCTATTTCTATTATATATTGAAGCGCCCGGACGTACGGTCGTATGTCTGGGGATTATATGTCACGAACGGCATAGCCTTTATTGCCAGCCTATCGATGCTTGTTCCTGATTTCTTAAAGGAGACATCCCGGTCTTCCGGCAAATCGCTCTACGGTCTATTAAAAGAAATGTTTGCCTACGGCCTGTGGGCCGGTGCGGACGGATTGGCGGAAACCTGTACTACCCGACTCAATTATTTCCTAATACAACGTTTCGCCGGGTTGGGAAGTGTAGGCTTGCTAGACGCTGGGACCAAGATCTCCGAGAGTGTATGGAATATTAGTCGCAGCGTAAGTTTCATCGAATACGGTAGCGTGGCCAAGACCTCAGAGGCAACGGAACAAAAACGTATTACCTTACAGCTTTTCAAATTGACCTTTTGCGCTTTAGCCCTCGTGATGGGATGTATCCTATTGGTACCGGAATGGATATATACGGATTATCTTTTCAGCGCCGAGTTCAAAGGCATACGTAAAGTGATAGGCGGATTATCGATCGGAATCGTAGCGTTAGGCTGCAACAGCATCATCAGCCATTATTTCATCGGCAGCGGAAAGATCCGGTACAGTACGGCAAGCTCGTGCGTAGGGCTTATTGCCTTATTAATCTCCGGCTTTTTACTCATCCCGTCTTACGGGGTCGTAGGTTCCGCTATCACGACCAGTATCGCCTTTACCTCTATGCTGGTTTTCTCATTGACGGTCTTCTCCCGGCAAACACTTACACGCTGGAATGAGTTCCTTCCGGACAAAAAAGACTTCCAAGCTTGCAGAATTCATATACAAAAATCCTTGTAATTCTATCACGAATTTTATCGATAACGCTATCAAGTTCACGGAAAAGGGGACAATTACGCTTGAAATGATTTCGTGCAAGGTACAGCTCTCGGGTTATCAAAACATAGACTGTACCCTATAAACAAACTCCATCCAAACCCAATAACGGATCGCTTTTCCTAAGAACATGGAGATCGCCACGACCCATATATTAGCCCGCAAGAAACCTAGAGCGACAGCGATAAAATCACCGATACCGGGAAGAAAAACAAAGAAGCCCATCCAAGAGCCTTTTCCCTTGATCCAATCCTGCACCTTCTGTAGTTTTACCGGATCGAGTTTGAGGTATTTCTCGATCCACTCTACCTTTCCCAGCATCCCCAACCAATAGCAGCTCATTCCACCTAAGAAATTACCAAGCGTAGCGGCGATCATACAAGGCCAATAAGCCGAACCCGCCAATAATACACCCGTCAATACGACCTCACTGCTAAACGGCAAGATCGTAGCCGCTAAGAAAGAAGCGATAAACACCCCGATATACCCGTAGGCTATAAGAAATTCCATATACGTATCATTAATAATGCGATAAACATAACTACCGAGAAATGGAACAGCCAAAAGATATATTTCCCCCGGTTCACCGTAAAAAAATGGGCGATCAGGATAGACGCCGGTACACAGGCCATTTCCAGAAATTCCTCGGACGACTGCTCATAGATAAAGAACAATCCAAACGACCAAATGGCCATGACAATCAGAAAAGAAAGAAACTGACGAGTACGCAAATTATCCTCATACTCATGTGTAACGATGTTTAATGAAGCAATGATCGTTAATCCCGCCACTAAAACAATCTGTATCCAATCTATAATTCCCGTCCCTAGTACCGCAAGGAAACGGATCTTGAATAAGGAGGTGAAAGGTATGGTAAATACCGTGAAATCCCATTCCCAGACACACCATCCGAAAACAAACCAATAAACCGTCAAGATTCCGAACAAGGAAGCGACAAATGTCCGGATATTCAATGTCCTGAAATTATACATTCCCAACCAAAACAGCGGCAAGAACCAAAGGATGTGTATCCACAACAGACTTCCGATACTGATAATCAAGGATGCGTTATAAGCCTTATCCGTAGCGTCCGGGTCATGATAAGAGGTAAATAACTGATAAAGGGCCAATATCAAACAAAACACCCCGACAGATGTTGATTTCAAGGGAAAGAAATCCGGATTTGTACTTGTCAACAAGGCATAGAAGAGAAAGGGAAGCAATGTCTTCTCACGAATCAACATCAACGCATAGTTTACCCGATGCACCAGAAACGCACCACCGGCCATCAGCAAAAAACCGATCAAATAGGTAAACAACTTACCCGGAAGAACCAGACAGAGGGCATTCCATAAAGGAGGAGCCGTCACCTCTCCATACACGGGATAGCCTACCGAATCCACATACCCCACGATCCAACAAAAAATACAAGCGCAAAGCATGTACAAATGGGTCATAGGTGTCGCTATAGTATATCTACGTCCGTAATATGAAGTTGTTCCTCTTGCCATAATCTTATCTTAGTGTGAAAATACGGTACCTGCGTTAGTGCAAGCACCGGAGCGACGTTCGTAGTGAACGCCGACCGGTACTCACCGTAAACGCCGACTGACGTTCACTGCAAATGCCGACCGGCGTTCTCGATAAACGCAATTATAAATCAAACCCGATATCCCGACGGAAATACTTCTTATCGAAATCGATCTGCTTAGCTCCGGCGAAAGATTGGGCCAAAGCCTCTTCCTTAGTAGCCCCATACGAACTGACCGCGATCACACGGCCGCCATTCGTCAGGATCTGGCCGTCTACCAGCTTCGTTCCGGCATGGAACACTATATTGTTCGAGGATACGCCATCCAATCCCGTGATTACCTTATTCTTCTCGTAAGCCTCCGGGTAACCGCCGCTTACCAACATAACCGTAACCGCCGCACGAGGGTCCTGTACCAATGTACGAGCCGCTAAATCGCCTTCCGCTACCCCTTCCAGCAAATCAACCAAATCGCTTTGGATACGAAGCATGACTACCTCTGTCTCCGGATCGCCCATACGACAATTGTATTCTATCACCATCGGCTCATTCTTCACATTGATCAGACCCAAGAAGATGAAACCTTTATAATCGATATGCTCCGCTTTCAATCCCTCTACGGTAGGACGGATAATACGCTCGTCCACCTTCGCCATAAATACCTCATCCGCAAAAGGAACCGGGGAAACGGCTCCCATGCCACCGGTATTCAAGCCCGTATTGCCCTCGCCGATACGCTTATAATCTTTCGCTACCGGAAGCACCTTGTAATCGTTGCCATCCGTCAAGACGAATACGGAGCATTCGATACCATCCAAGAACTCCTCGATCACGACCGTCTTGCTCGCGTCGCCAAACATTCCGCCCAGCATATCTCCCAACTCTTTCTTGGCTTCCTCCAAGTTATCGATAATCAGTACCCCTTTACCGGCAGCCAATCCATCCGCTTTCAATACATAAGGAGCGGAAAGAGATTCCAAGAACGCATAGCCTTCCTCTAGGTTTTCAGTGGAAATACTCTTATAACGAGCGGTCGGGATATGATGACGCATCATAAACGCCTTGGCGAAATCCTTGCTACCTTCCAATTGGGCACCTTCCCCACTCGGGCCGATCACGGGGATGGAGCTTAATGCCTCATCCTTCTTGAAATAATCATAAACACCCTTCACCAATGGATCCTCGGGACCTACCACGACCATATTCACTTGGTTCGCCAACGCAAAATCCTTGATAGCGGCAAAATCATCCGCTTTAATATCCACATTGGTTCCTACCAACGCTGTTCCCGCATTACCGGGAGCGATAAATAACTTATCAACTTTCGGGCTTTGAGCGATCTTCCAAGCGATCGCATGCTCACGCCCACCAGAGCCTAATAACAATATATTCATATCTCTTCTAATTTTCAATTCTCAATTCTCCATTTTCAATTCCCAAGGTAGTCATCGAAATACCTCGTAATCTTCTCATGCAAATGCGGACGGTCCTTACCGGTCACATTATGCTCATGGCGAGGATACACAAAGTAATCCGGATACGTATCAGCCTCTACGCAAGCCTTTAAGAAACCAAGGCTGTGTTGCCACACTACCACCGGATCGATATCCCCATGTATCATCAACAGATGGCCTTTCAGATTACCGGCCTTCAGTTTTAGGTTCGCGTTCTTATAACCTTCCGGATTATCCTGCGGGCGATCCATATAACGCTCGCCATACATAATCTCGTAATTGCTCCAGTCGATAACCGGCCCTCCGGCCACGCCCACCTTAAAGATCTCCGGATAAGTCAGCATCAAGTTCGTTGTCATAAAACCGCCATAACTCCAGCCATGTACCCCGATACGGTCGGCATCCACATAAGACAAAGATTTCAGGAACTCGACACCCTTCACTTGGTCCGCCATCTCATTGATACCCAAATTACGATGAATCACGCTCTCAAAAGCATGTCCACGATTTGCCGAGCCGCGGCTATCCACGGTAAACATCACATAACCTCTCTGTGCCATATAGAGGTCCCAACCACGAGCCCCGTTTTGCCAGTCGCCCGTAACAAGCTGTACTTTAGGGCCTCCATATACATAGACAATCGTAGGATACTTCTTCGTCTCATCCAAATCCGGCGGTAAAGTCAACCGGTAATTCAAGCGAGTCTTACCATCGGCAGCAAGGATATGTCCAACCTTGATCCGCGGCATCCGATACGATTTAAAGGGATCCGGAGCAGAAAGTAAGGTAGAAATCACCTTAGCGTCCTTTATACGGACTAAATCGATATCCCTCGGGGTAGAAGGAGAACTTACATAATCAATCGCATATTCGCCGGAGGGACTCAGCAACCAACGGTGCACGCCCACTTTCCAACTCAAGCAATTCATGATATCACCCGTTCTCAAATCCGTCTCCCAAATATAACGTTGCATCCCCGTTCCTTGCATATTCGGAGATACGGGATGAGGTGCCGTTCCCTCGAAAATCACCTTATTTCCGTCTTTGCTAAAGCCTAGCACCTTGGTAACCACCCATTCCCCACCGGTTAGCTTCCTTAATTCCTTTCCAGTCGTATCATACAGATATAGATGGTTATAGCCATCCGCCTCACTCTGCCAGATAAACTTATCCGGATCGTTCGGCAAGAAAAGCACGGGATGCTGCGGCTCCACATAACAACGATCCGTCTCGGTAAACAGATCAGCCTCTTTCTTTCCCGTCAAGGCAGAGTACCGCACCAAATGCATCTCGTTCTGCTCACGATTCAACTCAGCGATATAAATACTCTTCTCATCCGGACTCCAAGCGATATTTGTTAAATATTTCTCTTTCGGCAAGCCTGTCTCCAACCAAACCGTCTGCCCGGTAGCTACCTGATAGACACCCACCGTAACCTCATGGCTCTTCATTCCAGCCATCGGATATTTATGAGGAACCGGCGTAGCGCAACGAGTATCGATATTCACCAGCGGGTAAGCGGTCACCATACGCTCATCCATACGATAAAACGCTAGAGCCGAGCCTTTAGGAGACCAAAACATACCTTTCGTAATCCCGAACTCCCGTTGATGGACAGCCTGTCCGCATACGATTCCATCCTGTGTTTCACGTGTAACAATCGTATTTCGTCCATCCGGGGATAAAATATGCACATTGTTTCCCTCCGTAAAAGCTAAGTTATTCGTAGCCGGGCAAAAGTCATAATTCGCCCAGTTATTCTTCAAAGCATAATCAGCGACTACCTTATTCTTCTTATAGTCATAATGAATCCGGTGCTGTTTGCTAGTAAAAGCCAAGACCGAACCTCTTTCATAGGGTACCGAAAAGCTAGGCAAGGAACCAACCGTCTGCAGATTTGCCGCCGTCAAGGCCCCATTCAGTCTTTCCAACGAAAAAAGGACCTCTTCTTTTTTCCCCGGCTTAGCTCCTAACACGCTATCTCCCTTAACATATAAGTACTCGTCCCCGCACCATCGTAACTGTTTCAAGTCACGAGGTACGAAGCGGCTATACGTCTTCCCTCCAGGAATCAAGTCGTGCAAGGAGAGTTGCTTATCTTGGGCGGTAATCGACATCGTTAATAAAATCAGACATAGGCTTATGAATAAAGATGATTTAATCCTCATAATCATCATACCCTCTCCGTTTTATAGGCTTTATAGGTTTGCTAAATGGGCGCTTTCCATCCCTCTTATGATCGCCAAACCCTTTCTTACGGTCATCCTCATCCCGATAACGCATTTTCACAGGACGTTCTCCTTTTGGCTTGATCGGCTTACGAACCGGGGCATCCACGAATTTCTTGCGGACCGGACGGTCCTCTCCCCGATCCTCTCCAAAGATACGTTTCCCCGGAATGGAAGCGAAACGCTCCTCATCATCCTCGCTATGGGCAGCGGCGAAACGACGCTCCGGACGATCCACACGACCCGTACGGAAGTTTGGACGATCATTGCCTCTACGTTCGAAAGAGCCTTCCGATCTGTGCGGACGCTCCTTTCCATCCTCATTCAATGCCTTTTTGAAGTCCTTATTGGTTCCCTCAAATAACTCATAGCAACGGTATTCGCACTCCAAGGAACCATTCATCAATTTGATCTTCTCGCTCGGGCGCAAGCCGATCTTATCGAAACATTCATCTTTATAGCTCAAAATCCAAGCCTTATATCCCATGAACACATGTTTCAAACGCTCGCCGATCATATTATACAATCCCAATAGATCACGAGATGATATACGCTCTCCATAAGGTGGGTTCGTCACCAATATACCCGGCTTCGGAGCCTCTGTATATTGTTGGAACGGTTTCACCTTCAGATCGATATATTTCATCAAGCCAGCGCTACGGATATTCTCCAAGGCGATATCGATAGCGGCTTGGGAAATATCGGAGCCATAGCAATGGAAAGCGAACTCACGCTCCCCGCTCTCATCATTATAAATACGATCGAACAATTCCTCATCATAGTCCACCCATTTCTGGAAAGCGAACTCTTTCCGATGGATACCCGGAGCGATATTCAAGGCGATCATGGCAGCCTCGATCAACAATGTACCGGAACCACACATCGGATCTACGAAATTAGATTCTCCTTTCCAACCGGTTTTTAGGATCATGCCGGCAGCCAACACCTCATTCAACGGAGCTTCCGTTTGATCCACCCGATAACCACGCTTGTGCAAAGACTCGCCGGAGCTATCGATAGATAAGGTACAATCGTTATGCGAAATATGGATATTGATATATAAGTCCGGGTTATTGACACGAACGGACGGACGCTTCTTGAACTTCTCGATGAAATAATCCACGATAGCGTCTTTCGTACGGTAAGCGACAAACTTCGAGTGATTGAAATCCTCGGAATAGATCACCGAGTCGATCGCGAACGTCTTGTCCAGCGACAAATACTTCTCCCACTCTACCTTTTTCACCTCTTTATAAACGGTATCAGCATCTTTGGCCTTGAAATGATAAATCGGTTTCAGAATGCGCAGGGCAGTACGGCAGTGGAAATTCGCTTTATAAAGCAATTCCTTATCACCCGTAAAGGAAACCATACGACGACCGATCTGCAAGTCGTTGGCACCTAAAGCTAATAACTCCTCGGCCAAGATCTCTTCCAACCCGTATAGGGTTTTGGCCACCATTTCAAATGTCTCGCTCATTTTAATTGAAAATTGAGAATTGAGAATTGAAAATTATTCCCAATTGCGTATTACGTTGTTTATTATTAATTATTCTCATTTCGCTCTCTGACATGCTTCGATCTCCTTCCAGCTACCCTCTTGATAATTTTCAATTCTCAATTTTCAATTGTGTAACCGTACTCCCTGCCGGTACATCCTCCGCTATCCAGACGTTACCACATATCGTAGCCCCTCTGCCAATCCGGATTTTACCGATTAAGGTGGAATTAGAATATACTGTCACATGATCTTCCAAGATAGGATGACGGGCTACGCCACGGATAGCGTTACCGTTCTCATCGGGGGGAAGTTTCTCTCCCGCCAAGCTGACGCCCTGAAAGATTCGGACGTAATTGCCGATCACGCTCGTCTCGCCGATCACCGTACCCGTCCCGTGGTCTATCGAGAAATGATGACCGATCTTCGCGCCCGGATGGATATCGATACCGGTCTCGGAATGTGCCATCTCCGTAATCATACGAGGAATATAAGGAACCCCGAGCTTATACAATTGATGGGCGATCCGGTAATTACCGATCGCCCGGAAACCGGGATAACAAAATATGACCTCACCTAGATTTTGAGCGGCGGGATCGCCATTGAAAGTCGCCTCCACATCCGTAGCCAGCAGACCGCGAATCTCCGGAAGCGTAGAGATGAAAGCCTCCGAAATAGCCTCTGCCTCAGCGGAGATCTTTTCTTCCGGGCAAGTCACGCAAGATGTATCCGCGAAACAAAGTCCCGCATAAACCTGCTTGGATAATAAAGAATGAAGAGTCTCAACATTTACGCCCGTATGAAAACGGATCGTCTGTTTACTGATACGGGCATTCCCATAATAACCGGGGAACAGGATCGCACGGCATAGATCGATGATCTCTTTCAGCACCTCGCCCGAGGGCAACGCCTCCTCATCCCTGTACGCATGGAACAATTGTTTATACGATGCCTCATCCGATAGCTTCTCCACCGTATCGCCCAATACGCTACTATGCCTCTGTATATCCATTATTTGCGGAATATTCTTTATAATGCGCAAAAATAGTATTTTATTTGAGAACACCTTCACGAAGAGGCATCAAAAATACAGCCAACGACTAATATTACGTTCTATAGCGCTAAATTCCACGCCAACCTTTATCAACTTACGCCCATCCGCCTGATAGAGTTACAAATAAATAATCTTCATATCGAATACTTTACCACATCCAATGCTCCACTTTCATCAAGAGCCAAGGCGACCAGAAAACGATCGGAAGGGTCTACGGCAATCCTCTTTATTGAACGATCAAAATTCAATCGTTTCTTTAATTGGCCGTCCCAAGAAAGAACCAGCAATGTGGATAAATTCGAAAAATCCGCAGAACCATCGTACAAGCAATATACATACTGATCCGTACCGAATATATCGATAAAGCATTTTGTCGTTCCAAGAACATCCACTTGGGTATCATTCTTCTTCAGTAAAGGCACGATAGGCTCCTTCCCATACGTAAAGCTCCTTTGATAAGTTCCCTTCAAATCGTAAAAATCAATTTGGTTGAAGAAACGCAAGGCAGCAACCACACTGTTTTGCCGCTCATTCACACAAAGATTAGGCAAATAAGCGACGTGCTTACAAGAACGATACGTTCTTGCTACTTTTGGTGGCTCCACCCAATAAATTCCCTCTTCCCGATTCGCATAGCAGAAAGGACCATAAACATTTTTCTCTACGATCGGAACCGCATAAACTTCTTTCGTGGTGACATTATAATGCGTAGAGGGAACAAGTTCGGGTATTAGTATATATTTCCGATCAAAACGCAAAGAATCCGCCAGCACCTGCATCTTATTAAATGTAAGTTGGTTATCCACGATCCAGAACTCATCCTTTCCGGCGGGTTCTTTTGTATTTGACTTCATAAACTCCGGATTAGAGAAATAAGTGGCACCATATCCTTTCAACGCAAACGCATGCAGGTGCGACAAATCATCTTTGTCGAATACTTGAATGATCGTATCACACCCACGAGCCAACAACACCAAATAAGACTCGGTAAGACCAATCCCATCATAGCATACACCAGAATCCCCTTTCATTAACAAATTTCCCTCCAGCCGTTTTTCTTCTCTTTCCGCATCGGAACAAGCGAGAAGAAACAAAGCGAAGAATACAATAATCCCATACAATACTCTCATGACCTTTCTATTTTAAATAAACATAAGATCGGATTATCGTCCTGTGTACGATTCTCCGCTATCCGTCTCAAATCCTCATAATGTATCTGATTACGCAACAGCACCGTCGAACTGATCTTCCCGATAAAATAATCTTTATACACTCCGCAAATACCGTAAAAGCCTGTCAACCCCGTAGCCCTTATGAAGTTGGGGAACGCATACGAGAATGCCTCTTTCCTATCCTTGTCATAAAATCCGAAGTAAGTTACCTTATCGCACATATAGGTCGCATGCAGGATCTGTTCGGTCTCCAGCAGCCCAAAAGAATTTACATAGCCGGAGCGAAACAGATCGCCAGAGAAATCTCTCCCGCCTCTCCCTTTCTCCTTGACATACTCGATAGGAGGCATACTTTTATCTCCGAAGCGAACTTTATAAGCAGGCTCCAACATCCCGTCCTTCACTTTCCACACTTCGGGGGTAAAGGGGAAATGCGCATACCAATCCCCAGCAAAGGCATGCAACGTCTTGCTCCCATTGATCGTATGGCCGGACGTGAAATAAGCCGGTCCCAACAATGCGTCTTGCTCTCCTTTCCTGTCCGTGGCTTTCAGATAGAAGTTTTCCCTTTGCGGTGTCGCAAATCCCAAAGGATAATACCAAATCCAATTCTCCTTATCCAAAGGGGCGCAGTCCACAAAATAATCAGCTACATCTTGCGTGGATATATATTGATAGGTATCCAGATCATAACGCAATAAGGCCGTCCCACCAAAATCCACCAATGTCAAGATTCGCTCTTTCTCATCCACGAAAAAGTGAGTTAGATAAAGATACTCTTCCGGCCCTTGTCCCCGCAAGCCTACACGAGTAATAAAATTTCCTTGATCACTGAATACAAAAAGCGCATTTATCTCATCACTTCTATCGAATACAAAAATACGATCGTCCACCCAGCAAACCCGGTAGAGATCTTTTAACAGCACGCTATCCTTCGTCTCCAAAGGAATGAATCTGCATTCCAAATGTTCCTGCAAGCCAACCGTACAATCGTTTCCGAAATCCACCACGTCCCACTCTTCCGATCGATTCTCGCATGCGATCAAAATGGAAGCCAGACTTATCATCACTAAATAATATAGTTTTCTCATGTTTTTCATATTAGATTCAGACCACTAATATACGTAACTTTTTGAAATACGCCAACTGCACAAGTTTTCCTAAGCGCACAATCGGAATTCACGAGAAGTACTACTTCCTTGGCCTATGAAGTATATCTCTTAGGGATACAGTGCTTATTTTCCACATAGTTATTGTACATTTTTCCAAATGCATTTAAAACCTCATTATCTGTTTCCCAAAACACGTACGTGTTTTCACAAATTCTCGTACATGTTTCCGGAAAAACACGTACATGTTTTTCCGGAAACATCATCAACTTTTTATCAATCTGATTATAAAGACATTATCAATACGTATATTTTAAATACTTACTGTATTTTTCACTATCAACAAAACACCTTATGGTTATGATTTTTGAAGCCCCAAGAAGGCTTTATTTACGAGCTTATCGACTTCCTTATACAGCCGTTGTATTTCCTTTGTATCCAATCCATTTTGTTCCCACTCCGTCTTATGAGCGTCGAATAAATCGAAAATCCGGTTCTCTACCGCACGAAGCTGTTGGATATAACCAGATTGGTCATCATTCCATAACAGTTGCCAATGCAAATACTTTTGGCCGTTGCCACGATGTATGGAGTAGACATTCTTCTGTAATTGAACGGAATACCAATCTAATAGGGCTGTTTTATAGGATGCGTCGTAAGTAACTAAAGCACTTTGCTCCTTTCCCATTTTCACCCAAAGAGGAATAGCGACAGAGGTAGGAGGATATCCCAAGGCAGTCCACATCGTTGTCAATTCCGGATTCATACCGGATTTTACGCCTTGGATTACGATAGAAGCCGTACTTTCTAGACGGGGGATGAAATCCTGCTCCACAAACCAGCCTGTACGATTGTTCGGACTTTGTCCCTTGTCCATCAAATCGATATCCAGCAAGCTATTATAAAAAGAGCGGGAAGCCTGCTGAAAGATACGCTGAGGAGTAAATCCTTCGTTCCGCATTTCCTTAAAGATCTTTTTCGCATTCTCATAACGTACATATCCTTTGCCTTCATCCGTACGCCCCTCGAAAGAGAAATTCGTATAAATCAAGTAACCTTCCGGCGCCAGATTCGGATCATTCGCGTCTTTCTTATAATATCGCTCATTATTCGTCTCATAATAAGCCGCACCACCATAAGCATCGATCACTCCGAAATTAGCCTCCACACGCATCGGGCGAGGCAAGGTATCCAAGAAATGCTCGAAATCCTGCACCGTCTTACAGACTCTCAAGGCTTTTCGCATCAAGTTTCCCTCTTGATCCATCTCCTTTATATCATCGTCTTTCAAGTTATAAGAAGCCGTATTCATGATAGAGAAGCCCGTCTCATTGCTTCCGGTCCACACGGCTCCCTCCGGATCATCGCTATTTACCAGCCCCAGAAAACGATAACCACCTTCGTCAAAATAACCGATATGGTTATACGGAGCGCCGGTATCCCGGTGTTTCCACATCAACGGACGGCCATCGGGAGTAGCCTTTCCAGTGATTATAATGGAGGTACAAGCCTTGTCAACCACCGGAAAACAAAGACATAGAACAAATAAAAGAAGTAGTTTTTTCATATCATTTATTGATTTAATAAGATTTCTTATGAGGAGCGCCAAATTCCTTACAGCTGACCTCGTCTATATCTACCGTCCAAATCTTCACGTTACGGACCGCCGGATCGCTATAACGGAAAGTCTTATCGGAATATTGCTTCATGATAATATCCAAGGCTTCCACCTTCTTGTCGAAATCCTCTTCGTAAGCGACCTTTCCCCAAGCGATCACGCTCTTCGAACGCATACGGTAGCTACAAGCTACCTCCGGATGCTGGAAAACCAAGGCATGGTCAATACTAAACGTAATACAGACTTTCGGATTACGTTCCAATATAGAGATGCTTCGTCCATCCTGCGCCGAGTGTAAATAAATCACGCCATCCTTATAACCGAAATTCATCGGCAATACATAAGGCGTTCCATCTGTATCCGCCATGCCAACGAAGCAAACATCGCTCTGGCGGATAATCGATTCGATCTGTTCCTTGTCCGTGTGTATAAGTGTCTTCATATTCCTTATGTTTAAATCTAACTTGATGCAAAATTAAAAAAATCATCTGTTTCTGCAACCCTTTATAACCCGCACTCGTCTATTAAGAAAAGAACCTAAAAAATTAAAGACGATGAAGACGAGAGTATCACTTTTTATATTCTGCATACAGATGATCGCGGTTTGCGGATTCGCAGCCGACAAACGTATCGATGGAAATGGGAACCCGGAAACCCGGGAGATAAAGATTAGCGATTACGACGAGATCACGTTCGTTGGCTCCGCTGATTTCGAGTATGAACAGTCGGATAAAGCGCCTTATCTATCCGTAACGATCGATGAGAACTTATTTGATTACCTCGTGACCGAAGTAGAAGGCGGTACGTTAAAGATCTATCCGAAATCTATCAAGAAAGGTTTTAATAATAACTCCTACGACTTGAGGCCGACCGTCTACAAGATAAAATCCAACTCCAAGGAACTAAAAGAGTTGAATACGGTAGGTTCCGGCAGTTTCATTATCAGCAAACCGACGAAAGTAAACCGGATGGAGATCAATATGGCCGGTAGTGGAAACGTTGAGTTGAGAGGCCCCGTAAAAGGTTACAAGCTTGAATGTAACATGGCCGGTAGCGGAAATATCATCGCCAAGGATATACAGCTGGACAACCTATCTTGCAGCCTCGCCAGCAGCGGGGAAATCGAGGTAATAGGAACCGTAGATCGTGCCTCATTCAATGTAGCGGGAAGTGGTGAGATTAAAGCCTTTGACTGCCAAGCACGTAAAGCAGAGTGTAATATCGCCAGCAGCGGCGAGATCAGCGTATATGCCACGCAAATCTTGGATGCCAATATCGTAGGTAGTGGTGAGATTCATTACAAAGGAGATCCGGAGATCAGTAAGTCTATCATGGGTTCCGGCTCGATCAACAAAGTCAAATAAACATTTAATACATACGAACGATGAAAACAAAATTAGTAGCGGTAATAGCCCTCATCTTTTGTGCCTTCATGGCAGAGGCTAGTAAAGTAGAAGGTAATGGGAATATTATTACGAAAGAGATATCGGTAGATAACTATAGCGAGATCGAACTGGGTGGAAATATCGAATATTCCGGCAATAATTTTTGGGGAAATAGAAGCAACAAGAAATTCCCGGTATTCAAATATACGCATGGACGAAGCGCTTCCTTGAAAATTACGATCGACGAGAATCTATTCCCACTCCTCTCGATCAAATCCAATAACGGACGGTTAGCTATCCGCATACAAGACGGGACCCGTATCAAACCGACCCAGTATGTAATCGAAGGAAGCTCGAAGACTCTGAAATACTTAAAGACTTCCGGCCCGATGGATTTTGAGGCGCAGAACGCTTTTTCCGAGGATCAACTGGAAATCAAGATTTCCGGCTCCAGCGACGTAAAGTTCCCACATAACGTGAAATTACGATTAGGTGAGTTCTCGGTATCCGGCTCCGGCGATCTGGTTTTTGAAGATTTGGACTGCAAGAATCTTACCAGCAAGGTTTCAGGCTCCGGAGACATCACCTTGAAAGGTAAGGCGGACGAGGCCCGCTATTCCGTATCGGGCAGTGGAGATATAAAAGCATACGACTTATCTGTCAATGATTTGAGTTGCTCGGTAAGCGGTAGCGGAGATGCCCGTGTTTATGCCAAAGATAACATGAACCTATCGGTTTCGGGCAGTGGAGACATCCGCTATAAAGGCCCGGCGAACGTGAATAAATCAAAGTCCGGCTCTGGATCCATTCAAGGCGCAAATTGATCGAACACACACATTTTTTTTAATACACACATTATCAAATTTAAAAAAGCTACTAGATGTGATATCCGGTAGCTTTTTCTTGCTATTTTTGTAACCAACTCTTTATTTATAGAGTCTAAATTAAAAAGTAGAATCATAAAAAACGATACTTATGAAAACAAAGGCTATCTTATTAATGGTATTTTTCCTAGGATGGGTCACTACCGGTTGGGCCGCAGATCATGTAAAAGGCGATGGTAAATTGACCTCGAAAAAGATTTCTGTCACCGATTATAACGAGATTAAGGTGGATGGCGTAATTGATTTCAATTACGAGCAATCCGATGATCCTTCCACCGTGGAGGTTACCGTAGACCAGAATCTTCATCCCTATGTCAATATCGAGGTGAAGGATCGTGTCTTAACCATCGCTTTCAAAGGAGCGAAGGTAGATCATTTCACGAAGTTTATCGTAAAGACGAATTCTAAATGGCTTGCCGCCGCAAAAGTTTCCGGAAATGCCAACTTCATGGTAAACAGTCCGCTTACCGGAGACGAGACCGTTATTAAGGCGAACGCCAATAGCTTGGTGCAACTGAAAGAGACAGTTACGGTCGGTAAACTGGATTTGAATGTATCCGGTAGCGCAAATATGGTTGTCAATCATCTGGAAGCCGACAAGATCGAATGTGATATCGATGGCTCTGGCTCTATAACGATCAAGAAAGGTAATGCGAAAGAAGGAGACTACAGTATCGTCAGCAGTGGTGATATACACGCTTTTGGGTTAGCGGTTCCTCAGCTAAGTTGCAAAGTAACAGGCAATGGCTTAGCGGAAGTACATGCTACCGATAATTTAAAGGCCAACGTAGTCGGTAAAGGAAATATCCGTTATAAAGGCCCGACAGCAGTTCAACAGAGAATAATCGGTAAAGGTACCGTAGAAGAAGTAAAAGAATGAAAACAAGAATTATATACCTATGTCTGCTGGTGATCTTTTCTACGACAGGTTGTATCAGTAAGAATGCTCGAAAAGGTATCAATGGGAACAAGAATATTGTTACCCGCACCATTCAAGTAGATGATTTCGAGGAAATACATCTAGGGTCCAATATCGAATCGGCGAAAAGCATCAATCCGTTCAACAAGAAGAACCGTGCGATATGTAATTACACCCAAACAGATGGCGCCTCCTCGTTGGAGATCAGCATGGACGAGAATTTGTTTGACTTATTGGATATAGAGAATAAGGATCACAAATTAATCATCAAGGCTAAATCCGGCAAGAAGATCTGTCCGACCCATCTGGTATTGAACACAAGTTCCAAGAACCTGAAGGAAGCGGGGATCAGTGGCAGCATCGACTTTATCGCCGATCAACCGCTACAACTGACAAATACGTCTTTTTATATCAGTGGCGTAGGCGACGTGAAATTAGCTGATTTATCTTGTGATACTTTCAAGGTAGCTATATCCGGAGTCGGCAATATTTACTTGAATGGAAACATCAAGAAAGGCAAATACTCCGTATCGGGTGTAGGGCACGTATATGCGTTCGATTGCCCCGTTGAGGATCTGGAATGCGAAGTTTCAGGTGTAGGAGGAATGGAAGTGAACGCTACCCAGAAATTAGACGCTAGCACTTCTGGTGTGGGAAGCGTTAAATATAAAGGCAATCCGGAGCATACGCAGAAATCCGCCTCCGGTGTCGGAAAAATCAAACAAGCAGATTAATCATCCCAAAAATCAATTAGATGAAAAAGATATCACTTTTATTCCTTATATGTGGCTTATTTCTAGTAAGCAGCTGTATCCCTACACAAACCATAAAAGGAGACGGCAATATCACCACGGAAAACATCCCGGTTTCCGAGTATGACTGTCTTGAGTTAGAGGGAGGAGGCATGGTCGTGAATTACACGCAATCCGACGCTCCTGAAGGTTTGGAAATAAAGACAGACCGGAATATCTTCGAGAAATATGAGTTTAATGTAGAGAACCATAAGCTTAAGATCCGTCCGAAAAAAGAATTCAGGAAACATACGAATTTCCGTCCGACCGAGTTCATGGTTACGGCCAACTCCCGCAATCTAAAGAAACTAGCGGCGGCAGGCAGTACCCATGTAAATATAAATTCCCCTCTACAAGCCGAGGAGTTCGAGGCAGGATTAGCCGGTAGCGGGATTATCCAATTCCACGACACGGCCTCTTTTACAAACCTAAAGATAGAGATCGCCGGTAGCGGAGATTTCGTTGGCCATAAAGTGTATTGTGAGGAATTAAACGGGGATATGGCCGGGTCTAACACGATCGTTCTAGGGGGAACCGTAGGCATAGCTGAATTCTCGATCGCCGGTAGCGGTACAGTACGTGCTTTCGATTGTACCATGGATGAGCTTGAGTGCAAGATTGCCGGTAGTGGAGACATAGAAGCCTTTGTCGTAAACAAAATCAAGGCAGAGATAGCCGGTAGCGGTTCCGTAAAATACAAAGGAGATCCCCAAGATATCCAAAAAAAGGTAATGGGCTCCGGTAAGATCGAGAAGGTGGAGTGATTCTTACAACCACCCCTCCTTTTTATACCATTCGATACTTTCTTCCAAGCCTTTACGTAAAGGATAGGCCGGGATAAAACCTAAATCATCTTGAAGAGGCGTGACATCGCAAATCCAGTTACGCTGCTTCAAGATGATGTATTTATCACTATTTAGCGTCATACTTTTCTTCAACAACTTACCGATCCATTCTGAACAGTGGCAAGCGATACGCACCAATCCCAGCGGTATACGGGCATGCAATACCCGCTTCTTTCCTAAGATATCTTGTATCATACGGGCAAAAGACTCATCCGTGTAGACATCTCCGTCGGCTACAAAATAATGCCGGTTCTCTATCTCCTCTTTCTCAAGGGAAAGGAAGGCCACGGTCGCTAAATCTTTTACATAGATAAACGTGATTCGCTGGGGAATAGCGCCTACGGCGAAATCGAGTCCCGACTTTACGCTTTGTATTTCCATGAAATAATCCTTCTCACCCGGCCCGTATACTCCTGTAGGCCGCAAGATCACGTAAGGAAAATAGGTTTGTTTACGGATGTAGTTCTCCGCCTCTAGCTTACTTTGGCCATAAGCCGTGTCCGGCCGCTGCGGATCGTCCAAGTGTATCGGGCGGAAAGTCTTCTCGTCGCCTCGCCCATAGCTGCTTAGGCTGCTCATCAAGAGGAATTTCTTCGGTTTGCAGCCGGCGGCGGCTAAAGCCTCGATAAATCGATGCGTATTCTCGGCGTTCACACGGAAAAAGTTTCGCTTATCCAATGTCTTCGTCAACCCGGCGTTATGGATCACATAATCCCATGCCCCATGCTCACGGGCAAAGTCTGAGAGTTGAGCCGTAAGCGCTTCCTGATCGCCATATTTCAAGTCGATGAAATGAATCCGCTTATCTTGCAGATGCGCTTTACTGCTACCCGCACGGATACCCGCCCACGTCTCATAGCCACGGCGAAGCGCCTCCTCTACCAAGAAACCGCCGATAAAACCACTCGCTCCGGTTATCAATATCTTCATATCCTTCATTTTTCTTTCATATAAAATGTATAATAATACCACAACAACCCGATCCAATTCAAGAACAGGATCGTCAGCATCCAAAGAATCTTTTGTTTCTTACTGATGAAAGGGTTTTGCGATACGGCCTTACATCCGAACAGGATTACGGCAATACCTACGATATAACCGATCTCCGGCAAGCTTATCCAGCAAATGATTTGTGGTATCATAAAAATAGAGTTATTCGTGAAAAAGAATTATTCGTGTTGGTGTTTCTTCAAGACTCGGTGCGGCAAGTCACCATGCCCCACCAACTCGATCGGACAAGCGTATTTCTCGCCCAACCATTCCTCAGAGACATTCGCTCCCGGGTGATAATGCAAAGTCTCGTTTACGCAAGCGATATTTTTCACCATCGTCAAAACCGTACCGATATCATGGGAAACCAAGATGATAGCGCTCTCTTTATTGATATCTTCCAAGAGCTGATAAAAACGAGACTCGAATCGTTTATCCACATACGAATTAGGCTCATCCAAGATCAATACCTGCGGACGGGAGACAATAGAACGCCCCAATAAGACCCGCTGCAACTGGCCGCCGGAAAGCTCACCGATGGCCCTGCCCGCCAACTCCTCCAATCCCATCTGTACGATCACCTCGTCTACACGCTCTCTCTGGGATCTATTGAATGGACGGAACAAAGGTTTCTCCGCGGATAAACCGGAAGAGATCACTTCCCGTACCGAGATCGGAAACTTCTTATCGATCTGGCTCATTTGGGGTAGATAACCGATCTTCAAGGAAGGAACCTCTACATTTTCATCGTAAAAACGAATCGTTCCGGAAATAGGAGGCAATAGACCTAGTATCACCTTTAAAAGCGTCGTTTTCCCGCCGCCATTCGGTCCGATAATTCCCAAGAAATCATTTTTCCACACATCCAGCGTTACGTTACGTAAGGCGATCTTATTACCGTATCCGGCGGTAACCTCTCTCAACTCAATCAGCTTGTCCATCGGCTAACGATTTTGCGATATGAATCATTTCCTTACTCCAATCGTAATCCAGCGGATTGATCGGGATCAGACGGCAACCTGTTTCTTTAGCGATCAACTCGGCGTTCTTCTGGTCAAACTCCCGCTGGATAAACACGACTTTCGCATTATGTTCCCGTGCGGTCTCGACCAGTTCCTTTAATTGTGCGGGAGACGGTTCTTTTCCGTCCATCTCGATGCAAAGCTGGGTCAAGCCATATTCGTTAGCCAAATAGGTCAGGGCCGGATGGTAAATAATAAATGTCTTATTGTCAAGAGAATGTAACAAACCGGAAACGGTCTTTTCCGTCTCTCCGATTTCTTTCGTCAGTTGTTCATAATTCGCTTGGTAATATTCCTTATTCTCCGGGTCCAAAGACACAAAGGCATCCAAAGTGTTCTTGGCGATCACCTTCGCTCCAGAGATAGAGCTCCACGTATGCGGATCGACGCCTCCGGGATGATGATGGTGGTGGTGATCATGTTCCTCTTCTTCCTCGGGGCTTTTAAGTAAATCAATTCCTTCGGACAGGTCAAAAACCTTGAGTCCCGGATTATTATTCCGGATATTATCCATCCAAGCCTGTTCGAACCCGATCGATCCGATCCTTAAATAGCCTTGGCTTTTACCCACCTGCACCATTTGCTGCGGTGTAGGATCATACGTCTCCGGACTTTGCCCTGCCGGAACCACACAATTAATCTTAAATTTATCTCCGGCTATCTTCTCCGCAAAATACCGTTGCGGCTCAATCGTCACGGAAACGATCCTCTCATCTGCCCGCTTATCGCCGCAGGCCATAAGTATCAAGACGAAAAGAGCTGATATCAATACCTTAAATTCTTTCATACCACATATATATTTTCGCAAAGGTAACGAATATCGGGTAATAAGGCAGCAAGGAGACGATTCAAAGTTATCAGGAAGCAGTCTGACAAAATCCCCGTATTACAACCGATAAGTAATAATACGGGGATTTTATAGGGAAAAAATAGGCTACTCTATTTTTACTCGGCCAGCCATTTATTCATCTGTGTAAGGATCCGCTCCTTCATATCCTCCGGCATATTGCCGATACGGGCACGATGGCTGCCTCGGGGCTGGATATAGATTTGCTCGTTCTTCTTGCCTTTGAAAGCGGGAACCATGGCCGCGCTCCACGGGTCGATCTCGCCATAGATGAAGATCATTTTCGGATCGTTGTCTTTCAAGAAGTTATAGATCTTGTGGTACAGAGCCGGACGGAAGTCTACTTTACCGACCAGTTCCTCGGGAAGCATGATACGGTTTAGGTATCCATGGGCGCTATCGATCGTAAGGTATTTCTTGAAAGGTTTTACGTCATAGCCATAATAACCGAGCTCACGGGCAGCTTGTACGAAGAAAGAGATATTCGGCTGGTTCTCGGCGAAATAATCAGGACCGCTGATTTCCATCAAATGATCGAAGAGCGCCTGATCGTCGGCAGACTTGGAAGGGATCATACTTACCGAAGTTCCCCACTGCCAAAGAGCGAATGAATATTCCAGTACGCAATAATCCAATACCTCGGGCATCGGGATACGGAATGTCAGGTTTTTATTCTTACAATAGCTCTCCAATAAAGGAAGCATATCGGACTTACGTTTCAAGACTTCCAATTGAAAATCCTGTATCCTCTCGCGTTCCGCTTTCGTACCTACCTTACGTAAGAAAGGTTCGTGGCGGCCATCCTCTACACCTTTACATAACGGACCGACATAAGGAACGGAGAAATCCACGTCGTCCGGGAAAAAGGCACGGTAAAGCATTGTAGTCTGCCCCCCCTTACTGATACCGGTACTGATCCATTTTCCCGGATAGATCTGCTTGAATGTATTGCGGACGTTATGTAAATCGTACGCAGAGTTCTCGGCGGTCAGATAATCCCAGTTTTTAGGTTCCGGCGTCGACTCCAAGAAATAACGGTACTCCACGAATACTAAGTTCGCATTCAATAGTTTAGATAGTTCTTCTTGATATTTCGGATTGAGCGCATAAGCCGCTCCATATCCTTCGGTCACGATAATGGTAGGACGATCATAACCTACATGGCCTACGATAACCCGTTGCGTAAATGTTCCGGCGGCGGGGTCTTTCGGATCGACCTGCTGAGTAATACGTACTACATATTTCTCCGGATAATAATCGGATTGAAGTTTTTCAATGCCACTAATTCCTTTTAGAGCGGCAAGCTTCTCTTGTAAATCTCCGGGAGCGGCCATTACCGTCATCACCGACAGGAAGAAAAGAAGCAAGAAGTTAAATGTTCTTCTCATGGTAATTTAGTCTTTTAGATATTGTATTGTTCGTAATAATCCCTCATATTTGGCGCGTTTCACCGCCGAATGCGCAAAGATACGATTATAATCCTCACGGCTCAATGCCTTGAGGTCGTCTTTTTTAAGGGAGAGCAAAGAAGGGGTGGGATGAAAGGCTGCTACTGCCGTAGGCATAGCGAAGCGGTTCCAAGGACAAACGGCTTGGCAGGTGTCGCATCCATAGATACGGTTACCTAAAAGGACGGCTTGCTCAACAGGGATTTCTCCACGATGCTCAATCGTAAGATAAGAGATACATTTACGGGCATTCAAACGTTTCGGCCCTTCCAAGGCTCCGGTAGGACAAGCGTCCAAACAGCGGATGCAGGAACCGCAGTGATTCTTTTTGGGGGAATCATAGGTATCGACTACCAAAGTTGTCACGATCTCCCCAAGGAAAAAGAAAGAGCCTTTGCCCGGGATGATTAGATTCGTATTCTTTCCGATCCATCCCAAACCGGCTTTCCAAGCCCAATAACGCTCTAACAGAGGGGCGGAGTCCGTGAATACACGGGCCTCATTGTTGGAGGGATGATGCTCGGTTATCGCTTTCCATAATTGGCGAAGTTTATCCTTTACGACCCCGTGATAATCTTCTCCGTACGCATAATACGAGATATAAGGTTCCGCCGGATTCCGGAGAACTTTCGGATAATAATTCAAGGCTACTGAGATAACTGATTTGGCACCTTCCACCAAGCCATCCGGATTGAGACGGATTTCCCGATGATTCTCCATGTATTTCATTCCAGCATGGTAGCCTTCCGCGATCCATTGGTCAAAATAAGCCTCCTCGCTCCCGGCCTTCGCTACTTCAGCGATACCGCAAGCGGAGAAGCCTAACTCCATAGCTTTATCTTTTATAAACTGGGAGATACCCATTATTCAAAAACTTTAAACTCGTAGCCTTCCTTTAAGAGCCATTCGACAGCCCGGGGCATTGCCTCACGCATATTGCGCTCGGCTTTCAAGGAATCGTGGAAGACGATAACGGAACCATTACGGGTATAGTTCTTTACCACGTTGAAGACACCGTTCGGAGTCATATGAGGGCTATAGTCACGGGTGACCACGTCCCACATCACGATATGATAATGGCGGCGAAGCCATACTACCTGCGGAAAACGCATATGCCCATGAGGAGGCCGGAATAAATTGCTGGGAATATATTCGGCTGCCTTTTCCACATTCGCCAAATAATTCTTCGTCCAGAACTTGATACCTTGGATATGGTTGAACGTATGGTTACCGACACGGTGCCCACGATCTATCACCATCTGGAAGACCTCGGGATGCTTACGTACATTATCCCCTACCATAAAAAAGGTAGCCTTGATCCCATACGTATCCAATATATCTAAAACCCAAGGGGTAACCTCGGGAATCGGGCCATCGTCGAAGGTGAGATACACACACTTCTTCTCTGCCGGTATTCGCCAAGTTACCCCCGGGAACAGTGCCCTGTAAAACCAAGGCGGTTGTTCTATAAACATACTTTGTTAGTCTTTTGCCACTGATCCGTACGCCATACGGTAATTATCAAATTCCTCTTGATAAGGCTTAGCGAACTCCGGATTGTATTGTTTGCTTACACGCAATACCTCTTGGAGAACCGCCAAGTTATGACCTAAATCACTCTCGACAGATGATAATTGCCCCGGACGCAAACGGAAATACCAGTTTATACTGCGCAACGCATTGTCCGCTATACCTTTATAAACCATCTCCGCCTTCTCCTTCTGGCCCAACTCGTAATACAGCTCACCTAAAGAAAGAGCGCTATAATCCAACGGAACATTCTCGGGAGGCAATACTTCCATCGCCTTATCCAATACGTTCAGTGCCTTCTCATTCTTACCTTCCGCAACCAAAGCGGCAGCCAACTTACTGAACAACGCGATACGATAGCTCTTGCACATCCGCATTACATTCTCATCCAAGTACACACCCGGCGTATTGACACCACCCCATTTGAACTTATTCATCACGTTGTCATACATCTTCTCCGTATTGATCGAACGAACAGTTCCCTGTGTCTCCATCGGAACGATCTGATAAGCCATACCGGTCTGCTGGAAGTACGGATCCAATTTCACGAACTGATCCGGGCTTACGGTAATCGCGTAATAGATCGGACGGTTCCAGTCATTCGTCTGCAACATATCCAAGATAATCAACTCTTGCTTACCCAAGACATCCTTGCCTTTCAAGTCAATCTTCATCTCTTTCTGCAAATACGGCAAGTTAGCGGTATCGATCACGCCGGCAGCCATAACCGCGGCGGAATCTACCCCCATCGTCAATGTCTGCGCAGGAATATAATCTAATTCTTGATTGATACCCGGGATCTTCTTAAACTTCGGATCGTTGCTACGAACGAAATCAAGAGCGGTCTTCAGATCGATCGACTTATCCGTCATCGGGAATACATAAGCGGCATCACGAGTACCTTGCACATAATCCTCCGGTTGCCAAGAGATTGGAAGCGGATCGGATTCGTACGCTTGCTTCTTCATTTGGTTGATATACCAGTCGGTTTGCAAATAGCTCGTATTACATACACGTACATCCGTACGGATACCTTCCACCTCCTGTGCGTACCACAACGGGAACGTGTCATTATCACCATTCGTAAATATGACAGCGTTCGGCTCGCAAGATTCCAAATAGTTCGCACCAAAATCACGGCAAACATAACGGTTCGAGCGATCATGGTCGTCCCAGTTCTGCGCACCCATCTGGATAGGAACCAACAAGCACAGTACCGTAGCGACAGAACCCGCTATCACCGGAGATAACTTGCCATACTTCTGCAATCCTTTCGCCAAGGCCGCCACACCGAAACCGATCCATATACAGAACGCATAGAATGATCCGGCATACGCATAGTCTCGCTCACGAGGTTGATACGGCGTCTGGTTCAAGTAAAGCACGATCGCGATACCCGTCATAAAAAACAAGAAGAACGTGATCCAGAATCCCTGAATGCCCTTCTTTCCGGCATAAGCTTGGAATAGAAGCCCCAAGATACCCAACAGAAGCGGTAACATATAATATACGTTATGCCCCTTATTGTTGACGATATCGAACGGCATATCCTCTTGCGGACCCACTAAAGCCTCATCAATAAACGGAATACCGGTTATCCAGTTACCATTCGACACCTCACCATGACCTTGTATATCGTTCTGCCGTCCGGAGAAATTCCACATGAAATAACGCCAGTACATGAAATACAGCTGATAAGCGAAGAAATAACGCAGGTTCTCGACAAATGTAGGTTTCATCACCGTCACCATCTCGCCACAACGGTTGAACTTCACCGGTGTACCCTTTATCTGCGCCCATTCCTTATAGGCCGATACATGATTTCCAGCGCTACTATACATACGGGGGAAAAGCATACTCAACTCATCCACGTATTCGTATTCCGTATCGTAACGAGAGATATAATAATGATCCTTCTCGTTTTTATCTTTCTTAATGACACGGCTCCAAGTCGGCTCACCCTCTTTCGATACAGGTACGCAAGTGCCGCCTTGGTTCTCACGCTTCACCTCAGAGACATAGGTCTGACCGTAGATCAACGGAGTCTTACCGTATTGCTCGCGAGCCAAATAGGTACGCAAGGTAAAGATATCTTGCGGAGCGTTTTGGTTCATAGGCGTATCGGCTGTCGCACGGATCAATGTCAAGGCATAGGATGAATAACCCACTACAATTACCATCAAGCAGACCAAGATCGTATTCAGCATCTTGATATTTACCTTCTTGCTCATGAACAAATAAGCCGTCAAGGCAGCCGTGAGGATCACGGCGATCACGTAGCCACTACCGATAAACGGAATACCCAACAATACGATCGAGAGAATAAAGGATATCTTCATCCGCACCGGATGGATCTCGTCTTGCATCGTCTCCCAGATCGCCCAGATCAAGGAAGCCGCCAAGATAATTACGAACGCATATACACCCGAGTTATACGGCATACCGAACGTATTGACAAACAACAGCTCGAAATAACCGCAAACCTCAACCAAGCCTTGTACGACACCATACATCATCAAGCCCACGATAGCGAACGACACCAATAAAGCGATCAGCGTACCCTTCATCGTAGGATTCGGGAATTTCTTATAATAATATACCAGCACGATAGCCGGGATACACAATAAATTCAGCAAATGGACACCGATACTCAGACCCATCAAATAAGCGATCAGCACGATCCAACGATCGGCATGCGGACGATCGGCGGCTTCTTCCCATTTCAGGATCAACCAGAATACCAAGGCGGTAAACAAGGAAGAATAAGCATATACCTCGCCCTCCACGGCGCTAAACCAGAAAGTATCGCTAAACGTATAAGCCAAAGAACCTACCAAACCGCAACCCATGATCGTAATCATCTGTCCCAGAGACATCGTCTTATCGTCTTCCACGATAATCTTACGAGCCAAATGAGTAATACTCCAGAAAAGGAATAAGATCGTCAGGCCGCTAAAGAGGGCGGACATCGTATTGACCATTACCGCCACCTTGGAAGGGTCCGAGGCGAACTGCGTAAATAAATTGGCTGTTAACATGAAGAAAGGAGCTCCGGGCGGATGCCCTACTTCCAATTTGTATGCCGAAGAGATAAACTCACCACAATCCCAGAAACTGGCGGTGGGTTCCATTGTCATCAGATAAACGGTAGAAGCGATCAAAAAAACGACCCACCCCAACACGTTGTTGATTAGTTTGTACTTTCCCATACTTTGTATAAGTGTGATAATTAATTGTTTCTACTTGCATACCCACACGGGCAGTCGGCCGCAAAGGTAATCATTTACGTTTAATACCTAACGTTCCATTCCCCTATAAATTATATAGAATAGATTAGAATTATATTAAACAAACCTTATCACTCAAGTGTTAATAGAATAGTTGAGTATTAAAATTATAGGGAGATGAAAGAAAATTATGAACTAATTGATAATGAAGAACGCCACCAATATGAATTTCATATAGAGCGATACGTTCCCAGAATAGAGTATATAAAAAATAAGGATGGGGTAATTTATCTCACCCACACTGAGGTTCCCATGGAGCTTGGAGGTAAAGGAATTGGTAGCCAATTGGTGGAGAAAGTGCTCTTGGATATCGAGAAGAAAGACTTACGTCTCGTTCCGTTATGTCCGTTCGTAGCTGGATATATCCAGAAGCATCCGGATTGGAAACGCATCGTAATGAGTGGTATACATGTTTAATATTTATAACAAAATTATATGGGCAAGAAGATCGAATATACGAATGGTGAACTCACCATTATCTGGCAACCGGAGTTATGTCAACATGCCGGTATCTGTGTAAAGACTCTTCCCGGTGTCTATAAGCCGAAGGAGAGACCCTGGATACAGATAGAGAACGCGACAACCGCGGAATTAATTGCCCAAATCAATCAATGTCCGTCTGGCGCGTTGACATACCGAATGAATAAAGAGGTGAAATGAGGCCCCCCCGCCTGTCTCATCTTGATAGAAAGGAGTATTCCGTATCGGATACTCCTTTTTTCGCCATAAGGACCTCTTTCTATGATTTTTTGCTAGTTTTGTGATCTAGATTCACTATCAATGAAACAAATATGATAAAAAGACATTCTATCTTAACGGCAATCCTGCTTTGTTTCGTCGCTTTCACACAAGTGATGGCACAAGAGATGCAGGAACCCGAACCGCTTCCGATCGACCCAAAGGTTCGATACGGGAAATTGAGTAACGGATTGACCTACTACATCCGTCACAACGATCAGCCCAAAGACCGGGCAGACTTTTACATCGCCCAAAACGTAGGCTCCATCTTAGAGGAAGAGAATCAACGAGGTTTGGCTCACTTCTTGGAACATATGGCATTCGACGGCAGTAGGAACTTCCCGAATAACGGGATGGACGAATATATCGAGAGTGTAGGTATGCGCAGCGGGGAAAACTTCAACGCCTATACCTCCTTTGATGAGACCGTCTACATGATTACCAACGCCCCTGTCAACAAAAGCGGCGTGGTTGATTCTTGCTTATTGATCCTTCACGATTGGTCCGGGTTCCTAGCCTTGACCGACTCGGCTATCCAGAAAGAACGTGGGGTCATCCGTGAAGAATGGCGTACCCGACAGGATGCCCAGACTCGTCTATGGGAGCAGCAACTACCCAAGATGTACCCGGGAAGCCGTTACGCGAACCGGATGCCGATCGGTTCGATCGACGTGATCGAGAACTTCAAGCCGGACGAGTTGCGGGCTTACTACAAAAAATGGTATCGTCCGGACTTGCAAGCGATTATCGTCGTGGGAGACGTAAATGTAGATCAAGTGGAGGCAACGATCAAAAAGATGTTCGCCGATGTCCCTGCCCCGGTCAACCCGGCAAAACGGGAACAAGTATCGGTTCCCGACAATGATCTACCTCTGATCTCGATCGCCAAAGACAAGGAGGCATCCAATACGATCCTTTATATCTTCTATAAACACGATAAATTACCCAACGACTTGAATCGTACGATTGCCGGATTGGTAAAGGACTATATCCAGCAAATATGCGCGTCGATCATGGACGAGCGTTTCGATGATATCTTACATCAAGCGAATCCTCCGTTTATCTATGCCCAAGCCTACGACGATGATAATTTCATGATCGCGAAGAGCAAGGGAGCATGGACCGTAGCCGCTCTTGCCAAGGAAGGCGAGATCGATTCCACACTGACCACGCTTGTCAAAGAGACCCAACGGGTAAAACAATATGGCTTTACGCCATCCGAGTATGAACGGGCACGCATCAACGTGTTGAAACAATACGAGTCCGCTTACAACGAGCGGAATAACCAAAAAAACGACGCTTATGTTCGTGAATATGTGAATCATTTCACCAACGGCGGTTATATCCCGGGCATTGAGATGGAATACACGCTATTGAACCAGATCGCCCAGAATATCCCGGTAGAGCAAGTCAACCAATATATCCAAGATATGATCGGAGAGGATAATATCGTGATCGGGTTAACCGGACCGGATAAAGAAGGTATAAAATATCCGACCGAGGAGAACCTGCTCCGTACATTCCTCAAAGCACGACAGATGCCGGTAGAGCCTTATAAGGAAACTGTCTCCAACGAGCCTTTAGTCCCGACCTTGCCGACCCCGGGCCAGATCACGGAGACAAAGACCGGCCAGCCCTTCGGAGCGACGGTATTTACCTTAAGCAATGGTATCAAGGTGGTATTAAAGCCTACCGAATTCAAGAAGGACGAGATCATCATGACCGCTACCAGCCCGGGAGGAAGCACTTTATTCGGCACGAAGGATATTGATAACTTAAAAGTTTTCAATGACGTGATCGAGATAGGTGGATTGGGCAATTTCTCCGCCACGGATCTAAGTAAGCGTCTGGCCGGAAAGAAGGTATCTTGCGCCCTATCGCTCAGTCAAGATAGTGAGAACGTGAACGGAATGGCCGCTCCTTCCGATTTGCGAACCTTATTCGAGTTAATTTACCTTAGCTTCACGGCTCCCCGCATGGACGAGGAGGCCTACGCATCTTTCGAGACACGGACAAAAGCGCAATTGCAGAATATGGAGTTAAATCCGATGGTCGCTTTCAGCGACTCTTTGTCTAAAGCGGTTTACGGAGATAATCCTCGTGCGTCACGTCTTCGTCCACAAGATTTCGAACATATCAGTTATCCTCGTATCATGGAGATGCGCAAGGAACGCTTCTCGGATGCTTCCGGTTTCGTATTCACGTTTGTAGGTAATATCCAGATTGATAGTATCCGTCCGTATATAGAGCAGTATTTAGCGACATTGCCATCCCAAGGAAAAATTGAGAAGGGAAATCCGGCGGAGGTTCCATCGATGCGTAAGGGAGACTATATGAATCGATTCAACCGCTCCATGGAAATCCCGAAAGTAACGGTAGCCAACCTCTATACCGGACAGATGGAGTACAATCTGGAGAATATCATCACCGCTACCGCATTGAAACAAGTTATGGACTTGGTATATTACGAGAAGGTACGCGAGAAAGAAGGAGGAACGTATGGCGTCGGTGTATCCGCTAGAATCTCACCTTTCCCGGAAGGAAGAACGACATTACAGATATTCTTCGATACGGACCCGGCCAAGTGGGAGCAGATGAACACGATTGTCCGCAATGAGTTGAAACGGCTTTCCGAGGTAGGCCCTCGTCAAGAAGATTTCAAGAAAACACAGGATAACCTGCTGAAACGTCATGCGGAAGTCTTGCAGGAGAACAGCTATTGGTTGAACGTATTGGATGATTATTATTATAAAGGATTTGATACCGATACGGATTATGAGTCGATTGTTAAGGCGCTGACTCCCGAGAAGATAAAGGCATTCGCCCAAAAGCTTTTGGGACAGGGTAACCGGGTAGAAGTTATCATGCAACCCTAGTTACTATTTTGAGAGGATGAGACGGGGCGTGCCCCGTCTCTACTTTGATTTCTTTAGTTTAAAATGATCGAATCCTTCCCCATAAACCCCGATTACGGCGCTTTGGGATACAAAGGCGGTCGGATCAATATCATTAATGATACGGAAAATCGTAGTGGATTGCCGTTTTTTAGCGAGCACGAACATCATCTTCTGTTCTTGCCCCGTATATAACCCGGTAGCATCGATCACCGTAACCCCTCGGTGCAACGCATTAATCTCCTTACCAATCTCTTGATACTTCTTCGAGATGATAAAGAATTGCACGGACTGGCGAGCACTGTTCACGATCTGATCCAGCACGAAACTACAAACATATAACGTTACAAAACCATATACCACTTTCTCCCAATCCTTTAGCACGAAATAACTGGAGGTGATAATAATCATATCGCAGATCATCATGACCCGCCCCAGCGTTATATCCCGGTATTTATTGATGATAGCGGCAATAATATCCGTTCCACCCGTACTACCGTTCGAGGAGAAAGCGATACCGATACCACTTCCGCAGAAGGAGGCTCCCAGCACACATGCCATAAACGGTTGATCTTGTAATAAATGCATCCCGGCTGTCAGCTCCTGGATAAGGGACAAGAAAAAAGTAAGCGTAAACACGGCGAAGATCGTCTTGATACTGAACTTAAAACCTAATATTTTCAAGGCAAGCATCAGCAAGACGGCATTAATGAGGAAGTAAGTGTACTGAACGGGAAATCCCGTAGCCCAGAAAACAATGGAAGCGATACCCGGCACTCCACCTGTCGTAATGTCATTCGGCAAAAGGAAAACGGTCCATCCGATACCGTAAAGGATCATCCCAAGAGCGATCATTAAATAGTCCCGTGTCTCCCGAAGCAGGACTTGTCTGGATAAGGAAGAAATTGATAAAGTAGATTTCATCTCATTTGTTTATTTTTAGCGGGCGCAAAGGTAATGAAAGTTATTGATAGGAAATGCTTCACCTTATATTTAGCCGGAAATATAATGGTTCACTTTCCCCTATTTACAGAGACGTAAGCAAAAGCCAAGGAATGTTAACTATTTATTAGTAATAACCCCTTTTATATAACATCACCTTTATTTAGAAAAGCTCTATAAACGAGAACATGAAGGAGAAAGCAGGCATTTATACGCCTTTTCCACGCAAAAAGAACCGTTTTTTGATAAGAATACCCTCGTTAGATTACACATATAGTCCCGTTCACCCACGCCTGTACAGGCGTAAACCCACACATATAGTCACGATAGGCTACACATATGGTCATAATGGGCGACATGACTACCTTATAATGGGCATTGTTGCCCCCTAACGACTGGGCCATAAGGCATAAGATATGAGATAGGATGAATTAATTTCGCTAGAATAAAAGCCCGTTTTTCAACAAGTCACTAGCGGATAGACGATTGCTGTTTTTTTCTTTCGTTTTTAGGAGCGAGACGTACTTTGGCCCGAAATAATCGATTCTCAAGGACTTTAGTTTACAAATTGTCACATTGATATTCTAACCGGAACACGCATAAGCCCTTTCACCCAATTGTAGAGACGGGGCGTGCCCCGTCTCTACAACCAAGTATGTATGAGCTGCAAATATAGACTTACAATCTCACATTCTCCATTTCCTCACACTTCTCTTCCCGCAAGCGTTGAATATCCTTGATCTGGCGATCGAAAAACGTGAGCAAGTCATTGATGAGCCGTCCGTTCTGGGATAAAAGCAAAACCCCATCCATCAATTGCGTTGACAGGTAGCGAACTTTCATATTACTTACATGCTGATCGGGACGCTGCAGATAAACGGCCATACATCTGTACAAAATTGGTGCTATTTGTATCCACGGCAGTTTTAGACCTACCAACAGATTTTTAACGCTTTGCAACTGATGGTTCAGATAATCAAGGTCATCCGCATCTCTCTCAAAACAGAAAGCTTCTTTCAAGCGTCGTGCCTCTTCCTTAAAAAATACATCACTCAACATTTCCATGTTCGAAACCGGAGCGTCTTGCTCTGAACCGACAGGTTCAGTTACGGAATAGATCTTTTCCTCTTCCATAATATATTAGTTGTAAGCAGGCAGAAAAAAGAACGGTCCCGCCTGACCCGTTGATCAACACTTTACCAGAAAGCTGGAGGCACATTAATGCACTCCACGGGGGTACGGAACCGTCATATCGGATCGGTTACAGGCAAAAAAATGCCTGCAACCGAATAGAAGCAGGTATTCTACTCTGCTTTCTGGTTTTAAAATGTTGATCACAGCAAATATACTTCTTTTTCCGGATATACAACCTATAAAGGATAAATAATGTCTAGTAAGTAAAAAATCCGGAGATGATACCTCTGTTTTTACAAGCTATGCTGGAACATCCAAGCCAGATAATCCGGTTCGGCGAAAGCGTTATCCCAACTGTTATGGTCTACACCGGGAAATTCCTTATAACGGACATCAGCTCCTGCTTTCTTCAATGCTTCATTAGCGTCACGGGAGAATTGTACATCGACTACGCTATCGGAGCCGCCATGATAAATACTGAAAGCCGTCTTGCCCTTAAAGTTTGCCAAACGTTGCAAATTTGCTCCACCACAGATCGGGGTGGCAGCGGCAAACAGGTTCGGGTAACGCATCACGATATCGAACGTGCCCATACCTCCCATTGATAGGCCGGTTACGTAAATGCGTTTCGTATCGACCTTACCTTCCGCTATATAACTATCCAATAATTCCTTGACGGCGGCCATCGATTGTGTGGCCGGAGCATTCAACGGATAGAAACGCTTTCCTTCTTTTCCGGCGTTCAATCCCTTATATTCAGACCAAGTCTTCTCGGCCGGGCATTGAGGCGCTATAATGATAGCCGGATATTTGGTTTGATTCTCGAAAGAAGCGAACATATCGCCACCATGTATTAATTGGGCCTCATTATCCGACCCTCGTTCGCCCGCTCCGTGCAGGAACAGGATTACCGGGTATTTCTGCGCCGGATTATAATCTCGGGGATACAGAACCCGATAATTCAATTGATAACCATCACGAGCCGTAAACTGCTTTTTCAAAAAACTAGCCTTATCACCAGCATATCCAGCAACGGAGAGAAGAAGGCAAAGAGACAGAAAAAAAATACTTCTAAGTGTTTTCATAATCATATATTCAAATGTAAATACTATCTACTTAGATCGATAACTTCCGCAAATATAATTAAATAGTCTGTTAAGGCGTTGTATAATATCAAGATTAAAATTACTTTTGCAATAAAAGGATATAGGATATGAGTCCAAGGACTATACTAATAAATGGATTTGATTAATTCAAACAATAATTGAACATGAGCGAGTTATCAAAGACAAATGGAACAACCACTTCGGCAAATAATAGAGCTGAGGTAACACATATTTCCCGCAATGGCTTAATATTGTGGGTAAAGGATCGGGAATATTATTTACCTTACGACAAATTCCCATGGTTCAAACGTGCTGCCGTAGATGACGTGTTTAATGTCCAACTATTAGGACGTGAGCGGATTCGTTGGGATGCTTTAGATGTAGATTTGAGCTTGTCTATCATAGCAAATCCAGATAAATACCCGTTAGTAAGTAAATAATCGAATATTGTATGTATTTTGTAGAGACAGATTGTCCTATCTCTACAAAATACATTTGAAAATGATACCGGAAGATTATTGGGCTTCCTGTATTTTTGTCGCTTCTGATACACCGTTCTCGTTGAATGCCTCGATGGTGAAATAATAAGGCTGGTCGGTGGACAGACTCTTTAAAAGTAATTCATTCTTTCCGTATAGGAGCCATGAATTGTATAGTTTATCGGGAGCGATGCCCCAACGGATGTTGTAGCCTTGGCTGTTTTTGACAGCGTCCCAAGTGATCATAGCGTCACGGCGATCCGCTTGGCGAACGACCTTGAAGTTCTTCACCGTCGCAGGTTTCTTGCCCTCACCGATACCGAACACACGCAAGTCCGAGATCGCCAGATGAGGCGTAGGGACCTCTATGTTCTTATAACGGACATAACGGACACGAGCCGGATTATCCACTTGTACGTAATCGTTCGGGACATCCTTATAATTATTCCGGCGATCCACCAACGTTACCCAATCCTGCCCGTCCAAAGAGCCTTCCACCGCATAACGGTGGCGTAAACCGGGAATACGTCCATACATATTCGATTGATGATCGTGATAATTCACTTGCACGGCATACACCGTAGCGGGAGCCTCCAGATCGATCTCTACCCATTCAGTATCTCCATTCGTGCGAGCCATCCAGAATGTCTTACATTCCTCATCCGTCAAGTTGGCCGGAAGGAAATTGGCGGAAGTCTTGGGACGGTTCGATTCCGTGAATCCTTGCGCGGCGGGAGCGGAACCCTCCGCATACGAGGAAGCTTTCACCGGCTTTTTATAAGAAAGCAACATCCACCCCGTAAACTCTCCTTTCTTTCCCGGCTCGGCGGGAGCGTAATGCGGATAATCACCGAAGTTATTATCACAATACATAATGCCCTCCTTATCGAAGAAAGTAGGATACATGCAGAGGCGACGCTCCCAATTCACCGTAGCCGAGAGAGACATAGAGGCGAAATGCCAATAATTACCTCCCGGCCCCACCAAGGTACTTCCGTGTCCGGCACCATTCATGAAACCACCGGGCTTATAGCTTACCGGGTTATGCGATTGGTATTTATACGGACCTAATGGGGAGTCCGCCACATAAACACCATCGGCATATACGTTGAATTCCGTACCGGGGGCGGCATACTGCATATAATATTTACCGTCGTGCTTGGTCAGCCAAGCACCTTCCATATAGCCCCCCAATACCGTATCGGTATGGTTCTCGCCAAAACGTTCCCAGCCATGCTTCGGCATATCCAAGCCGAAAAGCTCGACCGTCTCACCCTCGATCAAGAAACGGTCATCCTTATTCAGTTTCTTGCCCCGAAGCGGATAAACATTGGAAGAGCCCCAGAATAAATAAGCTTGCCCGTCATCATCGATGAATAAATCCGGGTCTTGTAGGTCGTGGAGTATAGCAGGAGTAGCGTTCCAATTACCCGATTTCGGATCATCGGTATAAAGAACGCTCATGGAGCCGGACGGATCACCCATCACATAAAGCACGGAATCCTTATAATTATGAGCGGCGGGAGCGTTGGAACCCTGAGGATACCAGTTTTTACCGGGAGTGATAAAATCCCAGTTCAACAAATCTTTCGAATGCCAGTAGCCATGCGAACGGGTTACGAACATATAATACTCGCCCCGGAATTCTACGACAGCGGGGTCCGCACCCGAACGGTAAGACAGGTTGTTCGATGAGTTATAAATCATATACGTATAATCCACATTAAGCGGATTACAATACGTATTCGCCCGCATGGATTGAGCGGTGGCGGAACCTCCGGAAGCAGCCAAGAATAGAGCGGAAAAGATATATTTTGATAATAGTTTCATGTTGATATGTATTAATTTTTACCGCAGAGAGAAAGAAGACTGATTCGTCTCGTCGGCAGAATTCAAGCCTACCCAAACCGTGAAATCACCCGGCTCGGCTTTCTTCTGCATATCGATACCATAGAAAGCCAGCAAAGCTTCGTCAATCGTGAAAGAGACTTGCTTCTTCTCGCCCGCTTTCAAAGCCACCTTCTCGAAACCTTTTAGCTCTTTAACCGGACGGGTCACGCTACCCGCCAAGTCGCGGATATACATCTGGACGACCGTCTCGCCATCCACCTTACCCGTATTCTCTACCTCAGCCGTTACCGTGATCTTGCCCCCTTTCGTGAAAGAGTTCTGATCCAGCTTCATAGAGTTCACGGCGAAAGTCGTATAGCTCAAGCCATAACCGAACGGGTACAACGGTGTGTTAGGCACATCCATATATCTGGATTTATAATCCGTATCCGGAGCTTCCGGAGGAACCGGGCGGCCTGTCGGTTTCTGGTTGTAATACAGAGGCAATTGACCTACCGTACGAGGGAAAGACATCGTCAGGCGAGCGGACGGATTATAATCGCCACTGATCACATCGGCCATACCATGACCTGCCATCGTACCCAGATACCAAGCCTCCAAGATACCGTCGACATGCTGATCCTCCCAAGAAAGATCCAAAGGACGTCCGTTCACCAAGATCAAACCTAGAGGTTTACCCGTCTTTTTCAATTCTTTCAACAAGGCTTGTTGAGCGCCCGGCAATTTCAAGTCCGTACGGCAAGCGGCCTCACCACTCCAGTTGAAATCCTCGCCCATAGCCGCCAATACGATATCCGCACGGCGAGCCGTAGCGATCGCCTCAGCGAATTTAGATGAATCATCAGTCAAGAGATCACATCCCTCGGCATAAATGAACTTCACGTTCGTACCGGCATATTTCTCGGTCAGACCCTCGAACAAAGAGATACTCTCCTCACGCTCACCCCGGCCGGCCCACTCGCCATTCTGGTTGATCTTATCTTTTACCATCGGGCCGATCAAGGCTACCGTAATATGCTTATCCTTCGAGATCGGGAAGAAGTTATTATCATTCTTCAAAAGGACGATCGAGCGAGCGGAAGTCTCACGAGCCTCTTGCAAGAACTCCGGCTTCATGATCGTATTCTTCTCACGCTCATTGTCCAAGTAACGATATGGATCATCGAACAAGCCCAAGAGGAACTTCATCTCCAAGATGCTCGCCACGGCACGGTTGATATTCTCTTCCGAGACTTTACCCTCTTTCACGGATTGTACAAGATATTGGTTGTAGATGCCACCCGTCATATCCATATCGATACCGGCGTTCGCAGCCAGTTCCCCAGCCTCCTTGTCATTTCGCACGATACTATGGGCTACCATCTCATTGATACCGGTATAATCGGTAACCACGAAACCATTGAAGCCCCAGTCCTTACGTAACAAATCGGTCATCAACCATTTATTACCCGTGCTGGGCACTCCGTTGATCTCATTGAAGGAGGCCATGAACGTAGCGACTCCCGCTTCCTTAGCCGCTAAATAAGGCGGCATATAATAATTCATCAATGTATTTTGCGACAACTCGGACGTATTATAATCACGTCCGGCCTCAGCGGCCCCATAAGCGGCAAAGTGCTTGCAACAAGCCAAGACCGTATTCACGTCGGCCAACGAACGCCAATCGTTTCCTCCTTGGAAACCCTCGACACGGGCCTTCGCGATCAAGCTTCCCAAATACGGATCCTCACCGGCACCTTCCATTACACGTCCCCAACGGGCATCCCGGGAGATATCCACCATCGGGGCGAACGTCCAAGCGATACCGGAAGCGCTCGCCTCATCCGCCGCGATCGCCGCGCTTTTACGCATCCGCTCCAAATCCCAAGAGCAGGATTCCGCCAACGGCATCGGGAAAATCGTACGATAGCCGTGCACGACATCATAACCAAACAATACGGGTATCTTCAAACGGCTCTCGGACAGAGCCATCTCTTGCATTTTACGTACGCCATCTACCGTATATACATTAAACAAGCTTCCTACAAGACCTTGTTTCAGCAAAGTCTCATAATCCCCCGTCATAACCGGGCCGGTCACATCCCAGTTACAGGAGTATTGGGCCATCTGCCCCACCTTTTCCTCCAAGGTCATTAAAGAGAGCACAGAATCTACACGGCGTTCAATATTTTTGTCGCCGCTGAAGCTTTTCCAGCCACTTACAGCGGGTTGCTGGCATCCACCTAAGGTAGCGGCAACGGCCGCACCAGCGATAAAAGTCGTTAACCTTTTCATTATTCGTATCTGTATTATTTGTTCCAAGTTACCTGCGCCGATTTCACGTCCCGGGAGTTCGTACCTACGTAAATATTGAATAAGCCCGGTTCCCAGATGTATTCCAATGCGCTGTTATAAAATTTCAAGTCTTCCGGCGTAATCGTAAAAGAGACTTTTCGGCTCTCACCCGGTTTCAAGGAGATCTTCTGGAAGTTCTTCAACTCTTTCATCGGACGGGAGATGCTGGCAGCCGGATCGCCGATATATAACTGTACGACTTCCTCGCCCTCTAGCTTGCCCGTATTCGTCACCTGTACGCTGGCGGTCAATACACCGTTCTCTCCTTGCACACTCGTCTTATCCAGCTGAAGATCACCGTAAGAGAAAGTCGTATAACTCAAGCCATAGCCAAACGGATACAAAGGATCGTTCGTGATATCCAGATATTTAGAAGTGAAATGATCATCCGGATTCATTGGGCGGCCTGTTTTCTTAGCATTGTAATACAAAGGAATCTGGCCTACGCTACGAGGGAATGTAGTCGTCAATTTACCGGAAGGATTCACGTCGCCGAACAATACGTCCACCAATCCGCGAGCCGCAGCGGAACCTCCATGCCAAGCCTCAACGATCGCGGAGAATTGGCTATCCTCCCACTCCAAGGTCAACGGACGGCCGTTCGCCAAGACCAACACCACCGGTTTACCGGTCTCCAACAAAGCTCTCAACAGCTCTTTCTGGCTCTCCGGCAAACTAATATCCGCACGGCTGCAAGCCTCTCCGGACCAGTTATTCGGCTCACCCATTACGGCGATGATACGATCCGCATCTTTCACTTGCTCAACCGCTTCCTTCACCAAACGGGTATTCTCCACCGGATCAACCTTCAAGCCACTGGCTTTCGCCAACATCGGCTCGTTCGTCAAATTACATCCCTTGGCGAAGATCACACGGGCCTTATTGCCAACCATTTCCTTCACAGCCTGCACTACGGAAGCCGACTTCGCCGTATCGATACCACACCATGTCCCGAACAACTCAACCTTCTTATCCGCCAACGGGCCTACCACGGCGATCGTCCCTGTCTTTCGCAAAGGCAACAAACCCTTGTCATTCTTCAACAGGACAATGGATTTACCGGCGATATGGCGAGCCGTATTCATATGCTCATCCGTGAATGTATTCTTTTTCGCACGATCTGCGTCCAAGTAGCGATAAGGGTCCTCGAACAAGCCCAATTTATATTTTGCCTCCAATACACGGCGGCAAGCCTGATCGATATCCGCTTGAGACACACGGCCCTCTTCCAGCGACTTCTTCAAGGTCGTGATATAGCCGTTCGTCATCATATCCATATCCAAGCCGGCATGCAAAGCCAAGGCCGATACGGTCTGCGTATCACCCAGACCATGATTGGTCATCTCGCCGATCGAATTATAATCGGAAACGACAAACCCATTGAATCCCCATTGATCACGAAGCAAATCGGTCAACAACCAACGGTTACCCGTAGCCGGAATCGCCTCCACCAAATTAAAGGAAGACATAACCGTGGCACAACCAGCCTCTACAGCCGCTTTATAAGGCGGGAAATACTCATTAAACATCTTGATACGGCTCATATCCACCGTATTATAATCACGACCGGCCTCGGAAGCGCCATACAAGGCAAAGTGCTTCAAGCAAGACAAGATCGTGTTCTCTTTTGTCAAGTCATCTCCTTGATAACCTCTCACCATGGCGGCGGCGATCTTTCCACCCCACCAAGGGTCCTCTCCACTACCCTCGGCGATACGTCCCCAACGAGCGTCACGGGCGATATCCACCATCGGGGAATACGTCCATGTCACACCGTTTGAGCTGGCCTCGATAGCGGCGATACGGGCACTTTGCTCGATCAACGTCGTATCCCAGCTACAAGACAAAGCCAATGGGATCGGGAAGATCGTATGATATCCATGAATCACATCCAGTCCGAACAAAAGCGGAATTCCTAAGCGAGATTCCTTAACCGCTATCTCCTGCAATTTACGGAACGTCTCCAGCTCCGAGCCTCCCGTAGCACCCAGCCAGCCCCGACGAATCGTCTCGTCCGCTCCTTCCGAACCACTCAAGATGCCGGGAACACCCCCACCGGACAAGTTCAGCTGTCCGATCTTCTCATCCAAAGTCATTTTACCCATCAACTGATCGATAAACGTATCCATCGCTCTCGTATCTTGAACGGGCTTTTGTCCGTATGCCGCAAGTGCCAAACAAGCGGCGAATGATAATATAATCTTTCTCATGTTATTTAAATATTAAGATTCTCTCGCATTATGGATCGTGAAACCCAATTTCTTCAAACCGTCCTGGATTTCCGGACAGCTCATAAACAAACGCCACAGAAGGCCCGTACGGTAATTCTCGATCATCGGGGTGATCGTACATTGGTCTATCGCCAGATAACGACGCGGATACCAATTCTCGCCTTCACTGAAAGCGTCGTAAAAACCATACTTACCCCAGATGCTATCTCCCAGATTGAAATAGAAATGCTTCAATGCCTTCGAGGATTCCTCCGGTGTATACGGATAACTGCTCAAGGCGGCTGTCGGCGTAATTACCCCATGATCGTTGGAGGGCATATGCGCGTTATAGCCTTTCACGGAATAGCTGGCGGTCAATCCCCAGCAAGCGTCGCTATATCCTTTGAAGCCCTTCGGATTCTCCGCGCAATAACGGTAATCGATCAATACGTGATTCCGGTTCAAGTCCCAGTAGTTAGCGTATCGATCCGATAAGCCGACCGGACATAGGCCGATATAAGAATAATGTGCCCAGAACAACGGACCGCCGTACTCCTCGGCATAATTATGTTTCAAGATCAAAGGTAAATCGTAAGCGACTGCATCGCTCTTGATCCCTCCTTTACGAGCCCATCCGTTATGATAAGCGGAAGCCGGGATCGGATACGTAGGCGAAGACGCCGCCAAAATATAAGTAATCAGACATTCATTGTAACCTTCCAAAGGAAAATTCATCTCCCATGCGTAATTCGGGCTCCAATGCCAATACAATACATCCTGCCCGTTCAAATACCAGGTCCATTCCATCTCACGCCATAGCTGGTCAATCTTCGCAGCCAACGCTTTCTCGCTCGCATTACCGTCCTTGAAATATTGGCGTACGCATAAGAGACCTTGCATTAAGAAAGCGCTCTCTACCAAATCGCCTCCGTTATCCTTCTGGCCGAAAGGCTTTACCTTACCCGTAGGTCCATGCATCCAGTGAGGCCAGACCCCATGGAAACGATCGGCCTTCGCCAAGTAATCAGCGATTTGATGAAAACGGGCCACACCTTCCTCACGAGTGATAAAGCCACGCTCAATACCTACCAACAGCCCGGCGATGCCAAAACCACTACCTCCGGTGGTCACGATATCAGCGTCGTTCTCAGGATACACGCCATCCGTATGGATACGCTCACAGGCCAGTCCGGAGGTAGGCTCCGCACCTTCCCACATATAATTAAAATGAGCCTTTTGTATATAGGTCAAGAATTCATCATCCGACTGAAAATCCAACTTACGCTCACTGGCCGTAGACTCTGCGGATGTGTCACTTTTCTTGGCCTCATGACAAGCGGTCAACGAAAAGCCAAGCAACAGGGTAACAACGCCTGTACGGAAATAGGTATTCATAGATATATACATTTAAAATAGTTATCGTCTCAATACTTTACTCATCGGTGAACGACCGCTCTCTCCCAATGCCTCGATCGAGAAATAATAGTCCGTATCCTTATCCAAGCCCCTAAAATCGTACATCGTATCTCCCAGTACCGTGATACTGTTGTACAATTTATCCGGCGCTATACCATAATAGATATTGTAAGCGTACGCCTCTTTTACCGGCTCCCAAGTGATCATCGCATTCCGCTTATCCGCTTTTGAGCGTTCCACCTTTAAATTCTTAACGGCGGCGGGAGCTTCTCCCAAACCATTTCCAAAAATACGAAATCCGGACATAGCGAAGTTGCCCGAAGGCACATGTTCGTTCACTATTTTCAAATAACGGGTTTTCAAAGGCTCACGCAACTCGATATAGTCGTGCGGAACGTCCTTGTCGTTATCGCTCTTATCGACTACCAATTCCCAATTTTGTCCATCTATAGAATGATAAATACGATATTGATGATACAAGTCCATCGCCTTATTATGCTGTACGGCTCTATGCTCGTAATAGTTCAACTGGATCGCACGTACCTCTTTCAATCCCTCTAAAGAGATCTGGAGCCATTCACCCGGCTCTCCCGAGCGGGCGGACCAGAAAGTACGCATGCTCTCATCCGTTACATTCTCTGGTACTAACGTACTATCCATGGAAGAGGCCATCACCGGTTTTCCATACGATAGCAACATCCAGCCGGAAAACGTATTCGCGATATCATCTACCTTCCCTTTCGGCGTAAGCAAAGGATAGTCCCCGAAAGCGGTGTTCGAATACATCACGCCATCCTTATCGAATGCCGTAGGGTACAAACCAATACGACGCTCAAACTTATATTTCAAAGAAAGCATGCAAGTAGCCACATGCCAGTAATTACCATACGCATCCTCGAAAGTACCACCATGACCGGCACCTTGTACGAAACCTCCCGGCTTATAGCTCATCGGGTTATGTTTCTGGTAGGTGAACGGGCCCATCGGTTTGTCGGATACATAAACTCCATCCGCATAGACCTTGAACTCCGTTCCCGGCGCACCGTATTGGAAATAATATTTACCGTTATGCTTGGTCACGAAAGCTCCTTCCGTAAAAGGCGCTAAAGTCGTACTATCGTCATTGTTCATCCCGAAACGTTCCCATCCGTGTTCTTCCGGGCGCAGCATCATGATCTCTTGGATCTTGCTGATCGGGTGGAAATCACGGCGATCCAATTCCACTCCCTTCAAAGCGAACTCATTACTTGAACCATAGTACATATACAAACGTCCGTCATCATCCAGCAAAAATGCCGGGTCCCAGCTAGGAAGAGCCGTTTTCTCCACATACCGCTTGAACTTTCCGCTTTTCGGGTTCGTACTATACCAAATAGGCAATCCCGCATAGGTAGAACCGGTATAGAACAAGGTATCTCCACTTACGAAAGCGGCCGGAGCGCACAAGTCGTCATCTTCCGGATAACGTTGGAAACCGGCGAATACAAACTCCCAATTACTCAAGTCCTTGGAATAATAGAATCCGGCTTGATTCGTGGCGAAAAGGAAATATTCCCCTTTATACATGACCATCATCGGATCAGCCGTAGAGCGGAAAGAGCCATTCTTCACCAAATCCGGCAGATTCGCCCGGAAGCAGTAGCTCAAATTCATCGGGTTGCAATAGGTAGAGGGATGATCGGCCGTAGCGTCGAACCAGCGGGTAGCTTGCTGAGGAGCTTTTACCCGTACATCACGAGGATCCGCTTCCATCCGGATATCTATTTTCGTATCGTTATCGCCAAACGTGCGATAAGCGTACTTCATCCCCGGATAATACACGAATAACTCATGATCGTAGCGGCTTGCTTGTATCTTATAATAGCCTGTCGCATCGGTGGTATAATGAACCGGGCTAGCTGTGAACATCACCGTAGCGCCTTCCAAGGGCTTGCCGTCCGGTCCGGTAATCGTACCTTCCAGAAAATGCTCTGGGGATACGGTAATATAGTAATCGCTTACCTGCCCCTTGATCACGATCACGGAATCTCCCCGCTCGTTTACTTGAGCGTTTACGGTAGAGACCGCAAAGAAAGAGGCAAGGAGTGATACGAGCATACACTTATTGTAGGCTTTTAAGGAAGCGCTAGAAACTCCTACGTCTTTCCGGAAAAACATGTACGTGTTTTCCGAAAAAGACGTACATGTTTCCGAGAAAACACGTACATGTTTTTTCCAAGAAGCGATAGCCCTATTTATTCTATTACATGCCAGCATATTATGTTCAAGATAAGTTATTGTTGTTTTTTTGTCGCATTATTATTTTATGGATTGAATCTTTTGGATACCTTTCTGGACATCCGGATGGCTCATGAAAAGGTTCCACAACAGATTCGTACGGTAATTCTCGATCATAACCGTTACAGGCGCTTGATTCAATCCCATAAATAAGGGAGATACCCAATTTACAGTCAAGTTGAAAGCATCCCGGAAACCGTACTCACCCCATAAGAAGCTGCCGTGGTTACGATAATAATTCCGCAAGGCTTTCATGGAAGCGTCCGGCGTATAAGGGAAAGAAGCCAGAGCGCCCGTAGGTGCCATCGTTCCGTTATCCCTGTGCGGCATCGGCTCCTGAGCTTGATAGTTCCAAGCGAAATCGCTGGCGGTTAATCCCCAACAATCTTCTCCATAACCAACATACCCCCCTTGGTTCTCGATACAATACCGTTGATTGATCTTTGCCATTTTCTGGTTGTTCTCGAAATAATTCGTGTACTTATCCGTGAACTTATGTGGGTCCAGCCCGAGATAGGAGTAATGGATAAAGAAAAGAGGACCTCCATTAGAGACACCTACTTTCAAGTTCTCCCCATAATAAGTATTGCCATTCGTATACATCTTACCATCTTCTACACGCCCCCAATCGGCACGGTATTCTTGCGCATACTCCTCTTGGCTGGCCCAGCCGCTATAATACATCTCCGGAGAGATTCCGTATTTCGGCCCCATGATAGCCAACATATAGGTAATCATGGTCTCATTCCAGCCGATCAATTTATGATTGATCACCCACGCCTGATCTGGAGACCAGTGCCAATATAGATATGGGCTGTCCTTAAATTGCTTATACCAGCTCCATTCCACGTTCTTCCACAGAGAATCGATGCTCCTACGGATTTGTTTCTCCTTGTCATTCTCTTGGTCGAAATATTGACGAGCCGTTAACAGCCCTTGGAATAAGAAAGAGGTCTCCACCAAATCACCTCCATTATCTTTCGGGCCGAAGAAAGCGACCGTCTTCCCGGTTGTCCCATCAATAAAGTGAGAGACCGCCCCATGGAATTTATCCGCTTTCTCCAAGAAAGAAGTGATTTTCAAAAAACGCTGTACGCCCTCTTCCCGGGTGATAAATCCCCGTTCGATACCCGCCACGATCGCCATGATACCGAAGCCGGAAGCCCCGGTAGCGATCATATCATTCCGTCCGGGAATATTCTCACGGGCAAGACCGCTGTTTGGCTCCGCTCCCTCCCAATAATAACGGAAGTTCGCTTCCTGTACCATATCCAGCAATTGCTCGTCCGTCATTGGATAGGTAGTGGCCGAGACTGTCTGGGAATCATTGGATTCATTCAGCGCATAATCCACGGCCGTCACCTTATAATAAGCCTTTTTACCAACCTCTCCCAAGAAATCGGTATAACGATTCATCCAAGGGCGGCGGATAGCGACCGGTTGGTAAGTAACCCCGTCGAAAGAACGGTAAATGCGATAGTATTTTATATCCTCCTTCGATTGAGGAATCCATTTGATATCGATATGACGCTCATACGCCTTGGCTTCCTGCAAGACCGGAGCGTTTAAGGCACTTACCGACGGGAGGGAAGCCGGCAAAAGCTCTATATCGTCCAGATAAATCGTATATTCGTTTCCATCGGCCGTACCGGGACGAAGGGCTACGGCCGCTAATTTCTTGATGTTCGTATCGTTCACGGCGTTTAATCCGAAATCCTTCAAAGGAATGGATACGGAATGCCATACGCCGGGACGTGTATCTTTCAGATAATTTCTCAGGTTTAAGTATTGGGTATACGTGCTGTCCGCATAACGAATAGCGATATTGGGAAGAGCGGCAGCATTCATGCTCTCTCTCAGTTGTACTTGTAAAGAGAGCGTAGAGGGCTCACGAAAGAAGTCATTGCCACGGACCGGGCAATATTGTATCTCGCTATACCAATCTCCACCGGGAGCGGATACATAGGTAAGCTCCAAGGAATTGCCGGGCGTAAAAGCGACAGAGCCGGCAACCGGAAGATGATGTCTCGCATTTTTAATCCAAGAGGGTGAGGTATATTTCGCTTGAGAATAAAAGTAATCCCCTTTCATCAAGCTATTCTCGAAGAAAACATAGTCGTAAGGTTTCTCCACCGCTTGCAAGCTGGCGGACAATAAGAGAGTAGTTAGTAATGCGATGTGTTTCATGATGCTGATATTTATATAAATAAACGATATGATTTGAGATAAAATAGGCGGTGCCAAACGGGTTGACACCGCCTTGCCAAACTACAAAGGTCTAGTAAATAATGAGAATCTTATATTACTCTGTTACTTCCGGCTCAAAAGGCACAGGCTCAGCTTCTAAGTTAGGATTCAAGTCAATTTGATCCTGTGGTATCGGATAATATTCGCTTTCTCCTTTCACAAAACCCGGAAGTTCTTGAGTGGCTCTGTCCGTACGGACTAAATCGAAGAAACGTTCGCCCCATTCCAATGCCAACTCAACTTGACGCTCTTCCAGAATTTGATCCAAAGTCGCATTTGCAATCGGAGCTAAACCAGCACGTTCGCGAACCAAGTTTAATGGAGCGTCTCCATTTTGTCCCTTACGAACTTTAGCCTCAGCGTTCATTAACAACACATCAGCATAACGGAATACACGGATATTATTATTATCGCCATATCCAGTACGTCCCGGAGTCATTTGATTAGCCGGTGTATAAGCCTTTCCATTATAAGCAGTCGGTTCACCCGGTTGAGCGACAGGAATATAATCACCGTCACGAGTAGTGGCATCCGTCATGAGGAACGTTGTTTCCGCACGAACCGCTTCACCACGTTTAGAGAATAAATTACGGATTTTCTCAGTCGGCTCAATAAATGCCCATCCAGAGATAGGAGCCTCTCCACGAGGACCTTGGAACGCAAACCAGTTGTCAGAAGAAACGATATCACCACTTCCATTTCCAAAGTCAGTAAATTGATACTCTAGCAAAGACTCATTACACAATTTTCCCGGAATCTTAAACAACTCATAGAAGTCATTATACAACTCAAACTTTCCGCTATTGACGATATCCTCGGTCAAGGCCAATACCTCATCCCATTCATTATCATACATCTTCTGTTTCGCTTTCAACATCTCAGCGGTATATTTTGTAACCGCTCCCGGATGCTCAGACTCATTCGGACGAATAGCCGGTAAGTTTGCTATACAATAATCCAACTCGTCATAAATGTACTTCTTTACATCCTCTTTCGTATTCTTGAATACATTCAGTTCTTGATTGTCTAACAAAAGAGGCACATCGCCAAATAAATTTACCAACTGGAAATAAGCATATGCTCGGAAAAAGCGAACTTCAGCAGCATATTGAGCGTTTAATTGCTTGTCTGACTCACTCGTCAAATGTTTAGCATAATTCTCTAAAGACTCCAATGCTGAATTAGAAGTAGAGACAACATAATAGCAGTTTCCCCAAAGGCCACTTAATGCCCAGAAAGTAGTCAAACGATCATACTGAAATTTACTAGCATACTCATACTCAATCTGGTCCGTAGGAGATCCTCCTTTATTCACATCGTCACCGCGAACTATGATACATCCATACGAGGACCAAGACCCCAGATAACCACGAGCGGTCGCATATACACCGGAAACAGGCATATACATATTCGATTTATTCGTATAATCAATACCCTCTACCTCTACAGTATTCTCTGGAAGCTTATCCAAGTAATCACTACAACTGGATGTCAGCAATGAAAAGGCTAAAGGGATAGCCCATAAAATCTGTTTTTTTAATATATTTTTCATATACTTTTGATTAGCATTTAAAGATTAATAAATAATACGAAGACCTAACGTATAAGAAGATGCTAAAGGATATACACGCTCATCAAATCCATAAGAAGAAGATGCTATCTCACCTTTCTCGTTCTTACTACCCAACTCTGGGCTGAAGCTGTTTGCCTTGAAAACAGTCAAAGGACGATCAGCAGTCAAGCTCAAACGAATGCTCGGCATCTTGAATTTTCCAAAGTCTTTCTTCGGGAATGTATAAGCAACTTGTACATTCTGAATACGGAAATAAGAACCATCTTCTACATAGAATGAGTTAAAGTTAGAGATATTCCAAGGTTTTACAGAACCTTTCGCAGACATATATTCGTTAGTAGAGCCCTCACCTGTCCAACGATTCTCGAACTGATCTAAGTCATAGTTCAATTCAGAGTGCCAACGGCGGTCACCACGTTTACGGTTTACGATCTGGTTTCCAGCTACACCTTGCATAACCATAGAGAAATCGAAATTCTTGTAAGAGAATCCTAAGTTGATACCGTAATTGAAGTTCGGGATATAAGAACCCAATGTTACACGGTCTTTATTATCAATCTTACCATCCTTATTTTGGTCAACATACTTGAAATCTCCGGGCTCCAAACCATTTGCTACAGCAATCGGATCAGCAGCGATCTCTGCGGCATTCTGATAAACACCCTCAATATCATATCCATAGTAAGCATTCAACTCACCACCAACTTGAGAAATCGTACGGAACTCCGCAGAACCACCATATAAATAAGATAAACCATTCAAATCTTTTACCTCATTGTGCAAGGTTGTCAAGTTTGCTCCAATGTAGTAAGAGAAATCTTTACCGATCTTATCAGCCCAGTTAAAAGACAACTCAACACCTGTATTCAAAATCTCACCTCTGTTACCTAATAAGTTACCGGCACCCATTGGCAGAGGAGCATCGATCACGGCATTTTGAGTCAAACGATAATACCAGTCTGCCTCTATTGTCAAACGGCTATTCAACGTACGAAAATCTAAACCGACGTTCGTCTCATTCACGACTTCCCAACCTAACCAACTAAAATAAACCAAGTTCGTATAACCAGGAACAGCGCTTCCTCCAAATATACCAGAGGTACCCATATCTTGCGTAATGGAAGCGAAACCATCACTAGCCGCAACCTTATCGTTACCTAACTTACCCCAGCTCGCACGTAATTTCAGATAATCAACCCATTTCTGATCTTTCATGAATCCTTCTTCTGAAATATTCCAAGCAGCACCTACAGAAGGGAAATAACCCCATTTCTCTTGGTATTTGGAAGAACCATCAGCACGCATTGTAGCAGACAATAAATATTTGCCTTTATAATCATAAGATACACGACCGAACCAAGAAACACCACGATAAGTCGTACCGTCATCGCCAGTTTTACGTCCATCCGCATTACCTTGATTCAAATAGTAATATTCCTCGTGTCCGCCCGGAACACCTGTAGCTTCTCCCCATAGGTTACGCCAGTTCTCTTCACGTACGGATTGACCCAACATCGCAGTTAAACCATGATCACCGAACGTATCTGTATAGGTCAATGTATTATCTAAAATCCAACTGTGATAAATATCATTCTTCTTATTCAAAAGGGGAGTCGAATTCAACTGAGTTCCACCAACCAAAAATTCTGGAGTATAAGCTCTTGTCTGGATAACATTGATATCTTGACTATAAGCCGTTTTAAAGAATAACTTATTCTCCGGCAAGAAGTCGAATTGCGCATAGAAAGAAGGCATTACGCGCAACATTGAATTTTTAGAATCATAATACTCCGCTTGAGCAACCGGATTGTAGTAATACTCACTCAAACCGATTTGGGCAGGAGAACCATATTTCGTAGGATACGGATTCAAGGAGCTATTTTCATCATATACAGGAATAATACCCGGTGTACGGAAAGCTGCTAACCAAACCTCGCCGTTTGGCAAGTTTTGCGTAGAGTTGCTCAAAACAACGTTAGCTCCTACTTTCAACCAATCAAAAGCCTTATAATCCGCTTTCGTACGCAAATTGAAACGAGAGTAATCATTTTTAGAATCCAAGATACCATCTTGATACAAATAAGAGGTACCCACAGAATAAGTAGCTTTTTCAGTACCTCCAGAAATGTCTAAAGAATGGTTGTGAGTTAAAGCTGTATGTAAGATCTCATCATACCAGTTTGTATTAGGAAGTGTTCCCCAAACATTTTTAGCGTTATTTACAACAGCCTGTAAGGTTTCATTACCCATCTCACTGATCATAGTCGCATATTGCTCACTATTAGCCATTTTCAATACATTCGTAGCCTTTTGAAAGCCAACATAACCATCATAAGTAACCGTAGCAGGACGATTCAACGCACCTTTCTTTGTCGTAACCAAGACTACGCCATTCGCCGCACGTACGCCATAAATAGAAGCGGCAGAAGCATCTTTCAAAATAGACAAATCTTGAATATCACTATTATTCAAGAAATCAATATTATCAAAGAACATTCCATCTACAACATACAAAGGTTGGCTATCCGTATTCATAGAACCGATACCACGAATACGTACGGAAGGACCGGAACCTGGCTGGCCACTATTCGTAATCTGCACACCCGGCACTTTTCCTTGCAAAGCACTCATCGGAGATGATGTCGCATGTTTCGTAATCTCATCAGCCTTGATCACGGCAATTGGAGCTGTCAAATCCTTAGCCTTACTCGTACCATAACCGATAACGACAACCTCTTCCAAGTTTTGCGTATCCTCACTCATAAGAACATTTACTACAGTCTGTCCGTTAACCGGAACTTCTTGTGTAGTCATACCTACATAACTAAATACTAAAGTCGCATTCTTGGGAACATTACTCAAAGTATAGTCTCCATCCATAGAGGTTATGGTACCGTTAGTCGTACCCTTAACCAAAACACTCACCCCGATAGCTGGGTATCCTGTGGCCTTTTCAGTTACCACACCGGTAACTGTCAGATTCTGCGCAAACATTGTTGTCGCGGCAAGTAACAGGCATAAACAAAGCATTAATTTAGCTTTCATTCATTCTAGTTTTAAAGTTGAACATTTGTTTTTACACTCATTATTAAATTTGAAGCAAATGAACACCCAAACCTAAAAAAGGGCAAATTTTTGTATACTTCAACACTACTGCAAGCCTTGCGCAAGCAGAAAATTACTACTTTTATACTACTGCAATACATATTAATTATCTTATTTTCAGTTATAATACATTTGTTAATTCAAAAGGAGAACATTATATGTTATTAAACACATCTCACTAAATATGGGAACACAAAAATGACAAGGAAAACTCATAGTTATGATTTTCTTATTTCATAGTTATGATATTTTTCATTCATAACTATGAAATTTCTTAGTGGAACTGGATCATGAAATCTACCAAGCTTTGCCCCTCCGGTAGATTTAGTTTTTTACGCAATCGATAGCGCGCCGCCTCGATACCACGTACGGAAAGATTTTGCATACGAGCCATATCCTTAGTTGGCATATTCAAACGTAATAAAGCGCATAATCGTAAATCGCCCGGAGTCAAATCGGGATACCGCTCTTTTAGATTCGTAAAGAACTTTTCGTGGATACGATCGAAATTAGTCTGGAAAATGGCCCATTCATCCTCGCCTGATATATTCTCTTCGATCATGCGGATGAGCTTATCGAAGAATCGTTTCGTATAACTTCCCGATAATTGTTGAGCTTGTATTTCCTTTTTTAGACCTTCAAGGAAATCATTATGAGAGATAACAGACAAAGTAGCACTGGCTAATTCCTTACTCTTATAAGTAAGGTCATTTTCTAATTTTTCATTCTCTAGCTTGACAATTAATTGCTCTTGCGCCCTCAATTGCTCTTCTTGCAATCTCTTTTGCTCCTCGTTAACTTTTTTCTCACGCATGACAATCCACATCGTATACATTCTCACTAATACGACCAGTATACATAAAAACAAAGCAAAATAGATGATCAGCGCCCACCAAGAGCTATAAAATGGACGTTCGATCTTGAATGGATAAGACAGAGAAGATAGCTCTTTTCCTCGATCGTCTTTCACAACCGCATGTAACACAAAATTACCATACGGTAAATTAGAATAAGTCCGTTGAAAATTACTGGTGCCTTCTATCCATTCATTATCAAACCCGTCCAGTTTATAATAGATCAGGAAACGGCGCCCCGTAAAATCCGGATACGAAAACTTAAAAAGAATCGTATTATAGCTATAACTCAATACGGACGCACCGGAAGCCGGTGCGTCCGCTCCCTTGCAAGGGAGCGGAGCGAACTCATTTTCATGCCGATTATAGGCCCTTACCTGCGACAAACTTAATGGAACTCGAGTCGTATCCACATAATTCCGGTATCTGTCATAACGAGCGATCCCCCCGTTTAGACAAAAATAAGACGTCCCGTCGGAAGCCACATAAATATTTCCCCTATCCTCTATGGTCGGATTATCAAACAAAGTAAAAGGAATACGCTGTTTTAACTGGAATCGCCCAGACTCATATCCTAACAATACATATTCCGAATTCCGGATAAACCAATATAAATCATTATTCAAGGAAACAACCCGATAGGTATCGCTTAACTCGGGAAAATCCTCATTCAACAAATCATAAGGAACGATCTTTCCAGTCAAATCCTCATAAGTATAAAACTTACTCCCATCCGAGAAAACAATACGTCCGCGTAATTTCATTACATTAATCGTACCACTCTCATTACCTTCCTCCAGTTTTCCGATATACTCCATCTCTTTCACGCTCCTCAAATCCTCATTCAAGCGAAGACGATAGATACCTTTATACATATGGCTAGCCCATATATTGCCGGTAGGGTCAACCTCAAACGATTTGATCAAATTAGAGAATCCTTCTACATTATGGCTAAATTTCCAACGATTAGTAACCATATCCCGGGTGAAAACACTGAGTGGACGGTAAGACATCTGGAGTAAAACTTCCTTTCCATGGATAATTGTCTTACGTAATGCGGTACCCCCTCCATTGGGCCCCGGTATCTGAGTAGCTTTTCGGCCCTCTAGCTGTAAGGTACCTGTATTATGTCCGGCAATCAGTTGATTTCCGACATCGGAGATATACCATGTCTGTTCTTGAGTACCGGGAATCAAGGTTGGATAACTATCATTCTCAGATAACGCATAAAGACCTTGGTTCGTAGCTAAATAAACAATACCCTTCTCTATCACCATATCATGCACCATACCAATCTGGGCCTCAAGCGGTTCATAAAAATAGATCGGAGAATTCACATGTATCTGCGCGATACCATTATCCAATGTAACCCATAAATTATCCGAATTATCAGCAAATACTCTCAATACCGTATTATTAATCAAGCCATTCTCCCGGTTGATATGCCACAAAGTTTCCCCCTGCTTATTAATCGCTACAACCCCATTAGAAATCGTACCCACAATAAAAGTAGAATCTTTCATCATGACTCCCCGGTTTGCGATCCCTTCCTTTAATATCTCATTGGCTGGTGTATTCCACACAGACAATTTTTTACGCACCTCATCATAGATAAAACATCCACTACGAGCCGAGACCAATAATAGCTGATGATCAAATGGCAAGACCGAAACCACATCATCCTCCAAAACCTTTTTCGATAGTAACTCTGTAAACTGGCCGTCATCCATTCGACAAAAGCTTCCTCCCTCCATGAACTGAACGTATAGATGATCGTCTAATGTGAAAATATACAATGGAGACAGGTCGGATACACCTTTTCTTACTTTTTCCCCGTCATAAATAAAAAAGCTCCGGAATGATTGAAAATAAATCTCACCCTTATATTCATTAATCGTCCAGAACTCATCATTATTAAGATAGACGTTCATCTCAGACGAACTGAGTGAATGATAAATCAGATCATTCTCGTCATCCATCTCAAAATACCCGAACTCCTCGAAAGAGCCGACATAAATACGTCCGTCCTTCGATATATACAAAGCACGGACACCTAGATTATTCGGTAATTTCACAAGATCCCAGTGAATACCGTCAAAAACCAAAAGCCCCCGGTTATTCCCAATATACATCTTTCCTCCCGGACCTTGGGAGACGGCCCAATTCTGGTTTCCCGCTTTGTAATCGCTTACGGAATAATTGATGATTTTAGGAATATAGGGTACCTTCGCATTCCCCGTTATACAAAACAACAAGGCAATAACGCAACAAATCAACATACGAACCAACGTCCTCTTAAGTATCTCCTTCACTATATAGTACAGAATGTTATGTACCACAAAAGTAAATAAAAAAACATCACGTTACACCCTACTTCTTATAAACTCTCACATAATCAATCTCAAACACATGTGGAAAAAGAGAATCATCAATACCCTTTTGGCCTCCCCAATTCCCACCGATCGCCAGATTCAGCAAGATATGAAAGCGTTTATCGTAAGGCCAAACCTCATAGCCTGTCCCCTCGTTCTTAAATGTAAAGTATAATTGATCATCTACATAAAGCCGGTACTCATCTTCCTCCCATTCCAAGGCATACACGTGAAACGCTTTATAACAATCCGGACACGCAATTTTAGCATTTTTTTGAGTTCCGATCGCATGATTATATTTTTCCGTATGCGAAGAACCTACGATCGTATCGGGATCATAGCCCACATTTTCCATAATATCTATTTCCCCGCTTTTTGGCCAATCCCCGTATTCCCAATCCGTTGGAAGCATCCAGATGGCCGGCCATGTCCCTCGTCCGGTCGGGAGTTTCGCCCGAATCTCAAAACGTCCGTACAACCAATCCCCTTTTCCTTTCGTAATCAGACGAGCCGATGTATATGAACGACCTTCCATCGGTTCTTTCAAGGCCGTAATCCTCAATACCCCATCCGAGACCCAAGCGTTCTCCTTTCTGCCGGATGTATAATATTGAGCCTCGTTATTTCCCCATTGATATACATTACCTTCCGTATCATAAGACCATTTCGTAGAATCAGGAAATCCCGTATAGTCAAACTCCTCACTCCATATCAATTTCCACCCGCCTTTATCCATGGGTGCAGACAAATCGATATCACTAGCATTCGCCAGACTGCTCAAGAAAACACTATATAGGATAAAACCAAACAAAAGAAATGAACGTGACATAACAATATAGATTAAGATATAAAACAGAATTTCCGCAAATGTATAAAAATCACATCAATAAAAGGTCATAAGGATAAAGTCTTTTACACTTTATCCTTATGACCTTTTACAAATAGTCTTTTAAGGCTATAAATGAATCAATATCCCGGATTTTGTTGCAATTTATTATTTTTCTGCATTTCTAACGCTGGAATAGGAAATATTCCTTTATAGGCTGGAGTTATTTTATTTTTCTCCCACCAAGTTCCTGTAAAGAAAGTCCCAAAGCGTATCATATCCGTACGGCGATGATCCTCAAAAACAAACTCTTTTTTCAACTCATCCTCAATTGTTTGTAAGGTTATTGTTTCTGGGGTTCCGGTAATACCGGCACGGGAACGAATCTGTTCTAAGAAAGGACGCGCCTTCTCCGGCTGATTTAAGCGCACATAACACTCAACTTGCATCAATAACACCTCCGCATAACGCATAACTACTAAATCATGATCACGTTCCCATTCCTCACCATCTTTTTGCTCATATTTACACCAATGCACTCCCTCATAATCTTTTGCGTCCATGATATCACCAATCTCATCCGTAAAACTTAACGGTTGAAGTCCCTCCTGATTCGGATCTCGATCAACAACTTCCCCAGTACGAAGATCGATCTGATCACCGATCAACATTGTATTACGGCGTATGTCTTTCTCATCGAAGCTATAGTATAATCCGGGTTGAGCCACAATACTATTACCACCTCCCTCAAAAGCTCCAGTTGATGAGATTGCCCATCTTTGCTCATTATGCGTTAAGGCCCAATTCAAGAAATTGCCACTTGTACCCATTTTATGGTCATAAGGTATAGCTAATAAGATTTCCTTAGAAACCTCATTCTCTGTCTGGAAATTAGTAAAATAATTTGTTTCCAATGAGCCAGATATTTGCTGACAAGCTTTAAGGCAATCCTCCCAACGGGATTTTCCAGAAAAGATCTCGGCATTCAAATACAAACGAGCTAATAAACAATACCCTGCGTTCTTAGTCATTTTGCCATAGCCGGATTCAGGCAATTGGTCAATAATAGCTAATAACTCTTTTTCCGTAAAATCAAAAATCTCAGCCCTCGTTGAGTTCGTCGGTAATGTCAGATCCTTATAGTCCGTAATCAATGGTACATTTCCGAACCAATCGATCAAGCGGTAATAGAAATAAGCACGTATAGCCCGTAATTCAGCAAACATCTTATTTTTCTGTTCATCCTTTAAAGAAGACCCTTCTATTTGTGAGATAATAGCATTAACCGTCGAGATTCCATTATAACAATATCTCCATGCCCCAGTGATAGCCACATTCTGATTATCCCACTCATGACGTTTCAACTGAACATATCTTCCGCCATCATACCAATCGGCACCTCCATTCCGAGCCGGAAGTACCGCCTCATCCGAGCTAATCGCCGAAATAAAATAGACATACTCACTAAAAGCATATCCATTCGCACCATCAAAACTGCCTCCACGGAGGGAAGCATACGCACGTCCCATGATAGAAGCGATTTCCGAGTCCGTTTGCCCATATTCATTTGCATTTATCTTATCATACAGATTCTCGGACAAATCGGTACACGCCCCAAACATCATAAGTAACCCAGCCGCTAATATTGATTGTATTTTCATAATTCTCCTGTTTTTATAAATGATTAGAATGATAGATTAAGACCGATAGAAAATGTCCTCGGCATCGGATAAATATTACCTTTATCCAGTCCAACTTCCTTTAAATCTGAAGTACTAACTTCCGGATCTATCCCCGTATAACCAGTTAATACAAACAAATTCTCTCCTGTAGCATAGAAACGTAAACGGTTAACCCCAAAATTCTTCAGGAGACGAGCAGGGAGCGTATAACCCAAGGTTACACTTTGCAAACGGAAGAACGAACCATTTTCCAACCAGAAATCAGAGTAAACCGGCATATTCTCATCAGAGATACCACTTTCAGCGAAAGAGGAAGTGATATTATAATTTGGCATATGGGCCGTATAACCTCTTTCCATTCCCGCTACATTCAGTACCTTCTGACCATACATACCATAACCAGAGATACCCAAATCAAAATCTTTATACGTAAAATTAAATGATAAGCCCATCGTCAATTTTGGTTGGGCGTTACCCAAGATCTCGTCTTCTCCATCATTTGCCAACACGAATTTACCATCTACAATACCCTCGCAATGAGGCCCATAAAATGTTCCTACAGGATAACCTTCCTCTATAACCTGCGAATAACGATTAGACATTCCCAAAATACCTTGTAGCGAACCACTTAATATTCGATCGGTTTGATAAACTTGATTAGATAGTTTATCAATTGTCTGTTTGTTATGTGCCAACGTCAAATTAGCGTCCCAAGTGAAATCCTTATGATTGATAAGGTTTGCCCCCAAAGTCAACTCTACACCCTTATTGGTCAAATCACCTACATTCGCTAAAATGCTAGAATACAAATAAGGAGGATTAGGTACTTGATACGTATATAATAAATCACTAGTCTTTTTCAAATACCAATCGAACGTTAAGTTTAAACGATTGAACAAGAACATATCGACACCCACATTCGTTTGGGCGGTAGATTCCCATTTCAGATCCGGGTTCGGGTTCTGAGTAACCCCATACGATTGTTTCCAAGAATTACTCTCGCTATCAAAATAAGCACCGCCTCCCGTACCCATCAGCATAGCCGATTTATATTCTCCGATCCCGGATTGATTTCCCGTCACACCATAACCGGCACGTAACTTTAAATTAGCGACCCAACTCTGTAAGTCCTCCATAAAAGCTTCCTCCGAAATACGCCAAGCTGCCGATACAGACGGGAATGTACCCCATTTATGATTAGTACCGAAACGTGAGGAACCGTCACGACGAATCGTGGCCGTAAGCATATATCGGTCTTTCAACGTATAATTAGCACGGGCAAAGAATGAGATCAATTTCGCTTGGCTCTTAGAAGATGCTACGTCCTCCAATCGGTTATCCTGCCCCGCTCCCAAATTATTCCATAAAAAATCATCCGTGTCGAATTTTCGTCTTTCGGCTTTCAGAGTCTCAAACGAATAATCCAGATAAGAATAACCAACCATAGCGCCTATACGATGTATCTTATTGAATGTCTTGTCATAGTTTAAAAAAACCTCTAACTGCTTATTCGTATATTCCTCGTTATATCTCTTAGCGTATCCACCATCTGTAACTTTATAAACATAAGACGGACGGTAATAATAATCTTGATTTGAATTATATTCATAAGATAAATTGGTGGTTGCTTTCAGTCCGTCAATAATGGATAGTTCTACCTTACCGTAACCGAGTAAATGCTTACGGGTTGTCTCATCATTTCGTTCCGTATGGCTCTCCACCGGATTATTTTCAGTCAATCGTCCACCGACCTGCTCCAAATAATTCCCATTCTCATCATAAATAGGGGCTGTCGGGTTCATATTATAAATCGTACTATAAATGCCCTTATCCACATTATGCCGTTTATCTGCATTAGCCTGTAAACTCAACTCAACTTTCAACCGGTTATTAAGTCCATATTGATAAGCGGTCAAACTAGCACTCATACGATCCAAATCACTAAACTTAATAATACCCTCGTTCCTTAAATAATTCACGGATGCACGTAGCCCATTATCTTCTCCACCGGAAGAGAAGGAAAGCGTATGGGAATGAGAAATAGCGGTTTGCTGGATCGCTTTCTGCCAATCGGTATTGGCACCATAATCTACGGCATCGGTCAAATTATGATCACTTACATATTGACGCCATTCTCCAGCAGTCAATACATCCAAATTATTAGCGCTCTTTCCTATCGCTACATATCCATTGTATTCAATACTACGCCCTTTTTTCTCTCGATTGGTCGTAACGATAATCACACCATTCGCTCCGCGTGAACCATAAATAGCCGTAGCCGAGGCATCTTTCAGTACATCCATAGACAGGATTTCATTGGGTTGGACCGTACTGAGATCAACCCCGGGAATACCATCCACCACAACCAGTGGCGCATTACTGGCAGACAAAGAGGTACCCCCACGTAAACGCATGGAAGAACTTTTCGTCGGATCACCACCACCTTGTGAGACTACCAAACCAGCGACCTTACCTTGTAACAACTGCTCCGCAGAAGAAATCACGCCTTGCTTAAAATCCTTGGCCGAAACAGAAGCGATAGAGCCTGTTAAATCCGATTTACGAGAAACACCATAACCGATAGCGACAACCGTTACCTCATCCAAACCGATAGAAGTCGGTTTCAATTGGATATTCAACTGTGATTTAGCTTCCACCGATTGCTCTGAGTATCCGATATAGGAGAATGTTATTAATTCCCCCTCCGTTGCCTCTAAAGTATAATTGCCATCTATATCGGTGGTCGTACCATTTTTAGAAGCGGTAATGATAGTAACCCCGATGATCGGCAAACCATTTTCATCAGTCACGACACCTTTGACTGTAATATGTTTTTGTGAAATCTGGGAGGACTGGTTTGTTTCTGCCTTATCCGTTTTTCGATAAAGAACAATATGCCGGTCCGTTATCTTATAAGCGATATCATTACGATTTAATAATTGGTTTAATACCTCCGTAATTCCCTTATCCTTAACATGGATACTAATCCTTTGGTCCGAGCTTACTTCCTCCTCATTATAAAAGAAAGAAAATTCACTTTGCTCCTCAATCGCCTTAAATGCCTGTTCAATCGTTACATTTCGCAAATTGAGGTTGATTGCAGCCGTATCCATATAGCTAGCGGCGAACATCGACGTTGCCCCGGTTAACCCCAGACTTAGCATAAATACCTTGAAGAAATGTTTTTTCATTTGTTAATGATTTAATTTATTAATTATGCTTTTGATAATTCCATTCCTCTCATTGACTTATTTAATATTAGATCCGGATCTTTCTATTTAAGGTCACTCAGAATATTGTTATCTCCATTCATAGTAAAGAGACAAAAAGGATTCGATACGCCTAAAAGAAAATTAAAAAAAATCAGTACATGATCTCTGTATTAACCAAACCGAAATAAACTAAGCCAAACAAACCGGTATTCCAGCCTTGGATATGATAACCTAAATTCTCTCCTGTCAGACTATTTATATGTTCATTAGGTGACCAATCCCCTGAGTTTACTAAATCCGCACGTCCTACTTTCTTAATAATATCAATAGCTTCCTCTTGTTGTCCCATATTAATACGTGCCCAACAGTCCATAAAACTTACCCACGGCCATACACCTCCATTGTGATAAGTAGCCGAAGGATAACCAAAACTATCATCATAATAAGGAAAAGTCTCGGCAATCCCGTAAGGTGTCATACTTTTCGTATTTAAAGTCTCTATGATTTTCAAGGCTCGTTCCCGGGGAACAACATCAAATAAGATACCGATCGTTTGATCCTGTAAAATCCTATCATTTACGCTCCCATCTTTCCATATCTGACAATAATAGTTTCCATTCCACAAGCCTCCTTCTCTTACATCTTTATTCATAGTCTTATATCCTTTTTGATAGGCAGATTGGTAATAGTTAGCTCCCGCTTGATCACCACACTCTTCCGCCAAATAAACCATTTCCTTTAAAGCAGATAAATAAATCAAACAGGTAAAAGGAGAATATTTTCTTCCCTCGATCCCCTTCACATCTTTCCAATCTCCCCAAAAAGAAACCTGAGCAGGAAGTCCAATCTTATCCGTATCTCTAGAAATCAACCAGTTCATGGCATTTTTCATAGCTGGCCAGTAGTTGATCAAGTCTTGTTTATTATGATAATACCGATAGAATCTAGCAATACGCAAAATAAAGAAAGCATTGATATCCAAATCATCCTCCCGCTCAATTAGAGGAAGGATCGTAGTCGGAATCTTCCCGGACGGTTGTTGCCACTCGATACTTTCCTCAATCATCTTTCTCTCTAAATCTTTATAAAATACCAAATGCAGCCAACTTGTCCAATAACTATCGCGTTGATTTAACTCACGATATCCCATTGTAACAAGTTTCCCTTTTTTTGTCCATTTCGTAAGTGATACGCCCGGAATCATATACCATCGCACGTAAGTATCCAATTCTTTATCGCCTGTTTTGGGAATCGCTAAACTAAAAGCTGTTGTTTTATCTTTAAAAGCCGACCACATTTTATATGCATAGGCCGAAAGATCATCAAGTGTCCGGAAATTAATACTACTGATCCAGTTATCATCCCGAAAAGTAAATAAGACCTTGATTTTCTTTTTCTCGCCAGCCAACAAAGAAACTGGGATAGAAAGTTTTTGTCCAGCCCACAAACTTTCGGTTTGATCAGTCGTAATTTGGCAATTATTTTTGTTACTAATGCCCGTATATTCATCATTCTCACTGAAGCTCATATCTTTCGCTAAATTCTCGTCCGGTTGAGCGACCAGTGTAAAATGCTCTTCTTTAGAAGTCGGATTAGAACAACAAATCTCTAACATCAAAACAGGGAGAGCAGAAGTTTCCGCATCATTAACCCCCAATGGGCAAAAAGCCTCTGTAGTAAAAGTCACTTTTGTGAGGGACGATCCTTTATAATCATTTTTTACAAACGGAAATTCCCTTATGATATTCTTTTTAGGAAATTCAGAAAATAACTGTCGCCTACCATCTTTCTCAATCGAGAACATTACGGCACCTCTGTTAGTTAACCAATCCCCTAATGTCCCGGGATTTTGCATAATCTGTCCGAAGAAGTCTCCAGATACTGAGGCATTAACAGTTAACGCAAAGTTAGCGATCGGATACCCATCGACAACTTGCCTTTTTTGAGCGACCATAGAATGACTAATCATCCAAAATAAAAGAAAAAATAGAGAATGTGTTTTCATGCTATTCATTGAATCGTATTCTTTTAATAAATTGTTACTTGATTATCAACTATTGTATATTGAAAAGGTACATTAATCCGTATTATATTGAAAATTTGTGGAAGCGTTTCATTATTAATAAACTTACCGGTAAATACCTTATGTTCCAAACCAACCTTCTCAATCGTGATCTTACAATTGAACTTTCTTTCCAAACTCTTACAAATATTACCGAACGATTTCTTCTTAAAAAACAATTTCCCCTCAGTCCATCCTATAGCATATTCCCTTTCGAATGGCTCTAACTGAACCACCTTCGTGTTCTTATCATATACAGCAGAGGTACTAGGCGTAAGATGATAATGTTTATTATCCATATTATTCTTTATCTCGACAGATCCGGATATCAAGCTTGTCACTACCTCTTCTTCCTCTCCATAAGCCGATACATTAAAAACAGTCCCTAATACCTTAACATCTATTTGCCTCGTTTTGACAATAAACGGGACATGTTCATTACATGCAACCTGAAAACAAGCTTCTCCTACCAGTCTCACATCACGGGAACTTTTATTATAATCCGTAGAATAAGAAAGCCTGCTCCCATGATTAAGGGTTACCACAGAACTATCTGGCAATACCACTTCAGATACGCCATTTTGAGAATTAAAAACAATCCATTCCTCTTTTACATCAGACCGAGGTTTTATCGATTCAAAGAGAAAAAAGCCTATTAATAAAGTGATACTGGCCGCTATAGACAAAAACAGATATATATTTTTTATGGAACCCTGCTTACTTCCCTTATCCTTAAACATCTTATGATATAGCTCCTCCCGCACACCTTCTTTTATTTCTGAGGCATGCCCATAATCACAGTCAAGCGAGATATGATCTATTATCTTGAAAATCTTTTTTTTCTCCTCATCCAGCACATCTAGCGCATCAGATGGAAGATCATCGTTTTCCCGGTTTAATAGACTTGCTAGTTTTTGCCATTCTTTTTCAACCTTAACCTTCATATTTCATTTAATTTTTTTACCTGTGCGATACTCCTGTATGACTATTCCAATTTTCCTTATTGCTATGCACATCTGTGCGTGTACCGTCCGATCCGATATCGAAAGGATCTGAGCCACTTCCTTGTAGGTCATATTTTCTTCTCTCACCATAAAGAAAATTAAACGACACTTCTCAGGCAAAGAGTTTATCGCTAACTCAATGATTTTCTTTAATTCATTGTCCAAGATCTCTTGTTCCGGTGTTGATTTCTCAGACAGACCTCCTAAATCAGCGTCTTCCAACCGTATTTTCTGGTACTTATCGCTCTCACTCTTATATTTAAGAGCATGATTCCGGGCACAGATAAATAGATAGTTCTCATAATTCTGTATTTCTGGCAATTGCTTTCGGTTTTGCCACAAATACAAATAAACATCAGAAATCACATCTTTACATACACCTTTCTCCACAAGAAAATAGCTTGTGTATCTATACAATTTCATATAGGTATAATCAAAAAACAGTTGGAAAGCCCTTGGGTCATCATTCGCAATCTGTTTAAATAGAGATCGTATATTAATTGTTTCTTCCAATGGATGTGATGTAAATATCTATTTTATGATGAAGAGAAAAAAAGAGTGAAGTATGCCTAAAGAAGCAGATTGAATAAATTCGCATTTAGGGTTTATTAAGAGATCATGACCCCTACTTGCTTATATCCGCTAGGGCATTATATAATAAAAAAAGAGATGTCAAAATTGACATCTCTCTCTGGATTGTTGAGTTGTCTCACGAGGATTCGAACCTCGACAGACAGAACCAAAAACTGTAGTGCTACCATTACACCATGAGACAATCCGATTGCTTTACTAAAGCGATGCAAAGGTAAGAATAAAATCTTACCTTGCAAATTTTTTTGATTATTTTTTTACTTTGCGATCAACAAATAATAATTTTTCTTACCTCTTTGAACCAATAAATACTTATCGTCAAGCAGTGAGGAACAGTCGATTACAGTATCAACCTCCGCTAATTTCTCTTTGTTAAAACTTACGCCACCACTTTGTACCAATTTACGCATCTCACCTTTTGAAGGGAAGATAGCGGCTTTTTCAGTACACAAATCAACAGCCTTGATTCCTGCGGCCAATTCATCACGGGAGATATCGAAATGAGGAACACCCTCGAATACGGCTAGTAATGTGTCCTCATCCAATTTCAACAAAGCCTCGTGAGTGGAGTTACCAAACAAGATATTGGAAGCCTCGACAGCGGCCTCATAATCTTCCAAAGAGTGAACCATAACAGTCACTTCTTTCGCCAAACGTTTCTGCAACGGACGCAAATGAGGAGCGGCCTCTTGCTCCGCCTCCAAAGCGGCGATCTCTTCTTGGCTCAAGTCCGTGAAGATCTTGATATACTTGGCGGCGTCAGCGTCGCTTACGTTCAACCAGAATTGATAGAATTTATACGGAGAAGTATAGCGACGATCCAACCAGATATTACCGGATTCCGTCTTTCCGAACTTACCACCGTCGGCCTTCGTGATCAACGGGCAAGTCAAGGCATAAGCCTCCCCTCCCAACGTACGACGGATCAATTCCGTACCAGTCGTGATATTACCCCATTGATCGGTACCACCCATCTGTAGACGGCAACCCTCATGCTCATACAAATACAAATAATCGTAGCCTTGTAGCAATTGATAAGAAAACTCGGTGAAAGACATACCTACACTAGATTCGCGGCTCAAACGTTTCTTCACTGAATCCTTAGCCATCATGTAGTTCACGGTAATATGCTTACCGATATCACGGATAAAATTCAAGAAAGAATAACCCTTCATCCAGTCATAGTTGTTCACCAACTTAGCGGCATTAGGAGCGTCGGAGTCAAAATCAAGGAACTTAGCCAATTGTTTCTTGATGCAATCCTGATTGTGACGAAGAGTAGCCTCGTCCAGCAAATTACGCTCGGCAGACTTCATAGACGGGTCACCGATCATACCGGTAGCGCCACCCACTAAAGCGATAGGACGATGACCGGCACGTTGGAAATGCTTCAGCATCATCACACTTACTAAGTGTCCGATATGCAAAGAGTCTGCCGTTGGGTCAATCCCCACATAGGCCGATGTCAACTCTTTCTGCAATTGCTCTTCCGTCCCGGGCATCATATCAGCGATCATGCCCCTCCATCTTAATTCTTCTACAAAATTCATCGTATTAATTTATATCGTATTACATTAATATATTTGTCACTTTATCTCATACGAGGCAAAGGTACGACTTTTTAATTGAGAATCGAAAATTGATAATTGATAATTATCCGTTTAGGTGGAAGATAGAAACGTTTTTAGCGATTTGAATCCGCAGCTTTTCTTCCGGAATATCCAACGCTTCCGCTACATTTTGGTAGACCCCGCGGATATCAATCGATTTATCATCGGTCTCCAAGAAAAGGAAATCAGGCCATGCGGCACGCAAAGCCGACGGATTAAAACGATCTCCAAAAGAGAGATAAAACCCCAAGCGAACCAATTGGGAGGCAAGTTCACCATTACCTCGAAAGCCATGGATAATCCAAGGCATCTCCGGTTTCACGGCCTTTTTACAGGCAATGAGATCCGCCCACGCTTTTACGCAATGGATGATTAATGGCTTATGTGTTTCCTCCGCTAAATTGGCTTGTGCCAGAAACACCTCTTTTTGCAAATCCATTGGAGATTCGGCCAGTGTATCAAGTCCAGCCTCTCCGATCGCCACGACTCCCGAACCAGACACCAATACCCTAAGTAGATCTATCTGCTCCTTTACATTATATATATACCACGGATGAATACCATATGAGCGAATAACCGTATCAGGAAGTGAACCCGGCTGCATATCACCCATTGGACTCACGATCCTATTTATAATCGCGATATCCTCCTTATGGAAAGGCATCTGATGCGTATGTATATCATAATAACCCATGGCGTTACGGAACCGGATCATAACCGCTCCCACCCCAAGGATGGCAACGAAGTATTCGTTTAACCGCAAGATACAATCCTTTCACAGGGCCATATTTCTTCAAGGCTTGCACCGCATATTCGGAACAAGTGGGCGTATACCTGCACGAAGCCGGTGTCATAGGAGAGATACAATATTTGTAGAAATAAACCGGCAATAAGAGTAATGTGGTAAAAAAGCGTCTCATTATTCTTTATCCCGAAGGATATGGATCGCTTTCTTCATTGCCTTTTCCATCACAGCGTACGGATGGATCTCTTTATCGAGGTACAGGAAAGCGATTAACATGCCCTTATTCTTCGCTTCCAACGGTTCCAGTAAATCATATTTACGAACCCGGTAAGCCTCACGTACCTGTCGTTTGATCAAGTTACGTTTTACGGCTCTCTTAAATCTTTTCTTCGGTACACTCACTAAGAAGGAAGCACGGGCAGGCATCTCTTCCTCCATCGGTAAATAAACGACCCGCAGTGGAAACGCCACGAACGATTGTCCTTTTTCGAATAATAGGTCAATGTAACGTTTCCACGACAGGCGTTCTTCTTTTGAAAGGGTATACCTTTTTGTCGTCATTATTTTTTACCGTCTTGCTGTTTTTTCAGATATAAATCCAAAGCAGCAGTCATAGAAGGGGCTTCCACCGTGGGAGCCTCAACGTCCAAACGCAGACCCGCATCTTTAACAGCCTTTGCCGTAGTAGGGCCAAAACAGCCGATCTTTATATCGTCTTGTTTGAAATCCGGGAAGTTCTTCAATAAAGAAGAGATACCCGACGGACTAAAGAAAACCAACATATCATAATCGAATTTCTCGTCCTTCGCGAAATCATTGCTCACCGTACGGAACATCACCGCTTTCGTATAGTTGATTTTCTTCGCATCTAACAAAGCGAATAGATCATCTTTATGTACATCGGAAACAGGTACTAGGTATTTCTCCTTCGCATGTTTGGCGATAACAGTCACCAAATCATCTGCCTTACCGGTCTGACCATAAAAAATCTTACGTTTTCTATAAACGATATACTTCTGGAGATAAACAGCGATCGCCTCTGTCATACAGAAATACTTCATCGTTTCCGGGATAGCCACACGCAATTCCTCGCATAAATGAAAGAAATGATCGATAGCCGTACGAGCCGTAAAAATAACGGCGGTATGATCCAAAACCGAGATTCGTTGCTGCCTGAACTCCTTGGAAGATAAAGGTTCAACCTTGATGAACGGGCGGAAATCTATTTCCACACCGTATTTTTCTGCAATATCGAAATATGGTGATTTCTCCGATGCAGGCTTCGGTTGTGATACCAATAATTTTTTAATATTCAATGCCATAGAGTACTTGACTCGATAAAGTTATACAAATAAATAATGCCTTCATACAGAAAAACTAAAGGCAATATTTCTTGGCCGCAAAGGTACAAACTAATATATAAAAAACTGCTATTTTTCCTGTGAAATATCCGTATGGTCTTATAAATTATCACAAAACGACACAGAATATAAAAAAATACAAACAACAAAACAGGAATTTGTATACTGCTCCCCACGAATACCAACCAAAGTGCCGGAATGTATAAACAGATCCCCCACGCTCCTATAATAGCGTTATAATTAGTCTTCCAAAACTTGTATTTCGGAGCGTCCGTAAAAACAACCCCCAATAAATAATAGAAACAGCGCTTACACCAATAAAACAGCATCAATACCATCATTATCAACCCAATAGATATCAACACCGTATTTTCTAGCAAATGGTTGAAATACCCATATGCCTTAGCGATAGCAAAAAGACAAACGCTACAAAGAAACAAGGCTTGAAACGTCATGAAATTCCGGAAGAGCCATTCGCTCCCCCTCGTTACCTCAAATAAATTTTGACGTTCTTTCACATATACCACATCACGCATCATCTTCAGGAATAAACGATAATTGGTACGGAACACCAACGCAAAACACATAAATAAGACGAACAAAAGGCTAAAGACCACATCGTCCACCAATTGTCCGTCCCACAAACGAATCCCTACATATCCTTCAAATGTACCCATGTGCCGCTATTATCGGCACAAAGGTACATAATTATTTCAATAAAGCGCTTCCTTAATAATCTCTCCTACCGTAGGATGCGGGAACACAAACGACTTTAACTCATCCGATTTCATCCCCTTCTCAATAGCGATTCCGGCGATCACGATCAACTCCGAGGCCGGATTACCCAACATATGGGCACCGATCAGCGTCTCATCCTCCGACAAGATCAACTTACAAACACCATTCCCCATCTCATTCTCCGCGACAAAACGCCCAGAGAATGCCATCGGTATTTTCTTCACGGTATACGAAATACCTTCTGCCTGCAACTCCTCCTCTGTCTTCCCGACACCGGCGATCTCTGGATTCGTATAAACGACACCCGGAATAGCCTTATAACTCATCGGGCGCGATTTGCCCAAGAGATGATCCACGGCCACCTCCGCCTCGCTAACTGCCGTATGCGCCAGTAAGGAAAAAGCGGTAATATCACCGCAAGCATATACATTTGGCAGGGAAGTCTGCATGTACTCATTCACCTTCACCCCATTACGGAAAGGCTCCGGAGCCAGTGTCTCCAAGCCAAAACCTTTCGTAACCGGACGACGCCCTACACTCAAAAGGACTTTATCGCCATGCAACGTGAATGTCTCCCCGTCTTTCTCTACAGAAACCTCGGTTCCATGCACCCCGGTCACTTTATGACTTAGATAGAACTTGATCCCCCGTTTAGTGTATTCCGCTTGCAACATTTCGGACAGCTCACGATCCATCGGGCCTAATATCTTATCCAACATCTCCACGACATGTACCTCTACCCCAAGGCTATTGAAGAAAGAAGCGAACTCCATACCGATCACGCCTCCACCGATTATCACCAAAGAGGCCGGAAGCTCCTTCGATTGCAACGCCTCCCGGCTCGTCCAATATTCCGTCTCCGCCAATCCGGGTATAGGAGGAATTATCGTTTCTGATCCCGTACAGATCAAAAGGTTCGCAGCCTCGTATAGCTCTTCTCCGGCGGCGATCGTAATCGTCCCGTCGGCCGCACGCCCTTGGATACAAGCTTCCGCCGTAACCATCACCACGCCATGCTCCGTCATTTTCATACGGATACCGGCTGTCAGCTTTTTCACGACCTTATTCTTACGGGCGATGATTTTCGGGAGATCAAAAGAAGGATTCTCCGCTTTCACCGCATACTTGGAAGCATGCTTGATATTATCATACGTCTTAGCGGAATAAAGAAGCGTCTTTGTCGGCACGCATCCCTCATTCAAACAAACCCCGCCCAATGCGTTTTTCTCAAAAAGAATCGTGGAAAGCCCACCCTGCGCCGCTCTCTCCGCGGCAGTATAACCGGCAGGACCTCCACCGATTATAGCGACATCGTATTTCATACTATTAGATCTATTTAAGTTGTATATTAGGATTTATCTTTCTCAACTGTTTGATAAAATCAGCCCGGTTGGTCGGAGATATGAGCATCCAAGGTTTCCCATTGCTCCATATGATCAGCCGATCCAACGAAAGGGCGTAGCTGGACACCGGCATCACGGTAGATTCCAACGCCTCTATATCAGCGATAGCGATCTTCTTCTCCGGGAAAATACTACAATGCGCTATCAACACATCATCTTCCGTTATCCGGTAATACGTATTAAAGAAAACATGAAGCACCCCCAACGCAGCGACCATCATACCCACTATAGCCGATATATTGGTACGCAAAAACGCAGCCACACAACCAATTACCACCATGATAATCACCAGATGATACCACCATCCCACTTTTGATTTATATTCTCTTTCCATTTTCCGAAATTTGCCGCAAGTTAACGAAAAACGTCAAACAAAAAGAAAATTGCCCAATCTTTCCTATAAAAGAAAATACGCTGTCACTTCTCAGCAACAGCGTATCCACTTAAACCGGTTAATACAAATCATAAGATTGTAGTCGCCTTTTTTATTTTAATTCTTCCAATACCGTATAGGATTGTAATACGTTATTCTTATCATATTGTTCCGTACGCACTAAGCCTACATTCGGGCTGTACCACTCATAGCCATACCCAGTGATTGTCTCCTTTGATTTAGGGGAACGTGTAGCGATATTATATTTTACCTTAGCGCAATCGAACGTACCGGCAGGAGTTGTTATGCTTTCCGTTTTAATAAACTCACGGTCCTTAATGGCCATATCCTTACGATTCTTCCGATTCTTCTTATCGTAGATCTTTACGGAAGCCTCGTCGAAATACACGTTATTCTTATCGAAATTAGCCGCATACGGATTTGGGTAATTTATAAAGTTCTCCGTGATATCCACATTCGTATTCATTTCCGATACCACTCCCGGATAAGAGAGTGTCTCTTTCGAGTCGAGGAAAAATTCTCCATTCTGGCAGTATGCCTTGATATCTCCTTTGTTCACGATCGTACCGGAGGGATTAGTATATACGTAGTCCGCTTCCACCTCTTGGCCGGAAGGCAATGTTTCCACCTCATCCACTTGATAACTCATAACAGATTGTAAGTTTCCCTTCGCGTCATATCCTTTACGGACCCATACCGTTCCCTCTGTTTGCGGAAAGAAGAACGTACAATCTTGCGCCATCGCTCCTCCCGCGATCAATGAGATTAAAGCCGTGTATAATATTTTCACCTTCATAATTTTGACGTTTAATTAATTCACTACTAAATACATGCCGGATATCCAATGCTTTGTTAGAACAGAGTGAACCCCTAAATGTTCAGAAGGTAAAAATTAAAAATAGCCAAAATATCGTAAGGCAGCGGTATATCATCCACTATCAATGGATACCGAATATAGCATCTTTTACGACGATAGAATCATTTACATCGTACCTATTATATAAAGTCCCTTCCATCTTTCCCTCAATATATGGCATCATGGACGATTCATGGTAACGAACACTATCCACATAGACCTTAAACGGTTTTTTTAAAGGACAATATTCCACCTTATTTAGTGAATCCGTTATCCGGATATAAGACGTTATCTCCTCTTGTGTCCGAATCCCCTTCTCTATATTATATTCTCCTTCTTGTAATGGGAGCAATACCACCTTCATCGCATAACGGCTTGAATGTTCGCGATCCAGTGGAATCGTCCAATGCGAACATCTCAAGACCTCCCATTCTCCCCTCCTTACTTCCGAATAAAATCCAGCATCTATATATCTCCATGAAGCCGACTTATTCCTAATAGAAATATCCTGTCCGTTTACCGCCCCCTCAAAATATCCCAGATAATAGGGTGTTTCTTTAGGTGTATCCTCTATTATCTCTTCTTTCTCGCAAGAGATAAACGCCAACTGCAAAAGAAATAGTGAAAAATAAATTAGGTATCTCATAACGCATATATTTTAGAAGTAAGACACTTATATTCAGAGCTATTTCCAAAGATACAAACTTTATCCGGATTTCAAACTAAAAAGACGTAGAATTGAAGTTCTATAAACCAAATACACACAAATCACTTCCTACATATGTACGAACCTCTTTACTATACAAGTTTCCATATATTATATTATCAGTTACATTTTTCTTAGATAAATTCAATCCCCAATGATATCTAAACATTAACCTATTCTCGCCTTCCTTAAACAATGGGGATGATACAATTACGGGGTAGTTAATCTCATAGACTAAACCGGACGGTATATTTTGTAACTGATCCGATTTTCCCTTCGACAATATGAAACTAGGAGGCATTATACTAGAACTCATTCGCATAGATTTTTCGTATATCATAATCACTCCTCCCGGATAAAACAGCTTATCCTTATCCGATATATTCTTAAATCGCAAGCTTACCCTTACAGTATCACCCATCAAAACAGTGTCTCGATCAGTTGCAATCACAAGGCTCATATTTTCTACGATATTCCCATCCGGCAATAATTTATCTTGTTCTTTCTCAAACATCAATGACTCCGAATAATGCCATTGTCCACTGTCCTTGCTTCTTTTAAGAACAAAATTATAGAAACTTTTAGCGGCCAAATCTCCATTTTTTGCTGAGATGAACCTAAATGATTTTGACAATTCCTGTATAGTATTCCTATCCTCTCCATCCATACCTTTCTCCCAAGAAGACGAGCTACAATAAGGTATCCCATTCTCATCTATCAAAAATGTTATAAAAAAATGGGTATCCTCATAATTAATCTCCGATAACTTCTCACAAATCAAATCCGCATATTTACCGGACGATCTCATCAAAACTGGTGGGACACCCCACCATGTCACTAGATGATTTTCCATCCATCTTCCATACCTATCGTAATATTCTTTATCACAATCAGAAGAAGTGTCTTGAGCAAATGCAGTTACACTGATAGACAACATCATCCATAAACATCCTATTTTCAACATCTTGATAACATTTTTTCGTCAATACTAGAAATGGAATCGTACCCCCGCATCAAAAGTCAAACGAAATAAGCCAGAGTAATCTCCTTTATCGTAAGAGACATTCTCTTGCTTGGGTAAGGAACCTCCTACATAACCGATATTCAAGCCCACTCCCACATGCTTTGACAAAAGATATTCTGCGCCTAATGAGAAATTATATCCTACACCGGATAAGGACTCGCTTATCCCCCTCGCCGATTCCCGGTAACTAAAATATCCTATACCTATTTTCTCTTCCACGATCCATCGGTTTATGATTTGTTTCATCACAAATTGAGGAGCGACATAAGTAAGCCCCACGTTAATATCTATTCCCGAATAAGTATAAGACGATTTATATCCCGAATACAATAAGCCAGCACCGAAACCGCTCCTTGATATCCAATCATACCCAACTTGCCAATCCAATCCGTTTTTAGGATGGCCAGACCCACCCGGTGGCAAATAAAATTTACTGGTCACAAAAGCGTAACCTATATTCGCATAAATCGTGTTATGCTCAAATGAAGACTTCTCCACGACAGCCTCTTCCTCCAAATCCAAAGCTTTCGATAGAGGAGCGGCCCGAAACGCCGCCGTGTCCGACACTAAAAGCATACTACCGGCTATCTGATGGCAACTACTACCCAATAATGAAGGTTTCCGATGGTCTGTCAACGCCAATGCGTTACCTCCCGCTTTTGCCGTTTCTTGTTTCGCCAACCAAACAACCTGATCATAATTACATTTAGTAGACACTCCGTTATCCACTACAGAAACATTGCCGATCCTCTCTGCCGAGGCAGGAACAGCCTCCCCCAGCTCATACAAACGAACCTTATCCGCAGTTACGCTTGCCGGGTAACTTTTAGAGATATTTGTAATGACTTTGGGCGCACATCCTGTCATTAGAAACAGAAAAGAGACAAATAAGACAGACAAACATTTAATCATTTTCATTTTTCATTTATAAGTTCAACATCCACTTTCTAAACTCCTCATTCTTTCTAAGTACCTAGATTTAATAATAAAACGTGCTTAGCCACAAAAAATTATTTATCACAAACCATTCTATCCAAACCATTGAACAAGCCCTTACCTTTTGCTGTATGAAACCAACATATCAATATACAAAAGTTCAAACAAAAAATAGGCTGTCTCATTTTCCATCACGAAACAGCCTATTTTTAAATAAACCCCTTCTTATTACCGCTTAAAATCAAGAGAATAACTCTGCATACATTTTGAGGTAGCGCTCCCGAAATTGCAACGCTATGCCTTTTCCCATCGCTCCGGCGCAATTACAACCATGAGCGTAACTGCGAACTCCATTCAGATTGAATATATCACCTTGCTTTATAAAATTAACCATAAATCACATCTATCTAATTTTCTCCAACACTCCATCATCAAATCCTACAGTTATATACTTAGTATGTAATAACCAAGCACTAACCTTCTCCAATGAAATAATGTCCAATAAGATCGTAATTACCTCATTTAAGAACTTATCCGGATCCACATCAACACCTTCAATATTTAGATACTTATCGACCGGCTCATAATCAACATCACAAGCCCAATCATCATCGTCCACATCATAACTTTCAGAGCCTATCAAATAAACACAATATCCATTTTCAGACTCAAAAATACCAAAATTCAGTGCTACTATATTTTCTGGTATCACTTCATTATGGCTTAATTCCAAAAGCCAGTCTTCTATCTGTTTCTTCATAGCATTTATTCTTTTAAAAATACTTCAAACATATAAAGCACATTCGATAAATTAAGTTAACACAAAATTTATTTCATTAAATCAACGACATCCATTATTCGTTTTTTATCTTTCTCTGAAAAAATAAAACATACAGAATGATCATTAAAACCAGCCCAAAATGAAAGAGTTATTTTAATTATTTTCAAATACATTCTTAAGTCATACTCATCTAACAATGATAAATCTTCATGTATTATTACAATATCATTATTAGATATCCAGTCAAAATCCCTATAAACTTCACAAAGAGCATCCCAATTTTCTCCAAAATAATTAGGAAACACTAGAGCTTTTGATAAGTTAAGGAATAAATCCATTTTGTCTCGTACTTTATATACATATCCAATAAATGTATCCTCCACTAGATACATTCTAGGATACTTTACAAAAAATATATTCTCCATCTAATAGTAGTTTTAGAATACAAATGAAAGAATAATATTATATATTCACATACTTATAACGAACTTTTTTCAAAATTTGATTTGAATCATTGTTCCATAATGATCTGGAGTAAACCACATCTTACTTCCTCCTGTGATAACTCTCATAGGCCCTGCTCCTCTTGTCAAACCAGGCGTAGGATGAACATACTCTTTATAAACACCATTTGATAAATTTGGCAACTTTCCTTCATTATTATAATAGATCGCCCCATCATGACGAAACGTAAACAACTTTCCAGACCGTATTCTATCAATAGTCGGTTGTAAATCATGAGTTACCCCATCTGGAGTTGTCACAAAACGAGTCGTACCCGAAGATTGACTAGAAGAAGCGACCTGAGATGATGTCTCTACCGGATTTAATTTAGGGGTATTACTAATATCCGGTTGCGTCACATTTAGCCCACTTCCTGGAGCCTCCATCAACCTCATCTCCGGTGCCGGTCTTGTTGCCGTGTTCTTGAACGAGAAGATTGTCCGTCCGAATTTAACGTCCTTACCTGTCCAGAAGTTATTACCTTTCAAGGCGGCAACCATACCGTTTCCGATTCCACCTGTCAAGGCACCACCCAAAATACCCAAGCCATAATCCTTCAAGCTCATAAACGGGTCCCCGAAATACAACGAGTTACCCGCACTTTGGACAGGCATCATCACCGCCGTACTCGCCGAACCTGCGGCGGCTCCAGCCAAAAAGCCTCCGATTCCCCCGGCGGCACCTCCAGCAGCGGCAAAGGCCAACCCACCAGTCGCAGCCCCCAAACCTCCGGCGGCGGCTCCAATACCAAATGCGGCAAATCCATCCTTGAAACTATGAAGTTGACCCGATACAGCCTTATAGATCAAATTTGCTGTTCCTCCGATAACCGCACCTATTATAATATGGATAAACTCTCCATCCTCGTCCACATACCTCAACGGGTTGTTCATGGCATAGCTGTAACGATTGAAGTTCTGGGACAAGTCCGGCATCTGGACAAACGGATCAGGAGCGAGGAAACGACCCAGAGCCGGGTCATACAGGCGGGCGTTCATATTTACCAGACCAAACTCCTTAAGATGTTCATGGCCACTGTAGCCACGACCAAGGAACAACTCTACCTCCTGCCCCGAAGGGATGTAAACGTGACTGGATGAGTTACGTTGGCGACCCCATGCGTCAAAATTATAACTCGCGTATTTCGTCCCTGCCTCGGTGATGATATCCGTGATACTTCCCAGATAATCACGACCTATATAATAAAGTTTCCAGCTATTCGTATGATCCTTCACCAATACCGCCGAAGCGTCGTAGTAATTCTCTCCCGCCAAATACAGCTTCTCCTTATTACCCGAGGGAGTCTCATCGATCTCATAGCAATCCCCCAAATAATAGCGGGTCAACAAACGGCTACCCCCTTTAGCCACCTGCATCTTCACACGCTGCTGATTGCCGTTATAGGTAAACGAGGCCACGTTACCATCTTGCGTAATAGCGTTCGGACGCTTGAAAGAGGTATAGCTAATAACCTGTGTGGCGGAAGACATAATACCATTTGCCACGCTAGAGGAAGATATGGCGTAAGGCTTGCCACTTGTATTATATGCGAATGTACCACTGACATCCCCTTTGGTTAAGATATTTCCTTTCGCATCATAAGTTGCCATAAGCCCTTTGTAGGAAGTCAGACGATTAAGATTATCATAAGAGAATTTCTCTTCTTGGGATACATTAATGTCTTTCCGGTAAGTCAAGTTCCGTTTAACAGGATCAAAAACATACTCCATATTCTGGAGGAATGTGGTCACCCCTGTTTTCTGTATCTTCCTGGAAGTAGGGAATCCATAACTGTCATATCCATAGGTACGAGATAAGGCACCGGAGCGTACCTCGGTAGGTAACCCCATGTCATTCTCTTTCGTGAGCTTAAATATGGATGTTTGGTTATTCAGCTTGGTCTCAACTAAATGACCATTCGCATAATTATAATTCTCGGTTGTCAAAACTCCGGATTGAGACGTATACTTAATAGAGCTTACATTTCCTCCGTTATAGGTATAATCCTTTCGTAAATATTTATTGTCTACCGCCGTCTCTGTCTGGCTCGACAGACGACCCAACGCATCATATACATAATCAATGGAAGTTCCGACAGAAGAAGAGACCTTCGTCAACTCATCGTAGCCATTATAAGTATATGTAGTCGTAAACTCTGGTAAAGTCGCCGTTTTAAGGCGATTATACGTATCATACGTGTAATTGATAACCTTATTATTTGCGTTCGTCTCTTTCAATAGGTTGCCGGATGCGTCATAAGCATAAGTTGTCGTACCAGAGCTAGGATCGCCCAAGCTAGTCCGACGGCCGAAACCATCATAACCAAATGAAGTAGTCACGTTACCCGGTGCGACGATAGAAGAAGGTTGTCCATCCGGACGCAGATTATAGGTAATCGTTCCTGCTGGGTCTACCACAGATATAAGATTGCCCAACGCATCATACGTCCGCTTGACAGAGATTCCATCCTCCACCGTTGTTATACTATTGCCGCTATAACCATGAGTCGTTTTTCTTCCGGAAGGTTCCGATATAGCGGTTAAGCGATCATACGTATCATAACTATAGATATTCCAAGCCGTAGCCGAACTACCGGCAAACGGACGAGAGACTTTTTGCACCCTTCCATAACTATCATAAATTTTATCCGTTTTTAGAAAACTGCCATTAAAACGAGTCTCGGCCGTTCTTACCTCTCTATTCAACGCATCATATACACTTTTAGTAGTAGGTTTACCCGTCACAGAACGGGTTATGGCATACAAAGCGTTTGTCCCTTCCTCCGACCATCCGTAAGATACAGTAGCGGTAGTATTATCAGGGAACGTGACACTTGTCTCCCGACCAAATGGATCATACGTATGCGCCGTAGACTTTCCCCGGTGGTCCTTCTCAGAAGACATACGCCCCTCCGTATTATAAGAAAACTCATTTGCAAGTCCTAATGGGTTTGTCACCTTTTTCAATCGACCGTTCGTATCATAAGCATATTCGGTCTTCAGCCCTTTATCCGAACCATACAAGAATAGCGTCTCTTTTGTGATATTACCCGGAGTATCATAAACATACTCGTAAGTTTTCGCTTTATTTCCATTCTTATAGAACACCTTGCTATTCGCATAGCCGTTCGTATGCGAAGGAATATTCATTCGCTCGGTATAAGTACTGCTATTACGAGTAGTAGTCACGCTCTGATCGGTCAAGAAACCAATAAGATATCCACTCTCTGCCGTATTGTTATAAAATGTGTTCGCCTTTTTTACCGTAATACCCCCAGTGTAAGTGATAGTCTCTTGCGTCGCATTTCCATAAGTATCATATACAAAAGCGGTAGTAGCCGTAATACCCTTAAGCAAGTCCTGCTCTGTCTTATTGCTTAAACGTATCTTGACCGTTTTATTGGCTTGAACATTAACGGCAAAATTATAGGTCAATTTCGCCTCAGGTGAAACCTCACTCTTCAATACGCCATATTTATAAGGATCAAAATATTGCTCCGTAAGCTGCCCTTTCAAATTCGTACGGAATATACTCTCAAATCCCCTAAACCCCAATCCTTGGCGGTGAATAACACCACCTCGGTACGTGAAAGTGAAATTATCAACCCGGTTACCTTTCATATAAGTACTGGAAAAGGCTATGACAGGAATAGACTCTTGAATGTCCACATACGGGAAAACAGCGTTCACACCCTTAGCATAAGTACCGGAAGATATGGCCTCCTCATTCATCAACAGGTATGTGTTCTTTTCGACCACTCCCAAACTATTCGCCATACCCGTGGCCAAAACGCCTTTATTGTCATTCCTCTTGAATGAATATTTTGTAACCACTCCATTCTTCAAGCTGACCAATTGACTAAAATAATTATGACTGTTTATATTAGTCGGGATCAAGATTGATTTCGATGTATAATCTTGGGCACATTCAACCGAACCCACGTTATTTTTCTTAGCGAGGTAAGTGAAGAAACCGGAGCTATGATACCGGATCAAGTCTGTCATACCATCCCCGTTTACATCTTGTAGCAAAAAGCCATCCGTAGAAATCCCCGAGTTTTGAGTACCGGCAAACGTGGATTTATAAAATTGTCCATCTCCCATCGAGTTATAAGCGGCCCACGTATAGACTGGATCCTTTTTTTTCGGAGATACCAGCAAATCCATAAGCCCATCTCCGTTGATCTCCCCCAGCAACAACGAGCGATCTTTTAGATCCACCTTTTTTAATCCGGTATAAGTAGAGACTTTTCGGCCCGTCCAAGTACTACCGGAAACATCAAAAGTATATATATTTACCCCGGAGTCATTAATAAGAGCGATGTCACTTTTCCCGTCTCCATCATAATCTAATACCAGAAGTCTATCTGTTTTCTGAAATGCGTCCTCAGGATCAGGCTGCTCCGTGCCTACAAAATTAACGTTATAGGGAAACAAGTAACTCTGATATAAGACCTTACCACTTTCCAAATCAAATATATAGCATTTAGAGGTCTTACTGGTCTCTCCAAAAGGATGATGGCAAGAGACCGCTAGTACTTCCTGTTTTCCATCCCCATTGAAATCCCCTGTATAATAAAACTTAGGATGTATGCTCTTTGCCCCATCCGCATCGGTCAATACGGTCGGGAAATTAAAAGTCCGTGTATATTTAGATACCAATCCCACAGTCAAACTGGCCCTATATACACGGAAAGTCACTTGATCATTATCACCGGAAACGCCATTGTTTACTTTTATGATATGCTCTTCTTGCTTTCCCTCCAAATCCGCACAAAAGATATCGATAAAATTAGCTCCGGTCGTAAGATTGGGCATGGGGGAAGCGTACTCGCTATTCAATCCGGCATAAAGATAGATTTTCTCTTCTCCGGTGAATTTATTGTCATATCTATTCTGGGAATGCTGAAAAGCCGTCGAATGTCTGTAATGCTCCCAATAGGGATTCTCATTAGGCAAAGAGATCAAACCATCTGCCCCCGACGCATAATCATACCTTCCTTTCACTACCTTGATACGAGCAGGATCCGTTGATTCATACCAATTATATAGCTGTGTGACAGAACCATTATCATAAGACCCATCTGTTATGCCTTCTCCATAGTAAAGCTTTATAGGGTTCAGAGATTGCCCGGAGGCGGAATAATCTATCTGGCTTAAAACTGAGCTATTGTTCTGGTTTTTATAGCTCAAGCTATACGTACAAAGCGCAGTAGAGCCTAATTTACTGATGATTTTAGCCAGCAAGTAGCTTTCCCCTGTCTTAAGCCCCCCTATAAAAGAGACCAAGGGGTCCGGTCGTGAGGCTTGATACTGAAATTCCACAGAGGCACCATTATAAGCAACTTTTGTCAATCTGTAATGGTTTTCTTGCTCGACATAAGTATATAGGATCTGATTATTTCGCAAGTCAGACAAAGAAACTATCGGATAAAAGATCTTATTGCTTGTATTTGAGGCATATCCAAATATGCCCTTGGTTCCATTAGGATAAAATACCTCAAAATATTTCACGACATCGCCGGACAAAAAAGCTTTTACTTTTATATTGCCTTGCTCGGACTCATAATTAATAGTTGTCGCATTCTCTGAGATCTTTATAAGACGCATCCCGTCTAACACGAACGCATCCGCTTTCGTACGTAAAGCTCCTTGGGGCTTACCATCATAATAAATATTCCTACTCGTACGCATGATCGATTGCACACCGCCAATACCCCATCCAATACCAACGATGCCATTTCCTTGCTGGCTATTATAAGCCAATGATAATTGGGGTTCAAATCCATTTATACCCGGATAAACCTGTATGGGAACTGTATAGGTTTTAGCTCCAGTCGGGGAAACACCTGTTTGTATCGGTATCTCTCCTACAGCTTTCGATTTATCTATTGTAACTGTAGTCGGAACGTAAGTATTATCAGATATGGCTTTAGGAACAAAAGCCTGAGGTTGCTGTGAAAACCTTTCCGGATTTTCTGCAGTTTTCGCTATAACCGGAGGATATAAAGCCTTCAATAAAGAATCCTCATAAGCCTTGTAATCACTTTCCTTCCAATCGAAAAATTGATTATTCTCAGCAACTCCTTGGGCACATAAATAAGAAGATGGGGACATAAACATGATAAATATCCCTATCGTATATAAATATATTAATTTCATCTATAAGTATACTTAAATTATATTTTGATCAATCCTCCTCTTGGTCTACGGGAACGGCCTCCAAAGATGAAGCCATCGCACTAAATTGCCGTGTTGTTCTATTTCCTGACGCATCATAAGTATAAGTAAATATCATTTGTTGGGATTGCCTAATATTCAAAATTCCGCCAGACTTTACCTCAAAAGGCCCATTAATCGTAATTTGCGCCGGAGCGGAAAGAGATAAATTACCATTACTTGCCACGGTTACATTTTGGACAGCCAACGTATTACAGCCCAAAACTGATACACTTGATGATACTGTCTGATTTGTATAAGTACTCACACAGCTTCTCGTGTCAACCTCTTGTGATGATAACGGGGAAAATAAGCAAGTCAATACGATACATGTAAAAAAGACGATTCTCTCTTTCATATCAAAGAATTTATGATTCTGTTATTTCTATTTTTAATTCCTTGAGATTACAGACTTACATACTTCTTCAAAGTATCCGCTTTCTTCCCATCCACAAACAACGTATAAATAAACGTTCCATAACCAAGTTCCGAACGGCTTACTTCTACCACATTACTACTTCCATTATCCAACTTAATAACTTTCACGGGTTTACCTGTGACATCAAATATCTGTAGACTAGCAGACACAAACGTCGCCGGTAAGGTATAAGAGACAGAAGCACCTTCCCTATTATATAATTTTGCGCCATCCACAGCACTTATATTACTTGTGGAAGTCGTGTTCGAACGTAATTGAGATTGTACCTCCGGCGATAGTAGAGCTTGCAAATTATCAATCACCTCATTCTGTTGTTGGATCGTTTGTTGCATCTCCTTGATACTTTCTACGATAAGCGGAATAAAACCTATATAATCTATAGACATCATCCCGTTTTCATCCGTTTGTACAAGTTCGGGTAATACCTTTTGTATGTCTTGAGCCAGAAAACCAATTCGTTTACGACTAGCCTCCGCTGCCTCTCTTCGATCTATCTCTGCTTGGATTTGTTTGTCTCTATTTATCTTTGCGATAGTAGCGGCATCCATAATCTCCTCTGAATCGGAGGAACTTCCCGATATCCCATTATCCAATGTGGCAGAGAACTTAGACTCATCCTGCTCCCTATTCTCCTCAAGTGTAGAGAGGTTGTATGAATAAGAGACCCCATTCACTTGCTCTAAAAGAGCTAATGGATTTTGCAGCGACTCTACATTTTCCTTCAAGCGAGCGTCTGAAGTTATATTCACTCCATTCACACGAAGATTCGTATTGAACACGAAATTAGTATTACTAGCCGGATTGTAATACGCCACGACATTGTTAGCATAACCATTTGTAGTCATATAAATACCCAATTTCCCATGCAACCAAAGTTGATCCGTATCCGTGGTTCCATATTCTCCAGCAAACACATTCCAACCTTGATTCGCATATTGTCCAAAATCACCAAATGTTAATTTCGAACCTGCGCGTGCATCCCCTATCCGACCATATATCTGCATAGAGGTTACATTTCCTAAGTCCTCATTATTGTCTTTTAAAAGGCCTGCTTGTACTCGTCCATTTGAAAGAACCCGGAGTTGAGCATTTGCGTTTGATACTAAACTAATTAAAATTAAGAAAGAAAAAAGTCTTGTTGTTTTCATATAAGTTGTTCTAAAATATAAATAGATAAACATTCAAATAATACTTCTAAGGAACCCAGTACCATATCCAAACAATTGCGTAAAAGAGGCTATTACGGATAGCGATCCTACACGTAAATCACATTTATTGCGGAACATTGCGTCTACAAACAATAAAAGGGCATAAATAATAAGAGGCACCAGAAACAAGCGGCAAAAGAATGAACTGATAACCAATAGACAGACTGAAAACGTGAATAATGCCGGTAAGCAATGTACCAATTTCAATGAGCCGGGATGTTTCCGGTTCAACGCAATCCGGGCCTCCCCCGAATGACGCACCTGACGGAAGAACTGCATGAGATCCGTCCGCCTTTTATGATAAACCCATGCCGAAGGAAATAGCCGGGTCCGATAACCAGCCTCCATGATCCGTATGCTAAAATCAATGTCCTCACCATATCGCATGCCGGAAAAACCGCCCAGACGCTCATATACATCCCGCCTTATTCCCATATTAAAACTACGGGGATAAAATTTATCCAACTTTTTCTTCCCGCCGCGGATACCACCGGTCGTCAGGAATGAGGTCATGGCGTAATTGATCGCCTTCTGGATCGGGGAAAACGAGGCATGCGCCTTATCCGGACCACCGAACGCATCCACCGGATAATGATTCAACGAGTCGTGTATATGCTCAAGCCACGTGGAGGGTAGTACCACGTCAGAATCCAGTATGAGCAGATACTCGCCACGCACTTGCCTAGCGCCATGATTACGCGCCATACCCGGGCCGGAGTTCGAGATCACATAATAATGAAGATCCAATCGCCCTTGGTATCGCCCAACAATCTCTTTCGCTGGTATCTCCGAACCATCCTCCACCACGATAACCTCAAAATGGACATAGGTTTGCTTGCAAAGGCTTGATAACAGATCATCAAGCTCATCCGGCCTGTTATAAGCAGGAATTATAATGGAGTATAATCGCATATCTTTTTTGAAATAAAGATCGCTTTTATGAGAAATCTATAAGCAAAATAAGATTTACTTCTTATTTACTTTTTGTTTACAGCGATTAAGTTATTATAAATCAGCGATAAATTTATCCATCATTTCTGCGGTACCTTCTGTTCCATGAATCTTTTTATAGAGACGAATCCGGGATGCTGTTATTGCAGGAGTTGAGCGTCCAACTAACCTTGCAATGTCCTTCACAGGCATGGATATTTTTATCAAATAACAAATATGGAGTTCTAACTCTGAGATTTGCGGGTATAAAGCATATAATTGAGCGGTGAAATTTGAATAGGTTGTATCAATCTCTTTTCTCAACTCCTTCCAATCCTTATTCTGAATTTCCGTATCAGTATTATTACTTGTTTCATGAAATAACCGATAGACTTCGGATTTTCGAAAAGCTATTTCAAGCAAACTTTTTTCATTTTGAGAAGTAAGAATCTTTCGGTTTGATAGTTCTAATAATTCCTTTTGAGATTGCACAAGTTGCTTTTTAAAATTATCTCTTTGACACTCCGATTGCTGCAAAAGTTCCTCTAGATATGAAATTTTCTTATTATTATATTCAATACAATCCAAACTTTCCGCATATTGATTCTCTTTCAATAGACGTATTTTTTTCTCCTTTTCAATCGCTGCTTTTTTCTTCTTTTCTAACACATATATATAACATAGACTAAAGAAAATAATTAAAACAACAAATAATGCAAATTGATAATTGCGAATTTTTCTTTTTTCATTATCTATTTTCAATTGAACATTCTCCTTTTCTGTATGCTGATACTTATATAATGAGTTAACTTTTGCTACAGCTTCCGTTTTTGTTTGATTCTTAATTGAATCAGACAGTTCTATACATTTATACGCATAATTCAAGGCTAATTTACGGTCTCCTTCTTGGTTTTTTATTTTAGATAAGATTCTATACGTATTTTTTTTCATATAGATATTCCCATACTCATTTGCTTTCTCAAAATAATATAGAGCTGAATCTATTTGCTTATAGCTTTCATATATACAACCTAATCCAAAATATATATTTGCTTGATTCTTCATACTTGAAACCTTACTGAACAAATCTTTAGCCAAATCATATTTTCCCATATCTATATAGATGCTACTCAATTCCCTTAGTACATTATCTATTCTCGATTGATCATTTAATAACAATGCCTTCTCATAAGCAGATTGATAGTAGTATATAGCACTGTCTGTATCTTGCTTGGCGTTATAGATCCGAGCAATATTCCTCAATGCGATCACCTCTCCTTTTCCTTTATCATACATCTTGTATTCATACGATTTCCTATAAGCTTCGAGAGCCTCATCATACAAACCTTGATATGCCAGTCGATATCCCATCTGCTCATAAACCCGTCCTAATATATCATATCGCTTACTATCTTTCCCTATGTCCGCAGCATCTTGAAAAGCTCTCACCGCTCTTGGGGCATCTCCCATATCCCGGTATGTACTTCCTAGATAATAATATGCCTCCATTAATTGATCTGGAGTCCCATAGTCCTCATAATACTGAACTATTGATTTAATCAAAGAGTCTGATTCATGAGGAATATACAGCTTATCTTTAGCTTTAATCTTAAGCAAAGCATGGTACATACGTATATTTTCCGGCTCATTCATGATTGAGCTATCCAAAGAGGAAAGACAGAGTAATGCGCTATCCGGATGCTCCCACATAACAGATTCCGCACGAGATAATTCCGCTGGTAATGGTTTTTCTTGGCGCATACAAGAAAAAAGGGTAGCGAAAAGTAGCAAAGTCAGTCCTAGTGTTCTCTTCATTTAGATTACAGTTTACAACTTAAACGCAAGTTATAAAATTTATTTTATAAATACCACTAAAATATTTGTTTTTCAATAGTGATTTTGAGATACGATCAGCCAGCAGGGAGATGCGGCACACTACGTATCCACTAGTTGTATTATGTATTTAAAATATTAGCATATAAGCATTTGCAGTTTTTTATGGTAAAAAACAAAAGTTTATCAAGCAGAAAACTTTTGTTTCCATATATAGAAACTAAAGTTTCTTCAGCACGAAACTTTTGTTTTCCCTAATAGAAACTACTTTTACATATATAGGCACTACGACACACGAACCTAAACGATAATTTGGTTTCTTGCGTTTTCTATCAAAACATGGTAGATAAAGAATGATAATTGTAGATATTTTCTATCTACAACCACTATATAAGATGTTTATTTATAAGGCATATAAGAAGGAATTGTAGATGTGGTAGATATTAAGTGTTTTTTATTAACTGGTAATTTATGGAACTCGATTATATAATCCAACAAGTTCTTGTAACTTTGCAGCCATTTTAATTGAAATCCCGATTGAATATGAAGAACAAATACGAGGCTAGGCTAGGTACGGAACGTATGCTACCGCTGGTTTTCAAAATGGCGCTTCCGGCGGTAGCGGCCCAATTTGTCAACCTACTTTACAATATCGTAGATCGTATCTATATCGGGCATATTCCCGAGATCGGGACAAACGCTTTGGCCGGTATAGGGGTGACCACCTCCATCGTGATCTTGATCTCTTCTTTCTCCGCTATCGTGGGAGCGGGCGGTTCGCCGTTAGCGGCTATCGCTCTCGGGCAGGGCGACCGGGAACGGGCCGGAAAAATAGTGGGAAATGGATTTATATTGCTTATCCTATTTACTATATTCACTTCCCTCATCACCTATACCTTCATGGAACCGATCCTGCTTTTTACAGGAGCATCAAAATATACGTTAGGATATGCGGTGGATTATCTCTCTATTTATTTACTGGGCACTCTGTTTGTCGAGATATCCACGGGCTTGAATGCCTTTATCAACGCGCAAGGGCGTCCGTCTATCGCTATGTGCTCGGTTTTGATCGGGGCTTTATTGAATATCGTATTAGACCCTATCTTCATTTTCTGGTTGGATATGGGGGTAAAAGGCGCCGCGCTCGCCACGATCCTATCGCAAGCTTGCAGTGCCATATGGGTATTGAGCTTCCTTTTCTCAAGACGTGCCTCCTTGCCTTTGGAAAGGCGGTATATGAGACTGGACCGAAGAATCGTACTCTCGATGTTCGCTTTGGGAATTTCTCCGTTCATCATGGCCAGTACGGAGAGTCTGGTGGGTTTCGTCTTGAATAGTAGTTTGAAAAATTTTGGCGATATCTATGTGAGCGCATTGGCTATCTTACAGAGTGCCATGCAATTCGCTAGCGTACCGCTGACCGGTTTCGCCCAAGGATTCGTACCGATCATAAGCTATAATTACGGACATGGAGACAAACAGCGGGTAAAAGATTGTTTTCGTATCGTGCTAATCGTTATGTTCTCTTTCAACTTGATACTCATGCTATTCATGATCTTATTCCCCTCAACCGTAGCCTCCGCTTTTACAAGCGACGAGGAGTTGATCGATACCGTCCGTTGGGTCATGCCCATCTTCTTGGCGGGTATGACGATTTTTGGCTTACAACGAGCTTGCCAGAATATGTTCGTAGCGTTGGGACAAGCTAAGATATCTATCTTTATCGCCTTGCTTCGTAAAGTAATCCTCTTGATTCCTTTGGCATTACTATTACCTCATTTTATGGGGGTAACCGGCGTATACGCGGCAGAAGCCGTATCGGATGCCACGGCCGCTATTTGCTGTACGTTGTTATTTATATGGAAATTCCCGAAGATACTAGGGAAAATCAAGAAAAAAGAAGAAAGGGCTGCCCAATAACGGACAGCCCCCTGATAAAGCCTTAAAGATTAAAATGAATCGTATTAATATCCCGGATTCTGTGTCAAGTTAGGATTCAGGCTAAGGATATCGGCATAGATGGAGAATACCGTTGTATATCCCGTCTTATCCTCTTGATAATCCAGCGAGCTGGCGGAATGTTTCACGCCTACATAGCGGTCTACCGTAGCCTCGGTAAACTTGCCGAAACGGATCAAATCCTGCCGGCGTACGCCTTCCCAAGCTAATTCAAGCATACGCTCGTCTAATAGCGTATCCAGCGTTACGTTTTGTAGCGGTTTGGCGCCTACACGGTTACGAACTTGGTTCACCTCATCGTCTCCATTCTGTCCCAGACGAATCTTGGCTTCCGCCTTCATCAGCAACGCGTCGGCGAAACGGAAGATCACGCAGTCATTTCCATGCAAGTTTCCACCATCCTGAGCATTCTGGTCGAACTCATATTTAGCCATACGAGCTCCGGCGGTCTTCACCAACAAACCATCGGAGGCATCCATATATACCTTCGGGGCGTTCGGCTCATATTTCAAAGGAACTTTCTGTCCGTCCCATTCCGTATAGATCGTCTTTCCGTCCGGACCGGTTACCTCGCCCGTAAAATAAGTAAGCTTACAACGAGGATCCTCATCCGCCGTACCGAACTTAAACACGTTCATCGCCTTCACCGTAGCGCAAGAGCCATTCCATCCGGATTGGCCGTAAGCGGTTGCATGATCATAATGGCGGGTACGTACCAAATTGTAGTCCTTTGCGTCCGGATAAGCGACCGGGTCCATAGGAACCGTGAAAATATTCTCAACCGAGGTCTCGTTCGCTACGGCGAAATTCTCCGAGAAGTTTCCCTGCAATTTATAGCCCAAAGCCTCCAGCTTATCCACATAGGCGATCGTAGCTTCCCAAGCGTTCATCTCTTTACCGCCAACGGTAAACTTGATGTTCTTTCCATCCGGACGATTGCCGTCCGTCCAATTGTCGTCCGCATAAACCTCCGCGTTCAACGCCAACTTAGCCAAGATCATATAAGCCACCGGCTTGGTAATACGCCCGTAATACTCGCCCTTTTGGTTACTGCGGTTATCTGAAAGATAAGGCAACGCCTCCTCCAACTCCGAACGGACAAAGTTAAATACAACGCTACGCTCAGATTGCTTTACCTCAGACATCGGTGTCGTAGAGGAAGTTACCAACGGAACACGAGCGAACAAATCCAACAACTCATAATAGAAAAACGCACGGACCGCACGGACCTCTTCCAGATAAACCTTGAAATATTCCACGTCCGGTTGTTCCTCGGCAAAGGCTTGCAACTTATCAACACTCTGGTTGCATTTTCCAATCTGCTCATACAAGAAATCCCAAGAGTTCTTGGTCAAATCATTCATCGTGCCCCAACGGTGTAAGAAAATATTCTGCCATAAACCGCCATCTTCCCAGTCGCCAATACGGCAAGGAAGCATAGCCTCATCGCTGGAGAAAGTATTCAAGTCATATACATGACGGTCGTTACCCATGATCTTGAACATATTATTGTACAGGCTCGCAACCGTGTTTACATAGACCAACGTAGGGCTTTGGAACGCGGTCTCCTCATCAAACGCATCCGTAGGACGCTCTTCCAAAAAATTAGAACAGGAAGAAAATGCCGCGGCGGCAGCGGCTATCATAAAGCTATATATAAATTTCTTTTTCATGACTCTTTAAATGGATTTAGAAGTTAACACTCAAACCTAATGAATACGTACGGGATAACGGATAGAAACGTTTGTTATCCATACCTAGGTCATTATTATCTTTATCGACCGTCGTACTGTTAATCATCGGAGACAAACCGGAGTAACCCGTGATCGTAGCTACGTTGTTCACCGAGAATGTCACACGGATATTCTTCACGTATTTCTCGATCTTCTTGCAATCGATGTTGTAACCCAACGTAATATAATCGATATTCAAATAATTACCCTTCTCCAACCAATAATCGGAGATCGACTGGTCGTAGATCTTGCTTTCCGGAGCCTCAGCCAACGCGTTGTATGTAGGGAACTGACTCAGGTTCATATAAGCTAGCGATGTACCATTGAAGATCTTATGACCGAAAGCGCCGTTCATCTGCGTCATCAAGTCGAAGCGTTTGTAGCGGAAGCTGAAGTTCATTCCCAGATAATATTTCGGCATGGCTTGTCCGGCGATATAACGGTCGCCACCATCATTGGTATCCAAACCCTCTTTTCCATCGATCGTCTGATCCAAGTTATAGACATAACGGCCTTCGATAGCGTTTCCATTCTCATCCAAAGCCGGAGTCAAGCCCAAGCAACGAGGAATGTAGAACACTCCGACAGGCTGGCCTACCATCTGATAAACCACACGGTTGTTTCCTACGAAACCGGCACCACTCATACTGGACAGATCCATATATTGTTTCGCCTGCAACTCTTGTCCCATATAAGAACCGCTCAAGGAGTTCAATTTATTCTTCTGGTAAGAGAAATTCACGCCCATGTTGAAATCGAAGTCCTTTGTCTTCACGATACCACCGCTTACAGCCAATTCCACGCCGGAGTTGGTCATCTCTCCCAAGTTCGCCAATAATTCCGGATATACGAACGGAGGAACCGGAACCGCGTATTTATACAACAGATCCGTAGTCTTGGAAGTATACCAATCGGCGGTCAACGTAAAGCGGCCATCGAGGATACCAGCGTCCACACCCACATCGAATGTCTTTTTCACCTCCCAACGCAAGTCCGGGTTCGAGTTACGTGTAAAGCCATAGGTAGCGGTAGAATTTCCATTGACGGAAGTCACACCGTTCGGGCTCATCAAAGCCAACGAGTTATAAGCCTCGATAGCATCTTGGTTACCAGTCAGACCATAACCCGCACGTAGTTTCAACTGGCTCAGCCAATCCACGTCTTTCAAGAAAGCCTCCTCATTCAACACCCAAGCGGCGGAAGCGGAAGGGAAGAAGCCCCATTTATTATTCATACCCAATTTAGAGGAACCGTCCGCACGTAAGTTCACGGTGGCGATAAAACGGTTGTCATACATATAATTGAAACGACCCATGAATGAGGCCAGACGATTCTCGTTTTGGAAAGAAGTCACGTCTCCGTATTTCACTGTACCACCCGCTTTCAGGTTGTTATAACCGAAGTAATCCGTCTCAAAGCCACGGGCACCGGCGCTAAATCCCGTATAATGATATTTTTGTCCCCTCTCCCAGACAATAAATGGATTCAATCGTTACGCTGCTATTTCTCGGTAAATAATGTATTTACACTTACCGGATATACCGGAGGCGATCCCGCTAATATCAACGTGAATGGCGTAGAACCCGGTATCGAGACCACTTCCATCTATCCTGTAGCCCGTACCTTCACGCTGGGATTATCCGTCCAATTCTAAAGACCTCCACTGCAAGCCGGGTTGCAGTAACACAACCCGCAAGGCTCTATCCGGAAAACCTGTAGTCTATATTTATTTTGTACGAAAAGCAAGCGCAAAAGGAACAACCTAATCAGTTAATCCCTAACTTTGTGAGCCTAAACAGTAGAAAACATGGTACAAAGATTCGATTACTTAGTGATAGGCTCAGGAATCGCCGGTATGAGTTTCGCTCTGAAAGTAGCCAATGAAGGCAAGAGCGTAGCACTTATCTGTAAAGCCGGACAAGAAGAAGCCAACACATATTTCGCGCAAGGAGGTATCGCTTCCGTAACCAACTTGAAAGTAGATAATTTCGAGAAGCACATAGAAGACACGATGATCGCCGGCGACTGGATCAGTGACCGGGCAGCCGTGGAGAAAGTCGTGCGCGAGGCCCCTGCCCAGATCGAGGCGCTTATCCGATGGGGAGTTAATTTCGATAAGAAAGAAAGCGGAGAATTCGATCTGCATAAAGAAGGAGGACACTCCGAGTTTCGTATCCTGCACCATGCCGACAATACAGGAGCCGAGATACAGACGAGCTTGATAGAAACGGTAAACAACCATCCCAACATCGCCGTATTCACGAACCATTATGCGGTAGAGATTATCACCCAGCACCATATGGACATTATCGTCACCCGCCATACCCCCGGTATCAAATGTTTCGGTGCCTATGTATTGAACGAGGATACGGGCGAGGTACATACTTTCTTGTCAAAGATAACCGTTATGGCGACAGGCGGTTGCGAGGCCGTTTACCGGAATACGACAAACCCGCTGGTAGCTACCGGAGACGGTATCGCCATGGTTTACCGTGCGAAAGGCTCCGTAAAAGATATGGAGTTCATCCAGTTCCACCCGACCGCCTTGTATCATCCGGGCGACCGTCCCTCTTTCCTCATCACCGAGGCGATGCGCGGATATGGAGCTGTATTGAGAAACCTTGGCGGAGAGGAGTTCATGCATAAATATGATCCCCGTCTTTCCTTGGCTCCCCGTGATATCGTAGCCCGTGCGATCGATAGCGAGATGAAACAACGGGGTGAAGACCATGTCTATTTGGACGTGACGCACAAAGATCCGGAAGAGACGAAGAAACATTTCCCCAATATCTATAAAAAATGCCTCAGCTTAGGGATCGATATCACGAAAGATTACATCCCGGTAGCCCCTGCCGCCCATTATTTATGCGGAGGTATCAAGGTAGACTTAAACGGGCAATCCAGCATCCGCCGGCTATACGCAATCGGAGAATGTTCTTGTACCGGCTTGCACGGTGGTAACCGATTGGCCTCAAACTCATTGATCGAGGCAGTTGTATATGCCGATGCCGCGGCGAAACACTCATTAAGCGTCATGGATCGCTATGAGTTCAACCAGGATGTACCGGAATGGAACGATGAGGGAACGATCACCAATGAAGAGCGTGTATTGATCACCCAAAGCATGAAAGAGGTAAACCAGATCATGGAAGCGTATGTAGGTATCGTTCGTAGTAACACACGTTTGATCCGTGCGTGGAACCGTTTGGATATTTTATATGAGGAGACAGAGAGCCTTTTCAAACGTTGTAAGGCATCCCGTGAATTATGTGAGTTGCGTAATATGATCAATGTAGGTTATTTGATCACTCGTCAAGCGATGGAACGGAAAGAGAGCCGGGGATTACATTATACGATTGATTACCCACCGATTAAATAATTGAAAATTGAGAATTGAGAATTACTAGCTATGTTAATTCTCAATTCTCAACTTTTAATTATCAATAGTTCTGTTTCATCGGTTCAAAGTAAGCTTGCGGATGAGCGCATGCCGGACAATTAACCGGAGCCTTCTTACCCTCGAATACGAAACCACAGTTACGGCATTGCCAGAAGATAGCCTCATCTTTCTCGAATACTTTACCTTCCTCTACGTTAGCCAACAATTTACGATAACGTTTCTCGTGTTCAGCCTCTACCTTTGCGATCATCTTGAAAGCTACGGCAATAGCGGGAAAACCTTCTTCCTCCGCAATCTTAGCGAACTCAGGATACAATTCAGCCCACTCCTCATTCTCACCAGCTGCTGCGGCTGCCAAGTTCTCAGCGGTTGTTCCGATTACGCCTGCAGGATAAGAAGCGGTAATCTCAACCATTCCACCTTCCAAGAATTTAAAGAAACGTTTAGCGTGTTCCTTCTCTTGCTCGGCTGTTTCCATGAAAACACCTGCGATTTGCTCGTAACCTTCTTTCTTGGCTACGCTAGCGAAAAATGTGTAACGACTTCTTGCCTGAGATTCTCCGGCGAATGATTTCAATAAATTCTGCTCGGTACGTGTACCTTTAATACTTTTTTCCATAATGCTAATTTTATGTAGTAAATTAATGAGTCTGTTTTGTATATCGTTTTTCTCATGACCGATCAAAAGTAAGAATTTGTTTCCAGATATCGATTACGCAAACATTAAATAATATCTATCTCTCAATAGATATCACTTATTTATCAAGGAAAAACTTCTCCTCCTTTATACAATGAAACAACAAATCCTCCTAAATTGTTTACACAAAACCGGAATGCGTCTTTAGATTTTTTGCATCTTCTTTATTTTATTAACTTTGCATCCTCAAATCAAACAGGCAAGAAGAAAAATGAAGAACAAATTTGATTTTCAGCCCAAACTCTTTACGGCGCTGAGAAATTATTCCAAAGAGAGATTCATGACGGATCTCATGGCGGGTATAATTGTCGGCATAGTTGCCCTACCACTCGCCATCGCTTTTGGTATCGCCTCCGGGGTAAGTCCGGAGAAAGGATTGATCACGGCTATTATCGGTGGATTCATTGTCTCCCTTTTAGGAGGCTGCAACGTACAGATCGGCGGACCTACCGGAGCGTTTATCGTGATCGTTTATGGCATTATACAGAACTTCGGTATCGAAGGGCTTGCCATCGCTACCGTCATAGCGGGTATTATTCTGGTATTGATGGGCGTGCTGAAGCTCGGTACCGTGATTAAGTTTATCCCCTACCCGATTGTCGTAGGTTTCACGAGTGGTATCGCTATCACTATCTTCACGACACAAATGAAAGACTTATTTGGATTGACTATGGATAAAGTCCCCGCCGATTTCATCTCTAAATGGATCGCATATTTCGGGGCGTTCGATACGGTTAACCCTTGGGCATTCGTTATCGGTATCATTAGTATCCTGATCATTACGTTAAGCCCGAGGCTAACGAAGAAAATTCCGGGTTCCTTGATCGCTATCGTCATCATGACGATCGTTGTTTACATTATGCGTAATCATTTGGGTATTACAGGTATCGAGACGATTGGAGATCGGTTTACTATTAACGCTTCCTTGCCAGCCCCGGCTCCGATCACGTTTAATATGGAGACAATCAACTTATTGCTTCCCTCCGCCTTTACGATCGCTATCCTTGGGGCTATCGAGTCTTTATTATCCGCTACGGTAGCGGATGGTGTGACAGGCGACAAGCATAATTCAAATACGGAACTAATCGCCCAAGGTGCGGCGAATATCATCGTTCCTATTTTTGGCGGTATTCCCGTGACCGGCGCCATCGCCCGTACAATGACTAATATAAATAATGGTGGACGAACTCCGGTTGCCGGTATTATTCACGCCATCGTATTATTATTGATTTTGCTTTTCCTCGGACCGCTTACCAAACACATTCCAATGGCTTGTCTGGCTGGCGTATTGATCATCGTATCCTATAATATGAGTGAGTGGCGTACGTTCCGTTCCTTGATGAAAAACCCGAAAAGCGACGTATCCGTCTTGTTGGTGACTTTCTTCCTGACGGTTATCTTTGATCTTACGATCGCTATCGAGATCGGCCTTCTGATCGCCATGTTATTTTTTATGCGCCGTGTGGCTGAGACCACGCATGTATCCGTCACCACGGATGAGATCGATCTTTCCGACGAGGGCGAGATTCATCATGACGAGGAAGTCCTCTCCCTGCCTAAAGGTGTAGAGGTATACGAGATCGATGGTCCGTTCTTTTTCGGCGTAGCGAATAAGTTCGACGGCATCATGAAAAGTATGGGAGATAAACCGAAAGTCCGCATCATCCGTATGCGTAAGGTTTCGTTCATAGATTCTACCGGTCTGCATAACTTGGAAAGTCTTTTCCGTCTTTCCGAGGCAGAGCATATCCATATGATACTTTCCGGGGTCAATGAACATGTACACCGTGTATTGACAAAATCCGGATTCGATAAGAAGATTGGCGCAGAAAATATTTGCAGTAATATCAATGAGGCGGTAGAGAAAGCGAAAGCTGCCGTACAAGACTAAGATACTATCAGACAGTGGGAGACGCAGCATGCTGCGTCTCTACAACTGGATATTTATTCCGGTAAATAATACCAGTCCTCTGGTAAGACAGCTTCCTTTATTTTACGGCTGGAAACCCCGACCTCCAAGGCCTCGCCCATATAATCCTCGAAATACAAAACACGTAATTCGTGGAAACCAGCGTCTAACGCTACCTTTCCTTTCGCTATACGAGCATTATGAGAGCCATCATTATCAACAATAGCTTTACCGTCTATAAATAGCTTGGAACCATCATCCGAATACGTATAAAAGCGATATACACCTTTTTCAGGGATATTTATCAACGTACGGAACTCATAAGCGAAATGATCCTTGGCCGGAGCCTCCTGAATGGAGATATTTTTCATCGTACCCTCTTTCACTTTTGTCCCGGAAGCGATCTGATCCGTATGTTTAAACTTGCCTTCATAATAGGTATAAGCTACCCCGTGCTTTTTAGGTTTTACCGTTTTGGCGGGTAAGAATTCCATCGTTTCCTCATCCTTAGAGGTCAGGCCAGACGGATAATAATACGTATATTCCTTTCCGGACGAGGTACGAATCCATGAATCAAACTCAAACTTGCCCTCACGCAATTCAATGATACGGCCACCCCGCTCGAAATCTCCATAAGCGTCCCATCCGGATACACGCCCGAAAGCTAGTCCCACGTTATATAACATTCCTATATAATCATTATCATGATCGTGCCCGGCAAAAGTAGCCATCACATCCTTCATTTCCACCAAGGAAGCGAAGAAGCCCGTGTTGATCTTGGGAGAGGCGATTCCCTCTTCTTTCTGTCCTAATGTAGTCTCCGCCCCAACGATCTCATTATATTCCAGCAAAGGAATATGAAAAAAGGCCAAGGCTGGCAACGGTTTGCCACCATTTTCCTTGGTATAGCGCATACTTTGCTCACGATACCAATTGATCTGGTCGAAATGAATCCAATCATACGTACCGTAATCTTTTAGCGTAGGATAATCGTTGGAGTCGATACAATACAATAAGGCCGCCGGTTTCTTTCCGTCTGAACTGTAGACCGGTACCACATAGTTTCCGGCTCCATGAATATCACCCGGTCCCTTCTCACCCATAAAATAAGGTGATTGACTGAGTAGGGCATAAATCTCGTCCTTGGGAACGATCTCTGCGTCATGATTTCCCATCATCACCGTAAACGGTATCTTGGCCTCCTCAAAGATCCCGATCACTGACTTCCATCCTTCCAAACCGGGATTTGCTGTCACCACGTCGCCCGTCAGCATCGCCACATCCGGATTTTCCGCCTTTAATACGGATTGTATCGTAGCGACTGTCTTAGCGCATTTAGATGATTTCTGATCCCAATGAATGTCTGTAAATTGGACGATCTTGAATTTCCCATCCTTGAAAGCAAGCTGTTTTTGTGCGAATAAGCTCATCGGGGCACAAAAGCACAACAAGGCTATCGCTAATAAAAAAGTCTTTTTCATGTTCTTCGATTTAGTAATTGGGGGCTAAGTTATAAAAAAAAGAGAGCGATGTATAAAAACAGGCTCTCTTCCTTATGTTAAATGCCACAATGAAACCCTTGCTGTCAAACAAAAGCTATATACATATCCGCAAGCCGGGTTTTCCTGTCAAAATGCGGGATATCTTTTACTATTTTCTCACAATCCTCAAGGCTCATTCCTCCTTTAGGTTCCCCCCAGTACCAAAGTTTAGGGGTATTCTGTTTTTTACTTGTTGACTCCATAATTCTCGTTGTTTTTATCGTAAGACAGGAAACGCTCAAATACCCCTATCCTCAAAATATATAAAAGATTAAAATAATGTGAATTTATATCCAACCGACAACCCCAATTTCAAATCCCGGTCATTGACACAATTCTGGAAATAGTTCACTCCCACATAAAATCTTTTTACCTCTATACCGGCCGCCGCCGTAGCTCCCAGATTCCAATATTCACCACTACCGGTGTAAGCACCCGCATTTAATCGGAGATTCACTTTATCGCTCAACGGAATATGAAAAGAAGCATAGACGGGTACAAAAAAATCAATATTCCAATCATCTCCATATGAAAACGAATTCCCTGCGGTATGCAGCAACAATCCCGTTTGTATAGAAAACAACCGTGATTGTGGAAAGTTTATATACGCCCCCGTCTGAAGCCCCCATCCATCTCCTCCTAGTATTCCGGTACGAGCTTCTATATCAGCGGCCTGCGATCGACCAAAAGATAAAAGCAATATTAACAGAACAAACAACTTCTTCATTACTTACAAGGTATTAATTTAATATTTAGATTGAATAAAAGTTCGACATATCATGATATAGAACTCCCATTCAATCTAAATATTGCTTCTATATCATTATTCGGCTCCAAGTTAGTGTATTCCGAATATAGCATCTTTTATGACGATCGAATCTTCCGAATTCTCTATATTATATAGGATGCCTTCCATCTTCCCTTCAATATAAGGGGTACCACTTCCCTCATGAAAACGAATACTATCCACTTGTATCCGAAATGAAGATTTCAGTGGATGATACACTATTTTAGCGTCATCTTTCGTGATCCTAACAGTAGATTCTATCTCTTCATTCAATAATTTACCCTTATCGATCAGATATTCTCCTTCTCTCAATGGAATCAATGAGATCCTCAGCATAGGATAAGGATAGTCAGAGATATGCACTCCTAATGGTATCTCCCAATAGAAACCGCTTAAATCGGTATTTACCTCCTGCCAAAAATTTCCATGATCAATAAAAGAATGAGAGTTCGACTGATTAGCTATAGAAATATCTTGACTATTCACCTTTCCTTCAAAGTACCCCAAATAGTAAGGAGTTTCTTCAAAAGAAATATCTTCACCTTTATTACAAGATATAGACAAAAATAATAACATACTAAATAAAAAATAGATTACCTGTTTCATATTACAATAATTTTATATAAATATAATTCTTATTTATCAATTACATACTTTAACAGAATCAGTTCGTACATTCTATCTTAAATATAGATATTATTTTTAAGATTATCTCTACATATTACAGTCAAAAAAATATCAAACCACAAAAATTAATTATATTTTAATGGACTTAGTGCTAATTGATACCATCCAGTCCTATATTTATCTGTATAGTCAGGTTTCCAATCCCTTCCAGTTGATAAATTCTTCTTTGATTTTAGGATTTTATCTTCAAAATTAACAATAACTTGACCTAATTCATCACTAGCTAAACTTTTAGTAACTGTATATGAAACTGTTTTTGATGTAGTTGCTGTAGCTCCAAATTTTAAACCAATCTTTACTTTTTCTCCAAAAGATGGATCAAATCCAAAATTAGTTGCAAATGTAGCTGTTGAAGATTCTACACTTTGAATAGTTTCACTAATATCTAGTTCTTCTATCGCTATTTTTATTATTGCACCATAATTCTCTATATTCCATTCGAATAATGGAAGGTCCAAAGCTATTCCATCTGTTAACTCTATTGATTTAACTTCGAATTTACTACTAAGCGGATCTTTTGGTGTTATTTTAAACAATGCAGATGGTTTAACTATAAAATTGTTAATATATTCATTACCTATACCAGCTTGATTTGCAACATACACTTTTACTATAAATTCAAGTGATCCGTCTGTCCATGGTGTAAGAATAGTACTACCTCCGGGACGACCACCTCCTGTTTCTTGATGAGTATTTCCATCAATTCTAGGATCTTCACTTTGATCACAAATTTTGTTCATAACTGTACGTGGATCTCCTAATAATTTAAAATACACCAAACTTTCCTTAAAATCTCGATTGAAAGGTCCTTTTGGCTGTTGAGGAGTCAAGCCATAATATATATAATCTCTCGGCCATTCATTTGTTGCAGCAAATACGTCGTAGGCTTCATAAACCTTTTTCATATTTTCAGGTATTGATCCTGTGCGATCTCTAGTATCACCACTAGAAAAATTTCTATTCTGTATGACTGAAGAAGCATTCTCTGTATTATCAAATACATCACTAAAGAATACAATATCAGGATTTATAATACTCATCGGTGACAAATTCCTTTGAGCCTTATTTACAGAAACCACTCTTTCATTTAACTTCACTACTACAATAGGATATTTAGGAATTTCATTTGATGGTATTAAGAATTCTTTATTTACTCCATAGCCCATTACATCATTACTATTTTTAACTCTTAAAGCTGTATATGGAACTTCACTCTCCACATTCCAAAGTTCAGCAGAAAAACTGTTATCAGGCAATTCTGGTACAAATATAGTTAAGGTTGAAAATAATTGTTTTATTTTTTCTAATCTAGTTATATCCATATACAAGCTCATTAATTCATCAACCGTTTTTCCAGAAGTTAATCTATAAGAATTAATAGATAAATATAATACATCATAATCATAATCAAACATCTTTAAAGCTTCATTTTTAATAATACGCCTTAATTCTATTGAAGAATCTAAACTATAAGCTAATGCCTTACTAAATTCTTCTAATAATTCATGATTTGTTATTGTATCATTACTAACAGTGGTAATATTACGGCTTACTTCATTTCTTGGTAAACTATAATCTATTTCCTCTACACAAGACATTAATAATAATACTGATAAGGAAAACATTATTTTAATTATTTTTTTCATAATAACTATTATTTATAATTAATATTTTAATTAATATTTTAATTAATAAAATCTATAGAAATAAGAATCCATATACATTGTTATAACCATCTGTTATTTGCAACACACCTTTTTCTTGATCTTTTAAAGGTATTACTAAAGATGGCATAGTACTCGTTTGTACCATTTCATTATAGATCACTTCTCCCGTAGAACTAGTAACGATAACACGCACATTACCTACATTTTCATAGAAGTTCACTATCAGTTCTCCACTAGCTTCTTCAATAGAAGCGTCCATAGGCAAATCTACGAGAATAGATTTTTTTGAATGCTTCCAGTTACCATCTAAGTGAACCCGCCTACCAAAACAGGGAATAGCACTTAACAAAGCCATTACTACAAATAAAAATTTAAATAATTTCATTTCTCATCTCATTTTTTGATTTGGATGCGAAGAACAGGCTAATAGCTCGAATAACAAAGAAAAAGGGCTAATAAGTGACGGACAAACTCAATTTATAATTTACTGATAATTAATAAATTATAAATTCATGGATAGGACAAACATTTCATGGATATATACATATATCTATCTAATAAACAAAAAGTTACATCATATTAATAATATAGGTATACAAATCTAGCTCCTCCCCTATAATTCCTAGCTTCTGACGTACACGTTGGCGACGCTTATTTACAGAATCCGGCTGAATGTTTAATAGAATAGCCTCACTGATCGTATCTAAATGAAATAAAACTAAATAACAATAGCGTAAATCCGCAAGAGTCATATTGAACTCAGAGAATTTCTTTTCTAAAGATGGGTAGACCTCATTTGCTTGAGTAATAATATTTCGCCAATATTTTTCTGAAAGAGGGGATTTTGTCGTACCAGGAATTACTTTTTGGGATAGTTTAATCACTTTCCTTGCTATCATAGATGATAAAAACAGATTATTACGCTGTTCTGCGATTCTCTGGATAATGGATTTTTCTTCTTGTTTCGTTCGTTCATATCGCTCCTCTAACTTCGCTCTAGAATAAGATATATTGAGCAATTCATCTTTTTTTGATAACTTATCGAATAAATCCTGAAGCTCACGTTGTTTTATATTCAAGCTATTCTGCAGTTTCAATAATTCAATATTCTTTTGCTCAATATCGATTTGCTGGACATATATTCTCTTATTTTTCTTATTCATTTGCAACTGATAAACGAATAACAATAATAGACAAACAGTAATAGAAGTAACAAGAAGTATAAAAGTCCATTGTTTATCCATCTTTAATTGGGTATTTTCTAACGATATTTTTAAATGATTATACGCTTTTTCTGTCTTTACGATATTCGCTTTATTTTGTAATGCTAAGATAGAATCTGCGGCTTCATTATATTGCTCTAAATAGGTTAAAGCATTTTCTATATTACCTTCTGCTTTTTCCAGTTCATAATAATTATAAATTATGGAGATATGCGTATTTTCATTTAGGGTTGGTATGATGTTCGCTTGCTCTAAACATAGGCGAGCATTCTTGAAATCTCCTTCTTCTATATAGACACCGGCTAAAGCGGAATAGTCTGGAGCATTATCCAATTCAGAAACATTTATTGATTTCCATAAGTATTGCTTAGCGAGTTCTATATTGCCTAACACACTATAAACATTTCCTATCCCATTGGATATATATCCTATATCAGAAGAATCCCCTAGTTCCGCTATAATAGTATCAGCTTCTAGCAAATATCTCAACCCGACCTCTGACGAATCCGCAAAAACATACATACGTCCCACATCTCGCAAAGCGAAAGCTGCGCTCCGCATATTTCCGACCTTTCGAAAGTACTGTTCCGCTTTTTTATATTTATCTTTTCCTAATAAATAATCACCGTCAAAATGATACAAGTCTCCCATATAGCTACAAATATACCCGGCTTGATTATAGTCTTGACAACGTAAAGCGATATCCAACGCCTGTAAATAAGCCTTCATAGCCAGCTCGTTATCCTTATCCTCCACATACGAACGCCCCAAGTACAAACCGATCCTCGCTTGCTCCTGCCCCGTTCCGTGCGACTCGTAATAGGCTTGCGCACGCCGCAATTGCTGTACGTAGGGCAGATCCGTATATAACGTGTCCGCCACTTTACCGGATAGCATACACCAACGAGCCAATAATTTATCGCTCAAATTATCGGGCACGGCTATGCTATCCAATAGGATAAGGGAACTATCCGGATCAGATTTCAACAAGGATTCCGCACGATCGATTAGGTATGTAGCCTCGCTCTCATCTTTACAACCTATAAAAGAGAGCGTGGATAATAGTAATATCAGAATAAGCAAATGCCTCATCGGTTCCTATCTTTAGATTCTATGCGCAAGATAGGCATATTTTTTATCAAACCTTAAAGAATAATTGATTATTAGGCTTATTGTATAAAATTATTATCGCTTGGATATCTCCATCATCTTTTGGAAAAACACGTACGTGTTTTCATAAATTCTCGTACGTGTTTCCGAAAAAAGATGTACGTGTTTTTCCTAAAACATGTACATCTTTTTATACATCTGATTTTCAATATACTAAAAACAGTATTCCCAAAGGCAGGGATATTGTAGGAAATTCCATTATCTTTGGACTTTCATTGGTAACTTTTTAATCTACTATCAATATGGCACAACAATCCGGAAGATTGCTATCCCTCGACGTGATGAGGGGAATTACGATCGCAGGGATGATTTTGGTAAACAACCCCGGGTCATGGAAGTATGTATATACGCCTTTAGAGCATGCACGTTGGAACGGCCTCACTCCCACCGATTTGGTATTTCCGTTCTTTATGTTCATCATGGGGGTCTCCATGTTTTTCTCACTTCGGAAATATAACTTCAAGCTGTCCAAAGAGAGCGTGACGAAAGTATTGAGACGCACGGTATTGATATTCCTCGTGGGATTAGGGCTGAATCTGTTCGGGCATGTTTGCTACAATGGATTTACCGATTTCCAGAATTTACGTATCCTTGGGGTGATGCAAAGGTTGGCGCTGGCATATGGCTTCGGCTCGTTGATAGGATTAGCGATTAATCATAAGTATATTTTGCAGGTAGCCGCTGGTATATTGATATTTTACTGGGCATTACTAGGTTTCACGCATAGTATGGAAATGTCGGAGGATAGCATTATAGCGATCGTGGACAGAACTTTATTCGGTACATCGCATATGTATCACGATGATATGGCAGATGGTACACGGATCGCCTTTGATCCGGAAGGGCTCTTGAGCTGCATTGGTAGCATAGCGCATGTATTACTTGGTTTCTACGTAGGAAAGGTAATACAGGATTGTAAAAAGAACAATGAGTTGATTATCCGTAATATCTTCATTTTCGGTACGATTATTCTTTTTGCCGGTTTCTTATTGAGTTACGGCTGCCCGATCAATAAGAAAATATGGAGTAGTACGTTCGTATTGGTAACTTGCGGATTCGCCTCGTTATTCCTCGCCTTATTAATCTGGATCATCGACATAAACGGGAAGAAGAAATGGACGTTATTCTTTGAGTCGTTCGGTATCAACCCCTTATATCTGTATGTACAAGGGGATATATTCGCCGTATTGCTGGGAATGAGCGGTATCTCCGCCTTTATGTATATGGATCTGTTCAGGCCGATATTCGGCGATTTCGGAGGCTCATTAGCATGGGCTATCTTCTTCGTGGTACTAAACTGGATACCGGGGTATTTCTTGTATAAGAAGAAGATTTATATCAAGTTGTAAAAAGAAATGATCTATGCTCTGTATATAGAACAAAAAATCACTATATTTGCTCTATATACAAAGCATAAATACAAAAATCAAATTAATAATTTAACTATGGAAAATGAACTTCAAGTTATTGGAACGAAAGAAGTAGAGGAACGTATTATTGAGTTAAGAGGACAAAAAATACTACTAGATAGAGATGTAGCAGAATTATATAAAACAGAAACAAGGGATATAAACAAAGCCGTGAGAAATAATCCTGAAAAGTTCCCCAGTGGTTATTTTTTCACATTGAAACCCTCTGAGAAACAGTATGTGGTGGAAAATTTCCACCGGATGGAAAACTTAAAAAAATCAACAGTAGAACCTAAAGCTTTCACTGAAAAAGGACTTTATATGCTGGCTACTATATTAAAAAGTCCAAGAGCCACACAAACAACTATCGCTATAATAGATTCTTTCGTAAAACTACGTGAGCTTATCCGAAATGTAGATGCGATTCAAAATGAACCTGACCTAATAAAACAAAAAGGTATTGTGAAACGAACTGGCCAACTCTTATCTGATCTGTTGATAGATGATGCTGATACAACTGAAATGGAATCTACCATAGAGTTGAATCTTATGGCCGTAAAACTTAAACATACAGTAAAACGTATTAAAAATAACAATAAAACCGAAGATAAATCTGAAATTTAGAATTGCAAAAAAAATCCAACCACTCTCCTATTCATATCGGAGAATGGTTGGATTTTTTATAGGTATCAGCCTAGCTGACTAGTTCACGTTATAACCGGAGATAACCACCTTCGGGGTCTCGCCTCTCGTATCTACATCTTTCCAATGGATGTTGATCTCTTTCTTCTCGCCCGGAAGCAAGGAGAAATAGTTGTCGCTATAGAACATCGGGAGGAATTGCTCGCCATCCTTCTCGCCCACTACATTCACACGGATCATCAGAGCCGGGGTGGATGAAGTATTCTCTAAGGTAGCGGTAGCGGTCCAAGTACCGTCATTACCCTTATTGGTTGCCACGTTGGATCGTAAAGTAACCTTTGGCATCTCACGCAAAGCTTGGTAGTTGCCTTCCTCTACGCCACGCAGATAGAAGTTATCCGATACGATCTTGCCATTCTCTGTCAACGTCAACTTGACGAAATGAGCGCTGGATACGCTAGCTGGGAAATCCAGTTTCATACATTTGTTGGTAGTATCTTCTTTACTATCCACGGAAACCTCGTTTTCCCATGAAATAGAACCGTCCATATTGATGATTTGAGCCTTTGCCGTCAAACCATTACGTACGCCGGCGCTATAGTTCACTACCTCGATCTCGTCCGTAACCGGATTCCATTGAATGTGCAGAGGCTCGGAGGCCTTCTTGCAACCAAAGTAAGCGGCGGTAGGCTCGAAATAATAATCGTAAGTCTGCCATACCATAGAAGGCCATGCCGGATGCGTCATCCACAGCAATAATCCCTTACGGTTCAAGCTTCTTGATTCGAACATACCCCGGTAACCATCATAGTTTACCCACTGAGCCAGATCGGCGAATTCCTTGGCGTTGTTCGGCTTACCGAAGCCCTTTTCGATGATAGCGTTGAAAGAAGCGCAAGACTGGGCGCCTTCCATCGTATAATCGTGTTGTCCCCATTGAGCGTTTTGCGGCCAAAGCGCTTCCGGAGAGAAAGTACGAACCAAGCTCTCGTAATTCATCACGTTGGGCATACCCCGCTCACTATGGAACTTATCACTACCATTCTTCAAGCTAAAGTATTCTTTAACAGGAAGCGCACGGTACGGGCCATGGCCACTTACCACCTCATCCGCCGAGCTGGAGATATAATGTAAGCCCGGATGATCCTCTTTCACGATACGGCGTAAAGCCTTGTCGATCTGCTCCGGCGGGAAGCCCTCGTTGCGCCCGCAATAAATACCGATAGAGGCATGGTTACGGAAACGTTTCACATAATCCTCAGCATTGGCGATAAACATCTCCGGATCATAAGGATCGGGTCCGTCGGAAGGATTCGCCAACCAGAAATCTTGCCAGATCATGATACCATGACGGTCGCAAGCCTCATACAATTCCTTGTCGCCGATTTGTCCTACCCAGTTACGCATCATCGTAAAGTTCATATCAGCATGGTAAGCCACGGCGATGTCGTACTCACGACCCCGGTAATTCAGGTTAGACTCACCGAATCCCCAGTTACCGCCACGGCCGATAAAACGACGCCCGTTGATAAAGAGACTCAAGATGCTATTATTCTCGTTGAAGGTCATTTGTCGGATACCTACCTTGAAATCCTCAGAGTCGGATACCTTATCGCCTACCTTAAAGGTGAAATTAGCGTCGTATAAATAAGGAGATCCGTACCCTTTAGGCCACCACAGACGTGGGTTCTGAACCTTCAATTGGCTGAAGCTATTTGGATCGAAAGTAACCGTCTTCTCCTCGTTTGCGGCCAATTCTACCGGTTGCTCGAAAGTGATATCGCCGATCTTCCCTGTCAATACACCCTTTACAGGAGCAGCATCATGGTTCTTCACGATCACTTCCGGAGTCAAGGTAGCGGAAGTCGTATCCGGCAACGGTAATACAACCTGTACGAACGGGTCTTGAATCGTTACCTTGCCTGTAGAAGTCAAGTACACATCATCCCAAATACCTATATTACGACCACGGATCGTCGAGATCCAATCCCAACCGATCGAAGCGTGGAAGGTTGGGTTATCAGCGCCTAAGATACCACCGTTGAAATCCGTATTCTTCTCACATTTCTCCTTGATAGCACCGATATGCTCATTCTTGATGATCTCCACTGCGACAACGTTCTTACCCGGTACGACCCTGTCTGTAACGTCAAATACACCTCGGATAAACGCTCCCTCGATACGGCCGATCTTGTTACCGTTTAAATATACATTCGCTTTCCAGTTGATACCATCGAAATTCAAGAACAAACGATCTTGCTTGAATCCTTCGGGTACCTCAAACTCATCCCTATACCAGAAATTAGAGTTGAAGAATGACTCGGATATCTGCATCAGGTTATCCGCGTAATTCGGATTCGGGATAGCTCCGATATTCTTATAACTACTCAATACCGTTCCCGGCACAGTCGCCACGATCCAATTTTCCGGAGAGAAAGAAGGTTTCGATATTTCCTCGCCGGAAGCGGTTACCTCGGAAGCTCGTTGTACTTTCCAGTTTCCGCCCGATAAACGGATCTCGTCTTTTGTAGCAGCCGGAGCAGCAGCCGGTTGGGCAAGCAAGCCACCTTTACCCATCACCTCTATCTCGCTTAAGATATAACGTCCGTCATTAGCCGGTTGCTCCATCCATACCCGTACGTAGCGGCCTTTTCCTTTTAGCTTGATCTCATCCAGATTAGCATCTCCACCCGGAAGATTCGCTATGTCAACCCATTGTTTAGCGTCGTCGGAAACTTGAATCTTACCCTTGATCGCTTTATTGATCCAATGTAATTTTACTTTGTCGAATTCGGATTGGCTACCCAAGTCCACATAGACCCACTCCTCTCCTGTCGTGGCACTCATCCAAGCGCTATTAAAGAATTTGGAAGGAAGCAAATCTATCAACTTATCTTGGTTATAGAAATTCATCTCGAAGAATGCCCAATAAGCGGCACCTTCCATTTTCAATCGCATCCGATAATAAGCATATTCACCCGGTTGATCGAATGTCAAAGTCTCATTCAACATACGGGTGGGCAACGTACCCGGATCCCAGCTATTCTTGTTCGGGTCTGAATGGGCCTTATACTTGCTGGCCTTACCCGGCATACCTTTACCCTTTAAGGCAGCCAATTCCGTCCAAGTATTTCCATCATTCGATCCCTCGCAAACAATCTCATATCCATCCTTAATCTTATTCTCGTCATAAGCCACGCTGCCGCGGAATTGTACCTTGTCGGCTTTCTCTTTCCAGTTATTCAGCGTGAACAAGAAATAGGCATCCTCTCCCGTAACCGCATTACGAGAATAAGGACCTTGATCGATCATCCACTCACGCTCACGACGAGCTATATCCCCATTTTGCGTGGAGAGATCGAGATACTGAGGTTGTTTATCGCTAATAACACCATCCGTCACCAGTTGGGCCGTTAGATTGTAATCATAACTGGATGAGTTGTAAGCGCTACGCAAAAGAGCTATGTTACGATACGTGGAATAATCCGGACGTAATGAAGGAGAAAAATCCTCCCCCGGATCTCCCGGATACGAACCGATACCTCTGGTATAATAATCCGACCGATCGAAAGATTCCGCCGGAACACCGCTCTGCCCACATCCTCCTAGCAATGCTGAGACCGCTACCGCTCCACAAAGCGTCAAGAGTCGAGGCAATTTTTTCTTTTTACTGAATGTTCTCATACTACTTATTGTGTTTCTCTAAATTAGTTAGTTTAATAAGATACCGTCACGTCAAAACCCTCCTTCCGGGCCCGTTCCGCAATCGCATCTAATTCTTCTTTAGTAGCTTTTTTCAAAGCTTTAACCGGGGTCTCCCTATCTATCGTATAAATCATGACTTGTTTCGGACGGATTTGTTTTAAGGCGGAGATCCAGCCCGCTATCTCCTCTTCTGTCATATTATTAACCGATTTCCCATTTACTTCCCCCTTCAAGAACATGGTCTGTATAATCAAGTTTCCGTTAAAACGACATAATTGCTTTAATAAAGACTCGAAATTAAACGCCGGAGAATTAGGTACGTCTATCTGCCGAATCCGACTGTCTAATACAGAATCCAGTTTCAATATGTTATCCTCTATTTTATTCAAGGCTTGAAAGACCTCCTCTTTCTGGAGCATCGTAGAATTAGAAAGTACGGCGATTTTAGCATCAGGGAAAAATCGATCCCGGGTAGCGATCGTATCATCAATGATTCCACCGAATTCCGGGTGTATCGTAGGCTCTCCGTTTCCGGCGAATGTAATTACATCCGGAGCGATCCCTTCCGCTTTCATGGAACTTAGTTTTTGCTCTAAGGCTTCCCTCACTTCCGTACGAGTAGGCAGTTTACTATGGGTCCTATGATTCTCATTCAATCCACATTCGCAATAAATGCAATTAAAAGAGCATAATTTCCCGTCTGTAGGAAGTAAATTCATCCCTAAAGAGACACCTAGACGCCGACTATGTATCGGGCCAAATACTATTTTATCAAAAAGAATTGTAGACATAGCGCTGTTTGTTTTTACCCACGCAAATCTACTCTAAAATTTCCAGCGAAGCAAAGCATAAAGATCTGTTTTATCAGAACCGCTTATCTCCTCCGTATCAGTACCTATCAAATCCCTGTCCCAATAATGGGTGTAAGCCAGTTTCGCAGATAAGGATAAACGTTTCCAAATATCCAGACGAAAGGTAAGGGCAAACCGCATCCCATCCCCATAAAAAGAGGGCATATTAAAGGCATACAATATATTCTTCTCATACGAACTGACCCGGCTATTGTAATCATCCGTATGAAACCACGCTAGATAACCATCCATTTGAAGAGGTAGGGTAGTGGGCTTCCAGCCTATACTTTGGGAGATCATAATTCCTTTATTAAGTTTCTTTATAGGATCATCGAATAGAATACCATCTAAGGAAGTCTTAAAAATAAAAGGAGAAGAAAAGTTATAAACCTGTTGAAAACGAATACGATGTTGTTTATAAGAATTGATTCTCAATAAATTATCATTTTCAAAAGTTCTATTCTTTTCTTTTTGCCGGTATTTATAACGAAGATAAGCTGAATAGTTTCTACTAGGGGTATAATCTATCTGAGCCATATATTCCTGTCCTCCGGAAGGAGCGTCTATCCCGTATTTCAACCAAGGAAAACGGAATAAGTCCGCATAAATGGATAATTTCCAGCGGGCGATCGGGGTTAATTGCAATCCCATATAAACCCCTTGCTCATTCTGAACCGTAGAGCCTTGCGAGAAAGCGTTCCCAAACAAAGCTTGATAACGGCGATCGTAATAGCGGTATAATACCAAGAAAGATATATAAGAAGCGGGTGTTAACTGCAAGGCATTCAAGGTAGAAATAGCTCCGTTTTTCGAAAGAGCGGTCTCGCCATAAAACTTAATACGGTTACTTTTCAACATATAGTCAACACCGATGTTGAAATTGTTGGAACCTCTGAAATAGAACAAATTATAAGGTTTTGGATCGGGGTCCATCTTAAACTTACCGAATGAATAGGAGAGAGCCGTTAAACCTACATGAAAATGAGGCTTAGCATAGCGGATATTTCCTCCATATACCTGCATCGTTATCGTTTTCCTCTTTTCCCAATCCCGTTGCAAACGATGAAGTCCGTCTGTTTTTAATGAGGTGAATGTCAAGCTATCTACGGCCGCATCCATTTTTCGGTACGAATAGAAAACACTTATATCCAAGTTTTTAATCGTGATCGTACCGGCCACCCCTCGAAAGAAATCCTGTTCATTGGTAGAAAAGTGCCTACGGAAGCCGTTTGTCCTTCGCTCTGCTTGAGCGACTACTGCCGTACGACTAGGAGAAAAGTCATTGCTAATCACCAGACCCTGTCCGAAAGACATCTTGTAATCCCCTATAGCCAAACTTTTTAACCAGTTGATATCTTTTAGGAATAGATGTGCGGAATAAAAGTCATATCCTTTATAATATGCGTTCCAAAAAGGTTCGCCCGCATCTTTCTCGGCTACGAAGCCTGCTTGTAAACGATCCTCGAAAGTATAGGAATAACGTAAGGAGTGATAGAAAGGTTCTCCTCTATATTTACGATTCGGATGTAGCGAAAGTATGCTGTCCGTTTGTTCACCATATCCCTTTTTCTGTTGAAAACATTGATCATACCTGATTTGTAATTCATTACGACCATATTTCAACAGGTTCTTAACCGTAAGTAACCGTTTTTCAACAAGATTATCACCTATATAAACAAAGGGAAGGAGAAGAGATATCGTCTGAAAATCGATATCCTCTATATTCTTCAACTCATAGATGCTAACCATATTTCCGTATCGTTTCCGATAGGAGAGGAGCTGCTCGATTTGGCGATCGGATAGAAAAGGTAATCGCTTCAGTTGTTCTTCCGTCACGGCATTCAAATCAAAAGGATGCTCAATTAAATAAGATAAATCGGCATACAAACTTTCGATACGCTCCGTATCCTCGGTTTCCAAGGCTAGTTCCTCTACATACTCCATCCACTTATCAACAGAATATTCTATTTGAGAATTAGCGTAATAACTATTTATCAACAGGATTATCGACAAGATTATAAACAATCGTTTCATAGCTAAGTATCATTTAAAAAGAGAATGATAAACCAAGACCGGTACTCATCCCTAAAATCGGATGGTAAATGGAGGCTACATCTATCGTAAAACAGGAAAAGTTATAACCGATCCCTAAAGAGGGCAGGAGAGGAGCGGTCTGTATTCCGGCACGAATAAAAAAAGAATCGAAAGCGGTGTATTCAAGACCTAAGTTTCCAACAACTAGGTTTTCATTTTCCGTTCCTGCACTTCCTGTAATTAACAGACTGTTTATAATCTCCCATTGAAAACTTATTTGAATTAAGTAATAATTAAAATCTTCTATTTCAATATATTTATCTCCTATAGAAACAGATGGTAAATTCATTATTAACATTCCTATTAACAACTTATCAATAGGAGAGAAAGTGATTCCAAGATCTGTTGACAGTCTGGATCTTGTATTTTCCAATAGATCAGTTTGCAAGAAACTATAGTGAACTCCAAGCCCTAACGCCCATTGATCCCCCAAGCGTTTTCCTCCCAGCACACGAACCATCATCTCCCTGTATTTATCAAACCCGAAAACAGAGATATCAACACCTACGGATAATAGTTGATTCGGATAATAAAAACTACCGGACATCGTACCCAGTTCTTTCAACATGTACCGATTAAAGTATTCTAAATGAATGGACTTTTTCTCTTTATCGACAATAAGGGCCGGATTGAATAAAATAGATTGCGTCGCCACATTCCCTCCCATTCCCACGCTACGGACATCCGGTAAACGTAAGTTATCAACACCATGTACATACAATGAAAATACCCCCGCAAACAGGGATAGCAATAGATATTTCATAGTTAAGATTTTGTATGGTTTCTATTTATTCTTCAAGGTTTTCTCATTATCCTTATTTACTCTACGCTGTACCTTTTTAATATCCTCATCCGGGGAAAGTTGTTCAGGCTTAATTCCCCTTTGCAATAGCATATCACGAACAGCGGTGTTGTTATCAATATGTTCTTTCTCAATAGGAGATTGTCCATATAGATCCTTCGTTTGCACATTTACGTTTGTCATTTCCGCCGCTAGGTCTTTAGCTTTTATACTTATAGTCGGTAAAAAATCAGCGATAGGTCTATTCGTGGGGACGTTCATTCTCTTTTTCAACATCTGTGTACTTAAATTGAATAAGGCTTGATCTCCCTTAGAACGGATAATAGCGAATCCTTTATTATCAATGCCTCTTTCGTATAAAATACCAGATAGTTGCTTTTCAGTCTGACTTAATTTTTCTCTAGCCTTTAAGCGTTCACAATCCAATAGGCGTTGTTCAATCACCTCGGCCTTACGGGTTTGTACCGCAAAATAAGTCTGTGCAAAAGCTACTTGCGGTTTACGACTATCACCATTTTGTGCGATTAAGTAGCATGCGTAGCGTGTTAATAAGATGTCATTTATTTGTTGCTCAGCACCATGCCCCACAATAATCACTTTCCCGACGTCGGGAAAGTGATCCTCTATATTTTCTCCCGCATTCCGGCACGCTTCTTTGGCTTTCACCACTACATTATTGATAAAGTTATCCCATTTGGCATATCCTAATAGGGGTTGCAACTCTCTGGCACTCCAGCATTCTATGCCTTCTACCTCACATGAAATGGATTCGAATTTTCCGAATAGGGCGGTAATTTCTTCTTTCTTCATAGTTAATATATTCTTAAGTTGTTGTCAATTGCGCAAATGTAATGTTTTATATTCATTTAGCAAGTTATTAACAGATAAATGATGCTGAGAGTCACGCAGTATTTATATTTTCGCGGTATATGATACGAAAAGGGATATATTGTGTTTTGGCTCTACTCGCTCTCTGTAGCTTTAAAGGGATGGCGCAGGCGGTAAAGACAAATATTGTTCCGGAAGGTTATCAGAAAGCTCAACTGTATGAAGGTGATACAATGGCTGTCGTCAACCTTCGGGAAGTTTTCATATATCCTCAAGTTAAGTTTAAGAATAAGCGTGAACAAGCGAAGTACAATAAGTTGGTACGAGACGTAAAGCGTACTTTGCCCTATGCCAAGATGGTGTATGATACGTTGATAGAGACCTACGAATACATGGAAACCTTACCGAATGACAAGGCCCGCCAAGCCCACTTGAAACGGATGGAGAAAGAGTTGTTCGCCCAATATAAACCGGAACTAAAAAAATTATCCTTCTCGCAAGGTAAACTACTTATCAAACTGATCGATAGGGAATGTAATCAATCCAGTTACAATTTACTGAAAGCCTATCTGGGAAGTTTCCGTGCGGGCTTTTGGAATTTCTTCGCCGGCATGTTCGGAGCCAGTCTGAAATCGGAATACGACCCGAAAGGTAAAGATGCCATGACCGAACGGGTCGTCGTATTGGTTGAGAATGGTTTAATCTGATAGTTGCTTGAAGAAATCCCAGATCACGATACCGGTAGTAACCGATACGTTCAAGGAATGCTTTGTACCGTATTGAGGTATTTCAATACATATATCACAGTTATCAACTACATTTTGTTGAACGCCTTTTACTTCGTTACCCATGACGATAGCGTATTTCTTTGTCTTGTCTAACTGCAAGTTATCTAACATGACACTACCTTCCGCTTGCTCTACGGCACATACCGTATACCCCTCTTGGCGCAGTTTATCAACAGCCTCCGGGGTATCCTTGAAATATTCCCAATCTACGGTTTCTTCCGCTCCTAAGGCGGTCTTATGGATCTCTGCGTTCGGAGGGCAAGCCGTAATACCACAAAGATAAATAGCCTCTACCCGGAAAGCATCGGAGGTACGAAACACGGAACCCACGTTGTTTAGACTTCTAACATGGTCTAAAACAACGATTAAAGGTATCTTCTTACTTTTCTTAAAAGCCTCGGGAGTCAGGCGGTTCAATTCGGTTACTTTTAATTTTCGCATAACAAATATCTTTGACCGCGAAAGTAGCGAATATCCGTGGATATGCCGTTGAAAAGCTATTAATAAGTAGTGGACATAAAATGAAAAATATTTCTTGCTTTATTCAAATACTTGTCCATACACCCCCCTTTCTCAAATTAGCAAATGAATAAGCCACTTATTTATTACGCGCTATCAACAGCCCTTATACACTATTGACAGCCTTGCTGGAGGATCTGTTTTTTCACAATCAAGGTTATCAACAATAAACAACTAAATATTCATAAAGTCTATAACTATAAGAATTACAATCTATAGATAGACATCCATGCTGTTGGTATCTTTTTGATAAACCGTTCACAGACTTTAATAAGTCAATAACCAAAGATTGTAACAAAAATGTATTAACCATTTCAACAGCCTATCATATTCATCATATTTATTTTTAAAATTAAAGATTAATAAGAATATAATATAATGATTGTGGATAACTCTTGATGGTTCACGACAGCTCATCCATCGATGGCAAAGATAAGAATCTTTCTTGTTATTTCTATAAATGAAGAAAGTTTATACCTTTGTGCTTTGTGAACAATAGGTTGATAAACTAGATAAGATAAAGATTATCAGTAATACTTTCTGTGGATAATATTGTTTATATATAGTGAAAAGCCTATTGGGAGCAGTAGAAACAGGAATCATTAATATATAAGGCTATGTTGACAAACCAATCAATCGGGTACATGGATGCGCCCGTTCCTAAGGATTTAGACCTTAAGGAAGCGATCGACAAGTTACGTAAAGAGAAGAATGCGATTATTTTGGCGCATTACTATCAAACAGGCGATATACAAGATATAGCGGACTATGTGGGAGACAGTCTGGCCTTGGCACAATGGGCGGCTAAGACGAAGGCGGATATCATCGTGCTTTGTGGGGTTCACTTTATGGGAGAGACGGCGAAGATCCTCTGCCCGGATAAGAAAGTGCTGGTACCGGACTTGAATGCCGGTTGCTCCTTGGCGGATAGTTGTCCGGCTACGGAGTTCGCCGAGTTCGTCAAGCAACATCCCGGTCATACGGTAATCTCTTACGTGAATACGACCGCCGCCGTGAAAGCGGTCACGGATGTGGTGGTTACTTCCACGAACGCCCGCCAGATCGTGGAGAGCTTCCCGGAAGGTACACCGATGATTTTCGGTCCGGATCGTAACTTAGGTAATTATATCAATAGCATCACGGGACGTAATATGTTGCTTTGGGATGGCGCTTGCCACGTGCATGAGCAATTCTCATTGGAGAAGATCTTATCTTTGAAGAAACAGTACCCGAATGCGGAAGTGATCACCCATCCGGAATGCAAGCAGCCGGTTATACAGGTCTCAGACTTCGTAGGATCGACCGCGGCTTTGCTGAAGCATACCATTAAGTCCGACGCGAAACAATTCATTGTAGCGACGGAAAGTGGCGTTATTCACGAGATGCGCAAGCAGAGTCCGGATAAGGAATTCATCCCGGCTCCTCCGAACGACAGTACTTGCGCTTGCAACGAATGTAATTTCATGCGCTTGAACACGATGGAGAAGCTATATAATTGCTTGAAGTTCGAGATGCCGGAGATATTCGTGGACGAGGAGGTACAGAAGAAGGCGATCAAACCGATCAAGAAGATGTTGGAGATCTCTGAGAAGCTGGGACTCTGATCCAAACAAATGCGGGATAGGTCTCAACCGATAGGCCGGACTTAAATGATATAAAAGCTAAGCCCGGTCTATTATATGTAAATAATCAAAATTATGTACAATATCTACAACTATCCTTATAATCATTTGAATTTAAAATATTTATCCTATTGTTGTAGATAGGAAAACATCTACAATAGTAAGTCTTTATCTACCATCATTTCCCGCTTTTAGTAAGTGTCTTTGCCATGCCGTCAAAGGAATTTTCTACACTCTACGTATATAATCAGTCCGTTTTTCTTCCTTTCTTTATATAGATAAAATATTAATATATAAGTATTTGTGGTTTTTTATGGTATAAAACAAAAGTTTTACACATAGAAAACATTTGTTTTCATAGAAGAAAACTAAAGTTTTGTACTGAAGAAACTTCTGTTTTCCCATATAGAAACTTTTGTTTCCCTAGGAAGAAACCATTTGCTTCGCTACTCGAACTCGGACGATCCCGGGAAAGAATATATCAAGAATGATCGCTATTAATTACCGTAACATTCTGAATTTAGTTACTTTTGCGTAGAAATCTAATTGTAATTCTCAATATCATGAAAAAGATAGGACTAATGTTGGCCTTATTATGGGTGATTTGTGCGCTCTCGTGGGCTTCTTCTCCGGATTCCCGTATTAAGGGGCAGTTAATAGATGCCTCTTCGAATCAAGTGATTAATTATGCGGATATCTTTCTGTTTGCGATGGGAAGTGAAAAACCTTTGCAACAGACTTTTCCGGACGATCAAGGACGTTTCTCGTTTACTAAGGTGGCTCCGGGTAATTATGTGGTCATGGTCCGTCTGATGGGATATGATGTGTTTACAAAGAATGATATCATCTTGGATGCCTCGTCTCCGGTGGATTTAGGTAAGTTGATGATGAGTCCCTTGGAGGTAGGTATCGCCGAAGTGGAGGTAGTGGCCGAGAAACGCCAATTGGTTTATAAGTTGGATAAGAAAGTGGTCGAGGCCTCTTCCAATATGATGGGAGGAGGCGGTTCCGCCGTGGATATATTAGAGAATACGCCTTCCATACGGGTAGACGCAGAAGGCGATGTTACTTTTCGTGGAAGCAGCGGCTTTTTGGTTTACATAGATGGTAAGCCGAGTGTCTTCTCGGGTACACAGGCTTTGGAGCAAGTCCCGGCCGGGCATATAGAGAATATAGAGATTATCACGACACCTTCCGCCAAGCATGATACGGAAGGCGACGTGGGTATCATTAATATTATCACGAAGAAGCATTCCCAGAGAGGATTGAGCGGGATGGTGAATCTCTCGGGAAGTACGTGGCTTTCCCGCCATGTCGATTTCTTGTTGGCACAGCAACATCAGCGTTCCCGTTGGTACATCGGCGGACAGTGGACGGATCGTATGCGTAAGAGTGATTTCGACCAAGAGAAGAAGACGGTGGTTGGCGATCAAACAACGACTTCGCATTCCGTCGGGCCTCGTACGGGAGACAGTTACCATTATACGCTGAAAGGCGGTTGGAGCCTGAATCTTCCCAAGACAACCATTGCGTTGGATCTGGAGGGCGGCTATGGCGGAAATAAGCGTAAGGGAGAGATGAACTATAAGGAAACCCGTTCGGTAGCGGGCGGCTCTCCGGTGACGGAAGATTATCGAAGCATAGATGATTATGATAATGATGAGAATATAGGTTTGGGAAGTCTGGCGGTACAGCATAAGTTCAACGATAAGGGACACGAGCTTTCCGGTAGTGCCTATTACAAATATGGCGGTCATGCGTTGGAATATTTCTTTAATGACTTGATGTCTTTGGAAGGGCAACGCCAACAGGGGCACCGTGCTTATGAGGCCGAGCATCGGGAAACGATGCGTATCAATCTGGATTACGCCTTGCCTTTCGGGAAAGGAGGTAAGCTAGAGGCGGGTTACCAATATTATTCTTATTTGGAAGACGGCGATTACACTTGCAGGAATGGTGGGACCCCAAGGGACAAACGTTCTTTTGGCGTGACGATATCTACAACACGTTTTATTTTCAAGAAGGGGTGAATTCAATTTATACGATTCTTTCCCATACGTGGAAGAATTTAGAGGCGCAAGCCGGCGTTCGGGGAGAGCATACGCATACGGTCTTGCGAAGTTCCGTGGAGGGAGCGGATCGTACGAAGAATCGTTTTGAGTTTTTCCCATCGGTGCATTTGGGCTATACGTTCCCGAATGAGCATCGCTTGTTGGCTTCCTATTCCCGTCGTACCACACGTCCGCAGCTTTTCTATATGGAGCCTTATATTACGTATCGTGACTTTTATACGGCCGAGATCGGTAATCCGGATATACGTCCGGAGTACATCAACTCCTTTGAATTGAACTACCGGAAGAGTTTCGGGGAAAATACGGTATCCGCTACCGCCTTTCATCGGTATCGAAAAGATAAGATCGAGCGGTTGCGCGTACCTTATTCAGCCGGTGTAACCTTAGACTCGATGTCAAACGTAGGACATGATTATTCAACAGGTATCGAGCTAAGCGTCAGCCTGCATCCAGTACGTTGGTGGAATACCACGGTCAACGGAAACGTTTATCACTATAAGGTGAAGAACGAACAGGCCGCCGGTGGAAATACGACCTCAAGCACCAATTACGATATCCTATGGAATAACCTGTTTAATCTGGGGAAATACACCCGTATCCAATTGGATGGTAGTTTTGTAGGCCCTTCCGTAACGACGCAGGGCCGTACGGACGCTTATTGGTACGCGAACGTAGCCGTTCGCCAGCAACTATGTAACCGAAAACTAACCGCTACCTTAGCTTTCCGGGATATTTTCCGTTCTGCCAAATATATCAGCGATATCCAAACGGCAGATTTACGTTCCCTGACACGTATCAAACCCAAATATCCACAAATCACGTTGACGTTGAGTTGGACATTTAATAGTTTCAAGGCCAAATCCACCCAAGCGAAAGAAGATCGCTCGGAGATGTTCGAGGGTATAAAGCATTGATATTGTATCTTTACTGTATTGGTTTGTCTTCGGGAAACAACTACGACTACAAATAAATTCTGCAATCGTAGTTGTTTCCCTCTTTTACGGATGGTGGGATTTGGTTCTTGGCATTAATCGCTGCGAAAGGAGCGGAGAAGATAACAGATCAGATCATCCGAGCATTGCGTTCATCTGGTTTTTCTTTTTAGGATGATATAAACAAGGTTTCTCTATGTATTTCCAGGATAACATACCTAATCCGGTGCTAAGGATAGTGGTAAGAGCCAATGTCAATATAAAGCTATATTGATCAAGTCCGTAATGAATGAATATCTGGATGATCGGGAAATGAATCAAGAAGATACCATACGAGAAATTTCCCATCCGGTTGAATACATGTAACCACTTGAATCCGTAAGCTACCGTGATAATGATAGAGGCTAGAGCGATAGGCTCGAAAATACTCAGCAACAGATACTCTCTACCCAATAAAAGAAATAGGCTGACAGGGAACAAATATCTCATATATTTTCGAAAAATAGGGAAATAGGCAAGTATGATAATACCAGAACAAAAGTACATCATTTGTCCGGGGAATTGTCTTTTCATGAATTCATAAATAGGGTTGTGTGTCATATCATCTAAATAATTACACGTTGTCGAGTAGATGAAAGATAAGATATAAATAAGAAGTAGGCATACTAATTTGTTATATCTTTTCAGTAACCAATAGATAATGGGTATGGTGATATATAGCATGAATTCAACCTTGATAGTCCATAAAGACCCATTCATCGCTTGTAAAGGATTGGTATCGAATACGCCGGGTAAATCCGGCGATAAAAAGTTAAATGTAAGTAAATTACAGATAAGATAGGTGTATAAGCTAGAAGAGGTGAGGTATTCCCTGCAGGATAAGGAAGTAAGGAATAATCCGATTAAGGCACATAATAAAATAGTCAAGCTGTAGGCGGGCATAATACGTTGAATACGTTTACGGAAAAAAATCCGGGTATTAGGCGTACGTAAGAAGCTAAACATAACAAGAAATCCACTAATAATAAAGAAACCTTTCACTCGAAATCCTCCGCTAACAAACCAAAAAGGATCTGTCTCTGTCAGTGTGCTGAAATGGTTGAACATGACAGAATACGCAAGAAAGAAGCGAATAAAATCAAAATTATTCGCTTCTTTTACTTGATTTATTAATCTGGAGTTGAGTAAAACTTTCTCTGATTGATTCATTGTTCTATTTGACTACAATGATTTTTGTTACAACGCTCTCTGAGGCTTCCTCTGTGGAAGCTAGTACAAGATATACGCCTGTCGCTACACGTGATCCGCTTGCGTTCCGGCAATTCCAGATAGCTTGCCCCCCCAAGGATTTAGTTTGATAAATAATATTTCCGTTTAAATCCGTGATTTTTACATTCGAATTATCCATTAATCCTACAATCGTTACTTTATCCATATGTTCGGGACGTACCGGATTAGGATATGCATAGATCTCCGAGTAATCAGATTTACCTTCCGAAGCTTCTCCTTGATAGGAATTTAGTCCTTTATCGGTACCGATAAAAACCTCACCGGTCTTATCGTTTATCTCTATATCGTATATGTTATCGGAAAGGAGCGGGCTATTGGTCGTATTAAATTGATAAACGATTGTCTCATTATCATTATCTAGAACATAGACGCCATTTCCTTTGGTTCCAATCCATTTTCGATTACCTGCGTCTACTTTTAGGGTCGTGACAACAACGTTATCTAAGAAATAAGCGAGATTACCAGTTTCCTCATTGGTATATTTTACCCTTGTACAACGTGTAGCGGCTTTATCCTCAGCGGAAGAGATCCTAGGTTTAGTGAAATATACGGCCCCCCGATTCGTACCAACCCAGATATATCCATCCTTATCCTCGGCTACGCATGTATAATTACTAGGAGTCAATTCTTTTCCGTCGGTATCAATAAGTGTAGTAAACTCATACGAGGAAACTTCATCTAAAGACTCGCTATTCGGTATCATTACAAGTTTAGGTGTGTTACGAGGCACATAAATCCATTTGTCGTTAGTGGAGGTTATAAGTATATCGTTTATTGTATAGACTCCTCTAAGTTGCTCGATATCCAAACGATGCCATGCTCCTGCTTTGTCAAGAACAAGTACCGCATGGTTAACTTCTGAGCTTGTCATCCACAAATTTCCATTTTTATCAAAGGCCAGTCCATCTATATAACAATAACCGGACCCATAGCCTCCAGCGGTTTCTTTAAAGGCATTCTTTTCATTGTATGACTGGACGGGAGTTCCATTCTTATATTGGATAACGCCATCACCCATGGAAGAGGCGTATACGATCTCATCATTAGAATCGTCGGTCGTTACGGCTATACTTGTATAGTCTCGTGGATTTCTTGGTAAATTGAGTTTCTTTTGGGCTTCTTTAGGATCGATAAAAGACCATTTGTCATAATCGTATGTAAGAATATAACCTCCTTTGTCGAAGCGCTTACCATTTAGGAGGTCTTTACCTCCTATGATCATATATACTTTATCATTTTTACAAACAATATCGAATGCGCTATTGCTGTAAGGTCCGTCTAAAATGATAGGTTCATTAAGAGCCTCAAAACTATTTGAGCCTTTCCGTTGGATGGAACGTAGCCCTTTGCTTCCTTCCGCTATCCAATATTTGTCTGTTTGATAGGTACTGATATCATTGATACTTAAGTTTATTTGGTCAAACTTTTGCGTATCGGATACGATGAAAACCCTTGAGTTATCTATACATGCTAATTTTTCGCCTATTACTTTCATGTATTTTAGGGTTGAGCTATTTATTATTCGGGAAAGCTCTCCATTGTTTTCATAGAAGATACCTTGCTGACTGACCAAGTAGAACAAAGTATTCTTGAATGAAGCGATAGCTGAGATCGTATGACTATCGGAAAGGTTTGATAATCCATAGGGCTTCCAGTTTGCCTTATCCAGTAGGTTCTCTTTTAATGAGGCGTATATAATCCCCGAAGATACTTCTGCCTTATTGGTTGTAGAGGCATATATATTGCCATTCTGTATGGCACACGATGTTATATTTAAGGAAAGCTTGTAGGTATCTTTTATTTCCTTTTTGGCCATATTGACCACGACGATACCAAATGCTGTCGATAAATAGGCATATTCATCATGTACCAATACTGAATTGATTTGTTTGTCTCTTATGGACGTACTGGTCGACAGATAAGGTAGATTTGTCGCCACTCCTCCCTCAAGTATATCTATATTTGAATTATCATAGATAATAAGGAGTGATTTTGTTTGTTTATTATAGCGGATCAAAGAAATCGTATTATCATTTAATCCGTTTCCTTTATAATATTGCTTAATACTATTATCATCTTTTCCATACGTATAAAGAGATCCTTCCACTACCACAAATACTTGGTCGTTCGATTCCTCTACGCTGTTTGTGTTATTGTAAGAAAGATACGTTTTCCATCCGGTTGTATTAAAATTAGCGGCTAATACAGTGAATGAAAAAAATGAAAATAGAATGATAGTAAGTATATGTCTCATATTAACAATTGTAATCAGATAAAAATGATGTTAACTTCATGACGGCTTTCGCACGATGGCTGATCTGGTTTTTTGTATCGTTACCCATCTCGGCGAAAGTTTGTGTATAGGTATCAGGCATGAATATAGGATCGTATCCAAATCCGCTATCTCCGCGTTTTTCGGTAGTGATAGAGCCATTCACGATACCGTCGAAGGTATATTCTTTTCCGTCAAGGACTAGAGCTATGACCGTGCGGAAACGTGCTTTTCTGTTTTCTTTATGATTCATTTCGGACAACAGCTTGTTCATATTAGCTTCCGAGTCGTGCTCTGTTCCTGCGTAACGAGCCGAATAGACTCCCGGAGCATTATTCAATACCTCGACTTCTAATCCCGTGTCGTCAGCGAAACAATCATATCCGAATTTCTCCTTGATATAGCGGGCTTTTAGCAAAGCATTTCCCTCTAAGGTATCTGCCGTCTCGGGGATATCGTCATGGCAATCGATATCGGATAAACTTATGATTTCCGCGTATCCGGCGGTTATCTTGCGGACCTCGTCCAGTTTGTGTTGATTATTTGTCGCAAATACAAGTTTCATATTTCGTAATCTATTAAATAAGAAAGCATTTCTATACGGTAGATATATAACGTATGGAAATGCTTTAAATTGTTTGTATATTCTTTTTTAAGTCTTTATCTGATCGAACCCCTCACCATATACCCCTCGGACGATACTTTGGGAGATGAACGCTTGGTGGTCTATCCGCTTCACGATCCGGAAGATGGAGACGGATTCGGATTTCTTGGCGAGTAGTACGACTACTTTGACGGGTTTGCGGGAATAACCGCCCTCACCGTCTAGTATCGTGCAGCCACGGCCTAACTCATGGATGATACGATCTGCTATCTCGTCGTACTTCTGGGAGAAGATGAGGAATTGTACGGATTGGCGGTTACCGTTCAATACCATGTCGAGAACGTAATTGCTTATGACCATCTCCACGAAACCGAAAACGATCTTGTCCACGTTATGGAACAGGAAGAAAGAGGAACTGATGATGAAGAAATCGCAAAACAGAAGGATACGTCCGATCGATATATTCTTATATTTATTGATTACCGCACCGATAATATCCGTACCTCCGGTACTACCGTTCGCCGAGAATACCAATCCTAGTCCGGCACCACACATGAACGCTCCGATTATGATAGCCATAAACGGCTGGTCGTGCAGTATAGGTTGTCCTTTCAGCAGCCACTCGAAGAGAGAGAGAGAAGCCGAGAGTGAGAAAACTCCGAAAATAGTTTTTATCAAGAATTTTAGACCAAGGATCTTTAAGGCTACCACCAACAAGGCTACGTTGATGACAAAATAAGATACGGATACCGGGATCAATCCATTGGAGGCAAAGAAGATCAACGCACAGATACCACTTACCCCACCTGTCACGATCTCGTTGGAAAGGATAAAGGCGTTGAATCCGAATCCGTATAATAAAGTTCCGAACAGGATCATTAGATAATCCTGTACGGAAAAATAGATTTTTGTGAGTTTTAAGTTCATCCCACTACGATATTAACGATTTTGCCGGGAACGACAATAACTTTCTTAACGGCCTTGCCTTCCATCCACTTCGCTGAGTTCTCATGATTCAAAGCCGCTTTCTCGGCGTCCTCCTTAGAAATATCCGCCGGTAGCTCTAGGTTGTAGCGAGCTTTACCATTGAATGAGATCGCGTAAACAACGGATTTCTCCTTGAGATATTCTTCGTTGTGTTTCGGCCACCGGGCATCGCAGATGGTCGTATCATGTCCTAATTGATGCCATAGCTCTTCCACTATATGAGGAGCGAACGGAGCCAATAAAGTGATCAGCGGCTCCAAGATGGCGCGCTTGCTGCATTTTAAGCTCGTTAACTCGTTCACGCAAATCATGAAGGCGCTAATGGACGTGTTGTATGAGAAATGCTCGATGTCGAACGTTACTTTCTTGATCAGCTTATGCAAGGATTTCAATTCGTCGGCCGTAGGCTCGGCATCGGTAACTTGCAGGGTATCCGTATTGCCGAAGAACAAGCCCCAAAGCTTCTTTAAGAAACGGTGTACGCCATCGATACCGTTCGTATCCCAAGGCTTGGATTGCTCCAACGGGCCTAGGAACATCTCGTACAAACGTAGGGTATCGGCACCATATTTCTCAACGATCATATCCGGGTTCACTACGTTGAACATGGATTTGGACATCTTCTCGACCGCCCATCCGCAGATATATTTACCATCTTCCAATACGAACTCCGCGTCGTTGTATTCCGGACGCCAGTTCTTGAAAGCCTCTATATCCAACAGATCGTTAGATACGATATTTACGTCTACATGGATAGGGGTGACCTCGTATTGGTCTTTCAAGTTCAAGGAAACGAATTTATTGGTTCCGTTGATGCGGTACACGAAGTTCGAGCGTCCTTGGATCATACCTTGGTTGATCAATTTCTTGAACGGCTCTTCCTCGCAAACGATACCCAAGTCGAACAAGAACTTATTCCAGAAACGGCTGTAAATCAAGTGGCCGGTAGCGTGTTCCGTACCACCGATATATAAATCCACGTTTCTCCAATATTCATCCACGTCTTTAGCTACCAAGGCTTTATCATTATGCGGGTCCATATAGCGCAAATAATAAGCGGAAGAACCGGCGAAGCCCGGCATCGTACAAAGCTCTAGCGGGAAGATCGTCTGGTTATCGATCTTCGATACCTCGGTGACTTTTTGGTTTACCGTGTCCCAAGCCCATTTAACGGCGTGTCCTAATGGAGGCTCGCCCGTCTCGGTAGGCAAGAATTTATCTACTTCCGGCAGCAACAGGGGCAGACATTCTTCCGGCAACATCTGAGGCATGCCATCGGCGTCGTAATATACCGGGAACGGTTCGCCCCAATAACGCTGGCGGCTGAAAATAGCGTCGCGCAAGCGGTAGTTTATCTTCACACGTCCCAGATCGTGATCTTTTACGTATTTCTTGGTAGCGGCTATCGCTTCCTTGATCGTCAGTCCGTTCAAGGAAAGATCGCAATAAGGAGTAACGCCGGCTCTCGGAGAATTGCATACGATACCTTCCTTGGCATCGAAACTTTCCTCGCTTACGTCGCAACCTTCCACCAAGGGGCGGATTTCCAGTCCGAAATGCTTCGCGAAAGCGTAGTCGCGACTATCGTGCGCCGGAACCGCCATGATCGCTCCCGTACCGTAGCCGGCCAATACATAGTCGCTGATCCAGATGGGAACCGCCTCGCCCGTAAACGGGTTAATAGCATAGGAACCACTGAATACACCGGTTACCTGACGGTCGGCGATGCGCTCGCGCTCGGTACGTTTCTTGGTACGATCTAGGTAAGCGTCTACTTCTGCTTTTTGGTCTGCCGTAGTTAATTGTTGAACCAATTCGCTTTCCGGAGCTAATACCATGAAGGTAACACCAAACATCGTATCGGCACGGGTCGTAAAGATCGTGAATTCCTTGTCGCTGTCTTTTACCTTGAAGCGAACCTCGGCACCTTCGCTGCGTCCGATCCAGTTCTTTTGGGTCTCTTTCAAGGAATCCGTCCAGTCGATCGTATCCAATCCGTCCAACAGGCGTTGCGCGTAAGCGGATACACGTAAGCACCATTGGCGCATGATCTTTTGTTCCACCGGATAGCCTCCACGCTCGGAAACACCGTTCACGACCTCATCATTCGCTAATACGGTACCCAAGGCGGCACACCAGTTTACCATGGTCTCGCCACGATAAGCGATCCGGTAGTTGAGTAATATCTCTTGTTTTTCTTTATCGCTCTTGGCTTTCCATTCCTCGGCGGTGAAACTAAGTTCCTCTCCGCAAGCTACGTTCAGACCTTCCGTACCACTGGTCTCGAAAGCCTGTATCAACTCGCTGATCGGGCGGGCTTGTTTCTCGTCGTTGCAGTAGTAGCTGTTGAACATCCGGATGAAGGCCCATTGCGTCCATTTGTAATATTCGGGATCGCAGGTACGGATCTCACGGCTCCAATCGTAGCAGAAACCGATCTTTTCCAATTGCTCCCGATAACGGGCTATATTGTTCTTTGTCGTGATCTCCGGATGTTGTCCGGTCTGGATAGCGTATTGCTCGGCGGGTAGTCCGTAAGCGTCGTAACCCATCGGGTGCAATACGTTAAAACCTTGCAAACGTTTGAAACGCGAATAAATATCAGAAGCTATATAACCGAGCGGGTGGCCAACGTGCAATCCCGCACCGGAAGGATAGGGGAACATGTCCAATACATAGTATTTAGGCTTATTCGTGTCTTTTTCGACTTTATAAACCTTTTCGGCAATCCAGTAGTCGTGCCACTTCTTCTCAATCTCTCTGAAATTGTACTCCATGATCGTTTATCGTTTTTGTATCGTTTTCTATTTAAGGCCACAAAGTTAGTGAATTTATTTATTTTATATGAGTTATTTACATGAACTGTTTATTTCACGTAACCAATCCGGGGGCGAGATTGATTCTCGGTTCTTTTCGCTTGTAACTCAGCGAGTGACAGATTGATTAGCTCAAGTTGCGTACGGGTATCTTCGTTGATGTCGTTGTAATCGGCAAATGCTTCTTCGATATACGCTTTGAGTTCCTTTACTTCTTGTTGGAGTTCAAACAAAGGGGAGGAAGAACTTATTATTTGTCGTATGCCGACGAAAGCACGCATGATAGAGATATTGACTTTAATGGCTGTATCGGATCTGAGTACAGAAGAAAGCATTGCTATACCTTGCTCCGTGAAAGCGAATGGAGCATATTGGTTACCTCCTTTCTTTGAGATGCCAATTTGGCATACCATATTGTTTTTCAAGTTGTTAAATTCTTGAATTGTTAATGTGAACATAAAATCATCAGGAAAGCGTTCTATGTTTCGTCTGACCGCACGTTTCAGTTGGGCGGTTTCTGTTCCATACATTTCCGCCAGATCAAAATCCAGCATGACTTTTTGCCCTCTGATCTCATAAATCTTGTTTTGTATCGCTTGTAATTCCATAGTATAAGAACTTATTAGTTTACTTTATTTGATATAACCAATTTTAGGTCTTTTAGCATTGTTCTTTTTCTTTGTAGCCAGTTCGGAAAGAGCTATGTAAATATTATCCAAAGACTTTTGGGTGTCTTCACTGAGATCATTGATAGCGCAAAGGGTTTCCTCATTAGCCATTTCAAGAGATTTGATACGTTCTTGTAGTTCTTTAATTTCGATGGAACTAGTGGTAGTTTGTAAGGTATAATTCCGGATAGCGACAAAGGCTCTCATAATGTTTCTGTTGATTTCGATCGCAATGTCTGAGTTCAGCACACTACTTAGCATTGCGACTCCTAGTTCCGTGAAAGCGAATGGCATATATTTAAAGTTATTACCTCTACCTTTATTCAAGGTCACAAATTGTGATCTTGAAAGTTCCTCCTTGGTCAATTCAAACATAAAATCATTTCCCTCGAATCGTTTAGGATTACGCCTGACTGCCTGTTTAAGTACCCTTGTCTCTATTCCATACATTTCCGCCAGATCAAAATCCAGCATGACTTTTTGCCCTCTGATCTCGTGAATCTTGTTTTGTATCGTTTGTAATTCCATAGTAAAGATTTTAGTTTAATATTATGTTCGCAAAGGTTTGTAAAATAATTGAGATAAGCAATAAGCTAGTTGGATATTTATGATTGGTTGCATTTGTAAGTTGTACAATGAATTATTGCTGATCCGGCTTATTGTCTATTTTTTATGTGTTCTTATTTTCCTTATAAGATTTCCGGGAAAAACACGTACGTGATTTATGAAAAACACGTACGACTTTTTGGAAAAACATGTACGTGTTTTCCGGAAAACATGATGATGTTTTTATATCACTGATATTCATGTATATATAACTTGATACCTTTGCATGGACTTATTGTGTGTTTTTTCTTCTTGTATTTGTTATTTTGTTGTTCTATCGTTTGTTTATGAATTAAAAATATTTAATTTTGCTTATCTATAATAAAGGATGAAGTCATTTATATATATACTATTAACTTCCTTGACTTTCCTTGTGGTAGGATGCCAAAATGAATCTGAGGAAATCCGTTTGATCAATCAGGCGGAACGCCTGTTTGATGCCTATCCGGATAGCGTAATCACTACATTGGATTCCATTCCGCTCCCGGAAGAGATGAGTCCCCGTCTGATAGCCCGTTGGTGTATGTTGTACGCACGTGCCGCCGATAAAATAGAGGACGAAATGCCTTATACGAACCAGCTTGAGATCGCCTTGAAATACTATCAAAAGAAAAAGATGCGGGAAGAGGAGGCTGAGATCGGCCTTTATCTGGGGCGTTCGTATGTGGAGGATAAGGAGTACGAGAAGGCAATGAGGGCTTACTCCGATGCGCTGGAGGTAGCGTTGGCGATTAAGAACTATAATCGTGCCGGGTATATTTGTAGTTATATGGGGGATTTGTATGAACTGGATGATCGTTATGTGTTAGCTGCAAAAAAATATAAGGAGAGCGGACGGTATTTTCGATTGGCCGGTAATATGAAAAGCTATGTGCGTTCGTTTGTGAATGAGGGAAGGAGTTATATGGATGTTGATTCTAATTATTTAGCTTTAACTATATTGAAGCGAGCAGAAGTGATAATAGATTCCTTGAGAGTAGATGAGGTTAGAAATTATGTATACAATGGTCTAGGTAATATATTTAATGTTTTGGAAAAATATGATTTAGCTGAAAAATATTTATTGAAGAGCATAAAAGAGGATTCGAGTGATACTGCTTCGGATTATTTGACCTTATCAGATCTTGAGCAAAAGCGTGGAAATTTAGAACAAGCGGAAAATTATCTTCAAAAGGCTAATAGTGTATCCATAGATAATGATTTTGTATCGGCTACTATTGCTTATCATTATTATAAAATAAATAAAGAAAGAGATGATTATAAAAGAGCTTTGTCTTTTTATGAAGAATATGTAGCAGCAGAGGATTCCCTTATGAATATAAGTAAATCTGTCGATATATATGATACAGAACAAAAATATGAACATTTGAAATTGCATAATGAAAATATAAGATTACTATTAAAGGGGCAAAGGAATTATACTTTTATATTGATATTGTTATTTTTATGTGCTTTACTCATTATTGTCTATTTAGCTACGATAAGAAGAAAGAATCGTTCACTTTTAAAACAACAAGAAAAAATTAATACTTTGAATCAAAGCATATATCAATTATATGCAGAACTTCGGAGAAAGAGTGATGAACTAATCCAATTGCAAAATACTCAGTATTCTTCGGTGAAAATGCAAGTGGAATATGAAAATGTACAGAAAGAGGTAGATAGCTTGAGATCTCGATTATTCGAATTAAGAGAATCTAAAATTCTCAATAGTAATTTAGCTAAAAAAATAAAGAAAATATCTCAAACTGTGCAGCCTAATCATTCTGAAGCACCCGTTTCCGAAAAAATGTGGATTGATATTGAAGTTTTGATGATGGAAGTTTACCCTAGTGTTATAAAGGTACTGAAGGATGCAGGCTTGTCACCATCGGAGATGCATCTTTGTTTCCTTACATTATTTAAACTTGATTCAACAGCTATATCTATCCTTTTAAATATTATTCCTACTTCCGTCGATCGTACACGTTTGCGAGTACGAAAGAAATTAAATTGGGAAGGTAAACAAGGATTGTATGAATCTCTTGTTAATATTTAGTATGTAATAAACCTTCATTTAAGGGGCTCTACGATTGTTTGTCTATGTATTTGTTTTTATAGTATTTGATTGTCAAGTGTTTACGTTTTTTTCTTTGTCTATGTGGATTACATAATTTAACCCCTTTAGATCATATATAATCTCTAGATTTGCAACCGAAACATAACAAAAAAAGAGAGATTATGAAAAATGTAAAATGGCTACTAACAGTGTTGTTTATTTTTTCAATTTGTATTCCATCTTTTGCAGGTCATGTGCCTTTACATGGTCATCTTAAGAAAAAACAGCGATCTGTAAATTTGGATGTACCTATAAAAGCAGACATAGATGAAACTTCAAAAGTTTTGTCTTTGGAGTTTTTAGAATATATAGGAGAGGTACGAGTATCTGTTGTGGATGCGAATGGAAATATCGTTTATGAGGAGATAGTGGATACACAAGATGTTTCTTCTAGTATTATCTCATTAGATGAATGTACTTCTGGATCTTATGGACTTTATATATCAGATTCAGAAAACTACGCAGAAGGTTTTTTTAATTTATAAATAATTCAAATTTTAGAAGTATGGACAAAAAGACAGTGCTTTTAGCATCTGCATGTACTTTATTGATGATATCATGTAGTAATGATGCGGAATTGATTAATGTTGCTGAAACGACAGGATTACAAACAAAGGCTTTTGTTGGTGAAGCAGATTTCCAAATTGTAGATTATGCGGGAGATAAATGTATTCAGTTCAAGAATGATTCCGTCTTTAATGCGATGCTTTGGGAGATGAATGATATGTCAGAAGAAGAGAGAAATAATATTTTCTCGGGGGCAGGTTTCGTAAGTCAATGGCAACTTATGCAAGAAGCAGATCAAGAACAGGAGCTTATTGTAGACAATTATGAGAAAGATCTTAGCCAACCTTGGCCTGCTCATCAAATCAAAGAATTCAAACAAAAATATGATGATGTTTTCATGTTTGAACCTTATGATTCTACAGATTTTATTGCGCATTATAAATTAAAAGGTTCTACATATAGTTCTTTTGTGAATAGAAGGGGGGTGTTTTTGATAGGAGATAGTGTAGCACATGCTCCTGTATATAAGGCTTTAGAGGAATATTTCGGATCAGGGATATCATTGTATGGTAATAATGAAGCTACAAATGAAAAGAATGATATAAACCTAGCTGAAAGTAAATATCAAATACCAGGTGGTGATTATGTAAAGGTTCGAGCTATTCCAAGATTTATAGAGTTACAAACTATTGAAAATAAAAATTATTTGTCATTGGGCTTTGATTATCTTAGTCAAAAAAAGAAAGTTTTATGGAAAAAACACCGTACAATGATTATACTACGTCTTACAGCTTCAGGGTCAGGAAGTGGTTTTGAAGTATATAATGTTTCAATTAAAAATTATCAGAATAAAAATGGGGTAACAATTCTTTTACATACAGATGTATATAATAAACTTTTAGCTAAGGATCAAGGAGGTATGTTAGGGCATGTTGGTGAAAATCCAAGAAACTCAGTTACAATCGTAACTCCTCCTCGATTTGAGTTTTCTGGACGAATGGAAATTTGGTCAGATGAAATGCCTGAAAGTAATAAAGGGACTGCAAAAATAAGTTTAAAAGAAGACTGGTGATAATTTATGAAAAAAATTTTATTTTTACTGTTATTGGTTTCTACTTCTACTTTCGCCCAAATTGAGCATGGCTTATTAGTAGGTGCCGGTGTTGGATTTCCTTTACAAGATAGTTGGAAACGAACTACTTGGGGTGATGAATCAAATTGGTCTTATCGGCACGATTATAAGTTAAATAGTATGATCGGTTATCGCTTTCGATTCCTTCCGGAACAGAAATTCTTTTATGATTTGGATATTACGATGGGATTTCAGAAGATGGAAACGACGAAGTATTTTCCTTATTATGAAAGTATAGAGGATGGTATATATGTTTCTAAGAAAGCTGATGTTTTCGATGAGTTTGTGATGCCTATCTCCGTAGCCGCTAGTTGGAATTGGCGTTTTACCAAGAAATTCCATTTAGGTGTCGGTATCGCTCCTACGCTTTATGTACAGCCACAAGCCGTGTTTGACCTGTCCGTGATGGCGAAGGTGGGATATCGTTTAAGCAAGCATTGTGAGTTCGGCCTTTCTTATCAGTATGGCTGTTTCAATACCTTGAAGCATTTCAATAACGGACCGGCTAATGGCCGTCGTGGACATCTTTCGGATTTGATGCTCTCTGTATATGTTCCTTTTGTTTTGAAATGATAGAATAATAAAGTATAGAAACACATAATGTTTTATTTGGAACCAAAACAAAGATGAATAACTGCCTATAAGAAAAGAGTACGTGAAAAGAGCCATGTGTAGAGAGATAATTCTATGCATGGCTTTTGCTTGTATAATGTATATAGATTCTCAAGAATTATTGAGGCATTTTTTGTTTGCGATATTGTCTCTCTCGTGATTAAGAACTATCTTTGACAAACTATCCAATAGTGGATGCCGAATCAAAATCAATTGACTATGAAAACAAAAAAATTGAAATTCTTCGTAAATTTGTGGTTCTTTAAGCATATCTTATAGTAAGGATCGAATATGAAAATGAGTGAAAAGGAGGTTGATACATCAAATGAACTACGGGTCTTGTCCCTGTTCTCTGGATGTGGGGGCATGGATTTAGGATTCGAGGGGGATTTTATATGTCATCGTAAGTCTATATCTCCTCAAAGTACCTGGGTTCAAGAGGTTATCGATGAACACTGGGTTCGTTTACAGAAGAATCGTTTTCGAACGGTCTTTGCGAATGATATATTGAAAGAGGCACAAACCGCTTGGCTTCAATATATGGATCGATTCGGATATGATAAAAACGTTTATAATACAAAGAGTATCGTAGACTTGGTGAAAGAGCATCGAGCGGGGAAAAAAGTTTTCCCTAAAAATATAGATGTCGTCACGGGAGGTTTTCCTTGCCAGGATTTCAGTGTCTCTGGTAAACGTCTGGGATTTGAGTCGAATAAGGATCATACCGGGAAATTGCGTGAGGACGATGAGGCCTCGGAAGAGACGAGGGGTAAACTTTACTATTGGATGAAGCAGGTGATCGATATTACGAGACCCAAGATATTTATCGCGGAGAACGTGAAGGGACTGGTGAATCTGGGAGACGTGAAAAGTATTATTCAGAGAGACTTCGCCCATGCGGCTGGGGATGGATATATTGTTTTAGATCCTCAAGTTTTACATGCGGGCAATTATGGGGTTCCGGAGTCTAGAGAGCGTGTGATTTTTATCGGGATACGTAAGTCCGCGTTAAAGGTTAAGGCTTTAAGAGCGCTTCAAGAGGAGAAGATACCCAAAGCTTACGATCCTTATCCGAGTCCGACACATGCTTGCACCGTGGAAGATAAGAAACTATTGCCACCGGTGGTTTGTCGGGATGTATTTGTAGGATTGGAGGAACCGGATAGGACAGAAGATCCATCCCAGCGGTATTATTCACAGGCGAAATATATGGGAGCTCATTGTCAAGGTCAAAAGGAGATCGCGCTGGATAATATTGGCCCGACGATTCGTTCCGAGCATCATGGAAATATAGAATACCGTCGTTTATCCCGGGAGCATGGGGGCGTTATTACGGAAGAATTAGACGCCGGTTTACAAGAACGTCGCTTAACTCCTCGAGAATGTGCTTTGATACAGACGTTTCCGCCGGATTATACGTTTGTCTCCCATAAAAAGAACAGTACACGTTTTGAGTTAAGTGCCTCAGGCGCTTATAAGGTGATCGGTAACGCGGTTCCTCCAGTATTAGCGTATCATATAGCGAATCGCATACAGACTTTATGGCCGTTGTATTTTAAAAAGAGATAATATGGAAGAGGAGAATATTATTACTGTGCGTAATAGAAATCTTCAAAAAGCGGATGAGGCTTTTGCGGATTTTATGTTTATGCTGGAATCATACTTGAATGAAAAAGCAGCTGCTATTCCGGGTACGTATTGCGATTGTAAGAGTAAGGAACTGGAAAATGTAGTAGTGAACGTGATGAAAGAACTTTGCGGTAGAACTCCTTTCCGTGTGGAGGAGATACGCTTGGTTTCCGCCCAATATTTTCCAGATATTATCGCGGAGAAATATTATGGGGTTGAGGTAAAATCTACAAAAGAGAACCATTGGACATCTACGGGAAGTAGCATCGTGGAGTCTACACGTGATAAGAATGTAGAAAATATCTATATGCTCTTCGGCAAACTGGGAGGTAAGACGGCGGAGTTTAAGTGCCGTCCTTATGAGGATTGTCTCTCCGATATAGCTGTTACCCATTCTCCCCGTTATTTGATTAATATGGAATTAACGAAAGAGCAGACTATTTTTAGTAAGATGGGAGTTGCTTATGATCAATTAAGGAATGCTCCGGATTCTATAGAGATCGTTCGAAAATATTATAGGGAAAAAGCCATTAAAGCCAAAAAGAAAGCTATGCCTTGGTGGTTGGGCACTTCCGCTGAGGAAAGTTTGGAGGAGCATACGGATATGAATATAAGCCTGTGGGTGGATAATGGAGAATATGCGGATCCGGAAAGGAATAAGAGACTAAAAGCGGAGATATTTATTTTATTCCCGGAAGTAGTGAGTGGGAATTATGAGAATGCTGCCTTATGGTTATGTACGCGCCGGTCTGTTGTTAATTTTCATATGCGGGACACTTTTTCCGCAGGGGGCCAACAATTGAAACTGAATGATGAACTTCTGCCTTTTCCTTTACCGCATGTGGTTGGTGAGTTGTTAGAATCTGCGACTTTAATAAAGAACTATCTTCTTAATAGTGATGATTTAGACTTAGATATATCGGAATTCCGTCCAGAACTTATGTTGCCTAACCGATATGAGGTCTGGCTTAATGATATTTGGAAACGTATTCATCAACTAAAACCTTATAAAAGGAAAGAGACTATCGAAGAATTGGGCGGTATTTCATTGGCCGAATGGATCGATAGGAAATATACTTTGTCTGTAAAATAAAATATATCTTCTTCTCGATCGTCTCCCTAAGATCATAGATCGTATCAAGAAGCATACCTATCCCGGAAAAATACGCTGTTTTATATCTCCACAAACGGCTTAACGACTTGTATATGGAATTAGTAGGGGATTGAGACGGTTGATTTAGAACTAATAGCGAATCAGAAGGGTTATACAAATACGTAACATTAAAGTTTAAAGCTATGAAGTTTTTTATTGACACGGCGAATCTGGACCAGATCCGGGAAGCGAATGAATTGGGAGTATTGGATGGCGTGACGACTAATCCGTCCTTAATGGCGAAAGAGGGAATCCGGGGGGTGGAAAATCAACGGAAACACTATTTGGAAATTTGCGAGATCGTGGGCGGGGATGTAAGCGCCGAGGTAATCGCTACCGACTTAGAGGGCATGATAAAAGAAGGGGAGGAGTTGGCAGCTTTACATCCTAATATAGTCGTTAAAGTACCTTGTATCGAAGCGGGGATTAAAGCGATAAAATATTTCACCAGAAAAGGCATCCGTACGAATTGTACGCTGGTTTTCTCTGTCGGTCAGGCGTTATTGGCGGCTAAGGCCGGGGCTACGTATGTATCGCCCTTTGTCGGGCGTTTGGATGATATTGCCAGCGACGGGATAGAGCTGGTACGTAAGATCGTGGAAATGTATGATTATTATGATTATGATACCCAAGTTTTAGCGGCTTCTATCCGTAGCACCCAGCATATCATCCAATGCGTGGAGGCCGGGGCGGATGTGGCTACTTGTCCTTTGTCCGCCATTAAAGGCTTATTGAAACACCCGTTAACGGATAGTGGGCTAGCTACTTTTCTAGCGGATTATAAGAAAGTAAACGGATAGAAAAAAAATAGTACCTTTGTGCGGATTAATTCGTAAACGCATTTAAAAGATTACTATCGTGGCAAAAGTTGTGGAAACCCCTTTGATGAAGCAGTATTTCGATATAAAAGCGAAACATCCGGACGCTATCCTTTTATTCCGGGTTGGAGACTTTTACGAGATGTATGGCGAGGACGCCGTGATTGGCGCGGAAATACTGGGTATCGTACAGACCAAACGTGCGAATGGCGTAGGGCAGCATGTTGAGATGGCGGGATTTCCACATCATGCCTTGGATTCTTATCTGCCGAAGTTGGTGCGGGCCGGAAAGCGTGTGGCTATTTGCGACCAGCTGGAAGACCCTAAGTTGACGAAGAAACTGGTGAAGCGGGGTATTACGGAATTGGTGACTCCCGGTGTTTCCATCAATGATAATATACTGAATCATAAAGAGAATAATTTCTTGGCCTCTATCCATTTCGCCAAGGAGGTATGTGGTATTTCTTTCTTGGATATCTCTACCGGCGAGTTCATGACAGCGGAGGGTTCCATCGATTATATCGACAAATTACTCAATAATTTTTCCCCGAAGGAAGTGTTGATCGAACGGGGAAACAAGAAGCGTTTCGAGGAGGCTTTCGATCCTCGTTTCTTTATCTTTGAGCTGGATGACTGGATCTTTACGACCTCGGCCGCCGAGGATCGCCTGTTGAAGCATTTCGAGACGAAGAACTTGAAGGGTTTTGGCGTACAACACTTGAAATTAGGTATTATCGCTTCCGGGGCGATTCTGTATTATCTGGACCAGACCCAGCATACGCATATTTCCCATATCACCGCTTTATCCCGTATCGAGGAGGATCGATACGTCCGCTTGGATAAGTTTACGGTACGCAGCTTGGAACTGGTGGGTACGATGAACGATGAGGGAACAAGCTTGTTGGACGTGATCGATAAGACGATCTCGCCGATGGGCTCTCGTATGCTTCGCCGGTGGATACTATTCCCGCTAAAGGATGTAAAACCGATCCAAGAACGCCAAGAGGTCGTGGATTATTTCTTCCGTGAACCGGAGACAAAGGAGTTGCTGGATACGCAGTTGGAGCAGATCGGCGATTTGGAACGTATTATCTCCAAGGTGGCTGTCGGCCGTGTATCTCCTCGTGAGGTGGTTCAGCTAAAGGTCGCGCTTCGTGCGATCGAGCCGATCAAGGAGGCATGTATGGCGAGCGGGGAACCCAGCTTATGCCGGATCGGGGAGCAATTAAACGCTTGCGCCTTGATCCGCGACCGGATTGAGAAAGAGATTAATAACGATCCCCCTTCGTTGGTCAATAAGGGAGGAATTATAGCGAAGGGGGTCAACGAGGAATTGGATGACTTGCGTGCCATCGCTTATTCCGGCAAGGATTATTTGTTGAAGGTACAGCAGCGCGAGATCGAATTGACGGGTATCCCAAGCTTGAAGATCGCTTTCAACAACGTCTTCGGCTATTATATAGAGGTACGTAATACCCATAAGGATAAAGTCCCGGCGAATTGGATCCGTAAACAGACCTTGGTGAACGCCGAGCGCTATATTACCGAGGAGTTGAAGGAATACGAGGAGAAGATATTAGGGGCGGAAGAAAAGAGCCTTGCTCTGGAGACCCGCCTTTTCAATGAGCTGGTATTGGCCTTGACGGAGTATATTCCGCCTATCCAAATGAACGCGAACTTGATCGGGCGTATCGATTGCCTTTTATCTTTCGCCAAGGCCGCGGAGGCGAATAAGTATATCCGTCCGATCGTGAGTGATTCCGACAAGATCGACATAAAGGGAGGTCGCCACCCGGTAATCGAGAAACAACTGCCCTTGGGAGAACCTTATATCGCCAATGATGTCTATCTGGATGACGAGAAACAACAGATCATCATTATCACGGGTCCGAATATGGCCGGTAAGTCCGCCTTATTGCGTCAGACAGCCTTGATTACGCTCATGGCGCAAATCGGTTGCTTTGTTCCGGCCGAGAGCGCCCATATAGGTATCGTGGATAAGATATTTACTCGTGTAGGCGCCTCGGATAATATCTCGGTGGGTGAGTCTACTTTTATGGTCGAGATGAATGAGGCTTCCGATATATTAAATAATATGACTTCCCGGAGCTTGGTGCTTTTCGACGAGTTAGGGCGGGGTACCAGTACCTACGATGGCATATCAATCGCTTGGGCGATCGTGGAATATATTCATGAGCACCCGAATGCGAAGGCGAAAACGCTGTTCGCTACCCATTACCACGAGCTGAACGAGATGGAGCGTGCCTTTAAGCGGATCAAGAACTATAACGTATCGGTCAAGGAAGTAGGGAATAAGGTGATATTTTTGCGTAAGTTGATACCGGGAGGAAGCGAGCATAGCTTTGGTATCCACGTGGCGAAAATGGCCGGTATGCCTAAAAGCATCGTGAAGCGTTCGAATGAGATCTTGAAGCAGTTGGAGTCCGAGAATCGTCAGGAAGGCATCGGCGGTAAGCCTGTAAAAGCGATCGCCTCTGCCGCCGAGGGGTATCAGCTGAGTTTCTTCCAGTTGGATGATCCGGTGTTGAGCCAAGTACGGGATGAGATCAAGAACTTGGACGTGAATAATCTTACCCCCTTAGAAGCCTTGAACAAACTGAGTGAGATCAAGCGGATTATTTCCCCGTAATAATCCGCTTGATCGTATTACCGATGATTGGTAATCGTTTACTTTTTAGGTCTCACCAACACTACCACCCGGTTGTCATCCTCTTCCAATGTCGCGGCCACCTCTTTTAGTTTGCCTTTCAGCTTTCCCCTTTTATAGTCCTGGCAAAGTTCGGAAGCATTGATGGTAGAGCACAATTCGCCTTTTGAATTGATGGGAGGAAATGTCACCATATAGATTTCTTTCTTATAAGAATAATCATCGTTGTATGTGATATAGTTGAAAAATTTCTTTTCTTGCGTATCGTATGCGAAGTACTTTCTCGGGAAACCTTCTCCGGTGTTAAAATCATATATATTCGTTACGCTTTCCATGAAATAATAACGATCGGAAATCAATCTTAAGACGACGAAAACGCCCGGATCCATGGTGTGGATAGGGGGTGTTCGTGCGATAAGCGGGCGCAAACTGTAATCAGGCATTAAGGTGTATACCGTATCTGAAGAGGCCTCAAATAGAATCCAATTACCCTTAAAAGGAATTATACTGTTATACGGACCTGGTCCAGCTGCTCTTGTTTCTCCTTTATCATAAAGTCTTTCAACGATATGGAATAATTGCTTCTCTTTATATGGAACCGTGATTTCTTTCGTTATACTTCCATCTTGCTTCGACACAAGCAAGAACGGTACCTCAAAATTAAACTTATCATAGCAAATCAAGTTGTCCTTGTCATAATCAAGCATTTCCACGTAAAACGAACTTTTCTCGCTTCTTTGATTCAGACTTCGTTTGAAATTTCCTTCCAAATCATAGACCCTTATCTTTTTCGCATGAAAATCATTTACGAAAATCTCTTCGTTTTCTTCATCTAACGAAACCGATCTCATAGACACGTATTCTTCTCCACCTTGTCCCTTGCGATTTATTTTGCGAATAGCTTTTCCGTTCCGGCCATATACGAAAATATTGCCATCATCGTAAAAGTTTGTCACGATTATGTATTTCTCGCCAACCGCCTGCACGCATGCCCGATTGATAAACTCATCGTTTGTTTCCAGCGGAATATACTCCACATCCATGAAGTCTTGAAGGACCAACTCTTTTTTGGTTGAATAACTATCGTTTACATCCACGGTTATAAGACCATCGGTCGATGAATGGTCGCCTCCACATCCAGCCATTACAAACAGGATGATTATCCCTGTAAAAATGAATCTTTTCATATGCGTATGATTTTTGTTTAACTTATGGTGGTGAAGATACTATAAAAAGCCGATGGTTTTCACGAAATTATCCTATTATTTGTTGATCTCACTGGTAATTTCTTGCACATCTTGGAGCGTAAAACGCCCTAACAATTGCATGACGCTGAAGCTCCCGTCGTCCATGTCGGCTATCATGATCAACTCCTGTATCAGTTCTCCTTGTTGCTTGACGTAGAAATTGGCTTTGGTCTTTCCATCTTTTACTCGCATGAGTTCTTCATGATCCTTTCCGATCAAGGCTTTGAACTCACCTCGCATTCGTTCCCTTAAATCCGCTTTTTGGGTGGTGAGTATTTGCAGGGATTCTATTTTCCCTTTCAGGTTGGCAAGGTTGAGTCCGGCGGTTTCCATGACCGGCATCATCTGAAACATCTTTTTGGAGATATATACGGAAGTAACATCATCCATATCCGCATATTTGTCGAAAAGCTTGTTCTGGGCAAAACAGATATTCACGCAGCAGAGAAGCAGTATTGTATATAGTTGTTTGAGTCTCATTGTATTAATCATTTAAATGTTTATTTACGATCTTGTTTATTTTTGTGATCTCTTGACTGGCTTCATTGACCTGCCCGAGACCTTTGTTTAAATTCCTAGACATGAACGCCAAGGCATTTTGGGCTACGACAGCTGCCTCTTCAGGATCGGTAAAGGTATCGGCCATAACGGGAGCCGGACGATTTGTCTCCGTGAAGATGAGGAATAGGGCGCCAAGAATAGCGGAGGCGATTCCGCTTATCCAATAGAAGGAACGTCTTCGTGAGACTCGGGGAGATATCTCTTCTTGGGCTAGGAAGTCGATTTGTCGTTCCAGCCTTTCGGAAAGTCCCTCCGGTAAGGCTAAATCCTCTTGGAGTGCCTTGTTTATTAGTTCATCTATCTTTTTATCATCCATGACAACTTGCTTTTTCTAGTTTCTCCCGGATCAATTTGCGTGCCCGGGAAAGTAATGTTCTTATATTAGAGGAGCTAAGCCCTGTAATCTGTTCAATGTCCTCATAGGAACAATCCTCAATACCACGCAGGCGGATTACCTGCCTCTGGTTCTCGGGGAGCTGTTCTATCAGTTCTTGTATACGCCGGATATCCTCTTTTTCTTCCAATTCCTTTTCCGGCGAGGAGTCGGTCGTTAATAGAACGGTCTCCAATGCCTCTTCGTTGTCTCTTCGGCTTGCTTTGGGCGAGCGCAGGAAATCCAGACAAAGATTTTTGACCAATGTTATGGAAAATGCTTCCGGATTCTGGATATCTCCCAGCTCATCCCTTTTATTCCATAATTTGCAATAGGCATCTTGAAATATGTCTTCCGCATCCGCTTTATTGTCTAATAAGGCATAAGCGATCCGATAGAGTTTAGGATGAAAGGGTAGGAACCGTTGTTTAAAAACATCAACGTCCATCAGTATCGCCCTTAATAATTTCCAGTTTTGTGCTCATTGATTACCCGGTCTAGATCGGACGGGCTGATCTTTCCTTTGATACGGATTAACGCATTGTCGCTTCCTGTCGTGAATATGACCAGTTCACGGATCATATCCTCTTTTATTTTGACAAGAACTTTCGTGCGACTGTCCCTTTCATTTGCCGTGACCATCGTCTCATAATCAGGATCTCTCAGGTTCCGTATGGCGGTAGACAGTCGGTCTTTCACCTCTTGGGCACAATTATCAAATTCAAGGATCTCTATACCGTTTACTCCCATTGTCTCGGTGAACAGGCTGGCTAGCTTCATCGTTATGTTTCCGATATTTACGGAAGTAACATCGCTTTCACCCCGGAAAGCATTGAATAATTGATCCATCTTCTGCTGCCCGTATCCTACTTGGCTGATAAGGAGGATGGCCAGTAACACTAGTAATCTTTTCATTGTAATTGACTTTTTCGTTAATACTATGTTTTTGGATCGCCCTTCGTCCGTGCGCCTTAGAGTGGGGGCTTTCACAAAGAAGACGGGATAAGGGATTTGTTTGTTACAAAAATAGGCAAAAAAGATTAGAGTCCGGGCGTATTTATTCTCGATAGGCTTTACGGTAAGAATGAAAAGTTCCATAGATTAGTACTCTTATTTTATATACTGATTATTTTTTCTTCAGTTTAGGTGTCCATATATAGGCGACGGAATCGTGTAACCTGATATCTTTACCATCGAAATATAACTTATAGGAATATTTATATCCTTTATTCCAGCAGGTGCCTTCCGGAATGATGTATTTGTAAGTTCTTCCATTGATAGTAAAGATCGCCTCAACTTCTTTTTCCCGGATAGGAGAGTAGGTAGGGACTATACGGATATTTTGCTCCTCCGCTTTCGCGTGTCGTAAAGTTACGGATGGATCTATTGTAAGTAAAGTGGCTTTATATGCCCCGGGAGTTCCTTTGATATTTCCGGTTACGATATCCATTGTCCCGGTATATTGCAAGGTATTACCTCCCGCACGGTTACCGATCTGTATGGAGGTTAGCTTGAATAGCCCGTTGATGTCCGAATCTTGATATATTTCGAATGAGAGAAGTGATAATGCATAATTCATGGAGAGTTTCGCGAGCGGAGATTTACGGTTGACCTCTTTTTGGCCTTGCGAGAGCCTCCCATATTCATAAGAGGGGGGTTCCGCCGCGATTGGGGATATTTTGATCGGTATGGAGGTAGGATCTAACGGTATTTGTACTTTATAAGGTGAGTAAGCGTAGATCATGACTGGTCGATTAGATCTAAGGAATACCTGCGGTGTTTGTTTCCATTTTAAAGAACCTTTTGATGAGCCTACAGCCTTTGATTTTACGTTTTTATAAAGAGATGCGCCTTTATATAAACTGTCTTGATTACCATAGGTTATAAATAATCCTATTTCGGACCCTTCGGGCAGAATTTCGGTGAATACTGAAGAACCTGCCGTATAGGACCGGGTGGTCATTTCAAGAACTGACTTTCGTGCGGTTGATTTCTCTTTGGACATCCACTGCTGATTTTCATGACATCCGGTAAAGATGATTAACAAGATCGTAATTAATAATAATTTGTTCATTTTGTCTAATGTTTTAATGGAACCTTTCAAACAATAAACATTTGAGCCAATATAGTTTATTATTCTATTACTATTAATTATTATTCCTGTTATAAAATGATATTTTTATATATTATATAGTAACGATTGTTTTATCCTCTTAATACGCAAAGTAATCTGCTTTATTGTATACTATAATAATCAATATATCCAAGAGATATAAAGTTATTATTAAACGGGTCTCGTCCTTGTAATAGTCAAATAGAAGAGTGTTTTTGGCGATAAGTTGAGAGGGAATGATAACCCTTGAATGTAAAAGGGTATTTGGACGAGACCCGTTGTTTCTCTTATTGAGAGAATATATAGAGTCGGCTGAATGAAAAACACATCGTACGGGTAGTGACCCCGATGGTCTAATTCGCCGGAATGATAGAGCCAATTGTTATTTTCAGTGTAGTTGCCGGTGGCAAACGGATCAAAGCTTGCCACGGCATTACACCTTAATAACCACAACATAAAAAACTTACATGATATTGCCAATCAATCCTTCGTCGTTACCCGGTAACCAGTCTGTGATAGAGACGTCTCGCAATTGTAACGACCTTCCGTTAAAGCTTAGCTTATATAAATATTTTTTCCCTTTTTCCCATTGGGTGTTAGCGGGTATGTCAAATTTGTAGGTTTCTCCGTTGATCGTGAATAAGGTCTCCACGTCTCCGGTTCCGATCGTGCCGGAAGGTGGAATTACCATGAGCCGCATAGGATCACAATATTTCTCGTTGATGAGGGTAACCGGATTCGTCAAGGATAATACCGTGGATGCGGACGTGCTACGGGCGGTAGAACCGATGATATCGCCCGTCGTGATATCGAGGGTTCCTTCGCTGACTAAAGTTGTTCCACCGGGCTTATTTCCTACTTGAACGGAACTTATAATAAAGGCACCTGTCTTGCCTTTGCTTAGGTTCAGCTGGAAAGATATAAGCGATAGGGCATGATTCATGCTGAGTAATACAAGTGGCGAGGTACTGTTGACCGCTTTTTGTCCGATCGCATGGGTTCCATACATATAATCATCGGTCTCCAATGCGTTCGGGGCCAGTTTAACAGGTATCTGCCGGGCGTTAAAATTTATATCTTCTTGATATGGATAATATGCGTATATCGTAGCTTCATTAGAGTCAAGGATCACTTCCGGACTCTGTTGCCACCGGATTTTTCCATTCACTCTATAAGCTTTTACGCTTACGTTTTTATAAGTGGATATGCCATTGTATAAATCGTCGACTGTACCGGACGTGATTTGTAGTCCGAGCATAGAGCCTTCTTTAAATTCTTGTATAAAATTGGTGGATTTTGTAGTTAGGATACGAGTCGTTATTTGGAGTGGTTTTTCATTCCAGCCGATATTCTCAAGACCTCCGAAGTCTTTGTCGTTGGAGCAACCCCAAAAGCTTAAAATCATACTGGTAAAGAGTACTAAATTTCTCATTATTTTACTTATTTTTGTGTGAAACTTCTGGATGCAAATATCGGGTGGTTAAGGGGAAAGGGAGGTGCATACGGTCTAAAACGTCGGTGAAATCGTATAAAATTAGATCGTTCAAATTGTCTAAGGCGTTCATATTGTTAACTGAGGGGTCAAAAAGAACATTCGGGGGGGCGTATTGTTTAATAGATAGGAGGTAGTGTTATTATGTTGGATAAAATTCAGTTTCTACTAAGCTTACAGATATTAGGCTTTTGTGTTTTTGGTGGTATTACCCTGCTACTACGGGCCCGTGAGAATAGGGCAAAACAGATTTTGGGGTGGAGTATGTTATTATGGGCGTTTTTAGCGGCGGTACGAGTATCGGTTAACCTGTATTTAGAGGATTCAAAAGAGATATTTCATCCGGATGTGCTGATTATGGGATGTATTGTGGTAGCTACATTAGCTTGTTACGTGATAGAAGTGTTACGACCTTGCTATATGACCGTTCGCCGTTTCTTTATTTTTACCAGTCCGATATGGGTATTGGGTATTTCTTTTTTGATTTACCGGCTATCCGGTGGAAATATTCATCGTTATAACTCTTTTGGCGAGGTATTCGATACCTTGAATCTGGATGTGGTTATAAGGCTTTTGATTTTATTTTTCACGCTTCTGTATATGATCGTTCCTATTTATCTGATCTTGCGCTATAGTGAGGGATTTAAGGTGTATTTAAGGGAAAATGTATCGGACCCGGAAGATTATGATCTGGACTGGTTGAAAAAGACCATGCTGATCCTTTCTTCTATGTATATTTTTTATTTGGTATTGTTGTTTACGGATCGGGTTAGCCTATATGTAATCGACAAAACGTTTTTATTGGTTTTATGGTACTATTTCTTTTATAAGGCCTTGTTCCTAAAGGTTATCCATTTGGATCACACATTCGAGAGCGGATGGGGATTACCCGATTTGGAGGAGGATACGGATGATGATCAAGGTAGTGAGGAACAGAAAGGCATCATACGCCAAAGGTATGTTGAGGAAGTACAGGCGTGGTTTGAACGTGAAAAGCCCTATCTACGGGAAGATTTACGCTTAACGGATTTACAGCGGATCTTCCCGATGAGCCGCTCTTATCTATCCCAATTGTTTAATAAAGAATTAGGTTGTTCCTTCTCGGATTACGTAAACCATTTCAGGGTAGAGGAAAGCAAACGTTTATTGGAAGCCGAACCTCTGGCCAGTATACAAGAGATAGCCGAACGTTCGGGCTTCCATTCTATCAGTACGTTCCGTCGTGCGTTTATTAAGCAGACAGGGGTTATTCCTTCCGAATACAGGAGAGACGGGAACGAGTCAATTTAACCGGTAACTGACGAAAGCGAATCGCTTGCTATCGGGTGCCCAAGAGTTTACGTTTATCGTACCTTGCCCGCCGAATAGTTTGACTAAAGTCTTAGGTTCTCCGCCCTCGGCTGGCATAAGGCGTAACTCTACGTTTTTATTGGCGAGGTGTTGTCCGGGTTCCAGATCACCTTTTGTATAGGTGATGAAAACGATTTGTTTTCCATCCGGAGAGATGTGGGGAAACCAAGAATTTCGGGTCTCATCGAATGTCATCTGGGTTTGTTCGGAACCATCCGCCTTCATGCGCCAGACTTGCATAAGCCCGGTACGTACGGAGTTGAACCAGATATATTGTCCGCAAGGTGAGTATTCGGGGCCATCGTCCAAACCTTCGGCTGTCGTAAGACGTTTTTCTTCTCCGCCTAGGGCAGGAATGACGTAAACATCAAAATTACCGTTTCTCTCGGCGCAATAAGCGAGTTGTTTTCCGTCGGGGCTCCACCCGTGTAGGTAGCTAGGACCGAGTGGGGTAATCAATCGGGGAACACCTCCTTCGAAAGGCAGGGTATAGATACGCGACCGGCCATCTTCTTTCGTTCCGTTACTGATCGCTATTTGCTTCCCATCCGCGGAGATCACATGGTCGTTGTTGCAACGGGTCGCGTAGTCGCTATTGATTAATTGCGGCTCTCCCGGAGATTCCGGAGAGAGCTTATATAATTTTCCTCCACTATTATATACAAGCCAATTACCATCCGGAGTCCAGTTAGGTGCCTCGATCAAAAAAGGGAATTCCTTGACAACGGAACGTTGCCCGGTCGTAATGTCCATCACTTCCAGCACACTAGTCACATTCTTTTTTTGGGCATGCGTACAAAAAACAGCGATACACATACAAAGTACAGAATTGAGAAAACGTTTCATATACATATAGATTTAAAGGATATAAGAAAACCGGGTAAAATTAGCTTTACGCTATTTTACCCGGTTTCAAAGATATAATTTATTTCGATTACTCCTTATACATTGAAACGGAAATGCATGATATCTCCATCTTGCACAACATATTCCTTACCTTCAACGCTCATCTTTCCGGCCTCTTTAACAGCAGCCTCGGAGCCATAAGCGATATAATCCTCGTACTTGATCACCTCGGCACGGATAAATCCTTTTTCGAAGTCCGTATGGATAACACCGGCGCATTGAGGAGCTTTCCAGCCTTTATGGAACGTCCACGCACGACATTCGTCCGATCCGGCGGTCAAGAAGGTTTGCAGATTCAATAATTTGTAAGCCGATTTAATCAAACGGCTTACGCCAGACTCTTCCAATCCGATCTCTTGTAAGAACATCTGGCGTTCCTCATAGGTATCGAACTCAGCGATCTCGCTCTCGATCTTAGCGGCGACTACTAGAATCTGGGCATCCTCGTCTTTAACCGCCTCGCGTACGGCATCTACATATTTATTGCCGTTTACGGCGCTAGCCTCATCCACGTTACAAACATACATGACAGGTTTATCCGTCAGCAAGAATAAATCGTGGGCAATGCGTTCCTCGTCTTTCGTATCAAAAGAAACGGTACGTGCGCTTTTTCCTTGTTCTAAAGCCTCTTTGTATTTACAAAGTACCTCGTAAGCGATCTTGGCTTGCTTATCACCTCCGGTTTGCGCTTGTTTTTGCACCTTGGCGATACGGCTGTCTATCGTTTCCAAATCCTTGATCTGAAGCTCATAGTCAATGATCTCCTTATCACGGACCGGGTCTACACGTCCGTCCACGTGCACGATATTATCGTCGTCGAAGCAACGCAATACGTGCAAGATAGCGTCTGTCTCACGGATATTAGCCAAGAACTTATTGCCTAATCCCTCGCCTTTACTCGCTCCTTTCACCAATCCGGCGATATCCACGATCTCTACGGTGGTGGGGATCACTCGCTGCGGATGTTCGATTTCCGCTAGTTTATTCAGTCGCTCGTCGGGTACGGTGATCACGCCTACATTCGGTTCGATCGTACAGAACGGAAAGTTCGCTGATTGTGCCTTCGCGTTGGATAGGCAATTGAAAAGGGTAGACTTTCCTACGTTCGGAAGTCCCACAATGCCACATTGTAATGCCATATTATTATCGTATTTTTTATTATCAATCTGTTATATAGTCGCTCCAAGCGACTTGTTTTGAGTTCGCAAAGATAATCAATTTTAGGCTGATACGGTTATTTTCTTAGGCTTTCTCTTCATGCTTAACCGGTTGCCTCATCGATTGTTTGTTTAATAATGTTTTAACGAGTTTGTTCATAGGCTTCTTTATTAATGTTATTTTTTACTTAGGTTGTTCTCTCATATTTCCGGTAAAAGAAAGTCAATAACAAGAATCCGATAAAAGCGAATCCGGAACCTATCAAGGCCGGATATTTATAACCAAGGCCGACCTCCAATGGTAACCCACCACAATAAGCTCCGATAGCATTTCCTAAATTGAACGCAACTTGTACGCTGGCGGCTCCCAGCATCTCTCCACCTTTGGAGTAACGGATCAATAATACTTGTTGAGGGCTTGAGACGGCGAATAATCCCGCCGTACACAGACACATCAGCAAGACATTTAACCAAGATATTTGTGCCAAGAAGAAGACGAGCAGTAGGGCTACGCAAATCATGCCTTGCGCTATGGCCGCTACCCGTCCGGGCATATATTTATCGGATAGGCGGCCACTGATCAAGTTGCCCGCTACCATACCGAAACCTGCCAATACCATTAGAACAGTAAGGCTTTCGGCCGAGAAGCCGGATACTTGTGTCAATAGCGGGCTGATATAGCTATACCAGCAAAATACACCTCCGTTACCTAGCATTGTCGCCCCTAGGATTAACCATGGCGCTTGAGTCTTAAGAAAACGAAATTGTCCTTTAAAGCCAGTATCCGGAAGGTTCTCTACCATAGGTACCCATCTCCAGATGTAATATAAGATGGCTATGCCCCAGCAACCAACCAGTAAGAAAGTCAGACGCCACGAGAGCATGGTGCTGAGGGCCGTCCCCAACGGGACACCGAATAGGTTGGCGATCGTCATCCCCGCTATCATGATAGAGACAGCCTCGGAGCCTCTTCCTTTATCAGCAAGCTTTTCGGCTACGATGGAGCCAACACCGAAGTAAGCTCCGTGAGGCAATCCAGAGATGAAGCGGGCTATCATCAATACCCAGTAATTAGACGCTAATGCGGCGCATAAATTACCGATCATCATAATCCCTACTAAAACAAGCAAAATGTGTTTTAATGGATATCTACGGGCGATAATCAACATGGGAGCGCCTACGCAAACCCCTAGTGCATAAGCTGAGATCAGATGCCCGGCTGTAGCAATGCTGATGTGTAAATCTTTCGCGATGTCGGGTAGGATACCCATCATTACGAACTCGGCAATCCCCAGCCCAAGGGTACCGAAAGCTAAAGCGATCAAACTTTTTTTCATAACCTAAAATGCTCAACAATCTTTTCGAGCGCAAATATAGTGTATAGTATACATTATTATTTGCTTTTCGGAATGTTTTTAGGGGAAAGTTTTGCGTTTCGTGATGGGCTGTTAGGGTCTTAAAAAAACATGTACGTCTTTCAAGAAAAAGTCGTACGTGTTTTCAGGAAAACACGTACATGTTTTTTTAAGGGGAATTCCGGCATTATTTTAATGCGCCTCCAACCAGTTCTCTCCCTCGCCGCAATCGGCGATCAAGGGGACTTGTAGTTTCATGACGTTTTCCATTTCCTCCAGCACGATTTTCTTTACCTCCTCGGCTTCCTCTTTGTAGACATTGAAGTTTAACTCATCGTGTACTTGGAGGATCATCTTGCTTTTCAATCCCTCTTCCTCAAAGCGTTCGTAAATGCGTACCATCGCTAGTTTGATGATATCGGCGGCGCTCCCTTGGATAGGGGCATTGATCGCGTTTCGCTCGGCATAACCGCGTACGACGGCGTTGTGTGAGTTGATATCCGGAAGGAAACGCTTGCGCTTGAAAATGGTCTCTACGTATCCTTTTTCCTTGGCTACCTTGATGCTCTCCTCCATGTATTCCTTGATGCGGGGGTAGGTGCTGAAATAACCGTCTATCAGTTCCTTGGACTCAGAACGAGGGATGCCCAGACGCTCGGCGAGCCCGAAGACGGAGATGCCGTAAATGATACCGAAGTTGGCGGTTTTCGCCTTCCGGCGCATATCGCTGGTTACTTCTTCTACCGGGATTCCGTAGATCTTGGCGGCTGTGGCGGCGTGGATATCCGCTCCGCTTTGGAAAGCCTCGATCATATGCGGGTCACCGCTCAGGTGGGCCATGATACGAAGCTCGATCTGGGAGTAGTCGGCCGAGAAGAAGAGGCAATCCGTATTGTCCGGGATAAATGCCTTACGGATCTCACGGCCCAGATCGTCCCGTACCGGAATGTTTTGCAGGTTCGGATTGGTAGAGCTGAGGCGTCCGGTAGATGTTACCGCTTGGTTGAAAGAGGTATGTATCTTTCCGGTCTGCGGATTGATCAACTCGGGTAGAGCGTCGATATAGGTACTTAATAACTTTTTAAGTCCGCGGTATTCAAGAAGCTTGCCGATGATGGGATGCTTGTTGCGAAGTTTCTCCAATACATCCTCGCTGGTACTGTAACCGCCTGTTTTGGTCTTCTTCGCTTTCTCGTCCAGCTTCAAGCGGTCGAAAAGGATTTCGCCGACCTGTTTCGTGGAGTTGATGTTGAATTCCGTGCCGGCCAGCTCGTAAACCTCTTGCTCCAGTTTGTTCATGGAGGCGGTAAGTTCGCCCGAAGATTGCTTAAGCGCTACTGTATCCAGCGTGACGCCGGTAGCCTCCATTTCCACTAATACATATATTAATGGCATCTCGATCGTGGTGAAGAGGGATTCCAGTCCTTCTTTCTTCAACTCGGGCGCGAAATAATTCTTTAGCTTGAGCGTGACGTCTGCGTCCTCGGCGGCGTATTCGGCGATTTGCTCCACGGGTACGTTTCGCATCGATAACTGGTTCTTTCCTTTTGGGCCGATCAGTTCCTCGATGTGGACGGTCTGGTACTTGAGGTAGGTCTCCGCTAGGTAATCCATTCCGTGCCGTAATTCCGGATTCAGCAGGTAATGGGCGATCATCGTATCGAACAGAGGACCGGCTACCTTTACGTTGTATTTACGAAGTACCAAAATATCGAATTTGATGTTTTGCCCGATCTTTAATGATTTCGGATTTTGCAGGGCAGGGGAGAAGCGTTCCACTACTTTCGCCGCCTCTACTGAGTTGGCGGGAACAGGGACATACCAAGCCTCGTTTTCTTTCACGGCGAACGACATTCCGACCAATCCGGCTTTCAAGGGATCGATGCCATCGGTTTCCGTGTCAAAAGCGAAAAATTCTTGACCCAATAAAAAGCGGGCTAAATCGGCTTGTTTTTCCTCTGTATCAGTTAAATAATAGTTATGGGGGGTGGACTTTAAGTCCGTGAGAATCGATTTTTTGGGCTCTTCCGTACTCTCGGGCGTAAAAATCGCGAACAAATCGCCTTGAACGGGACCTTTCGGAGCGGCTTTGACCGGCTCAGAACTTAGCTTGTTAATAAATGTTCTAAATTCCAATTCTGTGTAAATCTCAGTCAGGCGCTCTTCGTTTGGCTTTTCACGAACGCAACGGGCGGCATCGAACTCGATAGGGACATCCGTCTTGATCGTCGCCAAGAATTTGGAGAAACGGATTTGCTCGGCGTTCTCCTCCACCTTCTTCTTTTGTGCGCCTTTCAACTTATCAGTGTTCGCTAACAGGTTCTCGATACTTCCGAATTCGGTCAGTAGTTTTTGAGCGGTCTTCTCGCCGACACCCGGACAGCCGGGGATATTATCGGAAGCGTCGCCCATCAGTCCCAGCAAGTCGATCACTTGCTCCGTACTCGTGAGGCCGTACTTGTTTAAGACCTCGGGCACGCCCATGATCTCGTAATCGCCTCCGAATTTCGGACGATACATAAATATATGTTCGGACACCAATTGGCCGTAATCTTTATCCGGCGTCATCATGTACACCTCGAAGCCTTCCTTCTCCGCCTGTTTGGATACGGTGCCGATCACATCGTCCGCCTCGTAGCGGGGTACTTCCAGAATCGGAATATTGTAAGCCTCTATGATTTCTTTAATGATAGGGACGGATTGACGGATCACTTCCGGCGTCTCTTCCCGTTGTGCCTTGTATTGCTCGAAGGCCTCATGGCGGAAGGTCGGTCCCTTCGGGTCAAAGGCCACCGCTATATGAGTCGGGTTCTCACGTTTTAATACATCCTCCAGACTGTTAATAAAACCGAAAATGGCGGAGGTATTCACACCCTTGGAGTTGATACGCGGATTCTTGATGAAGGCGTAATAGGAGCGATAAATTAACGCATACGCATCTATAAGGAATAACTTCATTACTTTTAACACGTTTTAGTGGGACAAAATCTGGGTAAATGTACGAAAAAACTCGCTTACTCGATAGTTTTTGTTACTTTTGCGAATCTTTGCATGGAATTATGGATGAAAGAAGGAAAATAGAAGAACCGGTTTCCGCTGAATTTGAACGTTTCAATAAGGATTTCGAGGCATCTCTACGCAGCGAGACGACCCGGTTACAATCGGCTATCGACGTTATACTGAATTCTACCGGGAAGCATGTGCGTCCGTTATTGGTGCTCCTTACCGCCAAGGTCTGTGGACAGGTTACGGATAACACGATCAATTCCGCTGTTTTGCTGGAGCTTTTGCATACCGCCACGTTGATTCACGATGACGTGATCGATGAGACGAAGCAACGTCGTGGCGTTCCCTCATTGAACGCTATCTTCGATAACCGTATTTCCGTGTTGGTAGGTGATTATGTGCTTTCTACCGCTTTGATCCGTTCCATACAAACCGGCGATTTGCGGATTGTCGGGATTATCTCTAATTTAGGCAGAGACTTGTCCGAAGGTGAGATCAAGCAATTGGAGACCGCCGAGGAGAGTATTTTAGACGAGAATTGTTATCTGCAAGTTATCAAGAAGAAGACGGCTACCTTGCTTTCCGCTTGCACGGAGATTGGGGCTATTTCATCGGGCGCCTCTGCGGAGGTGATCGCTCTTTGCCGTGAGTTTGGCGAGTATCTGGGGTATTGCTTCCAGATCAAGGATGATATCTTTGATTATTTCAAGGAGGCGAATATCGGTAAGCCGACGGGAAATGACATTCGTGAGGGTAAGGTTACGCTTCCATTATTATATGCCTTGCGGCAGGGTAGGGAAGAGGAGGCCGCCCGTTATTTGGATATGATTTTACGGAAAGATTTCGCGGCGGAGAATGTCGATTCCTTGATCGAGTTCGCCAAGGCGAATGGTGGAATCGAATATGCCGAGGCCCGCATGAAGGAATATCATGATAAGGCGGTCGATGTTCTTTTGAGATTACCAGAATCCGGGGCACGGACATCCTTGATCCAGCTGGCCGATTATATCATGACTCGCTCCAAATAGAAATTCCTTTATCTATTAGTTGTAGAGAGATGGCTCTTGTTAGTAAAAAAGTAAGTATGCTTCAATAGCCAATGAAGTTAACTTGCTTGACGAAGTCAGTTAACTTCGATGTCAAGGTAAGTTAACTGACTTTGAGAGTGCTTACCGGACACAGGATTCTAAGTCATCTGCGCCCGGTTTATTAGAATGGACTATTTCCCGAGTCGTTTTTCTATATCACCGACCAGACTGCTCGCTCCTATACGGAACAAATCTTTGTTAAGCCATTCATCGCCTAGTATCTCCTTTACGATCGTATAATATCGAACTGCGTCTTCCGCCGTGCGTACGCCTCCGGAGATCTTGATGCCAACCTTGTTTCCGGTGATGGAATGGTAGGTTTTGATGGCCTTGCACATGGTATAGGCGGCCTCGAAAGTGGCTCCCGGGTATCCTTTACCCGTGGAGGTCTTGATGAAGTCCGCACCGGAATACATGGCTAGGATGGATGCTTTTTGGATGTTCTCCGCTGTGACTAAAGCTCCGGTCTCTAGGATTACCTTTAAATGGGCGTGGCGACAGCTCTCTTTGATCTCTTGTAATTCTTCCGTCAGTTCCTCGAAATTGTCTTCCATGAAATAGCCTAGGTTCATGACAACGTCGATTTCATCGGCTCCTTGCATGACGGCCATGGCCGTTTCGGCGATCTTGACTTCCGTAAATGTCTGTGAGGAAGGAAAACCTCCGGCAACCGACGCGATCTTAACCTCTTGTGCAGTAAGTGCCTGCTTAACCGTTTCCACGAATAGGGGATAGACGCAAATAGCGGCTACGTTCGGGACATCCGGACGAGTTCCCTCGAAATCATTTACCGTGTCTACCATCTTCCAGATACTTTCTTTGGTATCCAGACTGGTTAATGAGGTCAAGTCGATGCAACCATGAATCGTTTTCAATACTTCCGGTGTAAAGTTTTCTTGGAAATGTTTCTCTAAAAGAGCGTTTACAGTCTCAGTGGCCTGGGTATCCGGCAGGGCCGGCTCAAACTTATTGAAAGCTTCATGATAACGGTCTATCTGTACGGAATTTGATTCGTGTTCATGTTCATGATGATGATCATGTCCACATTCGCAATCGTGATGATGTGCCATATGCTTATAGTTTTTGATTGTTTATATGTCGTTCTTTATCTCGGTCTGTTTTCTTTTGGAGATTCTTCTCGAAAGCGGCGGTAAGGTCTACTCCGGTCTGGTTGGCCAGACAGAGCAATACCCATAACACATCCGCCATTTCATCGCCTAAATCCCGGTGTTTGTCACTTTCCTTGAAAGACTGCTCACCGTAGGTACGTGCCATGATCCGGGCTAGCTCGCCCACTTCCTCGGTGAGGATGGTCATATTGGTAAGCTCATTGAAATAACGGACCCCATAGGTCTTGATCCAAGAGTCTACCATTTGCTGGGCTTGTTGTAAGGTTATATCTGCCATACTTATTCTTTATTTTGAGAGTCGATAATAATAGTAACCGGCCCGTCGTTTAAAAGTTCAATTTTCATATCAGCTCCGAATGTTCCGGTTTGTACAGGTTTTCCGAGTTGAAGCCCTACCTCTTCGCAAAAAGCTTTATACATCGGAATGGCGATATCCGGTTTAGACGCTTTTAAGTAGGAGGGGCGGTTCCCTTTTTTCGTAGAGGCGTGTAAGGTAAATTGGCTGACAACCATGATCTCGCCTCCCGCTTCGATAACCGAGCGGTTCATGACCCCGTTTTCATCGTCAAATATGCGTAGGTTGGTGATCTTTTTTGCCAACCATTCAATGTCTTCTTGCGTATCCTTGTCCTCGATACCGACTAATACCAATAGCCCCTTTCCAATTTTGGACTTAAGCTGTCCGTCTATCGTGACGGAAGCGTGCTGCACACGTTGTGTAACTGTTCTCATCTTGTTCGCTTTTGTTCTATTTTTGTTCGCTTTCTGTTCGCTTTCCATCCAGTCCCTCTTGTAGTGCCTTGGCTTTCGCCTCGCCAATCACGGATTTCAGTTCCTCGAAGCTTGCTTCCTTGATTCGTTTTACGCTTTTAAAGTGACGTAAAAGTAATACTTTTGTCTTTTCACCGATACCCTTAATGGTGTCTAATTCGGATTTTGTCTGGGTCTTACTTCGTTTATCCTTGTGGAAAGTGATGGCGAAACGGTGTACCTCGTCTTGTATCCGGGTAAGCAGATGGAATAGCGGACTGTCCAAACGCATGCCAACGGTTACGGGTGGGAACCCGAATAATAACTCCGAGGTCCGGTGCTTACCATCTTTCGCTAGTCCGGCGATTGGAATGGACAAGCCTAATTCATCTTCTACTACTGAGCGAACCACTTCCATTTGCCCCTTTCCACCGTCTGTTATAATCAAGTCGGGTAGGGGAGATCGCTCCTCGATTGCCCGCCCGTAACGCCTACGGACAACTTCTTTCATAGAGGCGTAATCATCCGGACCGACTACGGTCTTTATATTGTATTTACGATACTCCTGCTTGGACGGTTTTCCCATCTTGAATACCACGCAAGCCGCTACCGCATCGCTTCCCTGTATGTTTGAATTATCGAAACATTCGATATGAGCAGGCAATTTCTCCAGATGCAAGGCCTCTTGGATCTCTTTCAAGATACGGGTATTCCGTTGTTCCGGATTCAACTTTTCCGCTTGCTTCAAGCGGTCAACCTTAAACTGCTTGACGTTCATCTCGGATAAATCGAGCAGTTTCTTTTTATCCCCTCTTTGGGGAATGGTGAAAGTGACATTCTCTAGCTGCATGTCCAGCTTGAAGGGTACGATAATCTCCCGGGCGGTGCTTTTAAAACGATTCCGCATCTCGATAATGCCTAGGCTTAACAATTCCTCCTTGCTTTCGTCCAGTCGTTTTTTATACTCGAATGTATAGGCTTGTACGATCGCCCCGTTTCCGATATGCATAAAGTTCACATAAGCGGAATGGTCATTCTCTATGATCGTGAATACATCTATATTATGTAGCATCGGGGTTACGACCGTAGATTTAGAACGGTAGTTCTCGATGACTTCGTATTTTTCCTTGATCTTTTGCGCTTCCTCAAACTTGAGCTCGGCAGCGAGCGATTGCATCTCCTCATAGAGGTGTTTACTGATTTGCGAGATGTTGCCTCGCAGAATCTCTTTGATCTCGGAAATATTTTGCTGGTATTCTTCCAATGATTGCAAGCCTTCACAAGGCCCTTTACAACGCTTGATATGGTATTCCAGACAAACCTTATAGCGTCCTTGTGCGATGGATTCGGGAGTGAGGGGATATTTACAAGTGCGTAAAGGGTAAAGTTCCTTTAGCATTTGTAGCATCACTTTCGCCGTGAACAAAGAGGGATAAGGACCGTAATATTGTGATCCGTCCCGAACGATGTTCCGGGTTTGGAAAACCCGGGGAAAGTACTCGTTCTTTACCACGATGGAAGGGTAGGTTTTGTCGTCCTTCAATAATACGTTATAGCGGGGACGATACTGTTTGATGAGGTTGTTTTCCAGTAGTAACGCGTCTTCTTCCGTATCGACGACTATATATTTGATATCCCGGATTTGCTTGACTAACACACGGGTCTTATTGCTGTCATGTACCTTGTTGAAATAAGAGGATACCCGTCGTTTTAGGTTCTTCGCCTTGCCGACGTATATAATCGTTCCGTTTTCATCGAAATACTGGTAGCATCCCGGCTTTTCCGGAATGACCGATAGGATCGTCTTGATATGTTCGTCTTTATCGGCTATCATACGAATAGGGAAGTAATTTGGAATGTCTCGCTATTGAACAAACCTTTGTTGCTAAGTTTTAAGGATGGGATCGCCAGCAATCCCATAAAAGAAAGCGTCATTTGTAATGAATCCATCGGGGATTTTAATCGCTTGATCTTTTCCTCGATCTCTTCGTAACGGCGGCTCGTCTCTTCCAATGATTCGTCGCTCATCAATCCCGCTACCGGCAAGGACAGGAGAGTGACTTCGTCCATGCAGCTCACGGCGATTCCTCCTTTCGCTTTTATGACCACATTGATCGCTTGCATAAGCTCGAAATCGGTTACGCCTATAGCGATGATGTTATGGCTATCGTGGGAGATACTTTGAGCGATGGCACCGAGCTTGAGCCCTGTTCCTTTTATAAAGGTAATAGCGGGAGGAGCCGTTTGATAGCGATTTAGAATAACGAGTTTTAAAATGTCTCGTTCTGTATCTGATTCTACAAATCCATCGAATGTATGTACAGGATATAGTTCTTCTTTCGTGATTAATTCGCTGTCTTCGCAAACAATGACACGCATCTGTTCCCCTTTCGCTTTTACCGCTAGCTTTTCTAATGTGATCGGTTTCGTGTGGAAATTATTACGATGTATAGGCTTTTGGAGTGGAAGCGTGCATTTCTCTCCATCGTATACACAGGTTCCTTGTATATAGGTTGCCTGTATGGTTAGATCCTTTAAATTGTTTACTTGGATAAAATCGGCGGTGTCTCCCTCTCGTAAGAAACCTGCGGGGATTTTATAGTGCATGGCCGGATTATAGGAAGCGGCCCGTAATACATCATATAGATCATATCCTAAATCCAGCGATTTTTTTACCATCCTATTTATGTGTCCTTTGTTTAAAAACGAAGGATGTGCGTCATCCGTACAGAACATGATTTGTTCGGGATACTCTTTCAATAGCGGATGAAGTGCGTCAAAGTTTTTCGCCGCGCTTCCTTCCCGAATAAGAACATGCATCCCAAGCTCACATTTCTCACGGCCTTTTTCTAGATAGATGGTTTCATGATCGGTGGAAATACCAGACTCGATATATGCCTTTAGCTTGGGACCTGTCGCTAGGGGATAATGTCCGTCTATGGGTTTACCCGCTTGTTTCGCGGCTTCTATTTTGCGCATAACTTCCGGATCTTTATTTAAGACTCCGGGGTAATTCATCATCTCTGCCAAGAAGTGTAGATCCTCTCGTTCCAACAAACGAGCGGTTTTGTCTGCGTCTATGATCGCACCGGAGGTTTCCATAATCGTAGCCGGTACGCAAGATGGGACACCGAACCATGTGTAGAAAGGAATCCCTTTCGCATTGTCGAGCATATATTCGACTCCTTCGGTACCCATTACATTCGCTATCTCATGAGGGTCCGCCACGGCACCGATACTGCCATGGCGTACGGCTGCGTGAATGAATGCCGTAGGGGTTACCATGCTACTCTCTATATGGACATGTGCGTCAATAAAGCCGGGGAGGAGGTAATATCCCTCATCTTGTCCGGTAGGGGTTACCTTTCCGATATGCCCGTTTAGGATTGAAATCTCTGCCCCGAAGGTGCGCCTGTTGATTATATCTACCAGATTTCCTCGTATAACCAGTGTTTTAGCTTCATTCATTTGAATATCTCCTTTAATATGTTTCACGTGGAACATTTCGTGTTTTATCTTCCGAGTAGTACCAAAAGGATGTTGATGTCGCTAGGGGAAATACCCGGGATGCGGCTCGCTTGAGCGATCGTGTCGGGATCTATCCGGGTCAATTTCTGGCGGGCTTCCGTAGATAAAGACTGGATCGAGTTGTAATCGAATTTACCCTTGATCCGGATATTCTCTAAACGGTTTATCTTATCCGCTATGATTTGTTCTCGCTTGATGTAGCCGCTATACTTAATCAATATCTCAGCGGCCTCGATGATCTCTTCCTTACGGGAGGCCGGGACTTTGTCCAGCTCCGCACGAAGGGCCGGAACTAGATCTGCGAGGTTTTCCAATGTAGTCTGCGGACGGAGTACGACATCGAATAATTTGCAACCATGGGATAGGGGGGCTGTGCCCAGTTTTTCCAAACCGCTATTTATATATTGAGGCTTTACGGAGTAGGTCTCCGCGAAACGGATGATAGCGTCACGGCTCTCTTTTTTCTCTCGCAGTAAATCGTAGCGGTCTTGTTTGGCCAATCCCATTTGGTAGGATTTCTCGGTGAGTCGCATATCTGCGTCGTCTTGGCGCAGTAAGATGCGGTACTCCGCACGAGAGGTAAACATACGGTAAGGCTCGTCTACGCCTTTTGTTACCAAATCATCGATAAGGACACCGATATAAGCCTCATCCCTTCCGAGGATAAAAGGTTGTCCGCCGTGGCAATTGATGTGGGCGTTGATACCCGCTACCAAACCTTGTCCGCCGGCTTCCTCGTATCCGGTAGTCCCGTTGATCTGTCCGGCGAAGAAAAGATTTCGGATTTGTTTGGTCTCCAAATTGTGTCTTAGCTGAGTCGGGTCGAAGAAATCGTATTCAATCGCATATCCGGGACGATAGATTTGCACGTCACGGAAAGCGGGGATCGCTTGGAGCGCACGAAGCTGGATATCCAAGGGTAGGGAAGAGGAGAAGCCATTTAGGTAGTATTCCTGCGTGGTCTCGCCTTCCGGCTCTAGGAATAGTTGATGCTGCGTCTTGTCGGCGAACGTCACGATTTTCGTTTCGATACTAGGACAATAACGGGGACCGATACTTTTGATCTGTCCATTATAAAGAGGAGAGTCGGGGAGACCTTCCCGTAATATATCGTGGCAAGCCTCGTTCGTAAAGGTAGTCCAGCAACTCAATTGTTTTAATTTACGATGACTGGTATCCATGTAGGAGAACTTATGGAAATCGTTCTCCCCCGGTTGTTCCTCCATTTCATCGAAGTGAACGCTCCGGCCATCGATACGGACCGGTGTTCCGGTTTTCATACGATCTGTTTGGATACCTAAAGAGATGAGTTGCTCGGTAAGTCCGGTCGCCGCAGGCTCGGCGATACGTCCGCCCCGTATCTGGGTTCTTCCGATATGAAGCAGGCCGTTTAGGAAGGTCCCGTTCGTAAGCACCACCGCTCCGGCACGGAATACGACATTCATTCCCGTACGAACGCCGCAGACTTGTCCATGCTCGATAATCAGTTCTTGAACCATGTCCTGCCAGATGGATAGATTCGGCATATTCTCCAGCATGCCCCGCCAGCAATCGATAAAACGGGCACGGTCGCTTTGGGCACGCGGGCTCCACATGGCCGGTCCTTTGCTACGGTTTAACATACGGAATTGGATAGCGGTCTGGTCGGTCACGATTCCCATATATCCGCCTAGCGCGTCGATCTCTCGTACGATCTGTCCTTTGGCGATTCCCCCGACTGCCGGGTTACAACTCATCTGGGCGATCTTGTTCATGTCCATCGTGATCAAAAGCGTCTTTGATCCTAGATTCGCCGCGGCGGCGGCGGCTTCACAGCCGGCATGTCCTGCGCCTACTACTATTACGTCGTAATTGAAAGTCATTTTTATTCCCTTTTATTTTACGCGAAGATAGTGAGTGTTCGTGAAAGAATTCGTTTATATTTGTATAATAAATACATACATTGTTTTCAGGTTTAACGAACTAAAGATTTAAGCTGCTATGAATTCTATTCAATGCCGTATCCTTGTTTTCCTTGTTTTACTGACCTCTTGCTTCAGTCCGGTTTGTGGGAAAGATAAGAAACCTCGTCAAGCGATCGAGAAGTTATCGATCGATGGTCCCTATCTATTGAAAGCGGATGATGGTAGTATGCGTGCGATATCTGTAGATGGGAAAAGCCGGTTATTGGATAAGCATTATAAAAGTATACCTACCACCTTTTCATTCGAGGTGTTTTCCGATAACGGGGAGAGATTGTTTCCGGTAACCATACACTCCGTCTCTCGTCCGGAATGGAAAGATGTGCAACCTGAGAAGACGTTTGTTCTTTCAGATCCACATGCGAACTGGTCTTGTTTCGCCTCCCTGTTAAAGGCGGGAAAAGTGATCGATGCGGACTATAATTGGATTTTTGGGACTAACCAATTGGTGATAATCGGTGACGTCTTTGACCGGGGCGTGGATGTACTCCCTATCTATTGGTTGATCTACAAATTGGAGAAAGAAGCGGAAGATGCCGGTGGAAAAGTGACTTTCTTAATCGGAAATCATGAGACCATGGTTCTGGGAAATGATTTGCGATATACGAAGAAGAAATATACTCAATTGGCGGATACTTTAGGAATGACCTATCCGGAGCTTTGGCAGAAAAGCGAGTTGGGACATTGGTTGAAAACTCGTAACTCTATACAAGTGGTCGGAGATAACCTGTTTGTCCATGCTGGGTTGAGCAAGGAGTTTTTAGACCGGAATTACGATATCCCTACCGTGAATGAGATCGTGAGCGATGGTCTCTTCTTAACGAAAAAAGAACGTAATGCAGATAAAGGCTCCGATCTTTCTTTTATGTTCGCTACGTATGGACCGATCTGGTATCGGGGTATGGTACGTAGCGCAGATAAGTATCATCCGCTAGACCGGGATGATTTGCGGAAAATATTAGAGAAATATAATGTGAACCGCATCTTTGTAGGTCATACCATTTTCGATGATATCACGACTTTCTATCATTATAAAGTGATTGCCGTGAATGTTGATAATCAAGAAAACAAGGAGAAGGAACGAGGCCGTGGTGTCATGATCGAGAAAGACGGTTCTATGTTTGTCGTATATGATTCCGGAAAACAAGAGCCGTTATTAACCGAGTAATATTTGGTGCTTGAGCTGTCACGACTGCTACCATCATGGTAGAGGAAGAAGTGCCTCCCCTAATGTGAACTAATGAGATAGGGAGTGCAACTTTTATGTATCTTAAATCATCTATAAATATAGATATGTTTTAAATGTAGGAGTTATGAAAAAAGTTGTATTACTGTTTATCTTGTTTGTTTTCTCTTTGTCGCAAGCTGATGCTCAAGAGTTCCATTTTATTCCTAGGATTGGCTTGAATTTGGCAAATACTTATCCCGAAAGTTTTGCGGACATGCGTCCGGGGTTAAATATTGGTGTGGCGGAGGAAATACGTTTTAGCAAACTGTTTGCTTTAGAACCGGGTGTTTATTATTCTATGCAAGGTTATCAAAAAGAAAACGCTAAAGGCGAGACAGCCCGGCTAAAGGCGGATTATTTAAATATTCCTATTTACGCTAAATTTTATTTGTATCGGGGATTCCATCTTTTCGCGGGCCCACAAGTTGGCTTTAATATAAGGGCGAAAGCTTCGAATTATATTTTCGTCTCGGGTCCTACTCCGGTGCACCAGAGCGAGTACGATTTTTCCGGTGATAAAAAAGAAGAGATCCGAAATTGTGATTTCTCCGTTTCAATGGGGCTTGGCTATACCTTTGACATGGGATTAGTTATCTCCGCCAATTATAATTTAGGATGTACTCATTTCTTTAAGGAGCCGGAATACTCATTCGGTGGAAGCAATCATTTTAGGGGAAAAGATCATAATGGGGTTATTCAATTCAATCTAGGATGGCGTTTCTGATCTCCAGTAAATCGTGAATTAAGAGAGATCGCTTGTTCCTCGTTCAGCCTTGCGGCATGGCTACACAGGCAATGGACTGCTTTCGGGCATTGCTCGTCCGTGGCGTAGCAATACGTGTAATCGTAAGGTATGTCTTCTGTTTTCATGTTGTCTGTATTATTTTTATTTATTTCAACAATAGTCTGCTCTCAACCGCCTCTAATATCTTCATTTGCTGGATCGCTATTTGATTAAGCTTTATTAGTCGTTCACGCTGGGTAAGTCCTTCATCAATAAATACAGCATTCAGGCTTTCCATATTCGATAAACAGATAAGTTCATTAATAGTCGCATAGTCACGAATGTTACCTTTTAATTCGGGATTGGCTTCCCGCCATTGTTTAGCGGTTGTGCCGAATAGAGCGACATTAAGAATATCGGCTTCGTTTGCGTATATAAAGCTTACCTGTTGCGGGGTTAACTCTATGGGGATGAGATTATGCTTGATAGCGTCGGTATGGATGTGATAGTTTATTTTGGAGAGTTCTCGTTTGGCAGTCCAGCCGATTTGTTTCTGTTCCTCTTCTTTTAGGCGTTGAAACTCTTTAACGATATATAATTCAAATTCAACAGAGATCCAACTTGCGAATTTGAAAGCTATATCCTTATGAGCAAAGGTGCCTCCATATCTTCCGGATTTGGAGATAATACCAATTGCCGCTGTTGTATTTATCCATTTTTGTGGAGAAAGGGTAAAAGCATTTAACCCTGCTTCCTTTTTAAACCCCTCGAATTCGAGGGGTTTAAAATTAGGATTATATAAACTTTCCCATATACCTAAATATTCAATGGTATTACGATTACGCATCCAATTGCCAATTACTGCTGTCGGATCATCGCTTTTGTACTTTGCGATGTCGGTAAGTGAGATATAGTCATTCTTATTTATAGATATGATCATGACACTTGTATTTTGGACTGTGATTTTCTCCATAATTTTCTTCAGATAAGATTTGTAGTATAAATTTGTTTCTGGTTAACATCTCTTTACCGACATTCCTCCGGCAAGATCGCTAACGCTCTGTTCTCGTTCTCCTCCATGATCTCCCGCTCGCCGGGGCCTTTGTCGTTGATACCGCAAAGGTGCAGGATGCCGTGGATGATGGTACGGTGGAGTTCCTCGTTATAATCCGTGTGGAATGTCTCGGCGTTTGTCCTGACCGTATCGAGGCTGATGAACAGGTCACCCGAGATCTTATTTCCTTCCGTATAATCAAAGGTGATGATATCCGTGTAATAATCGTGTTGGAGATATTGGCGGTTTACCTCCAAGATCTTCTCGTCCGAGCAGAAGATGTAACTGATATCGCCTGTCTTCTTCCCGTAGGTCTCGGCCACCGCCTTGATCCATCCGCTGACCGCTTTTTTCTTGATTGCCGGGAGCTGGATATCCTCGGCGTAATATGCTATTGCCATAAGGTCTATTTATCGTATTGAAATTTCGTTACAAATGTAATCATTCGATTTTAAATAGATTCATTTCAAATCTATTGATTGTATAGAATGTTAAAAGAACAGGTAAGCCATCGCTATCGCCGCTATCGCCCCGGCCAGATCCGCTAACAAGGCGCATTGCACCGTATAGCGGGTATTACGGATACCTACGCTACCGTAGTAAAGAGCAACTACATAGAATGTCGTATCGCAAGAGCCCTGAACGATGGATGACAGGCGACCGACGAAAGAGTCCGCTCCATACGTGTTCATGGCGTCCAGCATCATGCCCCTAGCCCCGCTCCCGCTTAACGGTTTCATCAACATGGTAGGTAGCGCTTCCACGAAATCCGTGTTGAGCCCTATCGAAGCAATGCCGAAACGAACGCCTTGTATGATGAAATCCATCGCTCCGGAAGCCCGGAAGACACCGATACCTACTAGGATAGCTACCAGATAAGGAATAATCGTTATAGCAGTCTGGAAACCTTCTTTCGCCCCTTCTATAAAAGCATCATATACATTGATCTTTTTACGCATGCCGCTGATGATAAATCCGCAGATAATGGTAAAAAGAAGCGTGTTGGCGAATAAAGTCGAATACAAGGAAACTTGCTCCTGTTCCATCGAGTTAAATAGCCATACCAGGCCTCCGATAAATAATCCCAGTCCCCCGAAAAACAGGATTAGGTTCCGTTGGAGGATATTGATCTTCTGCCGTACGCAAACCGCTAAAATAGCGACTAAGGTTGATGTGAATGTAGCGAGCATGATCGGCAGGAATACGTCTGATGGATTCGCCGCTCCTAACTGCGCCCGGTACATCATGATGGTGATCGGGATCAAGGTCAGTCCCGAGGCATTGATGCATAAGAACATCACCATGGAGTTGCTGGCGGATTCTTTATTCGGGTTTAATTCCTGTAACTGTTGCATGGCTTTCAATCCCATTGGCGTGGCGGCATTATCCAGTCCCAGTAAATTTGCCGATAGGTTCATGAAGATAGAACCGGTCACGGGATGGTCTCTTGGGATATCCGGAAAAAGCTTGCTGAATACGGGAGCCGCCAATCGTGCGAACGCTTGTATCACCCCCCCCTTCTCGCCGATCTTCATGATGCCCAGCCAAAGCGACAAAATCCCCGTTAATCCTAACGAAATCTCGAAACCCGTCTTGGCCGAGGCGAAAGAAGCGTTGATAATCTCGGTAAAAACAGCGGTATCCCCACCTATGACCAATTTACCGATAGCCACTACAAAAGCGATTAAGAAAAAAGCGATCCAAATATAGTTTAGTACCATAATAAATATATATTGGTCACAAATTTAGGAATTAATTGCCAATTGATTTGTATTTTTGCTTTTTGAATAACAAATAGATCCAAGATGAAGATATTAGTGACATACGACATGTTCCGCAAGGGATTTACCGAGTTGGAAAGTAAGTACGAGGTAACCTTTCCCGAAGGAAGAGATTTTACGTATGAGGAGGTTTTCGAGATGATACCGGAGTACGATGTGCTCTGCTCCATGTTCGATTTCCCGGTAAACAAAGAGTTGATCGACCATGCGTCGAAATTGCGGCTGATCGCTAACTACGCCGTTGGTTATAATAATATCGATGTGGCCTACGCCCTCGAGAAAGGTTTGACGGTGGCGAATACGCCTGATCCTGTCACGGCCCCTACCGCCAATATCGCTTTAGGCTTGATGCTGGATACCGCCCGGCGTATCACGGAATGTGATCGTAAGCTGCGTACGCTTGGTAAGGACATGAAGGTCGGTGTACTGGAGAACCTCGGTATGCCGGTTACCGGACAGACCTTGGGCATTATCGGTATGGGACGTATCGGCAAGGCCTTGGCGAAACGGGCGAATGCTTTGGGCATGGATGTGATCTACCACAATCGCCGTCAGCTTTGCATCGAGGACGAGACCAAATTGAATGTTACCTACGTCTCCAAGGAAGAGCTTCTGGCGAAAGCCGATTTCGTATCCTTGAACGCCCCTTATACCCCCGATACCTATCATATCCTCGGCGAGGAAGAGTTCAAGCAGATGAAGCCTTCCGCCATCCTGATCAACACGGCCCGTGGCCCGTTGGTGGATGAGCATGCCTTGGTAAAAGCCTTGCGAGAAGGTACGATTCATGGTGCCGGTTTGGATGTATTCGAGTTTGGAGACTATCCTCTCCCCGAGTTATTGGAAATGGACAACGTGGTATTAACCCCTCATATCGGCACCCAGACGATGGAAACCCGTATCATTATGGCACGCACGGTATGCAACAACGTGATCGGGTTCTTGGAGGGCAATCGTCCCGTATCACGGGTACTCCGGCCATGACGGCGGCGTTTATCCTATCCGAGCTACAGTCGGTCGGTACACCCGAGAAGGCGGTTCATTTGAGCCGCTTTTTCAAGACTGGTCCCGGTCAATATGGCGAGGGCGATCAGTTTCTCGGAGTGGTTGTCCCGCAAACCCGCAGCATAGCGAAGGCTAATAAGGCGACTCCTTTCGATGAGCTGCAGCTGTTGCTGGATAGTCCGTGGCATGAGGCACGTCTATGTGCCTTGCTGATTTTGGTCTATCGTTTCCAGGATCGGAAAGCGATGCCGGAAGAGCGGGAAGCCATCTTCCGATTCTATCTGAAGAATATGCGGCGTTGCAATAACTGGGATTTGGTAGATTTGACCTGTCGGGATATCGTCGGCGAATATTTGGTGGACAAAGATCGTTCCCTCCTCTACCGTTTGGCGGAAAGCGAGAATTTATGGGAACAACGGATCTCGATCGTCTCTACGTGGGCATTTATCCGTCGGAATGATTTTGGGGATACCTTGGAGTTATCCGAACGGTTGATCGGTCATAAACACGATTTGATGCATAAGGCGGTTGGGTGGATGCTGCGTGAGGTCGGCAAAAAGGAGCGGCAGACGCTTACCGATTTCTTGGAACGCAACGCTACTCGTCTTCCTCGTACGGCGCTTCGTTACGCTATCGAGCATTATCCGGAACCCGAGCGGCAATATTTTCTAAAGAAGAAATAACATGGATACAAAGACCATCTCTTTACTTCGTGAATGGGCGAAAACGTACAATACGGAATCGTTTATCAAGGATGATCCGGTTCGATTCCCCCATCGGTTTACGGAGAAACGGGATATTGAGATATCGGCTTTCCTGACGGCGTGGATCTCTTACGGTCGCAGGGCGCATATTCTCCAAAAAGCGGAAGAGCTACACCGGCTGATGGGCGAAAGTCCTTACGAGTTTATCCGTACCGGAGAGACTTCTTTCGCTCCCCTACGGAACCGCCCGGTTCGCAGGCGGGATACCTTTTACCGTTTTTATACCTATCATGATCTGCATCTCCTTTGTTGTCGCCTAAAGGATATATACGATACCTACGACTGTATGGAAGACGCTATGGCCGCCGCCGGTCCTTGCGAAGATCCTATCTTGCGGTTGCAACAACTTTTTGCTGATCTCAATGGCATTCCGGTCTTGCACGGGACTTCCGCTTGTAAGCGTCTGGCGATGTTCTTGCGTTGGATGGTGCGTACGGATGGTATCGTCGATCTCGGTATCTGGAGAACAGCCGTGCATCCCCGCCAATTAATCATCCCGTTGGATACGCATGTGCACCAGATCTCCTTGCGCTTGGGCTTGACAGGCCAAAAAACCGCTACCCTTCGTACGGCCCGTGAGATAACGGACGCATTGGCGAAAGTCTTCCCCGATGATCCTTGTCTGGGGGATTTCGCCTTATTTGGCTACGATATAAATCAAGAATAAAAAGATATGGAAGAAAAGAAGATAAATAACATCTCGTCTGTTTGTGTGTATTGCGCGTCCAGCACGAAGATTCCCCCGATTTATTTTGACGCCGCCAAGGAATTGGGGTGTCTTTTGGGAGAGCGAAAACTACGGGTAGTCAATGGTGCCGGGAATATCGGTTTGATGTGCACTGTCTCCGACGCTGCGTTAGCGGCTGGTGGAACGGTAACGGGCGTTATCCCCCATTTTATGGTGGAGCAGGATTGGTATCATAAAGGCTTGACCGAGTTGATTGAGGTCGAGACGATGCACGAACGTAAACAGCTCATGGCAAACCTCTCGGATGCGGTGATCGCCCTTCCCGGTGGATGCGGTACATTAGAGGAACTTCTGGAGATCATCACTTGGAAACAACTCGGTCTCTACCTCAATCCGATCGTAATCCTCAATATTAATCATTACTATGATCCCTTGTTGGAACTTTTGAGGAACGCCATGAACGAGAATTTCATGCGTCCCCAGCACGCCAAGATGTGGGCGGTAGCCGACACGCCGGAAGAAGCTATCCGTCTCATCTACGCCGAGCCGAAATGGGACGCAAGCCTTCGGAAGATCGCGGCGATTTAAATCTTAAAAATGAATATGATAATGAAAAAACTAGGTTTATTAATGATGTTGTTGCTCCTGTCAAGGATCGCTTTGTTCTGCCAGGCACAGACGGCGGGTATCGAGGAGAAGGAAGTGCTTAGGAATGAAGATGTGATTTTCCATCAGATTGATGAGCATACATGGTTTGGAACAGGTCATTTAATGGCGAACGAGAGCCTGTATCTGGTCGAGGGAGAAACGAAAGCGATCTTGATTGATGCAGGAACAAAGATCAAGGATTTGGATAAGCTAGTGGCTTCCATCACGGACAAGCCGGTTACGCTGGTCGCCACGCATGTGCATCCGGACCATACAGGCTCGGCTATCGATTATTTCCCGGAGATTTATATCAATCCGGCTGATACGATAGGTATACCGGAATTTATGCCGAATTATAAAGGCAAGGTCTGTTTCCTCACAGATGGCGAAATTCTAGATTTGGGTGGGCGTACCCTCGAAGTTGTCTTTACTCCCGGGCATACTCCCGGATCGACCACTTTTGTGGATAAGGATGCCGCTTATGGTTTTAGCGGCGATTCGTTCGGCTCCGGTAATCTATTGCTGGGAGTTGACTTCTCTACGCTAATATCTACTTGTAAGAAGATGAGTGCGGTGATCGAGAAATATGATATCAAATACCTCTACCCCGGACATTATTTCGGAATGAACAAGGAAACCCCTCAACGTGTAAAAGACATGATCACGATGAGCGAGGATATCCTGTCCGGCAAAGCACAAGGCGAGCCTAACCCACAAGGTATGTTGGGGCTAGACCGAGTATACACGAAGTATGGGGTTCGTATAAATTATAAGAAGGAGAGTATGAAATAAATATGAGAACAAGTAGATTTAGCATATATTAATCTTAATATATACAGAGGTTCAAGCTCCTATGATAGAAATACCCCCAAAGTTGTCTATTTAACTCTAGGGGTATTTTATTTTGGAATATTAATTATTCAAAATCCGAACAGTCATATTCATTTTGATTATGATAATCTATGAAACATGTATATTTCATATTTATAGGAGGTCGTACTTGATAAAATTTACCTGCTCTTAGGTAAAAATGGTCATTAGTCCAATTTCCTCGATCTAAATATGTAGTGCCTATTGTTTCTGTCATGCGATGACCATATGCAATTGGATACTCTATGCCTTTTGTTTGATTATGAAAAGTGAGGTTTTGATCTAGTTTTACCTCTCTTGCTTTACTAACACTATAATTAGGTCCAACATATTGTTGTAATATAAGGCGATTTATATTAAATCCAATATAGTTTTGGGCTATCGTTTTGATTGAACAGGCTTTATCTGCATAAAACCTTAAATAAACATTAGCATCAGTATACCATGATTTAACATTTCCACCTGATACATCTTTGGTTATATCATATTCAAGTCTTGCATAAACAGGATCACTGTCTATATCTATTTTGAAATTAATGCGATATGGAGAATCGTCACTATAGTTTGCAAAAGAACAAAAAATTGGTTTACCTGGTGAGGATGCTGAAAACTCTCCTCCCTCTGTAATATAATTTGTGAATTCTTTAATACCTCCTATAGTTTTAACTCCTGTGACCCCTGATCCTCCTGCTATGAAAACTTTCATTTCTGCGCTATTGAAAAAGGCTTCTTGCTCCTTTGTGAGTGTATTATTCTTGTTAATAAATAGCGAATTAAAAGTTTCTTTCACTAATTTGTTAGCTTTTTCATAATCGTAATTTGTTTCTAGTGTGAGAATACCTATTCTTCCATAGGCAATAGAGCTAACGTATACAGGTGAGTATCCTCCTGGCATAGTTCCTGAAATTAGACCATTACTAGGAATATCCATGTCTAATGTGAAATATTTCTGAATAAATTTTATGCAAAGTCCAGAGCTGCGTATGATTCTATATTTATTTTGATATTGCGCAGAAGAAGTTCCCCAAAACAATAATCCTGTATTTTCATTAGAGCCAAAAGTCATTTTTAATTCATCATATGATACAAATTTTTGAACATCAAAACTTAATGTTGCACTTTGTTTTCCTATATTATTTTGTTGCATTAGATCCATGACAAATTGTCTGATATTCAATAAAGAAGGCTCTTTTATAGTTCCTCCTACTTTTTTAGCAGGAAAAGAGACAGAGACATGGACCGGATTGTTTTTTACAGGTATTGGAGTAAATCGTGTCTCTGCAATGCTAGATGCTTCCAATATTGATCCCGGGTATATGTATCTATTCATATTGTCTGGTATTACCATTTCATCCGATCGGGCTGTAATTGTTCTTCCAAATCCATTTGCCCATGCAATATCGGAGATAATATTTACACTTTTTGTAATCGCTTTTTCTTCTAAAATATTTTTAGCAAGAAAAGGTATATGATTATGAGCTGTTATTGTGACAGTGGGTTCAGGATATTTCTCTAAGATTCCTTTAGTCTTATTATGAATAAGGCTATCATCATTTGAACATGATAATCCTCCAAATATGATGATTGTAAATAAAAATATTGATGTAATTCTCATAGTATAATTATTTATAAGGTATGTTTACTCTGAATTTTGCGTAGAATGGAGAATCATCACTTAAGTAGCTTGCTGAATAAAATATAGGATCTCCAGGAACATCCTTACTAAATTCTCCTCCAGCTATAATAAATTCCTTAAATCCATTAATTCCATCCACTGTTTTCACAGAATAGCTACCATCACCACTTATGATTGCAATTTTTAAGTCTGCTTCACTAATTATTTTCGTTTGTTCACTTGTTAGCTCTAATTTCCCATTTATTATTTTTGCATCAAAGGCTGCTTTTACTGCTACTCTTAATGAATCATATGCATAACTAGAATCGAACATCATTACTCCCATTCTTCCATAGGTTATTGAACTTATATAAACAGGATCGTATGGACCAACATTTGATAATTCATTATTGTTTTTTAAAAGGCATCCATCTGCTGGTAAATCTAAATCAACTGTGAAATTTTTTTGTATAAATTTAGCTACTAATCCACATTTCTTCCTGATCTTTCCTTGCGCAACACTTGTAGATATGTTAAAAACACTTGCAACGTCTATATTGCAATTAAATGCTAATTTTAATTCATTATAATAGGTGAACTGATTCATGTCATAGATAAATGAAACAATCTGTTTGCCTGTCATCCCTTCTTGATTCATTATTTTACTTAAAGATGTTCTTTGCGACTGCAAGCTGGGCTTCTCTATTATATCTCCTACAATCTTAGCAGGAAAAGAGTAGGATATATAAAGAGGGTCTAATTCGTTTGTTAAGCGTTGAAAACGCTGTTCTTCTAGCGAGCCACCTTTCAGTAATGATCCCAAATAGATGTATCTCATTGTATTGGCTGTTATACCGTGTTCATTTGTTTCATATATGAGTGAATGACCTTTTTTATCCGGCCAAACACTATCCTTAATGAGAAAGGTAGATCGTGTGGTTGCATTTAAAAGAGCTAAGTGTTCTTTACTGCCAGTTTCAATGTCTATGACTTTCTGAGGATATTTGGATAGTGTTAAGACTTGATCCTTTTTACTATTGTCTGGATTTTTGTATATATCTTCATTGTCAACGCATGAAGAAACTACAAGTGAAGCAGTTAGTAAGATAAAGATTTCTTTTTTCATGATAATATATATTTATAAGGTGAATAATTGCTGTGTTAATTTTGTTGCATTTTAATATAGGATCTTTATATATCAAATGTTCCAATTGAAATATTTATGATCGGAAGGATAAGATACTGCTCTCCTTTAGTTTGTGGTTGCTCAAATATTTGCTCATAGATTGGAGATGGTTTTAGGTCAAAATTTAAATTTGCATTTTTAGTGTAAAAAGCACAAAACCATTCAGGAATTCCATTCATGTTGTATGCTCCATATCTCTCGATAATTATTTTGTAAAAACCGATTTCTTTCCCTTCTTTTACTATATTAGTAATACCTCCATAATTAGTTCCAATCTTATATTTTAATCCTTTTAAAGGATGGTGCTCTTTTTCTGATAATTTGTTGTTAATATATTTTTCTTTTATACATTGCAGAGGTATTTCGAATCTGCCTCCGGCTGAATGTAGTATGAAGGGATTTTCTTTAGTTATAATCAAATATTTAAAATCTACTTTGTTTTTTGAGATTAACTCAATTAATTTGTATTTAGTCTGATTATTGTCAAAATTAGTATTAACGAGGGTCTTTTTTTCAACTAGTAATTCATACTCATACCCTTTTTCATAATGGAAACCCTCGATCGCAGAAATATTTATTTCTTGAAAATCGACTTGATTTTCTTCTTTTGCTAGTATATATTCATGATTTTCAATATCTTCATTTTGGATTCTATTTGTTTCTGATAAAAGAAATATTTTGACAGTTTCTGTTTTGATTAGAGGGGTGTCTTCTTTATTACAGCTGCTTGTATAAAGTGCTAATAATAATATATTTAATAAATGTCTAGTTTTCATATATTGAATTTTATGTATATTTGTGTAAATATTTACTTTGCTAAAGTAGATATTTATTGATTTTATAGTGATGAATATATATTAACTACTTGAGATGCCGTATGAATAAATGATAATTTTTATCATGATTGTTTTCTTTGTAAAAGTGAAGGTTTCTAAATTATTGATTTTTGCTGTAAATAACAAAGCTACTAATCTTTATATAATTTATAAATGTGATTATATTTGTGCTAGTTTGTATTTCTTCCTAATGTTTTCAAGGATACTAAATGTCTTATCCAACTCCTCCTTCGTATGCATAGCTGTTAAGCTGAAGCGAAGACGGGATAATTTTTCCGGTACAGCTGGATAACTGATTGGGTTTACATATATTCCTTGCTCAAATAGTATGCGAGCTGCTTCTTTCACATTGTGTTCATTACGTACCATTACGGGGAATATAGCTGATTCGGTATTACCATAATCAAGACCTAGGGTTTCAAGTCCGGTTTTAAAATATTCGATATTTTCGGCTAATGTATTTCTCCATTGGGGTTCTTGGTCAATCAGTTGGATGGCTTTTATTGCGGATGCGGCGGTTTGAGGTGTAGCGGCGGCGGAAAATATATTTTGTCTTGAATAATATCTGAGTAAAGTTATGATCTCTTTTCTTGCTATGGCATAACCTCCCACGCATCCGAAAGCTTTACTGAATGTTCCGGTTATCATGTCTACTTTGTCGAGAAGACCATAATCTTCAATAATTCCTCGGCCTGTTTTGCCTAATACACCAATACCATGAGCGTCATCAACAATGAGAAATGCGTCATGCTCTTTACATACGGCATAAATTTGATCAAGAAAGGCGATATCCCCATCTTGGGAGTAAACGCCATCAATAATTACAAAGCGATTTTTGAAGTTCTTTGAGTTGTTTAAGACATGTACTAAAGAATCAATGTTGTTGTGAAGGAATCTCTTTGTATTGGTACATAAACAACCGTCAAATACACTCGCATGAGTAAACATATCCATGATTGCGATATCTTCTTTATCCATCATGGCCAGTAATGTGCTGCAATTTGCGGCGTATCCGGATGTATAGGTTATCGCATACTCATTTTTCAAGAAATGAGCGATCTCTTGTTCTAACTGCTCATGCAAGAAATTGTGTCCTCCGATCAAAGGACTGGCCCCAGCTCCAGCTCCATATTGTTCAAGTGCGTCAATACCTGCTTTTATTACTTCCGGGTGATGCGATAGACCTAGATAGTCATTAGATACGAAACTGATCATTTCTTTTTCTTTATTTGAATATGGATCGACCACTTTCATATGGGCACTAGAACCGGTCAAAGAGATGACACGATAAGGTAAGTGCTGGATTTTATGTCTATATGATATATAATCATCAACCTGTTTTGCTCTGGTTAATAAGTCTTGACCTCTATTTTCGAAGTCTTTTAATGTCATGTTGTCAAATTCGTTTTGCATATAAACCCCTCTCTTTTAATTTGACAAAATTATTGACAGTTATTATATTATGAAATGAAACTATTTTAATTATTTACTTAGGTTTCTTACTTTATAAAGAAGATTAAACATAACAGATTCTCCATTATCATTCTCTAACGCAAAAGTGGAACGAAAAATAAGTTGCCTTATTAATGAACTTTTCTCCTTATTTGACTTAATCTTTGGGGGGTGACTCCTATGTAAGATGCCAAATATTTTAATGGTATATTATTAATTAGTTCTTTTTCTTTGGTTATAAGATCCTCATAAATAGCTTCGGCGGAGGAACCAAGTAGCAAGGTCTCTCTTGTTATTTTCCGGCATAAAGCATCTTCGAGAACAATTCTTGCAATCTTATTTATGTTTAGGGAGGTTTGATATAAATCAGCTAAGTCTAGCTTCGATAATTTCCAGATTACACAGTCTGTCAATGCTTGTATATGTATGAGTGATGGCTGATTTTCTTTAAGGGAAAAGTACGAGTTGGCGAATTCGCCCGGGAAAGAAAACCAAAAGGTGATTTCTTTGTCCGGATCACCATATTCTTGTGCAGTCCAATAGCGTAGGATACCACTTTCTATGAAATAAAGATATTTTTCGTAATCACCGATTCTTATGGTAAACTCGTTTTTCTTGATTTCTTCACGTTCGAAGTGTTCACAAAAAAGTTGTTGTTCTTCGGGTGTTAATCGTAGTCCTTTATTTAAGGAGTCTATAACGTTAACGGATTGCTCTATTAATAATGCGATGTTGGTTTTCATGTGTTTAGTATGTTTAGCTGGTTATGTTAATATATTCTAAGAACAAAGATAATGCTAAAAGCTGGATAATCAAGATTTATTCAAGGTAACTGCACCAAAATATCTATGAAATAGAGATTAGGAAGAAATACTGTTCAGATCTGATGATAAGGTAGGCTTATTGTATATTTCCATATACGCTCTTGTTTTCTGTCGTGTGATTCAGTAAAAACATGTACGTGTTTTCCGAAAAACATGTACGACTTTTTCCAAAAACACGTACGTGTTTCGCGGAAAGTATAATCGTCTTTTTAAGATGTTTATGTTCAATGATTTATATAAGAACATTATTTACGTGCTTATTGTCTAGGATTTGCCTTGGGATACGTATGCTCTAAATAGACTCCGGATACTGAAAATCGGGTGGGAAAAGTAAACAGGGATCGTTGGCAAACTTACCAGCGATCCCACTAAATCCCTATTATAATTTCGCTTGATTCACTTGCGGCGTGCGGATACCCGGTTTCAATTCTCCGTTGATGATAGTTAACCGGCCATCTTGGATAACCGCTCCCGCTCCGGCACGGGCCAACTGCTCATATTCGCCCAGATCGCTCCATGCTTTCGTGGATAGGTCGTATTGAAGTAAGGTGGTATTGAATCGGTACCATTCTACCGGATGGTGCATATAGGCCTTGGCTTCGGCTTGCAGGCGGGTAATGGCCGCTGAATCTCGCGCCGCCTCCGCTTTCGCTAAATGGATCGGTCGGGCGATGGCGGCTAAGAAACAATCGTAGTTCACACCTCCCATAAATAAGATTTTATCCGTTTGGAAAGTCACGGCACAGCCTCCTGTTAGGGTACGGTTCGTTCCGTCCTTAAACGGGGGAAGAACGGTCTCTTGTTGCCAGGTAAAAGTTGCCGGGTCGAATACCAATACATCCGTCGGGACGATCGGTTCCTCTTCGTTTAGGATGGGCTGGAAGCCTCCGGCTAGATAAATACGTGTGCCGTTGGGACTTTCTCCGGCCGCTAATACCGGTTGTACACGGGCTGCTCCCGGGAAGTCCGGTAGTTGTTCCCATCCCTTTTCGATATTCGCGAGGTTGAGGCGTAAGAAGGTATGGCAGGGCTGTCCGTTCTCATTTCCCCCTGCTACGTAAATCTCCTGTCCGGTAAAAGCGGCCGAGAGATTATCCATTGGAGACGGTAAGGGGGGTAAGGCGCAAACCGCTACCTCTCCTTTCGTGGGGTTATAGGAGATGCGGGAGACCTCGACCAAGGAAGAATCACTGTTGTTTCCTCCGATGCAAACGATACCTTCCGGGGTGGAAACCGTAGCGCCGTAGGCGACGGGACGAGGCAGTCGGTCGATCTCTTTCCAGCCTTCGGGAAGAAGGACGAATATCTCGCTATAATATCGCTTGGCTCCTCCCTCGGTGACGGGTTTGTCCGGAAAGTTGCAACCTCCGGCAACGATCAATACGCCGTTATGGATGCCGGCGAACGGGGCGGAAACGCCAAGGGAAGCCGTATCGGCTGCTCCCGGTAGATCCGGTAATTTTGTCCAGTTTATCATGGTGTTCTGTTTTTTAGATACAGGCTGGCCGCATCCCGCTACGCAGAGTAGCAGGAGGAACAACCAGCCGGTGATTTGTTGTTTATTATGCATAGCTTATTCTTTTATTGCCCGGAACGTAGAGGCCGGCATGCCCGCCTCGTTTATAAGATTCGCTCTCGTGAAGGGTTGCCAGCCGTAGCGTACCAGCTTCGGGTGAGTCACTTGATCGTTCCACACCTTTACTTTCCCGTTCTCTACCACGGCTTGCGCCGGATAGTAAAGTCCTTCCTGCTCGGCGATCTCGAATGTACGGATGGGGTCCCCATCGGAGGTTGTCAAGCCCTTTGCGTAATCGAAAGTGATATAGGCGGCGTTATCGGTAAACGTTGCGCTGCGGAACAAAGGGCCGGATGGGATTACGTTATGTCCGTAGGTCTTGTTCAAGGCCCAATGTGCCAGTCGTTCGCCAATCTCTTTTTTTCGGGTAGGGTGAACGTTTAAAGAATCCCCGCGATCGCTACTAACGGCCATACCCGTATTCGATACGGTTTGCGCCAGGCGGCGTTGGCTGTCCCTGAACCAAGTCCAACTCGGGCGGTCTATGCTGGATAGTTGGACATAGTAGAAAGGCAGGTCTGCGTTCCAATTCTGGCGCCAGCTGTTCACCAATAGCGGGAATAATCGTTCGTGTACTTCCATATTATGGGCGTTCGATTCTCCTTGGTACCAAATAATCCCTTTGATGGGATATTGATGAAGGGGTTGGATACCCGCCTCGAACAGATAACAAGGCTCATACGGATGGCGTTGGAGCGGGTTGGATGCTTGCTTGATGTTTAAGGCCGCCCGTTCACGTACCCAATCTTGGATAAAGTCGTTCTTCGTCCAATCCTGTAAGATATCCGGAAACTCGAATTCCAGTGTTTTCCGGTCGATCCATGCCTCTGTAGGCGAGCCGCCAACAGCGTTCAATATCAATCCTACGGGTACTTGTAAGCTATCGGCCAGCATACGCCCGAAGGCAAATCCTATGGCCGAGAAGCGTGCGGTATTCCGCGTGTCGCATACTTCCCATTGGGTGTCGTGGTAATATTGCAGGCGGTTCAATGAATCCAGTACGGAAGCGTCCCATTCCACGGCGTAGGTCTCCCAGCGGGGCTTTAGGTCGAATAAACGGATTTGCGAGTGTTGTTTCACGTAATCCAATTGTTGCTGTTGTTCTTCCTTTACGCTCTCGTTTACCCGGAACGCCATGTTGGATTGTCCGGAGCATAGCCAGACTTCCCCGGCTACTACATCCCGATAGTTCAGCGTGCGGCTGGGGGTAGAAACCGTTAAGGTATAGGATTTCCCGCTTACCCGTAAGGGGTCGAGCGTGACAGTCCATTTCCCGTTCGTACCGGCTACGGTCTCCTTCCTTTGTCCGGCGAGGGTAACGGTTACTTTCTCCCCTTGGTTGGCGATACCAGATATAGGAAGCGGTTGATCCCGTTGCAAGACCATCCGGTCCGAATAGATGGCAGGAAGCTGTAATCCTCCGTAATCGCCGGTTAGCGCCCCATAAACGGTGCGGGCCAAGATACCGGCACCTTCAGCGTTGGGATGCAATGCGTCGGGCAATAGATCCGGACGGTCATATAATCCTTCCTGCAAATCGATCAAGGTTGCGCCGGCTATCCGGGCGATTTCTTCGATAAGCGCTTGCTCCATCCAGTACCAGTCTCTTGTACCGGATTTAAAACGAGAATGGCGGTGAGATATCGGAGTCATACGGCAAACCCATACCTTGCATCTCGGATTGGCTTTCCGGAAGGATTCGATCAAGGAAAGATAATCCCGAACGAAATCGTCCCGGTAATTCGGCCATGCCCGAGGGTCCGTATCGTTCAATCCCAGATGGATGATCACGTAATCCCCGGCAAACCTCAGTGCCTTTTGATACGCTTCTTGTTGGGTATAAGGACGATATCCCTTGTTTAATAAAGTAGCCCCGCTATGCCCGAAGTTCTCCACTTCGTAGGCATCTCCAAGCATCTGTTGCAATTGGGCCGGGTAGCAGTTTGTTTCCCTGTTCTTGATTCCGTAGCCGTAGGTCACGCTATTACCTACGCAAGCCACCTTGATCTTTTGCGCTTGGCTCATAAATGCGAAAGCGAGGAAGATGGATAAGATTCCTATTATTTTTCTCATTTCATTCAACCGAATTAGACGTTATTTAAGTTGTTTATCCGGAGAGTAAACCAGTCCTTCCACCGCTTTCTCTCCATCCGGGGTGACGCAAACGAACGTAAACATCCATTTCACCAGACGGACCTCGGGGGTATTGAACGTACCGACCGGAAGCTTCATGAACACCTTGTTCCAGCCTTTTTCCAGATGGACCGGGGTTGGTTTACGGCTTACGCAGTTCTCGTTCCCCAGTGGGATCTCATTGGACTTCTCCCGGTGGGTAGCGGTCCATACGGGGGGCGTTATCTCTTGATCATTTACCCAGATACGGCTTTCTTTATAATCCCATTTTCCTTGCATTGGAGGTAGATCCATTTCAGAACGGCTATAATTTTGAAATTCGATCCACGTACCTACCTCTTGCGCCTTGGGCGAATAGATCCAAGTCCATGCGTAAGCGGTATGGTTCGGTTGCGGGTCTTTATAGGCACCGGGAACCAGCGGTCCCCAGACATGGCGCAGGTAGATACCGGCACCGATGGCGTCGTGCGTACCGTAATTTTTCCCTTCATAGGTATATTGCGCTTGAAGCGACTTTTCCGGAGGGAAAGAACGGGTCAGTTCCCCATCATTCGGGAAAGGGTCGGTGATACGCCATCTCACGTTGGTTTGCTTGACGTAGGCGAACGGGTATCCTTGGAAATGATGTTCTTTATGCCATAACATCCGCCGCTCAAAATCGACAAATGCCTTATGTTCCTCGTTATCGGGATCGATAGGCAGCATCGTTCCGTTCTTATCGAAATATTGATAGCCGCCGCCCAACCAAGAACGTTCGGCGATCGCTAATAGATTCGGATACAAATTATTCTCCCGGATCAATTTGTCCTCCGGCTGTACGACCCGGTCGTGCCATACGGCAAGGATCGTACCCGCCAAATCATGGCTTCCTTGCGGTTCATTGTAAATACGGCTTTTGTATAAGCCGATCAAGTCGGCGAACGTATCAAAATGGTTGATATAATGGAAACGGGAGTCGATCGCAGGAATGCCCGGTCGCGCTTTTCCCCGGTAACTCCACATTTGCTCCATGTCGATCTCACCCGGTTTGTACTTCCATCCCGGGTTCCAAGAGATCACTTGTTTCCCTTTCGCACGGATATAAGCGACCATCTCGGGTACGAACTTCGGATTGGTAAACTTTACCTCGTCCGTACCGATATGTAAGTAAGGAACCTCCTCGAATACCTCGCAAACCTCATCCATCAATAGTTTTAAGATCGCCATACCCTCCTTGCTCTGCATATCATGACGGAAGGCCCGTATGAAAGCGGCGCTATGTCCCGGCATATCTACCTCCGGGATGAGTAGTACGTTATGTTCTTTACAAAAGCGAACCAGCTCCTTTGCCTCCTCGATCGTGTAATATTTTCCGGGCATACGGCTCATATTGCAGCTGTCGTTCAGCATCGGAAAGATCTTGCTCTCCAGACGCCAAGCTTGGTTCTCCGTGAGATGCCAATGAAATACGTTCATCTTGTAGCGGGAAAGTACCTCGATCTCCCGTTTCAGTTCTTCCATGGAGATATAGCTCCGCCCTACGTCTTGCATGAATCCTCGTATGCGGAAAGCAGGCCAGTCGGTGATCTCGCAACCTTGGATGGAATATCGCTTCCCTTGCCGCTCGGTCAGTTGGCGCAAGGTTTGTATCGCCCAATAAGCTCCTTGCTCGGATACCGCCCGGATGGTTATCCCCCGGGAAGAGACGCTTAGTTGATAAGCCTCCTCGGAGTTGAGGGGGATTCCGTCCAATTTGTCAACCAAGGAAACCTCTATCTTGTATCGGCTGTCCGGTTGGACGCTTACCGGCAGCTCCTCCAAGAATTCCATTAGGATGGAACGGAGTTTCCCTTCGGAAGAAACTGCGATTTCCTTCGGATGGAACGAAGCGTTTGTCCGGACGTATTTTTGGGGCAAGGGCAATAAAACAGGATTCCGGGCCATCAGAGGCCCGGAATACAAGAAACTTAAAACAATTGCAAAATGCAGTATATATCGCATATACTTAGATTATTGATGAATGATATCCTGTAATTTGATAGCTTGGAAGGTCATATGTGCTACGCTTGACTCGTAGAAGATTCCTACCGTTTCCTTATCGATCATCGAAAGACAGGAATATCCCCACCCCTCGGCCTCGTCTAATAAGACTTGATGCTCCGTGGGCCATGTAAGTCCACCGTCCAGACTCGCCTTGATCGTGATATGATTACGCCCTTTCGTCGTGTTCGGATTGGAGAAGAGTAGAAGGTCCTTGCCGGTGATGTTATCCTTGGCGTTTACCTTGATCAAGCTGGCCATACAAACGGATTCCTGTAAGGCGCTACGGCTGGAAGGATGCTCTGTCCATGTCTTGCCTAAATCCTTTGTGGTGGCCACGGCACGGCTACCGCCCCGGTTATCACGCATATTTAACATCAATACGCCCGGCTCTACCTCGGCAACTTGCGCCTCTGTGGTATTCGTGCGGGCTAAGTTATGCAGGTGCCATGTTTTCCCGCGGTCTTTGCTATACATAATGCCGGCGTTGGGCACACGGGTAGCGTCGATAAACTGGATCGGGAAGACCAAGGTACCGTCTTGCATCGTGATGCCTCGTCCCGGGCCTTGCAATAGGAAATACCAAGACGGGTCTTTTACTTGGGAGGTGATATTGATCGGTTCGCTCCACGTCTTACCATCGTCCTCACTTTTCACGAGCATAAGTTGGGCGGTCTCGTCCGGTGTCATTCCCGGCATGGAGTTCCACCAAGCCCGTTCGTTACCCATACCATGCGTCCATGCGGCTACTACCCAGATCGTATTGGTCTTTTCGTCTACCAAGATCGATGGGTCTCCCACGCCGTTTTGTCCGTGGGGCAGGCCATCCGTTTGTTTGAAAGTCATGGCTACTCGCATCGGTTCCCAAGTTTGTCCCTTATCGGTACTGCGGCTTACTCCGATATCGATTTTCTCTTGCAGGTCCACGCTGCTATTATAGCGAATATCGTAGACTCCAAGTAATGTTCCGTTATTCGTCGTCACTAATCCCGGGATGCGGAAGGCCGCCGATCCGTCATCCCCGGCTTGGCGTACGCCGATACCTACATGGCGTTCGTCCACCTTTCCTTTCCAAGTGATGTCGATCGGTTTGTTGTTGATCTGTGCGTTAGGCATCGTGGTCGCTACTTTTGCCAATAAGGAAGTCTCTGGCTTCATCTGGATACTTACCCAGAAATAGTTGATGCCTTTAAGCATCGGTTGCTTAGAGGTTAGTTTTACCGTGCGCGACAAGGGGGCGGTAACCTCATCTTGCCGTACGGAATAAGATTCAAGAGCCTTACGGGTATTTCCCGGTATATGGCTGGATATGTACGTAACGGGACTGAAATGTTCCCCTTTGCGGGATGGAGCTTCCACTCCGCTATAAAATAGACGTATCGCTTGGATGTCCGACAGGTCGACATTGTCTCCGATCTGTATCGTGATCTCGTTTAATACATCCCCTTTTTGGGCCGGTATCCGCATCTCGTAAAGTACATTGTCGATCCGGTCTATCAAGATGGGGATTTGTTGCTCTCGCACATAAAGACTGTCTGCCGCAAAAGCCGTTTGTACGATGAAAAGAAGGCAGAAATACAGGAAAGTTTTTTTCATGATGTTTTTTGTTTGTAGGTTGAAATTAATAGATATGTGAATTCCAAAGGTAGCGATATTCATTCATATGAACAAAGCCCCTTTGGAATTCGTGCCAAAAACCTAGTTATATCCAATCGCCTTAAACCTATGTACGATTAGTATCCGGGAGTCTGTTTCAATGCGGGGTTGTTTGTCAATGCCCCTTCATTGATCGGCCATAATAAACGTGATTCTTGTGCTGTGGTATATTTTAATACATAATCCTTACCGAAGCGTCTCAAGTCGTACCAACGTTTACCCTCAAAGAAGAACTCGCGAAGTCTCTCTTTAAGGATAGCTTCCATCACATTCTCGTCGCCCGCCTCAAACGGGTTATCGTTATAGAAACTTCCTTTGTCATTCGGATAAGCCACCTCGTTCTTATGTGCGTTAAAATATTCGGAACCGTAAGCACGCTCGCGAACGGCGTTGATCTCTGTAGAAGGATCTTCTCCGAGCAAGGCCTTAGCCTCGGCTAATAATAGCAAGGCATCCGCATAGCGATAGATAGGATAATCATCGTACCAACTTCTTTCGTTGCTACCTTCCAAGGTGGTTCCTTGGAACTTGTATTGGATTGGTGCGATATATTCCAAGGTTCCGTCTTCGTGCTTTTTGTAAACCGCCTTCAAGGTACCTTTCAAGCGGGTATCACCTTCGCGAAATGATTTTAGGTAATGATCTTTCTTTACTTGGTAGCGCATTAAGCCTTGTAGGTTGTATCCCGGTATTTCAAGGAATGGAGTTCCTGTCTCGTCACAGTAGCCTGCCATGTACTCACGTTGAGGTACCATATTGTTACGCCAGTTATAGTCTCTCCACATCATGAAATCATCCTCCTTACCACTATGGAGCGCGAAGATCATCTCGCTGTTCTCCTTATTGTTGAAAGAGAAAACGTCCGTGAATTTCTCTTGCAGCTTTAAGTTGCCGTTTTGTTGAAGATCTTGCAAGGCTGTCTTGGCTACGGTATAATCGCCCGTGCCGCCACCCATCTGGCGTCCGCTCCATAGATAAACCTCACCTTTCAGCATCAAGGTAGCGGTTTTAGACCAATAACACTTTCCTTGTTTATAAGAATAATCTCCGCCAAAAGCTTTTTCCGAGGCATCGATATCCTTCTTGATCAGATCCATCACCTCACTCGCTGGAGAAGCGGCCTTATCAAGGTGAGAGATATCCAATTCGCTACCTAAGGTTGGCTCCGTAGTAATGATAACGTCTCCCCAAGAGCGTAACAAATGGAAATAGATATAGGCGCGTAAACCGTAAGCCTGCCCTAAGTAATAGTTCTTTTCGGCCTCGCCTAATAAATCGGTCTCGTTCGTTCTACGGATCATCAAGTTGATTTGGTTCAGTGTCGTATAAAAATTAGCGAAGTTGCTGATACCTGTAAACTCTGCGTTGATCGTGTTGTATGAGAAACGCTCTACGCCTTGGGTAGCCTCGCCTCCGAACGGCTGATCTCCGTAGATGTCTGAGCGAGGTTCGCCCAATACGAATATGTTATAACTGGATTGTGAACGGAGCAATCCGTGTAAACCTATGTTGAATGCCTTAAACTGGTCCGGGGATTTCCAATAGTTTGCGTCGGAAATACTACTTACGGGTTCCATGTCCAAGGAGTCGCATCCGCTGAAATTCAGTAATGAGACTGCTGCCATCATGGCTATAATTATCTTTTTCATAAATGTCTGTCTTTTTTAATGGGTTTGACTAAAATGTTACGGATAAACCAAGAAGAACCGTTTTAGGAGTTGGGTATCTACCGTTATCAAGACCTTGACCATAGGTAGTATCTACCGCCGGTTCCGGAGATACACCGGTATATCCTGTGATGTAGAACAAGTTTTGTCCGGTTACATAAACAGAGGCATTGCTCATCAAGGCTTTGTTAATCCATTTCTTTGGTAGGTTCCAAGTCAATGTGATTTCACGTAAAGCTAGATAATCACCCTTTTCGTAGAAGCGGGAGCTGTTGTTGTCAACTGCTGTCAAACCATTGTTGGAGCGAGTAATATTCTTCTTACTCAACTGATCGGCATAGTAGAACTTAGGTATATCCGTATTCTGGTTTGTCTCCGACCAACTGTCTTTCACCATATCGATGATGTTAAACGAACCTTGATATTGTCCAAGTGAACGTGCGGCTAAGTCGTTATACAGCGTATGCCCTAACGCATAATCAAAACGAGCGTATAAAGAGAAATCTTTATAGCCTAATGTCGTGGAGAAACCACCGGTTACTGTCGGGAAAAGATTACCTACTTTCACGCGGTCTAGATTGTTGATTACGCCATCATTGTTCAAGTCGGCCCAACAAACGTCACCCGGCTCGATCGGTTGCTTACCTGCCTTATCCTTTAAAGCTTCCCATGCGGCGGGGCCATACAATTCTCCAATTGCGTCGTAGCGGTTATTGGCATTCGCTTTCACGTCATCCCAATCCTTGAAGATATGATCTTGCTTGAAGGCAAATAAATCACCCAGCTTACCACCTTCTTGTTTTCCGCCAACCCATACGACTTCACCCTTTTGCGGGTCGTATACTTGGTAACCTCCTTGGCGGTTATTTTCGTTCCCATTGGCCGGAAGCTTGACAATCTTGTTCGCTACCGTAGATAAGTTTGCTGATACATCCCAACTGAATCCGTTTACGTTGTTTAGGATATTCGCTTTTACTTCCATCTCGAAACCTTGGTTACGTAAAGTTCCCAAGTTGGTTTTGATGCTGTTGAAACCAGTGTAATTGGGTAAATCCAAATCTGTCAACAAATCGGAAGTCGTACGATTATAATAGTCTAGGATAAAGCTCAGGCGATTGTTGAAGAATCCTATATCCAAACCTACTTCGAAAGATTTACTTTGCTCCCAACGTAATCCACCGTTTACCAATTTGTCATTATAGAAACCTACAGAGCCATCATAGTTTGTTATGATCGATCCGTTCGCGTCTTTCTGCCCATAGCTGCCATATACGTCGTAGTATCCTAATCCGTTTACGTTACCGTTCACGCCGTAGCTGATACGAGGCTTCAGGTTAGAGATCACATCTACCAACTTCGATTCCTTAAAGAACTCCTCTTCCATGATATTCCAACCAGCGGAGATACCCGGGAAGAAGCCCCAACGGTTATCGCTCAACTTGGAGATTCCGTCATAACGAGCTACGACCGATAATAGGTATTTGTAATTGTAGTTATAGTTTACACGGGCAAAGCCAGAAAGGATACGATAGCCTTCCTTGTAGCTATAGGTATAGGTACGATTACTACCAGCGTTCAAAGTAGGGATGTCATCCGACGGAGAATTTTCGGTCCTTGCGTTCAGCGTATATTGATGCCAATTGAAATACTCGCCACCAAGCATTGCCTCCAGATTGTGTTTTTCTTTGAATGTGTCTGTGTACGTCAAAGTAACACTATGTTGCTGTTGGTTCTGCTTTATATATTTGGCCTCAGCCTTACGGGTAAGATTCGGGCTAGTGGCGTTTTGTTGTTGGTAAGATTTCTCGAACTTATCTGTTTGATCGTCTACGTGGTATAGGGCGCTATTCTCTTTCAAGATTAATTTCTTCGGGATGATCTCTAGATCAAAACCGATATTATAGGTAGAGCGGCGGGTTCCATTCGTATTCGTTAATTTATCTTTGTAGTAAAGAGGGTTTCCATCACCCGTGCCGAAGCCTGAAGCGGGAGATCCGTCTTCCATGTATGGGTTCCATGTAGGGCGTTGGCTCATTGTGCGATAGAAGAACTCATATGATCCGATCCAAAGACCCGGCTGGCGAGACCATGTATAAGTCGTTCCAGCGTTGACTGTCAAGATCGGAAATATCTTATAGGATCCATTGAATGTCCCGGAGAAACGCTCGTAGCTGGTTCCCTTAATGAGACCGTCTTCTTTGTAGTAACCTAAGCTGGCTGCGAATGTACCTTTGTCGTTACCTCCTGTGATATTGATATAATGATCTTGCGTGAAAGAAGGGTCTTGGAAGGCTGCGTCTTTCATTTGCCCTGAGTAATCCTTGAATAAGATTTGTTTATTCGGATCGGTTGGGTCTTGCATTTGTTGCCAACCTTCTGCCAAGAGGCCTTTGGTACTGTCATCCAAATAACGGATATCAAATAGGTCATTCCCGATACCGTATCCCATTTGGTTATCCATGCCTGAACGTCCTGTTCTTTGGTATCCTAAGCGATTGTAGTAAATATAATCGTGAGCGTTTAAGTAATCATAACCTGTGCGAGCAAAGTTGGCACCTCCCTTGAACTTGTAAGAGACGGAAGCGGATCCTTCTTTACCACGTTTCGTGGTAACCAAGATTACGCCACCATTGGCACGGGCACCGTAGATAGCGGTTGAGGCTGCGTCTTTCAATACTTGGATAGACTCGATGTCGGAGGGGTTGATGTCGGCCAATGAGTTGCGCACGATACCATCTACAACGACCAATGCGCCATTATCCTTACCTGTTATGGTAGCTCCGCCACGAAGTACGATATTTGGGTTTGCTCCCGGCTGACCGGTCGTGTTTACGACGCGCAAACCAGATACGGTTCCTTGCAAGGATTGTCCGGCGTTAGACATCGCTGCGTTTTCCAGTACGGCGTTATCCAATTTAGAGATAGAGGTTGTCAAGGTCGCTCTCTTTTGTGAGCCACCGTAACCGGTTACCACTACTTCGTCTAGCTGTTCGGCGTTTTCTTGTAGGATCACGTCTACTTTGGCTTTCCCAGCTACTGGAATTTCTTGTGTCTTGTACCCAATGAAAGAAAATACTAATGTGGCGTTTTTGTTGGATACGGTGAGAGTGTAATTACCGTCGAAATCGGTAATCGTTCCATTTGTCGTGCCTTTTTCAACGATAGACGCACCGGGGACACCCATGTTATAGGTATCCAGCACTGTTCCGGAGACTGTCTGCTCTTGTCCGTACATAAATGCCGGAAGTAGGAGCGCAAGCATTAAGAGCAGTAGATTCTTCTTCATAATGAATTACTTTTTTGTTGTTTATTTAGTTTATTGGATGAGATTAATTAGCATTCGTCGGTCATATTAGCGACTTTCGGACGTAAGAAGATCACTTGGATTAAAAGTGCGATGAGTACCAATCCGGCTAGCATGGCGAAGTCATGGCCAAGATTACCAGCGTCGGTAGATTTTCCTAGTATATCCGTGATGGCGGCTCCGGCAAATACACCGGTCATATTCATAATTCCATAGGCTGTAGCCCGATAACGGGGGGAGATGAATTGGCAAAGGATAGGCATATTATTGGCGTCGAATATACCATAACCGATACCGAAGCAAAGACCACCGCCGATAATCATCGGGAAGTTGTGCCCAAATCCTAGTAATAGGAGAGAGGGTATCGTTAATGCCAAACCGATGGCGCCTGTGTATACACGTCCCCGGACATTCCGCTGGATCCATTTATCGGATAAAATACCTCCGGCGATTACCCCTATAAAGGAAGAGATAGCGATCGTGAATGTAGATAACGGACCGGCCTCGGACATATCCAACGAGAGATTTTCAGCGAATAGGGTAGGGAGCCAGTTCTTTGTCGCCCAACCCGGTAAGCTCGGCGTGGCGAAATAAAGAAGAATGATCCAAAAAGCGATGTTCGTGAATAACATCCCTAATCCTTTAAACGCACCGGAAATCGGATTCTCTTTCGGATAATTTTCCAGTTTTACGGCTTGTTCCACATGATCTTTCTTATCGTGTAAGAAGATGATCAAGACCACGCTATAAGCGATGCCGATGATACCAAACCAATGGAAAGTCGTTTCCCACGTATAAGCACTGGCCACCGTAGCTCCGAATCCCCCCAAGGCTTGGCCTACGTATAGACCTGTCATATGGATACCTACGGCTAATGAGCGTGTTTTCTCTTGGTGATAATCTGTGATAAGCGATAATCCGGCAGGAATATACAGGGCCTCACTGACCCCCATCAAGGCACGTAGGTAATAGATCTGATTGAAATCCGTGCAATACCCCATCATCAAAGTCACGAAGGACCAGACAAATAAGCTACCCACGATTAGCCACTTCCTGTTTACCCTGTCTGCCACCATACCGGCCACAGGGCTCATGAATCCGTAGATCCAGAGGAAGACCGCCATCAAACGTCCGAAGTTCGCCGCAGACTCTAGTTCCACGATATCCACCATCATAGCTGATTTCATGGTTGATAGCATCTGGCGATCCATATAGTTCAGTAAGGCGACAACCCATAGTAAACCGACTACGATCCAAGGATATAATTTCTTGTTTTTCATTTGATTGAGGAAAATAAAAAGGAAAACAAAGCCTTAGAAACATCAGGAGCCACGGTTGTGACCCCTGATGTCAATTGACCAATTTTCAGTATTTTAGATAAAGTTATTTAGAAAGAATTTCGTCGCAGAGTAAACTACATTTGAGAAGCATTCTAGGAATGTGGAACGGACCTTTGAATAGATTGCCTTTGGCAGATTGAGAGAGACTACCATCGAAGTGTAGGTAGCCATACCATTCCCCATATTCTTTGTCGGGGAGATGATTAAATGTGTAATCGTTTATTAGTTTGTGCATTTCGAGATATTTGGCGTCGCCAGTCGCTTGGTAGGCGTAAAGCGTAGCGATAACCGCCTCGCATTGTGGCCACCAGAACTTCATGTCGTGCCAATACTCTTGGGGAGGGAAGTTTTTGCAATCCTTGAAATAGTTGATTCCGCCGTACGTCTTATCCCAGCCCCAGTCCCAAGACCAGTTGAGGATTTGTAAGCCCATCTCTTTCAGTTGAGGGTCCCATCCTCGGTATTTGGCCTCTTCCAAGATAAACCATGCGGTCTCGATGGAGTGGCCGGGATTGATGGTACGCCCGGCGATAGAGTCGATAAACTCACCGTTGGGTCCTACTGTCTCCAAGATAGCCTTGAATTCGGGATGCATGAAATCACGGCGTAGCTCGGCTATGGAATCATCGATTTGTTGTGTAAGTATGGGATCGTTTATGGCCTCACGGATGCGTGCCGCCGTATCGATCAGTATCATGCAGAAAGAATGGCCTTTCGCCACGAGACCTTCACGAAATTTAGGCTCCAATAATCCCGGGGTATTCTTATAGTGTAATACTTGCTTGAATAAGTTCACGGCCTTCTCAGCATAGCCTTTGTCGCCTGATGCCAATGCATAGTGGGCCATAGCGATCGCCGCAAAAGTCTCGGAGAATACGTAACGGCGTTTACGTACAGGGATGCCTGTCGCTGTCACCTCGAAGAACATACGTCCGTCCGTATCAAAACAATGTTTCTCGATGAAATCGATACCGTTTTTACAGGCTCTCAGCCATTCTTCGTTCTTCTCAATGTGATTATAGGCATATGCCAAGATAAAGGCGAATCGTCCTTGGAACCAAACGGATTTAGTGGAGTCCATCAGAGTACCATCCCGGTCTACGCAAGTAAAGTAACCGCCGTTCTCTTTGTCCAGTCCGTATTTCATCCAAAAAGGAAGAATATTGGAAAGAAGCTCATTCCGATAGGTCTTGCCCCAATAAGCTAGATATTCCGATGGATTAGATAAATTGTCAAACGCTGCCATACCTTAGAATTTATTACATCTTTCAAAGAAATTGATAGCCTCTAATTCCGCTTTCATTGCGGCCTCTTCTTCGTCCGTCATATTCCGGAACGGGGTACGGTTCTTGCCGAGATCTAATCCGATCAATTTCATGATGCGTTTTCCTCCGACGATATTACCACGGTAATTGCAGATAACGTTAATAACCTCCTGAGAGAAGTTTTGTCTCTCGCGAGCTGTCTCTAAGTCACCGGCTGCCCAAGCCTCTAGGATACCGGTTAATTCTTTTCCGTTATAGTTTGTGGTACCACCGATACCTCCTTGCGCTCCACCCATCGCAAGGCAAGGAAGAATCGTTTCATCCTGTCCGTGCAACATGTCGAATTTACCATCCTTGTATAAACGACATTGATTGTATTCGTATAAGCTCTCGTATGTATATTTGATACCGGCGAAATTAGGGATACGCCCGTCTACTGCTTTTAAGAAATCCAGCATAGGGAGGAAAGCGTTGTTAAACGCAGGGATATGATAGTAGTAAAACGGTAAGGCAGGAGCGCCGCAAGCGATCTCCTCGCAGTACTTTACCAATTCCTCAATTCGACCGATACGAGGGAAAGGGGTAGCCATAGCGCCAATACCCCAAGCGCCGATCTTTTGAGCATGTTCCGCTAAATTACGGCTAGACTTAACGCATGTGCTACCTACGTGCACGATTACCTTAAAGCCTTCCGGAGCTGCTTCCATCCATTTCTCGGCCAATTTCATGCGTTCTTCCTCTGTCAGCATATAACCTTCTCCGGAAGAACCATTGATGAATACGCCTTTCAGCCCGTTTTTCACAAGAAGTTTCGCATAATCTTCAATGGGCTCGTAATTAACTTCCCCGTTCTCGTAGAACGGAGTAAAGGGAGCATCGATCAATCCTTTAATTTTATCCATATCTGCGTTATTTTTATGAGTTTTAACCTCTGATTTTAATTATGCTGCAAATATAAATAAAATATTTTAATAATATAATGGTGTTTTATCGAGAAAATGAAATAATTATTTATTTTTTATTTAATTCCTTTGAAATACATATTAAATCATACCTAGAATTTTAGATCGAGATAGCAGGCAGGCTCCTAATATACCCGCTCTTTCACCTAATTTGGATACTTTGATCTGAGTATCACGGGTTACCAAGTTCAAAGAGTACTTCCTGACGGCACTTTTAATAGGTAGGCTTAAATATTCTCCCGTCTGCGACAAGGGGCCGCCCAGTACGACCAGTTCCGGATTGAAAATGTTCATCAATCCGGCTATTCCTTTACCTAGATTAAAACCGATCTCCTCCAGTATCTCAATGGATAGCATATCCTCTTTGTGAATGGCGTCGATCAAGTCAGAGAGCCCGATGTATTCCCCGGCATCGATTTTACTGGCCAATATGGTGTTGCTACCCTCTTTATACCGCTCAAGGAGGGTACGGTATAGGGCAGAACCGGAAGCTCCAGTCTCGAGGCATCCTTTTTTACCGCAATGGCAAAGAATCTCATTCTCGAAGAAGCTGAAGTGCCCAAATTCTCCGGAGAAACCTGATTTCCCGAAATAAACCTTGCCGTCTATGATGATACCGATACCTAATCCCCAAGATATATTGATGAATAGGATATTTTTCTCTCCTTTTACGACTCCTTGAAGATATTCGCCGTAAGCCATGGAACGGGTGTCATTCTCTATATAGATCTTTATATGTAGTTTTTCCTCAAGGATTTGAGACAAGGGCTTCTCCTCAAAGTAAAAAATGCTATAGCTATATCCGGCGAAAGGATTTACCCGTCCGGATATATTAATGCCAATGCTTAATATCTTTTCCCTTGGGATCGGCAACGAGTTTATAAATTCATTGATGCATTCGCAAAGATGGTCTAAAGCGGCTGGTGTGTTTTCGAGTGTATAAGGGATATTCTGCTCAATGCGGATCTTATCTCCTTTAAAATCTAATATGGCTAGATTCAGTTGATCTTTCAGTATATCTACGCCCACAAAATAGCCGGATACGGGATTGAGCCCGTAAATACTAGGTTTACGCCCTCCGCTAGTCTCTTGTTTTCCAAAGTCGAGTATATAACCGTCCTCTTGTAATTCGCTAATTAGCTTAGTGACGGTGGGGATACTGAGATTCATTTCTTTACATACCTCCGCTATAGTAGCGTCTCCATTGGCCATATAATAATGTATGATCTTCTTTTTCAGAAGGCCACTGCGAGTATTGTCATCGGACGAGAGCAAGAACTTAGTTGTCATGGTTATACCTTTATTGAGTGATTAGGGCAAAGGTACAATAAGTTTTTTCAAAAACTAAGCGTAATAAAATAAAATTTTTTCATAAGGAGCTATCTTAATTGTAAGAATTTGTAATAGAAGTTGAATACCATAGTCTGCGGCGGACTCTGTCACTCGTGACATCTGTGATAAACGCATAGGAAAGAAAGGATAATATTACACTAAAATCCTTCTTTCACGATCCGTTTGATCGGGAGGAAGAATCGTTCGATCAGGCGTAATTCTTCCGTTACGATCTCCGCAGAGGCTTGCGTCTCGGGCGAGACGGGCAGGTCGATACCGTAATTGGTTCTCAGGCCCTCTGGAAAATCGATATCCGCCGTATAGTACTCGTCGGTGGGGACCAATGAGATATTCGATACCACTCCGTTTACCACTCCAAACTCCTGATCCGGGAAATTGGAGAAACGGACGATCGCCCGCTGGCCTCTCCGGACTTTTCCCGAGCGTGCTATCGGTATGCGCACTTTCCCCACCAGCCGGCCCTCGCCTTGCGGTACGACGGTGAAAGCCACCTCTCCGGATGGGATATACTGGTTCTCATTCCAGTACTTGGTGAAAGTCACGACACCCCCTACCGGGGCGATGAGGCAATAACGCAACCTCCACTCGTTCATGCTGTTCAGCAATTGTTCCCGGGCGGTCTGTAATTCCTGCCGTAGCGTAAATTCTTTCTCGCTCCGCTCCAGCGTCAGATCCAGCAAGGATTGCTCTTGCTCCCCGATCTGTATCCGGAGATTCTCGGCCGAGGCTGACGCCCCTTCCAGCGAATAACGGCTTTGCAGCAGGGAAGCCCGTGCGGTCTCATGCTCGTAGGAGGAAATCACGGACCGGCTATACAATAATGAATCCCGGGCGTATTGCCGCCTTGTCAAGGCGAATTGCTCCGAGAGGGTCTTCCGCTGCCGTTCGGTCTCGTTATAGTAAGCCTTATACAACGCTATCTGTTTGCGGATGGAGGCCATTTTTTGCGGATAATAATCGATCTCCCTGTAATTGACGCAGGCATGGAGCGCCGACAGTAGTCCCGAGTAAGCCGCTTGCATATCACCCAGCGATAGCTCCTTGTACTTTGATAATGCCTTGTCCAAGCTATCCACGTCGCTTCCGGATCGTTCCAACGCCTTATCCAGATAGATGGCATCGTCCGTGTCGGCGTGATTCTCTATGACCGCCAGCCAATCCCCCTGCCTTACCGGACGATTATCCCTGACGAGCAGCTCCTGTATCTTTCCCGCCGCCCGTGTCACCACCGCCGTTGCGGGATGTTGCCCCGTCAATGTCATGTCAGCCGTGATCACGTCAGGATACTTGAAGAAACAGCTCCCCACCAGCAACGCTACGACCACGAGGAATAACAGCGTTATCCCCCACCGTACGATCCAGGCCGGCACTTGCCCCATCACCTCCTGTACCTCCTCGCTACGTAACTCTATATCTTTATTATTTTTCATAAGGTGGTTTATTTCGTTTGGTGGTAACTACGATAATCCCTCTTTTCCCTTTTGGACCGTATATAGCAGCATCAACACCTTTTAGGATAAAAATTTCTTCTATTTCGGTCACAGGAAACGAAAGTATATCATAATTTTGATATGGAACGTCATCAACGACAAATAAAGGTGGCTCATAATTTTTTACAGGATCCGTTTGGAATGAAATGGCTCCATAATCTTGAATAAACACACATTCCTTATACACATGATCTACTACATACCACGAAATGTTAACACTCCCCAATAGATAAAGTAAGGACCTCATATCCTGTATATGCCATTGTTCTATGTTTTGTCGATAGATTACACGACTGGATGGCAAAGATCCAGAATACAATCCATTATATTTTTGTTTTCTTCTCATGCTTGCGATAATAGAAACTTCATCGAGATTTACGGTTTTCCATATATCCGGATTTGGTTGTGATAAGTTTTTAATGGGAGTAACCTCTAATGTCATAGCTATTAAATCCCAGGCCAAACTCAATCGTGAGGGATCTGAATCTATTTGGTTCTTAAGTGGAAGCAATCCCATTCGGAAGTCTGGAGGCAATGACTGGAAATCAGTCTGTTCTTGTATGTTTAGTACGACACGGCCACACAATAGATTCTTCATAGAATCTACTAAAGCGAACGAGGATATCCCTTTTGGAAAATGTTTTTTGTCAAAAACTAAATAAGAATCTTTAGGATTCCAGACTTTTTGGAAAAAAATAGAATCTTCCGATTGGGCCACTAAATATAATAATTTCATTGGCACTTCCCTCGAAGAGTTGATAACGGATAAGAGCCATTGTTCTTTATTTTCAATTATTTTAAGACCAAAGCCATTTTCACTCATCATTGGCAAATAAAAATTCTTACGGATTCTATCTCGATTTTCGCATTTTAAGATATATCTTTCTCCTGGATTTGCATAAATATGAAAGTAGCCTATTCCGGGCAATAGCGTTTTCACGGATTGAACCGTATCCCCTCTCTCATTTATAATTACTCCAGTGATGGATATCTTTTTCTTGTCAATTCCTTCCGCTGTAAAAACTATTTTACATGAGATATTTTGAAGAATAGATCCACTTTCAGGATAAAACGTAACAATATAGTCGGTCTCCCGTTCCGATGCAGAAACGGGAGATACCAAAAAAAGAATTTGGATAATACTAATGATAATAGATTTCATAAATTTATATATTCATTAGTACCGGCAAATCAGGTAAGCGACGTTCAGGGCACACTTCTATGTTGGGAGAACAAGTTCCATAGTTTCTAGGGCAATTAGTACCATCTCGAAAATTTCCACATGGATCAGAAATGCCAAAAGCCGCATTACATGAGTATCCTGTTGCTCCACAATTTGTATTACGCTCGTTACAAGGCCGTCCTCCTATAAGTTTAGCCATTGTAAATTCATTTAGACGGCTTTTTTCAATCACTTTAAAATTTTTCATAACGCAATGATATTAAGTTTTTAAATAAATAGCCTTTTTATTATAATCTTATTCAGCTATTTTGTGACAAATGAATTTTTATAAATTCTTTGAGAGAATCCTTAAGGTATGTACATGTATCATAATGTTTATCTTTAAATATATTTTCTATCCGTTTATGGGGGCAACCTCCAAAACAAATAGGAAGATAAGGACATTTAGAACATGTTTTATCTTCCAGTGGATCTGCGGCATAGAGGTATCGGTTAAGAATTTTCTGATCTATGGATTGAATAGTTCCTTCTGAATCCAATTTTGCTATGGCATATTTTTGATCGCCTATAATTTCCCAACATTTATATAAGTATCCTTCTGGATCTATTGTAAATGTGTGTTTATTTCGAATAGAACATTCTGTAAAAGAGGAATCTGGATATCCACATAAATTGGTTACGATACCTCTGTCATAGTAGAGCTGTTGTATAAACTCAGATTTCTCTTGTCTATTGAAAAGTAAAGAACAAGAAGAACTTGATTTAGAAGAAGTAGATGTTATAAAAGCAGGATAAATTCCAATCAATGGGTTGCTCTTATATCGTTGTAATATGAAAGAATATAAAGTTATAAATTCAGAAGAATTCTCTTTATTCATATTTACTCGTATACTAATTCGTATTTCTGGGGCAGAAGATGCTAGCAAGTCTATATTCTTTATAGTTCTAGAAAAAGTATCGTTTTCATTTTTTGTGAATTTTATCTTGTTGTGAGTCTCTTTTAATCCATCTAGCGTAATTTGTATGTGTTGTAACTTCATCTCCTTAAAGAGTTTTATAATATCCGGTGATATCAAGAACCCATTAGAGATTATTGAGAAAGAATAATTTTTATCGGGAATCAGAATCATCTTACGATAAAGTGATTCTATTTGCTTAATGCCTAGAAGAGGTTCTCCTCCAAACCAAACTACGTGAATATTTTTAATGTTTTCATATTGTTCTATGAATTTAATAATTGAGCTTATGACCTTTTCTGTCATATAAATATTACGTTTGCAATTTTCAAAACAGTAAGAACACGAGTAATTGCAATCCATGGTTGGAGCTATCGTTAGATTTAAGATATTGATGGAGCGTCCTGCTAGGATAATACTTTTATACAGTAAGAACTCATCCCGATCATTTTCAGTGATCATATGGTTTTCTTTCAAAGTTTGATAAAGTTCATCACATCCCAAGTCTTTCTCTTGTAAAGGTGTATGTCTATTCTTGTTGACTAATAAAATCTTATATGTATCCTCTGCTATTTCGATCAAGGCATTAGACAATGTATTATATGCATAAAATTTACTGTCTATCTCAAATAGGAATGTGTACATTGATATTTTCATGGTATTTGCATATTTAGATTGTTAAGTGATTAATTCCCCAACTCCAACTGGTTCTTCACCAACTTATAATAAGTCCCCCGCAAGGCCGTGAGCTCCTGATGCGTCCCTTCCTCCACGACGCGTCCCTTGTCCAGCACCACGATCTTGTCCGCGTCACGTACCGTGCTTAGCCGATGCGCCACGACCACCACCGTCCGTCCTTTGTAGAAGGCGTGCAACTGCTCCATGATCTCCCGCTCGTTGTTGGCGTCCAAAGCGTTCGTGGCCTCGTCAAGGAAGATGAAGTCGGGATTCTTGTACACCGCCCGGGCGATCAGGATACGCTGTCTCTGCCCTTGGCTCACTCCGTTTCCCTCCATGCCGATCTTCGTATTATAGCCCAACGGGAGAGAATCGATGAAATCCCGGATATTCGCCACCGTCACGGCATGCAGCAGGCGTTCCTTGTCCACCACCTCTTCGCCGGGGGCGATGTTGTTGGCGATCGTATCCGAGAAGATAAAACCATCCTGCATAACCGAACCGGTCTTGCTACGCCATACGTGAGGATTCAAGTTCTTGAGGGAGGTATCGCCGATCCTCACATCCCCCTTGTTGGGGTTGTAAAAACCGAGCAGGAGTTTCACGATCGTCGTTTTTCCGCTCCCGCTGGCCCCCACGATGGCGGTCACCCTGTTATGGGGTATCGTCAGGTTGATATCCTCCAGCACGTAATCCCGGTCTGCGCCGTCATAGCTGAAGCTGAGGTTTTCCAGCCGTAGCGTCCTGTCATCGGGAAGAACATTCAGCCTTATCCCGCCTGCCTGTTCCTCGTCCTCCTTCCCGTGTATCTCGCCGAGCCGCTCCAGACTGATCTTCGCGTCCTGTAGGGATCGTGAGAAATCGATCAATTGCTCGATAGGCGAAGAGAGCTGCCCCACGATGTAGGTCACCGACATCATCATACCCAGCGTCATATCCCCTTGCACGACGGCCCGCGCCGCGATGAAGGAGATGAGTATGTTCGTGGTCTGGTTGAAAAAGACCGCCCCGAGTTGCTGATATTGTTGTAACGCCAACCCCTTGATCCCTATCTTGAAAAGTTTTACCTGTATCCGTTCCCATTTCCATCGCATCTTGGTCTCGCAATTATTGAGCTTGATCTCCTGCATTCCGGTGATGAGCTGGAATAGGTTGCTTTGCTCCCCGGCCGCTTGCGAGAAACGCTTTACGTCCAGCTCCCTCCTCCATCTCATGAAGGCGAGTACCCACGCCACGTATAAGCCGTTACCCGCCAAGAAGAGTCCCAGTATGGTCCAGTCATAGTAGGCGAGCACGAACCCGAACACGATGAAGTTGACAAAAGAGAAGAGCGTATTGATGGATGTCCCGGTCATGAAAGCCTCGACGCGGTCATGGTCTCCGATGCGCTGCATGATATCGCCCACCATCTTGGTATCGAAGAAATGCAGGGGCAGGCGCATCAGCTTGGCGAGGAAATCGGAGATCAAGGCGATATTGATCCTCGTGTTTACGTGCAGCAATATCCAGCTCCGTATGAAGTCCACGGATAGCTTGGCGATAAAGATCACCAATTGCGATATAAGGATCAAGGTTATGAAACCTAGGTTGTTGTCCCGTATACCGGTATCTACCAAGCTCTGCGTGAGGAAAGGCAGGATGAGTTGCAGTACGCTGGCTGTCACCATGCCCAGCACGAGCTGTGCCATCTCCCGCCTGTAGGGCGATATATATCGGAAAAAGAATCCGAGGTTACGTTTCCTGTCTCTCTCCTCGTCCTCCATCCCGTAGAACTCCTGCCCCGGTTCCAGCAAGAGCACCGTCCCGGTATCCTGCCCGTCCACCTTGGTACTGACCCAGCACCGCTTGAACTCCTCCCTCGTATAGGTGATAAGTCCCGCCGCCGGGTCCGCTATGTAGAACTTCCCTTTCCTTATCTTGTAGCAAACCACGAAATGCCATTGGTTCCAGTGCAGTATGCAGGGTAGGGGACATTCCTTTTCCAATTCCTCCACCGTGATCCGCACGCCCTGTGTTCGGAACCCGATCGCTTCCGCCGCCTCGCTGATACCCAGCATGGAGACTCCTTCCCGTGTGATGAAGGCTTTCTCCCGTAAGTTCTGGATCGAGTACACACGACCATAGAACTTGGCGATCATACGGAGGCAGCTAGGACCACAGTCCATAGAATCCAATTGCTGATAATGTGGAAACGATCTTAGCATAAATTAAAACATTAGGATATAGACATGATTTAGTTCTTATTTCTTATACTTGATCAGCATTATGACGGGATTGGAATCCTCATTCAATTTCGTCGCGATTTCGTTTAGCCTACCTTTGAGCTTCCCTTCTTTATAAGCCTCAATCAGTTCAGGCGCATCAAAGGGATACCAGTTCGCGATATCTTGATTAATAGATGAAATCCAATAGATCGGTCTTTGATATAAAAAATCAGTATTATATATTTGATATTTGAATATAGAATCTTCCTGTTTGTCGTATACCAACCTACTCACCGGTATTTTTCTCGTTTTAATATCGAGTTTTTTTTCTACGGTTCTCATAAAATAATAACGGCTTGTCACCTCCTCTACAAAAAGAAATATTTCTGTATCCATGGAATATATAGAGGGTGTCCTCACGATAAAAGGTTTAATATGACCATTTGGCGAATAGGAATATAGGGTATCGGATGAGAGATTCATAAGTATCCAATTATCGGAAGTGGCGGTTGTAGCAAAAAAAGTAGGAATTACTTTTTGATCATTATCTCCGAATATAACCAGTGTTTTCTGTTCTTTAGAAGGAATTGTAATTTTCTGGATAATACTTCCGTCATACTTTGAGATAATCAAATGATAAGGCTGTTGGTCTGCCACCATTCCATAGCCTTTGTTATCATAAGTGATCAGATTATCCTTGTCATAATTAAAAACCTTAAGGTAGTCACTCTCGGGGTCTAGGAAATTAAAGCTTCTTTTAAAGTCCCCGTCTAAATCATATACTGATATTTTCCCTGTATGTGTAACAAATAGCTCATTGTTTTCCTCATCTAGTGTAATTCCTGCAATCCCCGGATATTCTTCGACACCTTGTCCTAAACGGTTTATTTTCCGTATAGCTTTCCCCGTTTTCCGGTCTAAAATGAATATGTTCCCGTCGTTTGTGTTGTTTTTTACTATTATAAATTTTTCGCCGATATCCATGACATTACCATGTGTGATAAATTCGTCAGTCGTTTCCAGCGCAATATATTCTACATCCATAATATCCTGAAGGATTAGCTCCTTTTCTGGGTAATCTTTGCTAACATTGATCGTGACAAACTCGTCTGTCGATTGCTTATCTTTTCCACATCCCGCTAAGGCAAAGAGGAGGACTGCTGAAATTAAATTTACTTTCATGCTAGTATTTATTTTTCTTGTGTTTTATCAGCATAATCACCGGATTGGACTCTTCATCCAATTTAGCCGCAATCTCTTTCAGTTTGCCCTTCAGTACTCCTCTCCCGTAAGCCTCGGCAAGTTCGTGGGCTTGCAATGACTGTCCGATTACGAACTCCTCATCTAAAGGTCTCGACGTCATATCCACTTCTCTTTTGCTGGTATAATCACCATTGTATATTTTAGGTATGAATAAAGAATTTTCCAGTCTATCGTACATCAATCCGGAAATTGGAAACCCTCTCCCTGTTTCAAAATTAAATTCCGCTTTCAACAGGCTCATGAAATAATAACGGTCGGTAAAAACGGTTGGTATAAGAAATACTTCAGGAGGATCCATGGAGTGTATGGAGGGGGTTCTTACGATAAGGGGGATTGTCGTATTAGCATCCGGCAAATAGTGGTATATGGTATCGGATGATGTCTCCATAAGTACCCAATTGGTATGATCTGGAACTATTTGGTACACAGCGGTTGGAACTGGAACAGCCCAAGCTTCCCCGTCTCTTGCGACCGGGCTTTTAACTTCATCAAAAGGAATTGATATTTTCCGGGTGATACTTCCATCCTGCTTGGAAAAGATTAAATAATATGGAGGTATGGCGTTTGACGGGTTTTCCAGACTATTATCTGGTACATAAGAGATCAAATTATCCCGGTCGTAATTAAATGTATTTATATGAGATTCCGTACCTTCGGCTTTGAAACTCCTTTTAAAATTTCCGTATAGATCATATACAGAGATTTTACTTCCGGTATAGGCTATAACAAATATTTCCTTGTTTGCTTCATCCAGAACAACCTCCGTAATACCTACATATTCCTCGCCACCTTGCCCTTTCCTGTTAATCTTCTTCAAGGCTTTGCCGGTTTTTCGGTTAAAAACAAACAAATTCCCGTCGTTGGCCCAGTTGGTTATTAATATAACTTCTGCACCAATGGCCATTACTTTGCCTTGGGTAACAAACTCATCATTTGTTTCCAACGGGATGTATTCTACATCCATGAAATCCTGTAATATCAATTCCTTTTCAGGATAATTCTTTGTAACATCAACTATGATGAGTTCATTTGTCGATTGCTTATCTTTTCCACATCCCGCTAACGCAAAGAGGAGGATCGCTGGTATTGTGATTATCCATTTCATTATTCTTACGATTTAAGGTTAAACACTTAGGGCGATACGTTCGCTCAATCATGCTAATTACAAAAATAGGTTATTTTTTCTCGACATCTCTTCTTTTTGCTCAAAACTTATAGCGGTGAATGGAATTCTATCCGTTATTTACATAATTTAGGCAAAGGCTTAGCAATGGATGTTGTTTCCTCTCGCTATCTTGTGGGTCACTTATCGAAAGATCGAATAGTTCGCTTATTTCCGGGTCGTTGATTCCCGGATCATCCTTTTCGGACTCCAGATGCCAGCTGACCCATGTTTGTCCTTCCAACTTATCCAGATCATTCTCTAGCTCATAATGCAATGTGGGAAGGTGGAAAACGACTATAGTCGCCTGTTGGAAATATTTCCTGTCGGTGGTTATCACCCAATCAACGGGTACATCCTCTATTTTCAACTGTAGATCTTCCCCATTTATCGTGTTGAATACGAGCATCACTTTTTTACCAGCCTTTACTTGGCAATCTACGCCTGCTACCTAATCAGACACACGCCAATCCGTATATTCTTTCAGCCCGGCTTCTGCCTTGTAGTAATAATTTCTGCATCTTTGTATAGATTCCGGAATCATTTGCCCGCAATCCCTCCAAAATCGATCCAGATAATGTTTGTGTACTATGTATGAGGAATCTTTCATGTTGGGAAGTAGTGTGAAGGCCATGGAATAAAGCCTGAGGATGTTTACATACCACCAGCTTCTCAAGTCAACGCTCGTCTTAGAGGAAACAAATTGATCAGAGAATTTAATCAATCCCTCAGTAACTTGAAATAATGATTTCAGCCTTCGGGCTAGGCTTGTCGTATGCATGACCGATTCTTCGTTCTGGCGGTAATAATAAAACTCAATGTTGGTGATAACCATCCTCTCCGCTTGGCAAAGGACGATGGGACACCATAACTCATCCTCATGCATGATGCCTTCCTCAAAACGAGCCTGCATTTTATGCAGATATTTTCGATTGTATATATATTTAACAGGGGTAGGAAGGTAAAAACAAGTTCTGACGAGCCAGATGAAACCCTCTTTCCCGGAAAGTACCTTATGGGGCGATTCGCCGGAAATCCATTTGAAGGGTTCATTTATACTTCCATCTTGATCACATAACCACATATTCCCCATCACTACGTCGGCCTGATATTTGATTGCCTCATGGTATAATAGAGATAATGAGCTTTCTTTTATCCAGTCATCGCTATCTAAAAAAGCGATATACTCACCTTGGGCAACATCCAAACCCGCATTACGGGCAGCAGACGCTCCCCCGTTCTCTTGATGGATCACCTTGATACGATCCTCTTTTTTTGCGTATTCGTCAGCGATCTTTCCGGACAAGTCGGTCGATCCATCATCCACTAGGATAAATTCCATGCTCAAATCACCTTGACACATCAAGGAATCTATGCATGCAACCAAATATTTTTCCACGTTATATACCGGGATGATGACCGAAACCTCTATTTTATTATCTGGCTTACTCATGGCCATAAAGACTTATAGAACGTCAACATGTTCTCCCTAAATACCTCAGAGGAATATTTTTCCAAGTATCGCTTGCGGCCGTTTTTACCGAGACGTTTCGCTTCCTCCGGGTTTTGCAGCAGGTACAAGATCTTTTCTGCCAACAAGGAGACGTCTATCTCTACGCTATCAGAAGATACGATAAGAGGTATTTTTAATGCGCAAGATTCGTCTACTACCTCGTTTAATCCGGAGGTAGCGGTCGCTATAATGGGCAATTCATGCATCATCATCTCCACAGGGACATAACCAAATGGTTCGAACAAGGAGGGGACGACACCAACATCGGCTAAACGATATAACTCATATAAATCTTCTTTATTTAAAAGTCCCGTGAACGTGATCTTGGTGAAGAACGGTTTAGCATTTCGCAAAAAAAGATCATAATTTCCATCTCCTATTATCATCAAGCGGCTTTCCGGATAATCCTCCAATACCTTCATAAAGGTTCTAACCAAAAAATGCCCACCTTTAATATCTTCCATACGCCCGACAAAAAGAATGATTCGTTCTTTTTCCATTATATGCCATTTCTTTTTCAAAGTCTTTTGATCGACAGACTGGCCTGTCGTAGCATCATTCAATCCATTAGGGACAATCACTATCTTGTCCGGATCAAGTCCATAATCATGCGATAATAAGTCTTGCATATAGCTGGATAAACAGATCACGCGATCCATCTTCATATAGTCCGCTTTTTCCTCCTCAAAGGCGTATCGTACATCCTCACTCCATACATCTGAACGGTTTCCCTTTAAGATTGCCCGTAGCCGTTGTGGGTTATCATGGATTCCCGCAGTCCAGTCCGATGAGTGCGATACGGATATGACCTTACAATCAAAAGCCTCTCTCAGTTCCGTTGCGAGATCCTCGTTTTGATAATGATTCAGGTGGAAAACCAACTCCTTTCGGTCGCGGATATGAACCCGTAGCAAATAAACAAGGTTATGGAAGTACAACTTCCTTTGTTCCTTATCCAAAAAATTCCATTGTTCTGAGCAGGGAGTTGGGAAATACCATTGGGTAATTCCTTCCATTTCCTCTTTCCGTACACACTTCCCGTCACAAAGTATGTTTACAAGGAAAATCCGTATACCACTGCTTTTTAGGGCGGTTGTCAACTCATGGATATAGGTACCGACACCAAATACCGTACCTCTGCTTTTCTGGCTTATGATATATAGATTCATGGCACAATTCTTTAGATAAAAGTTTTCCATGAGGAATCCATCGCCCCCAGTTCGGTTAATAAAGCCAACCCTTTTCCAGCGTAACCAGAAAGGAGCCCCATAGAAACCGTCTCTTTTGCTTGAGATAAATCCGAATTATCCTCTCTTGATCCATGCTCCATCGCAAGAGCAGACCGTTTTAGCAATACTGGCGGTATATTTAAAGCGGGACAAACCCGCAATCCTTGGAAGAACCTATATGCGTCTTGCCATTCATCCCAGTCTAGTTCTTCCGATGCCATCTCGATCCGTTCCACGATTTGCGACAAACTATCCAATGCCCGCTTGGAAGAGAAATTTCGCCGTAATCTAGCGAGCCAATATTCCCCATATCCACACATTCCCTCATAACGGCTGAAATTAGGACAAGGATCATACCATACGGCTCGGTACATTCGTTCGTCAAAATCATCGAACGCCTCCTCTTCCAAATCCAGGAACCTTTTTTCGAGCAGGTAAGAAAATCCAACCCCTATGCCTGCTATCCCTTTCTCGTAATCCGCCCGATAATTGGCATGTAGCTGTTCCAACAATCCCCTGATCAGATCCATGGCGTATTCCGAATACAAATCGTCTTGTACATATCGGGCATAATGGAAAAAGAAAATGGAAATCCCCATCTTTCCGTGTAATAAGCTCGGGCATTTTGTTAATGTGCCGTTCAATAAGAGTTGATTGGAAATCAGACTCAATTCCTCTTCCTTTTCCATGGCATTATGTGGATTTTCGATTTTACTTCTTATATTTGGCTATCATGATAATCGGATTATCTTCTTCATCAAGTGTTGAGGCAATTTCTTTTAGTGGGCCATCTTTCAGCTTTCCATCTTCATAAGCCTCTACTAAGTCTGCGGCTTCCAGTTTTTTCATGAATGCAACATCCTTGCTGTTCTGGAAGTATAGACGGTCATGAAAATTGTAAACCATAGTCATTGGCTCCATTTTTAGAAAATCATTATTATACATCTCGCATTCGTAAATAGTTTCTTTTTGTCTGTCATATACCAATTCTACAACAGGGAAACCGACTTCCTTTTGGGCATTAAAAATATTTTCTACCGTTTGCATGAAACAATAGCGATCCGTTTGGACACCCGGATAAAGAAAAATCTTGGTTTCCATGTCTTGAATTGATGGGGTTCTTACGATTCGGGGTATCAGTTGTTGATTTGAGGTATAATGGTAGATCGTATCAGATGATGCTTCCATCAATAAAAAGCCCTTATCTTGATAAGGTATTTGTGGGCTGTTATAAATACAATATATAATCTCTCCTTCCGCTGCTTCTGCGGTTACCAGTGGATAAATATTTTTTTTGTAAGGTATCGAGATTTCCTTGATACTTCCGTCTTTTTTAGAAACAAGCATGAAATAGTTCCGTGTTGCCACAACTTCATCTTTCAAGCTAAGATAACCGTCATGACAAAGTAGATAGTCTTGATTGAAATTCTCCAGCTTATCATAATAGAAATTTTCTTTTTGATTTAGTGATCGCTTGAAATTCCCATCTTGATCATAAACCATAATTTTTCTTGAAACATAATTGTTGACAAATAATTCTTTTTCTTTTAGATCAAATATACACCCCAAATTGATCGTGTACTCCTCAGCTCCTTGTCCGAGCCGGCTGATCTTTTTAATACCTTTCCCGTCTTTCCCAAAAAGAAATATATTTCCGGTATTGTTACGGATGGCATCTGATATGAGAAGACAATCTCCTTCTATATCATTGGGAGTGCCAGATGTGATATATTCATCTGATGTTTCCAGTGATACATACTCAATGTCAAAAAGATCTTGCAGTATCAGTATTTTCTTAGGGTAACTTATCGTAACGTCTACTGTGATAAGATCTTGCTCTTGAACATTTTTATTATTACATGCTAATAAAAGTAGAAAAATAAGCGTATAGCTCCATTCTGTTTTTCTCATATTCGAATATATAAAAGATTATTTATTATTAACTGTACAAAGATTCAATTGCCCAATCATAAGATCTAAGTCAGAAGGTGAAGGACAAATATATTGATACAAACAATCGCAGCATGGTTTTTGGTTACGTATACGCAACCAAGACTCCCCTATTTCTATTTCTTTTTTTACGATTTGATAAATTGAATCTGTTTTGATATTTCCCAATTTTTTGTGCAATATATTCGCATAAATATCTCCATTTGAAAGTATGAAAAGCTTTCCGAAATTATCTTTATTTATGATATGTTTCCGAAAAATATCTTTCATGCTTATCTTTGTTGATAGAATATCTTCTTCTGTTAAGAAAGTGTTTTTTGCTAAAAAAGAGATATTATCTTTGGTATATAATGGTCTTAACTGATATTTATCAATATCATATTTCTCAATTAAGGTTACTGCTTCATTACAATCCTCTAAAGAAGTAACTTGAAATATATACTGAAAAGGGATTTTTTGCTGGTCAAGAAATATACAAGTGTTATTCATAAGAGAATGATCTACTGGCAAAGAGACATATACTTGATATGAAAAATTTTTCTTGAGTGATGATTCTAACAATGGAATATGAGTGTAAGAACATTGTATATAATTTGAGTAAGACATTTGCCCCAAATAGTCTATTAATAAAGACCCATGTGGTATATCCTTCCAGTCACCTATAATATTATAAGTTAAATTAAGAGAAAAAGAACGCAGGTATTCTATTAATGTTTTTATATTAACTGTGTTGTCTAAATAAATAGTTATTTCACAGAGTGTTTGCAACAAGTTCTCAAGTGAAGAAAACTGATGTTTATTTTTGTGTAAGTCTTTATAATTTAAATATGGTAATATTTGCACTGGTTTTCCTTCGGACAAAGATACTTCTATGATATCTCCCATAAATTTAGACTGTAGTTCATTTATGAATGTTTTAATCTCTATATCATCATATATATGTTGTGGCAATAATACTACACCACAATTTTTTTCGCATAGAATTTCTTTTAAAATTTGGATAATTTTTAAATTGCAAGTTTTTATATATTTGCCATCTAATGTATTATAGAGTAAAGCTTGTTTGTTTACTATATTTATATATACATAAGGTTCTATTGTAAACCAATAATTTATTTTCATAACTTTATTAAATTATTAGAGATTTAATAATATTGAAATAATCAAAAGGATATTTCTCCAAAAAAGAAAAAATGTTATCTATATGTTTTTCAAGATCTTCTTTTTTCTGGAATTCTGGGCATTCAAATTCGTGCGTACCCAATTTATCTAAATTATCCAATGTAAAAATGCAAATGGAACAATGTCTACCTGCATAACAATTAGCACATATGCGCTTGAAGTAATTGTAGTAATATTGATATTTTTTAGAAATCAGATCAATATCAATAATTACTTTGTCATTTACTTTTCCTAAAGAATGTTTGTAGCTTACTTTTTCGCAAGGGAGTAAGTCGTTATAGGTATTCATATATATTTTACGTTGAAAAGGAGAACATGTTCCTGTTGGAATTATGGATACATTTTCATATAATAAATTAAGTGCATTGTTTAGATAAAAATTAATAGAATAATTTGCTAAAAACTTTTTTGTTTTTTTGAAATTCAATAGCTCTTGATGCATGATTGGAACCAATTTAGAATCACTTTGTGTAAATTCAATATCGCTTTGTGTTCTAGAATGAAACATCTTGTCTAAATTTTCTTTGTTTTTAGAATTTACATGATCTGTATTCAATTGTGCGATCATTGGGATCTTGTGGTAACGATTGTAAATAAATTCATAGATTTCTTTTACAGAGTTCAAATTATGGAGAACAGAGTTGAATCTTATATTCTTGTCAAAGAAAACGGGATGTTTCTTATATAAATAGTCGATATTTTCAATAGCTTTAGAAAACGAATTCTTATTGCTATGAGTAAATATTCTATGGCCTTGCGCTTTACAATCTCCATCCAAACTGATTAATAGTTGAAAATCATTATTAATTATGAATTCTAAGTTTTTTTGAATTAGTGTTGCATTTGTTGTTAGATTGAAATGTAAATTTAAACATTTATCTATATTCATTTTTTTTGATTCATTTACTATTGTTTCTATAAAATCCGTATTCATTAGAGGCTCTCCTCCAAAAAATCCAATAGTAAGTTCGCTTCCTGTTTTTTTTATGCTAAAGATATACCTCAGAAAAGTTATGGCATATTCTTTATTTATATTTCTTCGTTCTTTTTTGCTAAAAGTGTAAAGATCTCCTAGCGAGCAATAAGTGCAATTTAAATTGCAGTGGTCTGTCGTTTCAAATACTATTTGTTCGATATTTTTGATATTATCTTCGATTGACACGTCTTCAATATCTTCAAAATCTATTTTGTTTGTATCTGAGAATAAACCATGACTCTTTAGATATTGATATTTCTTAAAATAATATGGATCAAACGACTCTTCCAAACCTCTATTTTTGATAACTTTCTCTAATTTAGGATGAATCAATATAGATAATGAAAGGTTTATATCATAAAGATATATGTTCTTTTTATTAGAATAAGATATTATGGTGCTTTCCATATTGAATAATTTTAGTATAATAAAAAAGAGGACTGTCATATAAATTCAAATTTAAACTTAATAGGCAGCCTCTTTTTCTTCTAAGACCTAATTTCCTCCATAACTTGCTGATAGATTAGGATCATGGTTTTGGCAACCACACCCACCCTTTAGCACCTTCATCTCACGTTTCTCAAGGTGGTTCTCACTAAGCTTATTCAGCTTTAAGCTTTTCAGCACTTGTTGCTTCTTTTCGCTCATGGCCTTTTCGTTTTAAAATTAGACAATATCCATCACCTGATGGATTGTATGTTTCAAATATATACTTTTCTATGCGTATATTTTATAGCCAATCTGACTGTTTTTTTGTGTATTGGCTTATTTCTTCAAAAATCCTTTCTGAATCCAGCTACGAATTGTACTTTCAGATCTTCCTGTAGCGAGTGCGATTGATCGGACACTTTGTTTTTTGTCCAATAAGGCTTGTATATCATTCAATTCTTTATTGAAAGTGGGATTTGCTGTTGAGCAATAGGTTCCTTTCGCATATTTCTCTTGTGGAGATTGTAAGATATGGAGATAAGAGATCCAGTCGGTTGCTTCTCGCAAGTCTTGGAGTTGTAGTTTTTTCTTGATGGAGTTGATATGTCCTCTTGCTGTATGATAACTTATGTAGAGCTTGTCTGCGATGGTAGTTATATCCTGTTCTCCTTTGGCGATCGTTAAGATTTCCATTTCTCGTTTACTCAATTGGGGAATGGGCAATATTTGCCAATCGCATTTCATTGGATCATAAGTTTGGTATATGAGGTGGTCGTAACCGTTTAGGTAACATCCTATTTTTTTGCAGTTTGTATATGAGATGATGTCTATTAGATAAATCGGGTTCGAATCTTCGCAGATGGGGATGAGTCGGTGGTAAGTATGTAGCTCCACCGGCTCTTTTAGGAAAGGATATTTTCGTGACAACCGGAACAGGCAGAAAAACTCTCCCCGCTCATTTGTGTCTTCTCGCAGGCGATGTAATTTTTGTGGCAAATTCTCCAAGAAACTTTTCCACAACAGCCAATCTTCGGGATGAATCACCCTAGAAAAGAAATCATATCCTAATTCCATCGCCTCTTTCACGGAATGGCCGCACAGAAAAAGATTGTCGGGCTTGATGTGGATGAATTGCTTTTGAACGATATCCAATACATAGAAGCTATCGGGGATAAGGGAAGAGATTCCTTTACAATATTGAATAAATGTAGACTTTTGTTCTTTGGCGCTATCTGTTATTCTTTCTGCATATTCGGAAAAAATATCTTCAATGGTATTCATAATCAGATTATTTTTAGGTTAATTTTTTAGTTTACTCATGCAGACTGCATTGCTGTGATTCGCTATATTAAAGAGTCTGTTCCAACGATATTGGAATGGAGCGTGAGAAGGTAGATTTGATAAGTAATTCAGTTGATTAAAAATTTCGTTAAGGCAATGCTCTTGCCAAACTCGTCTCCAACCAGCCCATCCGGATACGTGGGTTAGGTTAGAATAATAGTAAGTTCCGTCTCCCCTGTTTTTACCGAATTGATAATTACTTCCGGATATATGTCCGATGCGTTCGTCATTTCTGAATTTTTTTAGTAATGTCGTACAAAAACCAAAGAATGAAAGAGAGGGTACACAGTCATCTTCTAGTATGATTCCTTCGGGCTCTTGCTCGAAGAACCAAGAAATCGAATGAAAACAGTGTTTGTCGTATCCTTGATTTTTTCCCTGATATAGTTTAAATACTTGGCATTCCCAATCAATGTGGGAAACAATGGACGTTGTTTCCTTACATATTTTACACTGTGTGTCATTAGTTGATCCATCTACTGCTATATATAGTCTTCTCGGTTTCACCTCTTTGATACGATCAAATACTTGCTTTATATTTGATCGATTAAAGGCTATAAGGAGAATCGCTATTTTGGGGTCGTAGATTATCATAATATGTATTAGTTCTTGATTAATGACAAACTTAGTATTTTTGTTAGGTTACGCTTAGAATTCCTAATAACATAATTCAATGCAAGCATCCAGGAAAAACGTATCATTGGGGGCACTGTACAGTGATTATCACGTTTAACGATCTTTTTTGGTTAATAGTGATAGATCAACTATATGATACTGTTTAATCCTGAAGCTTGCATATGATAAAGAATAATACCTAATTATTTTGTATGATGAAATCTCCCGTAAGCTGCCCTAGGCGATGTTCTAACACTAGATAAAAGCATCCTGTGCCAGCCTGATCTAAAGAGATGGATACACATTCACCTGCTTCGCCGGAGACTACTTCGTTATATAGGATAGCTCCTTGCTCATTTACAACTTGGACAGTCAAATCATCTAGAGCATCGATAAAATGTATGCTCAATAGATTTCCGTCGATGGATACTGTTGGAGGAGCAGGAGTGACAGAGCGATAATAATCGTCATGCCATTCGCCTTTGGTCGGTACATTATCTCCATAAACAGACAGTGGCGAAAAGAGGCCAAATAGCATCAATAAGGTTAATAATTTTGTTTTCATAATATTTTGTTTTTCTTTTTGCAAAGAAAAGCTTTATTCTCTAATAACAATGAACATGGATGAACAATTGGCATTTTCGTTTTTGTTCATTTTCTAACACTGATTATAGGTCATTGATATATAGATCGAAATCGGAGGCTTTTCCTGTTTTGCCGCTCATCTTCAGATAAAGTCTTTTTCGTAAGACTGATATATTACTATGGTTTAATAACATAGAAAGACGTGAGGGTTTCACATGGATTCTCACTAAATAGCATAACCGTTCCATCTGTATCGGTATTTTAGGGTAAGCTTCTTGAAGTTTTTGTGCAAAAGACGGATAAATAGCGTTTATAAGATGAAACAACTCTTCCCAATCCTCGGTAGATGGTTTCCAATCCTCGTTTTCATGAAAGTTTTTATATACAGATGAATTCTTCAAATTCTGTAATGATTCAATCTGATGCTCTTTTTGGGCATATAATGCTTGGTTCTTTTGTTCGAACTCCTGCCGTAGCTCTTTCTTGAGTTCTTCCTGTTCTCGATCTTTCTCTTGTAAAGATTTGTTTAATGTCTCTATGATTTGTTCATTATGCTCTATCTGTTTTTCATATGCTAGGACTGTTTTATCATAAGAGAAAATCTTTTCCCGGTTTTCTTTTTGGATTTTCAATAGGTCTTTTTGTCTTTTCTTGTACTTAAACAAAAGATAAGTGGTTGGTAGAATTATGCAGAGAGCAATAAGACTGATTACGGCCATCCGTAGGTTCGCATAGGCCGTTCTTACTCGTTCCTCCGCTAAGGATTTTTGTTTATCCTGTTCATCGTAAAGAACTTGTCTGCCTCTAATCGTATTCGTGACTTCTATCTGGTCGAGTGTATCACGCATCATTTCATATCGTTGATTCAACTCCGCATAAAGGATCCATTGTTTTGTCGATAGGGCTATTTTGGATAGATGATAAACAGCCCCTGCTCTCGTGTCCAATCGCACCGCTTTTTCCGTGCATTGTTCCAAATAGATTTTTGCTGAATCTAATTGGCCGCAATGATAATAATATTTGCCTAGTGTCAAATAGAACGGATAAATGTTATTTCCCAATGCCTGCTTGTTTGCCATGACCTCACGAAGTAGACACTCCGCTTCCGGGTAGGTCTTTGTTTCTATATACAGACTCGATAATTCTGAATAAACAGAGAGTACCTTCCTGCTCTCCATCAAATCGAGAGTTTTAGAATAACAGGCGATAGCGCTATCTTTTTGATGGAGTATCTTATAAATACGTCCTAGATCTCGAAGCGCATAGACTTGACCGATAGAATCTGCTATTGCCTTGAAATGCATGACCGCTTTTTGCTGATAAGGTAAGGCTCGCTCATATACGTCTTGTTGGGTATAAAGCATCCCGATACCGTTATTAATCCTCCCCAGTAATGCGTGGTCTTCAATCTGCTCCTCATTCTGTAAGGCATTTAAGAGACACTCTTGCGCTTTCAATGGATGATTTAGGTTTTGATTGATCCGTCCCTTATAGAACCAAGCTTTCGCTTTTCGTTCCAGATCGTCTGTTTCCTCATAATAATCCGTCGCAATCGTGATCAGCGAGTCGGTTTCATACTTAACAAAAGTCTTGTCTTGTGCTTCTGTTAACAGCAAATAATAATGTGCCTTATCTTTTCGGGATAGGTTTTCTTTGTTCTCTATTTGTTCAAGGAGCATTAAGGCGCTATCCGGATGTTGGGGCATAAGGTTCTCTATTTTTCGGAAGTCTATGGTTTGATGGCCCATTCCATCGCAAGAGATCCATATAATAGGTATTAGAATTAACAGGAAAACAATGTTTTTCTTCATTTGCGTGTTATTTGTTGAGGGTAAAAATAATACAAAAAGACGAGAATATCTTGGCTGGAAATCCCGACTTTTTGGATCTATTTTTATTACCATTAAAACATATTGAATAACAGACGGTTACACTAGAAGCAAGTCATCCGTTTATGGCTTGACAAGTGAATAACTAACGGCTTGTCAAGTGAATAACTAACGAGTAGGGGTAGCCGTCAGTTAACGGCTTGGGAAGTGATCAGTTATTCACTTGAGAAGCCTTTTCCCAGAGAAGATATACTTACTTTGCCGATGAAGTATATCTTCTCCGGGCATAGGATATATACTTCATCCGCAAAGTAAGTATATATGGATAAAACAGGCTTTTTTATCCAACCAGCCATCGTTCTATATTCCGGGTCTCAGAGGAGAAGTTCACGCCGATCTTGAAGACCTCCCGATTGTCTCCGGAGAAGGGTAGGGCGTAGCCTTTCTCCTCGATCTGCCGCAGGGCTTCCTCGGCGGTTCCGTTGAGCTTGAACTCCATGATATAGATGTATTGGTTGGTTTGCAATACGAGGTCTATACGCCCGTTCGAGGTATGGTATTCCACTTGCGTGTACAGGCCGACCAGCTTGAAGACGATGAAGAGGACGTTCTGGTAATGCAGCTCCGTGTCTCGCTCCGGCTTTTGCCCGGCGATCACCTCGTAGGGTGTGTCGGCAAAGAAGCTTTGCAGGCGGCGGAAGAATGCGTCGTAATTGCCGCTTTCCACTTCTTGAACAAAACGTCCTATCTCGAAGGGTGTCTTTGCGGCGCTTATGCTCGTGTAGAAAGGCAGGAGGTATTTAACAAAACCTTCCTCTACCTCCAAGTTTGGAAAACCTAGTTTATAAATCCCAAAACGGGGATCATAGCCCTTGATGGTTAGGTATCCGCTTTGGTAGATGACGGGTATAGGATTATTAGAGGCGGAATCGATGCTGTTCAGCACATCGGCGTCGGTTTCCGTGTTGGCCATCTCGTAGAGGTCGTAATGGGTGTGCTTGAGCAACTCCACCAGATAAGAGGGGGTACCGGTCTCAAACCAGTAGTCTCCGAATTCCATCTTGGCGAAGGTGTTCAAGAGACTGAAAGGATTGTACATTCCTGCTGAGTTAGCGGTGAAATGGTATCCGTCGTATCGCTGCTTCAGCTTTAGACAGGTAGCCTCATAGGTCATGGCTTGCGCATCAGCCAATACCCTCAATTCGTTTTCCAAATAAGTATGTATCTCTTTCTCGGTGATGCCGCATATTTCTATGTACCGGTTATCCATTGATATATCCATTAGGTTGTTGAGGTCGCTGAACACGCTCACCTTGCCGAACTTGGTCACGCCGGTCAGGAACGCTAGGCGGATATATCCGTCCATGCTCTTCAGAACGCCGTAAAACGCTTTCAGTATAGAGCGGTAGGCCTCCTGTAACTCCGGATTCCCGATCGCCTGTAGCAAAGGCTTGTCATACTCGTCTACCAGTATGACCACTCTCCGTCCTGTTCTCTCATAGGCACGGCGTATCACGCCGGTGAAACGATCGGATGGTGTTATCTCTCTCTCGTCTTTCCCCCACAGGTCTTCCCAAAGGTTCAGATAACGTCGTAATATACTCTCTAATGCCCCAGGGTCAGAATATCTCTCCGCATTTAAATCCAAATGTAAGATGGGGTATCTTATCCAGTCTTTTTCCAATTTCTCCATGGCCAGTCCCTCGAACAGCTCCTTCTTTCCTTGGAAATAGGCCTCCAGCGTGGACAGCAGCAAGCTTTTCCCGAAGCGCCGGGGGCGGCTGAGGAAGTAATACTGTCCGGTAGTAACCAATTGATAGACCAAGGCTGTCTTGTCAATATAGAGATAGCCGTCCTTGCGAATTTTCTCGAAGTTCTGTATGCCGATTGGATAAATTGTCTGGCTCATGGCTTTGTGTATTTATGTGACTTATATACAAAGGTAATTCTTTCTCCCAAAAGGGCAAGTAACGGCGCTTTTTTCTGTACGGTACGATCCGTGGATGGCGCGTGCCGTGAGCGTTTTGCCTTTCCACAGCTATCGCGTGGGCTCAACCAGCCACTTTTCTATATTGCGGGTCTCGGAAGAGAAGTTCACGCCGATCTTGAAGACCTCCCGATTGTCTCCGGCGAAGGGTAGGGCGTAGCCTTTCTCCTCGATTTGCCGCAGGGCCTCCTCGGCGGTTCCGTTCAGCTTGAACTCCATGATATATACATAGCGATCGGTTTGCAATACGAGGTCGATACGCCCGTTCGAGGTATGGTACTCCACTTGCGTGTACAGGCCGACCAGCTTGAAAACGATGAAGAGGACGTTCCGGTAATGCAGCTCCGTGTCTCGTTCCGGCTTTTGCCCGGCGATCACCTCGTAGGGTGTGTCGGCGAAGAAGCTTTGGAGGCGGTGGAAGAAAGCGTCGTAATTGCCAGACCGTATCTCCCGAACGAACTGTCCGATCTCGAAGGGGGTCTTAGAGGCTCTGACGCTGGTATAAAAGGGTAACAAGTATTTGACGAAACCCTCTTCCACCTCCCGATTCGGAAAACCTAGGCGGTAGATCCCGAACTCGGGTTCATAGCCCTTGATGGTCAGGTATCCGCTTTGGTAGATGACGGGTATGGGATTGTTCGAGGCGGAGTCGATGCTGTTCAGCACATCGGCGTCGGTCTCCGTGTTGGCCATCTCGTAGAGGTCGTAATGGGTGTGCTTGAGCAGCTCCACGAGGTAGGAGGGTGTTCCGGTCTCGAACCAGTAGTCTCCGAATTCCATCTTAGCGAAGGTATTCAATAGGCTGAATGGATTGTATATACCCTCGGACTTGGCGGTGAAATGGTATCCGTCATAGCGTTGCTTGAGTTTTAGGCAGGTTTCCTCGTAGGTCGTCATTTGGGTATCAGCCAGTTCCTTCACTTCGTCTTCCAGATAGGCATGTATCTCTTTCTCTGTGATGCCGCATATCTCGACGTACCGATTATCCATCGACAGGTCCATGAGGTTGTTGAGGTCGCTGAACACGCTTATCTTGCCGAACTTGGTCACACCTGTGAGCAGGGCGAAGCGGATGGCCCTATCCATGGTCTTCAATACGCCGTAGAAGGGTTTGAGCATGTTCCGGAGCCGGTTTTGCATCTCCTCGTCGTGCAAGTTCTGTAGCAAGGGCTTGTCGTACTCGTCTATCAGGATCACGGCCCTTTGTCCGGTTTTGCGGTAGGCCCGGTCGATGATTCCGGCGAAACGGAGGGGCAGGGTCACTTCCGAGGGACGTGTCCCATATTCGTCTTCGTACCGGGACAGGATGTCGTTTAATATCTTGTATAAGCTATCCGGAGAGTCGTATTGGGAGATATTCAGGTCAAAATGGAGGATCGGGTATTCTTTCCAGTCCTTTTCCAGTTTCTCCATGGCCAGTCCCTCGAACAGCTCCTTTTTCCCTTGGAAATAGGCCTCCAGCGTGGACAGCAACAGGCTTTTCCCGAAGCGTCGGGGGCGGCTGAGGAAGTAATACTGTCCGGTAGTAACCAATTGATAGACCAAGGCTGTCTTGTCAATATAGAGATAGCCGTCCTTGCGAATTTTCTCGAAGTTCTGTATGCCGATGGGATAAATTGTCTGGTTCATATCGTCCTATATTTTATGCGACTTATAAGCAAAGTTACATAAAATATAGGAGAGGAACCGTATCTTTAGAAGTAAATTTTCAACAATAATATCTTACTATGAAGTTGATTTACAATTCGCTGATAATAAGATAGATAAATGTGCTTGTCGGATTTCCGTAAAAACACGTACATGTTTTCACGGATTCACGTACGTGTTTTTGGGAATTCACGTACGTGTTTTCCGAAAAACATGTACGAATAAAAAACAAGTCTGGAAAAATAGACAATAAGTAAGAAGTTTTTTACTCCTTATACTTAGCCACCATAATCACGGGGTTGGATTCCTCATTCAATCCCGCTGCGATCTCATTCAATCGGCCTTTCAGCTTACCTTTCTCGTAGGCTTCCACCAACTCATTGGCTTCTAGTTTCTTTATGAAAGCGATCCCATCGTTATTGATGATCTTTAGTATTCCGTGTTCGTACCACATATTAACGGGTGTCTGATCTACGAAATCGTTATTATATACGACACACTCAAAGATAGCGTCCTCTTGTTTATCATATACCAAGTCGGTTCTGGGGAATCCGGTTTCTTTCTCAAAATCCCATTGTTTCTTTGTTGTTTGCATGAAATAATACCGGTCGGTAAGAATACTTGGATAAAGAAATACTTCCGGGGCCATAGAGCGGATAGGTGGAGTCCTTACGATAAAGGGTTTGATAGAGTGATCTTGCGAATAACTATAAATCGTATCTGTAGATGGCTCTACTAAAACCCAACTTCCATTTTGGGAAATTAATTCGGTATTACGAGGTCCCGCGGCCCAACCTCCTTTCGATAAAAACGGTGATATCTTATGCTCATAAGGGAGTTCGATTTCCTTGACAATGCTCCCGTCTTGTTTGGACAGGAGCCAAAATGCGCTTTTTCTCAGATTTATATAATTGCCAATCTCATCGTAGCAGATTAAGTTGTCTTGATCGAAATTGTATGTCTTCCCGCTATTGAAATTAAAATCTTTATCGTACTTTAAAGTTCGCTTAAAGTTTCCGGACAGGTCGTATACGATAAACTGGCTCGAGTAGTAGTTGTTGATAAACAGCTCACCTTTCTCCTCATCGAGGGCAATAGACCCGATATTCGTGTATTCTTGGCTACCTTGGCCGCTGCGGTTGATTTTTCTCTGGCCTTTTCCGGTCCGGTCGAAGATAAATATATCTCCGTCTTGTCCGTTCTTGTTTCTAAGGATTATGAGATTTTTGCCGATGGCTTGCATGCTGGCTGAGGTTATGAACTCCTCATTCGTTTCTAATGGGATGTATTCCACATCCAAAAAGTCTTGAAGAATCAGTTCCTTCTTCGGATAATTTGCCGTGATATCCACGGTTAAAAAGTCGTTAGCCGGTTGCTTACCACTTTCGCATCCCGTTATCAGGAACAGGATCATCGCAGAGATTGTGAGTATAAGTTTCATGGTAGTATGTTTTTAAAGGTGTTCTTTTGGCAAACATATGCTTTTCTCACTGTCAGAAAAATATTTTATACATCTATTTTCGTGAATGTGTTGTTTAACATTATCTTTGCAAGTCAATGAACGTGAATATGGAAGATGATTTTGATATAAGGGATGCCCGGATGCCGGAAAACGAGCGAGAGTACGAGAACGTGCTTCGGCCGCTTTCGCTCCGTGACTTCAGCGGGCAGGCGAAGGTGGTGGAGAACCTGAAGGTGTTCGTCATGGCTGCCCGCATGCGTAAGGAGGCGCTGGATCATGTGCTTTTGCATGGACCTCCCGGGTTGGGAAAGACGACGTTGTCGAATATTATAGCGAACGAGTTGGGGGTTGGTTTCAAGGTCACGTCGGGGCCGGTGCTGGATAAGCCGGGAGATCTGGCCGGGGTATTGACCTCGCTGGAGAAGAACGACGTGCTTTTTATCGATGAGATTCACCGGCTGAGCCCGATCGTGGAGGAATACCTGTATTCCGCTATGGAGGATTACCGGATCGATATCGTGATCGATAAAGGACCGAGCGCCCGCTCGATACAGATCGATTTGGCTCCGTTTACATTGATTGGCGCTACGACCCGTAGCGGCTTGCTGACTAGTCCGCTGCGTGCCCGTTTCGGTATCAATATGCACTTGGAGTATTATGATATGGAGACGCTGACGAAGATCGTGCTCCGTAGTGCTAATATTTTGAATGTAAAATGTGAGTTGAACGCCGCTAGGGAGATCGCTTCCCGTAGCCGGGGTACGCCTCGTATCGCCAACGCTTTATTGCGCCGTGTGCGTGATTTCGCTCAAGTGAAGGGGAACGGAGATATCGATAAGGCGATCGCTTGCTTCTCTTTGGAGGCGTTGAATATAGATCGGTATGGCTTGGATCAGATCGATAATAAGTTGCTGACGACGATCATTGATAAATTCCAGGGAGGCCCGGTCGGATTAACGACGATCGCCACGGCTTTGGGCGAGGACCCCGGAACGCTAGAAGAAGTGTACGAGCCTTTCTTGATCAAAGAGGGCTTTATCAAACGCACGCCCCGTGGCCGTGAGGTCACCGATTTAGCTTATACCCATCTGGGACGTAGCCGGGTGGGGGAACAAGGTTTTTTATTTGATTAGACAGATAGATATGGCAGGAGGAATGAAGCGGCTCGCTAAAGAGACAGCCGTTTATGGATTGAGTAGTATAGTGGGGCGTTTCCTGAATTGGATGTTGGTGCCGATGTACACACGTGTGTTGGCCGGAACAGGGGATTATGGGATCGTGACGAATTTATATGGTTGGACAGCCCTGTTGCTGGTCTTGCTTACTTATGGCATGGAGACGGGGTTCTTCCGTTTCATCAATAAGAAAGAGGAGCAAGAGCCGATGCGGGTGTATGCTTCCGTGCTGTATTGCTTGCTGGGAAGTTCGGCGCTGTTTAGCGTAGCGGTTTTCGCCTTATTGCCATCTATTAGCGCCGGCTTGGGATATGGCGACCATCCGGAGTATATCGGGATGATGGCGGGTATCGTGGCGGTAGACGCTTTTTGTTGCATTCCGTTCGCTTATCTTCGGTATAAGGGGAAAGCATGGCGTTTCGCCGGGATTAAGTTGCTGAGTATTTTCTTGAATATTATCTTGAATATATTCTTCTTGATCACTTGTCCGTGGTTGCATACGCACTATCCGGAGGCGATAAGCTGGTTCTATCGTCCGGATTATGGGGTAGGCTATGTATTCGTGGCGAACGTGTTTACGACACTGATAACCTTATTGCTTTTGATCCCGGATATCTTGCCGGGCATACGGGCGAGAGTAGACGGAACGGTATTGAAACAAATCTTGCGTTATTCCTTCCCGATCCTCATTCTAGGTATTGCCGGTATCTTTAACCAGACGGCAGATAAGATCCTGTTTCCATTCTTGTTTGATGATAAGGAGTATGCGAATGAGCAATTGGGTATATACGGCGCATGCTTCAAGATCGCCGTGGTGATGGTGATGTTCACGCAGGCTTTCCGGTATGCCTATGAGCCGTTTATTTTCGCTAAAAACAAGAGCGATGATAATAAGAAAGCCTACTCGGAAGCGATGAAATATTTCATCATATTCGCCTTGTTTATCTTCCTCGGGGTAATGTTCTATATCGATATCTTGAAGTACTTTGTCGGGCCGGCCTATTATCCCGGATTACGGGTGGTGCCGATCGTGATGTTGGGCGAGTTGTTCTTCGGTATTTATTTCAACCTCTCCTTATGGTATAAGCTGATCGACCAGACACGATGGGGCGCCTATTTCTCCACGATCGGATGTGTGGCCACGGTCTCTATCATCTTGCTGTTCGGTCCCTCGTACGGTTATATGGCTTGTGCGTGGGCATCGTTCTTTTGTAATTTATTGATGATGCTTTTATCCTATTTTGTAGGACAAAAGAAATTCCCGATCGAGTACGACTTGAAATCCGCGTTTCTTTATTTCGGAGTGGCGACGGTGTTATACGTGGCAGGCATGGCACTGCCGATACAGTCTGAATGGCTCCGGTTGGGATACCGTACGATCTTATTAGGCGTATTCATCGCGTTTATGGTTAAAAGGGATTTACCTTTACGAGAACTCCCGTACGTAGGACGTTTCTTTCGTTAATCGGTAGGTTCGGACGGTTTGGACGGCGTGGCGATTGGCATCGTGATAACGAAGCGTGAGCCTTTCGTATAAGACGGATCTGTCTTTATCTTACCGTTTAGCCGGTTAACGATCAAGCGACATAGGTAAAGCCCTAGGCCAGAGCCGGGAATGAAATCATTGGTCTTCGTGAAACGCTCGAATATCCATTCCTGTTTGTCTTGGGGGATGCCGCAACCCGTATCTGTTACCGACAGGGTCACTAAATTGGCTCCGCTATCCAGATGGTATGAAAGCGTAATGCTTCCTTTCTCCGTGAATTTATTTGCGTTTGCCAGCAGATGTGAGATGATCAAGCTGAAATAAGCGCGGTTGGTCAAGATCATATCATTCTCCTTATCGCCTTCCACCACATAGTTGATCTCCGGCTTCTCTTGATATTTCTTTACCTGTTGCATCTCATGTAAACAAAGCTCATGGATTCGTGTGGGAACAAGAGGAAGGGAATCATTGCCGCTATCGAGCTGGGCGATCTCAAGGAGATTGTTCAGCATGGAAGTCAAGTGGTAACAGTTTTCATAGATAATACGGCTGAAAGCCTGTTTCTCGTCCATGGAGATATCGTCGTTGGTGATGAGTTCCGAGAAACCGTTGATCGCGTTTAAGGGAGTCCGTATCTCATGCGACATATTCCGGATGAAGGCGGTCTTCATCTCCTCGCTCTCTTGTGCCTTCTGGTTCGCTATCAGGACCTGCTCGTTGGATTTCTGTAATGCTTGATAAAGAGATCTCATCTTGCCTAACCGGAAAAAGATATAGAACACGGCGCATAAGGCTAGAAGCAATAGGGATATATATAGGTAATTCTCCTTCTTGCTTTTCTGCAATTCCAATTCCAATGATTTCTTTTCGATCACCAACTTGTTCGCCCCTTTCTCGATCTCGAGATTCTCCATTTTCTTCCGGAGTTCTTGCATACGCAAGGTATCTAGCAATACCGCATACTCTTTGGATGTCTCATAGGCCTCCTTGTACATCCGGAGGCTGTCGTAGGCGGCGGCTTTTGCGGATACATAGGCGATTACATGCTCCTTGTAAAGCGGTATTTGTTTGGAGAAATTGATCAAGGAGTCGCTGAACTCAATGAATTTCATGTAGTCCTTGATGTTTAGGTAATAATTGGCGGAAGTATAGTATAGCTCGTATTCCGGGGTGGTGCTAGCCGCCTCCGGATAAGCCTTCAATAACTTTTGGAACTCATGGAAATAGGAAGTGGCCAAATCCTTCCCGATAGCCTCGGCGCTGATGGCGAGGTTGGAGTAGGCGCTTAGCAAGTGGCGCTTGTTAGTCGCGTAAGGACGTTTGCTCATCTCCGGGATATTGGAGTATCCTAAGATCGTATTGAGATAGCGGGTTGCGTATTTCCCTCTCTCCCAAGGGTCGGCAGCGTAGGCGCATAGCATGAAATAGGTGTTAGGCAAGAAATTGTATGCGTATCGTAGGGGCAGTTTTTCAGCCTCGGTCAAGACGTTGTCGAAATATTCTTTCCCTTGCTTGAAGTCCTCCTTAAGCATGTTCTCCTCCATGACGCTGTTGCTGACAGCCATACCAAGTACATAATTGCAGGCTATTTTCTCATAGGGAGACAATTTGTCGGGTTCCTCCAGCTTGAATAGGCAATTCATGAGGACTTTCCTTCTTGGTTCACCGGATGTGTAGAATATGACGCGCGTATCTTGGATCATTTTCATGAACGATACGAGGCTGGTTCTGGCTTCTCCTTTTAGCTCCTGCTCGGCTTTGGCGATATAGACATTTGCGCTATCGGTTTGGTCCGTGTTGATATAATGCCGGAGAATCTCGGTCAATGCCGCTTCCTTATAGTAATTGTCATTCGCTTTTAAGGCTTCCTGATAGAGTTGTTTAGCGTTTACTAATATGTCATCGTTTCGTGAGATATCCATCAAGTTGGCGAGGATTTCCAGCCTTGTGCGCTCGGAGGTCGTTTTTTGCAAGGCGCTTTTAAGCGAGTCTGGTGTAGTCGTTTGAGATGAAACGACAAAGGACATAAATAATAAGCATAAATGTATTAGATATCGTTTCATACAAATAGAATCTCTTGTTGTGTTTATTGTATTACAAATGCAAATATACGTAATCTCACCATAAAAAAGCTATTAAATAGTTAGAAAAACAAACAATTGAAATATCTTTGCATAAATATGGGACAAGATTAATACCGCATGGAAAAAGGATTGCTACATAAACAGATTATGGATTTTTTTGTCCGTAATTTCGACGTCAGGCAGGACAAAGAGGATGAACTGGACACGATAGAATCTATTAAGAAGGGAGTCGAATTTAAGGGGACAAATTTATGGGTACTTATTTTCGCTACATTTGTGGCCTCTCTCGGATTGAATACGAACTCTACGGCCGTGATTATCGGCGCCATGCTGATCTCGCCGTTGATGGGACCGATCATGGGATTCGGCTTGGGATTGGGAATCTCCGATTTCGAGTTGATCAAGCGTTCGTTCCGTAATTTCGCTACCGCTACTATTTTTAGCGTGATTACCTCCACCTTATATTTCTTGATCTCACCGATCAGCGAGGCGCAAAGCGAGTTGCTTGCCCGTACGCAACCTACGGTATACGATGTATTGATCGCTTTCTTCGGCGGTCTGGCCGGAATCGTGGCGAGCTCGACAAAGAGTAAGGGTAACGTGATTCCGGGTGTAGCTATCGCTACGGCTTTGATGCCTCCGCTTTGTACGGCTGGATTCGGGTTGGCGAGTGGCAATTTGTATTACTTTTTCGGTGCTTTTTATCTGTATTTTATCAATACGGTTTTTATCAGTTTGGCTACGTTTGTTGTCGTTCGTTTGTTGAAATATCCGAAGAAAGTTTTCTTGGATAAACAACGGGAAAAGATCGTGACTCGTTACGTGGGTATCATTGTTTTTTTCACGATCGTGCCGAGCCTTTTCTTGAGTTATAACTTGATCCGGAGTAGTTATTTCAATGATCGGGTACGTAACTTCGTATCGGAGGAGTTGACTTTCCCGAATACGCAAATCTTGAATAAGGTCGTTACGGATACGAGCGAGAAAAAGGAGGTGAAAGTAGTCTTGATCGGCCAGACGGTACCGGATGAGATGATCGCTAACGCCCGGGCTAAATTGCCTAAGTATGGATTGAAAGATGTGCATTTAGTCGTGCAACAAGGCTTCGGACAAGAGGCCACGGATATCAATGAGTTGAAAAGCCTCTTGATGCAGGATTTATATAAGAATAGCGAGGAGGTGCTACGTGCGCAGACCATCCAGATAGATTCGTTAAAACGACAGGTTGACAAATATCAGAGTTATAGGCGTTTGACATCCGAGTTGATCCCGGAGATGAAGGTTCTTTTCCCCTATGTAGTCGAGGCTTCTTGCTCGAATACCTATATCGTGAATACGGAGACGGCGAAGCCGGATACGGTTATGCTGGTTTATCTGAAAAGTAAGACGATCATTAAAGATGCGGAACGTAAGAAGATCAAGGAATGGCTGTCGGCTCGTGTGGAAATGAAAAATATTAAATTACTAATCGAATAATTTAGACTAATCAGAGTAGAATGAAGTTGATGAAAAGAGTGTGGGCGGCTTTGTTGCTTTTAGCCGCTTCCGGCCAGTTATATGCCGATGAGGGCATGTGGGTGTTGAAGGAATTAAATAAGCAGAATTTGGCGAGAATGGCCGAGTTGGGTTTTACCCCATCCTATGATCAGTTGTATAGTGAGACGGATCCTTGCGTGGCGAACGCCGTGGTAATCTTCGGTGGGGGATGTACCGGTATTACGGTCTCTAACGAGGGATTGATCTTCACGAATCACCATTGTGGTTTCGGAGCCATCCAGCAGTTGAGTAGTGTGGAGCACGACTATCTGAAAGATGGTTTTGTCTCTCAAAGTAAACAGGAAGAACTTCCGGTTCCAGGCTTGACAGTACGTTACCTGAAAGAGACCGTAGACGTGAGCGATCGTATCAACAGCCAGATCTCCGGTATCGAGGATGAGTTCCAGCGTTTGTCGGCGGCTGATTCTATCGGTCGTGTGATTTGTGATTCCGTGGGAAATAATGAGTTCCTAGCGGCTGATGTTGTTCCTTTCTATAGCAATAATAAATATTTCTTGGTGGTGTACGATGTTTATCGTGACGTGCGTATGGTTTTCGCTCCGCCTAGCTCTATCGGTAAGTTCGGTGGCGATACGGATAACTGGATGTGGCCTCGGCATACCGGTGATTTTTCCGTATTCCGTGTGTACGCCAACGCGGATAATAAACCGGCGGAATACAATGCGGATAATAAGCCTTATACCCCGAGATATGTAGCGGAGGTGTCTATGCAAGGCTATCAAGATAAAGATTATGCCATGACAATCGGTTTTCCGGGAAGCACGGATCGTTATTTGTGCTCTTGGGGCGTGCAACAGCGTATCGAGAATAGTAATAAGCCCCGTATCGAGGTGCGTGGCATCAAGCAGGGCATCTGGAAAGAGGCGATGTTGGCTAGCGACGCCGTACGTATCAAATATGCCTCTAAGTATGCGGGAAGCTCCAATTATTGGAAGAACTCGATCGGTATGAATAAAGGATTGGCGAATCTAAACGTGATCGAACGTAAACGTGCGGAGGAGACGGCCTTCGCTGATTGGGTAGCGAAAGATCAGGCCCGGGGCGCTAAATATGGCGAGGTCTTGAATTTGCTGGAAAAAGGATATACCTCGACCAATAAATATAGAGAGGCTTTGACCTATTTGAATGAGGCGTTTTCTAGTGGAGCGGAGATTATTCGTTTGGCCCGTATGGTGCAATCGGTGGATATTGAAGGAGCTACCCCGGAAGAGATTACTGTCTTTTTAGAGGATCGTATCCAACCGTTCTTCAAGGATTACGAGCCGTCTTTGGATCAGAAGGTACTGGCCGCGATGATGAAGATCGCGAAAGAACGTGTATCTCCGGAGTTCTTGCCGGATATTTATACGAGCGTTGATAAGAAGTATAAAGGAAATTATGAGAAATATGCGGCGGATGTATTTAAGAAGACTTCCTTATTGTCGTACGACAAGATCGCCGAGATGTTGAGAAATCCGAAGCAATATGAGAAATTGAGAAAAGATCCGGCGGCGGAACTGAGCTTGTCCGTATTGGTGTCTATCTTCCAGTTACAGCAGTTGATGGGTGATGCGGAGTATGATATCGCTAAGGGAGAACGTTTGTATTTCGCGGGCTTGAAGGAGATGTATCCGGAGAAAGCCTTGTCTTCCGACGCTAATTTCACGATGCGTTTGAGCTATGGTTCTATCGGAGGGTATCGTCCTTATGATGCCGCATGGTACAATTATTACTCAACGGATAAAGGTATCCTAGAGAAAGAGGACCCGACGAGCGATGAGTTCTGGGTACAACCGGAGATACTGGATCTGGTTCGTAGCCGTGATTTCGGACCTTACGCGAATGAAAAAGGGGAATTGCAGCTGTGCTTCCTCTCGAACAATGATATCACGGGTGGTAATTCCGGTAGCCCGGTATTCGATAAGAACGCCCGTTTGATTGGACTTGCTTTCGACGGTAACTGGGAGGCGATGAGTGGTGATATCGCTTTTGAACCGGATTTGCAACGTTGCATCGGCGTAGATATCCGCTATGTCCTTTTCATGATCGATAAATGGGGTAAATGCCCGAGGTTGATTGAGGAGTTGAAACTGGTTCGATGAGAGAAAAAAGAGATGGGCATCCGTGATTTCCGCGGATGCCCATTCTAAGGAGCTTATAATGCCCATCGTAAGGTGCTTTGAATGCCTATTGTAAGCGCCTTACGATGGGCATTGTACTAAATGCCTAATTTAGACTTGATTGCTTTCGGTATTGCGTCCTTATGCACCATGATGTAAATCGTCTTGGCACGGACAAAGCTATCTGACATGTTGAGGTAACCGCCGAATGTATTACGTTCGGTTCCCCAAGAGTTCTTCGTGATATAATATTTCGTGCCGTTTTGATCCTTGGCGATGCCGGTAAGGTGCATCAAATGGTCATCGGTCGTGACGAACGCCTCGAAGCCTTCTTGACGGACCTGCGGGGTGACGTTTACTTCCGGGAAAGGTTTCTCGAATTTGTAGACTTCCTCCAGACGTTCCTTCTCGTCCATTTTCTCGAAGCGGGCACGGTCGGTAGTCGAGTAATCTTCCACCTTCTTTACCTCCGGGTTGATCGCCACGCCATTCTTGAAAGAGAAGCCTTTCTCGCTCACGTCGCCATCCCAGCATACCGTGTAACCGTTATTCAACGCATAATCCGCTACTTCCATCATTTCATTCAATGGTAGGTTATACATTTGCGCATGCTCCCAGTTATCGGGAACCTCTACCTCGAATTTCTGGTAATACGGATGATGCGTGAAGCTTGTCAGCTCGATATAATCGTCCATATTCAACCCTAGGGAGGCGGCGAATGTCTTCGGGGTATATTCCTTGCCTTGATAGGTGAATTTCTCCGGAAGCTTGCCTAGGTAGGTATCGAATAGGTTATCGATTAGTTTGTAATATTCCGGGCTCCGTTTTTTCATATCCACGGCGGTCGTTGCGATTGCCTTGATGTATTTTACCATCTCGGCATGATTGTGCCGGTCGGAATCGTAGTTGATACCCGAGTACACCTCTTCAGGAACGATACCTACTTGGTTGAAAGCGTTCATGAAGGTGTGGGAGAGACTTCCTTGACCGATATTACCTCTACCTTGGCGGACATAATTATCCTGCAACTGGTTCATGTATTTCTGGCGGACGATAAACATCTCGGAGAGATCGTACGTCCCTTTTCCCATACGGAGTAATTCGGACTCCATGAAAGAGGTCGTGGCGAAACACCAGCAGGTTCCCGTGGATGCTTGATTCTTGACTGGCGTGGCGGGTACCTTTACTACATCCGTAAATTGGTAGCCTTGGGCGAATGTGCTCAAGGAACCTAACGCTAAGGCGCATGATAGAATGAATGTTCTCATTGTATATGAATTTAAGTTTATATTATTATTGTAGAGACGGGGCGTGCCTCGTCTTTACTATCGGATGTGGTGATTAGAAGCCTCTTTCGAATTGGGTCCAGAATGAGTCTCCCATTTCTCTCCAGCGTAGCATCGTGGCTCCGGCGAAATCGGCGGTATATCCGGTTAGGTATTCTTTTGCGGCCTCCTCACCTTGTTGGGTAAGAATCTCTTTGTAACGGCTCTCTACGAAAGGAAGTTCTGTCTGCCCTTTCTCCGTAAAATGGGCGATAGATGCTTTCATACGATCTTTAGTCGCTCCCCAACGTACGGTGGCGAGTTTGTTGGCACGACGGAAAGCCCATACGGCGGCATCTTCCCGGTAACGGTGCTGTCCGCAAACCTTGAAGCAAGCCGGGAGATCTTTCGTCCCACAGAAGATGGGGATGCGGGGGCTTTGTCCGGGATTATCATAGGCCATCCAAACCACGCCGCCTACCGCGTCGGGCAGCCAGTCACGCAATTGGATCACGGTAGAGTAGGAGCATTGCGGCACGGCTACAAGGCGGTAGCGTTTCACGGCATCCGGTCTGAGTCCGTTTAACATGTTTACCATATCCGTAGTCATCCACGGATTCGCTACCGGGCTGATAATGGTATCTGTCTCGTTACTATCTTTTTTCTTGACGGCGACTTTCAGGTTCTTCGTCATATCATATTCCGTCCCCTCATACGTCTCGGAGAGAAGGGCCATCACGTCGGTCACGTCAACCGGTTTTTCCGGTTTTACGCTGATCGGAAGTTCCTCGGCATCATAAGAAAGATGCAAGGATGGCGCCAGCTTATTCAAAATGAAAAACTCGCGGATGCTGAAGGATTTCAATTCTCCCGAATAGTTCCCGCCGCCATAGGCCTCCCAGAAGCGGAACGGTTTCTTCCCGTCCCAGAAGCCCATGCGCTTGGCTACCTCGAATACGTTGGCGGAAGCCATGCAATTCTCCTTGTCGCTCGGATCTACCTTGGAGATACGGGGGATATTGGCCGATACGCCCACATGATCGTCGGGGATGCGGATCGCCGCCCATACGCCACCGATCTTATCCGGACCCTCGCCGAAGACCTCGAAATGCCATACCTCTTTCGGATCCGCTATCGTAAGGCACTCGCCCCAGTCGCCATATCCGTATTTCTCGATCAACTCGCCCATTAAGCGGATCGCGTCACGGGCGGTCGTGCAACGTTGCAAGGCGATTCGCTGAAGTTCCTCGATCATGAACATACCTTTCTTGTTGACAAGGGCTTTCCGGCCGGTGATCGTTGTCTCGCCGATACCCAACTGCTTCTCGTTGAGGCAGGGATAGGCGGTGTTGAGGAATTGATACGTAGACCGCGCTTCGGGCAGCGTTCCTTTCGCGATCATCCCCCGGGTTCCCTCGGCGTATTCGGTATGCATACGTCCGGTATAGACCGTGGTTGTCGTATCGTGATCGTACGAGGCGGAAGGTACGATATCCATCCAAGTGCGGTAATTGCTATCGCAGGTGTGGCTAGTCATCACGGAGCCATCTGCCGAGGCTTTTTTGCCGACCATGATACTCGTACAACTCTCCGGGTTCAAGATCGGCTCCGGATACTGGATTTGTTGCGCCACCGAAACAGATAGGCTGGCGCAAAGCATAAGAACATAGGTAAAAAGTTTCTTCATATTTCTTGTGTTATTTAGATGTTTGTATCAATTAAATTTGTAGGCAGCTTTTCGTACGTCTTTTACGGATTTGAATGGCTTATTGGGTTTTAGATGCTTGGCGAGGAACTGGTAGATGCCGAGTCGTATCTCGGAAGCTTGTTTCGTGTCGGTCCGGTCGAAGCTATGGGCACCGGGAGCACGGTCGAATATTTTGTAGTCGAACTTCTTTCCTTCGGCCTTGAGAGCACGTATCATATGCTCTACTTCCACTACGTTCACGTCATCATCGCTAGTATTGGTATGGATGAGCAGGGGATCTTGTAGTTTTTCCGCGTGCCAGACCGGTGAGCGGCGTTTGTATTCCGCCATATCCTCCCGGGGAGTCTTCCCGATATGGCCCTCGTCGGAGAAGATTTTCCGATAATCATCGGTGGAATATCCCATGCGCATGATCACGTCGCTTACCGGTACTCCGGCGAAACCGCATTTATATTTACCGGGGTAGGTGAAGAGGTTCATCAGTGTGATCATTCCCCCGTGGCTCCATCCCATGATGCCGATACGATTGGCATCTACGATATCGAAATTCTCTACCATGTAATTGCGGCTGACGTAGACATCCTCGTTTTCTAATCCTCCGTAATCGATATTATCGTAAGTAGCCTTGCCATACCCCGTGCTACCCCGGTATTCGGCGGAGACCACGATGTATTCTTGGGTGATCAGTTCACGGACGATATGGGCGTAATACGTATTGAAATCAGCGTGTACGCCACTGTGCGGGAGAACGATCAAAGGATATTTCTTGTCGGGATCCACATTTTTAGGGATGAAGATATAAGTCCAGAACTTCAGTTCGTTTCCGGCGCTCATCCCGGTAGGATTCGTTTCTTTCCAACGGGCGGGACCGCAAAGGTAGACTTTGTCGATATGGGCGATGTCGCCCACTTTCTCGTACCATAGGAGGTCATCTACCTTCTTTACGACTTGGTCAAAATCATGTTGGTAGTTTTGCGCTATGGCATAGTTTGTTCCGAATATAAAGAAGAGGCAAAAGCAGGAAAGATGTTTAAGCAGTGTCTTCATGTGACTTATCTTTGAATTTGTGATTGACTGTGATTTTCTGGCTGTAAATATACAATAAAAGAAGCGTGATCCGTAATAAACGAACCACGCTTCTTTGATAAATTATGTATAAGTTGTATGTTACTTACGTTTCTTCCTGCTACGAGGAGCGTCATCGTAGAATTTACGCTTCGGCTTGTCATCGCTACGGCTGGAACGTCTGCCGCCACGGTCGCTTTCCCGGCGGCTGTCTCTGCCTCCTCTACCGCTATCCCGTCGGTCTCTGAAACCGTTTCCGCTACGGCTACCTCCACGGCTACCACGACTGCCTTTACCACCTTCGCCTTTCGCTTGCGCCGGTTCTACGGAGATACGTCGTCCGTCTACCTCGAAGCCGTTCATCGAGTCCATGACACGGTTGGCTTCTCCCTCTTCTACCTCGAAGAATGAGAAATTATCACGTAAGTCGATACGACCGATACGAACCTTACCCGGTACACACTTATTAACCAACTCTATAAGTTGAGGAGGTGTAAGCTCGTCTGTCTTTCCAAAGTTGATAAAGAAACGGGTGTAGCCTTCTTCCGCTTCGCCTCTACCACCACGTTTGCCTCTTTCTCTTGGGGCGCTCTCGTCTACAACCTCGATATCATCGTTATCTTTATAATAGTCGATCATCCGGTTGAACTCCAAGGATACGACACGCTTGATGATATCTTCCTTATCCAGCCATTCCAATTTACGGTAGATAGAAGGCATCAAACTAGCGATTTCCTCCTCGTTCACTTTCACTTTCTCGATCTGGTCCACCAAGTTGAACAATTGCTTCTCACAGATTTGCTCACCGGTAGGCATCTTGCCTTTATCGAATTTCTTGTTAATGATTCGTTCGATCTCGCGGATCTTGCCTTTTTCCCTTACGTGGCAGATAGAGATAGCGATACCCGTTTTTCCCGCACGGCCCGTACGTCCGCGGCGGTGGGTATAAGATTCTACCTCATCCGGCAGACCGTAATTGATTACATGGGTTAAGTCATCCACGTCCAAACCACGTGCGGCTACGTCCGTAGCGACCAATAACTGGATATTCTTGATACGGAACTTCTGCATCACGTAATCACGTTGCGCTTGGCTCAGCTCGCCGTGCAAGGAGTCGGCGTTATAGCCGTCTTGAATCAATTTATCGGCGATCTCCTGTGTCTCCTTACGGGTACGGCAGAAGATGATACCGTAGATGTTCGGGTAATAATCGGCTAGACGTTTCAACGCGAGATATTTATCCTGCGCACGAACCATGTAATAGATATCGCGGATATTCTTGTTTCCCTCGTTCTTCCTGCCAATGACGATCTCTTTCGGGTCCTTCATGTATTTCTTGGTGATAGAGGCAATCTCTTTCGGCATGGTAGCGGAGAAGAGCAGCATATTGCGGTTTTCCGGTATAGCCGCCAAGATCTCGTTGATACTGTCGGTGAAACCCATGTTCAACATCTCGTCCGCCTCATCAAGAATGACGTTCTTTACGTTGCTTAAGTCAACCGTCTTGCGGTTCATCAAGTCGATCAAACGTCCCGGGGTAGCCACTACCACGTGTACGCCTCTCTTCAGTGTCTTGATCTGGCTCTCTATACTGGAACCTCCGTATACAGGGAGAACCTTCAGGTTATCGATGTATTTAGAATAATCGTTCAAATCGTCCGCTATCTGTAGGCAAAGCTCGCGTGTCGGACAAAGGATAAGCGCTTGAGGCTGATATTGAGAGACATTGATCTTTTGCAGGATCGGCAGGCCGTAAGCGGCTGTCTTGCCGGTTCCTGTTTGTGCCAATGCGATTACGTCGTTATCTTCTCCCAGTAAGAAAGGAATCACTTCTTCCTGTACGGGCATGGGCGATTCGTAGCCCATCTCTTGGATTGCCTTTAATATCGGTGCGGCAACTCCTAATTCTTCAAATGTTTTCAAAATGCGATTGTGTATATATGATAATATTCAGTGGCCGCAAAGGTACGTAAATAATTCGGATTCATATCAATAAAGTAATATATCTTTTAGCCTTTCACGTTTCTTATCAGTAAGACGTAATCCTTTCGACAAATATTTCTCGGTGGAACCGTACTCTTTCTTGATTTTATGGAAAGCTAGGTCCATGAGCCCCTCGTTGGCCGTAAGGAATACCGTAATGCTTTCTTGGGCGTCTGTGGAGAGATGTTTCACGATATCAGCTAAATGACTCGTATCGATATATTGATTGGAAGTCAAGTAGTCCTCCATGATGGCATCCCGGGGAATATCCAAGGCGGCGAGTAACATGGCGGTGAGAAACCCGGTACGATCCTTTCCGTAGGAACAACTGATGAGAATGGGGTAATTATCCTCGTTCTGGAACTGTTCCAGTACCTTGGCGAACTGATCGGTATTATCTGTCACGAATTGCAGGTACTCGTCTTCCATATATACCCCGGCGTCTCCTTTCCGCATTCGTCCCTCGATAACACGTTGGGGGGCATCGGCGATCTTGCCGACCGAGATGGGGATTTGCAGGATATTTGCTTTCGTATATTTGATAGGGGCGGTGAGGGTTTCTTGGTTCGTACGGAGGTCGATGATGGTCTTGATCCCTAGATTATCCAATCGGATGGAGTCCCATTCGCTCAAGCTGCTTAACTCGCCGGAGCGAAATACCTTGCCCCATTTCACCGTCTTCCCGTTTGTAGAGGTATAACCGCCTAGATCCCGGAAATTCTGTACGCTATCCATAACCGCCGAGCGTGCCCCGATGATCCGTGGGTATTTATCATTAAAAGAAAGGCGGAAATACTTACGTGATATATTATCGTTCGTGATGTAAGTAGCTACGCCATCCTTGATGTTGGCGTAAATGATCGGGGACTCGTTGGTGAAAAGATCCGGGTTGTCGGACACGGTCATCTTGACAATCCCCTCCATTACCGGATCGGTTTCCCATTTTATCACGTAATTTCCGATGTCATCACGTAGGCAAATAGCTCGTATGTCGGGTGCGTTAGAGGAACAACCCACTAACAGGATCACACTGGCGAATAGAGAGAGAATCTTTCCTAACATTGTCTTCTATGATAATAAGCTTTCCTTACAAAGATAGTAAAACAAGTTTTTCCCGCTTCTTCATTAATGATATTTAAGACTGACTAACATACTTCGCCGCGAACTCCTTGGATATATAATTATCATAGCTTTGGCAAACCTCGGAGGCGAGGTCCATTCCGCAGCGGATGATTTTTCTCCAAGTATCCTGATCCAGAGAGGGAAGGTCGGCATGGCGTACGTCATACTTTAGAAGTCCGTAGATAATACCCGCGTTAAAATTGTCGCCGGCGCCGATGGTACTAAGCGGCTGGATTTGCGGGGAATCGAAATGTCGTGTGAAATTACGGGTGTGGAGATTGACTCCGTTTGCCCCGTGAGTTGTTAAGAAACGATCACAATAAAACTGAATATGCTCTTTGTAAACCTCCTGTGCGTCGCTCTTGCCATAAAGGTTCTGGAAGTCCTCGTCCGAGCCCCGGACGATGTCGGCGAATTCCAGATTTTCCAGTACGGTAGGCATGAGGCGGATCGCCTCATGAGCGTGTGCCTTGCGGAAATTGGGATCGTAATAGATGATCGCTTTCCGTTCTTGGGCGTATTGCAGAAATTCTACCATACGAGTCCGCAAGACCGGGTTCAGGGAATAATAAGAGCCAAACACGAAAATATCGTCTTTCTCGATCTTAGGCAGGGGCACCTCCAGCCGTTGCGCCGGGTAATCCTTGTAGAAGATATAATTAGCGTTCTTATCGTCGTCCAGAAAAGCGAGTGATATAGGACTTTTCCCATCGGGGAAACGGTCTACGAACTCGGTCGTGATGTGGTTATCTTCCATGAAATCCCGAATCATGTCGCCAACCCGGTCGTTGCCCAGCTCGCTGATAAAGGATACGGGGACATTCAATCGACCTAATGATATCAATCCGTTGAAGACGGAGCCACCGGGAACGGCCTTCTGTGGTTGGTCGTTCCTGAAAATGATATCGAGGATGGTTTCTCCTATACCAAAGACTTTTCTCATGACTATATACTGGTTTGTTATTCGTTCTTGCTTAGCTCACGGCTCTTGGAGCCTAAGTAGCCCCCGTGATGGCGCTTGGCGTAATCCTTGTTGGTGAAATGGATACGCTTCATGGTTCCGACCACGAGGATATCGCCTATTACCGTCATGACGGTCGTGGAGGTAGTCGGCGTAAGGCCTAACGGGCAAACTTCCTTGGGAGCGCCGGTCAACAGGCATACGTTCGCCTCGGCGGCTAGAGGACTATCCGGGTTACTGGTGATAACGATAAATTTCATGTCTGGCACCAAACCCCTCGTGAGATCTACCAATTCCACCAGTTCACGTGTCTTTCCTGAGTTGGAGATCAATAACATGATATCGTTCTTGCATACGATTCCCAGATCTCCGTGTTGTGCCTCGCTGGGATGTAAGAAAAAAGCAGGTGTACCGGTCGAGCTAAAGGTGGTAGCGATATTCAAGGCGATTTGCCCGGCTTTACCCATTCCACTCATGATCAGTTTTCCACCTAGGTCGTGTACATGTTTCACTATAAGCGATACCGCTTCCTCATATCCGGGTGTAACGGGTATGTTGCGAACCGCTTCCGCTTCCTGCTCCAATAAAGAGGTGATATTTTCGTTTACCATATTGTTGATTGATTGTTTTACGGCATTCCTGCCTGAATAACGATCGCGAAAGTATTTATATTTACTGATATTGGCATCATCTATTTCAGACAATTTATCTTTTTAAGACGTTTGCGAATTCGGACTTCGGCTTCCATTTCGGGTATCCGGTATCTTGTGCCAGTTTATAACCGAGGTCGAAGAATAATTGTACTTCTTGTAACAGACCACTGTAATCATCCGTGTCGGGATGGGTCTGGTCGGTCGGTTTGTGGTAAGTTTCCGCCCAATAATGTGCGATATGCTCTTTGGCCCACTCCTTACCCTGTTTGCGGTTGTCGTTCCAACCTTTGGCGAACATGGCCGGGATGCCTTTTTGTACGAAAGGGAAATGGTCGGAGCGATAGAACATCCCGTTATAAGCGTCGGGGTCGGGCATGATGTAACGGTTGTATTTCTTCGCTAGCTCGGCTAGGGTATCATCCAGCTCGGAGTTGCCGTATCCGGTGATCGTGACATCGTTGTTCTCGCCCCATAGCGGGAAGACATCCAGATTGATTACGGCGGCTATCTTATCAATCGGGAACAACGGGTGCTCCACATAGTATTTCGTACCGAGGAATCCGGTCTCCTCGCAAGTAGGGGAGAGGAAGACGATATGCCGGCGGGGTTTCTCTTTCAAGGCATTGAAACAACGTGCCATCTCGAGCATCCATGCGATGGCTACGGCGTTATCGGTAGCGCCGTTGATGATACTGTCGCCGTTGATCGGTGCTCCATAGCCTAGATGGTCCCAATGGCCTAGATAAATAACACTCTCATCCGTGTTCCCGCTACCGGGAATATAACCGATTACGTTGGGGCTTTGCTGGCGGTCGAAGGTGTTCCTCATCGAGACGGTTACCGTAGATTTCAAGGAGATGGGCTTGAAGTCTGGCGATTTAGATTGCTCGATTAGTTGGTCAATGTCGTAGCCATTATCGGCCAGCAATTGCTTGGCGGCATTGAATTGGATCCAGCCGTTTAGCGGGCAATGATAGGCATCGCTATCGCTGTCCACATACATCTTAGATTGGGCGGAAGCTCGTACGACCGACCAAGGATAGCCCGCTCCCCGGTCTTCATGGATGATCAAAACTCCTTTTAATCCCTGTCGGGCGCCCTCCTCGAATTTATACATCCAACGACCGTAATAGGTCATGATATCACCGTTAAAATAATCCGTGTTGTCGCTTCCGAGTCCCGGGTCATTTACGATAACGACCGCTACTTTATCCTGCGGGTTCTCGATTCCCTCGAAATCATTTTTCCCATACTCGGGGGCTACGATCCCATAGCCGGCGAATACCAGTTCTGCGTTGTCTATATCGATCTCCGGCTCGATCCGTGCGGAGAAAGCGGTGTAACCTTCCAACCAATCTAAGGGGATTTTCCCTTTCGGGGTCTTTAGGACCATCGGGTCCGGGCATCGTGTGCGTGAGGATATGATATTAACCTGTTGGAAATAAGAATCGCCGTTGATGGGTTTCAGCCCAACCTCTTTCATTTGGTGAGCGATATAGTTCACCGCACGGTCGGCCCCTTCCGAGAATGGTTTACGGCCTTGGCAGGAGTCATGCGAGATGGCCTCGGTGTATCGCTTTAAATGTTCCGTGGTCGCTACGCTTTTCGCTTTCTCTATATCATTACTTCCTCCTCCACAAGCGGTAAAAACCAAGGAAGTGATTGTTAGTAAACAGGTTATTATTTTCATGTTTCTCATAGAATTACAATGTTTTTTCAATCAGCCATTCACCTAAGTTGCGAGTGGCTGCGTCGAAAGCGACCCCCACTTTGACTACTTCCCGTTCGTCGGCCGTATAAGGAATCGGATAGCCTCGATCGTCGATTTGCCGAATCGCCTCTTCCGCCGTACCTCTCAGCTTAAACTCGAATACGTAGATGTAGCGAGGAGTTTTTACAATGGCATCGGCACGTCCTTGGGCCGAACGTACCTCGGCCTCGGTGAATTGCCCTAGTAGCTTGAATACGATGTAGAAAACCACTTGGTAATGACGCTCGGTCCGGTCATTCAGCTCGTAGGGTATGTCGGCGAAGAAAGCCTTTAGGCGGGTGAGGAAAGCCTCGGTGTTTCCGCTTTCCAGCTCTTGAATGAACTTTCCGATATAAAAGGGAGTCTCGGTTTCCGGTAAATGCGCATACATGGAGGCAACAAAATTCAAAAATCCATATTTAACTTCCTCATTCGGGTATCCTAACGTATATAACCGAAAACGTTCATCGTAGCTTTTGATTGTCAAATATCCGCTTTGATAAATCATGGGCACGGGATTATTGATGTTCGCCCGATCGTCCGAAAGGGATACCTCGGATACCTCTATCCCGTCCAGCTCCCGTATATCGTAATTCGTTTTCCGTAACATCTCCGCCAAGAATGTCGGGGTACCGGAAGCAAACCAATAGTCGTAAAAGACCTGTTTACTCAACACGTTCAATACGCTAAACGGGTTATAAAGGGCGATACCGCTGCGGAAATCAAAATGGTAGCCGTCGTATCGGCGTGTAATTTTCTCGATGGTATCTTCGTATGAAAGCTTATTCGCCTCGGCCAAGGCATAAAGCTCCGGCTGGAAAGTCGCCTCGATCTCGGGCAATGTCATGCCACAAAGGGCCGCGTATTGCGGGGCTAGGCTGATGTCGTTCAAATGATTTAGGTTGCTGAAAATACCGACTTGCGCGAACTTGGTGACACCGGTTATGAATACGAAGCGCAGCCAAGGATCGGCATCTTTGAGGACCGTATAGAAAGCGGTCAATAATTCCCGGAACTCGTTCTGTAGCTCTTCGTTGTGCAGGTTCCTAAGTAATGGCTTATCGTACTCGTCGATCAGTACGACCACCTTCCTTCCGGTTATCTCCGCCGCCCTTCGTATGATGGTCATGAACCGTCCGGAATAGGTGATACCCTCTCCTCCGGTATCATATATTTTTTCCCATTCCCTCAACTGGCGTTCCAGCATATTCTCCAATGCCTTGCGGCTATCGTACAACTCGGCGTTGAGGCTGAAATGAAGTACCGGATGCTCTTTCCACTCGGTCTCTAGTTTCTCTATGGCTAATCCCCGGAACAATTCTTTCTTCCCCTCGAAATATGCCTTGAATGTCGATAGCAGCAAGCTTTTCCCGAATCGCCGGGGGCGGCTCAGGAAATAAGGGACACCTTGGTATGCCATTTGATAAATGAACTCGGTCTTGTCAACATACAAATAGTTCTCTGTACGTAGTTTGTCAAAACTCTGTATGCCTATCGGTAATTTTCGGACGATATTTCCCATAGCCTTATCTGTTTAATTTACACAAATGTAGGTATTTTTTCCAAGGAGGCAAATAGATCGAAAAAAACACGTACGTCTTTTTCCGGAAACACGTACATGTTTTTTGAAAAAGACGTACATGTTTTTCCGGAAAGTCTTTCGTACCTTTGCGGGCTGATACAAACAAGAAGGAAAATGGATTATATCGCTCATACATTGCCGAATGGACTTCGCATGGTACATCTCCCGGTTAATTCCCCGGTCTCTTACTGCGGTTTCGCCGTGAACGCCGGTACACGGGATGAGAACGAGGATGAATTTGGCTTGGCGCATTTCGTTGAACACATGATCTTCAAAGGTACGGAGAAACGGAAAGCGTGGCATATCCTGAATCGTATGGAGAACGTAGGAGGGGAGTTGAATGCCTATACTACGAAGGAAGAGACCTTTGTTTATTCCATTTTTATGGAGGAGGATTTTGGCCGGGCGTTTGAGCTATTGACCGATCTGGTTTTCCATTCCCAATTCCCCAAACAGGAGATCGAGAAGGAGGTAGATGTCATCTTGGATGAGATCAATTCGTATGAGGATAGTCCTTCGGAACTTATATTCGACGAGTTTGAGAACTTGCTTTATAAGGGTCATGCCCTCGGGCATAATATCTTAGGGGATGAGGGATCTCTTCTTCGCTTTGACTCCGAGTCCGGTCGTTCTTTCATGCGTCGTTTCTACGCCCCGGAGAATATGGTGTTCTTCTCGATGGGACGAAAAGACTTCAAGAATATCTTGAAATCAGCGGAATCCGCTTTAAGCGATATCTCTTTCCCGATGGCTGAACGGATCCGGAAAGCTCCGGACCCCATCGAGGCTTGCGTACGCCAGATCCATAAAGATACCCATCAAGCCCATGTACTGATCGGTGGCCGGGCTTTCAGTATGCACGACAAAAAACGTATCCCTTTGTTCTTGTTGAACAATATCTTAGGTGGTCCGGGCATGAATAACCGCTTGAATGTCTCCTTGCGGGAAAAGCATGGCTTGGTCTATAACGTAGAATCCAATATAACCTCTTATACCGATACCGGACTAGCCAGTATCTATTTCGGGACAGACCCGAAGAACCGTGAGAAAGCGATGCGTTTGGTGCATAAGGAATTGGCCCGTTTACGTGACGTAAAGCTGTCCGCCACTCAATTAGCCGCCGCCAAGAAGCAGGTAATCGGTCAACTGGGCGTGTCGGGCGATAACCGGGAGGGTCTTTTCCTTGGCTTAGGAAAAAGCTACCTCCATTACAACCGTTACGACACCCTCCCTGAAGTATTCGCCCAGATCGAGAAAATAACCGCCGGGCAAATCCTAGACGTGGCGAATGAGGTGTTCGCTCCGGAACGGTTGTTTTGCTTGATTTATGAGTGAGGCTAATTATGGAACCTATACCCAACCCCCAACATCAAGTTATTCGGATTATGAAATTTGTGCAGTTGGTATCCGACATGCAGGAATAAATTTCGTGTAACCGATACCTTGAGGGCTAGGATCTGGTATAATCCTTTCAGGTCGCCCTTGTTGTAAAATAAATTATGTCCGACTCCTATATTGATCGAGAAGAATGGCATGGTGAATTCGCCACGGGCAGAGAGGCCGATACCGATTTGCTCATGGAGGGGCGGGCGGTAGAATCGGGGTTCTTCGCCGACTTGGATGATCTCGTCGGAATAAATATTTGCGCTTTCGTCATATTGGCCGTCTAGGGAGATACCTGCTTTTAGGAACCGGTTGAATTTGTACATCGGGTTGAGGTTGAATCCGAGGATGCCGAACTGACCTGGAAAAATATGGGCCTCATCACCTAGCATAACCCCCTTAGCACGGGTCGCACCATATAGGATGACATCGTAACTGACACGTTGCCAAAAGCTGGAGAGGTATAATTGATTTGCCGGTAAGGAACGTGCGGTACCTATCTCATGATGGCTTTCCTCGATAGGATTGAGCGTGTAGACGAGTCCGATCCGGCCACCAATCGTATTCAATCCCGCATTCGGAAGATGAGTATTTCCGTTTGAGTAGTGCGTTAAATCCGCCCCGACAAGCAGGTTGCAATAACGGGATAGTTTCGCGTTGAGGAAAAAGCCCAGATTGATATAGGCATTGATCTTAGAACCGATGATCTTATTGCGGTAATTATTGTTATCATCATACGGATGCCAACCAAATGAGGCTCCGAAATTCCACTCATAATCGAAGGATAGCCGGGAAGAAATTTTGGCGATGCGGGAGCTTTGGAAAACATACGCCGCCCAAGGATTACCAACTTCCTGCCGGTTTCCAAAGGTATTATAAGAGACGCCTATTCCTTGGTAAGTGTGCGGATAAAGCTGGCCCTCCTTAGAGTTAGGATTCAGTTGGAATCCGTATTTCAAATGGAATGAAGCCGCCTTACGTAAAGTAAGCCCGTTTCCATAGCCGTCATCTTTGAGGAATTTACTAGTAGGGGCGACATACGAGGGACGTACGTCGAATCCTATTTTGTGGATAATGGATTTATCATCATCTTGAGCTTTTACCGTACAGGTCCATATCATCATGACCGCTATGTAAAAGCTTATCATCTTGCTTTTTATCATACTTCAATACGTTTGTCTGATCACCAACACTGCGCTTTGTCTTTCAACTCGGGTATCTTGTTCTTATCGAATACAGGGCTTTTAATACCCGCTTTCTTTTGGGCTACGTAATCCTGTAATAATAGGAACGCTTGACGGCTCAACAATGAGATCGCGATCAAATTGCAGATCGTCATCAGTCCCATGGTCACGTCCGCTAGGCTCCAAGCCAAGTCTAAACTAGCCAACGCACCGAACATGACCATTCCACCGACTAATATACGATAAATAAATAAGACACTTCTCTTGGACGTGATAAAACGAATATTCGCTTCTCCGTAATAGTAATTACCGATAATACTACTGAACGCGAATAAAAGGATCGCTAAAGCGACAAACGTACTACCGATGCTACCCACCTCGTTACTCAAAGCTTGTTGCGTGAGCTGGACTCCATTGATGGAGCCGTCTAATGGCGCTCCGCTAAACAAGATGATGAACGCCGTGCAGGTACAGATAATCAGCGTGTCGGTAAATACGCCTAATGCTTGGATCAATCCTTGTTTGACTGGATGGGAGACATGCGCCGTAGCCGCTACATTCGGTGCCGATCCCATACCGGCCTCATTACTGAATAGACCTCGTTTAATCCCTTGCATCAACGCCGCTCCGACACTACCGCCTATCGCCTGTTCCCAACCAAAAGCGTTTGACAGAATGGTTTCTATAACAGCGGGTAGGCGGGTAATATTAAACAGTACGATTCCCAACGCCAATGCTATATATCCTAATGCCATGACCGGTACGACAATACTGCTTACTCTTGCGATGCGCTGAATACCTCCGAATATGACGATTAACGTAAGTACCGTAAGAATCGCTCCGATCCAAGCATGATCGATGCCAAAAGCGCCTTCCCAAGCTGCGCAGATCGTATTGCTTTGTACGGAATTAAAGGCAAAGCCAAAGGTTATCGAAATCAATACGGCAAATAATACCCCCATCCATCGTAACCCCAAACCATGTAGCATATAGTAAGCGGGACCGCCAATGAACGAGTCTTTCCCTTTTTCTTTATATAATTGAGCTAACGTAGACTCCACGAATGCGCTGGAAGAACCAAGTAAAGCGATCAGCCACATCCAGAATACGGATCCGGGTCCGCCGATCGCTACGGCTGTCGCTACACCGGCTAGGTTTCCGGTCCCTACACGGCTGGCTAAAGATACGGCGAAGGCTTGGAAAGAGGAGATATGCTTTTCCCCTTTTTCTCCTTTCCCGGCAGAATCGCCTAATAATCGGATCATCTCGCCAATCATGCGGAATTGCACGAACCTACTTTTTATCGTAAACCATACGGCGCATCCCAATAACATGATAATAAGGATGTATGACCATAATATATCGTTGACTCCGTTGATCCAATTATTCAATAGCTCCATGATTTATAATCTGTTGTTTGGTTACAAAGATACGTATCTACGAAGCAAATTCATCGAAATATTATTTTTTTATCATTTTCTTGTAACGTTTTCCAAACGGCTGTCGTCTTATAGTTAGAAACAAATGATAAGCGGGAAAGGCCACCCTGCTATATTCGGAAAAAATACGATAAAAATGAAACGGATGATGATTTGGATCATACTGCTAGGCGGTATGGTACAGGGAGCTTTTGCTCAGAACTTGGAGATAAAGGGAATGGTGCGGGACGCTCGCAACAAAGAAATCTTGGAATTTGCAAATGTGGTATTGCAAACAATGGACTCTTCTTTTGTAGCGGGTACGACTACGGATATGAAGGGGCATTTTTTATTAAATAAGATTAAAAAAGGGAGTTATATTCTATCTGTCTCTAGTCTAGGCTTTAAGACGGAGTATATTTCCTTGGAAGGCTTGTCCAAGAATATTTCTTTGGGAGAAATATCCTTAAATGATGATGCGGTATCCTTAGACGGGGTGACGGTTAGCGCCTCTGCCCAGACGAGCCATGCCGATAAAAAAGTGGTCTTCCCATCGGATCGCCAGATGAAGGCTTCGGGAAACGGTATGGATTTGTTGCAGCAGATGATGCTACCGAGAGTGCAGGTGGATTTGTTGAACAACGAGATCAAGGCCACGGGAAATGGGGTAGTCCAAGTGCGTATCAATGGCGTGAAGGTGGAACAGGATGAGATCAAGGCCTTGAATCCCTCGGATATCATCCGTATAGAATATCATGATAACCCGGGCTTACGTTACGGCAATGCCGATATCGTGCTGGATTATATTGTTCGCCGGCCGGATACGGGAGGTAGTTTTGGTCTGGACATGGCGCAAGGTATCAATTCCATGTGGGGTGAACATAATGCTTGGGGAAAGATCAATCATAAGAACTCGGAATGGGGCGCTTCTTATCGGATCGGTCCTCGTGATTTCTATGGAATGAAACGGAATAACGAGGAAGAGTTCCATTTAGCGAATGGAACGACCTTGAACCGTGTGGAAATAGGCGAACCTTCGCGCGCTCGTTTGTTCATGCATAACCTGAATGTGAACTATAGCTATCAAAAGCCGGATAAGTATATGTTTAACGCCACGTTCCGCTACCGGAATAATCATCAACCGCATTGGGATTATCAAGGAGTCTTGATGAATAAGGCGAATCCGGAGGATAAAGTGGATATGATCGATCTATCGGGATCAGCCTATCAAGCTCCTGCGCTGGATTTATATTACCAACGGGATTTGAAGCATAACCAGACCTTGGTGTTTAACGTGGTAGGGACTTATAACCAAACGAAATCGACCCGTATCTATCAAGAGAGTAAACATGAACAATTGTTGACTGATGTAAATAATGTGGTGGATGGTGATAAATACTCGATTATCGGCGAGGCTATCTATGAGAAGAAATTAACGAATGGTAATCGGTTGAGCGGCGGTTTACGCCATAACCAATCTTTCTCGGATAACAGTTATATCAATGGGCATAACTATAAGACGCATATGGAACAGATGGAGAGTTCCGTATATGCGGAGTTCAAGGGAAAGGTGAAAAAACTGGATTACTCGTTGGGTGTGACCGTGAATCGCTCGTCTTATAGTCAACGGGGTGAGGATGCGGATTATGAACGTTATACGGTGAGTCCCCGGTTGACCTTGTTTTATGCTTTGCCCGGGGAGTCTTCCATCCGTTTGAAATCAACGATGGGGAATGTGACTCCTTCTTTGGGTGAGTTGAGTGCGATTGACCAAGTGATCGATTCCTTGCAAATACAGCGGGGTAATCCCAACCTGAAGTCTTATATGAGTTATTATACGGAATTGAATTACGAGTTTCGCAAAGGTCTGTTTTACGTGAATGCCTTGGGCGCTTATGAGTATCAGCCGGACGCTATCATGGACGAGAAATATCTGGAAGGAAATAAGATCATCCAGACTTGGGATAATCAGAAAAACTGGCAACGGGTTGTCGCGTCTGCCAATTTGCGGGTCGGTCCGATCAAGGACATCTTGCAATTTTCTGTCAATGGTGGTATGAACCATTATATGAGTAACGGTAATACCTACACGCATCGATATACGAACTGGTGGTGCGAGGCGAATGTTTCCGCTACATGGAAGAAATGGTCGCTTTGGTATATGGTAATGACAAATTGGAACTGGTTTAAGGGCGAGACGATGAGTGGGGGTGAGAATATCCAAGGAATTCAACTCGGTTATCGGCATAAGGACTTGATGGTTGGCCTGCGTGTCATCAATCCGTTTACGGATAATTATAAGCAGGAGACGGAGAACTGGAACCAATACGCCTCTTTCCGCCGTTCAAATTATATCAAGGAAAGTTCTCGCTTATTCATCGCGACGATCTCCTATAATTTCTCCTTCGGCCGTAAGTTCAGCGCCGGCCAGAAGAAGGTGAATAACGCTGATAATGACTCCGGTGTGATGAGTACCGGTAAGTAAGGGAATATTTTATATCTTTGAGGAAAAATAAAATGAGATATGAAAGCGATTAATCCGAATGAGATCAAAGACAACTTTATCGAGTTGATTGGTAAGGAGTGGATGCTGGTAAGCGCCGGTGATAAGGAGAAGTTTAATATGATGACTGCCAGTTGGGGCGGCGTGGGAGTGTTATGGAACCGTCCGGTGGTGTTTGCCTTTATTCGTCCGGAGCGTTATACCCGTGAGTTTATCGATGCTAGGAATGAATTCACGATTACTTTCCTAGGACCGGAGCACCGGAAAGCCCATAGCATTTGTGGCTCTAAATCCGGACGGGAGATTGATAAAGTGGCCGCTACGGGGTTGACGCCGCTCTTTACGGAGGCCGGCAACCCGGTATTCGAGGAAGCTCGCCTTACGTTGGAATGCAAAGTGGTCTATAAGTCCGAGATCGAGGAGGCCAAGTTTTTAGATCCTACCGTTTTCCCTCGTTGGTATGATGAGAAGAACGGTAATGCGCATATCGTTTACATTGCCGAGATCTTGAATGCTTGGGAGAAATAATATCACCCAAGCAGTTCTTTCATCATTTGCTCCGTATGCGTGAGGAAATATTTAGTGAGTTGGTAATGCTCGGTTTCCTCATACGGGGTGACATGCGCTCCGGTATCATCGATGGCGTAAATGTCCGCGTTCGGATAAGCCATCAGGATCGGGGAATGCGTGGAGATAATCAGTTGGCAACCGTTATTCACCAGTTCGTGGATACGCACTAAAAGGGCCAGCTGCCGTTGTGGGGAGAGTGCGGCTTCCGGTTCGTCTAATATAAATAATGTATTGCGGCTGGCATAATTCAGAAAAGCGCAGAGAAAGCTCTCGCCGTGCGATTGCTCCAATAAACTCCTGCCACCGTAAGCTTTATAGGCGTAGATCCGGCTGTACTTACGTAATTCCAGTTGGGCTTGCCTATCCAATTCGGCCGCATGGTTAAAAAAGGATTCTGCCCGGAAGAAGAAATGCTTTTCCGGTTTTTGGGTCTCGATCAGTTTAATATGCTCGGGTAAGACATTGGCGTAAATCTTGTATGCCTCGGTTCCGTCATATAGCATACCCGGTTCTTCCTCATCCCTTTCCTCATATTTACTCATCATCGCTTCCAGCAGGGTGGATTTTCCCGCCCCGTTCTCCCCGACAAGGAAAGTGACCGGCTTGCGGAAAATGAATGATTCCGTGAAACGTACTGCCGGAGCTTTATAAGGATACTTTAGCTCCTCGGGATCGCCGGCTACCAAGTCCGGGTCCAGTAATTTTACTTGCTTCAGATAGATCATACAGAATATGTTTTGTTACAAACATAGTGAAAATATCAATGGAATGAAAGATAATATCGTAATCGTTGTTGTTCGTGCTCCGGAAACTCTTCCAATAGGGATAAATCCTCCCAACCTTGTAATTTCCCTTTTTTCCGGATCATTTTTTCGATGATCCTAGCTTGTTTATAACTGACATATGGGTGACTGGCTAGTTTTTTAGCTGACAGTTGGTTGACAAATAGATGACTAATAACTGACGGGTCCACGGAAAACCACGATTTCATCGCTTCATAACGATCCTCGTCAATACCATATACTTCTCCTAGTTGTTCTACGGAATAAAATCCTCCTAATAAGTCCCTGTATTTAATGATCCGCTTGGCAAAAACGCTACCAATTCCCGGAACCATTTTAAGGGCGGTGGTATCAGCCGAGTTTAATTCGACAACCGTTCCTTGCGGCCATTTTTCTGCTTTGGGATAAGAGGGAAAATGGGGCTTTGATTCCCTTCGGATGCGTTTGGATTTCCATTCGGAAGGGATTTTAGTTTCGTTCGAATGGGATTCTTTTTCTTTCCGAATGGAATTTGAAGGTGTTTTATTCGAATAGATCCGTGAGGAATCTTGTTTGATTCCGGTGTTTGCCAATGGGACTGTTTGAAATTGGGAACGGTAGAAATCCGTCCCGATAATTGCGATCCATGCCATCGCTATTAAGGAAAGGAGTAGGGTAAGAGCCTGCCTTTCCCCCTTGGAGAAATAAAGTAAATCACGCCATTTCATAGTCTTATGTTTTGATTTGTGGAACTTCCACCGACAAAGGTAGAAGTTCCGTTTCTATTGACAAGGAATTCTCGGTATTATTTACCGGTAATCCATTTCAAGATCCCTAATTCGTTCAAAAATACGATACCGATGGCGATTGGGGCCACGTATTTCATAAAGAATACGTAAGCGCCGAAAAGACGGAACTTAAGAGTCCCCTCATTGGTCAACTCGGCTTTCAATACTTTTTTATCGACACGTGTACCTACGAAAATACAAGTGAGCATACCTCCCAGCGGTAGCATGATCTTGGCGGTCAAGTAATCCAGCGCGTCGAAAAAGGCCAAGCCTCCAATCGTGAATCCTTTCATCACCCCGAATGAGAGTGAACTGAAAATACCTAAGAAAAAGACTCCTAAGGAAACGATCAAAGCCGCTTTCTTGCGTGTCATATGGAACTCCTCAAGAACGTAGGCCGTAGCTACCTCATGTAAAGAGATCGTGGAAGTCAGTGCCGCCATCGCTAGCAAGATATAAAAAATACAGGACCACAAGCCACTCAGCGGTAATTGCCCAAATACGTTCGGTAACGTGATAAACACGAGTTCCGCACCAGCGGAAGGGGTGATGCCGAAACTGAATACCGCCGGGAATATCATGATACCGGCCAATACGGCGACAAGCGTATTAATGATTGTCACCTGCCAAGCGGTGGCCTGCATATTCGTATCTTTCCCGAAGTAAGAGGAGTAAGTGATCAGGCAGCCCATACCCAAACTCAAAGAGAAGAAAGCCTGTCCTAGTGCGCTTAAGACCACTGAGGAAGTCAATTTGCTAAAGTCTGGCTTGAAAAGGAAAAGCAATCCGGCCTCAGCGTTCGGTAAGGTCACGGAACGTACGCACATGATCAGCAAGATCAAGAATAAAAGCGGCATCATGATCTTAGAGGCCCGTTCGATACCTTTTTCTACACCCGAGACAATCACGAAGTGAGTTAACCCGATAAAAGCGCCCATCCAAAAGATCGGACGGAAGACATTGGAGGCGAAATCCTGAAAATCGGCCGTATAGTCTATATCCGGCTGTCCATACAAACGGCCACTTAGCGTTTGCCAAACATATTCAAGCGTCCAACCGGAGACAACCGAGTAATAACTTAATATCAAAAATGCGGCCAAGATCCCGTTGTACCCGATCCAGCACCATTTTGTTCCGGGAGCCATCTTCTTGAAAGAACCCACCGTATTACTACGGGAATACCGGCCAATGAAAAACTCGGTTACCATCACCGGAATGCCCAAGAATATCATGAAAAGTATGTAGACCAGTAGGAAGGCCGCACCTCCGTTCGCTCCCAGCATATACGGGAAGCGCCATACGCTTCCCAATCCGACGGCGCATCCTACGGTAGCTAGTACTACGCCCAATTTACTACCGAATGTGACTCGATTGTTTGCCATATTATTTATTGTTGCTTTTATGCTTTTAATTGTTACCTATTTTCTTATTTTCGGGAGCAAAAGTAATAATTTGAATTAATTTGTTCGTGTAAAGTATAAATAATTTAGTGAAAGGAGTATGAAACGAGGACGTAAGAAAAAGTTAGCAATCTCATTGATGGATTATATGGGAAAACGAAGAGACATGAAACGGCAGTTAAAGAAAGAAGGGACAGCTGAGTTGTATGAGGTGGCCGTAAGGCATTTTTTAAGATTCGTGAAGAACCCGGGGTTCTGTTTGGCCGATTTGAATCGTGCGTTGGTGATAGATTTCATCACGTATCTTCAGGGAAAAGGATTAGCTACTAATACGGTAAATACGTATATCAGTAGTTTGCGGGCGCTTTATAATATGGCTTGCCAAGAGTCGTTGGTTCCTGCGTCATATTATCCGTTTGAGAATTTGAAACTCCGGCGTGCGATGACGGCGAGGCGTGCGATTCCCGCATCTTTGTTCCAGCAAATCGCTCAGATCAAGGTGGTGGATGACCCGCAAGTGGAATTATCGATAGATCTTTCCCTATTCAGTTTTATGGCTTGCGGGATGCCTTTTGTGGATATAGCGTACTTGACGAGGCAGAATATCCGGGGGAATGAGTTGGTATATCACCGTCATAAGACAGGACGTATGATCCGGTTGGAGATAACCAGTAGTATGTTGCAATTGATCCGGAAATACGCGGATCGGCAGCGAGCGACCGGATCGTCGTATTTGTTCCCGATTCTTCCGCCCGGGAATCCGGACCATTTGAGGTATAAGCGTAGCTTGGCTCGGCATAATGCCCGGCTGAAACGGATTGGGCAAACTTTACGGTTACCGAATCCGTTTACGTCGTATGTTGTTCGCCATAGCTGGGCATCAGAAGCTTTACGTTGCGATATGCCGATGGCCTTGATCAGCCAGGCGTTGGGGCACTCGTCGGAGAAAACGACTCGTTTTTATCTGGAAGAATTGGATATATCACGTTTGGCTCATGCGAACATGAAGGTGATAGGCTCTGTAAATCGGATTTTAGAGAAAAGGATGGATGGTTTGTGAACTTATTTATGGAATAAGGTTTAGCGTTTCAAAAACGTCAGCGGAGAATAAACGTTAAACAACATTTTATTGTCGTTTATATAGTATATCAATAGACCACACGGAACGTTTCAGAAAAACATGTACATGTTTTCCTGAAAAGACGTACATGTTTTTTGGAAAACACGTACATGAAATCCAATAAATATTATGGTGTTTCTATACAGCTGCCAATCAATGGCTTACATATAGGCCTATCCAAACGAGCTTATTGTATTATTTGTTTTTGATATTCAGGAGGAATTTGTAGAGTATAGAAATTCCTCTTTAGTTGAGAGAGTGAATCAATAAAGGTGAATATGGTTCATTTTAAAGACATAGCTTCCCCTAAATTCCTTATTGGGCTACTGCCACGTTTAATTTGGGGGCTGAAGTTTATCTCGCCCGTCATTGGACACTTGAGTTGGAGGCAGGCTTGAATCCGTTCAGCGGCAAGAACGATGATGGGAGTTATGGCCGTTCACTGAAGCATTTGCGTCTGCACCCGGAGTTGAGGTATTGGTTTTGCGAGACGTTTAACGGTCATTTCCTCGGCGTGCATACTCCGTACCTATTATATAATGTAGCCGATATCAAATGGCTGGGTACAGAGGGCGAGCGTCACCAGGGATGGGGCGCGGGAGCCGGTATCAGTTATGGATACTCGTGGCTGCTGTCTCGCCATTGGAACTTGGAGGCCACGGTGGGCGTGGGCTATCTGTACTTGAAGTCGGACAAGTATCCCTGCGCGAATTGCGGTCGCAAGCAAGAAGGGATCAAGAAGCATTACTTCGGGCCTACGCAGGCGGCGATCAATCTGATTTACCAATTTTAAATCGATGGAGGACTGAAAAATGAAGAATCTACAAGGATGGATGATACTTGGGATCGCCTGTTTGGCCGGTTGTGTGGGTACTACGATTCCCGTACAGGCGCAGCAGACGGCTACCGCCATCGTCGTGAAGGAGCGGTTGGTGGAGCATGTGGGCGATCGCTTGATAATTGATATGAAACTAGCGCTGGATGAGTTGTCGCTATCGGCCAACCGGAGTTTGGTCTGTACGCCGCTGATCGAGCGGGGCGATAGCGTAAGGGCTTTGCCTCCCGTGATCGTGAACGGGCGTAACCGCCAGATCCAGTACGACCGGTCTGGGCGCGATGCGACGGCGAACGGAGAGTTTGTCTTACGCCGTCACAATGGGAAGGAGCAGACGTTCGATTACCATGCCTCTATTCCTTTCGCCAAGTGGATGGAGCGTTCGGAGGTGTCGCTGGTAGCCGATTTTTGCGGTTGCGGTTGGGAGGCGTTGAGTAATGACAAGTCGCCGCTTTTCCCGATCCGAATCGCGGAGCCTGTGGTATTGCGGCCGCTTTTGGCCTACGTCACGCCGGAGGCGGAGCGTGTGAAAGAGCGTGTGAAGGAAGGAAGCGCCTTCCTCGACTTCCCGGTAAACCGCACGGAGATATATCCTGAGTATCGCGACAATCCCTCGGAGCTGCGCAAGATCCTTGAGACCGTGTCGTCAGTGAAGGAGGATCCTTACGCTACCATCACGGAGGTATATATCAAGGGTTTCGCATCGCCGGAAGGTACCTATAAGCATAACACTTATTTGGCCGAGCATCGCGCCAAGGCGTTGATCGAATATGTGAAGGGCCTTTACCACTTTGAGCAGGCCCGTTTCACGGTGGATTTCGAGCCGGAGGACTGGGCCGGATTGGAGAAACGGGTGGAGAACTCCTCGCTTGCGGACAAGGAGGAGTTGCTGGCCATCATCCGTGCGGACGAGCCGAAGGATTACGACCGCCGCGAGGCGAAGCTAAAGGCGTTGAACGGGGGGGCCTCGTATCGGGTGCTCTTGCGCGATATTTATCCAGCCTTGCGCCATTCGGATTACGCGGTGCGCTACACGATCCGTTCGTTTACGGTAGAAGAGGCCCGTGAGTTGATCTATTCGGACCCTAGGCAGTTGAGTCTAAACGAGATGTTCCGGGTGGCGCAGACGATGGAACCGGGTAGCGACGCTTACCGCGAGGTGTTCGAGATTGCCGTGCGTATGTATCCGGAGGATCCGGTGTCGAATCTGAACGCCGCCCTTACGGCGATCGACGCGGGTCGCTTGGAATCGGCCCGCCGTTATTTGGCGAAGACTTCCAATTCCGCGGAGCGTACCTTGGCGGAGGCGGCCATCGCCATGCTGGAGAACCGCTTGGACGAGGCGGAGGCCCTGCTGGGTAAGTTGTCGGACAATCCTTCCATGGCCTCGCAGGTGGAGGAGAACTTGAGGCAGATCGCAGAGAAACGGCAAGAGTAAAAATAGGATAAGATAACAGACAAAAATTTTAATATTATGAAAAAGAAAAAATGGTACGTAGCGATGGCAACGGCACTTTTATTGGCGGCCGGTTGTTCCGATGATCTCGACAACGGAAAAAATAACACCGGGGCGGAAGAGGATGGCGAGAAGGTCTATATGACGGTGAACGTCTCTACGGTTTCGCAAGGAACGCTAACGAAAGCAGATACTACTCCTTCTAATCCTAATCAGGGGGGAGCCGGTTGGGGCGAGGATGGTAATGGTTCTCTTGGTGAGCTTTCCGGCTCTAAGGAGGGTATGGTATATGATGTTAATATATTCTTGGTGCCAACAGATGAAGAGTCTTTGGGGGATGGCAATCAGCTAGAGTTACTAAATACTGACAATGGTAGTAGTATACAGATCGCAGGCCAAGGTTATTATTCGAATCTGGAAGGTATTGATGCGAGTTTAGGTGGAACTGAGCCTGGTCATGGTGACGGAAAGGTTACGATGAAAGTAACCATGAAGAATCCTCTGACACAAGATAAGAGCAATTATCAGGTATTTGCCGTTATTAATGCGGGAGGAAGGTTGACTGGTATTAGTACGTTGGCAGACTTGCGCGATAGAGTTGCCGCAAACGATAGGGCATTGTGGACTCCTGCTAGTAATATGGCGGAGTACCATCATTTTGTAATGTCTACACATAAGATGATAAGTGGTGCTATTCCTTCTAACGGCAGTTCTATCGTTGAACTTTCTGCTGCGAATATGGATGAGACATATCCGGCTCGGACAACGGTGTTCGTAGAACGTTTAGCCGCTCGTATTGATTTGGCATACTCCTCGAATTTAGATCTGACTAATATACCGGGAACTTCTCCTGTAAAGAATAAGGGTACGTTCACGTTGAAGAGGTATAAGGTAGTGAATCAGTGGAAGGGCGAAAGTTATCTTTTTAAGCAAGTTTCTCCTACGGTACAGTATAACTATGGTGCTAATGCGGTATTGCCGGCAGATGGTACCAACGATCCTGTTCGATATTTAGGTGATGAGAAATGGATATGGAAGAATAATGACACTGGTGCCGGATCGTACAATTATGTGTTAGATCCGAAGATCCGGGAAAAGAAATTGCCGGAAGGGGAAAGTTCTTCTTGGGATCAATTTAAAGATTCATATGTTAATTATTTTAATCCGAGCAATTCAACTGATTTGAATAACTTGGATAAGATGGTGTCTATGCCTACTTCTGGATTAAGCTATACACAGGAAGTAAGTGGTGATAGTCGGACATATTACCCGGTTGTTTATACCAAGGAAAATACGTTGGATCTGAACTCGCAGGTACATGGCTATACTACTGGTGTAATCTTCGAGTCTGAATTTACTCCGAGTAACGACTTTAAGGTGAGTTCCTATGAAAATGGGGAGATCAAGTCTGTGAATTTGCCTAATGGTGATAAAACGTTTCTTTCCGCGGCTCATTATAATAGTAATGGTTCTGTGTCACGTCTTGTTTATAAAGATGTGAAGAGCGTTGCCGCCCGTGCGTTCAATTTGGAAAACGACAAGAAAAATTTATTGAAAGGCTTTATGGATGGTTGGGACGATATAACTGCGGATGTCAATGCTGTGAAGAAGGCGGTTCAAGATATGTCTTCTCAAAATGGATTAGAAAGCGCGTTTAAGGAATATTTGGATGGGATTTTGACTGGTAAAGCAACTCTTGATGAGGATCTTAAACAGAAATTGACTTATGCGGCTTTTAGGAGACAAGCTTCGCATCTTCCTTCTAATATTACCCCTGTATCTCAATTCAGCTCAGAGCAGATCGGCAATTTATACCAATACTATAATGTTTCCCTATACAAAAGCGGAAGAAGCTATCACAAGTTTTGGATCCGTCATAACGATAACGGAAACGATGGTCTGATGGGCGTGATGGAATTCTGTATCGTACGCAATAACGTGTACCAGTTGTATGTGAAAGGTATTCGTGGCTTGGGCGATCCGTTACCTTATACCCCGGGTAAGGATGATCCCGGTACGCCGGATGAGAGTGATGATGTCACTATCGACGTGACTATCTACGTGAAGGATTGGGTAAAACGTACGAACAAAGACATTATCCTATAACTTTACCCTTCGGGGGATTCTTACGATGGGCATTGTAAGCACTTTATGCTGCCCATCCAAGCAACCTTACGATGCCCATCATAAAAACCTTATAATGGGCATCATGGTTTACCTCCATCTCCGGTAGTACGGGCGGAGGATTACTGTGTATCTTAATAAAATGATTATGAACCGTTTATTTCATACCTGCAAACAGTTGATTGGCATAGCCGCCTTGTCCGTGGAGCTATACGCTTGCGATTGGATACACGACGACTCGCTGCCGCTTTGCGAGTTCCGCCTGTATTTCAAGTACGACTATAATATGAAATTCGCCGACGCTTTCCAGCATGAGGTAGACTTCGTTACGCTCTTCGTCTGCGACCAAGAAGGGAACTTCCTTTTCCAGCGGCGGATCGAGAAGAGCGAGCTGGACGAGCGGAACTCCATCGCCTTCGACATGGAGCCGGGTACCTATCAGGTAGTCACTTGGGCCGGGCTGGACAAGGGCAGTTACGCATGGAACGACCCTGCCGAGACGTCGCAGGCTGTCGAGAGGGCGCAAGGCGTCAAGGTACGTACCTTGCGTGAGGACGATACGACACAACCCAACGAACTGCACCCGCTTTGGCATAGCCTCGATACCTTCACCGTGACGCGCGACATGCCCGAGGCCGACACCATCTCACTCGCCAAGAATACCAACAAGCTGCGGGTCGTGCTGCAAAACGTGATGGGTGAGGACATGGACGTGAACAACTTCTCCTTCCGGATCGTGGCCGACAACGGGTATATGGATTACGACAATTCCCTGCTGCAAGATCCCACCATCCACTACCTGCCTTATTATACGGAGAACGTGGAGTTGGGAGCCGACCCGACCCCCGGCGCTACCGTAGGCGGGCAATACGTGGCCGTGGCCGAGATGAACACCATGCGCCTGATGGCGGGCCGTAACTACCGCCTCATCATCCGTCATCACGGATGGGAGAAGGATGTGCTGAACGTGAACCTCAACGATTACCTCCTTCTCACCAAGATGGAGGGGCACCGTATCTCCCCGCAGGAGTATCTGGACCGGCAGGACGAGTATTCTATCATCTTCTTCCTTACACCGAAGGTATGCCCCGATTGTCCGGATAAGCCTACGCCTCCGGATCCTTCGGGACCTGACAATCCTGATAATCCTGACAATCCTGATAACCCGGATAATCCCGATGGTCCCGATCCGGAAGACCCTACGATCGTGGGGTACGCCTGCTTCAAGATACAGGTGAAGGATTGGGTGATTCGTATCAACGATGGCATATTGTAAACAGAGATTTATTAAATATCGCTAATGATGAGACGCTATACCATATATAACCGATTGACGGCGGTCGCCGCTGGTCTTTGCCTCTGTTGGCTTTTTATGGCTTGTGGTGAAGACCGGGGGGGCGATCTCCCGGATGACGACCCGAACCATTGTGTTGTAACTATCACTTTGCGGACATCCCGTTCGGTACGCCCGCCGCAGACGAAGGCCGGAGGGATGATGACGAAGGCGGATGAAACTACTGAGACGGATTTCTGGGCAAAAGATGAAGAATACGAGCGAGACATCACGAACTGGCTGGTGGTGGCCTATGATGAGAATGCGGATTTTGCCGGATATATATCCGGCAAAGATGGAACATGGACTCCGGATATCAGTAATGAGGATTCTCGTACTACGGTGGAGATGAAACTACCCTTTGGCACATACCATTTTTATGCGTTCGCCAATTTACAATCGTTGGAAGACGGTACATCGTTGTATCAAAAAATTACCGAAGCCCATTCCTTGGCGGAACTGTCGGAGGTGAAGATATTGGACTCGGGAACGAGTATTGATACAAGGAATGAGGAGAAAAAAGGTAAATTCGGAGGCGAGGAAGCGTCTCGAAAGCGTATTCCTATGAGCAGCTACGCCCAAAAGCATACGGTATTGCCCGCTCCGGCAGAGAACAAATTCGAGATTCCCTTGATCCGCATGATCGGCAAGGTGCAAGTGGAGATAACCAATAACTTAGATAAATCCATAACCGTAAACCAATTGGACATCATGAACCTCCGCAAGGGAAGCCTGCCGATCTGGCTCTTGCCTTGGGGAAATGAGAATTATTTGGAGTTTAAGGATAACAAGGACTTGGAAGAGCCTTTGGCTCCATCTTTTCCGAAAGATGCGAATCCTCCTGTAGTAAGTCTAGAGGATCTTTATACTGAATCTATCAAACCCGGTGATAATGAAAAAGAAATACAAGCCAAACCTGTGGACGGCGAGAACGGTAGTAAACGAGCTTATATTCGCTACATTCCTGAGACCAATGCAGCCGTCGGAGAGAACGGCGGTGGCATCCACCTCGGTGTAGAGATCGAAGGCCGCCCTCGTACGGAGCACCTCACGGGCTTCGACTTCGTACGCCGCAATGACCTGCTGGTCATCCCTGTCTTGATAACCAACATCACGACGAATTTGGAAGTAGCCGAGCAACGCCTCCCCATCGGGGTCTACCCGACCGCCTTGGTCTATGGTGAGAAGACGGGCGTGCAAATACTGACGCCTGTTGAGCATACCTTGCAAGCCGCCGGCGACTTGTCGATCCGTTTCGAGATATCTAGCATAGAAGGCGTGACAGGAGATTTCACGATCAAAGGTCTCCCGCAGGAGGGAACGGTTACGGAAACAGCGAAAATCAGTTCGATCCAAGTAAAAAGCGACGAGAAACGTCTCATTACGGCCGTAAACGGAGAGGATTGTGACAAGAAACAGCGTTTCTACCTTCCCGAGGCTTCGATCAAGGAAGGAAAGAAAGGTTCCTTCACGATCCGCACTCGGGAACTGGGTGGAAACGTGGATGCTACAGTCATCCTCACGCTCATTATAAACTATTATGTGGGTCAGGAGAAGCAAGAGATGCAAATCCCCTACACCATCAAGATCAGAAACTACAAATAACAACCATAATATAACAACAATAAACTAAAAAAGGAGGACCTGACGGATGAAACCATCAATCAACCTACGATATAAATCCTTGTTATTAACTTGCTTGTTAATTTTTTCCGCTGGTGTGGCTGTGCCGGCGTGGGGGCAGACGTACACGATCAATTATAAGAATGGTTCACCCCAAACCGGTATTACCGAACGTGTGGATACGGTGTATGTGGCAGATGGGGAAGAGAGGGAGTTGTTTATTCCTGAGTTGAGGAATAATGATGGCTTTTATAATGCGAACTATCGGTGGTATGTACGTTGGTATCAGCTTAATGAAGGTAATTTAAGTTGCGAAAATATAAAAGGTAAGGCTATAAATCCTAAGTTAGATGGTTCTTTTGTACAGGGTGGTGCCTTACAGGATCTTATAAATCTCTATCCAAGCTCGTTGAGAGACGCAGGTACTTCTTTATTTTTTTATAAAGACTTTTATAAGATAGAAGGTACAACTGCTATAAATAGCTCTGTCCCTCTCGGAGCCTCTACGGTTGAATATTCAGCGGTGAATGTAAAAGAAGATCTTGTTGTTTGTGATGTGAGTTTAAATAACAATTATAAGGTGGATGGGACTACATTCACTGAACCTACTTTGTCCATACGTTATAAATTTGTGATTCGTCCGGCAAGCGAAATTGCGAATCGCATAAAAGATTCTAAAGCGGATGAAACCACTCCTTTTATGGATGAAACCATATATGTCCCGCAAAATAATGGAACGATTAATATACAATTGGGTAGGATCGCTAATAATTATGCGTGGTATGACGGAGATCAAATAGTACAGGGAGAAACTTATCAATATAAGAAAGACAATGGCGAATGGAAAGATTTGGGTAATCGCTGGACACAGATTATAAATAATTTGATAACGGTTGGAACACAACCTGTAAAATTAGAAATTCGGGCGGTGGGTAAAGATAAGACGAAAGCGAGTCCTCTGTTGGTGCGATATAATCTTATCCCTGGTGATCATGGTTTCATGTTACAGGAAAAGCAAGAAAAAGATTCTGACCCAAGGCGTAATCCGGATAACTATCCGGAGTTTTATGAAAGAATAGGATATATAAATTTTGACCGGAATGATTCGATATCTGTAGACGATTTGAACTCTGTTAATAATATGGCAAAGATTGGTTTTTCTGATAATAAAGAGGATAAAGGTAAATGGTTGGATCCGGAGATCACGGGATATGCTCCATTTAATTATCAAATTCAACCAAATAAGGATAATCGGATTCAGACCTTACAAAACCAATATGGTTTGTTTCGAACAGCGGATGTGGAAAAAGTATCAACGAATAATGAAAAGGTTGAGGGAAAGACTTATTTTTGGTTTGCAAGTGCCCAAAGTAAGCCCAAAGTGGCAATCTATGACCGGACTTATTACAATACGGGGAAAAAATCATTGGGATATTTCTTTTATGTGGATGCGGCCAATTTGCCGGGACGTTTGGTGAAAATTCCGTTGGATGGTAATATCTGTGCGCATACGGGTATTTTAGTGAACTTTTGGGTGAATGATATGACGACATGGAAAGATACTCAAGCCGAAGGAAAACCTCTACCTCCTAATGTAAACATGAATTTTATCGGATTAAAAGCAGATGGTACAGAAGTTGTTTTACATCGTTTTACTTCAGGGGATGCACTGACTGATTATACCTCGACTTCGGAAGGGCGGCCGGCTAATAACAATATTGGTAAATGGCAGCAATTAATGTACTCATTTTCCTTGTCACAATCGCTTGATGATTATGTAGGATATTATCTGGAGGTACAAAACAATACAGCTCATTCATATGGTGCGGACTACGCCATCGATGGTCTGCGTATTTATCGCTCCATACCGCAAATCGACGTAAAGCGAGTAGACGTGTGTTCTTCTGCCAGCCTGACCGTTGCCACGGATTACGAACTTCTGCTCAAGAATATGGGTTGGAGCATTAATCCGGATGTATTGTCCGATCTGAATATGGGGAATAGCATAACGGAAGATTCAAAGCATATATGGAAATACCGCTATGGTTTGATGGGTGGAGATCCAAGGAAAAGAAATGAGAATCTTAATAAAACGATCGGAAATGTTTATATTGGAGCTACCGATAAAAAGGAAAATGGGGATATAAAGAAGCCTGAAGATTGGATTACATTAAATACGGATTTGAAGGATTATAGTAATGAGCGCTATAACAACCGAAGCAAGGTGTATCGTATTATCGTTCCGACTAAAGAAGGGTTGAAGCATCAAGGATTTGAGGATCTGACAAATCATGAAACTGCGATGCGACGACAAATTGTCGTAAACCTGCGTATGATCAATGATTTCTTATATGATGCCGCTGAGCATAAAATTTGGCAAAAAGACATACTAGATCATGCCCAAAAAACAAATGGGGATAAATTCCCGGAAGAAGAGTATATTGCGTACTTGAAACAAAATTTGAGTGTACTCTGTGGCAAATCGGATTCAGAGTGGGACTATAAGATTCCGGAACCGAAAGACCTATCTAACCAGATAGATAGAATAATGGAGGGGAATGACAATAATCTGTACGAAGAACTGATACGGGCCGTTTGTTCGGTAATGGGTATTTCTCGTCCTCGTGTGCCTTGGTGGGATGAAGGAAATAGCAATACCATCCATTTGAGTGCCATTGATGTGGACAAGACTGAGTTGAAATATAAAGGGGAGCAAAATTTCGGAAGTAAAGAGAATGCCGCCTCCGGTAGGTATGATGTGGTAATCTTTAGTGCGGCCGCGACAGTTACTAGTGATGAAATCGTGAATTTCCCGAATGCCCATGCGGGAGATAGTTTCAACGATCCTTGCTTGCTGACTACCCCTTTCACCGTACTCCCTTCCTTCACGATCGTGGCAAAGACCAAGACAGATTTGCCGGAGGGCATGATCGCTTGCGAGGGACGGATCAGTCAGATTGAGGAGGCAACCATGTGGGTTGAAAGATATGATGAGAACAACAACTTGATGACCGGAGAGACAGATAAGTTTGTAGATAAATATGAGGGTTATTCATATACGTTCGACTGGTTCTTGGGAGACTCGCTGGAATTTGCTGCGTTCTATGATGAATATGGATTCGCTTTAGAAGATATATTGAAGTCTTATAGAAATACCCTTCCCGATGGCGAGAAAGCTTCGTCTTTCCCCGCGAAAAATTTGATTGAGTATTATGAAAAATTAGACGCATATAAAGATAAGCCTGGGCTTATTGCGAAATTGAAGACATTGCTTTTAGGTGATGTAGATACAGAGCCGAAATTGGTGATTGGCGGGAAATTGGGATATGCGGAGTTTCGTTGGGTAAAAAAAGTGGTAGCGATTCCTTATCTACCGGAGAGTATTCCCGAGGAGGACAGACTTTGGCTTTTCTGCGATAGACCTCAAGAACGATCACTGGAAGCCGCTCCCGCCCCGAAACTACTTGTTGGTTTCCCGGACGTGAAGTATCCGGAAGGAATGGAGCATTATCCCAATGTTCCCCTGCGTATTGGCTTGCCGAATATCATGGAGAAAAGCATAACCGATATTCCTATCCAAAGCAATGGCCTAAAGATGGGTATGACAGAATCCAATCAATTAGGTCTGCCCGAAAGCAATACTACGGATATCTTCTTGCGGCAAGGGGCTACTTATACAAAGGTGGGTAATTTGACAAAGTTGTCTGCGAAAGCTAAAAGTGAAAATGAGGCAGGTGAAACTGACTATGGCGGTGGATTATTCTCCATGACTTTTGACGATAAAGCTTATACAAATTTTGACGAAGGCCAGATTTATGCCCTCTATATCCCATTCGGTGAATATAAGGACGAAGCTTTCGTAAAAGGCTCTTGCGAAGGATACGCTACCTTACTTATCAAGATCGTGCCGGAATATCTGACTTGGAAGGGTACGAACACCGGTGAGGACGCTGAGGCATGGTATAATGACGCAAACTGGCATCAGTCTACGAAAGGGGAATTGTACATAGATCCAAACGGAGAAGATAAAACAGACGCCAATGGCAATGATGCAGACTTGACCGCCGCCTTCGCCCCGCTTCATTTCACCCGTATCACGATCCCGGAAAAGCAGATGCTGGAATTGGAAGGCTTGGAGACGAAAGATCATTTGTTACAGATTCCCGAAGCGAACTCATCAAAGGCTACCGAGTATATCCAATATGATATGGCGGTAGACAAAGACGGAGATAATACGATCGTAACCCCGTACTATATAAATAAGGTAAAGGCTATCTATTTCAAACCCGAGGCGCAGTTACGCCGTCAGCAATTCCTGACGTACGACACTGCCCATGTGGAATTCGAGATGACACCTGACGCGAAATATTGGATGGCATCGCCCCTGCAAAGCGTATTCGCCGGCGATATGTACACCGTGAAGAACACGGGCCGTCAGAACACCTATGCTTTCGCCGATATCACCTACAGCACGGCTGACAACGACCGCCAAGCCCCAGCCTTCTACCAGAAAGCTTGGGACAAGGCGATCACGATGTACGTGCCGAAGAGCGAAGCAGATCAAATAGTTTCTTTTCCGGAGAATGGTTTGGATACAACTCATTACGAGGTAGTCCAATCCAACTGGAGCCGTGAATATAACGATGTGAATGTGCCCTACGCTTTAGGAAAGGGATTCTATGCCAGCGTAGAAAAGAAGAATGCGACCGGCTTAGGTGAGAAAGTATTGGTACGCCTGCCGAAAGCGGATGACTCCTACAAATATGAACCGTGGAAACCGGATACGAAAAGCGCTACATTGAGAGCCGCCATGACCAAAGCCCCGACTTTAGCAAATCGGATCAATGCTGGTAAACTGGCAGATAACAAGTCGATCAAGGTGGTATTGACAGATGTGAATGGAACGGAAGATTGGTGGAATACGGATAATGGAACCGTCCGTGTTATTGCTGATGGTGACGGCAAGCACTTCCTGTTGGGTAATCCTTATATGTATCCGTTGGATATCGTTCGTTTCTTGAAAGAGAATGAGGCTATCTTAGAGCAAAAATATTGGACATTGGATGTGAAGGAGGGGCTTGTTGTCGGTACACCTGATGTGGCATGGGAAGGTGGAAATGTTACTGATGCTACATCCGGAGCCGTTATCGCCTCCATGCAAGCCTTCTTCGTAGAGCTGAAAGATGCGGCTCAAACGAAAGCGGAAGGTACGGCAACCGGTACCGATCTGAAGGTGGTTCATTTCGATCCCTCCATGATGCAAGGAGAGTCGGAGAAGGTCTCTTCTTCCTTACGTACCGCTACGGCCAAAAAACCGGTATTGAGGCTGACAGCAGAGCGGGATGCATATCGTAGCACGGCCTTGTTGACGCGGCAGGATGATGCCGCGAATAGCTATGAGGCAGATAAGGATGCCGTAATCTTGCTGGATACGGAACTGGAGGAGATCCCGCAGGTGTACACTATCGCCGGGACTCGTGCCGTGGGTGTGAACGTAGTACGACGGATCGACCAAGTGCCCCTTGGCGTATATGCCGGCGAGGGTAAGGGGGAGGTTACACTGACGATAGAGGGTATCGGCGATTGGGCGGAGACGCTTTACCTGTACGATGCCGTGACCCGTAAAAGTACGGAGTTGTCGGACAATACGTATACCTTGCGTTTGGACGGCAGCAGCCATGGACGTTACTTCCTAAGTGCGGGCTCGCCTACCGGTAATGAGGGGGTGGACAACGTAGAATCTATCTCTGTCTATTCCGCCGTATCGGGTAGGATAGTGGCCAGTGCTAGCGAGGCGTTGAAGCGGATACAGGTGTTTACGCCGATGGGTCGTTTGGTACGTACCTTATATCCCGCCCGTCCGACTTATACGTTCGATCTCCCGGCAGGCATCTACATTATCCGCACGGAGATCGCCCACGACCAAAAGACGGTGAAACTACGGGTATTGTAAATAAACCCCCTTGTTGTTAGTTCGTTTCTACCACTCCATCCTTGATATGGATCACCCGATCCGTGTTTGTGGCCAGCTGTTCGTCATGCGTCACGATGACGAACGTCTGGTTCATCTGGTCTCTTAACTCGAAAAAGAGGGCGTGCAATTCTTCCTTGTTCTTGGTATCGAGGCTTCCCGAAGGTTCGTCGGCGAGGATAACCGCCGGGTTATTGATAAGCGCACGGGCTACCGCTACCCGTTGCTTTTCTCCGCCGGATAGCTCGGCGGGCTTGTGTGCCATACGATCGGAGAGTTTCAAGAAGTCCAGCATCTCTTTCGCCCGCTTCTCGGCTATGGCCGATTTCTCCTTGGCGATCAGGGCTGGGATCATCACGTTTTCCAAGGCCGTGAACTCCGGCAATAATTGATGGAACTGGAAGACGAAGCCGATATTCCGGTTGCGGAAAGCCGCCAATTCCTTATCGCCCAATCGTCTTGTCTCCGTGCCATTGATAACCAGTCGCCCGCTATCCGGTGCGTCGAGCGTGCCGATGATTTGCAACAAGGTTGTCTTACCCGCCCCGCTGGGGCCTACGATAGCGACAACCTCGCCCTTGTTTATCGTGAGGTCGATGCCTTTCAATACTTGTAAGGCACCGAAACTTTTCGTTATTCCTTCGGTTTGTATCATATCAAGTTTCTTAGGACGTGCGAGGCAAGGAAACAACCGAACGTTGCCGGCATATAAGAGACCGTTCCCGTGGTCGTACGTTTACATGTTTCGTTTTCAACTTCGATCACGGCGTCCGGATCGGCGAACTCGGTGGAAAATACGACGGGAATCCCCTTGCTTACGCCTAGAGGACGCAACCGTTTCCGCACCGCTTTCGCGAGGGCGCAATTGATTGTCTTGGAGATATCCGCTATCCGTACCAAGGATGGGTCTACCTTAGCGCCCGCCCCCATGGAGGACACGATGGGGATCTTATGGATATATGCTTGGTACATCAGGTATACCTTGGGACTTAGGGAATCGATGGCATCTACCACGAAATCGAGAGGGGCCGATAAGAGTACCTCCTCCGTCCGTTCGTCTCGCAGGAATTCATTCAGGACGGTTAGTTGCAACTGGGGATTGATATCAAGCAAACGCTTGGCCACGACCTCGGCTTTCGGCATCCCTAGGGTGGAATGAAGGGCGGGCAATTGGCGGTTGATATTACTCTCGTTTACCGTATCGGCGTCTATGATCGTCATCTTTCCTACTCCGGCCCGACAAATCTGCTCGGCGGCATAAGCTCCCACACCTCCTAGGCCAACTACCAATACATGGCTACGGGATAAGCGCTCCATATGCTCCGCTCCGAACAAAAGTTCCGTCCGTGTATTCCAATTGTAACTCATTTATCTATTTTTGAGCACAAAAGTAATCAATTGTTCCGGTTCCTCCAATACTTGCTTTTATCCGAAAGCTTTGTGTCTTGTTACTGCACGGGCGTTGCAGCGTTACTGTATGGGCGTTGCAGTATTACTGCATCAGCCTTGCAGTACCACCGCAACCCAGGTTGCAGTGGATGAGTTACGTCAGATGGGTTGAATATGAAAGACTGATCCTCCGTCGGAGGCCAGCGGAAGGGTGATTTTATCCCTGTAGGTGATCTCCTCAACCTCTTTTACGAGTTTGTTCGAGTCTATATTCGTATCTTCAGCATCTTTATAGATCGTTATCTTATATTTCTTGTCCTTATCCAAGAACTTGAGGTCTACATCGATACTGCGTGCTTGGCTGTTATTGATCGTACCGACAAACCAATCCTCTCCCTTTTTGCGGGCGATCGTTACGTATTCATTGACGGAAGCGTTCGGAACGACTGTTTGGTCCCAAGTCGTAGGCACGGCTTTCAGGAACTCGAATCCCGGTTGTCCTTCGTAAGCCTCCGGCGTATCGCAAATCATGCCGAGATAGCTCTCTAATACCACGTACATCGCTAACATATGGCAGCGGGTACTCATTACGTAAGGGTTACGTTCTTGGTTCTTGAACTTATCCCTTGGCAAAGAGCGGAAACCTCCTAAATGATAATCAGTCGCTCCCGCTAATAAACGGGTAAAAGGCATATGGATGTCATGATCTGCGTCGGTATCCTTATCCCATTTGCAATGCTCGTAATTAAGCGTACCCTCGCGGGTGAACTCGTTGGGATAGGTACGGCTCAATCCAGACGGCTTGCAAGCTCCGTGGAATTGCACGAATAGATGATGCTTAGCCGCCTTCGCCAAGAACTCTTCTTGGATGCGGATCATCTCCTGATCGTCTCGATCCATGAAATCGATCATCATGCCGGCGATTCCCCATTTCTCGAATTGGGCGAAAGCCTCGTCTATCTTTGCGTACAGAGGTTTCCAGTTGGTCCATAAATGGATACGTACGCCTTGACTCTTGGCGTAATCGCAAATCTCCTGCATATTGAGGCTCGGAACGACTTTCAAGATGTCCGCTTTAGGACCCGGAGAACCGAATCCGGCTCCATCCTCGTCATACCAAGCTTGCTCGGCGTTCCCGTAGATCGAGTGATAATCCAATCCGTTACGGGCTACGAAATCAATGTAATATTTATTCGTGGGGAAATTGTTTCCGCCAAGGAAAGTCGTATCCGGAACGACATTTCCGTTCCACCACGTAAAAGTAGTCTTACCCGGCTTAATCCAAGACGTATCCTCTATCTTACAAGGCTCATTGAGATTCGTAAGGATATTGGACGCTATCAAGGAACCGATTTGATCACTGATCATCAAGACCCGCCAAGGAGATTGATGGGGTAGGGATGCCTCTACCTTGATACGCTCTTGTCCCAGTTTAGGTGATAGTTTCCCGAGAAGAGTCCCGTTTTCTTTCCATAGGTACATACCGGCGTAGTCACGAACCGCCGCCTCGGTAATCGCCATATAAACATGGTTCGGGAAAGAGAATAGGGCGGGCATATCCATCAATCGTTTATTATCCATGTCGGCATAATCTGTGACCGTATATTTACCTTCGTGGGAACTTTGGTAGTTGGGGAGGAATAAAGTAGTTACGTTCGGATTCCCTTGTAGGTTGAAGGTGGTTCCCTCGTCATACATGATATACGAATCCCATCCTTTTTGCTTCGGAAACTCATAGCGGAAGGCGATACCGTCATCGAAAGCCCTCAAGACCAGATTAATCTTGCGAAAAGGCTGAACGGTTTCCTCTAGCGGGATGATTACCTCTTTGGAAAGGCTATGTATATGTTTCGCCTTACCAACGATCAATTCGTAGGTCTCTTCCTTCGTACTGAACACGGGTTTGTTGATCTTTACATTTTCCCCGAACGCCCCATTATCGAAAGTCAACGTTAGCGGAGAGTCTTGGATCAGGGTTTGTTTATTAAACGCTACGCTGTATACCGGGCTATTCTTATCCAAAACCAAGGAGAACTTGATCTTTCCGTTTGGAGAAGACAATCGCACGCTTTTATTTGCGTATAAAGAGTGAGCGCAAAGTATAAAAAATGCCAGAATGAGGTAGATTGATTCTTTTTTCATGGATGATAATTTTATAGGCCAAAGATATACATATTTATTTTGTACGGTTTAACTGCTTCAACAATTCTTTAAGGCTGACGGTCTCATTCTTGACCAATGGTTTTGCCCAATAGGAAATACTCAAGATATAGCCCAGCGTGATAAATAGGAAAAACATGGAATAGCGCAACCCGATCAGATCTCCAAGTCCACCAATGATGAACGGAATCAATGCCCCACCGAAAATACCCGTACACAAGATACCGGAAAAAGCCCCATGATGCTTATCCACGGAGTTAAGGGCTAAGGCGAATATCACCGAAAACATGATCGAGATCGAGAAGCCGCAACAAGCGAAAGCGATAATCGCTACTTGCGTAGGACCGAAGAGCGCTATCGATAAATTAAGGATCGCTATCATCGAGAAAATACGTAACATCAGCTTTGAGTCGATTAACTTTACGATCACCAATCCCAACAAGCAGCCGATGGACATCAATCCCCAGAACCAAGCAACCGTAGTAGCCCCGGCTCCTTCCGGGCTGACCCCATGATACATATTCAGGAAAAGACTCATCCAATTCGCCAATCCTTGCTCGGTTCCCACATAAGCGATAATCCCCAAGAAATAGAATATAACTTGTTTTTGCTTGAGTAATTCTTTATAATTCTGTACCGTTCCCGCCTTCTCATCTTCCTTTAATTCTACTTTCGGGAATTTGACATAAGAGATAACCACTAACATGATGACAAAAACAATCGTAAAGATAAAATAGAGCGAGCTCCAAGGTAAGCTCTCCGGCGTTATCCCTTTGAGGAAACGGATGAAGAAGTCGTTCGCCGGATCCTCACCGGTTAATTTCCGCATAAGCCCGGCCAAGACGAACGGGCTCATGAAAGAAGCGGCCCCGAATACGATCTGGGCCAATACCTGATTAAAGGCATATTTTTTCTCTCCGCCCGCCTCACGCATCAAGGGCAATATAATCACCTGTAGCATCGCCATGCCCAGACCGATAGCGAAAAGGGAGGTCAATACGATAGGGTAGGTCGGGAACATGACGAAAAGCCCCGCACCCAAAAACGTCAGACTGAAAGCGACCAATAAGGAAATCTTTCCCCCGAAACGCTCGATGATCATTCCTGCCGGGATGGACATGATGCCATATGCCAAGAAAAACGAGAACGGCAAGAATGCGGCCAATGTCAGGCTCAGCCCAAAACTATCGATAATCATCGGTAGCATAGGGCCTAATATATTGGTAACAAAAGAAATGACAAACCAAATACACAAGATGAGGAGTACGATCCAATTATTCTTATTCATGATAGATAGATTCAATGATTAAACACCAATGCCGCCGCCCCGAGGCATCCGGCCTTATTTCCTAATCGGGCAAGTTCGATAGTCGTGAAGTACGAGGTTTCCTTCATCACGAATTTCCAGACCTGTTCCCGTATATTATTAATGTAGAAATCTCCGGATTCCGAAATGCCTCCGCCGATAATCACCTTTTGCGGAGCGAAAATGTTGATAAGGCTCGCTACGCCTAGGGACAGATTCCGGAAATGATCCTCCATAGCGAGTACGGCCTCTTTCTCTTGAGCTTTATAGCGCTCTACTATATATTTTCCATCGATACGGGAAGGTATCTCCCGTCCGTTCTTCTCCAATAATTGCCGATATAAGGCGATCAACGCACTTACGGAAGCGTGTGCCTCTAGGCAACCGGACGCTCCGCAAGTACATTGATTCCCATTCAGACCATGAATAATTAAGTGCCCAAGTTCGGTGCCCCGGTTCCGGTAGCCGCCATAAAGCCGGCCGTTCAAGAACAAGGCGCCCCCTATGCCGGTACCCACCGTCAAGAAAACGATATCGGAGAGGCCCTTAGCCGCCCCATATATCACCTCGCCCAACCCCATAAGGTTTGCGTCGTTGTCGATGAATACCGGTAGATTAAATTCCGCTAACGCAAGATCCAATTGTTGGTTGTCCAGTTCAGGAAGATTATTGGCAAAGAGAACCACCCCCTTATCTACTACGGAAGGTACACCTATGCCAATTCCGTAAATCCCCCAGTCCCGGGAACGGGCGTAGTCTGTCATTTTCCGTACGATACTTTTTATGATATCGGATAATGGGCGTGGATTCTCTTTTGATTGTGTGGTTTCCGACGATTCGTAAAGAATGTCGCCATTCTGGTTCACAAGAGTATATTTTATGCTTGTTCCTCCAATGTCTAATGCGATAGCGTATTTCATGATAATTGTAAAAGCTTAATTAGAACTATGCGCCGCTTCCCTGTCGATCAGGCAAATCACGTTCGGGTGCAGCCACAATAAGGAGGCCGGCAACTCCGTCGAGATCTTCTGTTCAAGGAAAGCTTGAGTAATCTCCCTTTTCTTTATCCCGTTGATAAGAAGGATAATCAGGCGTGACTGAAAGATATTCGCCATGCCCAATGTCAGTCCGTATCCCGGTTTTTCCGTATCCCCGGCGATCATGGGATGTTGCAATGATTTCTGGGACAGATGAGCCACATGGCAATTCGTATGTAAGGAAGGAGCCGGCTCGTTCAAGGCGATATGGCCGTTCATCCCTATTCCTAATATACAAATGTCGATAGGGCCTTTTTGATCCAGTATCTGTTGGATCCGCTCACATTCCGCCTCAGGGTTCTCCGGATCGCTTTGGAACGCTATATACCGGTCTTCCGGGATTTGAAGCGGACCTACGAAATAGTTCCGTAGATACGACTCGCACGTACCCGGGTGGTCCATCGGGATTCCTCCCCATTCATCAAGCTTTAGTACCGTGAATTGGGAGAATAATTCCGGTTGGCGACCGGCTTCCTCTACCAGCAACTCATACATCCGGGTAGGAGAGCCCCCAGTGGCGGCACAAAGCGTAAGTGCCTTGTGCTGCCCTAACTCTGAGGTAACAATCTCTTTTGCCTTAAGGCTTAATGCCTCATAAGATTGACAAATCTCTATTCTCATACGATTTTAGAGCTCTTTGATTCGGATATTGCGGAAACAAACACCATAACCGTGGTCTTGCATACCGATGTAACCCGGTTGTTTTCCGCATTGTAGCATCAAGTCGTAAGCTTCCGGGCATTTCTCCGGACTCGTGCTGAACTTGCTGAACTTACTATGATCCACTAACGCGCGCCATACCGGTGTACCGAACTGGAATTCCAGCACTTTCACGTCGTTCATGTAATGGATCACGCGTTGGTTATAGACAACGATTCTCGTCTTGTTCCAGTTTCCGTACGGTTTTACGGGTTGTGGATCCGGCATAATCATGTCATATACGGCACCGGCCTGACGGTTACCATCGCAACCTTCCCATGCGTCCGGCATATTCTCGTTGTCGAGTAACTGATATTCTGGGCTGGAGTAATAAATAGGTGTACCCTCAATTTCTTGCGCAGTATAGAAGATACCGCTATTACCGGCCTTGTCGATCTTCCATTCGATCTCGAAAACGAAATTTTTGAACTTCTTGTCGTAGATCAAGTCGCCGAAGCCCGTGTCTGCCTTATTGTCGCTACCTTTATAGGTGATCGATCCGTCTTCAACCACCCAACCTTGGGGTACATCCTGACGGCAATAGCCGCGCCATCCGTTCAAGGTTTTCCCGTCGAACATGGTGATCCACTCGCCTCCCGTAGGGATACCATCGCTATCGAGGGCTTGGGTTTGGGCGGTTTGCGTTCCGGCATTGTTCGTATTGTTATTGTTGCCAGAGGTACATGATAGAGCCGATGCGAATAAGGCTACGGCCATAATACTGCTATAAATCTTTTTCATCTTTGTATAGTTATTTAAGTAAATTATCTAGTTGTAGAGACGGGGTGTGCCCCGTCTCATCCCATTGTTGTTCGCTTTTATAACTTGAGATCTTCCCATCCATCGCGGTATTTCCGCTTGATGAATTGGTTCGCTTGCTCGAAGTTGGTGATACGCATGTTCGCTCCGTCCCACTGGAAAGTTTTGTTTCTTCCCGGATAGATAAAGCCCTCGCGTTCTCCGTAGATCGAGTCGTTATGTTTCACTTGTTCCCGGATATTATAGCTGCGTAAGATCAGGTTACCCATCAATACGGTCTCCGTCAACGGACCGGCGTAACCTTCGAATGGTGATTCTACGTCCGCCTTGTCGTATCCTGCGATACAAGAGTCGATCCACGCCCAGTAATGACCGTTCGTGCCGCCTTCGATACGTTTGTATTTATGAGGAATGTTCACGTCCTTGTCGAACAGCGGTTTCTTGTTCGCCTTCTGTCCCTTTGGCCAGAATCTCGGGTCGGAACCGCCCCAGCCGCAAGAAGCCATACCTTTCGTACCTACGAATACGGTTGCGCCTTCTACGTCCATCATATCCAAGTCTCCCATCGTGCAGGTCATGTCTGCATCCGGATCGATCTCCTCGAAACGCTCCGGCATGATACCACCGTCCATCCAATAGAGATTCAGGTCGCTTCCGTCTTTCTTCTTGAATTTATAACGGATCGAGCTGGCTACCGGGCAACTCTCAGGATAATAAGCCTCCTCGAAGATACCGGAGTAGACATTGGTCGTGCTGCAAGAAACCTCAGTCGGATAACCTAATTGAAGCAATTTGAATGGAGGGCCGATGATGTGGCAACCCATATCTCCAAGAGCGCCTGTACCGAAACGCCACCAACCACGCCAGTTGAACGGAACAAGATTATCGATATAATCCACATACTCGGCGGTACCTACCCATAAGTCCCAATTTAATTCCTTGGGAACCTCAGGCTTCTGGCTCGGCCAAGGAATACCTTGCGGCCATACAGGACGGTTGGTCCAGCAATATACCTTCTGGATGTCACCTAACAGATCTGCCTCGAACCATTCACGAAGGGTACGCATACCGTCGCAAGAGTTACCTTGGTCGCCCATTTGGGTCACGACCTTGTATTTCTTGGCGGCCTCGGTAAGGATACGTGCCTCGTAAATATCGTGCGCGATCGGTTTTTGCAGATATACGTGCTTACCCATCCGCATAGCGCCGAAAGCTTGGATCGCATGGTTATGATCCGGGGTGGAGATACATACGGCATCGAAGTTCTTGCCTTCCTTGTCGTACATCTCACGGAAGTCGTTGAAATACTTCGCCTTCGGGTATTTCTTACGAGCGTCGGCAGACTGACGGTCGTCTACGTCGCACAGACAGGTGATCGCTGCGTTTTTGTGCGGCGTATTCATCAAGCTACCCAAATCGGCGGCTCCCATACCGCCACAGCCTATTTTCGCGATATAAAGCTTATCGCTGGGAGCTACGTGTCCTAATCCCGCTACGGTAAAACTGGGCAGGATCGTAAGGGCGGCAGCACCTGTGGCTGCCATCCCAAGGAATTCCCTTCTCGAGATTCCAGTCGGACAGGATTGTTTATTTACCTCTTTCATAAATTTGTTCATATTATGATTAATAATTGAATTGGGGTCTAAAGAATTGATATTAAAAACAGACTGATATGATTAGAATGCCGGATATCCCGGGTTCTGAACCAAATTATTATTCTTCTGCCAAGCCTTGAACGGGATCGGGAAGATCTTACGATATTCCGGAGTCTGTTTCGGCTTCATATATCTCGGTTTCAGATAAGTCCCGAAGCGGATCATATCTTGGCGGCGGACAAATTCGAATGCCAACTCATAACCACGCTCGTTATAGATATCGTCCAATGTCACGCTCGTGTAATTATGATCGGAATTGCCGTAAGCCCTTTCCCGGATAGCGTTTACCAGACGAGTAGCTTCACCGAGATCCCCGCCCATACGAACCAAGGCTTCCGCTTTCATCAGGTATACATCGGCCAGACGGAAGATAGCGATATCGTTCTCCATATTGGTATTTTGCATGCCTTTCTCATATACCCACTTATTGATACGTGCGCCGTCTTCTTGGTGAACCTCGCCCCACGGGGTTAAGTTACCATCCGCATCGGTTTTCTCAGTTCCCGGTACCACATTTAAGTCGATCGTATGGATCAAGTCATGTCCTAGGGTCGTTTTCAAAATCTCTCCCGTGCTAGGGTCGATCATCGGGCCAATCAAGAACGAACCTTCGTAACGAGGATCTTCCGTATCAAATGTGCGGACAAAATCCGGCTGGGCGTTGATACCATTCCACATACCGCCGGTGAAACCTAATACATCGGGATCCAGATAATGCAATGTCCAAAGATGAATGGAGTTACCCCAAGCATCAGATGCCTTGTAGCAGATCGGGAAAATAATCTCTCGTGATACCTCGTTATGAACCTCGAAATTGGTTTTCCAATTCGGCTCGATGATATATTCGAGTTTCATGATCTCGTCGCACTGCTCCACTACACCTTTCCAGTTCGGCTCGCCGATCCATTCCTCGGCGTTGAGGTACATCTTTGCCAATACCATACGGGCAGCCCCTTGCGTGAACTTACCGTAGCTGGCGTCTGATACATCGGAGCGCAGGTTCGGGATGATCTCGGTTAATTCCTTCACCACGTATTTATACAGATCCGCACGGCTCGTGATGGAGGGCAAGGAGGTATCCTCAAAATCTGTCACTAATGGAGCGTTACCGAAAATATCTACGATTACATAATACCAGAAAGCGCGTAATCCTCTTAGCTCAGACAAGTATTGAAGCTTAAGTTCATCGCTCATCGCCTCGCTTTTCTCTATAATATTATATACGGAATTAACTGTGGTTAAACCTTCCGTACAATATGTCCAGCAATTCTCTACGGAGTAAGAGTTCGGTTTCCAACTGTGCATACATTGTTCCATGTATTGTCCGCCGTCCCACCAGTCGCCACCTACACGTGTCGGTGCTATCAAGATATCGGCTGTCATATCGGCCGCTCCCCAAGGACCGTCATAAGCCAGCATGTTCTTTAGGGATTGGTATGCCGGAGCCATGATCGCATTAATCTGCTTTTCTGTTGTCCCGAATTCGTCGGTAGGAAGCTTGTCGTATACGTTCTCGTCCAAATCCATGCAAGAGACAAGTGCTACCGGAGCGAGTACGGCACATATTATATTTTTGAATAATCTTTTCATGATCGTTACTGTTTGTGTATTAGAAATTCAAGTTTAATCCAACAGAGAATGTGCGTGCCTTCGGATAAAATTCACGAGGTTCTACACCCGGGGTCAAACCGTCTCCTGAATCCATAGGAACTTCGGGATCAAGACCTTTATATTTCGTGATAACGAATAGGTTTTGCGCCGTGAAATAAACACGGATACCATTCAATGCTTTGATCTTATAACCTAAAGTCAAGTTGTCGAGACGCATAAAAGAACCTTTCTCTAAGTAATAGTTGGAGAATCTTGGAGTTTCGCTTAACGTATAGGTCAATGGATCATCCAATGCGTTTGTTCCCGGCAAGAATCCGGATTGAGCGTATGCCATGCGGGTCGCGTTCAATATATCATTACCGATCGTTCCACGCAAGAAGAATGACAAATCAAAATTCTTGTAGCGGAAAGTATTGGTGATACCATATGTCAGTTTCGGTTGAGCGGATCCGATGTAGTCATAATCCGCCGGATCGGAAATCTCGCCGTCACCGTCTTTATCTACCATGATATATCTGCCGTTCTCATCGATACCGTTGCAAACCAAGCCATAGAATTGTCCGATAGGGCGTCCCTCTTCCAATACGTGTGTACCGCTGGAGCTTCCACCCCGGATGAATACGTCACCTAATAAGATCTTATCCATTGTAAATACGTCGTTGGATAGACGAGTCACTTCATTCTCATTATGAGCCAAGTTTAAGGAGATGTTCCAATCGAAATCCTTCGTGCGGATAGCGTCTGCGTTCAAACTCAACTCGATACCCGTATTACGCATATCGCCCACGTTAGCCATGATCTCGCTATATAGGTAAGGAGGGGTTGGCACCGGATAGGTATAAAGCATGTCAGAGGTCTTTTTGTTATACCATTCGATACGACCACCTAGGCGGCTATCCAATACGGAGAAATCAAGTCCGATGTTCAACATCGCTGTCTGTTCCCATTTTAAGTCTGGGTTTGCGTTTTGGCTGATTTTATAAGAAGGTAGCCAAGAACCGGTATCATAATATACACCATCTGTGCCGTAAAGCTCGAGGGTTTTGTAGGGGTCCAATCCTGTTTGATTACCAGTGATACCATAACCGACACTTAACTTTAAGTCGTTAAGCCAGTTTACTTTTTCCATGAATGACTCTTGGGTGATATTCCAACCCACGGAAACGGAAGGGAAGGTACCCCATTTGTTATTCGTTCCAAATTTAGAAGAACCATCCCGGCGTACGGTAGCTGTCAACATATATTTCTCATTGAAGCTATAATTGGCTCTTGCGTATAAAGAGATCAGGCGACTTTGCCATTTTTGAGACTCTGCGTCTCCCGGATTCAGATTTTGTCCCGCGGCTAAATTGTTAGCACCTAATAAATCAGTGACGAAACCACGGGTCTGTACGTGAGTCTCCTCATAATTCTCTTCTTCCCAAGAGTAACCGATCAAGGCATTGATCTTATGCTTATTGAACTCAGCTGAATAATTGGCGGTCCATTCCATCAAGTCTTTATCACGTAGTCTGGACCAACGTTCGGCCTTACCGCCATCGTTGTAACCGGCTTGAGACTCGATACTGTTGTATTTGCTCTCATCTTCCGTATTCCGGCTTTTAGCTAAAAGAACTTTAGCCTCTAAGCCATCGATAATCGTATAACCGACATCAGCGGTTCCATAGAAATTATTGATGCGGTTCTTATGTGTATTCTCTTTCTGGTTACGTACCGGGTTTCCTTGGTCGTATTCACGTGTGTCGAACCAAGATCCATCCTCTAGCTTAACCGGGCGAACGGGAATCATATTGTAGGCAAGTAAGAAATTGGTCGCATTGGTCGGCGCGTTATCTGTAACGGTAGCCACGCCGGTGATGCTTACTTTCAAACGATCCTCCAGAGCACGTTGGGAGAATTGGAAACGGGCGTTGTAACGGTTCATGGAGTTATCGCGTGCGATACCTTCACGTTGCATATAAGAAAGGGAACCTCTATAGTTATGGTGTGAACCACCTCCTGATAAAGACACGGCATGATCCTGTTGGAAACCGATTCTCGTGATCTCGTCGAACCAATCCGTGTTCGCTCCCATGTCAAAATCCTTACCGTCCTTACCCGGGGTAGAGGAAGTATAGCTACGCCATTGGTCCGCTGTTAGCAGATTCGGCTTGTTAGCCAAGGTAGATACACCGAACGCTCCATTATAAGCGATGGTCGGTTTGCTGGCGTAACCTTTCTTAGTCGTGATAAGGATAACACCATCCGCTGAACGGGAACCGTAGATAGCGGCTGAAGAGGCATCTTTCAAGATAGAGATAGATTCGATGTCCTGCGGATTAACCGTAGACATGTCCATGCCCGGCACGTTATCGATAACGATTAACGGGCCTTGGTCGTTTTGCAAAGTGGATAGACCTCTTAATTGAATCGTCGAGTTGCCCGTTACGTCGCCGGAACCTGTATTGATCGTTAAACCGGCCACCTTACCTTGCAACAAATCCGCTGCGTTACGAGTCAGACCTTGGTTGAAATCCTCAGCGGTCACGTTGGTGATAGAACCGGTAATCTCACGTTTCGTCTGCGTACCGTAACCCACTACGACTACCTCATCCAGTTTTTGAGTGTCCTCTTTCAAGTTTACATTGATCTCGTTTTTGCCGCCTACCGGTTGCAACTGTGTCATGTAACCGATATAGGAGAACTCAAGGGTCGCGTTTGAGGATACTTCCATAACGTATTTACCATCCAGATCTGTAATCGTGCCGTTGGTCGTGCCTTTCTCGACTACGTTAGCACCGATAATAGCGTTTCCTTCCGGGTCTTTAACGACACCGGTGATGCGTTTCTTAGTCTGTTGGGCAACAATGTTTTTATTAAATACATTGATATTTCGTCCTTCGATCGAATATTTCAAACTCGTGTTGCGTAGTGCTTGCGATAAGATATTTTCTATGGACTTATCGGTTGCGTTCACGCTCACTTTTACGTTCTTTACGTCAGAATCCACATAGAAGAATAAGAAATCGCTTTGTTTTTCTATAATAGCGAATAGATCGGTTAGCGGGGCTTGATCCGTCTTCACGGAAATCGTTACAGATTGTGAATAGGAATTAGTCGCTACCGCTTGGAACAGTGTCAAGAAAAGTAAAATAAAGGACATTTTTAGGACCGAGAGCATTTTTTTTAAGTCTTTGGACCTAAAAGACCTATAATACGAAACATTTTCCATATTTTTGTACTGATAAAAGGTTGATAATATGCGTCTGCCACAAAATTTGGTCGTGGAGTAGCAGAAGCAGGAATTAATTCTTTTTAATGGGGCCGGCTGTATTTTTGCAGCCGGTTTTGTTTTTTTGAAAGATAGGATCCGTGTTATCTCATAGGCATTGCTTGTTTTTTAAGATGTGTTGATATTTTTATTTTATTGAATATAGTAAGTTCCATCTCTTTGTGACCATTTGATCGGCAAACTACGAGAGATCACTTGTAAAATCTCCTTTAAAGATTGATCCTCACTGAATGTTCCGGATACAGTGACATTCGGGTCCAGCAATCTCTTGTTTTCTATATGGATCGGAATCTCGTATCTTTTCTCAAGCTCATTCAGCAAGGTACAAAGCGCAATCGATTTATACTTTAGCAAGCCGTCTTTCCATGCCAGATTTTCTTTTGCGTTGACGGATTGGATATCAATCTTGTTCGTTGAACGGATGAATGTAAGTTGCTGGTCGGGAGCGAGTAAGACTTGTTGTGTCGGGCTTTCGAAACGGATAGACCCTTCCAGCAGGACGGCCGTGATCTGATCCTTCCCTTTATCGGCTTTTACACTAAAGGTCGTACCTAATACCCGTATGGAGGCATTTCCCACATCGACGATGAAAGGTCTTTCCGGATTTTTCGCCACCTCGAAATAGGCTTCTCCTTCCAAATTAACCTTTCGCTGATCCGTACCGTATGCGTCAGAGTAGGTAAAGCGACTATTTCGGTTCAAAATGATCTTCGTACCATCATCTAGCGTAAAATGAGATTTATTTTTATCGGTTATATAGGTATAGAATTGCTGAACCTTAGCTTCCCGGGTATTTAAGTGTATTGTCGCGAAAAACAGAACAAGAAAGGCGATTGCCGCCGCAATGGGAGTAGCGATGAAACGGATCAGCCTCAATCTCTTTTGCCTGCTTTGATCGTCGATCTTCTTTCTCAAATTATCGAGGGACACATTAGGCATTAAGGAATGGCTGAACGAGACTTCCGCATCCCAATAACTCTTTAGCAACCGAAATTCTTTTTTGTTCTTTTCGTCTGCGTTCAGCCATTCGCTCAGCGAAAGAAAATCTTCCGAGGAGCTGTTGCCACTTAATATCCTTGTGATAATATGATCTATGCTATTCTCCATTTTAAGTTGTTTCTATACTAATAGTCGCAACCAAATTTGAAAACCCTTAGTGGGAGCATGGATTTTTTACTTATTTTTTTCGTAGCTCATACACGAGTTCTTTGTATTCGGAGATTGCGTTGAATGAGGGGCATTGTTTGATCCATTCATCCGGCGAGATCGTCCCGTCTCCGTTTAAGTCCTCCGAGAGATCCCGGTGCCCACAGACCCATGAGCCGGGAAAGCAGATTAAGAGATGCCGGATCAAACGTAACAACGAGGTCTTTTGAGCCTGTGTGCGGGTATCCCGTGACTGTCCGGTGATGTCCAGTCCACCCTCGTAGCAAATCCCGATGCTGTGTTTGTTGTGTCCTCTCGCATGAGCCGGAATTTGCTCTAGCGGGCGCAGGTTCACCACTTCTCCCGATTTACGGATGTAGAAGTTGTAACCGGCACGGAGGAATCCCCGTGCCTTGTGGTCACTCTCCAGTTGCTCCGGGCTATAATCCGTATTCTCACGGGTTGCCGAGCAATGAATCACGATCAGGTCAATTTTTCTCATATCTCGTCCGGGCTTTCGCTATCAGAACCTGCGCTCTTTTTCGTAACCTCCAGAGGCTCGAAATTCACCTCATTGCGGGTAGTCCGCAGGGCCGAGCCCGGGAAAAAGATAATACGTACCCCCTTTATCTTGGTGGCGTCGAAGTCCTCGGGCGTATTCGTTCCTTCGGAGTTAATAGACATACGGAAGTTACCAAATTCTCCCAATTGCACCACGTTGCCGGAGGACAGTTCCAGATCCATCGCCCAGTTTAATGAATCGAGCACCGCTTTCACGTCCGCCGACGAAAGCGTGGAGCGAGAGCAAATCAGTTTACATAATTTGTTGAGGTCCGAAGTCCCCGACGTTTTAGCGATCGCGTAGTTCTTTACTGAGTCTTTCTCTGCGCCGTTCAATACCTTACGCTTTACTACTTTAAATTTCACTGCCATAATTTTAAATTTTAAAAGGTTAATTACTAATGACAATGCAAAGATAGACCCTCTGAAAAACGGGAATCGGCGAGTGTCGGTGAGTGTCGGGATATGTAAGTAGTAGTCGGTTTACTTGTTATTCTGGTTTTTTATTACGTAATTTGCGTTACGTGAATTGCGTAACGCAGATAAGATGCTGAATATGAATAATCCTTTTTTAATAGTTGGTTATCAAGGTCCAGAATATTTTTGTGATCGGGAGAAAGAGACAGAAGTGATTTTATCCGCTCTTCATAATGGGAGAAATATCACGTTGGTAAGCCGGATAACCTCTCGCAATCTACGCTGAAGGAGATTTTCGACTACTTGCGGCAGTCTGGAAGAGAATGTTATCTGGCTATTGACGAGTTCCAGCAAATCATGGAATATCCTGAGAAAGGGGTGGAAGGCCTATTGCGTTCTTATATTCAATTTTTGCCGAATGTTCATTTTATCTTTTCGGGGAGTAAAAAGCACTTGATGGAATATATATTCTTCTCAATCAAGCGCCCCTTCTATCAATCCACCCCAAAATTATTTTTAGACAAGATCAGCAAGGAGGTGTATTTTTCCTTTGCCCATTCTTTCTTCGAGAAGGAAGGGAAGGAGCTTCCGGAAGAAATATTTGATAAGGTGTACACATGGGTAGATGGGCATACTTGGTATGTGCAATATCTTTTGAACCGTCTCTTCGCTTTACCGGAAAAAACACTTTCTCCGGAGCTTCTTGATTCTCTCATGATGGAGATCCTACAGGAAGAAGAATATACCTACCAGACTTATTTCCAATTGTTGACATTTAATCAAACCCAGCTATTGAAAGCGATCGCCAAGGAAGGGATCGTCCGGGAGGTCAATGCTGCCGCCTTCATCAAAAAGTATGATTTGAAGGCGGTGAGTAACGTGAATACTTCCTTAAGGATATTAATAGATAAGGAGTTTATATTGAGGCAACCGGATGGGTATATCGTGTATGATAGGTTCATGTCTATTTGGCTCAGCCGGATATGACAACGGATGAAAAATATTTAGTTGACACAGTTCGCTCGTACCACCAAAAATTATTCCATTAATATTATGATGGGATTATCTTCTTCTGCCAATTTCTGGAGATCTTCCCTATACAATAGTTCGTTAAGTTTTGAATTAACAAATAAAAAGTAGGTCAAGTCCTCCCGATTCATTATATTAAGGGTTTCCACATCCTGAAAAAATGAATCTGAACGAACTTGACCAATATTTAGAGCTAATAAATAGTGTGCTGCTTAAATCAGCGGTAAAGCTAAACAAATGGCGTGAGAAGTTTATGCTTGAAGTCCTACTTTTATATTTGATTATCCCCGGGCGGATTAATTTCCTTCAACCGGGTCGTTATGGTCGCTTTGGTGAACAACGCTATCGGACTTTCATGCCTGCTTCCATCCGGAAGTGGTTCAAACACCGCCGATAAAAACACCGGAGCAAGTTACATACACATTAATAGACTGGTATCTACATGTGCCGCGTACACGCAAGGAAACACTTCAGCGACTGGCAAACTATGTGGTTGCGGATGCCTACTTCTCCAAATCCACCTTTGTGTATGGCGCATTTGAAATGGGATTTCATGTAATCAGCCGATTTAGAGATGACGCCTATTTCCGTTATCTCATCACGGAAGAGCCTACAGGTAAAAGAGGGCGGCCTAAATTATATGACGGGAAAATCGAGATGGAGCACTTGGAAGAGGACAGATTTGAAATCGTCAATTTGGAGAATGGGCAAGGACGTATTCTTTCAGCGGTAGTGCATTCACGTTCATTGAATAGGAATATACGGTTGTGCATTCACTTTTTGTTCTTTAAGTGCCCGGTTGTCAATAGCATCTCAATGGGATAGGGTTGGTATCTCAAAGGGATAGGTTTGTAAAGTCAATGGGATAGAGGTGTTGTCTCAATGGCTTTGCGGCCGTGTCCCATTGGCTTTTTTTGTATCCCGTATCAGGATGTTGCTGATAGGTTAGGGCTCAAAGGGCGCATCTTTATGTATGTTTCTAAAACTTTTTCTGTAAATAACGTTTATACCCCTCTTGTCTGTAGAGTGATGTAAATATTATTTTTCTAAAAATGTTTCTTTGAAAGCGTAAAGATGCGCCTTTTGCGCCCTAGGATTTTTACCGGGGAATTTTCCTGATGCCTTAACATGTGGATATACAGTTGTTTGTGTGGTTCTTCCCTCTTCGGCTTTTTGGGTCTTTGGGGGGCGATATAATGGGTCCTTACCCACGTTTACGTGATCCGAAAGCACTAAAACCAAGTGCATTTCGCATGATTTCATGAGCTAAAAGCCGTTTTTTCTGTGTGATTTCCTATCGGGGCCAAGATGATGTTCATCGTTTTTATTACGTGCGAATGTACTCGTGGAGCACTTGTTTCAAGTGCGTGTGGTGACACGTTAGGCCACGTGGTGGGCCACATGAGCCAAGAATGGATATCGACGTATTATTAACGTATGCGATCCCCCTCGTGAAAAAAAACTTGAAAAATAATGCCCGATAAATTTGGACCGTATGTTTTATAGCATTACTTTTGCACCCGCTTTCGAGAGAGAACGGCGCTTCAGAAATGATGGAAACGTGGAGGTATCCTTGGGTAGGGGATGAGGTTGGCTGGGCCAAGCGATAATTTCCAACCGCCCGGAGATCGGCTTGAGAAAAAAACTTGAAAATTTTTCACCGAAAAATTTGGAGGTTAAGAAAAAGTCCTTACCTTTGCAGCCGCAATCGAGAAACGATAGCGACAAGAGTTCTTTGAGAGATTTACATAATTCAACAAGTAGTACAAGTATAGGAAAATTAATTTTCCGGATTGATACCGTCAAAGAAGTATGACTTTGGACTACAATAACGGATTCCGGAGCGAGGATATAAAAACAATTTAAACAACGAAGAGTTTGATCCTGGCTCAGGATGAACGCTAGCGACAGGCTTAACACATGCAAGTCGAGGGGCAGCACAGGTAGCAATACCGGGTGGCGACCGGCGCACGGGTGAGTAACGCGTATGCAACTTGCCTATCAGAGGGGGATAACCCGGCGAAAGTCGGACTAATACCGCATGAAGCAGGGATCCCGCATGGGAATATTTGCTAAAGATTCATCGCTGATAGATAGGCATGCGTTCCATTAGGCAGTTGGCGGGGTAACGGCCCACCAAACCGACGATGGATAGGGGTTCTGAGAGGAAGGTCCCCCACATTGGTACTGAGACACGGACCAAACTCCTACGGGAGGCAGCAGTGAGGAATATTGGTCAATGGCCGAGAGGCTGAACCAGCCAAGTCGCGTGAGGGATGAAGGTTCTATGGATCGTAAACCTCTTTTATAAGGGAATAAAGTGCGGGACGTGTCCCGTTTTGTATGTACCTTATGAATAAGGATCGGCTAACTCCGTGCCAGCAGCCGCGGTAATACGGAGGATCCGAGCGTTATCCGGATTTATTGGGTTTAAAGGGTGCGTAGGCGGCCTTTTAAGTCAGCGGTGAAAGTCTGTGGCTCAACCATAGAATTGCCGTTGAAACTGGGGGGCTTGAGTATGTTTGAGGCAGGCGGAATGCGTGGTGTAGCGGTGAAATGCATAGATATCACGCAGAACCCCGATTGCGAAGGCAGCCTGCCAAGCCATTACTGACGCTGATGCACGAAAGCGTGGGGATCAAACAGGATTAGATACCCTGGTAGTCCACGCAGTAAACGATGATCACTAGCTGTTTGCGATACACTGTAAGCGGCACAGCGAAAGCGTTAAGTGATCCACCTGGGGAGTACGCCGGCAACGGTGAAACTCAAAGGAATTGACGGGGGCCCGCACAAGCGGAGGAACATGTGGTTTAATTCGATGATACGCGAGGAACCTTACCCGGGTTTGAACGCATTCGGACCGAGGTGGAAACACCTTTTCTAGCAATAGCCGTTTGCGAGGTGCTGCATGGTTGTCGTCAGCTCGTGCCGTGAGGTGTCGGCTTAAGTGCCATAACGAGCGCAACCCTTGCCACTAGTTACTAACAGGTAAAGCTGAGGACTCTGGTGGGACTGCCAGCGTAAGCTGCGAGGAAGGCGGGGATGACGTCAAATCAGCACGGCCCTTACATCCGGGGCGACACACGTGTTACAATGGCGTGGACAAAGGGAGGCCACCTGGTGACAGGGAGCGAATCCCCAAACCACGTCTCAGTTCGGATCGGAGTCTGCAACCCGACTCCGTGAAGCTGGATTCGCTAGTAATCGCGCATCAGCCATGGCGCGGTGAATACGTTCCCGGGCCTTGTACACACCGCCCGTCAAGCCATGGGAGCCGGGGGTACCTGAAGTCCGTAACCGCGAGGATCGGCCTAGGGTAAAACTGGTGACTGGGGCTAAGTCGTAACAAGGTAGCCGTACCGGAAGGTGCGGCTGGAACACCTCCTTTCTGGAGCTTCAGGATTCCGTACCGAGGTCATACGAGGTATTGATCCCTTGTGCTGCTGTTGAGATTATGTTTATATATAGATCTTACAGACCGGGAGGCCGGTCGGAGAGAAAAAGATGACGCTGGGACGTAAGTCTTGGCAAAGTTGACAGTCCTATAGCTCAGTTGGTTAGAGCGCTACACTGATAATG